>PPYE01643432.1_pt1 | contig 217865 bp, 180 predicted proteins | sample 1559881 | NCBI WGS metagenome assembly PPYE01 (sample SAMN08240022, study PRJNA423297) | Human gut metagenome, whole genome shotgun sequencing project.
GGGGGGGGTATAGTCAGAACTCACTGTTTCTCCTTTTTTATTTTTATATAATGCATAAAACACTTGTGCGCAAGAATACCTTGCCAACTACAGCTGCTTGGCTGTATCGGTAAGGTGTTGTGCTATCTGGTATTGTAGCAGCCAGCATGATATGTTGCCAGCTGTTTGTTGCCGTATCCGGTGCCGTATGCGAGAAGGAGCGGTCTCATAATGTTATTTTGCTGCGGTTCAGCTGCAGCTGCAGATAAAAAAGCCCTGTACATCACGTACAGGGCTTAACATTATTGATTTTTAAGCATTTGGCCTTTTGCCGTGGTTTGCTGCCTTTTTACGGCGTTCACGACGCATGCGTCCGCGCTTGCCCATAATGACTCCTTTATACGTTTCAATACCTAGGGTATTATTCCACACTCATACGACTTCAGTGCATATGCCGGCTGCCTGTGCAGCATATTTTACTCAGCTCTGTGAGCACTGTAGTGGATCGTGGTGCTTACCTCTTCCCCGGGAGCAATGGATATAAGGCCGATACCGCTGCGGAACGCATTAGCATATGCAGTCTGCGGTTCTACGGCTACCCCCTGAGGGCGTGTGCCTTCGGGGAAGCCTGTACCGGTGCATACCTGGAAGGAGGTTACAGTTCTATCCCCGCTCAGCTCAACTGTAATGCCATCCGGACGGGTGAATACTGCAGTGGCCAGCCCATCCGTATTATGCCTGACATCCGTCCACGCATCATCAAAAGGCCGCCCTTCCAGGGTCGGGCCATCTCTCAGATCGTATTGTGTGCCGTCAACATTTTCGGTCCCGGTAGGAAGGAGCCTGCCATCAATAGTGACATGCGTATCGGCAGGGATAGCCAGACGGCACTGCGCATTGGCTGCATCAATAGCATCGCCATGGGCGTCCGACCCATTAGCCAGCCACGGATGCATGGCGCATGCCCACGGGGCGTTTTTAGTGTCGGCATTATGGGCAGTGACAGTAACATGCAGCCCTTCAGCATCTGCAGTATAAGCTGCGCGGACTCTCAGGTCGAAAGGGTAGCCGCTGAGATAGGGCGTCCGCCAGCTTTGTGTAATGCTTGTTTCTGTAACACTGTCGAGATTCCACATAGCACGGTATCCATAGCCATGTATAGCGTTGTTCCGCTCATGCTCATCAATGGGAAGCTCATACCGGATCCCCTCAAAAGTATACTGGCCGTCTTCAATACGGTTGGGGTAGGGGATAAGCAGCTGCCCTGCGCAGCTGTGCGGGATATCCTCAGCCGGTGAGGGGGTTACGATATCTATACCTTCCCATGTCAAAGATTTCAGCGCCGAACCCTGCTGAAAGATAACGGCCCGGTAACTGCCTGATTCAATGATATACTCGTTCCCGCGATGGCGCTGGTGCCGCGGACGGTTAATATCCATAGTTATACTCCGTTGTGATCCTGATAAGTGATGATGGTCCTGCTAGTATTCCTGGGTATCGGCCCCTGTAAAAAATCCCCGGCCTGTTTCCGTAAGCCGGGGATATTCACTTTTTCCTGCAGCAGCCGGTAAAAGCTGCCGGGTAGTCCTGCTACTGTGCCAGTTCTGCGAAGTAGAGGAGGGTACGGATCATATTGCAGGTGAAGCCGTACTCATTATCGTAGAAAGCTACTGTCTGTACCAGCTGATGGTCCTCAGTAGTGTTGACAACAGTCTGTGTCGGGTCAAACACGCCGCCGTGGGTATCGCCGATGATATCGGAGGATACGATCCCGTCAGCATTATAGCCGTAATACTCGCAGTTTTCGTATGCTTCCTTGAACTTTGCGTTGATCTCATCTGCGGTAGTGCGCTTTTCAAGTTCAACAGTCAGCTCTGTTATGGAACCGTCAGGAACCTGCACGCGCTGGGCATGCCCCTGGAGCTTGCCGTCAACAGAAGGTACTACCTTGCCGATAGCCTTTGCAGCACCGGTGCTGTGCGGGATGGTATTCACAGCAGCAGCACGGTTGTTGCGCTCCTTGGAATAGCGCGGGCCGTCAAGGATCATCTGTGTGCCGGTATAGGCGTGGATAGTGGTCATGAAGCCGATCTTTACACCCCAGTTGTCGTCAAGGGTCTTGACCATGGCTGCCAGGGAGTTCGTGGTGCAGGAGCCTGCAGACACGATGCTGTCTGATGCCTTGAGGATATCATGGTTGACGCCATATACGACTGTCGGTGTGGTGTCATCTTTAGCAGGGGCAGAAATAAGGACTTTCTTTGCTCCGGCATTCAGATGCGCCTGGCTCTTCTCGGCAGAGGTATAGAAGCCGGTGCATTCAAGGACATACTCGACACCGTTATTGGCGACCCATGGGATATTAGATGCATCTTTCTCGGCATAAACAGGGTATTCTTTCCCTTCAACTACGAGGGCGGTATCGGTTGAAGAAACCTTGACCGGAGTACCGTCAGCGTGGCGGAACGGGCCCTGGCTGCTGTCATATTTCAGAAGGTAAGCAAGCATGGAAGGCGTAGTCAGATCGTTGATTGCTGCGACTTCGATGTCATTAGCTTCACCGCCTTTTTCCTGAAGCTCAAAAATGCGGCGGAATGCAAGGCGTCCGATACGGCCGAAACCGTTAATACCAATTTTTACTGTCATATATTTACTTCCTTAGGAAAATACCTCACTGGGCCTGCCAGCGGGATAGGCTTTATTGCCAACGGCTCTATTGTATCTGCGAGACTGTACTGAATCAAGGCGCGCGGGTGGCGAATGTGCCGAGAGAAAAGCCCTGCACGGGCATTCGCGTACAGGGCTTTGTGTTGTGAATTTCCGGGGATACGTATATCCGGCAGCGGAGCCTACAGGAGGTCAAGGAGCTGGGGATCCGCCAATGCGATAACGGCGGCCCGAGCATCTTTAGCTGTACGCGCATCAAGTGCATAGGCAGCCATCTGCTGGCAGGTAGACAGATCATGCATATGCAGGGCAGCCCGAACGGCATTCACTTTGGTTGCAGCCATGGAAAGCGAGTTGACACCGAGCCCGGTAAGTACCAGGGCCATAAGCGGATCACCCCCTGCCTCGCCGCAGACGCCTACAGGCTTTCCTGTAGCTGCCCCGCCTTCGCAGGCAAATTTGATCATGCGCAGGACTGCGGGCTGCCAGGGCGACAGAAGGCCTGCCAGCTCCCCGTTGAGGCGGTCTGAAGCCATAGTATACTGCGCAAGGTCATTAGTGCCTATAGAGCAGAAATCGACTTCAGACAGGATCTGCGAGGAACGGATTGCAGCTGCAGGAACTTCGACCATAACGCCCACTTTCGGCAGGCCGAAACCGCGGGCTTTCTCTGCGAACCATTCTGCTTCGTCAACAGTTGACACCATAGGTGCCATGACCCAGAGGTCACCGTGCGTTTTCTGATAAGCGTTCGCCAGCGCCTGCAGCTGGGTATCAAGCAGATCAGTCCGGCGCATCCCCAGGCGCAGGCCGCGTATCCCTAATGCAGGGTTCTCTTCCTTATCCTGGTTTGCGAAGGCCAGAGGCTTGTCGGCACCGGCATCAAGCGTGCGCACAACAACATGCCGCCCTCCAAAAGCTTCAAGTACTGCGGTATAAATATCTGTCTGCTCTTCAAGGGCAGGGGCCTCTTCGCGCCCGAGGAAAAGGAATTCTGTGCGGAACAGGCCGGAACCCTCAAGGTCGAATGCGGCTGCGCGTTCTGCGTCCTCCTCCTTCCCAATATTGGCGTAAAGCGCCACATGGCGGCCGTCACGGGTTGCACCTTCCCCTGATGACCCTGCCAGTGCTGCAGCCCGGCGGCGGGAACGTTCCTCAAGCTCTGCAATTTCAGTTTCTGTAGGGGAGACGACCACTTCACCGACACCGCCGTCGAGCGCAACGGTGCCGCCGTCATGGACATGCTCTGTAAGCCCACTTATCTTGACGACGCATGGGATGCCAAGCTGTGCTGCGAGTATGGCTGTATGGCTGGTAGGCCCGCCTTCCTCGGTCAGTATGCCCATGACGAGTTTCGGGTCAAGGGTGGCGGCTTCAGCTGGCGCAAGGTCATATGCTGCAATTATTACTGGTTCGGTAATATCAGGCACCCCCGGTGCCGGCAGGCCGCGCAGCCGTGCAATAGTACGGTCCCTGACATCGTGCAGGTCAGTGACCCGCTCTGCCATGTATCCTCCGAGTTTTTTCAGCAGCACCGCATAATCTTCGACAGCACTGTAAACTGCGTGGGTGGGCCCTTCCCCTTTTTTGAGTTTTTTATCGACCGATTTGATCAGCCCCTTGTCAGCGGCCAGCTGGGCGGTTGCTGCAAGGACTGCTTTGGATTTTTCATCGGTTGCCAGGTCACGGCGGTTTCTCAGGTCCTCTGCTACAGCCTGCATAGCTTCGCGTATCCTGGCGCTGCCTGCTTCCCAGTCGGTGCATGGCCCTTCATCCGGATCTGCTTCCGGCGCCGGCATAACGAATGCCACGCGGCCGTGGGCTGTCCCTGCGTATACGCCGATGCCGTTCAATATCTGGTGTCCGTCAGACATACAAATCGCTTATCCTTTCTGTACTTATACTTATTCCTGACAGTACTTATACTTTGCTTTCCGTTGCCTGCCCGTACCCAGGCCTTATTCTGCATCCAGGTCACGGGCGAGCAGCTGCGCCAGTTCATCCATTTCAGCGCCTTTGGAATCGTCATCGCAGGTGATGGTTACTTCATCACCGCCTTTGACCCCTAAAGTCATTATTTCGAGCGCCGATGCGGCATCTGCCTCTTCACCGTTGAAATGCATTGTAACGTCAATGCCTTTGTCGTCAACTGCTTCGGCGACTAAAGCTGCCGGACGGGCATGAAGGCCTACAGATGCGCCTATTGTTGCTGTACGTGAAATCATGGTATTGTCCTTTCGGTATGGTTTTTATAGGCACTGCAGAGGCCTTTCAAGCCCTCTGCAGAATTTTGTAATTTATTTTTATAGCTTGTGGCTGTACTGTTCTGACAGTACCGGCCCTGACAGTGTTTTCCGATGGTAGCGTCTGTCTGGTCTGCGGTCAGGTACCGTCCGGCTTTTCTGCTGATCCTTTCCCTTCGGCTTCCTGGGCTGCCTGCTTGCGGACCCTGGCAATATGCAGGGTCAGGTATGCAATTTCATCATCCGTTATCGGCCCGTTGAGCCGCAGCTCAAGGAGGGATGCAATAGTCCTTGCACATTTATATTCATCAGGGTAAGAATCCTGTATTGCTTTCGAGATGGCAAGGGGCTCATTGGTCAGCTGTTTGTTCTGATAGCTGCGGACAAACAGGTACCTTAAATGTGTGATGAAACGCCCTATGCTTACCGTGCTCTGGTCAACACTGATAGCGAATTCATTCTCGATTATTTTCACTATCTGCTGGATAACGCCTGTCATCTGGTAGGTATATGACAGGTCCCCTGTAGAGAACCCCGCATTCACCAGATGCAGTGCAAATGCTACGGCTTCAGCCCCGGGGAGGGCATTATCCAGATGGGCATTAAGATAGCTGAGCAGTGCAGTTGCCTGTGAATATTCGTCAGGGTAGAGGGTTTTGACTTCTGCAATGAGGGGATATTCAACAGGCGTACCGGATTTCAGACGGTTCAGCGCCCCCACAACATGGTCGGCCAATGCCACCGTAAGTATGGGGTTAAGGGCACTCCCTTTCACGGAACTGCCGTTACTTTTAGCGATCCCGCACTCCACCAGCGCGTCGGCAACAAGGATAACGATTTCAGGGGGTATCCCTGCGAGCATCGTGGCAACATGGTCGGGGTCCCTTCCATCCGCAGGGATGAATTTTCTGCCTACCCTGGACTCATCTACATGCTGCCCGGGCTTAGCTTGGAAGCCAATACCGCGTCCGGTAATAATGACTTCCTCACTGCCGTCCCGGACGAGGACCACGTTGTTATTGAAAACCCGCAGGATATCCATGTAACCCTTCCTTAATGGGCAATGTCAATAACGTCGGTACCGGGTTCAGCATCAATATCGGTATGGGGAGTAACTGATGCCATTTTCCTGGTATTCGTTACCGTCATAATCGTTGTGGTACTGTATCCGGCTGATTTTACCGTACTGTAATCCACGTCGGCGAGCTTGTCACCTGCATTGACGCGGTTGCCTTTGGACACAGCCACTGTAAAGCCCCGTCCGTCAAGTTTGACGGTATCAATGCCGATATGGACAAGGATTTCAGTGCCGCCGTCGGTTTTGATGCCGTAAGCGTGGCCGGTTTTTGCGACAGTTTTCAGGATGCCGTCGGCAGGTGCGTAGACTGCACCGTCTGCCTCATCCGGGACGATCCCCACACCGTCCCCGAGCGCATGGGAGGCAAATACCTTATCGCCGGTATCTTCCAGCGGTATTGTATGCCCGCGCAGTGGGGATACAATGTGTTCAGCGGATCCGGAGGCAGCGGTACCAGAACCGCTGGCTTCCTGCGGCACGGACACCGGTGCTGCGGAACTGTGTGCAGGGGCAGATGCCTTGCCCTGCGGCGTTACCGGGCTGCCGGATGTTTGCGCCTTTACTGCGGCTTTCTGCTCAGCGGTACGGTAATCGAAGATGAGGATCATGGCCATGGCGGTGAAGAATGCCACGGCGACAGAGATTGCGTAGACCCACATCTGGCTGAATACCGGGATGGTAAGGAGCGAGGTGAAAGCGAAAACATTCGTCGTGACGCCGTGTACAGCCTGCCCTTTGACTATTGAAGGGAAAAGCCAGCCCAGTACTGCTATGGTGACCCCGCCGGCTCCGCACCCAATAAGCATGCGTGAATATATCTTCTTGAAACGCAGATGGATGCCGTACAGCGAAGGTTCGGAAACACCGCCGAGCAGGCCTGCCGCCAGCGCGCCGGCAGCAGTCTCCCGTATGCGTGTATCCTTGTCGCGTATAGACAGGATAAGAACACCGCATGTAGCCCCGAAGCAGGCGAAGTTCCATGTGCCCATAGGCCCCTGGATAAAATCGTAATTCAGTGTATTAATGTTGGCGAGCATAAGCGCGTTAAGAGGCCAGTGGAGCCCAAGCGGCACAAGGAACGGATAAATAAGCGGTATGGCTATGGCGAATACGAATGGTGCATGCAGGTTGAGCCATCCGAGGACAACGCCCAGACCGTTGCCGACCCAGATACCCAGCGGGCCGAGCAGGAATGCTGTTACGGGGATCATGATCAGCATCGACAGGAAGGGAACGAAAACGAGCTGCACACTGCTGGGGATGATCTTCTGCAGGCCTTTATAGACAAGCGCAAGTACTGCTACCATGAACAGCGGCACGAAGACATTGGAAGAATAATCATTTAGCTGCAGGGGTATTCCGAATACCATGGTAGAACATGTTTGTGTCCCCACGGAATTCGCAGTGCAGTGCAGTGCCGCTTTTGCAGCATTCAGTCCGTCGGAATTGCCGAATATTCCGGCATACCCGTCAGGATTTGACAGTGCCAGGTATTGCGGCGTCATTACCGCAGCCATGATTGCTGTCCCGACCCAGGGGTCGACTTTCAGCTTTTTAGCGCCGTTGTAAGCGATCATAAGGGGAAGGAAGTAGAAGACGCCTTTCCACATGGCCTGGATGAAAACCAGTGTCGGGTTGGCGGTGTCGTTGGGAATGACTTTGCACGCTATCAGTACATTGACTATTGCAATGATGAGCGAAGCACCGAGCAGTACGCCGATGATGGGGCGGAAGGAATCTGAGAGGAAATCGAAAAAGGCGTCCACATAACGGTTCTTCCCCTTCACCTTTGCGCGTTCCTGTGCTTTAACGTCTGCATTGGACAGCCCGGCATCACCGTTTGTGCCGCCGGCATCGTCATCTTTCCCCATCTTGACGGAAGCCATGGAAGGCAGGGATTCGATATCGTTGTAAACAGACTCGACGCCCCCTCCTATAACGACCTGGTAATTATGCGCACCCTGGGGTACTCCGGCAAGCACGCCGTCAATAGCTTCAATTTTATCTGTGTCAACGCGGGAAGCGTCTTTCAGAGTGAACCTCAGCCTTGTTGCACAGTGGGTCAGGGATGTGATATTGCCTGGGCCGCCTATCTCATCGATTATAGCCTGGGCGGTTTCTTTGTTACCCATATGGTACCTTTCTCGTCAACGAGTGGTCATTGGTATAGATGCCGGGATGCCGCCCTGCGGTGCCTGCCACTGCAGTGTGCAATAAAAAGACCTGGGAACGCATGTTAAACAGCATGCGTTCCCAGGTCTTGCCTCGTCAGAGTAACAACCCTGTCATCAATGCTTTCATACTATTGGGTTTTTATGAAAATGGCAAATTACCCGTATATTTACGGCGATTCTTTCTTCTGTCTGCAGCATAGATAACTTCCTTCCCTTTCCGTGATTGCCGCCCACAGGTGTAAGCTTATGGGCGGCAACCGCATGCAGGCCAGCGGTATAATTGTAGAAAAGGGCCGTATTGGACCGGGCAGGATCAAGGAGGTGCTGATGCTGACTGTTGCTGTCGTTGAAGATGACACTGCTGCTGCTGAGCGGCTTGAAGCGTGCCTGGATGAATACAGCCAGTCCCGTGGTATCCAGTTCAATACTGTCCTGTTCCAGGATCCGGTCCGCTTCCTTAACCCATACTCGGCACAGTATGACATCGTATTCATGGATATTGAGATGCCGTCCATGGACGGGCTGGAGGCAGCAAAACAGCTGCGCCGGCTGGACCAGGGCGTGGTGCTGGTTTTTGTAACCAACCTTGCACAATACGCTTCCAGTGGTTACGAAGTAAACGCATTGGATTATATTATCAAGCCGTTCACGTATTCGGATTTTGTGCGCAAGATAAGCCGGGCGGTCAAAGTATGTGAGCAGGATTCGCGCAGCGTGGTCATTTCCCAGCGCGGACGGGCGCAGCGGGTACTTCTGCGCAATATCATGTATGTTGAAGTCCGTGGGCATGATCTCCAGTATCATCTGGAAAACCGTACAGTAAATTCTGTGGGCACTATGCAGGAAGCGGAGGAGAGGCTTACTGGATCAGGTTTTATCCGCTCCGGGAGGAAATTCCTGGTCAATTCACGGCATATCAGTGCTGTTGAAAATAATACGGTTGTTTTGTCTGACGGGCACCGGCTTCCTGTGGGCAGGGCTTACAGAAAAAGTTTTGTTGCCCAGCTCGCAAAAATTTTAGGTACCGGCTATGGCTCCTGATCTGCTCCTGGCATTTTTCAACTCTTCAGGGTTTGTTTTTGAGCTCCTGTTTTCTATAGCGCTGTTCACATCGCAGGTAAGGCGCAGGCGGTATTTTGCTGTAAAAGCCCTGCTTTGTGTAATTGTTATGGTGGCTGTCGCCATAATGTGGGATATTGCAGTCCCCGATGCTTCATGGGCAGCAGTGGCCAGGTGCCTTGTTTTCTATCTCTGCTTCTATGCAGGTATCCGGATATGCCTGTATTCGGATCTCAGGAAAACCCTGCTTTATCTGGTCGCCGGTGTCACCGCCCAGCATCTGGTTTACTGTGGAGCCCAGCTGCTGACTTTCTGTATCGTGCACGGTGCAGGGGGCAGACCGTCTCTGGCCCGATATTCCAGTGTTATCTATGCAGCAGCATTGATTCCGTTTTTTATCTGTGTATATTTTCTGTTTGCGCGCAGGATACGGAGGATGCCTTTTGATGATATTGAAGTGAGCGCCCGCATCCTGCTCCTTGTAATTGGCGTTTTTCTCAGTGTTACTGTATTCGCGAGCATTTATAACGGGTATACATCCGGTGAGGGCATACCGGGGCCGGTTTTCGTTACTTTTATTATGACCCGCATGATTACCTGTATTTTCCTTCTTGAGCTTTTGGCTCAAATGGTGGACCGTTTTGCTGCCGTACGGCAGAGTGCTGTCCTCCAGCAGCTGCTCAGCCAGCAGAAAAAACGGCTTGCTGCTGACAGGGAAACGATCGACCTTATCAATATCAAGACCCATGATCTGAAAAAACAGCTGAGCATGCTCAACGGCAGGATTCCCGGTGATGAGATCAATGGGCTCAGGGAACTTGTAACGATTTACGACTCAACTATCCGTACGGGCAATGATGCGCTGGATGTGCTGCTGACGAACAAGTCCCTGATATGCAGGGAACGTTCTATCCAGCTGGAGCGCATGATCGACGGATCCCGGCTGTCTTTTATGAAACCGCAGGATATATACTCGCTGTTTGGGAATGCTGTGGATAATGCGATTGAAGCGGTGACGCAGATCAGGGATGCATCCCTGCGGTATATCCGCATGACTGTCCGGGAGAGTAAAGGCATGGTTATTTTCCATATTGAGAATCCCTATACGCAGGAACTGGCGTATGAGGATAGCGGCACGCATGCTTCGCAGCTGGCGGGCAGCAATCCTGAGAAAAGCCGGGGGCTTCGTACCGGCGGCCTTGTAACGAGCAAGGCGGATAAGCAGTATCATGGGTTTGGCGTCAAATCTATTGGCCTTGTTGCCCAGCAGTATGGAGGCACAGTTTCCATTGATACTGACGGAGGGATTTTTTCCCTGAATGTTATGATCCCTTCCCGCCATTAGCCGGTGCTGAATCTCACGGATCAGGGATGCAGTGAACAGGCATGGCAAAGGGCACGTATGCTGTATGCTTGCATAGTATGAGCAATACAGCAAAGAACCGGTTATATGCATTGACCTGTATAGCCTGCGTGGCATGGCTGGTGCAAAGTATCTATGAATATGTGAAGCAGGGGACCCTCACCAGCTATGGAAGCATTATTTTTATCGTCTGCCTTCTTGCCGTTATCACATATACGGGTATCAATGCCCTGCGCGGCTTTGTAAGGAGTGCTGCCCGGACAGGAGGCGATACTGATGCTGAAGAAAGGCCTGTAGAAGGCAGTGCCGACAAGGCTGATAAGAGCTTTGCGGATTCTTCTTCGGATACTGGTGATACTTTTACAGAGGGCGTTTCTTCCGCTGCCGGTACACCAGCAGCTGGATAATAACAGACCTCCTATGGCCCGTACAGCTGCAGCAGAAGGTACAGCCTCTGCTGCTGTCTGCGGTTCCTGCAGGCCGGTACCCCTGTTTATTTGTTTTTTCGCGGCCTGCGCACAGGCTGATGTTCTTCCTGAGGATGGAAGTAGGGGAACCGCTTGACAGCCCGGGAATGGACTGCAGGGATAGCGCCTAAGATGAACCCTGCAAGGAGCGCCCCAATCAGTACCCATGAAGCGATATTCTGATTGGTGAAAATAAGGATGATCACGCCGCCCATTGACACAGTCCCCAGGATAGTGGACAGCCGCTGATGGCTTTGCGTCATCTTCCTGGTATCCATCGGCAGGAAACCGAAAACAAGTCCGGCAGACAGGCCGGCAACCCCTAGGATAACGGTGATGATAATAGTTGCGGTACTCATAATGTGTCACACTTTCTGTTTCTATATTATATGCTGCAGTATCTTTCCGGATACAGGTGCCTGCCCTTGCGCGATAAAAGATATGCCGGGCATCTAACCCTGTACTGAGGCTTCGGCATATCTGTCTATCAGTTTCCGGTTGACAGGTGCCTGCCCTTTAAGCCCGTCTTTCTGCTCTGCAGTAAGGCCATTGAAGTCGCTGACGCCGGCTATTCTGGCGATCACTTCCTGATAGGTGGTCTCTGAAGTTTTATAAACACCCGTTATACGCCCGTGCCGCATAATTGCTATACGGTCGGAAACCGCAAAGACATCCGGAAGCGTATGGCATATAAAAACGACTGATTTCCCTCCGGCTCTCAGGCTTCTGATGTGATTGAGCGTTTCGGCCGTTTGTATAACACTCAGGGATGCGGTAGGTTCATCCAGGAGGACGAGCGACGGGTCGTTCAGCAGCATCCTCGCCAGTGCCACAGTCTGCCGCTGTCCGGCGGACAGGGCGGAAATAGGGGAGTAGACAGATATTGAGGAGTTCATGGCATTGAGTACTTTCCTTGCTTCCAGGTGCATCCGCTCATCCTGGCGGATGTTCATCTGTGCTGATATTTCAGTGCCAAGGAATATATTTGCAGCCACATCAAGGTTATCGCAGAATTCTACGTCCTGGAACATGGAGGCTATCCCCATATCTATAGCATCGTGGATGGAGGGTATACGCGCTGCTTCGCCTTTCCATATAATAGTCCCGCTGTCCGGCTGCACCAGCCCGGACAGTACTTTGATCAGCGTTGATTTGCCTGCGCCGTTGTCTCCGACGATGGCAAGTACTTCATGTTTTTCAATGGTAAACGAAACATCTTTCAGCGCCTGCGAAAACCCGAGGGTAACATTCAGATGCCGGACATCTGCCAACGGTGTCTTATCTATCATGCGGGCCTTCTTTCCTCGCTGTGCCGCTGTCGACGTCCTGGGCGGCGATCGAATCAAGTTTTACCTGGAAAATGCTGCTGGCAGATTCCAGCCCTAACAGTGCTGCACCGCGCTCAGGCCGGGTAGGCGAAGGGTCTGCCATGATGATTTTTATGGGTGTCAATACTTCAGGGAAAAGCAGCCGCTGGACAGACTCCTGGAATGAATCAAAAAATGAATCGCGGGCTGCGGCGAGCTTCCCTCCAAGTATGATAACTTCCGGATCTACGCTTATGCACAGATCGGCTACTGCAGTACCGATGCGTAACGCAGCATCCGATATGACCCTCCTGCATCCGGCATCCCCGCTGTTTGCCTGCTCTATGAGGTCGTCAAGTGTTGTGATATTCCCATGTGTGACAGCCAGCAGTGATACGAGCCGCTGTTCATTGACGACAGTGTTCAGGCATCCCCGGTTGCCGCAGCTGCATACACCCCCAAGGGGATCAACCTGTATATGCCCGATCTCGCCGGCCATACCTGTTGCCCCGCGCATGATCTGGCCGTTCACAACTATTCCCGAACCGATGCCGTCGCCTGCATTGATAAAGACAAAATCTGCTTCCCTTTCTTCAGGGCTGCTCAGCCGCAGCTGCGCCAGGGCTGCAAGGTTAGCGTCATTGTCGATTGTTGTTTTTACATGGAATATTGAGGAGTAATATCCAGGGATATCTACATCTTCCCAGCCGGGGAGGATCCCTGAAACGCTTATTCTCTGGAGTTTATAATCAACCGGGGCTGATAAGCCTACACCGATGCCTATGAGTTCATCTGCTGAAGCATCAATTGATGTCAGGGTTTCTTTAAGCAGGACAGCGGAACGCTCAAGGGTAGAATCAGCCTGATGGCGGGCGCCAAGAGGCAGGGAATGCTGGGCCAGAAGGGTATTGGCAGAATCGGTTATACACAGGTCCAGTGAGCGTACGCCTATGCAGAACCCGGCTGTTATGCCTTCGCGCCGGCTGATGCTTACTAAAGATGCCCTCCGGCCTGACCTTATTGATGATGAGGTTTCAAAAACACCGTCATCAACAAGCTGGCGGACGAGGTTTGATACTGTTGCTGTTGACAGCCCTGTATTTTCAGCCAGTTCAACTTGCGTAAGGGATCCGAACTTCTGGATGGTATCGAAAAGCAGCGCCTTATTGGCTTCACGAAGTGAAGACTGCGAGCCGGTAAACGGATTCCTCATAACACCAGTATAATGCAGATTGCAGAAGTATGCACCGTGTCCATATAGAAAGCAGCATGATCGGTTAAGAATATAAATAGTGCAGGGATGCGCTGCTGAGCTGTCATTATTTCCTAAAACTGCGGTTTCAGAAAGACTTCAGTAAACGTTAAGAATTTATGATAAAAAGAAAAACGACACGAAACTTGATTATTGAATTGACTTCTTAAACTCAATAAATTAGGATAGTAGCAGCAGAAAATTTCTGCACCTATGGATCGTATCCATAGATAACCTGGTATTCCTCAAAGGAGAAGGATAACCATGAAAATTACAAAGAAGCTGGTTGCGCTTATTGCAGGTGTAGCAATGCTTGGGGCTATGGGGGCCTGCGGAGGTTCCCGCAGCGGCGCCGGCGCCGGCAGCACAACGAAACTCGAAAAAGGCGCTACTATCGGTATCTCAATGCCGACTAAAAGCGAGGAAAGATGGAATAAGGACGGTAACGGGCTTAAAGCAAAGCTTGAAAAAGCAGGTTACAAAGTCATCCTTTCTTTTGCAGATGATAAGCCTGCCCAGCAGAATGCCGATATTGAGAATATGGTCAACAACAATGCCAAGATTGTTGTTGTTGCGTCGAAAGACGGCACTGCAGTCGGCCCGGCCGTCGAAAAGGCCAAGGATGCAGGTGCTACAGTTATTGCTTATGACCGCCTGATCATGAATACCAACGCTGTCGATTACTATGCAACTTTCCAGCTCGAACAGGTAGGCGTCCTGGAAGCCAGATATATCATCGATAAGCTCGGGCTTGAAAAGGGAGCTACAGGTCCTTTTAATGTGGAGCTTTTCACGGGTTCTCCCGATGACAATAATGCCAAGTATTTCTTCAAAGGTGCGTGGGATCTGCTGAAACCGTATTTTGAAAAGGGGATACTTGTTTCCCCGTCAAAGCACGGAGGCGGCGTGACCAGCAAATTCACGGTCGGTGACTGGCAGAAGATCTCCGTACAGAGCTGGAAAGCGGAACAGGCGCAGAAAGATATGGAATCGATCCTTGACTCAACGTATTCCCATGGGGAGAAGCTTTCCGCAGTTCTTTCCCCCTATGACGGGATCAGCCAGGGCATTATCAATGCAATAGAATCGAAGCGGCCGGATATGGTGCCGGGCACTGATACTTGGCCAGTTATTACAGGCCAGGATGCTATGGAGCTGGCAATTTCGAATATCGCAAAACAGAAGCAGGCCGAAACGGTGTTCAAGAATGTCAATAAGCTTTCTGATGCCGTATATGACATGATCCTGCAGATCGCAGACGGCAAGGAAGTTACCGGGCTGAACGGCAAGTTCAATAACGGCAAGAAAGATGTACAGTCCAAGCTCCTTGACCCGCAGAATATCACTAAGGATAATCTCAGTGATCTTGTCAAGGCAGGATATGTTACCCAGTCGAAGTTTGACCAGCTGACAGGCAAATGACCTTACCGGTGCAGGGGCAGGGGCTGCGGAGTCTTCTGCAGCCCGGGCTTCTGCCCGGGTCATCTAAACCGTATAAATAGAAAAAATTACGACTATATAAGAAGCCAGGCAGCATGGCATATGCCGCGATGCGCATGTACCGCTGCACTTCAGATAATGGGGGATTATTATGGCTAATTGTGGGGAAGTGTGATATGTCTGGAACAGATACCCTCCTTCAGATGAAAAATATCACCAAAACATTCGGTCCGGTGAAGGCGCTGACTGATGTCAATCTTGATGTCAAACGCGGCGAGATACATGCTGTCTGCGGAGAAAACGGTGCCGGGAAATCGACCCTTATGAATGTGCTGTCAGGCGTATATCCTCACGGTACTTATTCAGGCGACATCATTTTTGACGGACAGGCCTGCGAGTTCAGGAATATCAAGGCATCTGAAGAGCTTGGGATAGTAATAATACATCAGGAGCTTGCATTAAGCCCGTTCCTGTCGATTGCAGAAAATATCTTTATGGGCAATGAACAGGGTTCTCGCGGTGTGGTCGACTGGAATGCGACACGTTCGCGTGCGCAGGCCCTGCTTAGCCGCGTTGGGCTTGATGAAGACCCTTCACGGCTGATAATGGATATCGGCGTTGGCAAACAGCAGCTGGTAGAGATCGCTAAAGCACTGTCCAAAGATGTCAAGCTCCTGATCCTTGACGAACCGACTGCGGCGCTTAATGATGAGGACTCGGCGCACCTTCTTCAGCTTATGCGGGAACTGCGCGATGACCATGGCGTAACGAGCATCATTATTACACATAAGCTTAATGAGATCGCTGCGATTGCCGATAATGTCACCGTTATCCGTGATGGGTCCACGGTGGGCAGCATGCATGTAACCGCTGATAATCCTCTCGACCAGGATGAGCTGATCAGGCTTATGGTGGGCCGTCCGCTGCACAACCTGTATCCCAGGCATGAACCGCATATCGGACAGGAAGTGCTGGCTGTGAAAGACTGGACAGTCCATCATGCGCTTGATACCGGCCGCATTGTTGTAGACCATGCCAATATCAGCGTCCGTAAAGGTGAGATTGTTGGGCTTGCAGGGCTTATGGGTGCGGGGAGGACTGAGTTTGCCATGAGCGTATTCGGCCATTCCTATGGTTCGGGGATATCCGGGGAAGTGTTTATCCACGGCAGGCCGGTAACGATGAAAACTCCGGAAAGCGCTATCAGTGCGGGGCTGGCATATGCTACGGAAGACAGGAAAGCCTATGGGCTTAACCTTCTTCAGAACATACGCGAGAATGCATCGCTGGCGTCCTTGCGCGAACTGTCAAAATTCGGTGTGATCGACTCCAATGTGGAACGCAAGGAAGTAGAACATTACAGAGGTGCTTTCAATATCAAATCAACAAGTATTGAAGTTCCTGTATCAACGCTTTCCGGCGGAAACCAGCAGAAAGTCGTCCTGTCGAAATGGGTCCTTTCAGATCCGGATATCCTTATACTGGATGAACCGACACGCGGCATAGATGTTGGTGCTAAATTTGAAATATATGAGATCATTGAAGGCCTTGCTGATTCAGGGAAGGCGATCATATTCATTTCTTCAGAGCTTCCTGAGCTTATTGGCGTGTGCGACAGGATATACACAGTAAGCCAGGGGGTAGTCACTGCAAATATTGAGAGGAAAGATTTCTCTCAGGAATACCTTATGAAATTTATGACAAAAGAAAAGGAAAGGAAAGGGGTTTCCCAATGAGCTCCGCAAATGTCAGTGTGGAAAAGAAGGGCAATGCATCGCAGCCCGATAGGGGAGGCCGGAAGCATCCGCAGAGAAGGCAGGAGTCGCTTGTAGCATCGATTACAGGCAATCTGCGCCAGTACGGTATTGTCGGCGCCCTTGTTGTTATTGTCATTGCCTTCCAGATCCTTACGGGAGGCGTACTCCTCAAGCCTAACTCGTTCGTATCCCTTATCCAGCAGAATGCTTATGTGATCATACTTGCTATCGGCATGGTGATGGTTATTATTGCCACGCAGATCGATCTGAGCGTGGGGTCGCTTGTTGCCTTTATCGGCGGGGTGTGTGCCATCCTGATGCAGCATATGGGTATGAACTGGATCCTCGCGATTATCATAAGCCTTCTCGTGGGACTGGTAATCGGTGTCTGGCAGGGGTTCTGGGTAGCCTTCGTGGGGATCCCGGGATTCATCACGACGCTGGCCGGCATGCTCATGTTCCGCGGCCTGGCAACGGTGATCGTTGGCGAGTCTGTGCCTATTACATCAGACTCTTTCCATGGGATTGCGCGGAACTATCTGCCGAATATCCTCGGGTTCTGGGGCGGGTTCGACGGGCTTACTATTGTCCTGGGGATCCTGTGCTTCGCCCTGTTCGTGTGGAGCCAGCTGCGCAACCGTAAGAAAGTTATCAAAGTGGGGCTTATCCCTGAGGCTATGAGCCTGACGGTCATCAAAATCGTCGTTGCCGCCCTGGTGATAGGGTTCGTAACATATCTGCTGGCATCTTCAGGCAACAGCACCGAAGGCGGGACACCGATCATGCTTGTTATCGTTGCCGTCCTTGTAGTGGTATACCAGTTCATCCTGAGCAGGACGGTTTTCGGCCGGCATGTCTATGCCCGGGGCGGGAACCGCAGGGCTGCGGAGCTGTCCGGTGTCAACACCAAGATGGTTGATTTTATCCTGTATATCCATATGGGCTTCCTTTCTGCCGTAGCCGCTATTGCGATGCTGTCCCGCCTGGCGTCTGCTACTGCGCAGGCAGGTATGGAGTTTGAGATGGATGCTATTGCGGCATGCTTCATCGGCGGTACAGCTGTTACCGGCGGTATCGGCACTATACCCGGTGCCGTGATTGGTGCGCTGGTTATGGGTGTTATCAACCAGGGCCTGTCGATCATGGGTGTTGATACGGCTATTGTAAAAACGATCAAAGGCCTTGTCCTGCTCCTCGCAGTTGCCTTCGATCTGCTGAGCAAGAGGAAGAAGGCATAAACAGATAACAGATAAAATTAAAGACTCTCCTTGAATAAGATTCCGCAATAGGCACAGGTGCGCTTCCTTCTGCAGGATGTGCTTGTGCAGGGGCTGCTGTCGGCTGACAGCAGCCCTTTTTTTGATGAGAGGAAGCGGCGGAAAAGGGTATTGTGCGTACGTGAGGGTCGGGCCATCGATCGCTGGTGGTAAAACACGCAGATACAAAATGCAACATGCGGGAAATCGCCACAATGGATTTTGTATCTGCGTGTTTTACCACCAGACTGGGAAATGCAGCAAAATATAGCTGCGAAAATTGCCGGCACTGGGCGAGGTATGGATGTGATTCTCGAAAAATGCTAATGGGCCAGATGGCTGGAAACAGCTGTACTCACAGTACCAAGCGATTTTGCAGGGTCGCGCTGTGTAACAACAGTCGGATAGGGGGCCTCGCTGGGATATGTAATAAGCAGCGTCCCGGAAGAAACCTCTATAGAAGACTTGGTATCGCTGACAAATTCGTTGCGGGATCCGAAATCGTTGATGCTCTTCACAGTTGCATGGTCCAGCCCGTATTTCAGGCCGGTTACAGATACGTCTGTGCATACATCGCTGTATGCGAAAATAGAAACCATCCTGCGGGGGGCCACATAGCCGTGAGGGAATTCCATCCTAGCATCGCATATCGCTGTTACTATCGTATGGTCGCCATGGAGGAAAGCGATGCCGCCGGACTGTGCAATCAGTGCAAGTATGGTCATGCTGGAGATTGTATGGTCGATCTGCCTGCCGAGTGCCCCATAAATATCAAACTGATGCAGGCCTTTATCCCATGCATATTTTACTGCTGCTGAGAGGTCTGTATCATCTTTCTGCGACGGCAGGGTAATAATATCTGTATTTTCTGCCAATGACCCCGCTGCAGCCGGATCTGCCAGGGAATCATTATCGCCGATAAGGGCATGGGGAGTGGCTCCTGCCGCCAGCGCATAATCAAGCCCTCCGTCTGCAGCTATAACATACGAAGTTTTGTCGAGATAAGGTATTTCCTCGTAGTATTCGCCTGCTGCGAAAATCGCACAGCGCGTGAACACTGGGGAAGATATCCCGCGGTATCCGTGCGGATCACCTGCGGTGGACGGAGAACCGGTCAGTTGTGCCATATGTTCAGTATAAAAGGCTTTCAGTATATTCATATAATTATGATCTGCCGCCGATGCTGTACAGTTATACCATGCGCACAATTACTTCAGTATTCTTTGATATTGACGGGACCCTGACAAGCTTTGCAACGAATGATGTTCCGCGGTCTGCCCGTGATGCAGTTGAAATATGCAGGCAGAAGGGTATCAAAACAGCGCTCGCAACAGGGCGTTCGCCTCAGGAGCTCCAGGCAGTGCAGCGTACGCTTGATATGGATTTCGACGGCTGCGTCTGTATGACAGGCCAGATAGCATACGACGGGAAAGGCACTTACAGGGATGAATATCTGAAACACGAAGAAATAGAGCTGTTCATCGGCTATCTCCAGGACCATCCTGATATCAGCGTGCATTTTTCTGAAAAGGATTACGGATATTTTAACCGTATCGGTGCTGAGGTTACGAAACTGTACAAGGATCTTGGGGGGACCGTCGATAAGGCGGTAATTGATGATCCGATGCGTGCCCTGGATCACAATATTTACCAGTTCAGCATGTTTGTGCCGCTTGATGTCGAAAAGGAGCTGGATACGATGTTTACCCATATCCGTCCTGTCCGGTGGCATCCTGATTTTGCTGATTTTATCCCTGCGGATGGCGGCAAAGATAAGGGGATACAGGCCATGCTTGACGCATGGGGCCTCGGCCGGGAAGGCTGCGTCGTATTTGGGGATGGCGGCAATGATATTGATATGCTTGACTATGCAGGTATCGGCGTAGCGATGGGGAATGCGCATCCGTCCGTTAAATCGCATGCTGATTATGTCACCCAGAGTGTCGATGATGACGGGGTGTACAAGGCACTCAAACACTTCGGAATAGTGTAGGCTGTCTTTGCCCAGGTTGCGCAGGGTTTTGCCCGTGTGCTATACCTGTATGGTATTATTTTGTGGTAAGTAGGATTCAGGTCCCATTGACGGTCGTGTGGGCAGTTTCGCCCACCCGTCTGAGACGACGGGGATACGTAAAAACGGAAATGAGCAGTAATAAGGTGCCGGGATATTCCCGCACAGGATTCCAGGAGGTGTGTAATGGCCGAGGTACAGAGCGCTCAGGATCAGGCAGGCAATGCAGATTCAGGCAGCAGTGGCCAGACTGATATGCTGCAGCCGGATATGCATAGTATGCGGGAGGCGTGGCGGAGCGATAAAAAGGACCCTTCCCGTACGCTTGTTGAACTGCAGCACGTGGAAAAACATTACGGCTCACTGCATGTCCTGAAAGATATCAATCTTAAAGTCACCAAAGGCGAGGTGCTTGTGGTCCTCGGCCCGTCAGGCTCCGGTAAATCTACTATGTGCCGTACCATTAACAGGCTTGAAACTGTTGATTCCGGTTCCATCCTTATTGACGGTGAGCCGCTTCCGCAGGAGGGCAAGGCCCTCGCTGACCTGCGTGCTGAAGTCGGTATGGTTTTCCAGCAGTTCAACCTGTTTGCGAATAAGACCATCCTTGATAATGTAACGCTCGCCCCTATCAAAGTGCGCCATATGAAGAAAGGCGAGGCGCAGGATGAGGCGATGGAGCTTCTGGCGCGTGTAGGTGTTGATTCGCAGGCCGCTAAAATGCCTTCTCAGCTGTCCGGCGGGCAGCAGCAGCGCGTAGCTATCGCCCGTGCCCTTGCCATGCATCCGAAAGTCATGCTGTTCGATGAGCCGACTTCAGCGCTTGACCCTGAAATGGTCAATGAAGTCCTGGATGTTATGGTAAGCCTTGCTTCTGAAGGGATGACCATGATCTGCGTTACCCATGAGATGGGTTTTGCCCGTAAAGCTGCAGACCGTATTATTTTTATGGCTGATGGGAAGATCCTCGAATCCGGGACCCCCGACCAGTTCTTCGGCAACCCTCAGACAGCCCGTGCACAAGACTTTCTGTCTAAGATCCTTGAGCATTAAACAGGAAGAAGGTAGTTTTATGATGTGTGGAAATACGGTTGTCCCCGGTGCCGGTGCCTGTGCCGGGCACAGTATGCGCCGCAGCCCGGGGTACGGTAACAGGGCCGGCAGCGGCAGTACCCGCCGCAGGCGGATCGCAGCGCAGATTGCAGCACTGTTTATTGCCGTGGCGAGCATAGTATCCCTGGCTGCGTGCGGCAGCACGTCCAGCAGCAGCCATGTGATAAAGATCGGTATCAAGTTTGACCAGCCCGGGGTCGGATACAAGAAAAGGGATTCATACTCCGGTTTTGATGTTGAGGTAGGCCGCTATATTGCGCATAAGCTTGGATATAAGGATTACGAGATCGTATGGGTTGAAGCGCCTTCAAAACAGCGCGAGACTATGCTCCAGAACGGTGATGTCGATATGATCATAGCATCTTATTCCATTACCTCTGACCGTAAAAAGACTATTGATTTCGCCGGCCCGTATCTGGTTGCCGGACAGGACCTCCTTGTCCGCAAAGACAACACATCTATCCATGGCCCTCAGGACCTTAACGGGAAACGCCTGTGTTCTGTGACCGGTTCAACATCTGCAACTGTGATCAAAAAGCGTTACGCGAGCAAAGTCCAGCTTATGGAGCAGCCAAGCTATGCCGAATGCGCTACAGCCCTGTTTTCAGGCATCGTAGATGCGGTCACAACAGATGACATTATCCTCGCCGGGCTGGCTTCAAATGCCCGTGGAAGGCTGAAACTGGTCGGGAAGCCCTTTACCCAGGAATACTACGGCATCGGTATACAGAAGAATAAGAACTCCAAAGTTTTCGCGCAAAAGATAGATGCCGCGGTCAATGATATGGTCAAAACCGGTACATGGATGCGGGCAATCAAAAATTCCACTGCAGGTTCAGGATATTCGCCGGACCCTCAGTATAACCCGCCGGTCGCCAGGGAAGGGGAGTAGCAGATGAGGGATTTTTTCACAGGATTTGTCCAGCTTTTCCAGGAATATAATATCCCTGTGGCGTTCTGGGTCAATATCCAGATCACGTTATGGTCAGCGCTTTTCTCAATGGTTGCTGGGGTGTTACTCGTTATGATGCGTATCAGCCCGATATCGTCATTGAGGGGGCTGTCTGCGGCATATACTGAATTCTTCAAAAATATGCCACTCACTATCATTATGGTGTTCATGGTCCTGGGTTTCTTCGGCCAGCTGAAGCTGAAGTTTTCTGATGACTTTACTGTCAATTTCTTCTGGCTTGCAGTCGTCGGGCTGAGTGCGTATACGGCTGCATTCGTTTCAGAGTCGTTAAGGAGCGGCATCAATACCGTCCCTCTGGGGCAGGCTGAAGCTTCCCGTGCTTTGGGGCTCACTTTTATGCAGTCTGCTTCCTCGGTCATCCTTCCGCAGGCCCTGCGCGGATCGGTAGCACCTCTGGGCAATACGCTTATTGCCCTTCTCAAGAATTCAACGGTTGCGGCGGCGGCATCAGTGACAACGGAAACATCATCGCTGATGAGTGAAATGCTTGAGTTCCATCCCAGCCGGATACTCCAGATATTCCTTGTTTTCGCTGTCGGATACCTTATCCTTATCATTCCGATAGGCCTGGTTACAACATACCTGTCCAACAGATTGGCGGTGCGCCGATGAACAATTCCCAGAATTCCCGCGATACATCATCGCAGCTCCTTTTTGATACCCCGGGGCCTAAGGGGCGCCGCAGGATCCGCATTATCAATGCTATCGGTGCGGTACTCATAGCAGCCCTTATTGTGTTTATCCTTATGAGGCTCCACAATCCTCCTGACGGGGAAAACCAGCTTAGCTGGGAGCTGTGGAAGCCTGCATTGGATGGAGAGGCATGGGCCGATTTCTATCTGCCCGGGCTTGTGCAGACGCTGAGCGCATCAGCGGTAGCAATTGTAGGGTCTGTGGTTTTCGGCCTTATTTTTGGGGTAGGCAGGCTTATCCCTAATATGCTTGTACGCGCAGTATCGGGGATCGTGGTGGAGTTCTGCCGGGCTGTGCCTGTCCTCCTGATGATGATTTTCATGTGGCGCTGGTTTGCAGCTGCTAATATCCCATCATCAAGCTACTGGGCTGTGACGCTTTCCCTGGTGCTGTATAACGGCTCCGTTGTTGCTGAGCTTGTGCATTCGGGCGTCGGCAGCCTTCCGGGAGGGCAGCGCGAAGCGGCCCTGGCGCTGGGGCTTACCAGGACGCGGTCCCTCATGACTATTGAAGTCCCGCAGGCGTTGTATGCAATGCTCCCTGCGGCGATTACCCAGCTTGTTGTTGTCCTTAAGGATACGGCATTGGGTTCTATCATCCTGTATACGGATCTGCTCCAGCAGTCCAGGCGTCTGGGCTCTATGTATTTCAATATCCTCCAGGCATTGACTATTGCTGCGGTCCTGTATTTCATCATGTGCTTCATCGTTTCCAGGATCTCCGAATGGCTGCCTGCGCATATTGCAAGCCGTACATCGGGTTCAACGATCCCTGACCCTACAGCGCCTATTGCTATCAATGATCCTTCTAACATCGTGCGCGTTAAAGTTGCGCGTACGCCGCGCCCGTTTGGCGGTGCACAGCCGGAGCTTCCGGACAGCTATGGTGCTTCAGGCGTCACTCCGCACGGCTGGCGGGGCGATTACCGCGGTTATCTCCATGATGATGAGGAGCAGTACCTCCATGGGCGCGGGCGTTACAGCGACCCTTCGTCTGTGGAAAAGCTGGCTGATATGATCACTCAGGAGATCCGCGTACATACCCCGAAGAAAAAGAGGCCGGTAAGCAAAAAGAGGCCGTCCCGGAAACATCGCTGGCTTCGCAGTTCCATGCGCCGGGTAGATGAATCCCGTTATATCGGGCCTTTGCCTGAGCAGGGCGCCGTCCCGAATGATACGCAAGGTACCAAAGATGGGGATGCTGAGAATACTGGCGGTACTAAAGGCACCGCAGACCCCCATAGCCCGGACGGCACCAATACTCCAGGAACGGGCGGCGAGTAAAGCAAACAGTCTGTATATGCATATGTCAAGGGGCATGGTAATCTGTTTAAGGCTTGAGAAATCAAGAAAGTGGATCTCCCACCTGGAAGCTTTCCGCAGCTTCGGGTAAGGCTTATGCCATATGGCAGTAATATGCCATATATATGTTGCGTAGATCGCACCAGTTTGCGTATGTCCGGGTGATTCATACGGAACAATATGAAATGGAGTCATCATCAGCGAACAGCGTATAAATGATGAGATTCGTGCTTCTGAAGTGCGTCTCATTGGACCGCAGGGTGAACAGGTCGGTATTGTTAAAACAACGATAGCGCTCAATCTTGCCCGCGAAGCAAGTCTTGACCTTGTCGAGGTTTCTCCGCATGCCAAACCGCCGGTAGCAAAGCTTATTGATTACGGCAAATTCAAGTATAACGAGAAGATCAAGGCCCGTGAGGCCCGCCGCAACCAGAGCACAGCTGAGGTAAAAGAAACACGTTTCCGTCTGAAAATTGATGATCATGATTTCGAAGTGAAAAAAAACCAGGTCGCCCGCTTCCTTGAGGGGGGCGATAAGGTCAAAGTCAGTATTATGCTGCGCGGACGCGAGCAGTCGCGCCCTGTTGGCGGTATTGAACTGATGCAGCGCCTTGCGGGCGAGGTAGAGGAATCAGGCACAGTTGAGTCTGCTCCCCGCCGTGATGGACGGAATATCATTATGGTGCTTGCGCCTAAAAGTAAGAAAGTCCATAAGCAGTCTGAACAGCGCCGCCGCGGTGCCGGTTCGCGTGAAGAACGCCAGGCCCGTCAGCAGGCCCGTCTGACTGCTAAAAAGGAGGCTCAGAAGGCTGCGGCTGAAGAAGCCCATAAAACCCTTGAGTCTTTGGGCATCGAACCGGTACAGGTACATGCTTCCTCATCCGGCAGGGCAGCATCAGGCGGCAGCAAGCCGCGTGGGACTGGCAGGGCTAGGGCTTCCAGGGAAGGCAGATCCACAGCAGGTTCTTCGAAAACTGCCGGGGAAAACGCTTCCAGGAAGACAGCTTCGAAATCATCTGCAACAGCAAAAGCTTCTGCGAAGAAGACCTCTTCCCGCACTGCAGTGAAGGCAGCGAAGAAGGCATCACCTAAGGAGGGCAATAATGCCAAAGATGAAAAGTAATTCCGCGCTTTCCAAACGTGTCCGCAGGACGCGCACAGGCAAGCTCGTGCATAATGGCAGCGCTATGCGCCATAATCTGGAAAACAAGTCTGCCCGCAGACGCCGCCGTATGTCTGATAATAAGGTACTTGCCAAGGCGCAGACCAAGAAACTCAGCGCCATGCTCAACCGGTAGCGGGCAGCTGCAAGGGCTTAAACAGGCATAACAGGGAAAATATAATAATCTAGACGTCAGGAAAGACGAGGAAATAATTATGGCACGTGTAAAACGCGCAGTGAATGCACATAAGAAGCGTCGTACAGTACTTGAACGTGCGTCCGGCTATCGCGGCCAGCGCTCACGCCTTTACCGCAAGGCTAAGGAACAGCTCCTGCACTCCTTTAACTACAACTTCCGTGACCGCAAGGCGCGCAAAGGGGATTTCCGCAAACTGTGGATCACCCGTATCAATGTAGCTGTCCGTGCGGAAGGAATGACATATAACCGTTTTATCCAGGGGCTTCACCTGGCAGGCATTGAGCTTGACCGCCGTGCCCTGGCCGATATAGCTGTCAATGACTACGATACTTTTGCAGCTATTGTCAAAGAGGCTAAAAAGGCACTTCCGAAAGATGTCAATGCTCCGGTAAAGTAGGACGTCTCGGTAATTTTAGATGATCAATGGGGGAACAGCACTTATGCTGTTCCCCCATTTTCATATGCGGCAGCATCCATTCCCCGTGAAATAGGTCCTTTTTTATTTCTGGTATTCGTTCCTGGTGGTAAAACACGCAGATACAAAAAATGTTTTGCTGGTTTCCCGCAGTTTTCATTTTTTGTATCTGCGTGTTTTAACACCGGAGGGTGTACGCAGTACGGCCATCATTGGTTAAAAATAGGGTGGGGGATGATTAGCCAGCTGTTCCTTTCATAAAAACTTACACAAATATTTGTGCAGATTTATCATAATCGAGCTGATTCAGGAGTACCATAGAAGGTACTACCATAGCGAGTACTACCATAGGAAGTACAGTATGCTAGAGCCGGCAGGCTTAGTGGCATGAAAGTCTCATTGAATGGCGGCATGCCCCAATGGTGGTTCGCCTTCAAAAATAGAAAGGAAACCGATGAGTGATCCGGTTCAGTCAGATAATAAACACGTTGTTGTAGCTTTGGGCGAGCTCTTGTGGGATATGCTTCCCAGCGGCAAGCGGGCAGGCGGCGCCCCTACTAATTTTTGTTACCATGCGATGAAAAACGGTGCCGATGGGTACGCTGTAAGTGCGCTTGGTGAGGATTCCCTTGGCGACGAACTCGAAGGCGAGATCAAAAAGGCCGGGATCAAGCATGTTATCAAGCGTAACGCATACCCGACAGGTACTGTGGAAGTCCATCTCAACGAGGGGATCCCGACGTATGACATCGTTAAAGATGTTGCCTGGGACCATATCCCCTTCACTAAGGACATGGTCGATCTGATCAGGCGGGCTGACGCAGTGTGCTATGGCACGCTGGCATGCCGCGGGCAGGAGTCCCATGATACTATTATGCGTCTTCTTGACTGTGTGAGGCCAGGTACGATGAAGTATTTTGACATTAATCTCCGCGGGGATTTCTATTCAAAGATACTTATTGAAGAGCAGCTTGAATCTGCAACGGTTTTTAAGATCAACGACGAAGAGATCTCGCAGCTGCAGACGATGTTCAGCATTCCCGGGACGGTTGAGGAAGTTGCGAAATGGTTCCTCAAGGAGTATGGCCTGGATTATGTTATCCTCACTGCAGGAGGCGAATATTCCCAGGTATTTGCGGCTGACGGGAGGGAATCAAAAGTTGCGACCCCTCATGTGGAAGTCGCTGATACCGTTGGTGCAGGGGATTCCTTCTCCGGAGTGTTCTGTATTGAGATACTCAAAGGTACCCCGCTTCATGAAGCGCATAAGCGTGCTGTTAATGTGGCTGCTTTTGTCTGCACTAAAGCCGGCGCATGGCCAGAATACCCGGAGGAGTTACCTGATTACGTCGTTGAGCAGGGGCTTGAGTAGCCATCGCGCCAAAAAGTTCCAGAAACAGTAATAGTATACTTTTTTAGAGGAAGGTTTCTTATGACAGAAACGCAGAAAAGAACAACTGCAGCAGTAGTTATCCCTATTTTTATCACGTTCTTTACTATGGGGTTCGTGGATTTTGTGGGGACTGCCGCAAACCAGCTGAAAGATGACCTTGGGCTGTCAGCAGGCCAGGTGAGCCTGTTCACAACTATGGTGTTCTTCTGGTTCTTCATTTTTGCTATTCCCAGCAGCTATTGCATGAACCGTTATGGACGGCGCACTACGGTACTTCTTTCCGTTGCAGTTACTATTGCTGCCTGTATTTTCCCCATTATCGCGTATGCTATCCCGGAGGTCTCTTCAGCGGTCAAGCTGATACTGATGGTTATTTCCTTTATCCTTCTGGGGATCGGGAACGCTATCATGCAGGTTTCCCTCAACCCGCTGATCGCAAACCTGGTTTCTCCAGACAGGTATTCCAGTACGCTTACATCAGGCCAGTTCGTCAAGGCGATCGCATCCTTCTCAGCACCGCTGATTGCATCATGGCTCGGCAGTGCCCTCCATATGTGGTGGCTGACATATGTCCTGTTCCTGGTAATCTCCGTTGTTGCTTATCTTTCATTGCTGGCGGATAAGGTTGAGGAGAAAAAAACAGATGCGCCGAATATGTCGTTCGGGAAAGTCCTGGGGCTTCTTAAAGACAAGATCATCCTCCTATGCTTCATTGGTATTATGTGCCATGTCGGTATGGACGCCGGCGTCAACACCTATGCTCCACGGTTCCTGATCGGTACGCACGCAGGTATGGGAGCAAACCAGGCAGCGTACACAACGAGCCTGTATTTTGTTTTCCGTACCATCGGCCTTGCAGCGGGGATGTATGCTCTGACAAAGCTGTCCAACAGGATCTCTATCATAATCTGCTCCAGTATTGTCGGGCTTTCTGTAGTGGCATTCATTGCATATACGGTTATCCCGGGTGCAGGTGACTGGATCCTCTGGGCAGCTCTTGCGCTGATTGGGTTCGGCAATTCCAATATGTTCGCGATAATGTATTCGATCGCAGGGCTCCATATGCCGGAACGCCAGAATGAGATATCGGGACTTATGATCATGGGCCTGATTGGCGGTGCGATCCTTCCTCCAATCATGGGCGGCGTCTCTGACGCTATAGGAGGGCAGCTTGGTTCTGCGCTTGTCCTTATAGTCCCGGCATGCTACTTCATTTTCCTGGCGTGCAGGCCAAAGCTGCTGTTAGCACAGGGAAAGGCAGCTGCTTAGCCACAGTGGGATAGCCGGGGCAGGCTTGCTGAGTGCTTATACAGAGTTTATAAGTTATAGGCTGCTTGTTGGCAGTATAAGTTAAAAACCGCATTGCAGGACGGTTTCTGTCCCCGCAGGATTAGCTGCTGGGGCAGCCTGTCGCCTGCATGCAGTTTTTGTATGTTTTGGCACAATACGGCATACAATATAACTATTATGACTGCAGGCATCACTACGGATATGGATTTCCCGGAAGGTTTCGCGGGTACAGCCGGACTGTTCCTTGGATATATCTCTATTGAGCGTGGCCTTGCAGCGGCCACCGTCAAGGCTTATGAGTCTGATCTCAGGCGTTACACGGTATGGCTGGGGGAGGAGGGGATACTGTCTCCGCAGAAAATATCGGAGAAGAATGTTGAACAGTTTGTCGCACAGCTTTCGCAGGAGGGGGAATCCCAGCGTTCAATAGCACGCCGGCTGGCTTCCATCCATGAATATCACCGGTACCTGGTATCCAGAGGTGAGGTGCCGGCCGATGTGTCTCAGGGGATCAGGCCTCCCAAAGCAGCATCATCGCTGCCGGACGTCCTCACTGTTGATGAAGTCGCACGTATGCTTGAGAAAACGGCAAATGACAGGGATACGGATCCTGTTGTCCTGCGTGACAGGGCACTCCTGGAATTCCTCTATGCTACGGGTGCGCGTGTTTCTGAGGCCGTCGGTGCCGATATCACTGACCTTGACCTTGAATCACGGTATGTAAGGCTGACAGGGAAAGGCTCCAAGCAGCGTATAGTCCCTGTAGGGTCATTTGCCTGCAGGGCTTTGCAGCGGTACCTTGACGGCCCGAGGGCGCAGCTGCAGGCGAAAGCGAAGAAAAAACAGGAGATGCGCGCAATATTCCTCAATAAACGGGGCGCACGCCTGTCACGACAGTCTGTGTGGGAAATAGTCCAGTCCGCTGCACAGCGTGCCCATATTACTAAGGAAGTCCACCCGCATACGCTCAGGCATTCGTGTGCTACGCATCTTATCCAGGGCGGGGCTGATGTCCGTACTGTACAGGAGCTTCTAGGCCATGCCTCTGTCACGACAACCCAGCTGTATACGCATATATCCCCCCAGGCCCTTATTGAAAGCTATATCAGCGCCCATCCCCGCGCACGGTAGTGTATGAATAATGGCCAATCCCCACAGCTGCATATAAGCCCGGATTCCGTTAACTGCAGCTGTATCCATATAAAAAATGGGGCAATAAGCCGTTAAGCTTATTACCCCATCATGTCAGGTTACCTGTGCCCTTCCTGAAGCTGTCCTGCCTGTTTTACTTCTCCCAACCTATGTTCTCTACGAGAGTGGTCTGGTATCCGGCAGGGCCGTAATTAGCCAGGCCCTTGCTGTAAACACCCATAACAGGGCCATTAGCATACGGGAACTGCCCATAGAGCGCCAGCGCCTTCTTTTCGGCCTTGTTTGCCTGCTTGATCTGGTCGGAGACTTTATCAAGTGATGTAGTCTTCTTGAGTTCTTCATCGACTGACTTCTCGCCTACGAAGGAGTAATTGGACTCAGAATCAGACCCGAAAAGCTGGTATCCGCTGTTGAAGCCATCGGGGGTTGTGCTTGACCAGCCTATTTCCACGATATCCCAGCTTCCGCTGGTAATAGTTTTGGAGAAGTCGGAAGAAGGCTTGTTGTCAATGGACACTTTCAGCCCTGATGCTTTTGCCATTTTCTGGACAGCAAGGCCAAGGGCCTTTGTTTTAGGATCATCGCCAAAAGTAGTGTAGCTGAATGCAAGAGCCTTTCCATCCTTAGCATAATAGCCGTCGGATCCCAGCTTATAGCCGGCCTTTTCGAGTGTTGCCTTAGCGTTCTTCACATTGAATGCAGATTCCTTCGGCATATTGTCCTCGTAGCCTGCCTGGTTCTGATACACAAGCTCTGACCCGGGGACAGTCTCATCCCAGTCCACACCGGAGAATGCAATCTTCGCAAGCTCCTTGCGGTTGATGCTCTGGACGAATGCTTTACGCACCGCTATATCCTTCAGGGTAGCGTTCTTCGTATTGATTTCGAAAACGCGCACCCGGGAAGCCCAGCCGCGGCGGATCGTCGCCCCTGCAACACTTTTCACAGTACGGATATCATCTGCAGAACTCAGCCCTGCCGCGTTGATTTCCCCATTTTTGAAGGCATTGATCTCAGCTTGGTCGGAGAGCACCTTGTAGGTGACTGTCGTCATCTTCGGTTTATCTCCCCACCACTTCGGGTTTGGAGTGAAAGTTATCTGCGAATCACTTCTGGATTTAATAATGTAGGGGCCGGCGCCGAAATCGGTGTCATGAGGGTTGTTTACCCAGCCGTTTGTATACGTCGCTACATTTGCAGCCTTCGGGTGGAGGATATCAATGAATGAATAGGCAGGATAGTAGGGGGTCTTCATGGTGATTACGGCCTGCTTTGCCGAGGTGCCCTGCTTGACGCTTTCCACCTGTTCCCAGCCCGTTGTAGATGCAGGTGTATAATCCTGGTTCTGCCCGCTCTGCACGGTGTAATATGCCTGGACGGCAGTCCAGTCGATATCAGTGCCGTCGTTCCACTTTGCCTTAGGGTTGAAGTTCAGCGTGATGGTCTGTTTTCCGTTGACTGTTGCCACGTTGTAATCGGTAAGGTAATTCTTGTTCGGGGTTACTTTTGAGCCATCCGCATTGTATATCCACAGCTTAGGCATGTAGTAGCTCCACATAGTCTGCATATATGAGGTATTCCCGTTAACGCTCAGATTGTTCCAGTCCGGACCAAGCTCAACAGTGGAGTAGGTGATTGTCCCATTATCTTTAAGCTGGTCGCGGGATTTGGGATTATTATAGACACCTGTTTTATCTGGCATTGGGAGCTTGCCGGAATAGGTGACCGGTATACCTGATGCAGGCTGGGTCTTGTATTGCCCGGAATTAGTGCCGCCTGAATTCCCGCACGCAGCCAGAGCAAGTATGGCGGCCGTTGATGCTGCAACAGCACCGCATTTGACGAGTACAGATGTTTTCCTCATTGCCCGTTCCTTCCATTATGTATAACATTTATGCATACGTATTACTACGGATAAGCGTATCGTTATCCTTTAGTCAACGTCGCAGTAGTTGGTATTCTATATATAAGAACGAATTTGTAAATATCAAAATATAGATTTCGGTTATTTTCTTGTATAAAAATCAGATAAATATTAATCTATTTTGTATATAAATCGATATTATTTCTGAGATTTTCGCATATGATCTGTGTGACCTGGGCGGGACAGAGCAAACCGTACATTGCTTTAATAGATTGGAAAATAAGGGGAAAACGGTTTCTGAAGAGATGATATGGATGACGATAGCTGATCAATGAATAATTTTAAGGATGTTATAAATTGTACTTATAAAGAGTTATAGTATTTGCACGAAATATAATTCCATATTTTGAGACAATGTATAAAGCAGTATGCCGAAACGGATTGAGATTGATACTCTGATCCCCCCCCCCAACCAGTGGAAAATGCCCGGGACTGAAGCTTGACAGAAGAGGAAATAAAAAGGCGGGCAGCAAACTTGCTGCCCGCCTTAAGCCGGAACAGTCTTATAGCAAAACTGTCCTTTAGCTTATGGGAAGTTACTTCATCCAGCCCACATCTTCACGGAGGACTGTCAGGTAACGTGCAGGGCCTACGTTAGCAAGCCCTTTCTTATACACACCCATGGTCGGGCCGCTCCATATGGGGAGCTGCCCGTACAGTGCAAGAGCCTTTTTCTCAGCTTTATTGAAGGCACTGAGCTGCTTGCTTGGATCGCTAATAGTAGGCACCTCTTCAAAAGCTGAGTCGATAGAAGCATTACCGGCATGGGAAACATTGCTTTCCGACTGGCTCCCATAAATCTGCTTGCCTCCCACGTACCCGTAAGGGCTTCCCGACTGCCAACTCATGGCTATGATTTCCCAGTTGCCGCTGTTGAGTACAGTGGAAAACTCTGAAGAGCCTTTGATATCAATATTCAGCTTGATACCCGCATTCTTCATCATCTTCTGAACAGCCAGGGCAATTGCTTTTGTTGTCGCAGAATCAGAGAAATCGGTATACGTAATGGACAGGTCTTTACCGTTCTTCTGATAATACCCATTGGATCCCATTGTGTATCCGGCACCTTCAAGTGTTTTCTTAGCGTTTGCAGTGCTGAAACCGGAATCTTTAGGCATATTGTTTTCGTAGCCCTTTCGGTAAGGAGCTACAAGCAGGGACCCCGGAGTGTTTTCAGTCCAGTCAAGCCCGGCATAAACGATCTTCACGAGCTGGCTGCGGTCCAGCGCCTGGTTGAATGCCTTGCGTACAGCGATATCCTTAAGGCTGTCTTTTGTGGTATTCAGCTGGTATGCAGCTGTAGAAGATCCAAAACCTCTGCGGATCTGTGCATCTTTGATAGTGTGGACTGTAGCAAGCTTATCCTTAGACCCTACACTGGCGGCATCGATCTCGCCGTTTTTGAATGCATTGATCTCAGCCTGGTTTTCCAGTATCTTGTAAGTCACTGTTGTCAGCTTAGGTTTGTTGCCCCACCACTTTGGATTGGGCTTGAAAACTACCTGGGAATCAGAACGCGAATCGACAATGTAAGGCCCTGCACCCCACTCGTTATGAGGGTTATCGATCCAGCCCTTGGTGAAAGTATCCACACTTGCAGCCTTCGGGTGGTAGATATCAATAAAAGTATTAGCCGGGTAATATGGCTTAGCCATCGTGATCACGGCCTGTTTCGCAGATGTGCCCTGCTTGACGCTTTCGACCTGATCCCATCCATCTGTGCTTGATGGAGTGTAGCCGTTCTCTATGCGTACCTTCCACGCAGCCTCAACTGCAGTCCAGTCGATATCAGTGCCGTCATTCCATTTTGCTTTAGGGCTGAACGTTATGGTGATGGTCTGTTTGCCATCTACGGTCTTTTCATCGTATGAAGTGATATAGTTCGAGTTTGGCGTCAGCTTTGAACCATCGGCATTCGATATCCACAGCTTAGGCATGTAGTAGCTCCACAGGGTATCTATATCTACCGTATTGCCGTTGACACTGAAATAGTTCCAGTCCGGTCCCGCCGAGGAAAGGGAGAAAGTTGCTGAACCGCCGTCCTTCAGTTTCTCACGGGGCTGCGGATTGTTGTAGATACCATTGGCTTCAGGCATAGGGAGCTTGCCTGTGTAAGTGCTTGGGGTCCCGTCAGCAGGCTGAGTTGCATACGAACCGGTACCTGAATTGCTGTTCCCGCATGCAGCCAGAGCAGCAATCATGACTACAGAAGTAGCAACAGCACCTATCCGTGAGATTATTAAATTTTTCTTCATATAATTCATTCCTTCTAGAAAATGATATTACGTCTGAAACATGGCGCAAAAACAGATGGAACTGCAATTGCTGCATGAGACTTGACCTCTTAAGTATACATAAGCAATACAACAACATGGAATACAGGATATATTAAAAAATATAATTATTCGGCATGAAAATTATAAGGATCGATTATAAGATCGTTGATATCCTTAGGTTCTCCGTTCCCCGCCCGCACGGGTCAATCAGTTAAATTTATAACGATATGACGAATAAATGTATAACAAGTATTTATAAGACAGCGCTGGCGCATCCCCGGGCAGGGAATGCGCCAGCTTCTGCAGATATTTGATGAATCGAGCCTGCCCTGCTGTGGGGACTACGCCTCTGTATGCTTTTGTGCCAGCCCCAGAGTACTGCTGAAAGATTCAACTTTACGGAGGTTGCCGTCCTCGAAAACATACCGTTCGCGGCTGCGCTCAATAACAGGGTCCGGGATAGGGATGGCCGACAGGAGGGCTTTGGTGTACGGATGCTGGGGGTTGCTGAATACATCCTCTGTTTCGCCCTGTTCAACGATCACACCATGGTACATAACAGCGATCCTGTCCGAGATGTGGCGGATGACTGCCAGGTCATGGGCAACAAAAAGATAGGCAATCTTCAGCTGGGCCTGCAGATCCTCAAGAAGGTTGATAACACCTGCCTGGATGGATACATCAAGCGAGGCGATCGGTTCATCAAGCAGCAGCAGCTTGGGGTTTGTTGCCAGGGCACGGGCAATAGCGATGCGCTGGCGCTGCCCGCCGGAGAACTGGGTAGGGAACCGGTCCACATAATCAGGGTTGATCCCTACCATAGTCATCAGCTCGCCGATACGGCTGTTGATATCCTTCTTATTCCAGTGCTGCGCATTAAGCGGTTCTGCAAGGACATCGTATACAGTCATACGTGAGTCAAGCGAACTCAGCGGATCCTGGAAAATTACCTGCACCTCTTTACGAAGGTCTTTGCGTTCTTTGCGCTTAAGGGTAGAAATATCCTTGCCCATAATAGTTATAGAGCCCTCTTCAGGCTTCTTCAGCTCTACGATCTGGGTAAGCGTGGTAGATTTTCCCGATCCTGATTCGCCGACAAGCGCAAGGGTCTCGCCCTCATGGATGTCAAAAGTGGAGTGGTCAACTGCGGCGAGTTTGCCGATGACCCGTCCGAAAGACCCTCCGCTGGTAATAGGGAACGTTTTGGTAAGGTCTTTGACAGACAGGACTACAGGGCGTTCGCTGCGCGGGACATCTGCCCATTTCGCCGGAAGGTCTTCGGGCGCGGGGAACACTTCTTTATATGTAAGATGCTCATTATGGATCTTTTCGATCTTGTGGCACGAAACGAGGTGTCCGGTACCCTCCTCGGCAAGCCTGAGTTCAGGCTCGGTCTGATGGCATTCCTCTGTTGCCAGCGGGCAGCGGGGGGAGAAGGGGCATCCTGCAGGTATGGCTACAAGTGAAGGGGGGTTCCCATTAATAGGTACAAGACGCTGGCTGGCCGGCATATGCGGTTTGGGGACCGCGCCCAGAAGGCCCATGGTGTATGGCATCGTAGGGTTGGCGAAAATCTTGTCAACGCTTGCACGTTCAACAGCCTTGCCTGCATACATAACGAGGATATCATCTGCAGTACCGGCAACGACACCAAGATCATGGGTTATAAGGACAACTGCTGCATTGGTTTCACGCTGCGCAACAGCAAGCAGGTCCAGCACCTGCGCCTGGATGGTCACATCAAGGGCTGTAGTAGGTTCATCGGCAATGATCACATCGGGGTTATTGGCAATAGCGATAGCAATCATAACGCGCTGGCGCATACCCCCTGAAAATTCATGCGGGAACGACAGCATGCGTTTCTCCTGGTCATCAATGCCGACAAGCCCGAGGAGTTCTATACAGCGGTCATGCACGGCTTCCTTCGGCATGTCAGGATGATGGATGAGCAAAGCTTCTGCAAGCTGGTCGCCAATAGAAAACATAGGGCTCAGTGCGCTCAGGGGATCCTGGAATATCATGGAAATACGTTCGCCGCGGATCTCCGACATCTCCTGGTCAGTCCTGCCGACCAGCTCTTCCCCGTCAAGCGTTATGGACCCGCTGATGCTGGCATTTTCATCCAGAAGGCCTATAAGGGAAAGGGCTGTGACAGACTTTCCTGAACCGGATTCACCTACGATGCCAAGCGTACGTCCGCGCCATAAGTCAAAATTAAGTCCCCGTACGGCCCTTACAGCCCCAGCTTCGGAAGCAAAGGATACATTGAGATCGCGTATCTGCATAACAGGGTCACCCTGGGGCGCACCTTTAGGGCCTTCAGCCTCGCGGTACTCGTATTCGAGGGTATCATCGCGGACTATTTCGATCTCATCCGTTTTGCGGAACCCTTCATTGTCAGTCTCCGCATCGATTCCTGAGGGATCCGGATTTATCTCAGTTGCATGTGTCATTGGTATTCACTCCTAAGCCTTAATTACTTTATTTCAATTTCAGACCGATACCTGTCCGGAAGCACCAGAGCGGGGGTCTACCGCATCGCGCAGGGCATCCGAGATCATCATCAGGGTAACGCACAATACTATCAGTGTTAACGATGGGAAACCGACGATCCATGGGGATGTCTGGATAGTCGCCTGTCCGCCTGAAAGAAGGGTACCCAGCGACGTATCAGGCAGCTTGATACCCAGGCCAAGGAAGCTTAAGCCTGTTTCAGACCCGATGGAGCTGATGATCCCCAGGATAAAATTGAGGATAATGATAGAGGCAAGGTTAGGGATAAGATGCCGGATAATAACCGTGAAGGAATTGACCCCCATATACTTCGCCGCCTTGACGTAGTCGCGTTCGCGGAGGGACAGGGCAACGGTCCGTATAGTACGGGCGAGCCCGATCCAGCCAAAAGCCGACATGCCGACAACAAGCCACAGCCAGCCTGCAGACGCATTTGCAGCGCGGACGATAAGGGCGATTAGGAGGAAGCTTGGGATGACCATAAGCGTATCCAGTATCCACATGCCGATTTTTTCAAAGGCACCTTGGAAATATGCGATAGCACAGCCAAAAATAGCAGCAATAACAGTGGTGGCAAGGGCAGACAGCACACCGATAGTCAGTGACCGTCCCAGGCCATGGCACAGCGCAGCAAACATGTCGACACCCGTGGAATCGGTACCGAGCCAGTGGTCAGCGCTCGGAGGCGAAGCTAATGCTGCAAAGTCAGGATCATCATAGGCATATCTGGCGATTTTGTTTCCAAAAAGGGCGAGGAGGATAAGAAGCACGAAAACTGTAACACCAATAATAGCCCGGGGCTGCCGGAAGAACCGGCGGGCAATAAGTCGCCAGTATCCAATGTGTTTGACTGTACTGCCGCCGTTTTCTGCTTCAATGGCCTGCTCAGCCTTGATCTCTTCGAGGGCATTGACTACCTGCCGGTTGTCGGCTACTTCATTCAGAGAAGCCTGTGCCTCCTGGCCGGAAGGCTGGGTATTCTCAGCCATGGGTTCGTTCCCATCTTTTATAGTATCTGCCATAATTCCTCCTGTCGCCTAGCTCATCTGTATCCGGGGGTCGAGAAGCGCAGCCACGATATCCGCAAGGAGTGCCCCGGCCAGTGTGGTTACACCGGCAAAAGCCATATATGCTACCGAGCCGTAGATATCGTTGTTATTCAGCGCATTGATAAAATATTTGCCCATACCTTCTATGCCAAACATCGTTTCAGTAAGTGTAGCCCCTGTAAACACGCCTGCAATAGAGTATGCGATACCCATTGCCGTGGGGATGAAGGAAGCCCTCAGCGCATGTTTGCGGATAGCCTGCTTGCGTGTTAGGCCCTTCATACGTGCAGTACGGACGTAATCGGCCCTGATCTCGTCAAGGAGATAGGTACGTTGGGAGACGTGGTATCCCACGGAACCGACGATTGTGAGCACCAGCGTCGGGATAAAGATATGCTGGCAGAAGTCTATGAACCATTCGAACGGGTTGTTGCCTGTGTAGGAGGACAGTCCTGTCACGTAAAAAAGGGTATGGCCGGCCCACGTATTGATATTGATGAAGAAAAAGATAAGGAGCAGCGCAAGGACAGGGACGGGGATGCACATCAGTATAGATGCAAGGCCGGTAAATACTGTGTCCTGCCATTTATACTGCCGCATTGCAGTGTAGACGCCTATTGCAATACCGATAATAATACTGAGCACTGTTGCGAGAGTGACCAGCTCAACGGAAGCAAGGATACGGGGGGCCATAATGCTGTTGATCCGCTGCCCGCTTGGGCTCTGCCCCCAGTCCCAGCGGGTAATGACACCTGTCAGCCAGCGCCAGTACCGTACAAAGATATTGGTTTTGTCATTAAGGTTTGCATTATTGAGGGAGGTTTCAATGGATTGCTGGGGAGGGCGCGGTGTGCGGCTTTCATAATTGGACCGCGGGTGCATAAACCAGCTTGCGAGGAAAAAGGTCATGGATACAGCCACGAAAAGCATGACGATGTATCTGCCCAGCCTTTTCACAATAAACTTGAACATATTCCATTCCTCAATTTCAAAGACCCCGCAGTAGTGTTCCGCTGGCCGGCCGCCGGACAGAATACCTGAAAAAACGCCGCAGGACCTTTTAACCTATCTGAGTTTTTTAAAGTATGTTTATAATACAATGACCGTGAGTCTTAAGACGGTGAAAATATACAGTGATAATGAATATTTTATGCTATGATGATGTATAAACCGCTAAATATCAGTAATTCAATGTATAATATTAATAAATAATTGATAGAATAAGGCAAGCGTGTCGGAAAACGGCAGCAGCCTTAGCCACTGCTGGACTGACAGTATCCATATATACAGCTCAGAAAACTATGTGAACAGACAGTGAAAACAAAAGACAAGAGTTATTGGTACAGTTACAGTATGCCTATAGATATGCTTGGACGCGACTACAACACTTTTCCCGCGCCTGACAGCTTGAAACAGCACGGGCCTGCAAGGGTCGTGGCTATGTGCAATCAGAAAGGCGGAGTAGGCAAAACGACCAGCTCTGTTAATATTGCCGGCGCGCTTAGCCAGTATGGGCGCAAAGTCCTTATTGTAGATTTTGACCCTCAGGGGGCGGCAACGGTCGCGTTGGGGATCAACGCGAACCAGATTGAAAATACAATATATACGGCACTGTTTGATCCGGATATGGATGTCCACGATGTAGTAGTCAGTACCCGTTTCCCTAACCTCAATATTATCCCTGCAAATATTGACCTGTCTGCTGCCGAGGTGCAGCTGGTGACTGAAGTCGGACGTGAACAGGTGCTGGCGGGGACTTTGCGGAAACTGAAGAATGAATACGATGTGATCATCATTGACTGCCAGCCATCGCTGGGGCTGCTTACAGTCAATGCCCTGACGGCAGCAGATGGTGTTATTATCCCCGTGGCTGCCGAGTTCTTTGCACTGCGCGGGGTAGCCCTGCTGATGCAGTCTATAGAGAAAGTACGCAGCAGGATCAACCCCGACCTGGAGATCTATGGTGTGCTCATAACGATGTATACCAATACTATCCATTCGCAGGAAGTCGTACAGCGTATCTATGAAGCATTCCAGGAAAAAGTTTTCCATTCCGTTGTGTCGCGGTCAATCAAACTGCCTGATGCGACTGTAGCCGCTGCACCTATCACCATGTTCGCCCCTGAGCATCGGACAGCGAAAGAGTACCGTGAAGTTGCCCGTGAGATAATTGCTGAGGGGATCGTTGCGTAACCTGTATTTGCATAACTGTTTGGAAATATATGTATCTTCCGTGATCCGTCTCATATTTTGAGATGATCCTGGGTGGATATGAGCTGTCGAAACTGCCGGGCAGACATGATTATTTTAGCGTTGGAGGACCGTGGCCTTAGAAGAAACTGGGATATCTTCCGGATTTACTGTAAGCCTTGATGCTTATCAGGGGCCGTTTGATGCGCTGCTGAGCCTGCTCGCACAGAAAAAACTGGAGCTGTCAGAAATATCGCTTGCATTGATAACAGAAGACTTCCTCTCCTACGTTTCCAAACTTGATATGGCCTTAGATGCTGACCAGGTAAGCTCATTCATTGATATAGCTTCGATCCTTGTGGAGGCCAAAAGCGCGAGCCTTCTGCCGGGAAGCAGTGATAACGGCCCGTTTGACCAGAGCATGGAAGCCCTGCGTGAAAGGGATCTCCTGTTCGCCAGGCTTCTCCAGTACAGGGCTTTTAAGCAGGCCGGCGAAGATTTCCGTGTCTCTATCGCAGCAAATTCAGGGCGTTTTATGCATCCTGGATATATGGACAGTACGATCGCCGCAATGCTTCCGCAGCTTGCATGGTCTGTGACGCCCCAGGCGCTGGCGCAGATCGCTGCTGAGGCGATTGCCAATGCTCCGCTCAAGGAAGTGCGCGTTGACCAGCTGCATGTGCCGATGGTCTCCTTAAGGGCCCAGGCTGCCATAGTCCGTGACAGGCTGCGTTCTGCAGGGGACAAAACAGATGTGACTTTTGATGAGCTTATCGCCGATGCACAGGAAACAATAGAAATAGTTGCGCGGTTCCTGGCCCTTCTTGCCTTCTTCAAGCAGGGAGTACTGCAGTTCAGGCAGTCAGGACCATTTGAGAGCCTGCACGTGCGATGGATCGCCGATAACGATACGGAAACAATTGTGAATGCTGTTGCCATGAGCGAGGAGGACTTTGCATGAGCGATGCAGATATGCCTGCGGCAGAGGCTGCACCAGGTTCCCTCAGGCCCTGTATGGAGGCCATACTGATGGTTGCAGATAACCCGGTCAGTTCTGAGCAGATGGCGCGCGCCCTTGATATTTCTGAGGCGCGTGCTGACGAGATACTGCGCGGCCTCGCGCAGAGCTACGATGATGAAGGCAGGGGGTTCGAGCTGCTTATGACGTCCCGGGGATGGCAGCTTGCGAACCGGCCGGAGTTTGAGAATGCTGTTTCAGCTTTCGTCACTGATGGGCAGACAGCACGGCTGTCGCAGGCTGCGCTGGAAACGCTTGCTATAGTTGCTTATAAACAGCCCATAACAAGGGCTCAGATAACAGCGATACGCGGGGTCAGCTCGGACGGGGTGATCCGTTCCCTTACCGTGCGCGGGCTTATCCGGGAACACGGGGAGGATGAGGAATCACGCGCAGCCCTGCTCGTTACATCCGGGCTTTTCCTTGATAAAATGGGTATCCGGTCCCTTTCCGAACTGCCTTCGCTGGCGCCTTTCCTTCCGCAGACGGTCAGCGAATCAGTAAGTGCAGCCGAACAGGAGAGAGGCAGTTCAGTTTAGAAGAAAAGCTATGCCTGTCAGGTGCCGACTGTATCCTTTTCTTTGGTTTTGAGCTTGGCGCATGCCATACAGAATACACCAGATAACTGTAAGCACGATATAGGAATAAACAGGTAAGTAGCAGGTAAGGGAAATATGGTAACTCGTTCTGATATCCGTAATGTTGCAATCGTTGCCCACGTTGACCATGGCAAAACGACTCTCGTTAATGCCATGCTTCAGCAGGCGCACGTTTTTTCAGAACGGGAGGAAGTCCCCGACCGGGTTATGGATTCCGGTGATATTGAGCGTGAAAAAGGTATCACCATTTTGGCCAAGAATACGGCCATCAGATACACAGGGCCCCTGGCGGCAAAAGTGGGGCAGCCTGACGGCATCACTATCAACGTTGTTGATACTCCGGGGCATGCGGATTTCGGCGGGGAAGTGGAACGCGGTATCTCCATGGTAGATGGCGTCCTCCTGCTTGTAGATGCTTCTGAAGGCCCTCTGCCCCAGACCCGCTTCGTCCTTCGCAAGGCGCTGGAAGCTAAGCTCCCCGTGATCCTGGTCATCAATAAGACAGACAGGCCCGACTCAAGGATATCTGAAGTTGTCAGCGAGACTACTGATCTCCTGCTTGGCCTTGCCCAGGACGTTGTAGAAGAAGGCGTAGACCTTGATATCGATTCCCTGCTTGATCTGCCTGTCCTGTACTGTGCGGCTAAAGCGGGCATTGCGTCCGGCGAACAGCCTGCAGACGGCAGTATCCCTGCCGGCGACAGCCTGGAACCGTTATTCGAGTCGGTTATTGAAAATATACCTGCGCCTGAATATACCGAAGGGGCGCCTTTACAGGCACATGTGACCAATATAGATTCATCGGATTACCTGGGCCGTCTTGGGCTGGTACGCATATACAATGGGACTCTTGAAAAGGGCAGGAGTTATGGGCTTTCCCGTGTTGACGGTTCTATAGAGAATTTCCGTTTAACCGAGATCCTGCGTACGAACGGGCTTGACCGCGAGCCTGCCGAAGAAGCAGGGCCGGGGGATATCGTTGCTGTCGCGGGCGTAACAGATATCATGATCGGCGAAACTATAGTCGATCCGGAAAACCCTCAGCCAATGCCCCTTATCCACGTAGATGAGCCTGCTATCTCCATGACATTTGGGACGAATAATTCGCCTCTTGCCGGGACTGAGGGCAAAGACCATAAACTGACAGCGCGTATGATCAAAGACCGGCTTGACCGCGAGCTTATCGGTAACGTATCCATCCAGGTGTGCCCTACAGACCGCCCGGATGCGTGGGAGGTGCGCGGACGCGGTGAACTGGCTCTTGCTGTACTTGCTGAAGAGATGCGCCGTGAAGGGTATGAGCTTACTGTCGGGCGTCCGCAGGTCGTCACGAAAACGGTTGACGGCAAAGTCAATGAACCGTTTGAGAATACGACTATTGATGTGCCTGAAGAGTATATGGGGGCTGTAACGCAGCTTATGGCGTCACGCAAAGGGCGCATGGAAGCTATGTCGAACCATGGCTCCGGATGGGTGCGCATGCAGTTCACAGTCCCGTCACGCGGGCTTATCGGGTTCCGTACCCAGCTGCTGTCCAGTACGCGCGGGACCGGTATCGCTTCTTCGATCTCAGCGGGATACCAGCCATGGGCGGGCGAGATCAGTATCCGCCAGAACGGCTCTATGGTCTCAGACAGGCAGGGCAAGGCAAGCCCTTATGCAATGCAGCGCCTGCAGGCGCGCGGCAATTTCTTCGTTGAACCGCAGAGCCCTGTGTATGAGGGACAGGTAGTAGGGGTGTGCAGTAAGCCCGGTGATATGGATATCAATGTTACCCTGGAAAAGCACATGACGAATATGCGTTCTGCAACGGCAGATGTCCTGGAGACTTTGACACCTCCGATCCAGATGAGCCTTGAGGAATCTCTGGATTTTGCGAATGAAGACGAATGCGTTGAAGTGACCCCTGAATCTGTCCGTGTGCGCAAAATTATCCTTGACCGCGAGCAGTGGTATAAATGGAATGCGCAAAAGCGCCGCCAGTCTAAAAACAGCAGCAACTGATAAAATGGAATAACTGACAGGCCGGCAGTAAAAGAGCCGGCATTGGGAAGTATTGGAATATCAGATGGAACGTCTTACAGGACCTGTAATGCCAGAGCCTGAGGGCAAGCCCTCAGAGCAGGGACGGTATGCTGTTTTGCCGGATGGTACTGTTACTGCTGCCGGCCATGACCTTCCAATGACCTATCAGTGGCCGGTATGGCTGCGGCTTCTTGCAGCATGCGTTACCGGTGCGGCCGTTGCATGTATCGGCACAGTATCGCACCGCATGGGTGCTGCGAACAGCATCCCTTACGGTGCTGTGCTGTCCCTTTTTATAGTTACAGCTTCGGCATGGTCAGCGCGTGCGCGCTCAGGGTATGCCGGGCTCATCCTCCATTTCATATTCGCCTGCGGTACAGCATGGGGGCTTGCAATCCTGCAGAAAACATCTTCGGCACTGGTTGCCGTAGCCAGCCCTGCGTTTGTTACATATGCGTCCCAGCACGTGTGGCAATGGTGGCTGTACGGGATCATTATTGTACAGGTTATCCTTGCGTTTTTCCCTGCACGCTGGTTTACTGTCGGGGTGTCCAGGGCTGTCCGCCGGGGGATGCAGGGATCAGAGCCTTCCCGGGGCGTCCGCTGACAGATGCCGCCTTTCAGGTACAGGCTTCATACGCACTATTGTCCGCGCCGGTATAACGATATCTTCAGCAGGCCTGCTCCCATTCGCTGAAGCATCGCGATGCAGGTTCAGCTCAGTTCCGTCCCAGCTGACGGCATGCCCGATAAAATCCCTGTATTGCCGACGGCCGCTGTGTTCATCGATGCCGTCAGCAATGCGTACAACTATCCTGGAGCCGGAAGGTATATAGGAAGGAAGCATATCCTCATTGTATAGTGCTGCCATACGGAACTCAATAATCAACAAGCTGGATCCGCTTATATCAGCTTAGAGCCATATCTGCTTCCGCCCGTTGATATCCGCATCGTACTGCCAGCTGTTTTATCCGAAGCACTCAGCGTATCTGTCCGGGATCAGCGCAGGAACCGCAATTGGGAGCATTTGCAAATTAATATGCTATGGGAGGCAGGGCCTTCACATGCCGCGGTAAAATCAGCACAAAGGATATGATGCGCGGACCGCAGGCAGGGGGACTGGTATGTGGTATGAGCCGATACTGGGCAAATATACAGACTATCTGGTCAGGAACAGGGGGCTGAGTGCTAATACTGTCAAATCGTACCGCAAGGATACTGAACAGTGCCTCCATTTCCTTTTCCTCCATGGGATAACGGATATAAAGGCTGTCAGCAGCGATGGGCTGCGTATGTGGATGGCATATGAATCAAGGAATGTTGCCAGGTCATCCCTGGCGCGCAAAATAGTTTCCGTCCGCGGGTTTTTTGAGTACCTTTATACCCATGGGCTGCTGCCGTCAAACCCTGCACAGAACCTGGGGACTCCTAAACTTCCGAAAACGCTTCCAGCAGTATTGACGAAGAAACAGGCTGATGAGCTTATGAAAATATCGGGGGAGGAACCGTCTGCAGGCCGCGCAGGGAAAAGCCAGGCGCAGGAGGCTGGCAGCGGCCGCAGCAGGGAGGGGGAAAGTCCGAGCAGAGCTGATGATCCGAAAGCTGAGGCACTTTTCCTTCGCAATGATGCCATTATCGAACTCCTGTATGCCACAGGGATCCGGGTCGCAGAACTTGCAGGCCTTGATCTGACTGATATTGATTTCTCTTCCCGTACCCTCCGCGTCACAGGCAAGGGGAACAAGCAGCGGGTGGTTCCTTTCGGAGTGCCTGCCTGCAGGGCTCTGGACAGATGGCTCGCTGAAGGGCGCGGGCTGCTTACAGCACGCCGTCAGGCAGGGAACGCACGATCTGCCGGATCCGGGGACAGGCATAAAGCCGACGGCAAGGGTTCTGTCCAGGATGCCGGTGAAGCTGTATTCCTCGGCAAACGGGGCGGGAGGATCAATCAGCGTCAGGTAAGGGATGTAGTCCATAAGCTTGCGCATCAGGCCGGTGTCCCTGATATCAGCCCGCATGCCTTGCGCCATTCAGCTGCAACGCATCTTCTTGACGGCGGGGCCGACTTGCGTGAAGTCCAGGAAATGCTGGGTCATTCTTCGCTTGCGACTACACAGCGTTATACCCATGTTTCCATGGAACAGCTGACGCGTAAATACGAACAGGCATTCCCACGGGCATGATTCATGATAAAAGGCCATTGGGCGGCGCGGTGCAGCCCCTTTGTTGGAGCAGGACTATATCCTTGTAGGGTATAGGAATGGAGCCGTTACAGGTGCAGACGAAACTGCAGGGGGCATATCAGATGGCTGTTCACAGGCGTATAAAGCGTTGGCATGCGGGCATTGCGTCCTTATGCGCAGCGGTTTTATGCATTGGCCTGGGCGGATGCGGGAACAGTACCGCTGCAGTACCGTCATCGTCAGGAGGCTCCCGGAATACTGATCTTTCTAAAATTATCACTGCCTATAATACATGGCCTGTAGACGCCATAACTCCGGGCAAGGCGCAAGGCGGCTCAAGCACCCGGATAACAGATCTCCTGTTCGCCGGCCTCGTGTCCAATGACAGCAGCGGAAAATGGCATTATGATGCCGCGGTATCTATTGAGCCCAATGATGATTATACGCAGTTTACAGTCACCCTCCGTCCGGATATGGCTTTCAGCGACGGCACGAATGTGACCTCTGAATCTTTTACAAAAGCATGGAGCTACGAGGCGAATATCCGCCACCATCAGCCTAACGCAGGGTATCTGTCGCTGATCAGCGGGTATGATGATTTGAGGAAAAGCGATGTTGCTGATGATGCGCAGCTTTCCGGCCTGAATATTATTGATGATACGACTTTTACTATTGAACTCAGCAAACCCTGCCTGACTTTTATCAGCATGCTTGCACACAGGGCTTTCTATCCGCTTCCGCAGTCGTTCTATGCCAATCCGTCGGGCTTTGAAAAGGCTCCTGTCGGCAACGGTCCCTATCGGCTGTGGCATTGGGATCCGTCGGAGCAGCCTCAGAGTATGACGCTTATCCCTCATCTGAACTATCATTCTGTAAATTCTGCACGGAATGACGGCATCCGGTTCATTTTCTATTCGGACAGCCAGAAGGCGTATAAGGATCTGCAGGACGGGAAGCTTGATGTCCTTGATACCGTCCCCGGAAATAAATACAAAACGTTTGCGTCTGATAAGAAGGCCATCGCGGTTAACGGGTCGGGTTCGCGTATCCAGATGCTTATAGTCTCGCAGGATTATCCCCATTTCGGATTCGATGATGAAGGGCTTCTGCGCAGGCAGGCTGTATCCCGCGCATTGAAGCGTACATCACTGATCTCCGGCACTATGCCGAACCTGGCTTTGCCTGCAACAGATTTCCTGAGCCCGGGGATTGCAGCGTATACCGACAGCCTAAGCGGCGGCGAGGTTTTTACATACAGCAAGGCTCAGGCCAGGGCCTTATGGGCTAAGGCGGACAGCATCAGGCCGTGGGGTAGCGATGACGGTATACGCATCTCGTATGATGCGCAGGCAGATAATAAAGCTCTGTATGATTCGATCGCCCGGCAGCTTGAAGACGTACTCGGCGTAAAAGTGGAGCTTACCGCTGTCTCCTCAACAGAGGAGTTTTATGGGAAAATCAAGAGAAGGGAAATATCGGGGTTTGCAGGGATAACATGGAGCCCCAGCTTCCTTACCCCCTGGGAATATCTTAAACCGCTGTACTCGACGGACAGCACAAATACTGACGGCAGCTTCAATTTAAGCGGTTATGCTGATGACGATTTCACAGCTATGCTGTCGAAGGCACTTACTGCTGCCACGGCAAGCTCTTCTTCCAGCCTTTACCAAAGCGCGGAAGAAACCCTTCTCCAGCAGCTTCCGGGGATCCCCCTGGTGTATAAAAATTCTTTCGGTGTAAGTTCGGCCACAACCAGCGGTTTTTCCCTTAACTCAAATGGTGTGCCCAGGTATTATCAGATAAGAAGGGACAGCCGGTATCTGCTCTAGGCAAAAGTACCGGACAGGATACGGCAGGTATTGGAAAACAGGAAAGGACAGCATATGACGATTACAGTTGCAACATCGAATGTTAACGGTATCCGTGCTGCGTATCGGAAAAATATGGAGGCGTGGGTAAGCGAGCATAAGCCTGATGTGCTGTGCATGCAGGAAGTCCGTGCCCCGCAGAAAGATACAGATGCGATCCTTGCGAGCTTCGCCCGTCACTATACCGACGGCAGGCTGCGCACCGCAGGCAGTGTCGGATGCCTTAATGAGGTATGCAAGATCCCGGGGCGTGCCGGCGTGGCCCTTATCAGCGACCTTGCGATCACCGATAAACGGTATGGGCTTACAGGGCTGAGTGAAGATGTCGATACAGGGCGATGGATAGAGGCTGATATCACAACACCTTCGGGGTATGGACTCACTGTTGTGGATGTTTATATGCACGCGGGCAACGTTGATGATCCCGCTAAAATGGAGCAGAAATTCCGGTTCCTGGACCATATGATGGAACGGGCGCAGGAGCTGGCAGAAACTGCCGAAAATGGCGGCAGGCAGGCGGTTATGTGCGGCGATTTCAATATTGCGCATACGCCTGCGGATATCAAGAATGCCAAGGCAAATGAAAAGAATTCGGGTTTCCTTCCTGAGGAACGCGCCTATCTGGACAGGCTCCTTGGGGATACCGGTTTTACTGATGTGATGCGGAGCCTTGCCGGGGATATCCAGGGGCCGTACACATGGTGGAGCCAGCGCGGACGGGCCTTCGACAACAATACCGGCTGGCGTCTTGATTACCAGTTCGCTACTCCGGGGCTTGCCAGGCGGGCCCTCAGTTTTACGATCGACCGGGCAGACAGCTATGACACGCGGTGGTCCGACCATGCGCCTCTGACAGTTGCTTATGATATATGATCATTCCTGCAGAGCTATAGGGGTGGAACTATAGTTATGGAGTGTATACGCAGCAGTAGCAGATACTTATAGTGATAGGAATATAATGTTTGGTTTTGGAAAAAAATCGAAAAAAGGGCATTCTTCGCAGCCTGAAACTGAGTCAGAGGAAAGCGTGAAAGATCCTGAAACAGCCCCTGTTCCCGAGGATAGTGGCGAAAAGACAACCGGGCCATGGGACATTAACGATGAGGATGCTCCCGATTTCGATGCAATGATCAATATCGGCGCTATGTATCTGCCTGCGCTTGACGGCGCCCAGCTGCGGCTGAAGGCGCAGAATACAGGGGATACCCAGACCATTATCGGCGCGACCCTCACTGTTGGCGATTCGAGCCTTGAGCTTGAAGCTTTTGCTGCGCCTAAAACGATGGGCCTGTGGGATGATATCCGTTCTGAGCTTATTGAATCGAATGCCAAGGCTGAGGAAGTTGACGGCACTTTCGGCGCTGAAGTACTCCTCCCGGTCAAAGTCAAAGACAAGGAATTTGTGTCCCGAATTGTAGGGATAGACGGGCCGCGCTGGATGCTCCGGGGTATTTTTACAGGCCCTGCCGCCCGGGAAGGTAGTGATGAAAAAACTGCCTTCGATGACTTTTTCTCTGAGATAGTTGTTGACCGGGGCAGTGAGCCGCTGGCCCCGCGCGACCTCATCCCTATGACTGTGCCCCATGCGCCTCAGCAGGATGATGACAGCGACGGCCCTCTGGAGGATAAGGCTAAACGCCCTGCACAGCCTGACGGCTATGATGTCCAGACAACTGTACAGACCTCCCTGACACGCGGCCCCCTGTTCTCTGAACTGCGGTAATGGCTGGTATCGTATAAACATGGATAATGGTACGTCACGTCGGGGCCGGTATCCCCGAAAAGGCATAAGCTCGCTGGCATCAGATGATTTTTCTGTGATCGCTGCTATTGGGGGCATCCGTGGAATGGTTGAATCAGTTCTTCCTGGGCTCGTTTTTCTGGCACTTTTTGTAACAACGCACTCCTTGCTGTGGACTGTCCTGGTATCTGTTGTTATAGCGGTTGCGGAGCTCGCCGTACGCCTGCTGCAGCGGCAGCCCATAACAGGCGCTCTGTCAGGTATAGGTGCTGTTGCCATATGCCTTGTCTGGGCATGGCTGAGCAGGGATGCGCGTAATTATTACCTTCCGGGTTTTATTATCAATGCAGTACTTGTTGTGATCCTCGGTGTATCCCTTGCAGCCCGCATACCGGGGATCGGCTGCGTAGTGGAGTTTGCGAGGGACGCATCCGTTGATAGGCCTTCGCAGTGGCTGCACAGATGGAATGATGACCCCGGCCTGCACCGTGCATACACCTATATCACGTGGATATGGGTCGCAGTGCTTATATCAAGGCTTGCCGTCCAGGTACCCCTGTATTACACGAACCGGATAGGCTTGCTCGGCACAGCACGCCTTCTTATGGGCCTGCCGCTGTATGCCCTTGTTATCTGGGTCTCGTGGCTTATCGCAGCTGACCATATACATCGCAATAAACTTGCCAGGCAGCAGGAAGCTTCCGATGGGCAGGAAGATATTTCTCCTGAAGTGCCCGCAGAAAAGTAGCCGGCTTCTTCATCAGCCTACGGAAATTTTATGGATAATATTGTGACTGCATCAGATGCGGCAGGCGCCCCCGGCAACGGCGCGGAGGCGGCAGGCAGCCGTATTGAGGCTGAAACTGAGATAGAGCGTTACGCAGATCAGGGCCGGTGCGTGGCCCATATAGACGGAAGGGTCGTGTTTGTGCGTTTCGCCCTGCCGGGGGAGCGGGTGAGGATCCTTATTGATGAGCCGCATAACCGGAAAGACCGGTTCTGGACAGGCGAGGTCATAGAAGTCATAACAGCCAGCCCCGACCGTGTGGAACCCGTATGGCCCTTGGCCGGGCCGCTTGCATGGGGCGGCGGCGTTGGCGGGGCCGACCTGGTCCATGTGTCCCGTCAGGGGCAACTTGCATGGAAACAGGCAGTTATCAGTGAGCAGATGAAACGTCTGGGGCATATCGATGTCAGTGTTCCTGTGAGTCCGGCGCCTGGAGACGAGGAGGAGGGAGGGCTCCACTGGCGGACCCGTCTGGATCTTATCGCAAATAGGAATGGGCACCTTTCCATGCGCAGGCGCGAGTCGCATACCCGTGTAGCCTTAGACGGTATGCCTCTGGCGTCGCAGCAGTTGTGCAGTATCGCGGAGTATCACGGGTTATGGTTCCATCCGTTTGACCCTGATGACCATATTCGCATCAGCGCCCCCGAACCCCGGCCCGGCGATCCCGGCCTCATAGAAAGCGGCAATTATGCTGTCCTTGTTAACGGGGAAGTGCTGTATGGCAGACGTGAGCTGACGGAGAGGGTTATCCTCGATAACAGGGCCGATTTTACTTACCATGTTGATGCAGAGGGCTTCTGGCAGATGCACCGCATGGCCCCTGAAATGCTGGCCGGTACTGCCCTGAAGGAAATAGCTGATGCCGGTGCCGATAAAGCTCGTGTTATCTGGGATTTATATTCAGGCTCCGGCCTGTTCACCCTTCCGATAGCTGCCCTGTACCCTCATGCGGAAATACTCAGTGTTGAAGGCGCACCCGCCGCTGTCAGGAATGCCCGGAGAAATCTGAAAGAGGCGGGGGCAGATAATGTGACAGTACTTGAGGGCGATGTTGTGAAGGTTCTCCGCTCACTGGGGAACACAGCTCGCTCCCGGCTTACCCATCCTGATATTATCCTTCTTGATCCTCCGCGGTCGGGTGCCGGCCGCAGGGCCTGCGAACAGATCAGCGGGACAGGGGCCCGCAGCATTATTTATATTTCATGCAATTCTGCCAGCCTTGCCTGTGACACTGCGTATCTGCTGGACAGCGGGTATACTCTTGGCTCCATATATGCCCACGATATTTATCCAATGACGCATCACGTAGAGACGGTATGTCTCTTAACCCGGCAAAAGGTCAAAGAGCATCTATATGTGGACGTCGATATGAAAGACCTGAAGAATGAGAAACTACCACCGAAGGCGACGTACAAGCAGATTCAGGCGTATGTACTCGAGAAGTACGGATTGAAAGTGTCGCCGTTATATATCGCAAATGTGAAAGATGAGTTAGGACTAGAGAAGCAGTTCTCCTACAAAGAGGGAGGCATGGCTGCAAAAAATCGACCTCAATGTCCGAAAGAGAAACATGATGCAATCATCAAGGCATTCAAACATTTCAAAATGATTCCCTGAGCAATAAGAATGACCACGAAAGAGCGAGGTTAGCCAGATGGCTGCCTCGTTCTTTTGATTTCAAGAACAAAGACACAGGTGTGTGCCTCCCGGCGCTGCCGCGCCGCTCGCCACACGAAGAAGACAAGCCGGGCACAGAGAAAAAGTGGGGTGTGCGAGGCGTTTTTATGTTCATGCGTGATTCTTGATGATATTGTCAATAATGGTTGACAGATTTTCCTCAAGGATTTACAACCCTAAGCTGTTTCCTGTAAAGATGAATAGTATTGTTGTCTCTTGACCAGGGGTGGAAGGCCATCATTTGCGGAACAGATTCGACGGTTATTCCAGTAGCTCATGTAGTAACGCCAGATAAGCTCTTTTAGCTCTGTTACAGTCATCTTCTCGGTATCATAGCGATCATATAAGAGTTCAGATTTCATTCTCGCCCACATGCTCTCACAACGAGCATTATCATGGCAACGGCCACCATCACTGTTCATGCTCTGTGTTATATGGCAGTCCTGGACAGCTCTACGGTAGCAATCACTGGTGTACTGTACTCCACGATCGCTATGGCAGATCGCACCTTCGATCCCCGGGTAAGCCTTATGAGCATTCCTCAGGGTTCGGGCACACAACGAGGCCTTCATGTTGGTAGCCATTGCCAGTCCTAAGACAGCCAGATCGAAGCAGTTAAACATAGCAGAAACATAGAGTTTACCATCACTCGCCTTGATTTCGGTTATGTCCGTAACACATTTTGTCAGTGGCTCTGTTGACCTGAAATCCCGCTTGAGCAGATCATCCGATTTACGAGCAGCCTTGTCGGCTTTCGTTATTCCATTTGGCTTACGCTTTGGACGATGACTGATGCCGATTTCTTCCATTACTCGATAGACGGTCCGCTCACTCGGGATATCGACATCCTTCGGCTTCTTTTGCAGAAGAGCATCACGCATCCTGGAACGACCATAGGTATCATTACATTCATCTTCCTTTAGGATGTCCCGCATAGCATCGGCCAGCTTCTGATATTTCCAAGGCCGATCCTTACGTTGCAGGTATTTATAGAATGCCTGGCGGCTCACATGGAGCATCCGACAGTAGAATGTAAGTTTCCCTTTAATCATGCCGCCTTCTGTCTTAACAGCGATATATTTCAGTCTTTCATTTTTGCTGACTTCAGACGGCTCGCGGCAAAAAAAGCGCTGGCTTCCTCCAGGAACTCGTTTTCTTCTTTAAGACGACGAATTTCCTTATCCTGATCTTTGACCTGCTTACGTAAGGTGATCAGCTCCTCATTCAGGGTCATAGCACTTTTGGGGGTCTGGGATCCCGCTCCAAGATCCAGATTTCCGAGCCTATTAGCGCGTATCCATGTATAGAGCGTGTTTTTGGGGATGCCTAGTTCACGTGCAGCTTTTGCCTGGCCAATCTCTTTTGCCAGCTTAACTGCCTGGATTTTGTACTCCTGATCGTACTGTCTGTTAGTTGCCACCGTAAACGCCTCCTTATTCTCTTAAATTATAATGAAATCCTTGAGAATAAGATGTCAACTTTATTTATACAGCATCAGATGAAAGCTTTGACGTTGTGGTAAATGAAGCCATGCTGACAATACTTTTGGGTGATAAAAAGGAAAAGGCATTAAAAGAATATTACAGAGTATTGAAGCCCGGCGGGGTTGTATTAACTCAGGATGTTGTTTTAATCACTGATGATGAAAACAGGGCAAGGGAACTTCGTATCGGTCTTAGCAGGGCTATAAATGTAAATGTGGAACCGCTTATAGAAACGGAGTGGAGAGCCTGCTTTGAAAGATCCGGATTGCAAGTGGAGGAAAAGAGCGGTCCTATGACTCTTATGAGTATTCCCGGAATGATGAAGGATGAAGGTATTTTGGGGGCATTCAGTATTATAAAAACGGGATTGCAGGAGTTTAATAAGGAATACTTTCAAAGGATGCGTTCATTTATGATGGATAATAAAAAAGAACTTGGATATATATGTTTTGCGGGGAGAAAGGAATAAAAATATATCATGATAAGGCTTATAAAAAAGCCGTAACTTCTTAAATATAAATAGAATATTAGAGCTATTATGGATTTGGGTTAGTGAAAAATTCATAATAGCTTTTTTAATAGGTAGAAGTGTCATATATTGACATATAAAAATATTCATTGTATTATATTCAATGTTGAATATGGAGGTGGATTTGTGATACGTTTATTGGTGCTTTGGCTGCTGGATAACGAATCTATGTCAGGTTATGATATAAAGCAGATGTTACAAACAATGGATGCAAAAAGATGGGGAGGAGTGCTCATAGGTTCTATTTATTATTCTTTAAAAAAGCTTGAAAAGAACGGATATATCTGTGTAACGGATATGGAACAGGCACAATACAGACCGAGAGTAACTTATAGTATTACTCAAAAAGGGAAAAAATATTTGAGAACATTAATTTATGATTCGTTGACGGAGTTTTCTCTTTCTTATCCGTCATCTTTATATGCCGGGATATCATTATGTGATAAGCTGACATCCGGTGAGATTTATACCGCATTGGAAAGTCAACTTAAAAGGCTTGATATTGAATATGAATCTGTTATGAAAGGCTGGAAAGAAAAGTGTGAAGCAATGAATAATGATGTTGCGCCTATGGTAAAGTTGGTTTTTGATAATATGTTTGCAATGATTAGGCAACAGCAGGATTTTATAAAAAAAGTATTAGAATGTTTGGAAACATGATATGGAGGTATACATTTGAAAAGTAGACAGGAACTGGAGCAGTTATTATTTTCAATAAACGGTCAGGGATATGGTGCATATAAATCTATAAAGGGAGAGTACAACTTCGGGAAATATATTCTTTCCATTGACCATGTACAAGTTGACCCATATGCACCGCCATCAAAAGTGCGGATTATTATGAACAGGAAAGTAACAGGTATCCCTGATGAATTACTTGATTCAAAAAGTAAAATTATTGCCGTTTCGGATTTTTTAACAAGGGAGTTTTATAAAAAAGCTGAAATTTACAGTCAGAAAATAAATGCTACAGGTGGTAGCGGTATGATTGTAATTGACAGATGCGGACAGGAGATGTTGGAGAGAACTTCCGTTTTGATTAAGGACAACAGAGTTGAGGTAAGATTTGAGATAGGGCTTCCGGCAGCCGGCAGACGCGTTTTAGGAAAAGAAGCCAATCGGATTTTTTCACAAACTCTTGTAAAAATTGTGGATGCGGCATTATTGTATGAAAATATTGATCATAATGAATTGAAAAATCAGATTTCTTTAATGATCGACCAAGAGTATATAAGGGAGGAATTAAAGCGAAGGAATTTGGTTGCATTTGTTGCCAACGGATCTGTTTTGCCACGTGAGAGCGGTGTTTCAGATAAGCCTTTGCGTGACGGTATTCCTTTTAAGAGTCCAAAAAGTTTTGAAACGGATATGGATCTTCCAAGCGGAAAGCATATATCCGGGATGGGAATTGAAAAGGGCATTACATTGATTGTAGGTGGAGGCTACCATGGTAAGTCAACACTACTGAAAGCACTTGAACGTGGAGTATATAATCATATTTCAGGTGACGGGCGTGAAATGGTGATTACATGTTTTGATGCGGTCAAGATTCGTGCAGAGGATGGAAGAAATGTTGAAAAAGTAAATATAAGTGCTTTTATAAATAATCTGCCGGGAAACAAGGATACACATTTATTTTCTACGGAAAATGCCAGCGGAAGCACATCACAGGCGGCAAATGTAATGGAAGCGTTAGAATCTGGAACTTCACTTATCTTGATTGATGAAGATACTTCCGCCACCAATTTTATGATATGTGACGGTCGTATGCAAAAGCTGATTGCAAGACAAAAAGAGCCTATAACACCTTTTATTGATAAAGTAAAACCTTTATATAAAGATTTGGGAGTTTCCACCATACTCATAGTGGGAGGTTGCGGAGATTATTTTGATGTTGCCGACAGAGTTATAATGATGGATGAGTATATTCCAAAGGATGTCACCGACAGAGCAAAGGAAATAGCGTCTACCAACGGATATAAAAGAGAATTTTTATCAGATAATGTTTTTGGTAAAGTAACACATCGTGTTCCTTTGAAAAAAGGATTCTCTTTGTCAGGTAAAGAAGATCGCCTGAAAGCCAAAGGCAAATATACTATTTTGTATGGATGGAACAATATAGATATTTCAGGGCTGGAGCAGCTTGTTGATGAAAGTCAGACAAATTGTATCGCCGTTATGATCGGGTTTTTAAAGAATAAAGTGATTGATGAAAAGAAGACAATTGAACAGGCACTGGAGCAGATGTACAGACATATTGAAAAGTTCGGATTGGATTCTATATCACCATATACAGGTCATCCCGGTAATCTTGCAATGCCAAGAAAACAGGAAGTTTTTGCGGCTATCAGCAGATATAGAGGGCTGGTTGTAAAAGGATAAACACTAACTTATACTTATTCCTAATCATCTGACCGATATAAAAACTTTGAAAAAGTTTTCACTTCTTTCATTGAAGCTTACTTTCCAAAATGTTATAATCCTCTTATAACTTATATAACTATTTTATCTCTTTACAGGAGATTTCTGATTTAGAAATATACTATAAAACAAAACCTGTAAGTCAAGTTTAGTACTTGATTCTACAGGTTTTTTCTTTTGCTGTTTTTAGGATTTGGAGGTTTTGATATGGCAAACAGAGTAAGAACTCATGGCATTTATTTAATGCTTTCAGATGATGAACTAAAGGTTTTGGGGAAAAAATATAGGCTCTCCGGTTGTAAAACTTTGCGTCAGTTTATTATGAAATGCATAATAGGCAAGGATATTTTCGTATTGGATATGACAGTTTTCAGGGAACTTTCCGCAAGTATCGGCAGGATAACCGGTAGCATCAATCAGATTGCAAAACGAGTAAATTCCACCACAGCTATCTATAAAGATGACATCATTGATATACAAGAGCTGCTAAAAAAGCAGGGGAAAGATATTTACTCTCTGCGAAAAAAACTATATGACCTTGGAAATTTAGAAAGTATAAATACGGAGGAGATCTGATGGCTGTTACAAAGATTCATCCTATAGAAAAAACTTTGCACCTAGCCCTAAACTACATCATGAATGCTGATAAGACCGATGAAAAAATCCTTATTTCCTCTTTTAACTGCAATCCTAAGTTTGCTCATCTTGAGTTTGGGCAGACGAAAAGAGAATGTAATTCCAAGGCAAAAATCTTAGCAAGACATTTAATCCAGTCCTTTGCTCCCGGGGAAACCACACCAGAACTGGCACACAAAATAGGACTGGAACTATGCGAAAAAATCTTTCAAGGAAAGTATGAGTATGTACTCACTACCCACATAGATAAGGGGCATCTTCATAATCATGTTATACTTAATAATGTAAGTTTTGTAACAGGTAAGGCGTATCAAAGCAACAAAAGAAGTTATCATCAAATCAGAACTGTCAGTGATGAGATTTGTAAAGAAAACGGTTTATCTGTCATTGATGAAAACTATAAAAAATTCAAGAACAGATATTCCACAAACGGTAAAAGCTATTCAGAATATATGGAATTTAAGAAAGGCAGTTCTTGGAAAAACAGGCTTCACCTTGCCATTGATAAAGCAATTCTAAAGTCCGGTACTTACGAAGAGTTTTTAAAAGCAATGGAAGAATTAGGATATGAAGTTAAGATTGGAAAGTATCTTTCATTCCGCCATAAAGACAAAAAAGATACCGGAAGATTTACAAGAACAAAGGCAAATGTGCTTGGAGTAGATTATACTAAAGAGCGAATTAAAGAAAGAATTGAAGATCCGACCAAACAGCAGATTTATAATAAAGAGCTGCATTATGACAAACTCTCTTATAAAAAGCCTGATACTATTGTAAATGTAAAGAACAATGAAAAGGTAAAATCCTCAAAAGGTTATGAAGCGTGGGCAGGTAGACATAACATGAAAACAATGGCTTCATCTTTAAACGAAATGAGAAAATATGGCATAAACACCTATGAAGAGCTGGAACCAAAATTAAAGAAGGCAGCTTCAGACAGGCAACAATTATTAGATCAGATAAAACAAGCTGAACAGGAAATGAAATCCATATATTATGTGATAGAAAATAAAAACACCCTTTCTAAAAATCAATTGATCTATGACATGCATATTGAAGATAAAGAAAATATCGCATTTTATGAAGAATACAAGCCACAGATTATTGCCTATGAAATCGCCTTAAAAGAACTTGAAAAATCAAGATACTGTACATTAAGTATTCCGGAACTGTCAGATAAATACACTGTTTTGGAACAGAAAAAAATTAGTCTTATGGAAGAATATACCTATCAAAACTTCATGCTCCATGATCTTCAACAAGCAAAGAAAAATACGGATATATACCTTAACAATCATCTGGAAAAATAAAGAAGAAGGAGGCTGTTCCTACATGATTTGTCGGTAGAAAGCAGCCTCCTTCTTTATAAATAACAGATTAGATAGACAAAGGGGCAGACTTTTCTTAAACAAGCCTAAATATCCAAGGAAAAACGGCAGGCTTCTTTATCACTTGTCCATTTCTATAAGATAATCTTCTCTTCTTTTCCATACAACTAAAGAGATTATACCTATTATGATATAGTTTACCACCTGATTGGCTAAATCATTGTTTAAGAGGGGTAGGAAATAAGATTTTTCATTTGTAATAAATCCATGTACTAAAATACAATATACCGTCATTGAGCTGAAAAACGATATAGCTAAATTAAGAATCTTTCCAATCAATTCAAATTTAGGAGGATAAAAGTATGCTTAGATTGGAAAAAGTCAATGGAAAAAATGTATGGGACATTGTGAAACTTGAAGTATCTAACGACCAGAAAAACTTCGTTGCAGCCAATGATATAAGTATCATTGAAGCTTACACGGCGATTACCGGAAATGGCTATGCTTTCCCTTTTGGCATATACGAAGATGATGTGCCCGTTGGATTTCTGATGATAGGATTTGATGCCGATGATTACTGGGAAAATGCACCTAAGATAGCCAAGGGGAATTATAACCTGTGGCGGCTTATGATAGATAGGAATTATCAGGGTAAAGAGCTTGGCAGGAAAGCAGTCAGGCTTGCCTTGGATTTTATAAATACTTTTCCTTGCGGAGCAGCAGAGTATTGTTGGCTATCGTATGAACCTGAAAATGATGTTGCCCGCCAGCTATACAGTTCGTTCGGCTTTGCTGAAACAGACGAAAAGGACGGGGAAGAACTCATTGCCGTTCTGAAGCTATAACGCGAATCACAGTTTGTATAATTAATATACTCAATCCAGGCGGCAGCGATACTGTCTTTTTCTATACCCAAATTTAAGAGAGAGGAACAGCTGTCCCTATATCTGTAAGAAGCCTGGCACCGTTTTCTCCATATATTTTTGGCAGTATGCTTTCCCACTTTTTGCTGTGCTCAAGGTCCCGTTTTTTCATCTCAATAATTTTCGCCGGCGAGTGCGGGAAATCTGATCCGTATACGATATGATCATCGTTGGTTATCGAAAGGAGCATATCCAGCTGGTTGGGTTCAGGGTCCCCTGCAATATCGAAATAAAGGGAACGGATATTATCATCAACATTGGTTTCGTCCATAAGCCCGTTCATGGCAAGAATTTTTGAGACGCCTTTCATCCGCTGGTACATAAAGGGCAGGAACGATCCTGTGTGCGGGATAACAAAGCGGATATCGGGGAACCGTACCATAATATTGTGTGCGATCATATTAAGAAGGGCCCTGGTCGTATCCGCGGGATACTCGAAAAGCGCAGCAACCTTGCCTGTGATAACATCTTTCGGAGCCTGGCGCGCCCGGTTGGGGTGGATAATGACCAGCGCCTTGCGTCTGTTGAGCTCTTCCATAACAGGATCAAGCTTTGGATCCCCCGGGTATACACCATTGGCATTGGTGGGGAATTTGACACCTAATGCGCTCAACGTATCCATGGAATACGTGATCTCATCCAAAGACCCCTCGGTATAGGGGAGCGGAAGGCAGGCTATAAAGCCGAAGTGTCTGGGATCATCACGGACTGCTGCTCCCAGCTCTTCGTTGATCTTCCGGGCAGCTGCCGCCGATTTGGCATCATTACCGTTATGGATATGCGGTGAGGGCAGGGAAAAAATAGAATAGTTGATTCCGGCCTCAATTTAAGCTGCCAGACATACGCTTAGTTACACACGGCAGGATAGACTGTTCATATTGTAGTTAAAAAGCCGTGTAGGATACGGACCTTATGAAGGAGAAAAATGAATATAGCGCTGCAGATTTTCTGCTGCCTGATAGCAGCCGAATTTGCGTATATTTTCTATCTGGAAACTGTGATCCCGGATTCGGGGACAACAGCAAAAGTTTTCGGGATGGACGTCAAAGACTTGAAAATGCCTGCCATGAAAACTGCAATGAAGAATCAGGGGGTCTATAACCTCGGTATTGCCGTCCTCCTTATCCTTGCAGCATTTGTGCTCCACAGCAAGTATGCGGTTGCCGGGCTGCTCGCTTATATTGTCTGTGTTGCCCTTTATGGAAGATTTACTGTCAGCAAAACTATCATCCTCAAGCAGGGCGGGCTTGCCATTATTGCGCTTATCCTGTGCTTTTTTAGGGCAGTACTGCAGCTGATGCGCAACAATGCGGGTATATACGGGTATATAGCAGGATATATAGAAGATAAAAGGTAGAATACCTGTATGACCGGAAAGCCCCTAGCATACAGGCAGCGCATCAGCAGCACGGTGCTTTTGCGCGCGGCTGTTTTCTTCATGTGTATGTGCATTATGCTGTCTGCCTGTTCGAAGATTTCGGGAGGACAATCTTCACGCGCTATCGGGCATTCATATTTTCCCGGTGACCCCGGCTATACACTGGCTGATGGCGTTGATGATACCGATATGCGTATTGGCCTTGTGGGGGCCTGCGGTGCCCATGGGGCCGGAGACAATGTGATGCAGGCATTGAGCCGCGAGCTGTCCCAGACATATGCCGTTGCTTCGTACTCGCCTATTGCGTGCACTGAAAACACATCATCATCAGAAAGCGTCAGGGCGCAGGTGGCAGAGATCGATTCATATCTTGAGCGCCATGTCCATGTGATCGTTGTACATCCGCAGGCAGTGCTGGATTCGCGGTGTTCCCGGGTCGATAAGGCTGATTTTGCCCGGGCCCTCGAGAAGGTGCGCACACACAGGACTGCAGCCATACTGGTCAATACTTCTGAGCAGCAGGCAAAAAACATGGGTATAGGGTCTGAATATTATGCAGCATTATGGAATATTTCAGTTGAACGGACGACCCAGTCCGGTAGCTCCCAGCCGGGCACAGAACAAAGGCCGGCGCCAGCAATGAGGCCATTGGATGTTATCAGGGCTGTTATTGATGATACCCCTCATGCTACCGTACTGAGAAGTGTGATCAATAAACATAAGACAGAGTAGGAACAGGAATATATGGCACAGGCTTCACAGGTAATTTCACAGGCAGATCAGCAGAAACCGGCTTCCGCCTTGCCCGAAGTCGCGATGCCTGGGCTGGGCACTGCCGAAGTGCAGCAGAGGATAATCTCCGGACAGACTAACGCGCTTAAAGAAAAAACGTCACGCTCAATATGGCAGATCATCCGCGCCAATGTTTTCACCCTTTTCAATGCGATAATCTTTACCGCTATGATACTGGTACTTATCACAGGCCGCTGGCGTGACGCCCTGTTCGGATTCGTGCTCATCATCAATACGGGGATTGGCATTTTCAGCGAAGTCAGATCAAAACGTACCCTTGACCGGCTGTCCATACTGGTAGAGGCATCATATGCAGTCCGACGGAATGGGGCTAACACGGAGATCACCCGCGATAGGATCGTACTTGACGATCTTCTGTGGATACGCGCAGGCGAACAGGTCCCTGCAGACGGGCAGGTCCTGACGAGCTATGGCCTGGAGCTTGATGAGTCGATGCTTACCGGAGAATCAAGGACTGTGAAAAAAAGCGAAGGGGATTCCGTGCAGTCTGGGAGTACAGCTACGGCAGGCATGGCGCTTGTAAAGGTGACTGCTGTGGGCGCCAACAGTTACGCGGCAAAGCTTACCTCGCAGGTCAAAAAATTTACAAAAACGCATTCCGACCTTAATGATGGTATCAATAAGATCCTTAAAGTCATGACGATTATCGGCATCCCTATGGTCATCCTCCTTGCATGGAGCCAGATACGTGTAGTTGGAGGTTTTAAGGCCGCATTTACTTCTGATCTGTGGAAGGATGCCGATATATCTGCTGTTTCCGGAGTTGTAGGCATGATTCCGGAAGGCCTGGTGCTGCTGACATCGCTCAATTTTGCCATAGCAGCCATGCGGCTTGCACGTCAGAATACCCTTGTCCAGGAGCTGGATGCTGTGGAGACTCTGGCACGTGTGGATGCTCTGAACCTTGATAAAACAGGGACGATCACTGATGGCGGGATAGTCTTTGACAGTATTGAAAACCCTGGGGATAGCAATGATGCTGATACCGGCAGCCCCAGATATCCTGATGAGAAAACGGTCAGGCGTGCACTCTCCGATATCTGCAATGAAGAATCCCCGAATGCAACAGCCCGCGCAGTCCTGGAAGGGCTGAAAAGCAAGACAGGTACGCCATCTGACAGCAAACCGGGAAGCATACAGTCGCGCACCCCCTTCTCATCTGCCCGGAAATGGAGCTCCATTACGTATGCAGACGGTTCCCAGTGGTTCTTTGGCGCTCCGGAAGTACTCCTTTCCGGTTCCCGGGCCGCGATTAATGCTGATACCAATGATCCCGGAAGCCTGTATCCTGATGTTTTTAAACGCATAGAAGCCTTTGCCGAGAAGGGGTCCCGCGTCCTTCTCCTGGCATATGCGCCGAAAACAAATGCGCAGGGGAGCGATCCTGCTGAAACGGTAAACCCCGGGATCATACCGGTATCGCTTATTATCTGTTCTGAGTCTATCCGCGACGATGCCCGTGAAACTTTAGCGTGGTTCCGTGAACAGGGCGTGAGATGCCGCGTGATTTCCGGGGACAATCCGGGGACAGTGGCGGCGATAGCCGGGAAAGTCGGCCTGACAGGCGATAGCATGCCTCGGTATATGGATGCCCGCAATCTTCCCGATGACGTTGAAGAACTTGCAGAAGTCCTGGAGGATATAGATGTCCTCGGCCGTGTGCTCCCCGAACAGAAAAAAACAATAGTGCAGGCCCTGCATAGTAAAGGCCATACCGTAGCTATGACAGGTGATGGCGTTAATGATGCCCTGGCGCTCAAAGAGGCTGACCTTGGCATTGCGATGGGCAATGCGGCGCCTGCCACAAAAGCTGTTGCCCAGATAGTGCTTGTGGACTCGAAATTCTCCCATCTGCCCAGTGTGGTCGCACGCGGCCGGCAGGTGATGGCTAACATGGAACGTGTAGCAAGTCTGTTCCTGGTAAAAACCGTATATTCCGTGCTTATCTCGCTTGGCGTAGTGCTGAGCTTCATGCCTTTCCCATATTTGCCAAGACATATTACATATATCGGCTTCCTTACTATTGGTACCCCGGCATTCATCCTGGCGCTTGCGCCTAATACACGCCGGTATATACCGGGTTTCCTGAAACGGGTAGTTGCTTTTGCTTTCCCCGGAGGCGTGGCTGCAGGGCTGTCCGTCCTGCTGGCAGCATGGATAGTGCCGCCGCTGATGCACTGGAGCTATAGCGGTTCGGATCTTGCACAGCTGCGGACCGTGTGCAGTATTGTGCTTTTTATAGTTGGCATTGCAATCCTTGCAAGGGTCGCACGCCCTCTGAGATCGTGGCGCGGTATTTTAGTCCTGTTTTTCTTCGCAGCAGGGGTCATTGGCGCATTCATACCGTTTATCGCAAGGTTCTTTGAAATACACCTTCCTGTCGGGCAGAGCCTGGTTATCACAGCAGCAGCCGTATGTGCCGCCGTGGTGCTTTTCTTCGTCTGCTACGGTGTACAGGGCATTATTTCGCGGTATACGGACCGTTCCGGACGTCGTCCGGTCCGGTCCCGGTAGCGGCCGACCCCTCCTGCCCCCGGGGCTCCTTAAACTCTTCTATTGCAGGGACGGTATCTCTGTTCCTGTGGAGGCGAATATTTTCAAAGGGTATCTGTGACAGGACCGTGCCGCAGAAAATCAGGATACTTCCGAAAATAGCAGGTCCCGTCATAGTCTCATGGAGGATGAAGACCCCGCCTACGGCTGAGAATAATGATTCAAGGGACATCAGGATAGAAGCCTGCGCGGGCTGTACGTACATCTGCCCGACTATCTGGAGCGTATAAGCAACACCAACGGCGACAATACCTGTATAGGCTATGGAGACCCATCCGTGTAAGGCCGCCTGCATATTGATGGATCCGTCCCATGCAGCAGCAATCCAGCTGAGGACAGCAACAATAAGGCTTTGGACGAAAGAAAGCATCATAGTGTCAACATGGCGTATGTTGGCATCGATAATAATGATATGCGCACCGAAAAGCGTGGCAGAAGCAAGAAAAATGAGGTCTGAAAAGTCTATTCCGGACAGGCCGCTTTTACCGTAGATGCTGAGGAAATAGAAGCCGATGATTGCAATAATGATCCCTGTCATAGCCGTCACTGAGGTTTTCTTCTTCAGGAAAATGCGGGCAAGTATAGGCACAGCAATAATATAAAGCGCTGCGATGAACCCTGCATGCGCAGCCTGCTTTGAGATTTCGACCCCAAGCTGCTGGACGGTGCTTGCACTGAAGAGGAATACGCCGCAGACACAGTAGATAAGTATCCGGTAGAGGAAGGAACCCGGTTTTTTGATATCCGACAGGGCAATGACCGGTATTCTCAGGGATGCAGTATGCCTGTGCGCCTTTCCTGTTTTACTCAGCCCCCTGTTCCTCCGTACGCCTTTTCCTGATGGTTTTTCTTTTCCTGCAGGACCGTCAGCCTGGTCAAGGGACTGGAGGATCTTTTCTGCCCGCTCATGCCGCCTTGCTATAAGGTTATGGCGTCTGATAAAGCTCCATACCGCGAAAGGCAGAAGGCTCAGTGAAGCCAGCGTGAAGCGCGTTGCATTGAAGAACCAGAACGACATAGTGTCTGAGCCTTCAACGGAAAAGACGAATGCAAAACCCCAGCATGCTGCAGCCATGACTAAAGCAAGGGAGCCTTCAATGGTATGGAGCTGCGAAACATTGCGCATGGTATCCCTCCCTGGTGCTGGCCGTGCTGCTGCAGTGGGCTGATAATTATTACATCATATAATTCTAAGGGTATACCACGGTTATAACCATGACACTCTTATGCGCCATATACATGGAGTGCCATATATGTGCCGGGCATGCAGAAAGGGGCCTGAAACCTGTTACGGTACCAGACCCCTGTTTGAATATACTCTTAGGATTACCGGGATGGCCAGGCCATCTGCCGGGTATCTATTACCTATTTGTCTGTTATCATCAGTTCCGGCTGCCGCCTCCGAGGAGGGTCAGCAGGTTGACGAAGAAGTTGATAAAGTCGAGATAAAGGTTCAGGGCGCATACGATTGATACCCGCTTGATCATTTCCGGCTGTCCCTGGTAATGGTTCAGGATAGCCCGTGTAGCCTGGGCATCATACATGGTGAACCCGGCGAAAAGCAGCAGGCTGATGCCGCTGATAATCATAGTGCCACTGGATACGCGGAAAATAAGCAGGAGGACTTCAACAACTATAAGGGTTATCAGCGCCGCAGTAAGGATGGTGCCGAACTTGAGGAGGTTCCGTTTAGTTGTCAGGCCGATCATGGAAAGGACAAAGAAGAAGAGGGATGACATCCCGAGGGCCAGGCCGATAGTCTCCAAGGTGTAGACATAAAAAACGGTAGACAGGGTAAAGCCCATGGACGCAGCATACAGATAAAATATGACACGTGCAACAGCAGGGGGCATTTTCATTACCTGGGAGCTGAGAACAACAACAATAATAAACTGCGCTATAAGCAGGCCCCAGAAACCAAGCCGGCCTGTAGCAGCTGTGTATGCTTCAAGCCATCCTTGGCTCGCTGCAAGCCCTGCAACAGCTGCAGTAACGAGGATCCCCAGGAACATCTCGAAATAGACACGTGTTACCGATGTATGCTGTGCCTGCTCATCCTGCGCATAGGCAGCGGTAGCATCCATATACGGCTGCTGTGTGAAAGCCCTCTGGGCGCCGGCAGCATTCTGGGTGTACTGCGGGTATGGCTGCTGGCCGTAAGGCGCCTGGGCCTGGTCCTGCTGGTAGCCGTTGCCGGCTCCATACTGTGGCTGATCGTTTGTCATGACCCCACTCCTTGATTGATATGATTAGCGCGGCAATCAGGCGGTATCCGGATTATCCGCATATGTGTCTTATTTCTATTCTACAGTATTATTCTAAAACACGTGATTGACCATATGGAGGTATCGGGCTTATGCCTGCACGTTAATGCTGCAGCGGGGAAACAGATACATTAATTATTGATTTTCGGTTAATCTTCGTCACGGATCACAGTGTAGCTGCGCGGTGTCAGATCAATGTCATCATCTTCAGAAACATGGGAATCAATAATGTCACGATGGATGAACTGCATGGTGCCCTCAACCTGGGCCAGGGTAGAAGCACACTCCTGGAGCGTCCCTGAATGGCGCGCAATCTGGTCATCACTGAGATTACCCTTGTAGCGCAGCTTATGTTCAAGGCTTGCCCAGTAGTCCATAGCGATAGTGCGGAACTGCACTTCAACAGGGGTGATGCGCGGGCCGGTAGTAAGGAAGACAGGGACCCGGTAGATCGTATGGAGGCTCCGGTAGCCGCTTTCCTTGGGATGGGATATATAATCCTTGACTTCCATGATCTCAATGTCTGACTGTCCGGAAAGCATGTTCGCCACGGCATAGACATCATCGATATAGTTGCATATCACACGGATACCCGCAATATCGTATATGTTATTCTGCATCGCTTCAATAGTCTGCGGGAGATGGCGCTTCTTAAGTTTGCCGAAAATAGACTTCGCGCTTTTGATGCGGCGCTCCATATGATGGATAGGGTTGTGCTCGTAGCGTACGTGGTATTCATCATCAAGGATTTCAAGCTTCGTGCTGACCTCGTGCATAGCGCCGCGGTAGACTTGCATGGAATCAACGAACTGAGAAACGTAATCACTGAAATCGTCAATGTCAAGGTCCGACAGGTCGATCGGGATATCCTGCTGCCCAAGCGCAAGGTTCTGGAGTTCATTGCGCAGCTCCGCAGTGTTCAGTGTCGGCTGTTCATCTAAAATCATGGTTCCCCCGCATAAAGAAGTCAGCATATATGATACAGGGAACACGCCACCAAGTAAAGGAGTAGTTGGAGTCATTGGGTAATATCACTTATATGAATGAAGATATGATGACGGCTGAAGAACGTTCGGGGGCAGGCAGTACTGCGGCAGACGGGGCCGCTGCGCAGACAGCCCTCCGGCAGGGCAGGGGGAAAGGCGTCTACTATGTCCATACGCTGGGGTGCCAGATGAATGTGCATGATTCTGAACGCATCGCAGGCGTCCTGGAAGCTGACGGGTATGTTAGGGCAGACCAGGAACAGATCGATAATAACGATGTCGACCTGATCGTTATGAATACCTGTGCAGTCAGGGAGAATGCTTCAAACCGCATGTACGGTACGCTGGGGCAATGGGCGGAGCTGAAACGCGAACATCCGCAGCTTCAGATAGCTGTAGGCGGGTGCATGGCCCAGAAAGACAGGCAGCGCATCACACAAAGGGCACCATGGGTCGATGCAGTATTCGGGACGAAAAATATAGGTTCGCTTACCGGGCTTCTGGATAAAGCCCGTATGTACAATACGTCCCAGGTAGAAGTAGCAGCAGACCTGGAATACTTCCCCAGCCAGCTTCCAGCGGCCCGGGCATCGCGGATATCGTCATGGGTCGCGATTTCCGTAGGCTGCAACAATACGTGCACCTTCTGTATAGTCCCGTCGGTACGCGGGCGTGAGCGTGACCGCAGGCCGGGGGATATCCTTGACGAGATACAGCGCTGTGTAGATTCAGGTGCTAAAGAGGTGACCCTGCTCGGGCAGAATGTCAATTCGTACGGATACTCCATGGGGGACCGTTATGCGTTTTCCAGGCTCCTGAGAGCCTGCGGCGATATCAAAGGGCTGGAAAGGGTCCGTTTCACTTCGCCCCATCCCGCAGCCTTCACAGATGATGTTATTGCTGCCATGGCAGAAACGCCTAATGTTATGCATCAGCTCCATATGCCCCTGCAGTCCGGTTCGGACAGGATATTGCGCGCGATGCGAAGGTCGTACCGGACATCAAAATTTATGGGGATAGTGGACCGCGTCCGCGAAGCGATGCCTGATGCCCAGATCACAACGGATATTATTGTAGGTTTCCCCGGCGAGACAGAGGAGGATTTCCAGCAGACACTGGATATCCTTGGGCGTGCACGGTTTGCGGGCGCTTATACTTTTGAATATTCCCCCCGCCCGGGGACCCCTGCCGCGCTTATGGAGCAGATCCCCGCGGATGTTATGCGCGAAAGGTATACGCGGCTTCATGATATGCAGGAATCAATAACCCTTGAAGAAATGGGAAAGTTTGTAGGACGCGATGTTGAAGTGCTCATTTCCGGGACTGGGCGGAAAGATTCTAGTACGCACCGTGTTACAGGCCGCGAACGCACCGGGACACTGGTGCACATTGGCGTCTCGGAGGGGGAGCAGATGCCGCAGGTAGGAGACTTTGTCACCTGTACGGTAACAGGGTCTGCCAGGCATTATATTATTTCTGATCCTGATGTCCGTTCCGGGCACACGTACAGTGTCCGCAGATAAAGCCTCGCAGGGATTGTTTGAGAAATGCAGGAAAATAACGGCAGCGCAGCAGATATGCCATATAAAGTGATTTCGGTCATAGGACCTACAGCTTCGGGGAAAACTGCCCTGGCAATTTCGCTGGTGCATGCCCTGGAAGAAGAAGGGCGTGCCGCCGAGATCATCAACGCTGATGCTTATCAGATGTACCGCGGTATGGATATTGGTACTGCAAAAGCTTCGGTGCGGGAACGGGCAGAAGTAAAACATCATCTTATTGATATCATCAGCCCGCAGGAAACGATGACTGCTGCACGGTTCCAGAAACTTGCAAGATGCTGTATCGCTGATATCCAGGCCCGGGGGGCAACGCCTGTGCTGGTCGGCGGTTCGGGGCTGTATGCAAGGGCAGCGATCGATGATATCTCTTTCCCCGGAACTGACCCTCAGATACGGTCCGATATTGAACAGCGTGGCAGGGATATTGGCGCAGAAGCGCTTTTTGCTGAGCTTGAGCGGAAAGACCCTGACGCTGCTTCCCGTATGGACTGGCACAATATCCGCAGGACCGTCCGTGCGCTGGAAGTCATTGCCCTTACGGGGAAGCCGTATTCGGCTGCGCTGCCCCATTACAGGTATGTTATACCCGCTGTCCAGATAGGCCTTGACCTTACCAGGGAAAACCTTGATGAGCGTATAAACCTGCGGACCCGCAGGATGAGGGAGGCCGGTTTCACCAATGAAGTGCGTCAGTTACGGGACCGTCTCGGTGCTACCGCCATAAAAGCTTTGGGATATCGGCAGATCATAGATTACTGCGACGGGCTGATAGATGAGGATGAAGCCTATGAGCGTATTGCACACGATACCAGGCGCCTGGCCCGTAAACAGATGGGATGGTTTGGCAGGGATCCGCGTATCCACTGGCTGGATGCGACGGCACCTGACCTGCCTGGACTGGCGATGGATATCGTGCACCATGCCGATTCCGGCGATTATGACCGTGATGACAGGGTTGCTGATACTTATGTCCAGCATCATTTAGGCGGACTTGGATAGCAGTCATCTGTGGGCAAAGTGATATCAGGGATTTAAGACTTGATATTTTTGTGGATTTTATGCGCTTGCCTCTCTCTGAACTGAGTTTTACGTTATCCTTAAAACCGTTATGGTACGAGGAAATTCATCATCACGCAGGCCCGGCGATTTACAGAATAACGGAAGCGGCAGGGCTTCGCCACGTTCACAGCAGGAACAGCATGGGCAGCGGGCGGCAGCAGGTGCAGATGCGGCCCGACGGCAGGAGCCATGGTGGAAAAAGGCCCTGCTTTTCTTCCCGCGCGCCCTGGGGAAACTGATACGTTCCGTCACGGGGGCTGGGGTTGATGATAATGAGGCTACGCGCGATGGCCTGTGTTTTGTACTGATTATTTTTGCCATCCTTTTTGTTGCGAGCGAATGGTTCCGTGTACATGGCTTTTTTGCTCAGGGGCTGCATATCCTGGCATCCAGCCTTTTTGGTGTTATGAGTGTGGCACTGCCGGTATTGCTGATAGTTATCGCTTTCAGGCTGCTGCGCAATGTAGGGGAGCGGTCGGATTACGATAATTCGCGTGTAGTGTCAGGATGGTTCCTGCTGATGTGGTCCGTCTGCTCCATTATTGATGCTGTGAGATCCGCTCCGCTGCATAAGTTCATGTGGGATTCTGTACAGTCCGCCGGCGGCCTTTTCGGCTTTGTCCTGGGATCCCCTTTGTCCTGGGGCTTATCGATCCCCTTTGCCATAGCGGTTTTTATTGTTATAGCCCTTTTCTCGCTTCTGCTGATCACGCGCACCCATCTGACTGATATACCGAAGATTTTTGCAGGGCTGGGGCGCAGAGGGAACGGCGACACCGGCTCGGAAGAGTTCCCTAATGAAGTCCGCATAGGTGACGGGACCATGCAGTTCGCTGATGGCGTATCAGCCCATGATGGCAGTGACGAGGTATCTGGCAAGCCTTCGTTCCTGAACAGGTTTATGGGCATGTTCCGGCGCCGGAAGGCCGATACCTCGTTGGATGAGTATGAAGGGGACACGGCATTCGACAAAGCCCATAACCGTGAAGAATTTGGCTCTGACAACCCCACCCGGGCGCTGTCGGTCGATCCGGGCAACCCCGGTGCAACTGTAAGCATGCCGACTGGTATATCTGATGTCCCCCAGCCTCCTGCCCCTTCTGCATATCCAGCTGTGCAGGGCGACAGTGCCACTGTGGCAGTCCCGCAGGGCCGGCAGGCCCAGGATGCTGCAGCTGCTGCAGATCCATCCGGTGACGCTGATGAATTCACGGTTGCTGATGACGGACGTACTGTGCCTGGTGATGAAATGCCGTACCAGCTTCCTGCATTGGATATGCTTGTCCGCGGCAAGCCCCACGCAACTAAAACACCGGAAAATGAACGTGTGATGATGTCGCTTCAGGCAACTTTCAAACAGTTCGGTGTCGATGCGCGGGTGATTGGTTTCCTTCGGGGGCCTTCAGTGACACAGTATGAGGTGGAGCTTGGCCCGGGGGTAAAAGTTGAGAAGGTTACCAATCTCCAGAAAAATATTGCTTATGCAGTGGCCAGTTCTGATGTCCGCATCCTTTCGCCTATCCCGGGAAAATCTGCCATAGGTATCGAGATACCGAATGTTGACCGTGAGATCGTGCATCTGGGGGATGTCCTGCGTTCAGAAGTGGCGCTTAAGGATGCTAATCCGATGGTTGCCGGCCTCGGCAAGGATGTGGAGGGGCATGTTATTACTGCAGACCTTACTAAAATGCCGCATCTGCTTGTTGCCGGCGCTACAGGTTCCGGTAAATCGAGTTTTATCAACTCAATGCTTATGTCAATAGTGATGCGTGCGACCCCTGAACAGGTGCGCCTGATCATGGTTGATCCCAAACGTGTAGAGCTTACTGCTTATGCAGGGATACCTCACCTCCTTACCCCTATTATTACTGATCCCAAACGTGCTGCCCAGGCGCTGGAGTGGGTCGTCAAGGAAATGGACTCCCGGTATGATGACCTGCAGTATTTCGGGTTCAAGCATGTCAAAGATTTCAATAAGGCTGTGCGTGAAGGCAAGGTGCATGCTCCCCAGGGGTCTGGCCGTAAAGTTGCGCCGTATCCCTATCTGCTTGTAGTCGTTGATGAGATGGCTGATATGATGATGGTTGCCAAGAATGACGTGGAAAGCTCTATCCAGCGTATTACACAGCTGGCCCGAGCAGCAGGGATCCACCTTATCCTCGCCACGCAGCGCCCGTCTGTTGATGTTGTCACAGGCCTTATTAAGGCGAATATCCCTTCACGCCTGGCGTTTGCGACGTCCTCGGCTACGGATTCGCGGGTGATCCTTGATTCGACGGGTGCAGAGACCCTTATCGGACAGGGCGATGCACTGTTCCTGCCGATGGGTCAGGCAAAGCCGATCCGTGTGCAGGGCGCGTGGGTCGGCGAGTCGGAGATACATCAGGCTGTCGAGTATGTGAAGACCCAGCGTAAGCCCAAATACCGCCAGGATATCGAACAGATGGCACAGCAGCAGGATGCCAGGAAAGCTGTGGATGAAGAGATCGGCGATGATATGGATGAGCTGCTTCAGGCCGCTGAGCTGGTGGTTACCGCACAGTTTGGTTCCACATCCATGCTCCAGCGCAAGCTCCGTATCGGTTTCGCCAAGGCAGGGCGCCTTATGGACCTGCTTGAATCCCGGGGGGTGGTCGGGCCTTCTGAAGGTTCCAAGGCAAGGGAAGTGCTTGTGCAGCCTGAACAGCTCCCTGAAGTCCTCGCCTTCATCAGAGGGGATGCGCCTGAGATTAGCCGTGAACCCGCTGATGCTGCGCGGCAGCAGCCTTCTTTGCCGGCAGATATGTCGTTGGCGGATGATGGTGCTCAGCCTTCTCAAACGCCTTCCTCGCCTTCGCCGGAGGCGCAGGAAGATGCGGGGAACGGCCCGCATCGGCAGCAGCCGCAATCCTCTGAAGGATATCCGGGATATACCCCTTCCGAAGATTCCGAGGCATACTATCCTTCAGCGGGGGCTATAGCGCATATGGAGCTTAACGATTTCAATGCCCCGCCGCACGTGGATAATAATACGGTCCAGTCGGATAATGACTACGGCAGATATTATTCATAAACCTGCACAGGCGGCAGTATAACAGCATATGCCTCTGGCACCTGTCCCCGTTTGACCCGCTGCCTGTACTGAGGGAATTGCCTTTGTGCGGTATAGGGGATACTCTTGTATGTAAAGAATACGGCTGACTGCACAGGCTGGCGGTATTATAACGGGTGGTAAATTATGGAAGACAGCAGCTCAACACGGAAAATGCCATTGCTCAAGGGCTGGAATGCTGTGCCGAACCTTATAACATATGTGCGCATTGTTATGGTCATAGTATTCATCACCCTTGCTGCCCAGGCAGGACCGCTCGGTGTGTCTGATTATGCCAAACGGTGGACGGCTGCTGTGCTGTTTATTGTTGCTGCCAGTACAGATAAGCTGGATGGCTATTTTGCCCGCAAGTATCATCAGGTCACTGAGCTTGGGAAGCTTATGGACCCGATTGCTGATAAGCTGCTTATCTGTTCTGCCCTCATTACCCTGTCTGCTTTCGGTGAACTGTGGTGGTGGGTAACGGCCCTTTTCCTTATCAGGGAGATCGGCATTACCGTAATGAGGTTTTTTATTATTGACAATGGCGGGAAAGTCATTGCCGCAAACAGGGCAGGCAAGTATAAGACTGTCGCTGAGTGTATTGGCATAGGGATGCTCCTTCTGCCGGTATGGCTTGTGCCGGGCATTCCGTCTGTGGCCGCGAAAGCATACCGCATTGCCGGCCTTGTGATTACGCTTATTGCCCTCGCCCTGTGCCTGTACTCAGGCGTTATGTATGTTATTGGTGTCTTCCGTCCGCGCAGCCGGCAATAGTATGTTTATGGCTGCCCGCGCATACAGGCAGATAGGAGCATAGGCTTTATAATTATGGACAGCGTCGCTCCAGGCAGTATTCTCCCTGTTTTAAGTACTGCACAGGTTACCCGGGATGATAAAGCAGCCCGGGCTCTGGAAATATGCCGCAGCAGAGGCTTTTTTATTGCCTGCGCGGAATCATTGACTGCCGGGCTGCTTGCAGATTCTTTTGTTCGTATCCCCGGTGCATCAGATGTATTCCTTGGGTCGGCAGTCACGTATACGAATGAGGAAAAGCATCATGTCCTGGGCGTCAGCAGCACGCTTCTGAGGACACAGGGGGCTGTTGCTTCCGAAACGGCATGCCAGATGGCTTCCGGTGTAAGGGATCTGTATGCTTCAGCGGACGAAGGCTATTTGCATAACGTTATCGGCCTTTCTACTACAGGGGTCGCCGGTCCCGGTCCGAGTGAGGGGAAACCGGAAGGGCTGGTATATGTTGCCTGCACCGTGCCGGGTAAACCAGTTTTCCCGGGGGTTCCTGTACGCGTGAGGCAGCTGCAGTGCAGCGGCAGCAGGGAAACTGTCAGACGGGAAAGTGTTGAAGGGGCTCTGGACCTGCTGCTGGCAGTATTGGGGGAAAAGCCCTGACATACAGCACCTGGGCGGTGCGGACGTCAAGATGTGTATATGATGTGTGCTGTATGGCGCACCGGGAATAAATCGTGTGCGGCGATGTTGACACTTTCAATAGATCATAACTTGGACACGCGGAAGGATGTGCTATGGCAGAAACGGCTATGCAGCTTACATCAAATCTTGAGACCCATCGGGCGAGGCCTGTGATAATGGAACATACTGAAGCCATGAATAAGAACCTTACTCCGGCACAGCGCAGGGCTGTTGAATTGGCGCGCCAGCAGATCATAAAGGCGAAGCAGGCCAGGGCTGCAATAGATGAAAAACAGAATTCCGGATACAGCCGCTGGGTGCATTCTGAAAGCCGTGAGGATAGCGGTACGAAGCAGGGGAACATCCAGGACCCTGTTGCAGAAGGCGAGATATCCCTGCGCAAAGTGCAGGGAGGCATACTGAGGTCTTTACGTACGCGCGACCATAAAACGCTTCGTGAGATCAGCGAAAAAGCGGGGGTATCCCTGGGCTATCTTTCAGAGGTCGAGCGCGGACAGAAGGAAGCCAGCTCTGAATTGCTTATGTCTATCACTGAAGCACTCGGGGTACGGCTTTCAGATATGCTCGTTATGGTAGCTGACCAGATACGTGTTGCCGAAAATAAGGCAGCAGCCCCCGGCATTACAGATATCCCCGATGAGGCTGCAGCTGTTTAATAACAGTACATATGTCAATGCGTGAACGTGAGTTTTGGGAACTGCTTGAAGAAGTATTTGGAAGGGTCTACGGCCGCAGTATCGCCAGAGACCAGAGGCTGGCGCGGCTGCAGTCGATGACAGTATATGAAGCGCTTGATGCGGGGATTGAACCACGTGTCGTATGGAATGTGCTCTGCGACCAGATGGATGTGCCCGATTCCTCCCGATGGGGGAAGGATCATAACGCGCCTCCTATGCCGGCAGCCTGATTCGCGGCAGTATGTTCGAACACATGTTCGACCATTATTGTAGAATGGGGTAAGCAAAAGTAAAGATGGATATGGGGCGTGTTATCCACATCTGACCACATAAGAGTAAAGATATATACACTTGTGTCCGTACAGGTATAGTGGATAGCACGAACTCATGAACAGGAGAACAGATGCCACGTACAAAAGATACTGCGAACGCCCAGGATGCACGCCGCCAGGCTGCATTGGATACTGCTCTCGCACAAGTTGAGAAGGCCTTCGGCAAAGGTTCCGCAATGCGCCTGGGGGATAAGCCCGTCAACCAGGTAGAAGTTATCCCTACAGGATCCATTGCCCTTGATCTTGCCTTGGGAATAGGCGGTTTGCCGCGTGGCAGGATCATCGAGATATTCGGCCCCGAATCGTCAGGTAAAACGACTATTGCCCTGCATGCAGTCGCCAATGCCCAGAAGAATGGCGGTGTTGCAGCATTCATAGATGCTGAGCATGCGCTTGACCCTGATTATGCGCGCAAGCTGGGCGTTGATACCGATTCCCTGATCATCTCCCAGCCTGATAATGGCGAGCAGGCGCTGGAAATAGCCGATATGCTTATCCGCTCGGGCGCGCTTGACATTATCGTTGTTGATTCGGTAGCAGCCCTGGTGCCGAAAGCGGAAATTGACGGCGAAATGGGAGACAGCCATGTTGGCCTCCAGGCACGCCTGATGAGCCAGGCACTGCGCAAAATGACAGGTGCTCTGTCCCAGTCTAACACCACAGCTATTTTTATTAACCAGCTGCGCGAAAAGATTGGTGTTATGTTCGGCAACCCTGAAACGACAACAGGCGGTAAGGCCCTTAAATTCTATTCTTCAGTCCGTCTTGATATCCGCCGTATACAGACGCTGAAGAATGGTGATGAAGCTGTAGGGAACCGGACACGTATAAAAGTCGTTAAAAATAAAATGGCACCCCCTTTCAAATCAGCAGAATTTGATATCCTTTACGGTGAAGGCGTATCAAGGGAAGGCTCGCTTATCGACATGGCGCTTAGCGCCGGGATCGTGAAGAAATCCGGTTCATGGTTTACATATGAAGGCGACCAGCTCGGACAGGGGCGCGAGAAAGTCCGCCAGTTCCTTAAAGATAATCCTGAACTTGCAGATGAGATTGAAGGCAAGGTAAAAGTTGCATATAATGTGATCCCTGACCCTGCTGCCGATGATGGCAATCCCTCTGCATCTTCTGAGGGCAAAACAGCGGACGGTAATGGCAAGCAGCCTGAAGGCGGCAAGTGACCGGCAGCTTGCCCGGCATCACTGCGGGGGACACGGATCTTAAGCCGGATAAGGATTCTGTATTATACAGATCAGATGAGGAAAATAAATGCCAGGAGGCGGCTCTGCGGCTGCTGGATGCTGCTCCAAGATCCTCCGGTGCCCTGCGGACACGTCTTATTGCAAAAGGCTATGAAGAGGAAACTGTCGGTAAAGTCATAAGGCGGCTTGTATCTTCGCGCCTTATTGATGATGGGCAGTATGCCCGCAGCATGGTGCAGTATTGCCTGTCTCGGTTCCTTGGGGAGTACGGGACAAGGCAGGAGCTGCGTAAAAAAGAGGTTGAAGGGCCTCTTATCACTGCTGTTGTTGAGGAAGCGCGAGAGGCCGGCAAATTTGAAAATTCCGCATACGAGCTTGCCCTCAAAGTATCGAAAAAAACCAGCGGGCTGGATACCAGAACCAGGCTGCGGCGTTTTTGGTCGGCATGTGCGAGGAAAGGGCATGACCCGGACACTATACGCAGGTATACTGATATCCTTTGTGAAGATTCCGAAGGGTTGGAAAACGAAGAATAAAAATACGGATGCTTAAGGGTTAAGTCACTGGGGAACCGGGCACTGGAGTGCTGAAAGTGAGACCTCTTATACCCCGGGTTCTGTCGTTATGCAAAGCATACGTGTGGTTATCCATCTCGACTTAACGTTGCCGCTAAGCTCCAGCAGCCTACCCGAAGACGTGAGCGAGCAGCCCATATGCCTTCTGCTTGGCCTTGCTCCCAATGAGGCTTGCCGTGCGGTCTGCGTTACCGCAGATCCGGTGGTCTCTTACACCGCCGTTTCACCCTTACTCCCATACCGGTGTATGGGGGCGGTCTGCTTTCTGTTGCGCTATCTCTCAGGTCGCCCTGGGCGGACGTTATCCGCCATTGTGCTCTGTGGAGCCCGGAAGTTCCTCAGTACTGTAAAACAGTACCGCAACCACAAAGAGGTCTCAGTCCGTCCAGACTAGCAAAAGCTGTGAACACGTTACAGGGAGCACATATCTTTTTGTGGCTGTGTTATGGTAATCACGACACGGTGCAGAAGATTTTAAGGAAATGCGATATTATAAAAATAACGACGAAGCCGTCGTTATGAACAGCGGTTCACCGCTCAAACCTAGGAGGTTCGCATGGAAATTGTAGTGACCGGACGTCGAATTCAGATAAAGCAGAGGTTCCGCGACGTTATAGACAGCAAAATGAATCGTGTAACTGCAATAGCCCCGGATGCGCAACGTGTGACGATCGTAGTTACGCATGAAGGCAATCCACGCCAGGCAGATACAGCAAAACGTGTGGAAATAACCGTGTACGCCGGACGGACGGTTATACGCGCGGAGGCATCCAGCAGCGATGAATACAGTGCGCTTGATCTGGCCCTTGATAAACTGACACTGAGGCTGCGCCGTTCCCGTGACCGGCGCAAGGACCATCGCCGCGGCTACAGCAGTGAAGTCCCTGTAGACCTTGGCATGGCTGAAGAACCGGCAGTTACCCCGCAGGAGCTGGAGGAGCCGGCATTGGAACCGACGAACAGCACTGATGAGGCAGTGGCGGGGGATCTGGGCCCCGGTGAATCTGTTGAAGTCCAGGTAGGGGATACACCTGTGACGATCCGCCGTAAGCTCCATATTGCCGAGCCAATGACGATCGACGAAGCAATAAACCAGATGGAGCTTATCGGTCATGATTTCTTCCTGTTCGTCAATATTGATACGAAGCGCCCATCTGTGGTATACCACCGTCACGGGTGGAGCTATGGGGTATTTGAAATAGATACTCCGGAAAACGCAGCACGGTAAGCGTGCAGCGCAATAATAAGCTCAAAAATAATATTTATACTGCAGCCACCGATACCCGGTGGCTGCTTTGTACTGCGGCGTAAATATCAGCACGATTGGGTACTATAGTAAAAGTTTGTCTGAACAGGCCTGCTGGTCCATATGGCGGGCTTTGCTTACTATGCACAAGGAGTATGGAGTGTCATTACTTGATAGAGCACTGCGAATGGGCGAGGAGCAGCAGCGTCGTAAGCTAAAAGGCGTTGCTGAGGCTGCGAACGCACTGGAAGATGAGATTTCTGAGCTGACCGACGACGAACTTAAAAGCCAGACAGCGAAATTCAAGGAAAAGCTTGATAACGGTGCAAAACTTGATGATCTCATGCCTGAAGCATTTGCGACAGTACGCGAAGTATCCAAGCGTACCCTTGGGCAGCGCCACTTTGATGTGCAGCTTATGGGCGGTGCGGCACTCCATTGGGGGAATATTGCCGAAATGAAGACCGGTGAAGGGAAAACACTGGTCGCAACTCTCCCAGCATATCTCAACGCCCTGGAGGGTAAAGGCGTCCATGTTGTTACGGTGAATGATTACCTTGCGAGCTACCAGTCTGAGCTTATGGGGCGCATCTACCGTTTCCTGGGGATGGAAACTGGGTGCATCATTACAGACCAGCAGCCGGCAGAGCGCCGCAAGCAGTACAATGCAGACATCACCTACGGTACAAATAATGAGTTCGGTTTTGATTACCTGCGCGATAATATGGCGTGGGAAAAAAATGAACTCGTCCAGCGCGGGCACCATTATGCAATAGTTGATGAAGTCGATTCTATCCTTATCGATGAAGCCCGTACACCGCTGATCATCTCAGGCCCGTCTGAGGGCGATGTTACCCGGTGGTACCGCCAGTTCGCGCGCCTTGCTCCGCGTCTGGAGCGCGAAACCGATTATGAGGTCGACGAAAAGAAAAAGACTGTAGGCATCCTCGACTCAGGGATCACTAAAGTTGAGGATTACCTGGGCATTGATAACCTTTATGAGCCGAGCAACACAGCCCTGATCGGCTATCTCAACAATGCCATCAAAGCCAAGGAACTTTTCCTGCGCGATAAGGATTATGTTGTGCAGGGCGGGGAAGTCCTCATCGTTGACGAGCATACCGGCCGTATGCTTCACGGGCGCCGTTACAACGAAGGCCTCCATCAGGCTATTGAAGCTAAAGAGGGTGTGGAAGTCCAGGCGGAAAACCAGACTTTTGCAACTATTACGCTTCAAAACTATTTCCGTATGTATGACAAGCTTTCGGGCATGACAGGTACTGCTGAGACTGAGGCAGCTGAGTTCATGAACACATACAAGCTTGGCGTTATCCCCATCCCTACGAATAAGGACATGATCCGTAAAGATAAGGATGACCTTATTTTCCGTACCCGCAAGGAAAAGCTTGTGGCTATCGTCAAGGATGTGGCCGACAGGTATGCCAAAGGCCAGCCTGTACTGCTGGGTACGGCATCCGTTGAGGCATCTGAAGTAGTCTCTTCCCTGCTTGATGTGGCAAAAATACCACATAAAGTGCTCAATGCGAAGCATCACGAAGCAGAGGCTGCAGTAGTTGCTGTCGCAGGGCGTAAAGGTGCTGTGACTGTTGCCACGAACATGGCAGGCCGCGGTACTGATATCATGCTGGGCGGGAATGTTGAGTTCCTTGCTGACCAGAAACTGAAATCCCAGGGCTATTCTGCCGAGGATACGCCGGAGGAATATGAACGCCTGTGGCCTTCTACACTTGAAGATATCAGGCAGCAGGTCAAGGATGAACATGAAGAAGTAGTCGAACTTGGCGGATTGTATGTGCTCGGCACAGAACGCCACGAATCCCGGCGGATCGACAATCAGCTGCGGGGCCGTTCCGGGCGTCAGGGCGATCCCGGCGAATCGCGCTTCTATCTGTCCCTGGAAGACAATCTGATGCGCCTGTTCAATACCCAGCTTGTAGCTGCCGTTATGCGCAATAATATGCCGGAAGGCGAGCCGCTGGAGCAGAAGAGCATATCGCGCGGTGTCCGCAATGCCCAGAAATCGGTTGAAGCCCGGAACTACGAAATGCGCAAGAACGTGCTGAAATACGATGATGTTATGAACAAACAGCGTACTGTCGTTTATAAAGAACGTATGGAAGTGCTGAAGGGTGCTGATATTGCTGCAGATGTGCAGGAATTTATCAAGTCCGTCATCAACTCATATATCCACGGCGCCACACGCGGTACCGACAGGGTGGACCGCTGGGATTATGAGGGCCTGTGGAAGGCTTTGAAGAGCATTATCCCGCTTGATTTCGATACTGACGAAATTGAATCTGAAGTTGCCCAGCTGAAAGGCGATAAGGCGCGCAGAAAGCTTGCAGAGCTGATCTACGATAAAGTCCATAGTGAATATGAGGCGCGGGAAGCCCTTATTGGTGCTGACACTATGCGTGATATTGAACGCCGCGTCGTCCTGGCGACGATGGACCGCAAATGGCGTGAACATCTGTATGAGATGGACTACCTTAAAGACGGCATCGGCCTGCGCGGTATGGGGCAGAGGGACCCTCTGGTCGAGTATCAGCGTGAAGGCTATCAGATGTATAATTCTATGGTCGATTCGATCAAGGAAGAGGGAATCCAGCTGCTTTTCAACCTTGATCTTGAGGCTGTTGCCCATGCGGATGAAGAGGACAGCCAGCTTGCCGGGCATGATGATGGGGAGCTTGAGTATTCATCCCCTGCAGACCCTGATTCGGATACTGATGACGGGCCTGAAGCTTCCGGAGATGAACCGGATGACGTTAATACAGATGATACGGATGGGAATGGCGCTGGTTCCGCCAAGACAGAATCTGGCCGGCCATCTGACGGCGATGCGTCTTCCGATAAGGAAGGGCACAGCTATGAAGGGTCGGTGACAGGCATGGCGCCGATATCCCATGCTGAGCAGAAAGTCCCCCTGTCCCGGCGCCCTAAGAGCGAGGAGCTGAAAACCCCGTGGGCTGACGGCAGGACGTTCCCCGGTACACCTAAGAATTCCCCCTGCCCGTGCGGCTCAGGGCGCAAGTATAAAATGTGCCATGGGCAGAATGAGAAGGCGGATAAATAAAAGCTGGATCACATAAACAGTACTATAATTAATCTGGTATAGTAAGGTACAGGATTAACATACTGATATACGTCCGGTTACAGATAACGGAATCCGTAACCGGACGTTGTGCAAGGGGGACTGATATGCATACAATGGCTGTTGATATTGGCGGTACCAAGATCGCTGTAGGGATATGTGACGAGGATGATACAATCATCCGTTCATGGACAGTCCCGACACCGAAAGAGGCTGATGCCATAGATAAGCATATTGCCGAGATGTACCGTGAGACGAAAAAGCTGTATGACGATATTGCGGCAATAGGTATATCGGCAGCGGGAAATGTTAAGGAAGACAGGCATACTATAGCATTTTCGGCGAATATCCCGGTGTGGATCAATTATGACCTGTCTTCGCATATCGGGGATCTTATTGGCCATGAGGTGCCCGTAATCGTAGAGAATGATGCCAATTGTGCCGGATGGGGCGAATATGTCCATGGGGCTGGCCAGGGGCATACGAATATGGTTGCGCTGACTGTGGGTACCGGCCTTGGAGGTGCTGTCGTGCTCAACGGGCAGCTGTACCGCGGGTCATTCGGGATGGGGTCTGAATTAGGCCATATACCTATGGTTCCGGACGGTGATTTCTGCGGATGCGGTTTGCGCGGCTGCGCGGAACGCTATACTTCCGGCAATGCACTCGAGCACTTTGCCCGTTCTGCTGTGCGGCGACGGCCCCAAGAGGCTTCCCGCCTGCTTGAACTGTGCAATGGGGATATCGATGAGCTTGAGGGGAAAATGGTTTCCCAGGCTGCTGTCGAAGGCGATGCAATAGGTTTGTACGCCTTCAATAAGATTGGGGAGTGGCTTGGCCGCACAATGGCTTCTATTTCAGCTGTCCTTGATCCGGATATTTATGTGATCGGCGGAGGGGTCGTCGCCGTCGGCGATATCCTCCTGGATCCGGCCCGGAATGCGTATGTCCGTTTCCTCCAGGCAAGTGCGTACCGGCCCCATGCAGAGATAGCCCCGGCTACATCCGGCCAGGATGCAGGACTTATCGGCGCGGCTAATCTGGCGCTGCACTGACCTCCCCGATGCCTGTACCTGTCCGGATGTATAGGTACGCTCACGCCCGGCCGGGGAAAGGGCATAATCAGATCTGTGCCCCATCGGCAAAAGGCGGGTTGCCGCTGCCGGGGCTGTCAGTATGGCGGGTTTTCCGTGACGATCGTATAATACCGGCAAAAATACCCAAGGCAATAAGGAAAAGCACTGCAGCACAGATCGCCAGCAGCTGGGACAGCTGAGGGAAACGTACTGCGCATAATACGGCAATAATACCGAGAAGGATGCAGGCTACACCTGTAAAAATACCCCCTGCAGCCTGTACCGAGAAACTGTCCACTGTTTCCGGCGCTGTAAAACGGTTATCCAGGGAATCAGCATCCAGCCAGGACGTCCTGAAACTGCGCGGTCCCGGCTTCCCGCCTGATACAAAAGCTGAATTTTTGAAATCCGCGTACGAGAACTTCCCCTTCTCATCGTGCTTTTCTTTTGCCTTTCTGGCATGCCGTTCAAAACGCCTGGCATCTTTTGAGCCCGCGATGTCAGACAGCTCCTCTTTATGCTCCCGGGCAAAGGCTTCCCAGGATGCGTCAGACGGATCGGGATCCTGCAGATTGCCATCGTGTTTGTTTCTGGTCATACTTATACTGTAATAGGTGATAACGATAGTACAAGACGGGCAAACGATACAGAGGTCCTATAATGTTATACTGGTTTTTTGTTAAGGTTTTAGGGCCATGGGCCCGTCATCGTTTTTCCCCGAAGGCGTTCGGTGTAGATAACATCCCCCGCCAGGGCGGAGGGATCATTGCTGCGAACCACTTGTCTGTTATAGATGACGGCGTTATCCCGCTGACATCACCGCGGATGGTCCATTATATGGGGAAAAGCGATTATTTTACCGGTAAGGGGATCAAAGGGGCGTTCAAGAAATGGTGGTTTACCTCTGTCGGTGTTTTCCCTGTTGACAGGGCAGGAGGGGCTGCTGCTGAAGGTGCTATGAATACGGCGCGGGACATTATCGAACAGGGGCATTTGTTCGGTATCCATCCCGAGGGCACCCGAAGCCCGGATGGGAGATTATATAAGGCGCATACAGGTGCTGCACGCCTGGCGCTGGAAACCGGATGCCCCGTTATACCTACAGGGCTTTTCGGCACAGACAAAATTATGAAGATCGGACAGACTATCCCCTCTAAAGGCACGTGCACAGTTATCTACGGCGAGCCTGTATATCCTCCGCAGCATCAGGAAGGTACAGGGCTTACCCGTCGGGAAGTCCGCGATTTCGCTGATAAGATCTCGCGTGCAATACAGCAGATCACCGGCCAGGAATATGTCGATGAATATGCGCAGGTGGTGAAGAAGCAGATGGCTGCTGAAGCCGCCCAGAAGGCTGCAGACCAGGCAAAGAAGGATGCCAGTGCTGCTAAGGCTGAAGCATCAGCCGAACCGGAACTGTAGGATACGTGCAGAACTGATTGCGGGCCCGGCTGTCCCATAAGGATATTTCATAAGCCTGTTACCACGAGAAAAGTGATACTGTCAGCACTATTTCCCGGGGTTTCCCGCTGCCGTCCATTATTGTGACTTTGCTGCCGGCTTCTATCGACTGGCTGCTTACTGTTTTCCCAATCCCAAGGGTATTTTTCTGGACAACTGTAAACCCCATATCTTCCAGGACAGACCGGGCACGGGTGAAATCCATCCCGGTAACATCAGGGACAGTTACTGTTTCGGGGCCTTTGGAAACTACAACGGTAACAGTGTCGTTCCAGTGGATCTGGGCGCCTGCCTTCAGCGAGGCTGAGATAACATGGCCTTTGTCAACAGTAGAAGAATATTCCTCTTTCATTGTTATTTTCAGTTTTGCTTCATCAAGCATTGCTTTGGCTTTATTCCATTTCAGGCCTTCTATATCCGGCATGGCTACTGCTTTTTTGCCCAGGGAAAGGGCTATCTCTATCCTGGCATTATGCCTGAGGGTTTTACCGGGAGAGGGGGAGATACTGATGGCAGCACCCTTGGGGATAGTGAGCGAATAGCTGTCTTTTGACCCGTCATGGCTGATATTGGTGAATCCCAGCTTCTTTAAGGCTGCGAGAGGGTTTTTCCCGTTTGAAGTCTTTGGGTCAGTGATATCTGAGGGGATCGTGATCATTTTGACGCCGCGGGATACAACTATGGTGAGATGCCCGCCCCTTTTACTGATATGCGTCCCCGCGGTATCAGGGGAGCTGGAGATGATTTTCCCCTTGGGGACTGTATCGCTGTATGCATAACTGGCTGTATAGGGGATCCCGGAAGACTCAAGGGCTGATCTGTAAGCAGCGAAATCGCTGTTTTTGATAGTACAGGACTGGGTTGATGTGGTGGCGTTCGACGTGCATTGCCCGTCAGCAGCAACAGGGAGTATGTAATAGCTGCCGGGGCCCGCAAAAATCCACCACAAAACTGCGGCAATGGCCGCAGCTGCGAGAAACCCTGCTCCGATAAGTATCCGGCGGAGGCGGGAAGGCATCTTCCTGGACCTGGACAGTACGGTTTCCTGTGCTGCCGAAGTACCGGAGGGTCCGGACGATGGGCCTGCCCCGTCTGCTGCGGGCAGGCGTCCAGCCGAGCTGTTGCGTCTGTCATGCGCTGTGTATGGAGGTACGGGTGCCGGCCAGGTCGTTTCTTTCCGTGTATCCGCTGCATAGTGCGGATCCCCCGAATTACGGGATCCCCGGACTGTACGGGCTGTACTGCTGGATGCTGCTGAAGGGGTATCTGTATGCGAGGGGAGGGCAGTTTGCCTGATCTGATGTCCAAGATTGCCGGTCCCGGAGGGGACGTTCTCGTTCCCCGGGCCCGCTGAATACGGGATTCTAACCGCCAGCTGTGCGGGGGACAGAGAACGGGAGATTACCCGTATCCGGCGCAGTGCTTCAGCAGCATCTTCGGGCCTGTCCTCCGGCTGCCTTGCTGCAAGGGAAGCTATAAATCCACTGAAAGTATGGGGGACGGACGGATCAATACTCTCAAGGGCCGGGACATCATCATGGACATGCCTGAATACCACAGTTACGGGGTTGCCCGATATAAAAGGGACATGGCCGGTGACCATTTCCCATCCCATGATCCCTACGGAATACAGGTCAGTCTGTGTGCTGGAATAATTATTTTCTATAGTCTCCGGTGCGAGATATGACGCTGTCCCCAGAAGCATGCCTGTACTGGAAAGAGTTGCCTGGGAAGTGGCTTTTGCCAGGCCGAAATCTGTAATCTTAATAACACCCTGGGTCGCGATCATAATATTCTCAGGTTTGATATCGCGGTGGATCACATGGGACTGGTGAGCTGCCGCAAGGCCGTCCAGTACCTGCGTAAGGATGCGGATAGTATCATGGATGCTGAAATTTTTGCGGACATTCATTTCCTGGCGCAGGGTTACCCCATGGATAAGTTCCATGACCAGAAAGCTTCTGCCTTCATACATCCCTGTGTCATATACGGGGACAATATGCGGATTCGAGATAGATGCGGCTGACCGTGCCTCCCGATGGAACCGTTCTGTATATTCTTCCGAGTGCTCTGACTGCGCCAGCCCCGCATGCATGATCTTAAGGGCGACTGTCCGCCCTAAACGGTTATCTTCAGCCTCATATACCGAGGCCATGCCGCCATCAGCGATTTTACGGACAACAGTATAGCGGCCGGCGACTGTCCGCCCTGAAGCGCTATCTGTAGTTCCTGTCATATGTGCAATATTACGGTAATGTCGTGAGAATCATCGGGGCAGCAGTTATGCAGGGGCTATACGAACAGCCCCATAACATGTACTACTGCGCTGATGCGGCTGTCCGGGATATGCAGCTCTGAAAGCCCGTCTTCCAAGGCTGAGGAAGCTTCTGTAAAGAGCCGGGATATCCTTTCCCTGGACCGTTCAATAGCCCCGCTTGATTCGAATATCCGGCATACCGCAGGTATATCGTCCCGGCTGCGCCGGTTTTGTGAATAGATATTGATCAGCGTGCGGCGGTCAGATGTATCTGAAAGGCGTAAAGCATCCGACAGGAGAACAGTCCTTTTGCCTTCAAGGATATCCCCGCCGAGGGGTTTGCCCGAGGTGCGGGACGTAACATCAATAAGGTCATCGTTGAGCTGGAAGGCAAGCCCGAGAGGCTTCCCCACAGTATGCGCCATACGGGCTGAAATTTCAGCATCAAACGCGCAGGCCAGGAATGCCAGCTGGATTGGGGCGTAAACCGTATAGCTTGCTGTTTTCCACAGGTATGTTTCTAATGCTCCAGTTTCAATACTGTCCGGATCCGTAAGATCCAGCGATCCCATTGACAGATCCATGATCTGCCCTGTTTCCACGCGGTGGTGCATATCAAGGAACGCAGCAGTTATTTCCTGACTGTTGCTGAAAGCAAGGCCTGACCGGTGTGCTATGGCAATGCTGTCTGTAGCCAGGATGTCCCCCAGCATGATCGCCATGCCTGTCCCGGCTGATGCGCTGTTAATGCCCGGACGGCGGGATTCCAGGGCATAGCTCAGGGCCTTATGTGCTGAAGGGGATCCTCGCCTTGTATCCGAATCATCAATAATATCATCATGGATGAGTGCTGCAGTCTGGAAAACCTCAATTGCACAGGCAAGATCCAATGCCTGCTGCCTGCGGGTATCCGGCAGCCCCAGGCATCCGCACAGGGACAGCATCAGCAGGGCCCGCAGACGTTTTCCGCCATGTGAAGATGCTGCCGCCTGGCTCCCGGCAGCACTGAGGAAGATATCGTGGGCAGCAGCGGGCGCAGACGAAGGGGGGGAGCTGTAAGGGCCGTATTTGTGCTGCTGTGATGAGACTAAGTCTGTAAGCCTGGTATCTATGGATTTTTTCAGTATATCAATAGCGCCATCACTGGATGTATCGAACTGGGCGGCAATATCAGGTGCAGCAGGATTCACTCTGCCAGTGTACGCGATGCATGACACAAATACATAACACAAAGCCTTTCAGCGGGAAAGGGAAAACTGGTGTGAGTTCTCCACATCCGACCACATGCTTGGAATCCCTTTGCAGGTAATGCAGCATACCGCCACACTGGATCATACGGATCCATACATATATGCCAATGGAGGTAACAGTGGCCATAACAATATCAGAGACGGTGCTGAACAGCTTTACGGATATGCTGCATACGGAATGCTCCCATGAGGTGCTTGACAGGTTGCGGACAGGATTGATAAGCGACCGTAAAATGGGCGGGCTTGTATGGGCTGATAAGAAATGGTTTGCCGGTCCCATCAGAAGGATGTCGCAGTTCATGGAAAGCAGCCGTGATGCCGTAGATCCCCTGACCGCTGAAGATTGCGCGCATTTTATTGTTGGCATAGCTGAAACAGCAGCTTTGCGCGATGCTGTGATCTGTTCGGCAGTCATGTGTATGGAACCGGATAAGTATGTGATGATAGCCTGCGAGCCGTATAAGGCTGCCAGTGCCCAGTTCGTCTGCGATGCCCTTGACCCGGCATTCAATGACGCCGGGATACCGCGCAGGACTCGGCAGGGCATGAGGCTTATACAGCTGATGGGGCAGTGGCCCGCCCTGCTGCCTGAAAAATACAGGACAGGGATTCTGGCCGTTCTCGCATATGTTTCATGGTGGCTAGGAGAGCCCGAGATGTCATTGAGATACTCGCAGGAATGCCTGGGTTATGACAGTTCCTATAACCTTGCAGTTATTATGGAGCGGGCTGTCAGGTGGGGAGCAATGCCGGCATGGTACAGGGAAAGCAGGAATAACAAGCCTTCAGGAAAAAACACAAAGGCAGTGAAACGGGAATAATTGTCCGAATGGTATGGTTCATTACTAAGTAGTAGTTGCACTTACCCGAACTATGCCTATTTTACGATGGGCCTATCCAGGAGGAAACGTGGTCACCAGAAAAACAGCCGGCACAACAGTTACCCGAAAGACTGCTTCTCCAACTAAAACTGTATCTGAAAACAAACCGAAAGTAAAGGGTACAGCCAAAGAAAATACAAAAACCGAAAATACAAAAACTAAAAGGAATGCAGTAACAGGGAAAACAGTAAAGAAGGCTGCTGCAAAAAAGGTATCTGCTGCTAAAACAGCAGGTACGGCAAAGGCAAAACCTTCTGCAAAGCCGGCTAAAGCTAAAAATACTGAAGCTGCTGCTAAAAAGGCCAAGGCATCCCAGCCTGGTACAGAAGCGCCTTCGAAAGCTCCATCTGCGGAAGCCAAGGAAACCCGGAAAACTGGAAAAAAGCAGCAGGTATCTGCACGGAAGGCGAAAACATCAGCGAAACAGCCAGAAGCAAAGGCACGAACAGAAAAATCAGAAAAAGAGCATGCCGCAAAACCCGTCAGCAGGAAGAAGGCTGCCGGAAGCACTGCCCATGAGCCTGAACATCATCCTGATGATACGCAGCATGAGGATATCACTGACATTGATCATGAAGATGCCGGTCTTCCCGGTTCACTGGACGAAGATGACCTTAACGAGGGTATAGGCCCGGGGGCAGATAATTCGAATGCCCTGGACCATATTGATGACGCAGTTGAGCTGGATGAGAACGGCGATCCCATCAGTATGGATGATGACAGCATGGAAGAGGGCCTGGAAGACAAAGAGCTTGAAGATGATGATGAAGATGCCGAACTGCAGGAGGAAAAACAGCCTACGGAAGAAGGCGCCTTTGTTGTCAGCGAAAAAGACGATGACGAGGATGACAGCCTTACTCCAGCAGGCAACCCCAAACGGCGTGTGCTCACTACAGGTGCAACATCGGATCCTGTCAAGGACTATCTTAAGCAGATAGGGCGCGTCAACCTTTTGAACGCTGAGCAGGAAGTTGACCTTTCCGAGAGGATAGAGGCCGGCCTGTATGCCCAGCACCTCCTCGATACGTCTCCTGCTGAAGACCTGACTTTCCAGCGCAGGCGCGAGCTCAGATGGGCTGCTAACGACGGGAAGAAAGCCAAGGACCATCTGCTTGAAGCTAACCTGCGCCTTGTGGTATCCCTTGCTAAAAGGTACACAGGGCGGGGGATGCTTTTCCTTGACCTGATCCAGGAAGGCAATCTCGGCCTTATCCGTGCAGTTGAAAAATTCGACTGGAAGAAAGGCTTCAAGTTCTCAACTTATGCAACATGGTGGATACGCCAGGCAATCACACGCGCAATGGCTGACCAGGCGCGTACCATCCGTGTGCCGGTCCATATGGTGGAAGTGATCAATAAACTTTCCCGTGTACAGCGCCAGATGCTTCAGGATCTTGGGCGCGAACCCACACCGGATGAGCTGGCCCGTGAACTTGACATGCCTGTTGAAAAGGTGCAGGAGGTTCAGAAGTACGGGCGTGAACCGATCTCACTGCATACGCCGCTGGGTGAAGACGGCGATTCTGAATTCGGCGACCTTATCGAAGATACGGATGCCATCGCCCCCTCTGAGGCTGTCGCCTTCTCGCTGCTTCAGGAGCAGTTCAAGCAGGTACTGGAGACTTTGAGCCCGCGTGAAGCAGGTGTTATCAGGATGCGTTACGGATTGGAAGACGGGCAGCCTAAAACCCTGGACGATATCGGGCACGTTTATGGCGTTACCCGTGAAAGGATACGGCAGATAGAATCCAAAACTATGGCAAAACTGCGCCATCCGGCACGGTCCCAGACGCTGCGCGATTTCCTCGATCAGGAGTAGGCACAGCCTGCCCCGGCCAAGGGTATCTGTGCGATTCAGAATAGGCGGAGATTAACGGTATTTGACTTATGGCTCAGAAGACAACGGAAAAATATAATGCTGACAGCCTCTCAGTCCTGGAGGGACTTGATGCCGTACGCAAGCGTCCCGGCATGTATATCGGCACCACCGACAGCCAGGGGCTTATGCACTGCCTCTGGGAAATAATTGATAATTCGGTAGATGAAGCCCTTGCCGGAGCTTGCAGCCATATCGCAGTCACTCTGCATACAGACGGCTCCATCACAGTTGCCGATAACGGCCGCGGCATCCCGGTAGATATTGAAAAAAAGACCGGGCTGTCCGGTGTGGAAGTAGTGCTGACGAAACTCCATGCAGGCGGCAAATTTGGGAATGCAGCCTATAACGCAGTCGGCGGCCTGCATGGCGTAGGATCGTCTGTTGTCAATGCGCTCAGTTCCAGGCTTGATGTAGAAGTTGACCGCGGCGGCAAAACGTATCGTATGGAATTCCACCAGGGACATCCCGGCGTGTATGCGGATGAAGATCCCGCGAGCCCTTCCCCTGATTCCGCATTCAGCCGTACCCGGAAGAACCAGCCCACTGAACTCCGCGTCATCGGTAAATATTCAGGCAGGCACACGGGTACACGGATCAGGTACTGGGCTGATCCCGAGATCTTTAATGATACTGCGCAGTTCAATTATGACCAGCTTATCGACCGCGTGAGGCAGACCTCCTTCCTTGTGCCGGGGCTGCGGATCGAGGTGATCGATGAAAACGTTGAGGATACTATAGAGGGTGATAACAGGTATCCTGTCTCAGATAGTTCCCCTTCAGCTGTAATAGAAGGCATGGATATAGCTGAGGCTTCTGTCCCCGGCCATCCCAGGGTCCAGGAATTCCTCCATGAAGGCGGGGTCATCGATTTCGTGGATTACCTGTCGCATGGCGAACCGGTAAGCGATATCTGGCATATTGAGGGTGACAGCACATATGAGGAGGAAACCCAGCGGGTAGATGCTGAGGGTGATCTCCATGCTGAAATGATCAGGCGTACCTGCCATGTTGATATCGCCTTGAGATGGGTCAATGATTATGAGACCGTGATGCGCAGTTTTGTCAATGTTGTTGAAACACCGGGCGGCGGCATGCATGCTGACGGTTTCCTGAATTCAGTGACCCGAAATATCCGTAAAACCGTCGAGGCCAATGCCCGTAAACTTAAGGTAAACCTTAAAGACCCGTTAATGAAAGTCGAGCGTGACGATGTCCTGGCAGGGATGGTTGCGGTTGTCACTGTACGCATCGCTGAGCCTCAGTTCCAGGGGCAGACCAAGGATGTCCTCGGGACAGCCCAGGTCAAACCTATTGTTACCAGGATGTGCGATAAGCAGTTCGGCGATATGATAACCGGATCAAAGCGGGGCTTCAAGGACCAGTCCAGCCGTGTACTTGAGAAGATCGTTGGCGAAATGCATGCCCGGGTGCAGGCCCGGAAAACTAAAGAAGTGACACGGCGGAAAAATGCCCTTGAATCGGCATCCATGCCGGCAAAGCTCTCTGACTGCCAGCCCGGCAATGATGATATTGCAGAACTGTTTATAGTTGAAGGGGACTCTGCACTGGGGACTGCCAAAGCTGCCCGTAATTCAATGTTCCAGGCGCTGCTTCCTATCCGGGGGAAAATACTTAATGTCCAGAAGGCTTCTGTTTCGCAGATACTCGCTAATAAGGAATGCTCTGCCATCATCCAGGTCGTGGGGGCAGGGTCGGGCGCTACTTTTGATATTTCGCAGGCTCGGTATGACAAAGTTATTATGATGACTGATGCGGATGTTGACGGAGCCCATATCCGCACACTTCTGCTTACGCTGTTCTACCGGTATATGAGGCCGCTTGTTGAGTCAGGCCACGTTTATGCAGCTGTCCCCCCTCTGCACCGCATTGCTTTGGCCGGTAAGCGTAAAGGGGAGTACTTGTACACGTATTCCGAGGATGAGCTGAGCAGGGTACTGGGCCGGCTTGATTCTGAAGGTACGGCTTATAATGAGGATATACAGCGTTATAAGGGCCTGGGGGAAATGGACGCTGACCAGCTGGCTGATACTACGATGGATCCCAGATCCCGTCTTCTGCGCCGCATACGGCTTGAGGATGCGCGTGAAGCTTCTGAAATATTCGATCTGCTTATGGGTGATGAGGTACCTCCGCGCCGTCAGTTCATCATTGACAACGCCGATGATTTTGACCGCGCGTCGATAGATGCCTGAGGTGGGCCGGCATGCGGTGAGGAGTACTGCGGCGGATTTTTGTATATCCAGTGTCTGAATGTATATTACGACAGATAAGCCACAGAGGCCGGAAGGTCCTGTCCGGATGCATCCCGCCTGTCTGTAGGCTCGGGAAGCGGTATCGGGTTGCCGTTCTGTGCAGAAGCCAGTACGGGGTATTGTCCGGCCCATGATGCAATAAGGGCATTTTCGCCTTTCAGGAAGCGGTGCGAACGCACGCCTCCTGTGTTCCTTCCCTTAGTAGGGTATTTTTCGAGGGGCGTTATCTTTGCGCTCCCGTTATCCGTTCCCGGCAGGGCGTCAGCATCACCGGCTACGGTAACTACAACTGCCCCTGAAGGGGCGGCGTAGGGGTCGTCGCTGCCCGGTACCCATGCGACCTTTCCTGCCGGTATGACATTGAAGGATGTGACGGTGCATCCGGGGGAGAGGCGGATGCCTCCCATCCCTGCAGCATTACGCCCCTGAGGCCGTACATTCCCTGCCGTATATGTCAGGAGGCTGGAATCACTTGAGATAAAGACCAGGCGGTCGGCATCCTCAGCTGCTGCTGCGAATACTACTTCGTCGCCTTCTTTAAGGTCAATTACGGACCATGAATCCATAGTTGAAGGCGCGTCGCCATTCCAGCGCTTTACTGTCCCGTTCCGGGTGCCTATGGCAAGCGGTGCCGGGGCAGGGGCGCCTGCATTGTTCGGATCGCTGGTGCTGCCGGTACTGAGCGGGATAACGGTAACAGCTTTTTCCCCCGCAACGGGGTCGGTGCTGTCCGTCATCCCCAGCAGCTCATCAGCCCGTACCCCGCCCCGGGTGCTGAGGGGGACAGCTGCAGGAAGGTTGGGAAGGTCTGCGCTGTGGGCAGTGACCAGACGGCCTTGTGAGGTAATGATGCCGTATATTGAACGGGTAGTTGAAGGTATAGCCGCAAGGATGGTATCGCTGGCTGCCCGAGGAGGTTGGACAGTCCGGGACCCCCATATGTCCAGCGCACTTGGCGATGTACGGGCTATAAGGCCGTCAGCACTGAATATAATAGCGCAGGGTTTGTCTTCCAGTTCAAGCGTCCCTGCAGAGCGTGCTGAGGCAGGAGCAGCGGAAAGCGCAGATGAAGCTGAAACAGCAGCAGTGATACTGTCCGTTCCGGCAGGGCTGAGTTCCATACGTGAGGCTGCTTCAGGGACCCCGACAAAATCGCCGGATCCATCCATATCAAGCAGGACGGTCCGTCTGGGTGTATCCCACTGGGCAGCAGCATCATCCATTGACCGGATGACAACCATATCGCGGGCTTCGTCTGATGACAGGATCTCTTTCAGGCGTGCTATTTCGCGCTGGAGGTCGTCACGCTCAGCCTCAAGCTCGATCCGGCTCATTTTTGTCAGCCTGCGCAGCCGCAGGTCGAGGATATACTGTGCCTGGATGCCGTCAAGGTCGAAAACTGCCATAAGCCGGGTTTTTGCAGCGTCGGCATTATCGGAGGTCCGGATCACTTCGATTACTTCATCAATATCGATCAGCGCAAGGAGCAGTCCGTCAACAAGATGCAGGCGTTCCTCTGCTTTCCTTTTTCGGTATTCGCTCCTGCGGGTTATAACGCTGCGCCGATGCCCGATCCACACTGACAGCATTTCTTTAAGCCCCATAGTGTGCGGACGGCCGTCCACCAGGGCAACATTATTGATAGTGAATGAATCTTCCAGAGGGGTGTATTTGAACAGCTGGCCCAGGACGGCATGCGGGTCAAAACCTGTTTTGATCTCGATAACGAGCCGTGTACCATTATGCCTGTCTGTCAGATCGATAGCGCCGCTGATACCGTCAAGCTTCTTATTTTTAACACCTTCAGAGATACGTTCAAGGACCTTCTCCGGACCTACCATAAACGGCAGTTCTGTTACTACAATAGCTTTTTTCCGGGCTGTGACATTTTCAATATGGGTCGCCGCACGTGTGCTGAAAGACCCGCGGCCTGTATGGTATGCTTCGCGGATGCCGTCACGCCCCATAATAATGCCGCCACCCGGCATATCCGGCCCGGGGATGTAATGCATAAGGTCTTCGGTGGTTGCATCCGGATGCTGCATCAGATATTTTGCCCCGGCAACGACTTCACCGAGATTGTGTGTCGCCATATTTGTCGCCATACCGACGGCAATGCCGGATGCGCCGTTAACAAGCAGATTGGGGATTGCGGAAGGGAGCACTGCAGGCTCTTCAAGCTTGTTGTCATAGTTCGGGGTGAAATCGACTGTATCTTCGCTGATAGATTCATTCATCCCCGATGCCGAAGGAGCCAGCCTCGCCTCAGTATACCGTGATGCAGCGGGGCCGTCATCCAGGGAGCCAAAATTGCCGTGCCCGTCAACGAGGGGGAGCCTCATGGCAAATGGCTGTGCAAGGCGCACCATAGCTTCGTAGATCGCCGAATCGCCGTGAGGGTGCAGCTTGCCCATGACTTCGCCAACGACCCTTGCGGATTTCATATAAGGCCTGTCGGGGGTCAGATTCATCTGTCCCATCTGATAGATGATACGGCGCTGCACAGGTTTCAGCCCGTCGCGTGCATCGGGGAGTGCGCGGGCATAGATCACAGAGTATGCGTAGGCAAGGAATGAGGTGCTCATTTCCTCATTCAGCGGGGTATCAACAATATTCTGCTTGACAGTCCGAGGGTCATAACTTGCAGCATGCGTCCGGTGCTTCGGCATATATCTCCTTTGCGCTCATTTAGTATTATCCACAACAGCCTCGAAAACATATATCGTGCAGGCGTTACAATAAAGCCGTGGACAGGCAGGGTTTTTCACGGATACCATCCGGGATATCAGGCCGCGGAGGCAGGTACGCCCAGCCGCGGCATTTAAGCGCTGTCCTTCCCGCTGTGAGCGCAGCCATTGGGATACCGGTATCTTCTGCGGTACATACTGACCCCGAACAGGACAGGGAAATACTCGGCATACCGCATGCAGCATCAGTTGTTGTTGTGCTTATTGACGGTCTCGGGTTCCATAACCTGTATGACAGGCGGGGGCACGCCCCTTACCTGCGGTCGCTTATACTGTCGGAAGGCAATGACCGGCCTGTCTCCACGTGTTTCCCCAGTACTACTGCAGTGGCGATGGGGACTTTCGGTACAGGGACATGCCCCGGCCTTACAGGTATTACCGGATATACACAGCTTAATCCGTCAACCGGCAGGATTGCACAGATGCTGTCATTCCTCAACGCACCGGATCCCAGGGAGCTCCAGGTCCAGCCCACGGTTTTTGAGCAGCTGTCCCGCCAATCTGTACGGGTGACGGCAGTAGGGCTGCCGAAGTTCAAAAAGTCGTCCCTTACAGCTGCGGCCCTGAGAGGCAGCGATTACCGTGCGGGCCGTACACCCGGCGAACGTATCCGGGAAGCAGCCTTTGCCGGGCGTACACCCGGCGTTACGTATATATATATCCCCGATGTGGATGCAGCCGGGCATCGCTATGGCCTCGACAGCAGCCGGTGGACAGAGGCGCTTGAAAAGGCTGACCGGCAGCTTGCCGTACTGCGGCAGAATCTCCCCGCGGGCACATGTATTATTATTACAGCCGACCACGGGATGATCAATGCTGATCCCGGGAGCCGCACAGATATTGCAGAGAATCCAGCGCTGTGGCCGCATGTAAGCCATATCGGGGGAGAGCCGCGCAATGTCATGCTGTATGCTGAAGGGCGTAATGATCAGGAACGCCTGGACAATGCCCGTAAAATATACCATGCGTATTCCGGGTTCATGGAAGGCCGCGCAGACGTCTATCTTAAAGAAGAAGCCATTTCACAGGGATTCTACGGTTATGTGAGTACCGAAGCATATGCTGTGATTGGTGATGTTATTGTTGTGCCCCGGGGCAATGCAACCCTGGTTGATTCCCGGTTCCAGGAGGACAGCGCTACGCGCCTGCCGTCAGTGCACGGAGGTGCGACAGGCTTGGAAACTGACATACCTCTGCTGATTGACGTTATCTGAGACAGCATATGATGCTGATATCCCGCATTCCGGAACACCTGCAGCCTGTCCTCCGATAAATTATTCTCCAAAAAGTATTTCATCCCATTGAGGGACAGATGAGCGGCGCCGTGCTTTTTTCTTTGTTTTCTGTCCCTGGCTGCTGTCAGCCTGATCCTGCGGGCTGCCGGAGGATCCGGCCTCAGGCCCGGAGTGTTTCCCCGTATGCTTCTTCTGCAGTCCGGGCATATCCCTATCAGCATTATCAGCAGTGTCTGCGTTGTCTGCAGTGCTGCCGGTGTTTTTCCTGTCCTTTTCTGCAGCCCGGGATGTGCGCCCGAATGAGAACAGGGTACCCATACGGTGCTGCCTCTGTGCCTCAGCTTTCGTGCCGCTGCCGGTATTGTTATCTGTGCTGTCCGGAATCTGTCCGCCCGTATTGGAGGAGGAAGGGACGGCGTCCGTCCGGGAAACTGCGGACCGGCTCTCCTCTGGACGGGGGCCGGCAGTACCGGTATCCGCGTCGGATGGGGTTGCTGCAGACCCCTGGCCGGCATCTGCCCGGGGTTTTTCCCCATCGCCGCTCATCCATTGCGGGGCGAGCGGGCCCCGCGTATTGATATCAGGGCTGCCGAGCCCGTCGTCGCCGGTGTTGCCGAACAGCTCATGATCCACAGGGCTTGTATTGGCTCCAAACACCCCAAAAAGCTTCTGCGCAGTTTTGTTCAGGCATACAATAGTGCTTGTGCGGGTATTATACGACCACTCAGCTGTTGCTGTGCGCCCTGCGGCAGCGAACTGTGCCCTGATGCGCCACGGATCGCGGCCAACCCTGGTGGCCCGCCAGGAGATAGTGTTGTAATCTGCACCGTAATTATGCATGGATTGCATAAGCAGCTGCTCAACAGTAGTATGGGGGGCAAGCTTATCGTCATTCTTGACTGCAGAGTTAAGGAACTGCGCTATGGTGAAGCTTTTCTCCTGCTCGACCTGCTGTGCAAAACGCCGTATCAGGGCGATCTCAACATCATATTCCTGATGTATCTCTTCCGGGGACTTGCCTTCCCGCGTAAGGACCTGTATCTGCCGGATAGGGAGCGTCTTGAGCTGGTGCGGCTGCGCTGGCCCTGAATTGTCTGATACTATTTGCCGCGCCGCCAAAATACCTTTCTCAAGATCATCGCTTATGCTTACAGTGAACCTGTTATGTGTGCGGGTCTCCTCAAAGATCAAGGCGCCGTTATCGTCAACGGCAATAAAAACCGCCTGGTTTACCTGCGGGTCAGCCATAAAAGTACCTCACTTATTAGGTGTTGTATCCCATCTTATCGGAAGATTTTTACATTTTGCACAGAAACACGTCGTGTCGGTGTTGCCAAATCCAGAATTTCGTGTATTCTATGGCGCGTATCCATTTTTTGACGAAAGGCTATGTATGGCACAAGACTACGATACACCTCGGTCCAAAGACGAGGATGAAGAATCGCTGGAAGCGCTGTCCAACAGTACCCGTCAGGATCAGGCCTCTGATTTGGATGACGACGAGAATGCCATTGCGGAAGATTATGAGCTTCCAGGTGCGGATCTCAGCAATGAGGACTCTTCTGTTACCGTTATCCCTCAGCAGGGCGATGAATTTGTGTGCTCTGAGTGTTTCCTTGTATATAACCGCCGGCTCCTTGACCATTATGAAAACGGCAAACCCGTATGCAAGGACTGTGCTGCATAATGGCAGATGACAGAACGTATAACGGGCCTGAAAATGTTGAAGTGCTGATCACGTACAGTGACCCGGATATTGAAGCGGCAGGCCTGGGGTATGCGCATCAAGGTGATGCAGGATGTGACCTGCGCTGTGTGCAGGGGTTCGAACTGAAACCGTTTGAACGCGCCCTGGTGCCTACAGGGATATCTGTTGCGCTGCCTGAAGGCTATGTCGGGCTGGTCCATCCCCGTTCAGGCCTGGCCGTAAAACGTGGAATAACTGTCCTTAATGCGCCGGGGACTATTGACGCAGGATACCGCGGTGAGATCAAAGTCCCGCTTATCAATCTTGATCCGGATGAGACTGTGCATTTTGATGCCGGTGACAGGATCGCCCAGCTCGTTATCCAGAGATATGCAGAGGCACGTTTCATAAAAGCAGAGGTACTGCCCGGGTCTGACCGTGCTCAGAATGGGTTTGGCTCTACGGGTGTCTCAGATTAGGATTTTCGGGGCTGTTGTATAGGATAGCTGTATATCCGAGGAGGCGCTATGAGTGATCCGCATCAGCAGCTGAGCGATGAAGATGCCCTTGCGCGCCAGCTTGGTACCGAGATCAGCACAGATCCCGCCAACCCTCTTCTGCCGATCTGGCAGTCAGTCCGTTACCATTATCCTGACAGTGACCTGTCTATACTCCGGAAAGCATATAAGCGCGCTGTTATCCAGCATTCGCATCAGCAGAGGCGCTCCGGCGAGCCCTATATCATCCATCCCATAGCAGTTGCGCAGATACTTGCAGACTTGGGCATGAGCCCTAAAGTCGTAGCAGCGGGGCTTCTCCATGACACTGTTGAAGATACCGAGTACACCCTCGATGAATGCCGTGCTGAATTTGGCGATACTGTTGCGGGCCTTGTTGATGGGGTAACGAAACTGACGAAAATGGATGTCGGTGACAGTGCGCAGGCTGAGACTATCCGTAAAATGGTCGTGGCAATGAGCCGGGATGTCCGTGTACTGGTCGTCAAACTTGCAGACAGGGTGCATAATGCCCGTACCTGGCGCTATGTCAAAGAATCCAGTGCGCAGAAAAAGGCGCAGGAGACGCTTGACGTGTATGCGCCTCTGGCAAACCGGCTGGGGATGAATGCCATCAAAACTGAGCTCGAAGAGCTGTCATTCAAGTCGCTCCATCCAAAGATATATCACGAGATCGTCCTGCTGGTCCAGAAGCGCGCCGGTCACAGGGACGAGTTCCTGGCCCGGATCCTTGACGACATCAACCATGACCTTGATGCGCAGAATATTAAAGCTTATGTAACGGGCAGGCCAAAAGACTATTTCAGCATTTATCAGAAGATGATCGTCAGAGGCCATGATTTTGAGAATATTTATGACCTTGTAGGCGTCAGGGTCATTGTTGATTCCATACGGGACTGTTACGCTGCGCTCGGCGCTGTGCACGCACGGTGGAAGCCCCTTCCGGGCAGATTCAAAGATTATGTTGCCATGCCTAAACTGAATATGTACCAGTCTTTGCATACAACAGTTGTCGGGCCGGGCGGGAAACCTGTAGAAATACAGATCCGTACGTGGGATATGCACCGCAGGGCAGAATTCGGGATCGCAGCACATTGGAAGTATAAGGCTAACGGGCAGTCCGGGCGGGCATTGTCCAAGCCTGACCAGTCAGATAAGGAACGTGAAAAGGATATCGGCCTGCGGCCGCAGGCCGAAGAGCCTCAGGAGCTTACGGAGGCTGATAACCTCAGGTGGATCCAGCAGCTGGCTGACTGGACAAGTGAGACCCCGGATTCAGATGAGTTCCTCGGATCGCTTAAAAAGGATCTGGGAGCTGCCGAAGTTTATGTGTTTACCCCTAAAGGGAGGATAGTTTCAGTCCCTCAGGGAGGCACACCGGTCGATTTTGCGTATTCAGTCCATACCGAAGTCGGGCATCGGACGATGGGCGCGCGCGTCAATGGGCGGCTTGTCCCGCTGGATACCCTTCTGGAAACTGGGGACACTGTAGAGATCCTTACCTCCAAATCTGATACACAGGGGCCTTCCCGCGACTGGCTGAATTTTGTTAAAAGCCCGCGTGCGCGCAATAAGATCCGCCAGTGGTTCTCGAAAGAACGCCGTTCTGAAATGATTGACGAAGGGCGCAACGAGCTTATGCGTTATATGCGTAAGAGGAACCTTCCTACACAAACCCTTATGGGCATGGAAGCATTGCTTGGCGTGGCGCAGGACCTGAATCTGTCCAATGTCGATACGCTTTTTGCTGCGCTCGGCGACGGGCAGGTTTCAGCCCAGAATGTCGTATCCCATCTTGTTAAAGATGCTGGGGAAGGTGAAGTCGAAGAGGATATCGGGCAGTCCCTCCTGCCGTCCAGGCAGACAAGATCAAAACACAGCAGCACTGCGGATATCGCCGTCAAAGGGGTAAGCGATGTATGGGTCAAGCTTGCCAAATGCTGCACCCCTGTGCCGGGTGATGCCATAACCGGCTTTATTACACGCGGATCAGGTGTTTCGGTGCATCGGGAAGATTGCGTCAACGCCCAGCATCTCAGGAAAACCCATCCTGAACGTATGGTAGCTGTGTCGTGGACAGGGAATTCAGGGACATTCCTTGTCAAAATCCAGGTGGAGGCCCTTGACCGCGGGCATCTGCTTACCGATATTACAAAAGTGCTGGCAGATATGGGGGCTAATATCATTTCCGGAAAAGTTTCCGCCGGTGATGACCGTGTTGCCCTGTGCCAGTTCACTTTTGAAATTGCGGCACCAAGCTACCTGTCAAGGATACTGTCTGAACTCCGCAAAGTTGACGGGGTCTTTGACGTATACCGTATAACAGATAACAAGCTTTCTGCAAACCCGCGGTTCCGCCAGCTTTAGCTAGCTGATAGCCTTGAGCCATGCCTCCTTGGCTGCCTTCTCCGACTCAAGGTCTTTTTTCTTAGCCGGATCAGCCTCAGCAGCTATCTTCCTGTCAAGTTCTGCCAGCTGGGTGTTCAGCTGCACTTCAAAATCGGATTTTCGTGCATCGGTCTCGGGGTCTGACTGGGCCCACTGTGCATCTTCAGCTGCTTTGATCTGTTTTTCAACATCATCAAGGGCACTTTCGATGCGATGGACATCTGTACGCGGCACATGCCCAATACTGTCCCAGTCATCCTGGATACGGGCAAGCGCCTGACGTGCCTGCTTTGCCTGTTCTGCCGTGTTCACCGGTACAAGTGCCTGGGCTTTGACGAGCAGTTCTTCCTTTTTCTTAAGGTTTTCCGCTTCGTCTTCGTTCGTTTTATTGCGGTCAGCCTGGCGTGCGTCGAAGAAGGTATCGGCGGCTTCGCGGAAACGCTTCCATAAAGCGTCATCTTCAGACCTGCGGCCAACCCTGCCGGCAGCTTTCCACTGGTCCATAAGGTTATTGAACTGGCGTGAAGTGCCTGCCCAGTCAGTAGAATTTTTCAGCTCTTCAGCCCTGGCAATGATCTTTTCCTTCTGTTCTTTTGCAGCAGCCCTTACAGTATCTCGCTGCTGCATCCATGACCTCCGTGCAGAGTTGAACGAACTGCGGGCTGCCGAAAAACGCTTCCATAGTGCATCCGCCTGCGAGCGCTCAATATGGATCGAATTCTTCTGATGCTCCTGCCACCGGCTGAACAGCTCCTGGAGCTTGTCTCCCGTCTGTTTCCAGTTGACTGAATCATTCAGGCCTTTAACGAGCTCTTCAGCTTCCGCCACGATATGTTCGCGTTCTTCAGCAGCTTGTGCCACTGCTGCCTTACGCTCCTGGGCAAGTTTTTCCTTGACTGCGACTGATCTGGCCTTCAGCGACTCGAGCTGGTCCCTCAGCGCCGGGATATCCCCCACAACGTCAGGGGATTCAGTATCTTTATCCAGCTGGGACAGGGTATTATCGATCTCGCGGGAGCGGATGCTGCCGGCATCAAGGCGCTGGCCGAAGCGGTCGATTTTAGCCTTGAGGTCAAGATACCTTCGGGCGAAAAAGTGCAGTGCACCCTCAGCGGATTCTTTTGGCAGCTGGCCGACTTCACGCTCGTCATCGCCGTCTTTGACATACACAGTCCCGTCTTCCGCAACACGGCCGAAAGAAGACGCATTCTCCAGATCCGCAGCATTGTACGTATTGACAGTACTTGATTTCTGCGTCCTGCCGGCGAAAGCTTTCGGGGAAGGGATAAACGGTTTAGGTGCCTGTGAAGCTTCAGCTTTTTCAGACGCAACATCGGATGAGGTAGTAGTAACAGACTCATCAGTCATGGCCAACTCCTTGGTGGTAATAGGAAAGTGGAAACCGTGTGCACAGCGATTTCCTCAACATCACCTATTATAAGGGGTTATGGCTAAAAAAGGCGCATCAATTTCGGGATTCCCTGAGTGGCTCCCGCAGGAACGTGTTGTAGAACAGCGTGTTATCGATACTCTTCGCAGGGTTTTCGAGCTTCATGGATTTCTGGGGATCGAAACACGCGCAGTGGAGACGGGCGCCAGCCTGCTGAAAAAGGGGGAGACGAGCAAGGAGATATATCTGCTGTCCCGCCTCCAGGAATTTGGGCAGGATGATGCCCCGGTAGAAAGCCATCTTGGCCTCCATTTTGACCTTACTGTGCCGCTGTCCAGATATGTGGTTGAAAATTCGGGCGGCCTTGTTTTCCCCTTCAAGCGCTGGCAGATACAGAAAGTATGGCGGGGGGAGCGTCCGCAGGAGGGCAGGTACAGGGAATTTACCCAGGCAGATATTGATATAGTGGGTGACGGCACGCTGCCTGAGCATTATGAAGTCGATGCACCGCTGGTCATGGTTGAGGCGCTTGAGGAACTCCGCAGCCTCGGTCTGCCTGCTGCAGTCATCCATGCAAACAGCCGCAAGCTTTCTGAGGGTTTTTACCGGGGTATTGGCATAACAGATGTTGACCCTGTGCTCCGTGAGATCGATAAACTGGATAAAATAACAGCTGATCAGGTTTCACGCCTTCTTCAGCAGGATGCAGGGTGTACTGCCAGCCAGGTTGAAGCATGCCTTCGTCTGGCACAGGTGACTGCTTCAACTGCTGACGGGCTGCGCGGATCGTGTGCGTCGTTATGTGAGGAATATGGGATCGAGCACGGATCAGATCCCTATGCCCTGATGCAGCAGGGCGTTGATACGCTCGCAATGATTATTGACAGGGCGTCAAAGATCCGTCCCGGCGCCGTGGTCGCTGACCTGCGGATTGCACGCGGGCTTGATTACTACACTGGTTCCGTGTATGAAACATTCCTTGACGGTGCTGAGCACCTTGGATCAATATGCTCCGGCGGACGCTATGATAACCTGGCCAGCCAGGGGAACCGCACATATCCGGGAGTCGGCCTGTCTATCGGAGTGTCACGGCTTGTTTCCTATCTTCTCCATACAGTCAGCGCATCGCCGTCACGGATTTCCCCGGCCTGTGTCCTGGTGGCCGTATGGGATGAGGACAGCCGTATGGTATCTGACAGGATCGCCGCAGCGCTCCGCAGCCGGGGTATCTCCTGCGATGTGTCGCCGAACTCTGCAAAAATCGGCAAGCAGATCAAATACGCCGACCGCCTGGGGATACCTTACGTGTGGTTCCCTGCTGAGCCCGGGGGTGCAGGTCCCGTACCCGGCCATGACCAGATAAAGAACATCATCACAGGGGAGCAGGAAGATGCCGATGTCTCTTCATGGGCCCCTGCACCGGATTATGCCCGTCAGGATATAACCGCCGGAAACTAGCAGGGCCTGGCAGGGCAGGATAGCGGAGCAGCGTCCCCTGTGCCTGTACTCAGGATGGGTATCTGTTATTCCTTCTATGCTCTCCCGTCCCGGCAGCTCCTTAAAGGGGAAGGGAAGGCTCCTGCGGGAACCCCTATAGGGGGCATGATGTACTCTTAGTGAGTTGAAAACTGAAGTTTGCTGTGAAAATTTGAGGTAAAAGGAAATGAGTCAGACAGCTTATCGTACACATCATTGCGCAGACATCGCGGAATCGCTTATCGGCCGGACAGTTACTGTCAGCGGGTGGGTAGACCGCCGCCGTGATCACGGCGGAGTGGCGTTCCTTGATGTACGGGATGCGTCCGGGCTGGTGCAGGTAGTCATCTATGATGAAGAGGTTGCACGCCCACTGCGGTCGGAATTCGTTGTAAAGGTAACCGGGGATGTGCGCGAACGCCCCGAAGGCAATGAGAATGACCATATAGCTACAGGAAAGGTCGAGATCGTAGCCCAGGAAGTCGTTATACTGTCGAAATCTGCAGCCCTGCCGTTCCAGGTATCAACAGCGCTGGCAAATGAAGCTGAAGAGCAGCTTCCAGGAGATGATACCCGCCTGCGGTACAGGTATCTTGACCTGCGCCGCCCCCAGATGCAGCGCAATATCAGGCTCCGGTCCGATATGGCGAAAGCTGCCAGAAATGAGCTTGATAAACTCGGATTTACTGAGATCGAAACCCCTACGCTTATTAAATCAACCCCTGAAGGGGCACGTGACTTTGTCGTCCCGGCACGGCTTTCACCCGGTTCATGGTATGCGCTGCCCCAGTCGCCCCAGCTGCTGAAGCAGCTTCTGATGGTTTCCGGTGTGGAACGGTATTATCAGCTGGCACGGTGTTACCGAGACGAGGATTTCCGGGCCGACCGCCAGCCCGAGTTCACCCAGCTTGATATGGAGATGAGCTTCGTCAGCCAGGAAGACGTTATCGCGCTGGCAGAGCAGGTGATTGCAGCTGTATGGAGAAGCGCAGGATATGAGGTTACTCTGCCTTTCCAGCGTATCTCATGGGCAGACGCTATGGATAAATACGGTTCCGACAAGCCTGACCTGCGTTTCGGCAATCAGATCACAGACCTTACGCATTATTTTGAGAATACGCCGTTCCGCGTGTTCCAGGCTGACTATGTGGGTGCTGTAGTCTACAAAGGTGCGGCGGACCTGCCGCGCAGGCAGTTTGATGCATGGCAGGAATGGGCGCGCCAGCGCGGTGCTAAAGGCCTTGCATATGTGCAGTTCTCTGAGGATGGGGAACTCAAGGGGCCTGTTGCCAAAAACCTTTCCGATGAAGAGCGCAGCGGCCTTATGGAAGCTGTCCGTGCCGAGGCGGGGGATGCTGTCTTTTTTGCTGCGGGGGCTAGGGAGCCTTCCCAGCTGCTGCTTGGTGCAGCCCGCGTTGAGATTGCAAAACGCCAGGGCCTGCTTAAAAAAGATGAATTTGCTTTTGCCTGGGTTGTTGATTTCCCGCTGTTCAAGCGCACGGATGACCCTGATGACGATGATGTGGCTGTGGGCCATTCTGCATGGACCTCTATGCACCATCCTTTCACTATGCCAAGTGCAGACTGGATCGATACATTCGATAAAGATCCCGGGCATGCTATGAGCGATTCCTACGATATCGTGTGCAACGGCAATGAGATCGGCGGCGGATCGGTACGTATCCATCGGGATGATATCCAGGACCGTGTGCTTGAAGTCCTGGGAATCGGTGAGGAAGAGGCGCGGGACAAGTTCGGCTTCCTGCTTGAAGCGTTCAAATTCGGTGCACCTCCGCATGCAGGCATTGCTTTCGGGTGGGACCGCTGCGCTGCGATACTTGCCGGCGAGGATTCTATCCGCGATGTGATTGCATTCCCCAAATCCGGCGGCGGTACAGATCCCCTTACCGGTGCACCTGCTCCAATTTCAGATGAGCAGCGTGCGGAAACCGGTGTGGACTATGATCCTGAAGAAGATGAGTAAGCTGCTGTACAGATAAAAGATTCAATATGCGGGGGGCGGCATTTTCAGCCGTCCCCCGCATATTGATCTGGCTTATCTCAGGATCCAGGATAACCGGTTATTCCTCCGTGTTGGGACTGTATGAATTGAGCTTGGTATTCAATGCCAGGATTTCCTTTTTCTCGATAAGATATCCGATACCCCACAGCACTATATAGACTGCAAACCATATTGCTGTATATATAGCCAGCCATGCAGCGTTGAGCGGGAACCATCCCGCTGCGATGGCAAGCGGTGTGAACAGGGCATAGCACATAAGGCAATGTATGACAGTTCTTTTGAGTACTGACCAGTCACTCTTGAACCAGATATAAGTTACCCATGTGAACATTATGCCCATAAGTACCCATAACAGGAAGCTCACTGCGACTGCTGAAAGCTGGTTAGGGAACCGCCGCATGAATTGTGGGGAAGACGGGTAGTAGGCTGAGGTTCCGAATCCCATGCTGAAGGCGAGTGAAAACACACTTCCTATAAGCATGCCCATACCGGCGCCCATGACGGTATCGCGCAGGAAAGCCCCGATAGTCAGGGGACGGCCTGTTTCGCCGATTTTCTTGATAGGCTTTTGCGGACTTTCGGATACAGGTGCAGATGCCAATTTGTGTGCCATAATAATATTCTCCTTAATATGTGATATCAGCAGCTATAGCCCAAGCCTTCGCTTGAATTCGCTTATAAAGCGGCGTGATACCTGGATTTTCTGTTTGTTTTTCATAAAAACGGTGATAGTCCCGCTGAAACTCAGATCCAGGAACTGGATATAGTCCATGTTCAGTGAGGCATTCCGTGAGGTTTCAATAAACTTTCCGGGAAGCAGCTCCCGTATCTGGTAAAGCCTGCCTCTATATTCATACTGTGCATCTTTTGTTGCTACACAGGTGCGGTCATGGAAAGTATACACAGCATAAATATCATCAGTATTTACCGGTACGAGGGAAGTCCCCATAGTGCACCACACTATGTCAGAACTGCCGGTATCCCCGGCAGGTATCTCCGGATGATGGTGGTCATGTAATGGCCTTTCGGCAGTGAGCAGGTCAGCGGCAGCCTGTATGCTGTCAGTGATTTCAGTGATATAGAAATCTGTATGCTGTTCATCCGTCATCTGTGGGTCAATATGGAAATTGACTTTCATGAGGCCGGCCTCCTTTCCAATGATGTTGGCCTCCCGCTGAATATCCCCGGCGGTAATACCACTATAAAACACCAGTCCGGCCTGCGGCACGTAATCTGGGTGAACGGCAGGTAAAGCGCGGTGAGCGGTTTGTTATGCTGCACTATATGATGGAATAGCCCGTTACGGGCTGGTTACGGAAACTGATCCCTGACTGTAGGAGTGGATAGTAATGGCACATACTGATATCCCGGGACGCACGGATCTGTCCGGACCGAAGCATGCGCCTGCCGCGCTGGGGTCTTTGATCCCGGAAGGCTCCTTCAGCCCGGGTGCCGCAGAACCGGATGATGATGAGATCCTTGCCCGCTTCGAAAGATGGGTCAGCTCGGTCAGGCATCTCACGCTGTGGCCTCATCAGGAGGAAGCGGTGCTTTCGCTGTTATCCGGCAATCATGCCATTGTCAGCACGCCCACGGGGTCAGGGAAATCCCTGATAGCTGTCGCAATGCACTTTATGGCGCTGTGCCGCGGCGGGCGGTCATACTATACAGCTCCCATTAAGGCGCTTGTCAGCGAAAAATTTTTTGAATTAGTTTCTATTTTCGGTGCCGGATATGTCGGTATGATCACAGGCGATACACGTATCAACCCGCAGGCGCCCGTGATCTGCTGCACTGCTGAGATACTTGCGAACCAGGCGCTCAGGGAAGGCGAAAAAGCTGATATCAGTTATGTTGCCATGGACGAATTCCATTTCTACGGTGACCCTGACCGTGGCTGGGCCTGGCAGATACCGCTGCTTGTGCTGCATAATGCCCAGTTCCTGCTCATGAGTGCAACACTGGGAGACACCAGTGATATTGCTGCGCTGATAGAAGACAATACAGGCCGTACGGTGGATACTATTGCTGATGCGCAGCGCCCTGTGCCTCTGGAATATATGTATGCCGCTGAGCCTCTGCAGTCTGTAGTGAACAGGCTTATCGGCAGAGCGCAGGTCCCTGTTTATATAGTCCATTTTTCACAGGATGCCGCTGTCAATACCGCTGAAGACCTGTCAAGCCTAGGGGTCTCAAGCAAAGGGCAGCGTGATCAGATCCGTAAGGCATTAGCACATACAAAATTTACCACGGCTTTTGGGAAGACCTTAAAACGCTTGCTGCTTAATGGCGTCGGTGTCCATCATGCAGGCATGCTTCCGCGGTACAGGAGGATGGTGGAACAGCTGGCCCAGGACGGGCTTCTGCCCGTGATCTGCGGGACGGATACATTGGGAGTAGGGATCAACGTCCCGATACATACGGTTGTGCTGACGGCATTGGCTAAATTCGACGGAAGGAGGCAGCGGCGCCTTAAGGCGCGTGAATTCCATCAGATAGCAGGCCGGGCAGGCCGTTCAGGGTTTGATACAGAAGGGCTGGTAATAGCCCTCGCGCCTGAATATGAGATAGAAAATGCGAAAGCTCTGGCCAAAGCAGGGGATGATCCCAAAAAGCTTAAAAAAATCAAACGTAAAAAAGCCCCTGAAGGTTTTGTGAACTGGAGCGAGGCAACATTAACGAAACTTATTGGTATGCAGCCGGAAACGCTTGTGCCGCATATGAAAGTTTCCCATTCACTTGTCCTTGATGAGATCGCCCAGGGAGGTAATGCATGGAAGCGTATCAGAGAGCTTATCAGCAGCAGTGCCCAGCCTGAGGGGAATAAAAAGGAACTCCTGGAAACTGCAGCATCTGTTATGCAGACACTTATCAGTTCCGGGATCGCTGAGAAATGGGAACTGGAAGACGGCACCACAGACTATATGCTTGCAGTGGATATGCCTGATGACCTTGCGATGGACCAGCCGTTAGCGCCATTCCTTATAGCTGCACTTGAGCTTCTTGACCCTGATGACCCTGCATATGCGCTGAACATCATTTCTGCTGCTGAAGCTACACTGGAGGATCCCCGTCCAATACTGCGTGTGCAGGAGCGGCGGGCACGCGATGAAGCCATGGTCCGTATGAAGGATGAAGGGATAGATTATGATGAGCGTATGGACAGGCTGCAGGAGATCACGTATCCCCAGCCGCTCAAGGATCTGCTTATACCCGCTTTTAACCAGTATCTCCGCGATATGCCGTGGGCGGCGGATTATGATGTAAAACCAAAATCAGTCCTGCGCGACATGATTGAACAGTCAGCTGATTTCTCCCAGTATATTTCAAGTTATGGGGTGTCCCGCAGCGAAGGCACGCTTCTGCGGTATCTCAGCGATGCATACCGCGTACTTTCGCGTACTGTTCCCCCGGATAAGGCGGATGAGCGCCTGCGCGATATCATCCAGTGGCTGGGGTACGTTGTGCGGACTGTGGATTCCTCGCTTGTTGACGAATGGGAAAATTCTTACGGCGAAGCATCCAGGGAGCGTAACGGCCGCGCCGGATCCCAGGAAGCTTTTTCCGCGCCGCCACCTTCAGGTATGGAAGCGGTAGCCGCCGACCGCCGCGCGCTCCGCGTCCTCGTCCGTAACGCGATGTTCCGCCGGGTGCAGCTTATGGCGCTTGAGGACAGCCAGACCTTAGGGGAAATGGATGGCAGTTACGGATATGGGGTCCATGAATGGGATGCTGCCCTCGATGGTTTCTTTGATGCCCATGATGATATCCTTACAGATACCGATGCCCGTTCTGCAGAGTTCTTCATCCTTGACGATTCACAGGAAGCGGCAAGCCATACATGGCATGTCCGCCAGGTGGTATGCGACAGCGACGGCGACAATGACTGGGCCATTGACGGTATTGTCGATATAGTAAAGACACAGGACGAGGGCGATGCGGTATTCAGACGGTACAGGGTGGGCGCTGCTGAGCAGCTGCGCGATGTCGAACCGTAACGCTTAAATAATAGGGATATCCACAAGCTCAACGCATAAGATCTTGCATGCTGTGGCCTTGCTCCCCAGTATGCGGGGAGGCTGTTATGGAACGGTTGCTGGTCCTCGAAGACGGGACGATATACAGGGGCTTCGCCTTCGGATCCGATATTTTCCGTATTGGTGAACTGGTTTTTAATACATCAATGACAGGGTACCAGGAAATCATCACAGATAATTCCTATTGCGGGCAGATCGTTACAATGACCTACCCGCTTATTGGTAATTACGGCATAAACGGTGACGATAACGAAAGCCTGGAACCTGCCCTGTTCGGCCTGGCTGTACGCGATTACTGCCCTGAGCCGAATAACTGGCGGAGCCGGGAGACGCTGGACCAGTATCTGAAGCAGAAGGGCATACCGGGGATATATGGCATTGATACTCGTGCCCTGACCTTGAAGATACGTGAGGCCGGGACGATGAAGGCAGCAATGGCTGCTGCCGATGCTGATACTGATACGCTTGTTTCACAGCTGAGGTCGGCAGATTATCTGCATGACCAGGTGAAGCGTGTATCAACAGCCCGCCCGTTCCCTGTCCCTAACCGCGGGCATAAAGTTGTGCTGATGGATTTCGGCGAGAAACTCGGTATAATCCGCGAACTGTCAAAACGGAACTGCGATCTGATCGTTGTACCGTGGAATACGGATGCGGAACAGATCATGGAGTACCGCCCTGATGGCGTAATGCTGTCCAACGGCCCGGGGGATCCTGCTGATATCCCCGAAGCAATCGACACAGTACGCCGTCTTTTAGGGCAGGTAAGCATATTTGGCATATGCCTGGGGCATCAGCTTATTTCCCTGGCATGCGGGGCACGGACTTTCAAACTGAAGTTCGGCCATCGCGGATCCAACCATCCTGTGAAGAACCTGTCTACAGGGCGTGTAGAAATAACAGCGCAGAACCACGGATATTCTGTAGACATCGGAAGCCTTGCCGGAACGGGGCTTGAGGTCACTCATGAGTCGCTTAATGATAAAACGTGTGAAGGGGTACGGCATCAGGAATTCCCTGTATTCTCAGTGCAGTACCATCCTGAGGCAAGCAGCGGACCGCATGACAGCAATTACTTATTCGATGAGTTTATTGCCCTGATGGACAGGGAATATGCCGGCAATGCGGGATCTGTCCGTCCCGGCCGGCGTGACAACATGGAGGTTCGGAATGCCTAAACGTACAGATATCCATAAAATACTTGTTGTCGGTTCCGGACCTATAGTTATCGGGCAGGCAGCTGAATTTGACTATTCAGGGTCCCAGGCATGCCAGTCACTGCGGGAAGAGGGGTATGAGGTAGTCCTTGTCAATTCAAACCCCGCAACGATTATGACAGATACATCTATCGCAGACAGGGTATATATTGAACCGCTGACTACGGAATTCCTCAAGCGCGTAATATATAAGGAGAGGCCTGATGCCATCCTGGGAACGCTGGGCGGGCAGACCGGCCTGAACCTGGTCGTTGCCCTCCATAATGACGGGGTGCTCGATGAATTTGGCGTAGAAATACTGGGAACAGACCTTGAGGCTATCAATAAGGCTGAAGACCGGGAGCTCTTCCGCTCACTGATGAACGAACTGGGGGAGCCTGTCCCGGAAAGCGATATAGTCCATACTGTAGAAGATGCAGAGAAATATGCCAGTGAACTCGGGTATCCCGTGGTTGTGCGGCCGGCATATACGCTGGGCGGCACTGGCGGCGGTTTTGCGCATAACAGGCAGGAGCTTCGCCGTATAGCTGATGCCGGGCTGAAAATGAGCCCGGTGCACCAGTGCCTCATTGAGCGCAGTATCGCGGGTTTCAAAGAGATCGAATATGAAGTTATGCGTGATGCCCATGATAATGCCATCGTGGTATGCACCATGGAAAACATTGATCCGGTCGGGATCCATACAGGCGACAGTATTGTAACGGCACCTGTGCAGACGCTTACCGACCGGGAGAACCAGATGCTGCGTGACGCTTCATTAAGGATCATCAGGGCTTTGAAGATATGCGGCGGGTGCAATGTCCAGCTGGCGCTGGATCCGGACAGTTTCTCATATTATGTGATCGAAGTCAACCCGCGTGTATCGCGGTCGTCAGCGCTGGCAAGCAAGGCAACAGGATATCCGATCGCCAAGGTCAGTGCGAAGCTTGCTGTCGGGCTGCATCTGGATGAGATCATCAACCCTGTGACAGGGACATCGTATGCCTGTTTTGAGCCGGCTCTGGATTATATCGTGACGAAATTCCCGCGTTTTCCCTTTGACAAATTCCCCGGTGCGGACCGCCAGCTTGGTACGCAGATGAAGGCTACGGGCGAAGTTATGGCTATCGGCCGCACCTTTGAAGAGAGCTTCCTCAAGGCAGTACGCTCGCTTGAAATGAAGCTTGACCATGCGCAATGGCCCGATTATTCAGGGCTTGACAGGCAGGAGCTGATGCACCGTATCCGCAGCCGCGATGACAGCCGTATTTTTGCTGTAATGCAGTGGCTTCGCAACGGGTACAGCGCGCAGGAGGTTCATGATATTACAAAAATAGATGATTTCTTCCTGTCCCACCTTCAGAAAATCATACGCCTGGAAAATATGCTTCGTGAGAACAAAGGCGACAGGGATGTTTTGCGGGATGCAAAGCGGAGCGGTTTTTCCGATCCGTATATCGCACGTGCGTGGGGTATGGATGAGGCCAGCATTTACAGTATGCGCCGGGAGTATGGGATTACCCCTGTCTATAAGATGGTGGATACCTGCGCTGGTGAATTTGCCAGCACAACGCCGTATTTTTATTCCACGTATGAAAACGGTTCGCAGAACGAATCCCTGCGCTCGGACCGCAAAAAAGTGGTAGTCCTGGGTTCGGGGCCTATCCGTATCGGGCAGGGTGTGGAATTCGACTATGCAACGGTGCATTGTGTGGAAACATTGCGCGATGAGGGCTATGAAGCTATCGTTATCAACAATAACCCGGAAACCGTATCAACAGATTTTTCCATCAGCGACAAACTGTATTTTGAGCCCCTTACCGTTGAAGATGTCATGCATGTCATTGACCTTGAGCAGCCGCTTGGCGTCGTTGTCCAGTTTGGCGGGCAGACAGCCATCAATATTGCGGCATCCCTTGAAGAGCGGGGAGCGCGCATTCTGGGGACATCACTGGAGGATATTGACAGGGCTGAAGACCGCCATAAATTTGAGGCTGCTTTGAAGGGGCTGGGGATACCTCAGCCCGAAGGCGACACTGCAGTAACTGTTGATGAAGCACTTGCCATTGCAAACCGTATCGGTTATCCCGTGCTTGTACGGCCCAGCTATGTCCTGGGCGGGCGTGCCATGGAGATCGTCCATAATGATGGTGAGCTCAGGGTCTATATGGCTACTGCGGTGAAGGAGATCAGCCACGATGCGCCGATCCTTGTCGACCGCTACATCATGGGCAGGGAGCTGGAAACGGATGCTGTTGCTGACGGCGAAAATGTTTATATCCCGGGTGTTATGGAGCATATTGAACGTGCAGGCATCCATTCCGGGGATTCGATCTCCGTGTATCCTGCGCAGATGGTCCCGCAGGATGTTAAGGATACTATCATTGATTATACTGCACGTATCGGCAGAGGCTTCCATTTTATAGGGCTGTATAATATCCAGTTTATCGTTGATAAGGAGAACCGGGTGTACGTCCTTGAGGTCAATCCCCGCAGCTCGCGTACCGTACCTTTCCTGAGCAAGATCACTGGCGTTGCTATGGGCAATATAGCTGCACGGGCGATCCTCGGGCAGTCTGTCAGGGACCAGGGCCTTACCCCCGGGTACAGGCAGGAGCCCCAAAATGCTGTATTCGTGAAGGCCCCTGTGTTCTCTTTTGCCAAACTGCGCAGTGTGGATACGGTGCTTGGCCCTGAGATGAAATCAACAGGCGAGGCACTGGGAGGCGACGGCACCCTTGACAAGGCGCTGTATAAGGCCCTGGTCGCAAGCGGAGTGCAGATACCGGAGCATGGGAATGTACTGATCACCGTTGCAGATAATGACAAGGCAGAGGCTTTGGACCTGGCCAGGCGTTTTTCAGCGATCGGATATGGCATTTATGCAACGGGCGGTACAGCCGCATATCTGAAAAGGCATGACAGCTCACTGTTTGTCCGTAATGCTGCAAAAGTAAGCGAGGCCGCTGAGGGGCATGATTCAGTAACGGACCTGATCCAGAAAGGCCATGTGAATTTTGTGATCAATACTATCTCCAGTTCAAACAGGGATCTGCAGAACGACGGGTTCCTGATCCGCCGTGTGAGCGCCGAGAATGCCATCCCGTGCATGACAAGCTTTGATACAGCACGGGCGCTGCTGAGCGTTATGGAATCGCGTACATTCAGGCTGGAAAGCATGGGCGGGCAATGCAGCAGATCGGCGGCTGAGTAAAAATGGCTGGAGATAACCTTTTTGATGCTGCTGAAGTACCGGATGGTGTGGCAACACGGCCGCTTGCTGTACGGATGCGCCCTGCATCGCTAGATGAAGTCATAGGGCAGGAGCATGCGCTCACACAGGGGTCGCCGCTGCGCCGTGTTGCGGCTGAGCCTTCGCATTCGCGGACAGCGCCTACGTCGATTATCCTTTTCGGCCCTCCGGGAGTAGGGAAGACTACTCTGGCATATATCACAGCGCAGCAGTCGGGGCGTGCTTTTGAAGAGCTTTCAGCAGTTACTTCCGGTGTTAAAGATGTGCGCGAGGTACTTGCCCGTGCCCATGAACGTCTGGTATCGCAGGGACGGGAAACTGTCCTGTTCATTGATGAAGTCCACCGCTTCTCCAAATCCCAGCAGGATGCCCTGCTCCCAAGCGTAGAGAACAGGGATGTGACCTTTATAGGCGCTACTACGGAGAACCCGAGTTTTTCCGTTATCCCGCCTCTCCTTTCACGATCAGTAGTGGTGAAGCTTGAGGGGCTGTCCAACGACAATATACGCGAAATCGTTGAGCGTGCTGTCCGCAGCAGGAAAGGGCTCCACAATGAGGTCCGCATCAGCGATACTGCCGTTGATGATATAGTGCGCATGGCCGGAGGGGACGCTCGCAAGTCCCTGACTATCCTTGAGGCTGCTGCCGGTGCTGTTACCGGCGATAGGGAGAGGGCTAAAGGCAAACGCCGTGCCGTTATCACTTCTGATACTATTTCCCGCGTTATGGATACCGCACAGGTCCGGTACGACCGTGATGGTGACGGCCATTACGATGTTGCCAGTGCATTTATCAAATCCATGCGGGGATCCGATGTGGATGCCTCCCTGCATTATCTGGCCCGTATGATCCGTGCGGGGGAGGATCCCCGGTTCATAGCACGCCGCATTATGATAGCTGCGTCAGAAGAGGTAGGGATGGCAGCCCCGCAGGTACTGGGTATTACGGTTGCCGCTGCACAGGCTGTATCGATGATAGGTATGCCGGAAGCGCGGATCATACTCTCGCAGGCTGTAATCGCAGTAGCAACTGCACCTAAGTCAAACGCAAGCTATATGGCGATCGATGCAGCGCTGGCTGATGTGGATGCGGGGGATATAGGGCAGGTCCCGCTGCATCTGCGCAATGCCCCCACTGCTTTGATGAAGGAGTGGGGGAACCATGACGGCTACATTTATGCCCATGATGCACCGCATGATATTGCCCGGCAGGAATATATGCCGGAGGAACTGCGCGGACGTGAATACTACCACCCGAAGCCTAACGGTTATGAGCGTGAATTGAAGCCGCGGCTTGATACTATCCGTGAGATACTTCATGGCGGCGGCCGGCCGCAGGATCCCGGCCATGCTGGTGAGCAGGATAACAGCAGCAACAGCAATAAGTGATACTGTACCACAGCCGGATCCTGGACGGCAGTAAAAATAATAAAATGGGCTTGGAGCTGTGGCCCCAAGCCCGCTATCATAATCCAGATGGCAATAAATAGTATTTTTCTGCTAATCAATGAGAATCGCCGGACGATCCTGAATCAGCTCCATTAGTCCCTGAGGACACCCCCGGTGCCGTATTCTGATTCGCCGACGAATTACCACCTCCATTGCTGCCGGGGCCAGCCGGGGCTGACCCGCTTTGACTGTTTCCTGAGTTCAAACCCGGTGCCCCATTGGGAGCTGAATTCCCCTGTGAGCCTGAGTTTGAACTGCCCGGTGTACCTGTGCCGTTCTGGGTATTCCCCTGTGGACCGTTGCTACCCGGGCCGCTGTTAGATCCTGTGCTTCCCGGCCCCTGCCCCATGCCGCCCCGGGAACCTCCCGACCCGCCGCCCGGCATCCCATTGCTTGAAGCTGAAGCTGCCCCCGCAGCTGCTGTATAGATCGCCCCTCCGGCTGCGCCTCCTGCGAGGCCGCATGCCAGGGCCACTCCTGCTGCCAGAAGCACTACCTTATTGCTTCGCTTTTGTGTGCCCTGCACTGCAGCTGCTGACGGCACTGCACCCGATGCGAAGCTTTCCGGTTGGGCAGCGTACTGCATATTTGCGGGGTCATTAGCATAATCAGTCTTAGGAAGGGCGGCAGTTTCTGCTGCATACGTATCTGCAGAAGCCTTCTTAGCAGAAGCTTCATCATTATAGTCTGGTGTACTCATTGTTTTCCTTTCAGCATGAGTGCCGTATCTTTAATTATGGGTACCAGATGTCCTGGCAGTATCTATTACAATGTTCTTTTCTCAAAATAATCTTCATTGAAGCTGATATGGATTTAATAATTAACTTTTAAGAATCATAGTTAAAGCTGAATGTAAACTGATAAAAGTAAGGCTGTTCGGAGTACTCAGCCGCATAACGGGTAGAGGAATCTTGCACAGGTATTAGTATAACGGTATGGAAACAAGTGGAGAGCTTACTTTTGCTTTGGCCCAGATCAATACGTGTGTTGGCGACCTTGACGGGAATGCCGCTAAGATCCTGGGTTACTCGCGTACCGCTGCGGAGAAAAACGCGGATATTGTCCTTTTTCCTGAGATGGCCGTAACGGGGTATCCTATTGAGGACCTTGCCTTTCGCAATACCTTCCGCAAAGCGGCAGATGCAGCAGTCGGGAATATAGCCCGGTCCCTTAAAGAAGAAGGATTGGGGCAGCTATACGTCGTCCTGGGCACAGTAGGTACAGACAGCAGCGGGAAGCCGCGCAACAGGCTGCTGGTTATCCATAACGGTACAGCCGAAGCCCAGTATGATAAGCATTTTTTGCCTAATTACGGCGTATTCGATGAATTCAGGATTTTTGCACCTGGGCAGGACGACCTTATCCTCACAGTAAAAGGCAGGCGGATAGGTTTCGCTATCTGCGAGGATATATGGCAGGACGGGGGGACTGTTGAAAAACTGGCGCACAAAGGTATTGATATCCTGGCAACTATCAACGGTTCGCCTTATGAGGAAGGCAAATTCCATACCCGTGTTGACCTGTGCAGGCGGCGTGCCCGGCAGGTCAATGCCCCCGTTATCTACCTTAACCAGGTAGGGGGGCAGGACGACCTTGTCTTTGACGGGGCCAGCTTTATTGTCAGCAGGGACGGATCAGTCATTGAACGGTCCAGACAGTTTGCTGAAGATCTGGTTCTCTGGACGTATACTGTGCCTGAAAGTGTTTCCGGCCCCGGATCCGGTGCTGATAACGGGGTGCAGACAGCACCCGTGATGGACTCTGATGAAGAAGTCTATACGGCATGCGTTACCGGATTGCGCGATTATATGGAAAAGAACCGCTTCACCGGTGTGGTCCTGGGGCTGTCCGGCGGTATAGATTCAGCTCTTGTTGCGGCCATGGCAGCTGATGCCTGCGGCGGGGAAAATGTATGGGGGCTTTCCATGCCCAGCATGTATTCATCTGATGGGTCTAAAGATGACGCCGCTGATCTGGCCTCACGTATCCATGCACATTATGAGATACAGCCTATTGAGCCTTTATTCAAAGTTTTTGAGGGACAGACAGGCGTTGACGGCGTAGCTGCCGAAAACCTCCAGGCACGTATACGCGGTGTACTGGTGATGGCCTATTCCAATTCAAAAGGCCTCCTTGCCCTTGCTACAGGGAATAAATCTGAGCTTGCCTGCGGATATTCTACGATCTATGGCGATGCTGTCGGCGGTTATGCGCCTATCAAAGATATATTGAAAACCAAAGTATGGAAGCTTGCCCGGTGGCGTAATAATGCGGCACGCCGCAGGGGAGAAGTACCTCCCATCCCGGAGAATTCCATCACGAAAGCCCCGAGTGCTGAATTGAGGCCGGGGCAGAAGGATTCTGATTCGCTGCCAGAGTATGCGCTGCTTGATAAAGTTTTAGAAGCATATATTGAAAAGGTCCATGGGCGCGAAGACCTCCTTAATGACGGTTTTGATGCGCAAACAGTCAATACAGTCATGCGCCTTGTAGACCAGGCAGAGTGGAAACGGCGCCAGTATCCGCTGGGACCTAAAGTCACAGCCCTAGCTTTTGGCCGTGACCGCCGCCTCCCTGTGACCAGCGCATTTCGGGAGGACCGGCCGCAGGGGTGATGCCGGGCTGCGGCAGACCAGAAGGCGTAAAAGCACCTATCGCAGCTGTGTTGAGATGATCAGAATGCAGAAAACCAGGAAATATATGTTCCCGGAGTATAGGAAAATGCGTTCAAAAAGGCCGAAATATTTTTTCATAACCGGCAGGACCATTCCCAAAATAAGGGTACTCAGCCCTATCCTGACGAAATATTCGATCGCCTTAAGGACAACAAAAAATCCCATACTTACCGGCTTAAGATAATCCGTCATATTGAGTATGAGGATAGCTAATGCAGTGAACTGGAGTACTGCAAACAGAAGATGCAGCCTCCCTTGTGCAGTTTTTGGCGCCCCTTCAATATCAGTAGGGAACACAGCTACCCCTATGAAACCGACCAGCGTAAAAATGAGCATAATAATTGCGATACTTTTGAAAGTAAATACGTACTTCCATGCGACAAGGGCGATCGCTATAAAGATATTCCGTATAATGCCCGAATATCCGGCAAGAAGGAAATATTTCCTGCTCTGCCCTACGCCGTAATCACTGACTGCATGATGTATCGGACTGTAAATGTGCTTATTGGCTATGTGAAGATAGGCCATTATCCCCAGGTAGAAAACTATGCAGAGAATGGAAATGGAAGCGCTGAAAATTGCCATAAGCATCCCTTTTGATATAAGCTATACACAGATTTATATTATATATACCTGAAAAACCTCTGTAAACCTGTTATAGCCAATATACAGCCCTGTCGGAAAGGAACCATGGTTATGGACAAAGATACAGCTGGCACTGTGAAAGGCAGCGGCAACAGCGAAAATCCTGGGGAAAAGGTCCGCATTGATATTGAGGCGCTAAGGAAAGAACTGCCGCCGGTCAGCAATGATGAATTGCCTGATCTGTCCGACGGGAAGAAGTGGTATTACAATACCCGTACCGGTGACGTAGAACACGGCAAACTGTCCTCATTTACCCATCGCATGGGTCCGTATGATACGCGCGAGGATGCAGAACGTGCTTTGAAGATAGCCCGTGCGCGCAACGATATATGGGAAGCTGAAGATAAGGAATGGGCAGGGGATGACTCCCAAGATACTGACAGCCCTAAAGAGGCCTCACGAACTGGAGGTAGCAGCACAGACCATGACCCTGCCCGGAACTCCGGCAGCGATAATCCTTCATGGATCTGACCGTACGGACAGTTCCACGCAGCACAGCATCAGCCGTAATTGGTAATGATCCAGTCTGCAGCGTTTTCCGTTCCATGTTCCTGTTTGAGTACAGCCCCTATCTTTTCCGATTGCCCGCGGATACCAGCTTCTTTAAGCATATGAAAGTGCTGTTTTAATTTCTCCGCTGTAAGCGCCTGCTCGGAGATCGGTTTTAATGCATACCCTTTACGGTACAGGTACTGTGCCCAGAAAGGCTGATCGCCTGAACACGGCATTATCAGCTGCGGTATACCTGCCCTTAATGCCGCTGCTGATGTCCCTGCCCCGCCATGGTGGAAAACTGCACAGCATCTGTTGAACAGAAGGTCATGCGGCGCCTGCTCTGCCGCAAAAATCAGGTCATTGCCGCTGAAGTCAATAGAGCTGTTGCCTGTCAGGAGGACGATACGCTGCCCTGTTGCCTGCGCAGCGCTTTCCAGCATATCCATGAAACGGTGCGGATTTTTTAATACGATACTGCTGAAAGTAACGGCTACAGGTTCGGGCCCGGAGTATATGAACTGTTCAAGTTTTTTGTCCAGTGCATCCTGTGTGTTGAGGAAGAAGAACCCCGGCAGCCGGACATGGCCTTCCCAATCGGTAACATCTGAGAAGAGGCTTGGGCTTATCGGGTAGATAATCGGTATTTCCTGGCCTTCCCGATAATATGTATACGCTCCGGTTTTACGCGCAGGAAGGCCCAGGGTATCATGCCGGAACTGGTTGATCAGGGATATCTGCGCTGATTCGCTTCTGCGGTTCACCAAATAGGTTTTGCGGTTAAGGAACGGTCCAAAATTATGATAAGACGAGACCGCAGGGCAGGGGAAGCTGCTTATCGGGTAAAGAACCGGGGCAGGAGGCATGCTGACACAGGGTATGCCGAGTTTAACAGCCACATCAACAGCACCCAGGGCTTTAGGGTGGTAGACAATGAGATCGGCTCCCTGGGCAGCAGTATAGTAATCGTCCATCGTTGCACGGTAACCGGGGTTGATAACTTCCCTGACAAGTTTCAGTGTAGTCTTCATATGGCGGATGGGTTCCTGCGAAACCGCCTTTCCTTCAGGGGTCCGGATAATTTGCATCAGATCGAGGGAAGCCGGATAAAAGCTGACGCCTTCTTTTTCGATGGCTTCCCTGAAGCTGCTGCCGGCGGCAATAACGCTATGGTGCCCGCGGCGGTCCAATTCTTTTGCCAGTGCCAGGAATGGCTGGACATCACCTCTGGTGCCAGCTGTCAGGAAACATATCTTCATAAGGACCTATCCAGGATAGTTTTACAGTATATACAATAATCTTACTGTACTGTACTATCGTGACGCGATACTGCGGGCTACAGCTGATGTGAGCAACGTCACGCATTCTTTCATTTCTGGGCTTAATACTGGCGGTTTTTTGGAACTGCCTACCGGGTACAATAGGAGTATCCGGTGCATAGCTGCATCGTAAAACGACACACATTAAGGAGTGCGTATGACAGCAACAGAAAAAGCAGTTGCTTCTGAAGAGGATCTCCGCGCTGAAGCGTGGAACGGCTTCGTTGGAGGAAACTGGCAGAATGATATTGATGTGCGTGACTTTATTCAGAAGAATTACACGCCATATGAGGGTGATGAGTCATTCCTGGAACCTGCCACGGAAAAGACCCGCCATCTGTGGAAGAAGCTTGATGACGAATACCTGGCAGTAGAGCGCAGGCAGCGTGTGTACGATGTAGATACACACACGCCGGCGGATATTGATGCTTTCCCTGCCGGATACATTGATGATCAGGATGATGTTATTGTTGGCCTTCAGACAGATGTCCCCTGCAAACGCGCTATGATGCCTAATGGCGGCTGGCGTATGGTAGAACAGGCTATTATTGAAGCAGGCAAGGAGCCTGATCCTGAGATCAAGAAGATCTTTACCCGGTACCGTAAAACCCACAATGACGGTGTTTTTGGCGTATATACTGCACGTATCAAGCGTGCGCGCCACAACAAGATCCTTACCGGCCTTCCGGATGCCTATGGGCGTGGCCGCATTATTGGCGATTACCGCCGTGTGGCGCTGTATGGTGTCAATACCCTGATCGCTTTCAAAAAGCGCGATAAGGATTCCATACCGTACCGCAATGATTTCACAGAGCCGGAGATCGAACACTGGATCCGTTTCCGCGAAGAGCATGACGAGCAGATCAAAGCCCTGAAAAAGCTTGTCGTCTTGGGGAATGAGTACGGGCTTGACCTGAGCCGCCCGGCACGTACTGCCAGGGAAGCTGTGCAGTGGACATATATGGGTTATCTGGCCTCTGTAAAGAGCCAGGACGGTGCGGCAATGTCTATTGGCCGTCTGAGCGCTTTCTTCGACTGCTATTTCGAGCGCGACCTGAAAAATGGCGTTATCAATGAGCAGGATGGACAGGAGATCATCGACAATATCGTTATGAAGCTCCGTATTGTCCGCTTCCTGCGCACTAAGGATTACGACAACATCTTCTCCGGGGATCCGTACTGGGCAACATGGTCAGATGCGGGCTTTGCCGATGACGGGCGTACCTTGGTTACCAAAACCTCTTTCCGTTTGCTTAATACCCTGACTCTCGACCATCTTGGGCCCGGGCCTGAGCCGAATATCACCATTTTCTGGGATCCTAAGCTTCCCGAAGGGTATAAGCGGTTCTGCGCCAAGATCTCTATTGATACTTCTGCTATCCAGTATGAGTCCGATAAGGATATCCGCAGCCACTGGGGCGATGACGCAGCTATTGCCTGCTGTGTTTCCCCGATGCGCGTGGGTAAGCAGATGCAGTTCTTTGCTGCGCGTGTGAACACGGCTAAAGCATTCCTTTATGCCCTTAATGACGGGCGTGATGAGATGACAGGCCTGCGTGTTATTGATGAAGGCGTCCTGTCTCCGCTGCAGTTCAATGAAGATGGGTCCCTCAGCTTCGAGTCTGTTGTAGCCAACTATGAGAAGGCTCTTGAATGGCTGTCGGAGACTTATGTTGAGGCTCTGAACATCATCCATTACATGCATGATAAGTATGCTTACGAGGCTATTGAAATGGCGCTCCACGACAAAGAGGTATACCGTACCCTTGGCTGCGGTATGTCTGGCCTGTCGATCGCTGCCGACTCCCTGTCCGCTGTCAAGTACGCCAAGGTCTATCCCATCTACAACAAGGATGCGAAGGGTACCCCTGAGTATGTTGAGGGTGCGGACGATGACCTGATCGTCAACTTCAGGACTGACGGCGAGTTCCCGGTCTACGGCAATGACGATGACCGCGCCGACGACCTTGCCAAGTGGGTAGTATCCACTGTTATGGGCCAGGTCCGCCGCCTTCCTGTGTACCGTGACGCAGTGCCGACCCAGTCTATCCTTACTATCACTTCCAATGTTGAGTATGGTAAGAATACGGGATCCTTCCCGTCAGGGCATAAGAAGGGCACTCCGTTTGCCCCGGGCGCAAACCCGGAGAACGGCATGGATTCGCACGGCATGCTTCCTTCCATGTACTCAGTCGGCAAGCTTGATTATGATGATGCCCTTGACGGCATTTCGCTGACGAATACGATCACCCCTGACGGCCTTGGCCGCGATGAGGATGACCGCATCACCAACCTTGTAGGTATCCTGGATTCCGGCAACGGGCATGGGCTGTACCATGCGAATATCAACGTCCTGCGCAAGGAACAGCTTGAGGATGCTGTCGAGAACCCGGAGAAGTATCCGCACCTGACAGTGCGTGTATCCGGATATGCTGTGAACTTTGTCAAGCTGACGAAGGAACAGCAGCTGGATGTTATCTCACGTACCTTCCATCAGGGAGCTGTAACTGATTAATCTTAGCTGCTGCGATGCTGCGGCCATTTAGGCTGCGCACAGGGCAGGCCAAAGCAGGATGCAGCTTTTACGGGGAGGGGGCCGTTTTGGCCTCCTCCCCTCTATCGCCAGGGGAATAAGGATGTCAGAATTTCGTGTGACCAAGCCTCATATGCTCAGGGAGTCGAAGGCTTACGCAAGCCAGACCCTTATGGGAGGCCTCTCCGGGTTTGAATCCCCGATAGGGCTGGACAGGAGGGACAGGCTTGATGCTTTGAAAACCGGTGATATCGGTTTCGTGCACTCATGGGATATCAATACTTCCGTGGACGGCCCCGGAACCCGTATGACTGTTTTTATGAGCGGATGCCCGCTGCGCTGCCAGTACTGCCAGAATCCTGACACCTGGAAAATGAGGGACGGGCAGCCTGTCTACCTGGATGCGATGATAAAAAAGGTCGAGCGGTATAAAGACCTTTTCCAACTTACAGGCGGCGGGATCACATTCTCCGGCGGGGAATCCATGCAGCAGCCTAGATTTGTGACCCGGATTTTCCGCGCCGCAAAGGAGATGGGTGTCCATACCTGCCTTGATACATCAGGCTTCCTTGGCAAGAACTATACGGATGAAGATATCAGGGATATTGACCTTTGCCTTCTTGATGTTAAATCCGGCGATGAGGAAACGTATCGCCGTGTTACAGGCGGGACCCTTCAGCCAACAATAGATTTTGGGAAACGCCTTTCTGCGCAGGGTGTAAAGATCTGGATCCGTTTCGTGCTCGTCCCCGGGCTCACTGATTCTGAAGAAAATGTTGAAAATGTTGCCCGGATATGCGAGCAGTTCGGCGATTCCGTTGAACATATAGATGTCCTCGGTTTCCATCAGCTGGGGCGCCCCAAGTGGCATGAGCTGCGCATCCTGTATCCCCTTGAAGATGCGAAAGGCCCGTCAGCAAGCCTTAAAGGGCGTGTAGCGGGGCAGTTCAAGGCACATGGCTTTGTAGTGTACTAGAATGCTGAAAAGTATGTTAAAACCGGCACGATAGAAATCTATGGTCAAAGAACAGCGTGATATACATCTGCTCGCCCAGCCTTCAGGAGGCGTACCTGATGTTATTGATACCAGGGAAGGCTTCGATGATTTCGTAGACGCTTTTGCGAATGCGTCAGGTGCTGTTGCGGCAGATGCTGAAAGGGCTTCAGGGTACCGGTATTCGCAGCGGGACTGGCTGGTCCAGCTTAAAAGGGAAGGGGCTGGGATAGCGTTAGTTGACCCTGTCGCATTAAGCAGGCAGGGTGTTTCCTGGGCGGTTTTCAATGAAGCTGTCGGCGAAGCAGAGTGGATTATCCATGACAGCCTTCAGGATCTGCCGGGATTCAATGAATTGGGGATAAAACCCTATAAGCTGTTCGATACCGAAAGGGCTGCACGTCTCCTTGGACAGGCACATTTCGGGCTTGCAGCGGTGACTGAACGGTATCTTGGGGTCACCCTTGCCAAAGAACATTCTGCAGCAGACTGGTCCTACCGTCCTCTGGGCAGGGATATGAGGAACTATGCTGCTTTAGACGTTGAAGTCCTTATTGAGCTTAAAAAGCTGATGGCCGCTGACCTTAGAAAGGCCGGGAAATCTGAATGGGCCAGGGAGGAATTCGGCTACCTGCTGGACAAAGGGATGCAGCCGAGGGAACCGCACCCTGAACCATGGAGGAGGATATCGCGGATCACTGCTATTGACCACGACCTTCGCGGCCTGGCGGTTGCACGTGAGCTGTGGACTGTACGCGACCGGTACGCGCGCGAATTCGATATAGCTCCGAACCTGCTCCTGTCGGATGCTGCAATCATTGATGCTGCCCAGCGCAAACCCCATAATTCAAAGGAATTTATGCGGATACGGTCCCTTAACGAACGGGTACGCATGGTTAAAGGGGATGAGCGGGACAAAATGTTTGAACGGTATGCGCCGATCCAGAGGAAAGTGCGGTCGGCAATATGGAAGCAGGCAATAGCCAGGGCGCTGGACCTTCCTGAAGACCAGCTTCCCCAGCGTAAAAAAGGCAATCCTGACAGTGCATCGAATGCCCCGAAATCCATGAAGTTCTGGAAGGTGCATCATCCTGAACGGTTTGCGAGGCTGCAGAATGCTAAGAAGCTTATAACACAGGTCAGCGAAGATACTCATACCCCATCAGATATACTGCTGAAGCCTAAGATCCTGAGGAACCTGTGCTGGCAGGAGAATGTCAGGCTTTCGGCACAGGAAGTCTATGATTTCCTTATAAGCCAGTCCGCGCGGAGATGGCAGGCTGAGCTGCTTTCTGAGTCGTTAAGTAGCGTTATTATATAAAGGTTGTCTTCACGCAGACAGCTGAAGGATGCTGCTGCACAGCGTGGAGCGAAATACGAATAGACGACGAATTGGAGCCCAGCGTGAAAATCAGCGTTAGGAATGTAGAACCTACTAAGAAGGTCCTTACAGTAACTATTGACCCTGAAGAACTTGAACCGCATATGGATAAAGCCAGGAAGGATATTGCCGGCCAGGTCAATATCCCGGGATTCAGGAAGGGGCATATCCCGGGGAAACTTATTGAGCAGCGTTTCGGATACAGTGCAGTCGTAGGGGAGGCCATCAATAATGGTGTCCCTGAGTTTTACAACACAGCTATTGAGCAGAAAAAGCTCCGCCCTATGGACCAGCCCAAGATCGATGTCAAAGATGTTCCGGAATCCAGGGAAGACAGTAAAAAACTAAAGTTCACTGCTGAAGTGGAAGTGCGGCCTGAAATTGAGCTTCCCAAGCTTGAAGGTATGGAAATTGAGGTCCCTGCCCCTGCTGTGACCGATGAAGATGTGGACAGGCGCCTTGATTCCCTGCGCCAGCGTTTCAGCACACTGATTTCTGCTGACCGGCCGGCGAAAAAAGGCGATTTCGCTAATATTGACCTGAACGCCGAGATTGACGGCGACACTGTGGATTCGCAGGAAGGCATCAGCTATGAGATCGGTTCGGGGACTATGCTCAACGGGCTTGATGAGGCTTTAGACGGCTTGTCTGCCGGCGAGCAGACGACGTTTGAAAGCACGCTTGAGGGCGGTGACCATGAAGGCGAAAAAGCCCAGATCCACCTGACCCTGAATTCTGTTAAGGAAGAGCAGCTTCCGGATCTGGATGATGAGTTTGCTAAAGATGCTTCCGAATTCGATACCCTTGATGAGCTGAAGGCAGATATCCGCAAACAGTGCGAAACTGATGCCCAGGCACGTCAGGCAACTGAGGCGCGCGATGCTTTCATGGCTAGGCTCAAAGAAGGCGAAGATATCCCGGTTCCTAAAGGTGTTCTTGAGAATACGGTGAACGATCATCTGCGTTCGATGGGTGTGCAGGATGCTTCCAAGGCAACAAAAGAGCAGAAAAAAGAAGCCGAGGAATCTGCTGAGAAAGAACTGCGCGACCAGATAGTGCTGGATACGCTTGCTGAGGCACAGAATGTGCAGGTAACACAGGCTGATGTTACTAATTTCCTCGCCTCGATTGCCCAGCAGTACGGAATGGATCCGTCTAACTTCATTACGTCTATTGTCCAGAACGGGCAGCTGAATTCTGCTGTCCAGGAAGTTGCGCGGTCCAAAGGCATGATTGAAGCAATGCGTCAGGTCACGTTTAAGGATACTGACGGCAATGCAGTAGATCTTGGCCGTTTCCTCGGCTCGGATGATGCTGAAGAAGAGGAAAGCGTCGCAGCAGCATCTGAGGCTGCAGCCGTAGCAGATGAGATCGCCAACTCAGATAAATAATTTTCTCCTGAGCCACAGGCAGCGGTGCCCGCGTCCTGCATGCCGGAACAGCAGTACAGGATATTTTCGTTGCCGGCTCAGGAAGTATAAATGAAAAGCCCGATCCGCCGGGCTTTTCATTTAATATGGATGCCTTTATTATGAGCAACTCTGATACTTCGGATCCCGCTGGGGACTCTGTCCCTGTATCTATTTTTACGCCGAAAAAGTGGCGGTTCCTGGTTTTCGTCATTTTCGGCTTGGGAAGTATTATCGGCCTGTGCTCTGCGGGCCTGTCTTTCCTTCTGGAATTTGTCCAGCAATATATCCTTGGGGCTGCTGAAAGCCTTCATGACCCTACGCCTTTTGGCTCCCCCTGGTGGAGGCGCCTTGCCAGCGCAGCATGTATATCTATCTTTGCAGCGGTGATTTGGTGGCTTATCCGCAGGCGCTCACGCATACCTTCAGTTTCAGGCGCTGTCCACGGGGCTGCCATGCCGGCGGGCCGGACCTTTATCCATGTTCTTACACAGATCGTCATCGTAGGGGCGGGGATGTCTGTAGGGCGGGAAACTGCACCGCGGGAGCTTGGCGCCATGCTTGGGCAGAAATTATCTCAAAGGTTTCGCCTCAGCAGGAATGACATGGCTGTTATTATTGCGGTAGGCGCCGGAGCCGGTTTTGCTGGCGTTTATAATGCCCCTTTGACCGGAATGTTCTTTGCAGTTGAAGTGCTTCTGGCAGATACAGATATTATAGTTGCTGCGGCTGCGCTTGGGACAAGTGCTGTCGCGGCATTCATCGGAGGGCTTCTTAAAGGAACTTCAGTATTCTACAGCGTAACCGGGCTTACTGTATCATGGCAGATCATTCTGTTCGCCGTTGTGATGGGCCCTGTAGCAGGTATATGCGGATATGTTTTCCGGCTTCTGACGCAATGGGCAAATACCAACAGTGAACGTACCTCACGGGTATTATGGATGCTCCCGCTCGCAGGCCTGCTGACAGGGGTTGCCGCTGTCTGGCTCCCTCAGGTCATGGGGAACGGGCGGGCTATGGCGCAGACGGCATATAATTCAGTTTCCGTTGCTGCCATACCTCTGCTCCTGATCCTTATAGCTGTGAAGACATCCCTCACTGTACTTACGATACGGTCAGGCGCATCCGGCGGCGTGCTCACCCCTGCGATTGCCGTTGGTGGTGCTATCGGCGCTATCGCCGGCATGGGATGGGCTTATCTGTTCCCTAATGTAACGGCAGGAGCGTGTGCATTTATTGTGAGCGCAGCATTCCTTGCAGCTTCGCAGAAGGCTCCTCTGATGGCTTCTGTTTTCATGCTTGAAATAACGCATGCCAGCATATCCTTTATTATCCCGGTAGGTATCGCTGTGGCCTTGTCTATGCTGGTGTCATCATGGCTGCCATCATCCCGCTTACATAGGTTGTGCAGAGCAGAGGCAGCAGGAAAAGAAGGCCTCTTACCCGACTCCGGCTCAGCAGCGGAGGCGCCTGCTGCGATACGGGATCAGCAGGCCTGAGCAGGCATGGTTTCCCGTGCCATATCCCACATGATGTTTCAAAGTTGATATGGGCGGGCTCAATTTTATGCTTATTGCACAAAACAGTTATGCAGTCTGTCAGCAAAGGTATTCTTAAAACTGCAGAATTTATTGGTATAAAGGAGATCAAGTGACGACTAATCTGCCGGTTTCCCCCCGTATGGAAGAGGGGGATATCCCCGTTGCGGGGGATCCCATTTTTAACAGGCTTCTTAAAGACCGTATCATCTGGCTTGGGTCTGAAGTCAAAGATGAGAATGCGAATGTGATCTGCGCGCAGATGCTTATGCTTGCCGCCGAAGACCCTAAAAAAGATATCTGGCTGTATATCAATTCGCCGGGCGGTTCCATCACTGCCGGGATGGCGATCTATGATACGATGCAGCTGATCGAACCTGACGTAGCAACTATAGCTGTCGGTATGGCCGCATCTATGGGGCAGTTCCTGCTTTCCAGCGGGACAAAGGGGAAGCGTTTCATCACTTCCCATGCACGTGTGCTTATGCATCAGCCGTCGGGCGGCGTTGGCGGTACCGCAACAGATGTACGCATCAATGCGGAACTGATCATGGATATGAAAAAAACAATGTCTGAGCTTACTGCAGAGCAGACCGGGCATACCGTGGAAGAGATCTACCGCGACAACGAGTATGACCACTGGTTCACAGCCCAGCAGGCTCTGGAGTATGGATTCGTAGACAAGATCGTTACGACTCCTGGATCCATCACTGCAGAAAGGCAGGGTGAGTAGATATGGCATCTGAAGAAGCACAGTTTATCGCCCGTGCACAGCGGCTTGCGGGGCCGTCCGGCACAACAACGGCAGGCATGCCTCAGGCGCGGTACGTGATGCCGCAGTTTGAGGAGAAAACATCGTTTGGATACAAACGTTCCGACCCCTATACAAAGCTGTTTGAGGACCGGATCATTTTTATGGGGGTACAGGTCGATGACACATCGGCAGATGATATTATGGCCCAGCTCCTCGTGCTTGAAAGCCAGGACCCTGACCGCGATGTTATCCTGTACATCAATTCGCCGGGCGGTTCCATGACTGCCATGACTGCCATCTATGACACCATGCAATACATCAAGCCGGATGTGCAGACCGTATGCCTCGGGCAGGCGGCCTCTGCTGCGGCTATCCTCCTTGCTGCAGGCACTAAGAGCAAGCGCCTGATGCTCCCTAATGCACGCGTGCTTATCCACCAGCCGGCAATGGGGCAGGATTACGGTAAGGCGACTGAGATCGAGATACAGGCAAAGGAACTCCTGCGGATGCGTGAATGGCTTGAGGAGACCCTCGCCAGGCACACCGGGCAGGATGTCGAGCGTATCCGTCGGGATATTGAAACGGATACGATCCTGACTGCTGAGCAGGCTAAGGAATACGGCATGGTTGATGCTGTCCTTGAACACCGCAAATAAGCTGGCTTGGCCTGGCTGGCCTTAAAGCCCCTCTCCTAAAGGGAGGGGCTTTTTTATCGCCGTATTGATGAATACCATATCACTGCGGATGCGTGGGAAGGGCTTACGGTGTTAAGGGGTACGGTAAAATCGGGAGAATGGATATTGCTTCCGCAGAAGAAAGACCTGGTGCTGTATGGGGCAGGTAATTGATTACAACGACGATATGCCCCGCTGCAGTTTTTGCGGGAAAACTGAGCTCCAGGTCAACAAGCTGGTCACAGGGGACGGCGTAGCCATCTGTGATGAATGCATTGAGCTTTGTGTCGAGATAGTTTCCGATGAGCGCCATGCCGATGCGCAGCAGCACGCCTTGGACCTTATCTCCCCAGGCAGGATAGCCGGGCATCTTGATAAATATGTGATTGGGCAGAAGGATGCGAAACATGCCCTGTCTGTTGCTGTTTATAACCATTATAAACGGATCAATATGGAGCTGGAAGATTCGGCGGAAAAACTGCAGCGGACATTGTCCAAAAAGCATTCTGACCTGGAAAATGTTGAAGTTTCCAAATCTAACGTCCTCCTCCTCGGGCCTACGGGGACTGGAAAAACGTATCTGGCGCAGACTTTGGCCCGTATTATGGACGTTCCTTTCTCTATTGCTGATGCAACGACCCTCACAGAGGCCGGCTATGTCGGCGATGATGTGGAGACTGTGCTCCAGCGTCTGATCCAGGCTGCAGATGGCGATATACAGCGTGCCCAGCGGGGGATCATCTATATTGATGAGATCGACAAGATCGCCCGCAAATCGGGGGAGAATACATCAATTACACGTGATGTGTCCGGTGAAGGCGTGCAGCAGGCTTTGCTGAAGATCATTGAGGGGACTGTTTCTGCGGTCCCTGTTAAAGGCACGCGTAAGCATGAAGACCAGGAGATGGTCCACATCGATACGCGCGATATCCTGTTTATCTGCGGCGGCGCTTTCGTCGGATTGGAAGATATCATCCGGCAGCGGCTCGGGAAACGTGAAACCGGTTTTGGCACTGACTGGAGCATGCAGGATAAAAGCGATGATGAAATACTTACTTTCGTTACGCCGGATGACCTTGCTGAATATGGGCTTTTACCCGAATTCATAGGCCGTATGCCGGTGGTGAGCACACTGAGCCCCTTGAGCATAGATGATCTGGTCGCTATCCTGACAGAACCGGCCAACGCGCTGACTAAACAGTTCCGGAAAATGTTTGCTGTTGAAGGTATTGAGCTGACGTTTACTGACGACGGGCTGCGGGCCATAGCACAGGAATCCCTTGAGCTGGGCACGGGAGCGAGGGGGCTGCGCTCCATTATGGAAAAGACACTTCAGGAAACTATGTTCCTTCTGCCTGACCGTGACGATGTTTCACGGGTCATCGTGGATAAAGATTCCGTATCAGGCGATTCCCAGCCGCAGCTGGTACTCAGATAGGGGATACGCCATTCCGGTGGGGCTCCGGCACAGGTGCTGTCCCCACCAGGCTCGTCCATAACAGCGGTCATCCTCCATCCACAGGTTTCAGGACGACTGTTTTCCTACTTACCAGGATTTCAGGGTCAAGATAGGACTTTTCCCCTGTTTTGATGCCCCACTGTACGCATATATCCCGGCAGTGGTCGCTTCCGCCTTCGACCCAGCCTATTTCCTGCCCTTTTTTAACATGCGTCTTAACTGCAAGGCCGGTCTGTGCAGGTTCAAAAGTACTGATACGGCCTTTGCTGTGGGTGATGCTTACCACATTCTTCCCGGCCACAATTCCTGCAAAGGAAATAATCCCATCCGAAGGCGCATATAGCCGTGTTCCCGGTTCAGCCCTGATATCGACTCCGCGATGTCCGCTGAGCCACGGCTTCGGCGGCGCCTTGAATCTCTGGATGATCTCTGGGCTGGATCCGCTGTACCCCTTTACAGGCCATCCGTACCCTGCAGTGCAGGACGGCGCAGCACACGCAGCGGGAGGAAGCATACAGCCTGGCAGGCTGATAATGCTGATGAGTGCAGCCAGTACAGGTGCAGCGGCAGCGGCGAGCTTCGATTTTTTTACATACGTCATAATCCCATTGTTAAAGTATGCAGATAGATACGCAAAATAGGATGGGGATGTGCATAAATGAATGACACGCCAAAAGTTATCCACGCGCTTTTTCTCCATACCCGCTCATATAATTAGTATCTCGTGCGGTGCAATACGCACGCTATTCCCGCATAGCTCAGTTGGCAGAGCGTCTGACTGTTAATCAGAATGTCGCTGGTTCAAGCCCAGCTGCGGGAGCGCTTAAAGCCGGGATGATATCCCGGCTTTTTCTATGTGCTCGCTGCATTTGTTGCGTACCAGCGTGTAGAATAAAGGGGTACTTGCACAGTTGCCTGGTGCAATAACTCAAATCGGGAGAAATATATGCTTAAGGAATATACACGTCCATTGACTGCTGCTGTTGACGACAATAAAAATATCTTTTCACTGCTCGACGGCAGGGCGTCCAGCCATCCTGAAGATGACCTTATAGGATATAAGGGCGATAACGGTGAATGGCAGTATTTCACAGCAGAGGAATTCCGAACAAAAGTGATTTCGGTCGCCAAAGGGCTGCTGGCCAGGGGGTTCAGGAAGGGGGAGGCTATAGCCATACTTGCCCGCACCCGGTGGGAATGGACCTGCCTTGATGCGGCGATCACCAGTATTGGCGGTGTAGTTGTCCCCATTTACGAGACGGATTCACCGGCCCAGATCAAATATATCGTGAATGATTCACATGTCAGGTATGTTATAGCCGAGAATGACGAGCAGCTTCATAAGGCCAGTACCGTGGCCGATGAATGCCCGTCCCTGGAGGCGATATTCGTTATAGATACTGACGGCGACTCAGTCATCGATATCCTTGAAGAGTTTGGGAAAGGCAAAACTGATGAAGATTTCTGGGCCGCTGAAAATAATGTATCCGGATCCGATCTTGCAACGATCGTATATACATCAGGGTCTACGGGGACACCTAAAGGTATCGAGCTGACCCATTCCAATTTCGTCTTTGTCGCACAGTCAGGCGACCAGTCGGTCAAGGAGATCGGCCATGCGGAAGGAGGGTCACGCCTGCTGCTGTTCCTGCCGCTTGCGCATGTATTTGCGCGGTTTATGCAGTATTTCAGCTTCTGCAACACTATTACGCTGGGCCTTTCCAATGATTTCAAAACGGTCATCACAGATTTCCGGGATTTTAAGCCTACGTTTATCCTTTCCGTACCCCGTATTTTTGAAAAAGTGTATAACGCAGCATCGCAGAAAGCAGGGACCGGGCTCAGGGGCAAACTGTTCAGCAACTCCGCAAAGCTCGCCCGGGAATGGTCCCGTGCACAGCAGCAGGGGGAGCATCTCCCTCTGCCCAAACGGGTGATGCATGCATTTTACAATAAAGCCGTATACTCCCAGATCATGGATGTATTCGGCGGGCGTGTCCGGTATGCTATATCGGGCGGGGCCCCTCTGGATACTGATATAACGCATTTCTTCAACGGCATAGGCCTGCCCATCCTTGAGGGTTACGGTATGACCGAAACCTGTGCGCCGGCCACTGTAAACCCGGCGGAAGGCTATAAAATAGGTACGGTCGGGCTTCCTCTGGAGGATATTTCCATAGGCATCACTGATGATGGTGAAATATGCATAAAGGGCCGTGATATCTGCAGGGGCTACCATAATAACCCTGAGCTTACGAAGCGGCAGATATCAGACGGCTGGCTCCACACCGGTGACCTCGGCACTATTGACGATGACGGGTTCCTTACGATTACCGGCCGCAAGAAAGATATGATCATCACAGCCGGCGGCAAGAATGTTTCCCCAGAAATGCTTGAAGCTTCTGTCATGTCTTCACCAGTTGTCGCCCACTGTGTTGCAGTAGGGGACAGGAAGCCCTTCATCGCTGCGATTATTACGCTTGATCTGTCTGATGCCAATGACTGGCTCAGAGGGCAGGGCGCGGCAGAAGTACCGGATCTCGATGAAGCCGCAAAGAACCCTATTATCCGCGCTGAAGTCAAACGCGCAGTCGATAAGGCTAATACGCAGGTATCGCGCGCAGAATCCATCCGCAAATTTGAGATTATACCGGATACGATCTCACAGGATAACGGGATGCTTACCGCGAGCCTGAAAATAAAGCGGGCTGTTATAACAGACCATTACCGCAAGCTTATTGACACGGTGATTTATGCGCCGCGTCCTCTGCGGAAAGACAGGCACAGGCCATAAGGCTACCTGGCAGGGTAGGGGGCAGGCAGCAGGGAGCGTAAAGCCCGTGAGCGGCGCAGCAAACAGTTACAGATCAGCATCCGTAGCTTTTATATACCCTTTATCGATAAGTATTGTTTTCATATTTGAAGCGCTTATGGTAAGAAGCGGTTCATCCAGGGTAACAGATTTCGTGGTGCCGGACGGCCTACTGCCTGCAGACACATTTTTCATTGCTGATGCAATGTATCCCAGGGATTTATCCTGCGCAATGAATGCGCATATCTGGGCGAGATCACGCGCATAAGCCTTGCGGTCAATAAAAGTTGTTGACCACTGTTTCCCGTTGACGATATCCGGAAGGCTGGAAAGATACGCTCCAAAGCCTGTGACAATAGGCCACTGGGGATAATCTGCTGTCTCCCGTGCATTGCGGCTGTCGTCTGCCGGGCTGTCCGCTCCGTTATCATCCCTGACAAGCGGTTCAGGGACGGGCCGGCGTTTTACCGTCGTACCGCCCGTAAGGTTCCTGACAACGCCTCCCACTGATATCTGAGGGTTGATATCAGCGCTTGAACCTGTGTATCCCATGCGGCCGAGGGCTTTAATGACAGCTGCAGCAGTATTGTCGTTGACGGCAAGTATCCCGTTTATCCTTCTGTGGCGGCGGCTATCATGTGTTGCCAGCCGTGCCGTAACTGCATCCGCTATGGAACTTTGGTCTGAACCATCAACAGTTACATTCTTCCAGTCTTCCGCAGAGCTGTTTTTAGTAAGCAGGCCTGAAGGGCTGTAAACACTTCCGGATGCATAATAAGGGCCGAGGATATCCCATACCCCCTGGAAGGTTTCTTTAGTGAAGCCATTATCTTTCACCAGGGGCAGCAGTATTTCTATACTGGCGGGATGCTTCGCAGAGGCTTCAGAAAGCTTAAGCTTGCTGACAAGCTGCTTTGCCTGGACCCTGCCTACGTCGCGGCCTGTAAGCATGGGGACCTGTATATCTGCGGTGAAGCCCTTGACCGTGTTCCCGAACAGGACAGTCCTGATACCTGCTGACCTCGCTTTATCAAGCGCGCGGCGCAAAACGGCCGTACCAGTATTACCTTCCTGCTGCGCAGCATACGGCGAATACTCTTTTGTCAGAGGGCTTTCTGCCTGCGCAGGTGCTATGAATATGATCTTTTTCTTATGCGAACCGTCCTGTGCCTTCACGTATGAGGACAGTTCACGGGACTGCTCCTCTATATCGGAAGAAGAGGTATGGCTGATTGCCGATTCGCTGAACCCCTGCTGCATGAGTTCCTGCCGGATGTCACTGTACAGCGCATCCCATGAATTCGGCGAGTGCCTGTTCCCAATATTTATAGGGTCACGGGGCGTAAAAATACCAACAGCTGTATCGCCGAAAGCCTGGCGTGCAGGCTCCGTCCCATGAGAGCATGAGGCACACCATATGCCAAGTATGGTGACGATAAGAACAGCGCATAGCTGTCGAGCCTTTTTGCCCAGCATGGCCATATAACAAACCTCCGCATAGACCCTTTAGTCCTAGGATATACGGGGTCATGCCTAAACTGCCCGAAAGAACAGGCCATGCTCCGCTTCCCCTGCCATATCGGATCCGGATAAATCGTCTTAAGGAATCCTTAATCTTAGAAGTATGACGCAGGAAATTGAGGTAGGCATAGGCAAAACTGCGCGTCTGTGCTATTCACTGGATGATATATCAGTAGTCCCCTCCAGGAGGACCCGCGACCCCGAAGATGTGGATACATCATGGCAGATAGACGCTTATAGTTTTGACATACCGGTTATCGGAGCTCCAATGGACTCTATAATGAGCCCCGGCACCGTTATCGAGATAGGGAAGCTGGGCGGCCTGGGAGTCCTTGACCTGGAGGGGCTCTGGACACGGTATGATGACCCGGCCCCGCTGCTGGACAGGATCCCTGACATCCCTCAGGATGAGATAACACCGTATCTGCAGAAAATATATTCAGAACCGGTCAAAGCTGAACTGATAACCCGGCGGCTGCATGATATCCGCGATGCAGGCGTTACCGTTGCAGGTTCCCTCACCCCCCAGCGGATACTGGAATTTTACTCAACTGTCCTTGATGCCGGTGTTGACCTGTTTGTTATACGCGGTTCTGCGGTTTCTGCCGAGCATGTGTCGGCAAGCCATAAGCCCCTGAATCTGAAACAGCTCATTTACGAACTTGATGTCCCCGTCATCGTGGGCGGCGCCGGTTCCTACCATGCAGCTATCCATCTTATGCGGACTGGTGCTGCAGGCGTGCTTGTCGGGCTCGGCGGGACGGCCGTGTCGTCATCGCGTTCTGTGACCGGCATGCATGTGCCTATGGCAACAGTTATTGCTGATGCTGCTGCTGCACGGAAGGATTATATGGAGGAATCTGACGGCAGGTATGTCCACGTTATAGCTGATGGGGGGCTTGGCAACTCAGGGAATTTCGTCAAAACGTTTGCCCTTGGTGCGGATGCTGTCATGATGGGGGACCCCCTGGCCAGGGCTGTTGCCGCGCCTGCGCATGGGTCGCACTGGGGGCATGAAGCCACCCATTCCCAGCTTCCCCGCGGGCGCCGCACGCAGTTCCGGCCATCCTGCACGCTGGAGGAGATATTGTACGGCCCAAGCAGTACTGCTGACGGGACTATGAATTATATCGGCGCACTGAAACGTGCTATGGCATCGTCAGGGTATGTGGGCCTCCGTGAATTCCAGAAGTGTTCGATTATTGCTGCACCGTATGAGACGAACTGAGAAGTCCTGAAATGCTGTAAACGTAACGCATATATACCGTATATTGTGGATAAGTGTGGATAGCTCCGGGAGTTATTCACACTTTTCTTTTATTAATTTGACTTTGCAGGGCGAATCTGAAAGAGTACGAATATAAAGCTGGATATTAGCATACAGGGAATAGGGAGGAGTCCGGTAAACCACTGTGCTTGTTTGGGATAAAGAAAGGTAAGGTAATGGCTGACAGTAGTGGTGATGCACATGGTTTAAAGCGGCAGCCTGGGAGCATTACAGCATATGGGGCTGCGGAAAACGTCGAAAAGGAGCCCCGTTCATTCGAGTTCATAAAAACAGCAGGTGCTACAAAGACGAATATAAAATTCCACATCGCACGATGCGTCCCGGAAGATATATCCCGGGCCGAATGCGGGAAAATCGCGATAAATGCCTGTAATATCGCATGCCTGAGCATTGATGTCCTGCGCGGGCGGCTCAGCCCGAAACTGCTGACCCGGCTGATGTCCCCTGAAATTATAGAGAAAATGCTTATCACCGAAGCCTTTGCACAAAAATATTCCGATCCCGGGCATTTTGATGCCATTGATTCCGCTGAAACCAGGCATATGCCTGTTATCGCACGTTTCGTATACGTTATGGCAACCAGCCCCGTAACATGTGAGGCAACCATCCTGCTTGGGATAGGGCCTAACCTATGCTGGTGCAACCTGGTAATTTCCAAACAGCGCGGGAAATGGATATGCACTATGTGTGACGTAGGCTGACCATAATTCATACCCTCCATAGCGTAAACTGAAAATATGCTACGAGAGTTTACGTATCCCGATATCACGGTCGTTACTGACAGAGATACCATTTATTCTTTCCTCTCTGCCCGCGCACAGAAAAACCCGGATGAGCCCCTGGCTGCATACCTGAAGGGGAAAAACAGGGACTGGGAGTATGTCACTGCAGCACAGATGCTTGACGCAGTGCAGAAAACGGCTAGAGGCCTTATTGCTTTGGGCGTTAAGAAGGCGGATACTGTCCTCATATATGCGCCGACATCATACCAGTGGGGCGTTGTTGATTTCGCCTGCGCTGCCGTGGGCGCTGTTTCTGTACCGGTCTATGATACAGATTCTTCCGGGCAGGTAGAGAATATTGTTTCTGAAACACATCCGGCCATAGCTTTTACCGCAGGTGAAGAACGCGCCCAGATACTTGAGCGTCTTCGCGCGAACTCCGCCAATTCGGTCCAGTACGTATTCAACCTGGAAACAGATGGCCTGGATGCGATTGAAGACTGGGGGACAGGCGTATCGCAGGATAGGCTTGATGAAGCGGTCAATGCAGTCACCGGATCAGATATAGCTACCATTGTGTACACTTCAGGATCTACCGGGAAGCCTAAAGGTGCGATGCTGAGCAATACGAACTTTGCCCATATCGTTGTTAACGGGCCGAATATCCTGCCGCATATGCTTAATGGTGATCCGACACGCCTTCTGCTTTTCCTGCCCCTGGCCCACTGTTTCGCACGATACATACAGTATTCAACTATTTTCAGTGACAGGGGCGTTGTCGCGTATCTGTCTGATGTCAAGCACCTGCTGAGCGATATGCGTACATTCAAACCGTCCTATCTGCTTGGCGTCCCCCGGGTGTTTGAAAAAGTCTACAATGCTGCATCCCAGAAGGCGGGTGCCGGGGTAAAGGGAAGAATATTCGCCAACGCAGTCAAACATTTTACCCAGTGGTCCAGGGACGAGGAAGCCGGGAAGAAGCACACCCTGCATGAGCGGAGCAGGCATGTTTTCTATGAACGTGCGGTAGGGGATTCCATCCGTTCCGCTATGGGAGGCAAACTGCATTTCCTCGCCTGCGGGGGAGCGCCCGTCAATATTGACCTCGCGCATTTCTTCCACGGGATCGACGGCATCACATTTATCCAAGGCTACGGCATGACAGAAACTGCAGCCCCGTGTGTTATCAACTCAGAGATACATAACCGTGTCGGCTCTGCGGGTATGGTAGCCCCCGGGTTCTCCTGCAGGCTTGCCGATGATGATGAGCTTGAGATCAAAGGCCCCAGTGTTTTTGTCGGTTATCTCAATGACCCTGAACGTACTGATGAGGTTTTCGACGGTGCCGGCCACAAGTGGCTGAGGACAGGGGATCTTGCTGAGATCGATGATGACGGGTTTATTTATATAGTTGGCCGCAAGAAAGATGTTATTATCACTGCAGGCGGCAAGAACGTTTCCCCTGCGCCTATGGAAGATATCATCAAAACATGCCCGATAGTTTCCCAGGCTGTGGTCATTGGAGACGGCCGCCCATTCATATCGGCCCTAGTCACGCTTGACCCGGACATGCTGGAGACATGGCTTACCGGTCAGGGGCGCAACGGCCAGGTGACTGTGGAAACTGCAGGCTCAGATGATGCTGTCCGGTCATATATCCAGGAGTATATCGACCGGGCCAACTCTACTGTTTCCCGTGCCGAATCGGTACGCAAGTTCATCGTCATTCCTAATGATTTCTCTCAGGATGATAAGACGCTGACACCAAGCATGAAGGTGGTCCGCGGCGAAGTTATGAAAAAATACCAGGACATTATAGATAACGATATTTATGCGCCAAAACCGAGCTCTATGCCCAAGGCTCCGACGGCCAGGATCATGGAAGCTGCAGATACCGTTTCCGAGTCTACCCAGCGCTCCTTCAAGCAGGTCCAGGAAAAAATAGACCCGATCTGGAATAAAGCAAGGGATACTTTGACGGAAACTGTGCCGAAGTATGTGAAGCTTACCAGAGATAGTGCAAAAGATGCTTCTGCCAGTGGCACATCCGCTGCTGATGGAGATGCGGCAGAGGTTTCTGACAGCGCTCCGCAGGACGTATCGAAAACAGGCAAATGAGGTACCGTGGCTATCAGAGAAATCAGAGTCGTCCCTGATCCTGTCCTGCGCACAGCATGTGATCCGATCACACAGATAACCCCCTCAGTGGAACGCCTGATCCAGGATCTCCTTGATACTGTTGACGACCCGGGCCGCGCGGGGCTGTCGGCAAACCAGATAGGGGTAAGCCTTCGCGCCTTCTCTTATAATATCGATGGGAAAATCGGCTATATCCTTAACCCCGTGATCAAGGAAACATCAGGCGAGCAGTACGGTGATGAAGGGTGCCTGTCGGTTCCGGGGCTCTGGTATAAAACGCGCAGGGCTGAGTATGCAAAAGCCGAGGGCACCGACCTTAAGGGCAATAAAGTAGTGCTTGAGGGGCACGGTATCATGGCACGGATGATCCAGCATGAATGCGACCATCTCGATGGGCATGTTTATCTGGACAGGCTTGAGAGCGATGAGCGCAGGCAGGCCCTCCGCTATATGCGCAACCACCGCGGCTCATAGTTTTGCCCTTATACCTATATGCCTGTATACTGTTTTGTGGCGTGCCACCACTTCCGGCTGAAGTATAGTCGCACATGCAAAGGCCATCCGTATTGTCTACGGCACGCAAATTCGCGCTATGCAGGCGACGGTCTGTGTCGGTCGATTCGTGAGAATTGCACTCAGATACGCATAGCCAGGCAATAACCGACAATGAAAGGTATATCATGGCACAAATTACCATGAGCCAGATGCTTGATGCTGGCGTTCACTTTGGTCATCAGACTCGCCGTTGGAACCCTAAGATGAAACAATACATCCTTATGGAACGCAACGGTATCCATATTATTGATCTGTTCAAATCACTGGGCATGATTGATGCTGCGTATTCCTTCATCAAGGAAACTGTTGCCCATAACGGTACGGTACTTTTTGTAGGCACCAAGAAGCAGGCGTCCGAGGCGATTGCTGCGCAGGCTGCCCGCGTAGGGATGCCTTATGTCTCTGAACGCTGGCTGGGCGGCATGCTTACTAATTTCCAGACAGTCTCCAAGCGCGTAAGCCGCATGAAAGAGCTCGAGGAAATGGATTTCTCCGATGTCCATGCCAGCGGGCTGACAAAGAAGGAACTCCTTCTCCTTGAACGCGAAAAAGATAAACTTGTCCGCCAGCTTGGCGGTATCCGCAATATGAACCGTACACCTTCAGCAATGTTCGTTGTTGATATCAATAAAGAAGCCCTTGCCGTGGAAGAAGCCCATAAGCTGGGCATCCCGGTAGTTGCGCTTGTTGATACGAACTGTGATCCGGATGCTGTAGAGTATGTTATCCCTGCCAATGACGACGCCATCCGCGGCGTGGAACTGCTGACTTCCCTTATGGCCGATGCTGTTGCAAAAGGCCTGCTGGCCCGCTCCAGTAAAGGCGGCAAGGGCGGTTCTGCCACTGGGGAGGCGTCATCTTCACAGCCAATGGCTGAGTGGGAGACAGAACTCCTTACCCATGAGACCGCAGCACAGGAAGCTCCCGAGGCTGAAGCCAAGGCCGAGGAAGACAGCCCGGACAGCGGATCTGAGGATACAGCTGAAGAAGCTGAATAAAACCATTGTTGTAAGTGAACGCAAGGAGTAAAAATGGCACAGATTACTGCCGCTCTTATTAAGGAACTGCGCGACGCTACAGGCGCCGGCATGATGGATGTCAAGAAAGCGCTTACTGAAGCCGAAGGCGATATTGAGCGTGCGAAGGAGATCATCCGCGCTCGCGGCATCAAAGCTGCCGGCGCCCGTGAAGGCCGCAAAGCCCAGGAAGGGCTTGTAGCTTCCCGCATAGCTGACACCGCTTCCGGCCAGGCCGGCTACGCAGCTGAGCTTAATTCTGAAACCGATTTCGTTGCTAAAACACCTCAATTTGTTGAGTTTGGCGATGAGGTCATTGAAGATGTCGTCAAGGCTGGTGCTTCCAATGAAGCTGAAGCCCTTGCAGCACCTTCGCAGTCCGGTACGATCAAGGATACTGTTGAAGAAGCAGGCGCACTGTTCCATGAGCACGTAAAACTGGGGCAGGTAGCCAAAGTTGAGGGGCCGCATGTAGAGATTTATGCACATCGCAAATCCGCCGAGCTGCCTCCATCAATCGTAGCGATGATCGCAACTGACGAGGCCGGTGCAGAGGTAGCACATGAAGCTGCTCTGCAGATCTCTGCCATGGCTCCCCAGTGGCTGTCGCGCGAGGATGTCCCTGCCGATGTCGTAGAGTCGGAGCGCCGTGTTGCTACGGAGAAATCGCTGGCAGAGGGCAAGCCTGAAAAGATCGTCCCCAAGATCGTTGAAGGGCGCCTGCAGGCGTTCTATAAGGAAGTCTGCCTCCTTGACCAGGCGTATGTCAAAGACCCCTCCAGGACGATTGCGGATCTGTTCAGGAGCGTAAACGGGACTGCGCTCGCTTTCGCCCGCGTAGAAGTGGGCAAAGGACCGCAGGCTGAAGAGGCTGCTGAGTGATCCCTGTCAGTTTATGATCGGATGGGGCTGGGGCTGGAAGGCTTCAGCCCCATTTCTTATATATACCAGGCACGTGCTGCTGTCGCGAATTTCAGGTAGCATGGTAGGGAAATATTTTGGAGGTACGCATGGCACAAGGCAAGGATGCTCACCCTGCACGACGGGTCCTTCTAAAGCTCTCAGGAGAAGCTTTTGGCGGAGGATCTGTGGGTATAGATACCGCTGTTATCCGCCGTATAGCCGGAGAGATCAGGCAGGCTTGTGCAGACGGCAATCAGGTAGCAGTTGTTGTTGGGGGAGGCAACTTCTTCCGTGGGGCAGAGCTCAGCCAGGCAGGGCTTGAGCGCGCCCGTGCTGATTACATGGGGATGCTTGGTACAGTCATGAACTGCCTTGCATTGCAGGATTTCCTTGAGCAGGAAGGCCAGGCAACGCGCGTCCAGACTGCAATAACAATGGGACAGGTCGCTGAAGCCTATATACCGCTGCGTGCTATACGCCACCTTGAAAAGGGGAGGGTCGTTATTTTTGGTGCCGGTGCAGGGTTACCATATTTTTCAACAGATACGGTATCGATCCAGCGTGCCCTGGAGATTGGATGCAATGAAGTCCTTATGGGCAAAAACGGTGTGGATGGTGTATATTCGGCAGACCCCAAAAAAGATCCGTCAGCTACATTATTCCACACGCTAAGCTACAAAAAGGCCCTTGTAGATAACCTTGCTGTTATGGATGCCGCTGCACTGTCCATGGCGAGGGACAACAATATGCCTATACGTGTGTTTGGACTGGAAACTGCGGGCAATATTACCCGCGTCATCAATGGGGAGGCATTAGGCACCCTGGTTACGCACGATAGCCAGCCGTAGCCTGCTGACAGCCCGCACAGGACATATAACAGAAGTTTTATAAACTATAACCTATTTTAAGGAGATACTATGGCAACAGTTGTTGAAGATGCACAGTCGCAAATGGAAAAAACTATCGAATCTACAAAAGAGAATTTCGTCGGGATCCGTACCGGGCGTGCAAACCCGGCTCTGTTCAACGGCCTGGCAGTCGATTATTACGGTGCGCCGACCCCGCTGAAAGCCCTGGCCTCTGTCGGCGTATCAGATAACCGTACCCTGGCAGTCACACCATTCGATGTATCGCAGTGCGCGGCTATTGAAAAAGCTATCCGCGACTCTGACCTCGGAGTGAACCCCCGCCGTGACGGCAACGTTATACATGTCACACTTCCTGAGCTTACTGAAGAACGCCGCAGGGACTATGTCAAACTCGCCAGGGAATTTGCAGAAAAAGGCAAGATCGCTATCCGCAACATCCGCCGCAGGACCAAGGAAGGTATCGATACTTCCACCAAAAGCGGCGAATACGGCGAGGATGAAGGCAAGCGCCTGCAGAATGAGCTTGAGAAAGTAACAAAGAAAGCTTCCGATGAGATCGACAGCCTCCTCGAAACAAAGGAAAAAGAGATCCTGTCCGTATGACCCCTGCAGCATGCGCGCTGCAGCCCTGTAAAACGAACCTGAATGAGTACTGATAATCATGACAAAGGATGACCACTCTGCCGTTACGGACCTGGATGAGGCCGTAAACGCAATAAACAGGAAGACAGGCAGGAATATGCCTCAGGCGATAGCTACGGGGGCTATTCTTATTACGGTCATAACACTCAGTTTCCTTTTCAACCCTCAGCCATTCATATGGCTGATCGTTATATTCATGGTGATCGGGCTGTGGGAGCTGCGGATCGATTTCGCTGTGGCAGGTCTGCGGATACCGGTAGCCGCTTTATGGGTATGTTCTGCGGCGGTACTTTTAGGGTGCTATTATGCGCCGGCGGGGTACCATTTCGCCGCGGCTGTGACCGGCATCATCATCACGCTTTTTATTGTCCTGCTATTTGCAAGTTTCAACCGGCAGCATTCAGAGCGGGCGGCGCGCGCAATACTTGCCAAAATCAATACAGGGATGGCGAACGATGCTACTGTTGACGACCTGCACGCTGCCAGGCCTCAGCGGTACCTCCACATTGCCGCTTCAATACTCACTGTATTCTATATACCTTTCCTTGCAAGTTTCATAGTGCTTCCCATAACAATGAAACACTATGTTGCGCATGCTGTCCTGCTTGTTTTTATCCCGGCGCTGGGGGATACCGGGGGGCTCCTTTTTGGTGCTGTGCTGGGCAGGCATAAATTGTCTGAACGCATCTCTCCCAATAAAACAGTCGAAGGGATGATCGGGTCTGTCCTGTTTACTGTTGTGGGGACATTGGCTGTAGGGCTGTGCACATATACTATCGATGAGCTGAGATCCAAATGGTGGATCCTTCTTATCCTGGGGATACTGCTTGGCATAGCAGGGATGTTCGGCGACCTATGCGCATCCATGCTTAAACGTGACTTGGGGATCAAAGATATGGGACATCTTCTTAAGGGGCACGGGGGAGTGCTTGACAGGGTCGATTCCATCCTTATGTGTGCACCTGTGACTTTCTTCACTGTATTCTTCTTCGGGTTATAGGGAGAAATGCATATGCCTTCTTTACTATCGGACGATATCAGCGAGTCTGCCGAAACGGGTATAACACCCGGCGGCACCACAGGGGCTTTCAGGGATGTCCTGTCTAAGCATCATGCGCACAGACGGAAACCGCCAGTACATTTCACGGATATGTCTGATGGGGAACGCGATGAAGCGGTCAAAGAGCTGGGGTACCCGAAATTCAGGGCAGGCCAGCTGGCGAGACATTATTTTTCCCATTACACTACTGATGTTGCAGGCTACAGTGATTTCCCTCAGGACCAGGCCGGCACCGTGAAGCAGCGCTTCTTTCCCGATCTCATAACCCCTTTGCTTGAGCAGACTGCAGATAACGGGGCAACTATCAAAACCCTATGGCAGCTTTTCGACGGTTCCCGTATTGAATCAGTCCTGATGAAATACCCGAGGCGAACAACATTATGCATCTCCAGCCAGGTCGGCTGCGGTATGGGCTGCCCGTTCTGCGCTACAGGACAGCTTGGGCTGACACGCAATATGTCTGCCGGAGAGATACTTGAGCAGGTACGGTATGCAGCGGCACAGGCAAGGGATGGGGCGCTCGGGGAACCTGTGCGTTTGAGCAATATCGTTTTTATGGGCATGGGTGAAGCCCTGGGGAATTATAATGCCATGCTGAAAACTATCAGGCAGATAAGCGCCTTGCCTCCGCATGGTTTCGGGATATCAGCACGCAATATCACGGTATCGACAGTGGGGATCGTCCCCGGCATTAAAAAGCTTATGAATGAACATATACCCGTACGGCTGGCTGTTTCCCTCCATGCACCGAGTGATAAGCTCCGTGACGAACTCGTGCCCATGAATAAACGTTTCAATACGACGCAGGTCCTTGATGCTGCCCACGACTATTATATGGCTACGAAACGCCGCGTAAGCATTGAATATGCCCTCATGAAAGGCATCAATGACCAGGCCGGGCATGCACGGCTCCTTGCCAAACGGCTCAACCATTATGGGGACGACTGGGTGCATGTTAACCCTATCCCGCTCAACCCTATTGAAGGGTCCAGATGGACTGCTTCAAAACCTGAAGATGAAGCCCGCTTTCTGGAGATCCTGCATAATGCCGGTATTGCCGCTACACTGCGTGATACACGCGGGTCAGATATTGACGGCGCATGCGGGCAGCTGGCGGCCAGGGTAAAAGATCCTGGTGTACTCCATACGGTACAGTAGTGACAAAAGAGTATTTGATTAAAGAGGAAACCTATGACGTTATCGACGATCCCATCACCGCCTATTCTCAGCTTTTCACTAGGCCCCCTGACTATACGGTTCTATGCCATTTTTATGCTTATCGCTATTGTGGCAGCAGTATGGGTCACGACTGTCAGATGGAAAAAGCTGGGCGGTACTTTTGACCAGATCTTTGATACCGCTATCGTAGCGGTGCCGTGCGGCATCATTGGGGCGCGCCTCTATCATGTGATAACAACTCCGCAGCTGTATTTTGGTTCCGGGGGGCATTTTGCAGATATCTTCAAAATATGGAACGGCGGGCTCGGCATATGGGGGGCTGTGGTATTGGGCGGCCTTGGGGCCTGGGCATGGTGCAGGCACAGGCATTATCCCATGGCTATCCTTGCAGACTCTATTGCCCCGGCGCTGCTCATTGCCCAGGCGATCGGGCGTTTAGGGAATTACTTCAACCAGGAACTTTACGGATCATGCACAGACCTTCCATGGGGCCTGACTGTAACCAGTTCATCCTATGATAATCTTGGTTCCTGCGGCATCCACGGCCCGTTCCATCCGACTTTCCTTTATGAAATGATCTGGAACCTGATGGGGGCAGCGATCCTCATCGGTATGACCCGGCACATACAGAAACGCTTCAGGGCAGGGAGTACTTTCGCCCTCTATGTTATGTGGTATACGCTCGGGCGCACATGGATTGAGGCCCTGCGCATCGATTATGCGGTAAAGGTGCTTGGCCTGCGGGTCAATATCTGGGTATCCATCTGCGTTTTCGTCGCTGCGGCAGTAGCATTCGTCCTTATCCAGCGGTACTCAGCAAAGACTTCCGCCCTTGCCGAAAAACTCAAAAGTGTTACAGAGCTTGAAGGGGAAGTGCAAAGCGGCTCTATGACGCCTTCAGACCTCAGGAACCGGTATAAAGAGGAAAATGCAGCTGCCCACAGCGAGAACAAGGCTAAACGGGAGCAGAAACGCAAAGAGTACGCTGCCAGGAGGGCTGAATACGAGCATGCCAAAGAGCGGGTACTGGCACGTAAAAAAGCTGAAAAAGAGGCTGAGGATAAAGATGCTGCCACGGATACAGAAACAGCTGACCATGAAGGCGCGGAAACCCAAAAATAACATATAGCCGTGTCGGTCATAGTAATTAGAATTAGCTGTATGACTATTCAAATTGCGCCGAGTATACTTTCAGCAGATTTTGTGAACCTGGAAAGCGAACTGAACGCCATCAGGAGCGCAGACCTGGTCCATGTTGATGTGATGGATCATCATTTCGTCCCCAACCTTACCCTGGGCGAACCGATAGTCAAAAGGATCTGCGAAGTATCACCCATACCAGTTGACGTCCATCTTATGATAGAGGACCCTGACCGCTGGGCACCGGAGTTTGCCCGGTGCGGTGCAAAGTCAGTAACGTTCCATATGGGGGCAACACATGCGCCGGTCCGGCTGGCCCGGCAGCTTCACGATATGGGGGTAAAAGCATGTTTTGCCGTCCGTCCTGCGGAACCGGTGGAACCTATTTTTGACATACTTGAAGAATTCGATATGGTCCTTATTATGACTGTGGAGCCGGGGTTCGGCGGCCAGAAATTCCTTGCTAACCAGATGGGCAAAGTACGCCGTCTGCGCGATGAAATATCATCACGCCATCTTGGCACCGATATCCAGGTAGACGGGGGAGTGAGCCCTTCAACAGCCCATATAGTTGCAGAAGCAGGTGCAAATGTGCTTGTTGCAGGGTCAGCGGTGTATGGCGCTGACAGCCCTGCAGATGCTATCGCCTCCATCCGGCACAAAGCGCAGGAAGCATTCCGAGGTTAGGACAGAAAGAAAGATCTGAAATCAGTTGAGAATTATTGGGGAGCAGCGACTGCAGATGAAATGGTCACATGATACGGATAAGAGCGGGCTCAATACTGCCGATGAACAGCAGCTCAGGCCGCGGGACATTATTTTCACTATACCAAATTTCATCAGCCTGCTGCGCCTTATATCGATACCTCTGATTGCTTATATGCTCTATACTGACCATAAGTGGGCAGCCCTTATCATCCTTGCATTATCGGCGTTATCTGACTGGCTTGACGGTTTCCTCGCACGCAGGATGCACCAGATCAGCAAAATAGGGCAGCTGCTTGACCCTCTGGCTGACCGGCTCCTTATATTCTGCTCAGTGCTCGTTTTCGGTATGGCCGGGCTTTTACCGTGGTGGCTGCTTATTGCGATAGGGCTCAGGGATCTGGTCATGCTTATTGAAGTACTCGTTATCGCACAGTTTGGATACGGCCCGCTGCCGGTGCATTTTGCGGGAAAGACCGGTACGGCGCTGCTGATGATTGCCATCCCCGCACTGATAGTAGCAGATCTGGGGCAGGGTTACATTTTCACGTCCCTCCATCTCGCAGCGGTAGCCTGCAGTATCTGGGGTGTCGTACTCTACTGGGTCGCCGGGCTTATCTATTTAAAGCAGGGGTATGACATCCTTCATATCCAGCGCGTCCGGGAGCAGTCCTGACTATGGCTGCACAGAAACCGCAAAAGCCCCGGCATCCTGACGGATTTCCGGCTAACAGGCTTAAAAGGAGGAAACCCGGCGAAGGGCTTTTTGACGATCCCTGGGAGCCCGATACTGCGTTATTCATACAGCCGGCCGAGCCACGGGACGATTCAATATACCTTGATGCTGCTGCAGAGGACATCGACAGTCTCCAAACATTCCTTCCTGTTTCACAGGCAGTCCGGAGAAGGTCAGCCTTTTCTGCGTCAGCCGCAGGCCTTCTCCGCTATGAAATCAGCGAGAATACGATGGGGGCAGGGCATACTGGCGGACGCCATTCTTCTTCGCAGCTTCTTGATGATCTCATCAACCACCCCATGGACCAGATGTATGATGATTCGATGCTTACCGCAAGACGTACGGGGAAAGCCGGGACTTGGGTGATGCGGGCACTCAGCTTTATTTTATGTGTTGTTATTGGCGTTGTCGGCACGCAGGCAGTAAAACTGCTGCAGAGGAACACTCGCGCGAAAGTCCGGGGTGCCCTCAGCGCGCAGGTCAGCAATGCGAACGAACACCAGAAAAAACTTTTAGCTGAGGTGACTGCTGCGCAGCAGCGGTTAAACAAGCTTACCGAATCTGTAGATAATTTTGAGCTGTCACAGAGGCAGAAAGAAGATAACTTCTCAGCCGCACTGACCAAGATTGAGGGGCCGGGATTACGGATAGTTATCACCAACCCTTCCTCTGATACTTCAGCGGATGACCAGGGCGGCAACCGCACTTCAGCAGGGCAGGCTAAACAGTCCCTCACTGATGAGCAGATGCAGATCATCATCTCCAGGCTGTGGGCATATAAGGCTGATGGTATTGCGGTCAACGGTATCCGGCTTGGGCTGCAGAGCTCCATACGGCTGGCGGGCAATAATATCCTCATCGGGACAACACCCATTACAAGCCCCTATACTATTGAGGCAATAGGGAATGCGCATGAACTGTCTGCGGCTGTTGACGCTGAGCATAATCCGAGGTTCAATGAAATGCTGAGAAAATATGGCATATCGGTTACTATTTCCAGTCAGCGGAGTTTAACGCTGCCGGCTGCAGGAATGGTCAAGATCAATTACGCAAAGGAGAAATGATATGGCAGCGATTCTGGGTCTTATAGCTGGTGTTGTGGCCGGGATTTTCTTCCAGCCTAATATCCCTATCTGGCTGCAGCCGTACCTGCCAATAATGGTCGTTGCAGCACTTGATGCCCTCCTGGGGGCGGCCCGGTCATATTTTGAGCGTAATTTCAGCGACCGGGTCTTTATCATTTCTTTTATTGCTAATGTTATAACCGCAGTGCTTCTGGTATTTTTAGGTTCCCAGCTTGGTGTCGGTTCCCAGCTCACTACAGCAGTAATCGTCGTACTCGGTATCCGTATATTCTCCAATGTATCTGCTATCCGCCGGTACATTTTCAGGGCATAGGGGAGAGAGGCTTTATGGCATCACAGGGTACAGGGCGGCAGGGCGCTCCGGAAGAAGACCCCAAAGGTATCAAGGGGATAACGGGCAGCAGCAAAGCAACGAATAGCCCGGAAGGCAGCACTGACGAAGCGGAAGCAACCACAGGCGCTTTTTCAGTGGTACCCAGAAGGCGCCTTATCCGGATCCCCAGGATATCAAAAACAACCCGGAATAAGGTTGTGGCATCATTCATAATCTTTGCCCTTGGGGCTGCCCTTGGCTTCGGCTACATGTGGCAGAGGCGCAATACGGATACTACATATACCAATTTGAGTGAAGACGAACTGGTCAGGCTGCTTGATGAAACGAATACCCAGATCAGCAGGCTGGAAGCACAGAAATCCGCCCTCGCAGCACAGCTGGCTGCTATTCAGAAGGCTGCCAACAAACAGGAAGAGATCAACCGTATTGCCAAGGAAAATGAGCAGACTAACGGGATACTCTCGGGCAGGCTTCCCGCCCAGGGGCAGGGGATAACCATCACGATCACGCAGGGGCAGACGAAACTTTCTTCCGCTATCCTGTTCAGCGTTATTGAAGAGCTCCGCAATGCAGGGGCCGAGGTGATCGAATTCGACGGTGTGCGGATAGTCACGTCATCTTACGTGGTAGATACCGAGAACGGGCTTGAATGCGACGGCGTTATTATTGGCAGCCCATTTGTCATCAAAGCTATCGGAAGCTCCACGACACTTCAGAATGCGATCGATATTGCGGGCGGGGTTGGCTCCAGGCTCAAGGTCCAGTACGGTGCAACAGTTAAAGTAGAACAGTCGGACCAGGTCGTGATCAATGCAACAGCACGGCCGCAACAGAATAAGTACGCGAAAACGGTAGAATAGAAGTATGACTGATCCAATACCATCTGCAGGCGAAACAACAAGCATAGGGATGCCGGCAATCAACATGTCGCCGGTTACAACTGCCGGACAGCGCCCCCTTACGAAAGAAGATATTGAAACCATTGCCAAACTTGATGCGGCTTCTGCGCTTCTTATCTCTACGCGGGGACCGCTCACCGGATCCCGGTACCTGCTGGATGAGGAGACAGTGCGTGTGGGGCGTGACCCGCATGAGGATATTATGCTTGATGACGGTACAGTTTCCCGCTCGCATGCTGTATTTACCCGCGTTGATGGGCGATACCACATCACTGACAGCGGAAGCCTGAACGGTACATACGTGAACCGGGAACGTGTTGACGATGCCGTATTGCGCAATGGCGATGAAATTATGATAGGGAAGTACCGTTTCGTATTCTTCACAAGGTCTGCTGTTATTGCCCAATAGTCCTTCACAATTAAGAGGATAAACTACAAGTAGGTAATTTAGTTACGTATACAGGATGCCTGCATAAGGCGTCAGAATAGAGGTTTGTATGGCTGAGCATAATAAGCCGCAGCTGTCCCTGCACATCAGGCTTGAGGACCGCAAAGACCTTTCAGGGAAAGATGCTGTCCAGGGGGAACTGTTTGAATCAGCTGACCGGCAGGAAGACCTTAAAGGGTATAAAGGGCCTGTAGCTGCAGAAGTTGCGGGCATCACATACAGGCAACTGGATTACTGGGCCCGCAAGAAAATAGTAGAACCGTCCATCACGCCGTCGCACGGTTCAGGGTCACGGCGCCTGTATTCGTTCCGCGATGTTGTGATCCTTTCGGTTTCAAAACGTCTCCTTGACGCAGGAGTCAACCTGCAGAATGTTAATAAGGCTATTACCTTTTTGATGGCGTACAGCCTTACGGATCTGGAGCATATGATGATAGTATGCGATGGTGAGAGTGTTATGCAGTGCACGGATAACCACCAGATGCTGGATGTGATGAGCTCAGGACAGGCAGTTTTTGGCGTATCTGTTGCGGCAATCTGGCATAAGGTAGAAAATGACCTTAGCGCGCAGGATTATGTGGATATGAGGAACACCGGTGTCCGGGTACATTCCCAAAGCGTTATTGATGAGCTTGCGGAGCTCAGGCAGCGCAAACGTATTGAAGCACAGCGCGCACAGCGTGAATATCAGCATGCACAGGGTTTATAACTGTAAAATTTTAAAGTACTAAAAATGGGCTGGCTGCCAAAGGCAAGCCCATTTTTTGTGTTCTATGTGCTGGTCTGCTTAGAGCACTGTGCGTTAAACGTTGCAGGAAATCAGGGAAGTACAGGAGACTTTTACGTGTCGATCTATTTTCCAGGGAGCCATGCGAACTTATCTAATCTGACATAACGTACATTATCGGCTTACTCATCGAAATTACTAAATCAATAAATTATGGCCTTTATCTGTTTACTCGTAATCCGGTATCCAGCCTTCATTATGCATAGCTAGACGCTTATCCAGTAGATCCGAAAGCTCTTCAATACTGCGGCGCTCCAGAAGCATATCCCAATGGGTACGCTGAGGTTTCGCAGATTCATCAGATTCAGTTTCTTCAGTATTCTCACGATGTGCAATCTGTCCGCAGCGGCATTCCCATGTTTCCGGCTCTTCAACGCCAACAGCTAGAGGAAGGATCGTACGATGTCCCTGAGGGCATACATAAGCGACTTCATGGCGTGCAGCGAAATCCACGTTATCGTCCGACTCCAGCGATTTTGCACCTATACTCATACCTCGTAATGAACGCTCTGCCATAAGGCCTCCTTGTTACGTAACACAACAACTTTACTAAAACAGCGCGACTCACACAATATTCCCTAATCCCCGTCAACTCCGCTGTAAGCAACGATCCCTTTATTGACGAGGTCAGCAGCCTTCTGCGCAACCGTTGCGGTATAAGGGTTATCCAGATATTCTCCGACTTTGGACAGCTGGATAAGGATATCCACCGTGCGTTTGCAGCTGCGGACAAAATCGCCTCCGGTAAGCTCTGTGCCTGCCAGTATCTCAGCAAGTGATTTACCGGATGTCCAATCAAATATCGCTTCGCAGAGGCCGAAATCAAGCTCTCCGGCATCGTCAAGGCCGGCATCTTCACATTGCCACCGTATCTCTTCATCAATCTCAGCGATACCGGCAGCTGCCTTCGCAATACGGCCGCCAGAGCCCCCGGGGAAATGCCGCGGAAAACCTGATCCTCCCCGTGTGCGCGATTCATATACGAATCCGGATGCAACAGCAGCCATTTCTTCCGGTGAAAGCCCGTCGAGAACTCCTGAAATCAGGACCTGCGCAATAGTGATGTCATTCTCACTGTAGATCCGCCGCAGGAGCTGGCCCCGGCAGCATACCGCATACTCCCCTCCATGCGATTTTTCAATATATCCCAGGCCGGCAAGGACGGAACATATCCTGTCGAACTGTCTGGACACAGTGCCTGTCCGTGAATTGTAGCGGTCTTCAAGCCTGTCCAGCTCCTGGGAAAGCTTGGCCCATTTATATCCTATACGAAGATGGTTTTTGATATCAGGGCATTGCCGGCACGGATGCGAATGCTCCTCTTCCCGGAGCCTGATAATTTTTGAATCCAGGTCGCGCCATGCGCGGTCCTTTGCTTTTTTGTTCTTAAAAGATGTGTGCTTAAGCCTGCGCCGTTCAGAACGTTCCGCATTAGTGAGCTCCATACGCAAACGCATAAAGGAAGCAAAATCGCCGTATTCACAGGCGAAAGCCTTTTCATACCCCTGTATGGACTCACGGCCGGCCCGGATCTGGGAAATGAGCTTTTCAGCTGCCTTTGCTGCTTCCCATTGTGCAAAAGAATGATCCAATGTTGAACGCACTGTATCAGCATCATATAAGTTAAGAAGGTTTACGGCCATGTTGAACGTCGGCCGGAAGCTCGAATGCAGCGGGTACACCCGTTTTGACGACAGCGCCGCTGCTGTTGACGGTTCAAAATCGCGATGGTCAACAACTATGGCATAACCGACAGAATCAATCCCGCGCCTCCCCGCACGCCCGGTAAGCTGCGTGAATTCGCCGGGCGACAGCGTTTCATGCGATACGCCATTGAATTTCTCGAGCTTTTCAACGACTACACAGCGAGCCGGCATATTGATCCCCAGGGCAAGTGTTTCCGTTGCGAAAACGATTTTTAGCAGCCCCTGCTCAAACAGTTTCTCGACTATTTCCCTGTATAAAGCTACCATCCCTGCATGGTGCGGGGCTATCCCCTGTTCAAGCGCATTCCTGAAATTTGCAAAGCCTAAAGCCCTGGCATCATCCCTGCTGATACGCCCCTCTGCCATAGAATCAACAATACGCCGGATCCTGCGGGCCTCAGAACCGCCTGTCAGCTGCAGCCCTGCACGCATACACTGTTCAACAGCCTTATCGCAGCCGTTGCGTGAAAATATAAAATAGATACCGGGCAGCATATCCAGAAAATCAAGCTCATCAACGACTGCCCACCGTTTGGGTGTGTATCGGGCTGCAGGCCTGTTACGGGTATCTTTCAGGCTGCCCTGCCAGGATGTGCCGGCCCCGCCTCCCCTGCCGCGGCGATAGGGCTTCCCGCCTGCGCCGGCACTGCTGCGTACCGCTTCATGGTCCCATTGCTTTATAAGGGCTGTCAGCTCGGGATTGACTGCGGACGTATCACCGTTGAGATAAAGGCTGACAAGCCTGGGCTCTTTTTTCTGATCGTGCTGAAGCAGGACTTCCTGGATAAGGGGTACCGGACGTTTTTCCGAAACGACCAGGGAGGTCTCTCCCCTGACAGATTCTATCCATCTGGCAAAATCCTCAACATTGGACACCGTAGCCGATAATCCTACTATTTTCACCGTTCTGGGAAGATGGATAATGACTTCTTCCCAGACCTGCCCTCTCATCCGCTCTGCCAGATAGTGTATCTCGTCAAGGATAACGTAACGCAGCGCTGTTAATGTGGCTGAATCTTCATACAGCATATTGCGCAGGACTTCCGTTGTCATCACGATGATATCGGCCTGGGAATTTATTGATATATCGCCTGTAAGGAGGCCGACTTTGTCAGGACCGTACCTGTTTGCCAGCTCATGGTATTTCTGGTTGCTGAGCGCCTTTATAGGGGTTGTATAAAAAGCTTTTACATTATCCTGCTGGGCCAGATGGATAGCAAAATCAGCAATAACAGTTTTCCCCGCACCCGTCGGCGCTGCAACAAGAAGGTTATTCCCGGATTCAAGATCATCCAGGGCGCGCCGCTGGAATTTATCAAGCCCGAACGGAAGCGACTGTGCAAATTGTGCCGCGCTTGTGCCTTCCTGTCTGCGGCGCTCCCGGAAAGCCTGGTATTTTTGCGCGGGACTGGGCCCGGCATTGCAGGAAGATGTATCCGTTGCTGTATGGCGTGCGTTTTTATAGTGTTTATGATGCGTCACTGCTGGAACGACCTCGCAATCCTTGGCGGAAGAAGCATCCTGGCAGCGCTGGGGGCGCATTCGGCCTTTACGGGGAGTTCGCCGACAACTTCCCCATCACCCATAAGTACAGGCGGGTACGCAGAACTGCCTGAGTACCGTAGCTCAGCACTTCTGATCTGCTGCCATCCAATGATCCGCTCGCTCAGATGTGCGCCGCTGTATGCCCGGAACAGAACGCGCATCCCTTCAACGGGTGTGGGCATCCATTTTGCCCAGACCATATCAAGTGTGCTGTCCGTCACTGACGAATACGGGGATATCTTGATGCCGCTGCCCATGTATGGCGCATTAGAGATAACGAAGAGAGGGGTTTCCAGGTCCAGGTGCTGCCGGTTTTCGGACAGGTCGGTGAAACTGACAGAAAAGCCGTATGCCTGCGGATGGCTTATCTCAGCGATCCCGGCATATCCATACCGCAATTTACCGACAGGGATGCCTGATGCATTGGCCCGCAGGTTGATTGCAGCATCAATAGAACAGTTAAGGGAACCGGCAATGTATGTATCGACCCTTTTGCGTACATCACCCTCATAGCCATCGGGAATAGCATCATCTGCAGAAGTAACATGGATGAGGTCCACGCGGGCGAACGAACACATCATGATACTTGCAAACACGGCTTCAATGCTGGTATCTATACGGTGGACAGGAAGGCCCGTACTCCGTGCAAAATCATTTCCGGAGCCGCAGGCTATAATACCCAGGGCAACACGTGTATGGGCAACAGCGTTCATCCCGAGATTGACCATCCCGTCTCCCCCTGCAACAATCAAGATGTCCAGATCCTGCAGGGAACCGCCGATTTTAAGAGCCGACTCCTCCCGGGAATGGCCTGTCAGGTCAATAACTGTGCATCCCAGCTCGTAAGCCCTGTGTGAGACTTTTCTGATGATAGCGGGGCCAATTTTCTTCCCTCTGCCGTTATCAGCTGCGGGGTTCGTAACTATGCCTATCCGGGGAGGATGGTTCCATTTGCATGCAGCAGCCCTCGTATCCGGCATATACGTCCTCCCCTTGCAGGCTTTCTGGTGCCTCTTTAATTTCTTTAGTCGTTATCAGATATATTGAGCTGCTGTGCCAGCCTATCAGTATCTTCACGGGTAGAATCCGCCCAGGCTGTCCACTGATCCTGGTGACGCTGGGAACGCCTCCGCCTGCGCTCAATAATACCTGCATGTGCCTGAGAGTAAGCGTCAGCATTCTCACGGATGGTCTTTGTGAATGACGGGACCATATCCCGCTGTTCCAGTCCTTTATTCTCCATCATCCTGGAAATCCGCGACTGCACCTGCCCGGCAGTCCCGGAAACCTTGCCCAGCGCATCCTTCAGGTGCAGCAGGGCGTATACAACGCCAAGTATGAAAACTGTCAGCGCTGCAATAACAAGTATTGCCCATCCCCAGCCTGGCATCAGTTTCTCCTTCTGTGATGTTCATGCCGTTTAGCATCAGCTTCTTCCTGCTGCTCAATATGGGTCAGCTCCCTGTCAGCGCGCGCAGTGATCATAGAACGGAGGGTCTTCGGCCCAACTGCCTTGATATGGCGTGCATGCGCGATACAGAATGCGACGAACCACGAGTCGGAAGAAATGATAAGATGGACTTTCTGCCCGTCCTCAGTATCTTCAACCGTCGCCCCCGGCAGGTTTTTGATAAACGGCATCCCTTTCTGATTGGTAATGAATACCGCCTGGGTACCGTTCTCAAAATTCCATTCCCGCAGCTCCGACAGCGGGACTTCGGGGATCTCAACATGATGGCTTGGCTCTACCGCCTCAACAGTGCCTATGCGCGAAAGGCGCAGGGTCTGCCAGTTCTGGGACTGCGAATTACGGCGCTTGCGGGCGGAAACCTGTGTCTCCTTCGTAGGCGGGTTCTGAGGGGGGTCCTTACGGTCTTTATCTGTAACACCGGTCCACGCCGCCAGATAATACACGCCCTCATCCACAAAGACTTTGGCAGGAGCCACGAGACGTCTGCGGGTACGCCCTGAACCGTCAGTGTACTCCATATCAAGCAGCTGGTCATGTTCTATAGCGTGCTTGATAACGGGGAAACTCGCCGGAGCAAGCTCAAAACCCGTCAGGCTGAGCCATGGCGTCTGTCCGGGCCGTGAATATTCATGCAGCCGGTTATACAGATCCATTGCCTGCCTGCGGTCGATATCAGGCATAAGAGGCGAATGCGCCAGATAGCTTACCGATGCGGTCAGCATACTCATATATTGAGGCGAGACCCCTGCAAGGCGTTCGAGTCCGAGGGAATTAGTAGCGCTGACGATGCCTTCCTCCTCCAGAAGGGGCCAGTCGATCTCGAAGAACTGGCTGCCGGCCACTTCCCCATCGTCCGAAACCGTTGTCAGAGTACCGATATCTTTACGGATCGTATTGACAAAACGCCTCTGCTCTTCAGAGGTCCGCGGCGCGCCAATGAAACGCTCCGCAAGTTCAGAAACAGAGTATTCTTCCCCCCGATGCGCAGACAGGAAAAGCATAAGATGCAGACGCCGGTCAACTTCTGTGCCTGTCTGTACAGTCGGCTGCTTCTTGGGAAGCTCATCATCGTCTATCTGCAGTTCATCAACAGGCATGACTTCGATCTGCGACGCAGGTACCGCATCTTTGGATTCTGACAGGTCTGCCAGCTCAAATCCCTTCGCTGCCGACAAGCGGCGCTTATAAGCTTCACGCGCCTCTATAGGCTCAATGATAAGGGAACCAGGGTGGTCAAGCATATACGAAGCGAGATCATCGGAATCAGTATATGCTACATTGATATTTTCACCCTCAAATTCAACTGTTGCAGCGAACCGGCGTGAATCAACTATATTAGTGAGGACTTCCGGTATTTTCTGAGTCCCCAGGCCAGGTGCGATCGAGTCAAGGCCCAGCCCAGGCGTAGGGGTCTGCGCCAGGCGCGGCGTGCTGCGGCTCTTGTGCTGGATTTCCTTTGCCCTTTGAGCATTTTCCTGTTCATTCGCAAAGACCGACCTTGCCAGATAATTTGCAGCAGCCAGAAGAGGCAGGTCTTCAGGCTTGAACTGGGTCATGATGCGCGGCTCATCACCCAGCTGGAGCCGGTAAGAAGCAAAATCCTGCCCTTCAGATTTTGACGAATATTCGGGCTGGCGCGATTCAATAGCTATACCCATCGCCGTCAGCTTGGCACGGTCACGCTGGAACTGCTTTGCAAATGCAGCTTTTGCAGCCTGATCTGCCAGTTCCCCATAAGAATCAGCATAAGCTTTAACGCGCTGCGCAATCTGACGCGATGTCAGCCACTGGGGAAAAGCCGATGATAACACGGCGAGTACATCAAGCTCATGTTTCCCCCATTTATCGGAAAACCGGCGCCTGCCGTTCGTTGGTCCTTCAGCCATATGTCCTCGAGTTGTACTTTCTTTCACTGTCAATTTATAATTCTCCGGCCGAAGTATACGCATACATATTTTTCCATTGCATTACGCACACTCCTACTCTATTTTAGTATGTTTTTTCACAAAACACACATTGGATTTTAAATTCTTTTATGCTTATAGCATCCCTGCCCTACTGCCATGAATCTGACTCGATCCCCTGAGGTCCTACGAAGCTTCCATTGGGCACATATGACGGCCTCCCCAGATCGGACAGATGCGCGTCTGCGAAGCAGTGGACATCCTTGCCGAAAGTCCAGTCACCTTCAACGGTGAAGGAATTCGCTGCAGCAAGAGACGGCACGGAATAAGGGAAACGCTCATCGAAGTCTTCGATATTCTTATAATACCGTGTATCTAAATTAATATCAGGGAAGATATAATTCCCGTCTTCCATTTCAAAAGCATCAGTCAGATGGAAACGGTCAGACCGCAGGATAACAAGGTCATTTGTCGTTTTGACGGGAAGGAAACGGGAACGGCTCACCTCTACGCATACTGCATCCTCGAAAAGCGATACTGCCGCCCCCATAGCTGTTTCCAGCTGGATCACATTCTGGGTAGACGGATCAGTAGGGTCAACAGTTTTGAGGTTGCGGATCACGGGGAGCGGCAATATGCCTTTATGCTCTTTCAGCAGCTTCTTCAGCGCACTGATGCGGACCCAGATATTATTGGTATTGAAGAACGGATGGATATTGACATCCGTTGCAGCTTCCTTATCATCCGGATGCACCTGCGTCATCTCGCGCAGCATAAGGCAGCCGGTCTGCCTGCTGCGGACGATCTGGCCGCCTTTCCGGTCGGCATCAGTTTTCCGCGCGACCTCGACCATAAACGATGCGCCTGACTGGGCGAATGCCCCTGAAACTGTGCTTGAAGGCCGGGCACCAAGGTTATCGGAATTGGAAATGAACAGATATTCCATCCCTTCATTCTGCAGGACATCCAGCAGCCCTGATTCCCACAGCGACGTAAAAACATCCCCATGCCCGGGAGGGCACCATTCAAGGTCAGGGTCGCTGGGGAACGATACGGGTGCGCCCGTTGCACCTACAATCTTGGGTTCACGGTTCTGAAGGAATTCAATAGGGATCTCGTCCTGATGGAAATTACGGTTACGGCGTATCCGCGCAATAGATTCCTTCGACGTATGGTACGAATTCATAAATGTAAGCGGCAGCTTGACCCCCTGCTGCTGGCGCACAGTAGTCACCTGCCCCAGGATGATATCCAAGAAATTCATCTGGCGTGCTTTATGGCGCCGCACGGGAAGAAGGGATTTCGGCCCCTGGAGCCCCATTGATGTGCCAAGCCCTCCGTTGAGCTTGAGCATAGCCGTCTTCGCGAGGGCTTTGCCTGTTACCTTGTGGCTTATAGTATCATGGATATCGCCGATATGGCGGATGTTGTCCATCGGTTCTATCTCTGACTCACGGATCCATTCCTGTTCATCGTTTTGCCACACATCATACAGCCTTTTGAACTGTTCAACGGCAACTTCGCTCATTTCACTGTCGCGCATCTTCTGCGCACATGCTTCAAAGGACTTACCAGTCATAGATACCTCTCATCAGGATTAACCTCACCAATTTTAACGGATAATCCTCAGATAAGCAAAAAAGCAGCCAGAATTGTCGCGGCGCAGCTGTTTTACCAGTTTTCCTGTTACTCCCCGCTTAATATATGGTATGCAGCCACCCTGTCTGCATTGCCAAGGGCCGCGACCGCACTGGAGATAGCTTTCCTGTCCTGCACCCGGGCGTCAGCGAATGAAGACATGGCATGCGAAACAGTATCTGCCATATTATCGTGGTCTGACGCTGCCTTGACAGAGACGGAGGCCTCCGCCAGCCCTTTCAGGCGGAATGAGCCATACTCTTCAGCATTGCCAAGGGCCTGGAGTGCGCCTGCGCCGTTATCAGCCGATACTGTTATTGTTTCACTCGGCATGGTATGAATCCCTCTTTCTTATATAATCATCGTAAATATCACTACGAAGTTTTTTCAGATACTGGAGACTGCTGTCAAACTGTGTTTCAGTTTCACGCACCTCTGCTTCAAAACTGTCAATACAGGACTGGATCTGAGAAGAAAACCGGCGAGGCAGCTTATCCAGCTCCTCGTTCAGAGCAATACGGACTTCCTGGAAGTAGTCCTCAGTTTCCTGCTGTTCACGGATAAGGCGTTTGCGCTCCTGATCGATCCCGTCCTGCTGCATGTCAAGTTCATGTGACAGTTTCTGCATATATTCGTAACGCCTGTCTTCGCTGCTCATTTTGCGAACCTCGTTCCAGGCGAAGGATAATTAATATACTGCCAATTGTTCTTGCTATAAGATTCCGGGACCTCATCCCCTGCTTTATAAATATCCCCTATGTCCACAGTGTATATGAGTTTAGCAGGTTGGGCCAGCCATGACAGGAACCTTTTTACACTGGCCGGAGGTCTGGTTTTAGGGGTTCCTGAAGAATAATCATAAGGGGCAAAAACATAAGCAGGATGGCCCACACTATCCTCAATCTTCCTGATAGTAGGTATATCTTTACCCTGAACCTCTTTAGCATACTGCTCTAATGCCGCCTTGAGGAAAGGCCTAACCTTCGCAGTAAATGAGAAACCTGTACACGTATAAGAACCTCCGCACTTGTACACAAATTCCTTAAACTCAGCATCAGGATTACTCCCCGGCGGATCATCCGGTTCAAAAGCCCCACCTTTATATTTATTAAGGTAAATCCAGGTACTACCCGACTGGACCTCCAAAGACCTCTGCACCCGCTGATGGTATTCCTGAGCCTCATGCCGCCTATACTGTAAAACAGCAGCAGAACCAACAGTACCTATACCAAAAACAAACAGCACAACAACCAGAAGACCCGTCAAAACAGTCCTTCTACGCCTCACAACCCACGACACCCCACTCACTTCACAAACCTCGTGTTATCGTATGGCGCTCTAAGATAATCCCAATTGCAGCCAAACCTGCCTTCCGGAACCGCATCGCCTGCTTTGTGCTTGCCGCTGGCGCTATCAGTAGTATATATGAGTTTAGCAGGTTGGGCCAGCCATTGAAGAAAACGTCTGATAATAAGAGGCGGTTCAATATCTGACACCTCAATTTCAGTAAAACGTTTATAAATATATGAAGGAGTTTTTAAACTTTCTTCTATTTGCTGTACTGTAAAAGTATGTTTTATACCTGTTTCATTATAATACTGTCCTAATGCACTATTCAAAACAGTTTTTGCGCGATCAGTGAAAATAAAACCTGTACATGTATAGTACTTCCCGCATTTATACGTATATTTCTTATATTCGGTGCCCACACCCTCCCCATACCTATATTTAGTTACGAAAGCCCTTCCCTCCTGCCCTAAAAGAATATTGTTCTCCATAAATAAAGCTTGGCTTTGCAATGAAGACTGTATTTGCCTACGATATTCCTGTTCCTGCTTCTGCTTATCCTGCAAAACGGTAGCTATTACAATACTAATTACGCCGACTGCAACTATAAAAATTAACAATCCCAATAAGACTGCATGCTTATACCGCATATTTCTTAGTAAACTACTATTCATTTTGCAAACCTCGCATCATCGAAAGGATCTTTAATATAAGACCAGTTCCTCTTTGTCTTTGAAAGAGGAACAAATTGACCAGATTTGTCGCCTTGCGTGTATTTGAGCTTAGCAGGCTGCTTCAGCCATTGAAGAAAACGTCCTAGGGAAGTTTGAGGGTGTTTGGGCTTTGTAGTCTCAGCAAAATTCGTATCTCCCTGTGCACTGTCTTTAACAACAGCCGTGAAGTTATTCCTTAGGCCTTTTGAAACTTCCTGTTCTGATACTTTATTATCTGGATTCTCAGTATTATATTGGCGGATAGCCTCCTCCAGCCATAGCCTGTCAACCTTCAATACAGGTCTCTCATAGCTGAGAGCATCTTTGCCATCGCTGCTGTAGCTCAAATCGCTGCCTATGCTCATGGAACAGTCCTCAAAGAAGGGGTTTTTACTTAGAGCATTAGATATAGATATATTTTTAACAAGTTTATCCCATAAAGCCTGCCGGTCAGATTCATCATTCTTCTCCTCGACATAATCAATAGCAATGTCCAGCAAACTAAGCACTGCCCCGATATACGGAGTGATATTCTTGCCGTGAACGAAGGCTTTTTCAATAAACTTGTTCATACCTTCTTCAACTAACCATTTTTGAGTACTCCCTAAAGCATCCAATTCTGCAGTACTTTTTTTATTATAATTCCCGACTAAGAAACCCAATAACTGGTAAACTCCGGAAGAACGCCCGACAATAGACATGGAAACATTCTCCCAAACACTGTCGGTATTGCCCCCGCTTATACGTGGATAGGAGTCATCTCCAACAAGGCCATTAACACTGACAGTGACATAATCTGCATCAATATTTTCGATACCCCCGCTTTGCACGGTAAAATCAAAAGTTAAGGGGTCCCCCCGACGTGTCCAGACCCCTCTGGATGCCATCGCATTGATTTGAGTCACAATGGATGCCACACGTTCCTGGATGCGACGGTATATGGACCACAGGCCGGAATCTGGCTTATAGACATTATCCTGCTGCCCGCTGCGCGACAGATACGCAGCAAAATCACCAAGAAAAGCAGAACTTTTCCATCTGCTTCCAGCTGCTGGCGTAGCCACTGTATTCCTCTGCCCATTTACTGTGGATGTTGAGATATCGAATGCCCGGGCAAACTTATCATAATCATGATGCATCTGGATATCAAGGAAATACTGAAGATCTTTTATCCCCTGAGGCACGTACTTCTTGTCTACCTCCTTATGCTTCGCATAATCGGCAGCGGCATCATCATACATCGCATAAAGGGCGTGGCTTATATGCCCCATATCTTCATCATTGAAGAAGCCTTTCGGCATATAGGAAAACCATAGCGCGGCATCCCTGTCAAGTTTGCCGTTATGATAGATCTCTTCAGCAGCGATATTGCCATCCGCTAATACACGATGTGCCGTATATTTAAGGCGCTGCCGCTCGCCCGGATCTTTCACGTTGTTATCAATAGCTTCATCAGACTGCTTTATACGGGTATCATTATATGCTTTGCTGACTTCGTATCGTAAAGCTGAAAGGCCGGGACTATTCCAGCTGCCTGTCATGGCTGCAGCATCTGCAACTTTTGTAATGCGTGAAATCAGTCCGTTATCAGCACACATACTGACGACAGGATCATAGATATTATTTGTCGAATACAGGTATTCTTCTAAGATATCTTTTACTTCTGCTGCTGACATGAGAACAGCGCGCAACATTTTACCTATCGACAAAGCAGCAAATGGATTGGGCGGATTGATTACACGTCCTCCGAAGGTAGGGTTTGCCCCGGTCCTATTAGATCGTAACGAATCTGATTGCAGGGAATTCAGGTTCTGTATCCTTCTGTCAAGGTCTTCCCTGTCTACGACATTCAGCTGTATATCTGACGGAATAAGCTTATCTGAGGCCTGCAGGTTCTTCCTGTCTGCTGAGAGCAGCTCTATTAAAAAAATATAGTGGGCTTTTGCTACGAGACATTCACTGTCTAAACGTTCCTGGATAGCCGTGAAAGCTTTCCCCCTCAGACCATGCTGGGACAGAGACATAGAAAGGCTGTTGATCTGCTGCTGGGCAAGCGTTATCTCATTTTCAACAGCAGATATTTCACTGTTCAGCCTGTCTGTAAGTTTTCCTATCGCAATTCGGACCATACTGTCCCCTTTGGTTTCTCACTTATCTTCACTTCGCTATACCAGTCGGGCCAGCGGGATTTGAACCCGCGACCCCTTGACCCCCAGTCAAGTGCGCTACCAAGCTGCGCTATGGCCCGAACTAAGTACTTTCAATCATCCCGCAGAATAAACGGAATACTTGCAAGCACGGTTAACAGACTATCACAACCGTTAACTTTCGTGTCGCATGAATGCCATATGTCATTATGAACGCCGTTTCTTTTCTTTGATCCTGACAGATATCTGTATAGGGCTTCCCTCAAAACCGAATTCTTCCCGCAAAGACCGCTCAATATAGCGGCGGTACCCATGCTCGAGAAAGCCTGTAGCAAAAATAACGAAACGGGGCGGTCGCGTAGCCGCTTGTGTGGCAAAAAGTATCCGGGGCTGCTTCCCTCCCCGCAGCGGGTGGGGATGAGCCGATTGCAGCTGTCCCAGGAAAGAATTGAGCTTGCCTGTAGGGATACGCTGATCCCAAGAGGACAGTGCTGTATTCATCGCATTAAGAAGGCGGTTGGTATGCCATCCGGTCTTTGCCGATAAATTCACACGCTGAGCCCACAAAACCCTGGTAAATTCGGTTTCCCACAAACGCTCAAGACGCTGGCGGCCAAAATCATCAAGCTTATCCCACTTATTGAATACGAGGACGATGGCGCGCCCGGCATCCACAGCCTGGCTCATGATCTTCAGATCCTGGTCCGATATGGGCTCGGATGCATCAAACAGCACCAGGGCCAGCTCAGAACGTTCTATAGCCGCCTGCGTCCTCAGGCTTGAATAGTAATCAGCGCCTGTCTGTTTGTGCAGGCGCCTTTTGATCCCTGCAGTATCGATGAAAAGCCAGTCATCATTGCCGATAGTGACGATCTCATCAACAGGGTCGCGTGTAGTCCCCGCCTCATCATGGACTACGGATCGTGCCTCATGGGCCAGCTCATTAAGCAGTGAAGATTTACCGACATTGGGCTTCCCGATGAGGGCAACCCTCCGCAAAGTTTCCGGGACCAGATACCCGGACCTGTTTTCAGCCCTTTCCAGCATAGCTAAAGCAGTGTCAAGCAGATCCCCTACTGCCCTCCCATGCATGGCGGAAATCGGCTGGGGTTCCCCTAAACCAAGCTTCCAGAACTCCGCAGCCTCATATTCAGCCTCAAGGGTATCAACCTTATTCACAGCAACTGTGACAGGCTTACCTGAAGCCCTGAGCATGGCGGCTATCCTGGAATCAGTATTTGTAAGCCCCACAGTGCCATCAACAACAAGGATCACTGCATCAGCCAGGCCGATAGCGACCTGTGCCTGGGAAGCAATAGCTGACTCTATGCCCTCAACATCGCTTTCCCAGCCTCCCGTATCAACGACCTTAAAGTCAGTGCCGGCCCATTCAGCATCATAAGAGACCCTGTCGCGGGTAACACCCGGGGTATCTTCAACAATTGCCGCGCGGTGCCCGAGTATCCTGTTGACAAGCGTGGATTTCCCCACGTTCGGGCGTCCCACAACCGCAATCACGCCGACCGCGGCATCATCCTGCCCGGAAGCTTCCCCATCGTTGGACAGCCCATCAGTAATAAGGGCCTTATCATCTTCTTCTAGTTCGTACCCGTCAAGCTGGGAGATATAATCGTCGTACAGTTTGCTGTCTATTGCTTCATTAACCAGCCCTATAAGCTTTTCAAGGGTCTGCTCGAAAGTCAGATCAGAATTATCAACAGTAGTGACCCCCGTAGCGGCATGCATAAACGCTGTGACTTTTGAGTCTTTAGCATCCCGCGCAGCAATATCATCTTTGCCGGCATTGCCGCCATAAATATCAAAATTACTGCCCGTGCCGAAGCCTGCGGAGCCGGCGCTGCGCTGAAGGTCACGCCGTGCCTGGCGTACTTCTTCACGTGCAGTCAGAAGGACACGCACGTCAGCATCAGGGGCAACAACAGTGGTAATATCGCGCCCTTCAGCAACGATCCCGGCACCGTGAGAAAAAGACCCCTCCGCTTTTTCCGCATCAATATAAGCACGCTGCGCTGCAATCAGAAGATGCCGTACCGGGATTATAGAGGATACTGCCGAGACCTGCGAAGATATCCTGGCAGAACGGATATCAGTATCTATACTTTTACCGTCGCTGAAAATATCACAATGCGAAGGGTCAAGCGAGATTGAAAAATGGCCTTCGGTAAAGAACTGTGAAACCAGTTCAGTGATATGCTGCTCATCACACTCAGTAAGGTTATTCAAGTCAGCACCCTGCTCAAGGCACCACCATGCCGCTGCACGGTACATCGCCCCCGTATCCAAATATGCGTACCCGAAATGCCGGGCAAGTGCCTGGGAAGTACTGGACTTCCCGACCCCGGAAGGCCCATCGATCGCAACCGTTATCATAACCCTACCGCCTTATGCAATGCATTGACTTCTGCAGCGGAAAGCACCCTGTAGGACCCTGATTTCAGGTCACCAAGCCGGATTGGGCCAATCTGTGTACGGAGCAGCTGTGTAACCGGGAATCCGGCAGCCCCAAAAATACGCCTGACAATGCGGTTCTTCCCTGAATGGATAACTGCCTTGACGACCGAGCGCTCCCTGTTCTGGGTGACAATCGAACAATGGTCAAGTTTTATCCATCCATCATCAAGCTGTATGCCTGTACGCACCAGACGACGGCACACATTCCCCCCAATATGCCCTTCAAGGGTAGCAATATATGTTTTTTCAACTTCATACCTGGGATGCATGGTATGCTGGGCCAGCTCACCGTCATCCGTCATAAGGATAAGGCCTTCGGAATCATAATCCAGCCTTCCCATATGGAAAATCCGTTCATATTTATCGCCGACGATATCGCGCAGAGTCCACCGCCCTTTAGGGTCATCCATCGTTGACAGCACCTTACGCGGCTTATTCAGCGCCAGCGTTATATGCTTATCGGAAATATGTATACGCGACCCGTCGACCCTGATCTCCTGATGCTGCGGATCAACACGCACCCCGAGCTCAGTAACAAGATCGCCGTCAACCTCAACACGGCCGTCAGTTATCATTACCTCACATTTCCTGCGTGAGCCGAAACCGGCCTGGGCTAATACTTTCTGAAGGCGGATACCTTCCTGAGATTCCTGATGCGCCTTTTGCGCGCGGCTGTAGTGATGTGGCATCGTTCTCCCAACGTGACCGTTACCTTGATTTATCGAACACTATAATTTTACACGGGATACCGTCATTCCGCATTTCAGTTTTTGGGCTGCGCAGCTGCTATGATGTTTCCAGTCATAACGGTTTGTAATTTTCGGCCTGCCCCGTGCTGAATATCAGCAGAGGCTGCCGGATCACCTTTCGAGAAAACTGAGGAAATATATGACTGATACAACTGAAACCCTGGTATATTCTTCTGACAGACCCAAGCATGCCCCGGCATCGCTGCCTGTGAGGGTTGGCGCAGAATTCGCAGGATCTTTCTTCGTTATATTCATAACGCTTATTGTTACCGGGCTGTTAGGCCCTGCAAACAATCAGATCCCTGGACTCATGGCTATAGTAGCAGCTCTCACCCTCGCTGCAGCATACGGCACAACCGCTATTGTTTTCGGGAAAGTTTCAGGCGGACAGATAAACCCTGCAGTCACTTTTGCTGCTGCTCTGACAGCACGTATCAGCTGGCTTGATGCCTTGCTGTATATCATCGCTCAGCTGCTTGGAGGGGCTGCAGCCGCAGCTATAGCGGTATTCATGGCGCCCACACCGATAACAAACACCGGCTTCCCAAGTGTAGGATTCATTGCGCATATGGCTAACCTGTATGACCAGGGGACGCAGCAATTCCTTTCTTTGCCTACCGTTTACTCGAATCTGACAACTTTCGATATGCGCTGGACTATCGTGCTTGAAGTCATCGCTGTCCTTGTGATCGTGGCAGCTTACCTGGCAACATCAAACCATAACGGCCTTGCTACACGTAAATACGGTATGGCTATGGCAATGGTTTATGGCCTTGGGGCTCTGGTTACATACCCGTTCGACCATGCTGGCCTTAACCCTGCCCGTTCTACAGGCATCGCTATTTTTGCCCAGATAAAGGGGCTTACTGATCCGTCCCCGCTTAAACAGTTATGGGTGTTCTGGGTTACTGCCCTTCTGGCTTCAGCGGTAGCGGCCCTTGTCGTGATCATCCACGATTCCGTCCACGCCAATGACGACGCAATCTACCGGGAGATCCAGTTCGAAGAGCAGAATGCCCCGGCTTCTGAGACTGATAAAAGCTCTGATAACACTGCGGAGCAGGATAGCTCAGACAGTACCGGCGGGACAACGATCATCGTAGAACAGGCCGATACCGGGGACAGCTCCGAAAACGGCAATACGGATGATGCCGCTGACGGGGATGCTGAGGGAAAACCTGATTCCGAGAGCTGATCTTCGCAGTAATATTCCATAACTCTTTATGTGGGGAGTCTGTTATAGGCTCCCCACAACTATAAAACTATGAGATCATCATAATGCTGATATACGTAATGATCAGCCCAACCCCTAAAGACAGGCCGATAAAGCTGTCAAACCCTGCTGAACGCACTTTCCACGGGCTTTTATCGCGCATAACAAGACGTATTATCGCCGAGATAATGGATGTCCCCGCAATAATAAAAGTCCCTGCTGCGGCATACCGGAAAAATACTGCTGCACATGCCAAAAGCACCATAGCAGCAAGAAGCCATTCAAACCACGGCTTGCCTTCCTGCGATTCAGAAACAAAAGGATGCTGTTTTCTGCGGCCCATATAACCTCTTAAACTGTTATAATCTATGCGGATACCTAAGCAATAACCCGGATCAGTGGAAGAAATGGCGCGTCCCTGTCACGTACATCGTAACACCGGCTTCCTGTGCCGCCTGGAATACTTCTTCATCCCGGATCGAGCCGCCCGGCTGTACAACAGCTTTTACCCCGGCCTCCGCAAGGATCTGCATCCCGTCAGGGAAGGGGAAGAATGCATCGGAAGCCGCAACTGCGCCGTTGGTGCGGTTTGCCCCGTCAGCAAGCGTATTTGCCCGTGTAACAGCAAGCTGGCTGGAATCTACCCTGTTAACCTGCCCCATGCCAATGCCGACTGTCGCACCATCATGGGCAATAAGGACAGCATTGGATTTTACACTGCGTACAGCCCTCCATGCAAATTCCAGGTCTTCAAGCGTCTGGCCGTCAGCGGCCTGCCCTGCGGCAAGTATCCAGTTGCCAGGGTCATCCCCATATGCATCAATATGGTCTTCCGACTGGATAAGGAGCCCTCCGTCTATCACCCGCAGCTGCTGTGTATTTTCCGGCGGTGCGGACACTTCAAGTATTCTCAGGTTCTTCTTTGTTCTAAGAAGTTCAAGTGCCTCCGGGTCATATCCGGGTGCCGCTATTACCTCAGTAAATACCGGTTTGACCTGCCGGGCCATTGCCAGCGTCACTGTACTGTTAGCTGCAATAACACCCCCGTAGGCACTCATAGGATCGCAGGCGTGGGCCTTGCGATGTGCCTCAGCCACGTCCGCACCAATCGCCAGGCCGCAGGGGTTCGAATGCTTGACAACGGCAACGGCTATGCGGTGCGGAAAGTCCCACACACTGCGCCACGCTGAATCAGCATCAACATAATTGTTATAGCTCATAGGTTTGCCGTTAAGCTGCCGGGCATGGGCAAAATTATTGAGTGCCAGAGGATCGCAATACAGTGCCGCACTCTGATGCGGATTCTCGCCATATCGCAGAGTATGCGCCAGATCCCATGTACGGGTGTAGGCAGCTGGATAAACTGCGGGCACCTCAGCTTCTCCGCCTTCACCTTTTTCAGTCCGGCCGCCCCACTGTCCGCGCGACCACTGCGCAATAGCGGCATCATACTGCGCAGTGCAGGCAAATGCTTTCGCAGCCAGAGCACGCCGTTCCCGTAGGGTAAACCCGCGCCCGTCCGATATACGTTCAGCAGCGAGGGAGTAATCCTGAGGATCAGTGATAACTGCAACACTGGAACTGTTTTTTGCGGCACCGCGGATCATGGACGGGCCGCCTATATCGATCTTTTCAATAACAGCTGCCTCGCCGGCCCCTGACCGTACTGTCTGAGCAAAAGGGTACAAATTGACTATCACCGCATCAAAAGCTTTTATGCCTAGGGCTTCCAGCTGTCCGGCATGGCCAGGGTTCTCCATATCGGCAAGTATCCCGGCGTGGATATGCGGATCCAGTGTTTTTACGCGGCCGTCAAGGCTTTCAGGGAACCCCGTCACTTTTTCTACGGGAGTTACTTCTACCCCAAGTTCCTCAAGCCGCAGCGCAGTCGAACCGGTAGAAACAACTTCTGTGCCGGCAGCTATGAATGCTTCTGCAAGCGTCTCAAGGCCTTTTTTATCGAAAACAGAGACGATAACCCTGTGTATGGGACGGTGCGGATCAGCCATTATGCCCTCCTTGAGCGGTTTCTCCGGTACTGTGAGGTTTCTGGGGATCTGCTGAGTTTGCAGTATCCTTATCCTTATTACCCCTATTCTTCATCCCCAGAAAGTCAAACAGATATTGCCCGCATACAATGCCAAGGGACAGCAGCCATGACGCCAGAAGCCCCCACACCAGCGGCCTTCCTGTAACGCTGAGGGAATCAGACAGGTTGACTCCAACATATGCCAGATTTTTTACACCCAGTGAACCCGATGACAGCATATAGAACAGGGTACTTACACAGATAACTGTGATAATAGCAACAACAAAAGCACCTGCAGCATAGGCGAAATCAACAAGCTTCGCTATGACAGCAGTCCCGACAGCCGCGGAACGGGGATAGTCCTGTCTGGCGGTGCCATGATCCTCCTGGTCCGCACCCGGATCCGGATCTGCAGCTGTCTCCAAACCTGCCTCTTCCCCATCATTATGGCCGTCGTGGGATGCCTGTCCTATGATACCCGGCAGCTTAAGCTCCGTATCCTCCTGCCTGATATCCCTCCCGGAAAAAAGGTTGAATCCTCTGCGCGACGATATGGTCTGAAGCCCCAGGAGAAAAGCAATGATGATTGGGATAATAAGAATGGCTATAATGACGTTCTGGGATGACAGCGATTTCGGCAGTATTCCGAAAACGGGGATGACCGGCAGAGCCGTTGATCCGCTTTCCCACAAAGTAAATACCCCTACATTACCGATAACAATACCTGAGCCTAGCAGCCATGATAATGCCCAGACCATAAGGTTAGGAAGCCAGCCAAGGCTCACTGCGGTCGTGATAACTGCTGACGCCGGCCCCATGGAAACATAGGACATGACTTTGCCCATTGAGCGGAAATTCAGTATTATCCATATCAGTACGGTAACGAATGAAAGCACAGAAAGGACAATAAGAAAACGCACTGCAAGTCTTATACCGAGCAGGACCGTCCTGCGCAAAGTCGCAGAAGTCTTCTGCATAAGGCTTTTTCTCGCCCGCCGGAAAAGGGGAGATTTCCTGTCAATAGTGAGAAGGCAGCCGCAGGCAAAAACCAGCCAGCTGTACAGTACAGCGCGCCAGATGCTTATTGCGACGAAATCCTGCGCCCTCCAGAGCAGGACAGCGGTAAAAATGATCCATACGCAGCTTCCCGCCAGGAATCCTCTTGGGTCTATATGGAAACGCCGTCCGCATGCCCTGATGAGGATGATCCAGATAAAAATGAACCCTAATGGCACAAAAGTTACAGGAAGCCCTGCATAGGTGATCCCAATCCCCTGGGACAGCAAAAGGAATGCTGCACTCACCTGCATTGCATAATTAGCCGGCTGTGTGTGCGTTTCCATACCTATAATGAGGAGTAACAGCGAGGTGAGGAGAACAACGGAAACCGCGAACAGGCCATAAGATACGGCTGCAGTCAGTATACCTCTCAGAACGGGACGGAAAGGGCCGCCAGCTGTCCCACTTTCCACATCAGGGCTGCCTGAAACGCCTGCTGAAGACTGTGCTGTCCTGGGATGCGGTTGTTTCCGTTCACTCATCATAGGCATCCGGCTTAAGCAGGCATAGAGAATAACGCCGATACAGGATATCCTGCAATGCGGTCGTAACCGTCAAGGCCGTCAAGCTTCATAACAAAGCTGAAACCGGCAACAGCGCATTTGCTCGACTCAAACAGCTTCATTGCAGCCCATGCCGTACCTCCTGTTGCAACAAGGTCATCCGTAATAAGCACCTTTGAGCCCGGCCTGACGAGCCCTTTCTCGACTTCCATAGTTGCCTTGCCGTATTCAAGCGTATAGGACTGGCTGATTACAGGAGGAGGCAGTTTCCCTGCCTTCCGAACTGCTATGAATCCTTTGTCCAGGCGCTGGGCGAGTACCGTGCCCAGCAGGAACCCCCTTGCCTCAAGGCCCGCGATATAATCGAAATCATCCGCAGGCACAGGAAGCGAACTGACTAATGCATCAACAAGGATGCGCATACCCCGCGGGTCAGCAAAAACAGGCATGAAATCCCTGAACAGTATACCCTCCGAAGGGAATCCCGGGACAGTCCTGATCAGAGACCCAAGATACTGAGCATCTTCACCGGATACTCCTGCAACCGGCGAAAAGCTGATATCATTTGCTGGCATGTGCTATCCTCCGCGAAGGTTTATTTAGTTATTGCCATCCGTCTGGGAAGGCTGGCTTTCAAAGCTTTTCTGATCCGCGTCCTCTGAAGGCGTGGTATCAGTGCTGTCCGTCTTACCCTGGCCGGTCCCGTCTTCCTTTTTGGGAAGCGGATTGCCCTCTTCATCGACTTCATCATCAGAAATATATGCAGGACGCACCGGAGGCTCGGTGATCGCCTGTATCCTCCACTTGGACAGTGACCCTTCAGAATCAATAACTATTTCATCATGGTCAAGGTCAACGGAACGCACAGTGCCCAGAAGCCCGCTTACGGTAGCAACTTCATCACCCGGTTTCAGCGCCTTTCGGAAATCCTGTATTTTATTCTGCTGGGACCTCTGTTTGCGTGACGTCCACCACATAAGGGCGATCATAAGGATGATCAGCACAAGAAGGATCAATGTTGAAGGCTGGAAGCTATTCATGAAAACTCCTATTTCGATCTGCCAGCGCCCTGGCTGGAACCCCATTCAGGGAATTCGCAGTAACTGCGAACGGCTAACTTACCTCAGTAAATTCTAAAACAAAATTGAGACATCATCTTCAGGGGGCGTAAGCCCGAGATGCTGCCATGCTCTCTTAGTTGCGGCACGCCCGCGTGGCGTCCGGATGAGGAACCCCTCGCGGACCAGGTACGGCTCGCACACGGTTTCCACGGTTTCCGCTTCCTCACCTACCATAGCAGCCAGATTATTCAGGCCCACAGGCCCGCCGCCGAACTGCCTGCATAACGCATTCAGGACTGCAATATCAAGGCGGTCAAGCCCCTCTTTGTCGATCTGGTACAGCTCCAGGGCAGAGATCACAGACTGGGCATCGATCATGCCCAGATCGTGGACTATCCCCCAGTCACGCACTCTGCGCAGAAGGCGGTTGGCCACACGAGGCGTCCCCCTTGACCGTACTGCGAGCTCTCTGGCAGCTTCATCGTCAATGGACAGGTCGAGTACTGCTGAAGAACGCTTCACCAGAAGCTCCAGCTCGGATTTGGGATAATAGTCAAGATGGGCAGTGAACCCAAAACGCGCGCGCAGCGGGGAAGGGAGCATACCTTCGCGGGTCGTAGCGCCAATAACCGTAAAACGCGGAAGCGTCAGAGGTATGGATGAAGCGCCGGGTCCCTTTCCTACCATAACATCTACGCGGAAATCTTCCATGGCAATGTACAGGAGTTCCTCTGCTGCCCTGGGGAGGCGATGGATCTCATCAATAAATAAAACTTCGCCTTCATCAAGGGAACTGAGGATAGAGGCGAGATCGCCCGCATGCTGGATAGCAGGCCCTGACGTTACACGGATCGGTACCCCCAGTTCCCTTGCAACGATCATAGAAAGCGTCGTTTTGCCCAGCCCCGGGGGGCCTGCAAGCAGTATATGGTCAGGAGGAACGCCGCGTTTCTGTGCAGCATTGAGGAACAGCGCCAACTGGGCCTTCAGCCGGGGCTGTCCGATAAAGTTATCCAGAGACAGCGGACGGAGCTCTTCATCGCTGATCCCCTCATTATCCTGCGGAACGGCAGAAATAACACGCAGCGATTCTTCGGCAGCATCAGGGTTCTGCCAGCCTTCCTCAGATGCAGCCCAGCTGTCAGAAGAAGGCCCTCTGTTTTGGTTATTATTGTAGGATGCCATTAACGCCCCCTGTCCAGATCGCTCAGGGCTGCCCTCAGAACGCGGGGGACATCGTCATCGCCCAGAGGCTCTTCAAGGCCCAGCTGCCCGACAGCTGTTTTAGCTGCTGAATAAGCATCTTTCTGCTGCCACCCCAGGGAGACAAGGCCAAGCACCACCTGCTGGATATTATGGTCTGTCGCATCGGACTGCGGCGAGGAACCTTCCTGCGCAGACCCGTCTGAAAGCTCCAGGTCAACCGAACCGCGCAGCTCAAGGATTATTTTCTGCGCGCCTTTTTTCCCAAGCCCGGGCGCCCTGGTAAGGGCAGTGACATCATTATCACGTATTGCCGCTGACAGGTCCTGCACAGATAATGTTGACAGTATAGCCATAGCGACTTTAGGCCCTATGCCGCTGACTTTCTGAAGCTGCATGAACAGTTTTCTCGAAGGGGTATCCGTGAACCCATAAAGCCCTATAGCATCCTGCGATACTGTCATCTGCGTGATGATGCGCTCATGCTGGCCGGCATGGAGGCGTGCCGTATCGCGCGATGACATCCGGACACTGAAACCGAGCCCATTCACATCAATAACAATGCTGTCGGCATCAACAGCAAGGATGTCTCCTTCAAGGCTAGCTATCATTCTGCACTCCACCTGTTTTCGAACGTATGTTCGATAGTCTACATGTCGCGGCGGACACCTTTGCTTTTCAGGCTGCGCACCGCATCTGTCCACTGTTTCTGTGCAGCAGTAAGATGCTGTTCCCTCTCACCGCCCTGGATAGCGCCTGACGGCCGCAGGGCGTGGCATATCGCCAAGGCCAGTGAATCTGCGGCATCAGGGGGCGAAGGCGGCTCATTCAGGGACAGTATTTTGGCGACCATAGCCTGCACCTGGGGTTTATTGGCCTGCCCGTTGCCAGTGACAGCCATTTTTGCCTCAGTCGGGGTATGCAGCGCTACGGGTATACCGCGCTGCGCAGCAGCAACCATCGCAAGCCCCGCAGCCTGCGCGGTGCCAAGCACGGTATTGCGGTTCTCCTGAGCAAAAACACGCTCAATCGACACGACATCCGGAACGAAAGTGCCAAATTTCTGCGACAGGCCGTTGAATACCGCAAGCAGCCTGATATCCTGGGGATCCTGCGGGGAGCTGCGTATCACGTCCACATGGATAAAAGAAAGCCGGCGCGCACTGCCGGCTTCTATTATGCCGACTCCGCATCGCGTAAGACCGGGATCGACTCCGCAGATGATCATTGCCTATTCTGCATCCTCAAGCTGCTGCAGCACCTCGTCTGAAGCAGTCCAGTTGGCATAAATATTCTGGACATCATCCAGGTCATCCAAAGCATCGATAAGCCTGTTCACTTTAACAGCAGCATCAAGATCCAGATCAACTTCGTTCAACGGCACAAGTGTTGTTTCAGCAGAATCATAATCAATACCTGACTCCTGCAGCACCTTGCGGACTGTTACCACATCCGACGGCGCGGTTGTGACGATATAGGTGTCGCCGTTATTCTCGACATCTTCGGCACCCGCCTCAGCTGCCATATCAAACAGCGAATCGAAATCAACACCTTCAGAGGGGACGACGATCTGCCCCTTACGCTCAAAATTAAAACTGACGGAACCGTTCTCGGCGAGCGATCCGCCATTCTTTGAAAGCGTTGAGCGCACATCTGCCGCAGCCCGGTTACGGTTATCAGTCAGGCACTGCACTATCAGGCCTATTCCGCCGGGGGCATAGCCTTCATAGACGATCTCTTCATAATTGGCGCCGCCGGCTTCCTCACCGGAACCGCGCTTTACTGCACGGGTAATGTTGTCAGCTGGTACAGAGCTTTTCTTCGCCTTAACGATCGCATCATACAGTGTGGGATTTCCGTTAGGGTCCCCGCCGCCAGTCCTGGCAGCGATCTCAATATTCTTGATCAGCTTGGCAAAAAGCTTCCCGCGCTTGGCGTCGATAGCAGCTTTCTTATTCTTGGTAGTGGCCCACTTGGAATGTCCTGACATATTCCTCCTGACGGTAATATGCTGCGTCTTTAAACGTAACGATTCTATGCTTTCGCACCGACATACGCTAGCGCAGTACGGATGTGCCGGCCGCCTGCCCGGTACCGGCAAGGCCATAATAAAGGCTGAGTATATCATCGGTTACAGTTGCCCAGTCAAAATCATCAGACCGCGCCATGCCCGCCCTGACCATAGAGCTGCGGCGTGCATCATCTTTAAGCACCGTACACACAGCTTCTGCAAGTTTTCCGGGATCGCTGCTGGGGAAAAGCTCAGCACAGGCGCCATTGCATGAAACGTCTTTGAAAGCCTGCAGATCTGACGCCACCAGGGGGCATCCGGCAGCCATGGCTTCGGCGAGGACTATGCCGAAGCTCTCCCCTCCGGTCTGAGGCGCCACATAGACAGAAAGGCTTTTGTAGAAACCGGCTTTATCAGAGTCGCTGATCCTCCCCAGGAATTCAACATGTTCCCGGAGGCCATCTCCCCCGCTGCCCAAAGCGGATAAGACCTGCCCGGCTTCATCCTTCCCATCGCCGGCGCATAAAAACCGCGCATGGGGGAATTCCTCAAGTATGGCAGGCATAGCCTGTGCAAAAACCGAGAACCCCTTGCGCCCCTCTTTCATCCTCCCCAGGAACCCTATTGTCGGGGCATCCCGCGATCCCTGCCATACTGCATGCGGCTGCGCAGAAACAAATACGTTCTTATGGATACCGTTAGGGATGACATGCACAGGTATCTTCCGGTCCAGATAGTGCACAGCGATCTTCTGGGCCGACGGGGAAACAAAAACTGCTTCATCGATATCTTTCAGATAGTCATGCAGATATTTTTCAAAGAGTTTAAGGGCAAGGGGGTATTCTTGGAATGACGTGTGGAACGTTGCAACAATGGGTGGATGGGAGAAGCCCCTGAAGAATACCTTATGCGAGATGCTCGGGATCTCGGGTTCATGCACATGGATGATGTCAAAATGGCCTTGCCGCACCCAGTTGCGGACAGTATTCCCTACAAAGCCGAAATATGAGATATGGGCCACAGACCCGTTGTACGGGAAGGCAAATGACGTATTAGTAGTCTGTACCCATAATGGCATATCTTTAGTGCGGCGGCCGGGGGCAAGGACTGATACGGAATGCCCGCGCGATATCAGCTCCCCGGCGAAATCTTTCACATGCGCCTGCACCCCACCCGGAGCCTCAAAAGAATACGGGCAGATAATACCTATGCGCAGGGGCTGCGCCGTGGGAAGCTCTTCCCTGAGGGAATGCTCCTCGCGCAAAAGGCTGCCGTCAACCATCTCAGTACCACCTTCGTTCAGTGACATATCCGGCACAGTTATACTGCATAAGCGTACTGGTATCAAGTTTACCTCAGCCGGCCCTTATCAAGGTCCTCAAGGAAAATAGGCTGCATCATATGCCAGTCCTGCGGATGCTTCTCAAGGCCCTGTGAATATATCGCGGCCCACTCCTGGGTGATCTGCTGCAAAGCTTCAGTCCTGCCCATGCCTTTCCACGAATCAGGCTGTATAACACCTGAAATATATAAAACATATCCGGAACGGCATCGCGCTGCATGACGCCGCACTGCATCAAGCCGTTCCCTGTAGATATTGACGACGTATAGCGGCACACCCATATCAAAAGCGAGGGCTGCCGGACCCGCCGACGCACGGATACAGGAGTCGAAAAACCTGACAAAAATACCATGCCGCCTCAGATCCCTGTCAGCAAGAAGCGGGACGATAACACACCTGCTGCCCATAATCTTCTTGAGCCGTTCTGTAATATCCCTGTCACCTGTGGTAAAAAGGGTTATCCCCAGGCTCTCCCTTATGGAGATGAATATATCAAGCAGCTCTTTATTTTTCAGGTTCTCTGTAACGGTTGCAACAGGGGCGATATGGCCGTACGCCCATAACGCTGCATAATCCCAGTTGCCCTGGTGCCCAAGTGCGGCAGGGAATGCCGAAACAGCGGGCTGCCGGGCGATAGCTTCAGCATAGGGGCCGTCAATGCGGACCCGGGCGTTGATCTGTTCAGCACTGCGTGCTTTTATTGTCATCGCCTCAGCAAAATAAGCAAAATACGACTGGACGCCCAGGCGCGAAAGATGCCTCAGACGGCGGTATGAGATCCGGGGATCCCTCAATGCCTGCGTATGCCTGATATTCTTTTCAAGCTGTTGTACCGGAGGAAGCCTCAGGGCCCATACTATCCATGCCAAAACAGCAAAAACTGCCCTTACGGCACTTTCAGGCATCTTATGGGCATGCCTGGCAATAAAAATAAGAAACCTGTCCTGCATACAGACACCCCTGTTCCTTAGCCGGCATGCAGCCGGGCTTACATATGTTCAGTCAGCCCTTTTTCTTTGGCTGAAGAATAAACGGTATAAAGGCGCTGGCCCACCGTGACGGCACCAAGCACTGCCAGCAGCACCATAAAGCAGGAAAGGACAGCTACGGGAAGCCCCATGCCTGTAAGCCCCATGCCGACAAGGATAATAACGAGCCTGTCAGACCGCGTGGCGATGCCGTTTTTGGCATCCAGACCTATAGACTGGGCCCGGGCACGGATATACGAAGTGACAAATGCCGTCATCATGGATACGAGTGCCGCCCAGAAACCGATCTGCGGCCACAGCGTCCAGAAATCTTTTAGCCGGATAAGGTAAATGGCAACGCCAAGGAGGACAGCCCAGTCGGCGATACGGTCCACGGTCGAGTCAAGGAAAGCGCCGAAGGCAGTACCTCCGCCGCTCTGGGCAGCGACAGTGCCATCCAGTGAGTCGAAGATCACCATGACAGTGATCATGGCAGCCCCCGGCAGCAGCCATCCGGTGAACCCTGTCAGTACTGCGAAGAAAGCGGTGCCGACAGCACCGGCAATAGTCACCATATTTGCCGTAACGCAGAGCTTTACCAGAGCGCGGGCTATAGGGCTGATGATTTTCCTCCACGGTCCACGAAGTTTCTCAAACATAATCTGCCGCCTGCTGTCCTGACTGTTTCCAAGCTTTACTGCGCACTACCGGCTGGAATTCCTGCGGGCTGCACGGCCGATGTTACGGCGCAGAAATCGGCAGCGGAACTGATCTGTGCATGGGATTCAATAGCTGTGTTGATCCACGCAACAGCATCGTCAGCCGGGACTCCGTTGAGCTGGCTCCCATCCCGGAAACGGAAGCTGACAGCGTTATTGTCGCGGTCTTCATCACCGACGATCAGGATGAACGGGACCTTCGATTTCGACGCATTGCGGATTTTCTTGCCAAAACGGTCATCGGAAGCATCAAGCTCACAGCGCACAAGGCTTTCATCAAGACGGTCCAGGATGCCGCGCAGATATTCCGTACTGGTATCTGCCACGGGGACGCCCAGCACCTGCACCGGGGCAATCCATGCAGGCAAAGCGCCGGCGTAATGCTCGAGCAGGATAGCAAAGAAGCGTTCTATTGCACCGAAAAGCGCACGGTGGATCATCACAGGGCGCTGGCGTGTCCCGTCAGCCGCGATATATTCCAGCCCGAACCGCTCAGGAAGGTTGAAATCAAGCTGGATTGTAGACATCTGCCATGTGCGCCCGAGCGCGTCGCGTGCCTGTACCGATATTTTGGGCCCATAGAATGCAGCGCCGCCGGGATCACTGACAAGCTCAAGCCCGGATTCTTCAGCGACCTGGGCAAGCGTATCTGTTGCTTCCTCCCATATCTCATCCGATCCGACGAATTTATGCTCATCTTTGGTAGACAGCTCCAGGTAGAAATCATTCAGTCCGAAATCCTTAAGGAGGTCAAGGACAAAGGAAAGCAGGCTTTTCAGCTCATCACGCATCTGCTCGCGGGTGCAGTAGATATGCGAATCATCCTGGGTCAGGCCGCGCACGCGGGTAAGCCCATGTACAACGCCGGATTTCTCATAACGGTAAACTGTGCCGAACTCAAACAGCCGCAGCGGGAGTTCACGGTATGAACGCTGGCGTGATTTGAAGATAAGGTTATGCATCGGACAGTTCATGGGTTTGAGATAATAATCAAACCCTTCGCGCACAATATTTCCCTCAGCATCACGTTCCTCATCCAGATGCATGGGAGGGTACATCCCATCCCTGTACCACTGCAGATGCCCGGAAGTTTCATACAGCCCGCCTTTGGTGATATGCGGGGTCTGTACGAAAGAGTAATGGTTCTTCCTGTGCTGGATGCGGGAATATTCCTTCATCGCATTGATGATCGCCGCACCCTTGGGATGGAATACTGCCAGCCCCGGGCCGATCTCATCGGGGAAGGAGAACAGGTCCATCTCGGCCCCCAGCTTGCGGTGGTCACGTTTTGCAGCTTCTTCAAGCCGCTGCAGATATGCTTTCATATCTTCTTTTGAAGCCCATGCTGTGCCGTAAATACGCTGGAGCATGGGGTTCTTCTCATCCCCGCGCCAGTACGCGGCAGCAGCACGCTGAAGTTTAAAAGCCTTGATATACCGCGTATTAGGCAAATGCGGGCCATGGCACAGGTCTGTCCATACAATGGTACCGTCGCGGTCAACATTGTCATACATGCTCAGTTCGCCTTGGGATACCGCCGTATCTTCACCGGCATTGATCGCATCTTCAGCAGCCTCAATAAGCTCAAGTTTATAAGGCTGCCCTGCCTCTTCCTCACGGGCCTGCGCTTCCGTAACCGTGCGGCGCCTGAAGCTCTGACTGGATTTGATGATGCGCTGCATATGCTTTTCGATCTCTTTGATATCATCCGGTGTGAAAGGGTGCTCCACGCCAAAATCGTAATAGAAACCATCTTCTATAACAGGGCCGATACCGAGCTTCGCATCAGGGTATATCTCCTGTACAGCCTGGGCCATGACATGCGTAGCCGAATGGCGCATGATCGCAAGGCCGTCTTCGCTGTCAAGCGCAATGGATTCAACAGTATCGCCTGCATGGAGAGGGGTGTAAAGATCACGGGGCTGCCCGTTGATGCGCACTGCAATAATATTTTTATCTGATTCAAACAGCTGGACACCCGTTACCTCGGGTTCCACTTCCCTGTGCTCTCCGTCTACAACCACAGGGATAAGTGAGGATGCTTCCGACATCGCCTGTCCTTTTCTTTCTGGGTACCGCGTTACTGGTGCGGACCGTGGACTTATATGTGTAACTTAACAGATTATGGTGCTTTATACGGACAACCGGCATATACACTGTACGAACAGCACGGTTCCCGGCCGTTCTGGTTCTGGGAAAGATACATGGCCCGCTTCTGCTGCAGTTACAGAACAGATATATATCTGATTTGGGGAGAAAATGCAGGAGGGGGGGGATCCATAACTGTGGGCGATATAGGAATCGAACCTATGACCCCTTCCGTGTGAAGGAAGTGCGCTAGCCGCTGCGCCAATCGCCCAAATTGCTATCGCCTGTCGCGCGTGGGCGATACAGGAATTGAACCTGTGACCCCTTCCGTGTCAGGGAAGTGCGCTAGCCGCTGCGCCAATCGCCCAAAGATTCTTTGCGAGGTGGGCACGAGAGTCGAACTCGCCTAAACGGCTTTGCAGGCCGCTGCCTAACCGCTTGGCTAACCCACCGCATCGGTCATACGAATCACTAAGACCGGAGCGGGCAACGGGACTCGGACCCGCGGTCTCGACCTTGGCAAGGTCGCGCTTTACCAACTAAGCTATGCCCGCAATACGTGTGTTCTGACGAACACAAAAGATAAATATATCGGTTAGTATCTACAATGCGCGCATCACGGCGTGTTTCTTTCACGCTATAGGCTAAGTCATATCTGCTCCCCTCTGTCATGCGCTATCCTGTAAACAGCAACAGCGATTTACAGCGGCAATTTATGAGTCAAGGAAGGTCTATATGCCGGATCAGGTACAGCCTCGCGGCTACGCAGCGGAAGACCCTGCGGATACTCACCATCGTACAGTCCTGGTCTCTGCTTTTGAAGGATGGAATGATGCTGCCCAGGCCGCTACAGGGGCGCTCCGGCATCTTCTCAAGGCTCTGGAAATCGCCTCATACGAAGTGGACCGCATCCGCTCCTCGTCTTTTTTTGATTACCGTTCAACGCGTCCGGTCATCTGTTGTGTTGACGGGAGACGGCAGATACTCTGGCCTGAAGTTACTTTTTATACTGTTGACGTCAGCCCCTCCCTCACCTTGCTTATTGAGATCGGCCCGGAGCCCAGTTTCAGCTGGATAGAATTTTCCCAGCAGACCCTGCGCATCGCCGATGAGTACGATATCAATGAAGTCATCACCCTGGGGTCCATGTTCAACGATGTCCCCCATACCCGCCAGCTTCCTCTGTTCGAGGCGGATTCCGACGATGCAGCCTGCGCAGAAGACTCATACAGCGGCCCGATAGGCATACCGTCAGTCCTTAATATTACGGCTGCTGAGCAGGGGTATAAAACCCTGAGCCTCTGGGTCAGCATCCCCCAGTATACGGGTACCGACAGCTGCCCTGCGGGGATCCTTGCGCTTATCAGCAGGCTGGGCTCATATCTTAATGTTGAACTTCCCAAAGGGAACCTGCTGCACCGCACCCACGAATGGGCCCTGTCAGCAGATGCACTTCTGGCATATAATGATGACCTTAAAGAATACGTCCGCAGCCTGGAAAAAATCTCTGACAGGGAAGCTGCCGAGAACTCCATGGGCATACATGGAGATGATATCCCCCAGGGTCTTAAAGAACAGCTTGTCAACGAGGCGGAAGAATTCCTCAATTCCATCGATACAGATAACCGCGGGGCTTCAGGTGTGCCGGGAAAACCCGAAAACTGAGATAAGGAGCATGGTCTGCATTACACTTGCAGATAGAAGGATGCTTTATACTGCAGGAGCGGTTTGTCCGCCCCGCTGCCTGAAGGTCCATGATAATATCCATTTATAAACAGTGCTGAGCTGCTGCAGGAGGATACAATGGCATCAATGATGATACACCGAAAGTCGCGGGGATTCGCGCCTGACGGGTTTTTTGAATGTGAAGCAAAAGGCCTCCAATGGCTGGCAGAAGCGTCGGGTAAAGGCGGCCCCCGGGTGGTCGCAGTGGATTCATGGGGGCGCGATTACCTTGATATTGAGCGTATACTGGCTTCTGCCCCTTCCAGCCAGGCTGCATTCAGCTTTGGGAAAGCCCTGGCGCATATGCACGACTGCGGTGCTGCAGCATGGGGGGCACCTCCTGCAGGGTATTCGGGGATATCGTATTTCGGGCCTCTCCAGGATCCTGTCCCTATGGATACCGGCAGCTGGAGCACAGTTGCTGAATATCTTGCAGAGGGAAGGCTCCGGCCTATGGTCAGGATAGGTATGGAGCGCGGAGCCCTGGATTCCGGCGATATGGCCCTTACCGAACGTGTTATTGATGCCCTTCCGGATATCCTTGGTGCCGCTGCGGATGACAGTCCGGCCCGTGTACATGGCGACCTGTGGAGCGGGAATGTTATGTGGACATCAACAGCGGCCGACGGTTCAGCACTCCGGCAGGCGGAAGCAGTCCTTATTGATCCTGCAGCCCATGGAGGGCACCGTGAAGAGGATCTGTCCATGCTCCAGCTTTTCGGCATGAGCTACATGCAGGAGATCCTCGACGGATACCGCAGCGCCCATCCGCTGAAAGCAGGGTATGCAGGCAGGGTCACCCTGTGGCAGCTCTACCCTATTGCCGGGCATTGCGCCTTTTTTGGCGGCGGATACGTCAGCCAGTACCGGTCAATGTGCCGGAGCCTGCTTTCCTAGGAAGCATCCGGCGCCGGATGCGCCGGGTTTACGAGAACGCATGCTTCAGACGGTCAAAAAAGCCGCCCTGGTTCTGTTCAAGAGGGCGTGAACTCTGTTCAGGCACAAAATCATTATCCTTACGCTTCTGCGCGAACTCCTCAATAAGGCCGCGCTCCTGGTCATTCACCTTTTCAGGGATAGAGATGAGGATATGGACAACCACTTTCCCACGCCTGGAATTATCCCGGATATCCATTACACCGAGGCCGTCAAGGGAAACAGAAGACCCTGGCTGCGATCCGGCAGGTATCTCCACTTCCTGGTCACCGTCAAAGGTCGATACCACCGCAGTATGGCCGAGCAGCGCCCACGTCATAGGGACTGTGATCCAGCAGTGCAGGTCATTGCCCTGGCGCGTAAACTGCTTATCTTTTGCAATCGATACGTCAACATAAAGGCTTCCCGCCGGGCCCCCGCCCTCGCCGACTTCGCCCTGGCCGCTGAGCCGCAGGCGGGTATCATTTTCAATACCGGCAGGGATATTGACACCGACCGTACGGTTTGTACGGACACGCCCATGACCATGACAGCGCCCGCAGGGGTCTTCGATAACAGTACCGTGCCCTTCACAGCGGGCACAAGGCTGGGAAGTTACCATCTGTCCGAGAAGGGTATGCCTGACGGACTGGACAGTACCGCTTCCGTGGCATTCGGGGCAGGTCACCGGTTCGGAGCCGTCGGCTGAGCCGGATCCTGAACAGTCAGGGCATATAGCATATGTTGGGACAGTGATATTCTGTACACCGCCGAACACCGCTGTCTTCAGATCAATTGATACGCTCGCAAGGGAATCCCGCCCCGGCTGGCTCCTTGGCACGGGCCCCCGGGAACGCGCACCTCCAAAAGCCCCTCCGAAAACCGTATTAAGGATGTCGGAAACATCATCAAAACCCGCAGAGGATGCGCCATATGCGGAATCAGGGTTGAGCGGGTCAACGCCCTGGTCATACATGCGCCTTTTATCGTCGTCAGACAGTACCTCGTACGCTGTATTAACCTCTTTGAATTTCTCTTCAAATTCTGCACCTGCAATATCAGGATGGTACTTACGGCTCAGTTTCCGGTAAGCTTTTTTGATCTCATCCTGTGATGCCGTGCGGTCAATGCCTAAGACCTCATAATAATCAGCCACAATTTACTCCTGAAAAATACAACTGCTACATTGTGCCACAACGCCTCTATTTTTGATCGTTCCCCATGAACCGGGTAAGATACTGCGCCACAGCCCTGACAGCAGATATCGTTATACGGTAATCCATATGGGTAGGGCCGATAGACCCGACAAACGCAATAGAATCGTTGTCAGACGGGCCTGCACTGTCAGTATCATGCCGTACCCCATAGCCCGATGTGACGACTGCCGTATGAAGGAGCCCCGGCATATGGGTTTCGGAACCGATAGCTATGCCGACCCCATCCATCCTGTTTGCCCGGGCCTCGGATGCAAGGTTATCCATAAGATGCATAACAACGATCTGTTCTTCAAGCGCATCAAGGAGGGCAGCAATATTCTCGACCTGTGAATTCCTCTCATGCGCAAGTTTTGAAGCCCCCGTAGTGTACAGGGAATATGCCGCATCTGATGATGACACATCATCGAAAATATCCGCAATGCCTTCTATGCATTCTCTAGCAGCATGCAGTGAAGCGTCCGGGCTTTCCGCAGGGAACAGCCTTCCCGTAAAAAGTTCCATATCCATAGACCGGATCCTGCGGCCTGCTTTCTGTATAGAACTGTTCCCGCATACATCATTGATCTGTGCCATAAGCCTTCTAAGGAAGTCCGGCTCCTCTGCAAGAGGGCTGGAAAGGGTACGCTGCTCAATCCTTCCTGTATCGGTGATAATAACGACCAGGACTGCATTATGACTGACAGGAAGGAGCTCACAGTGCCTCAGGGCCGACCGGGTGATGGCAGGGGCTGCGACTACAGCAACCTGGCCGGTTATCCTGGCTAAAAGCTGTGCAGAGCGGTGCAGCACATCATCAACATTCACGGACCCTTTCAGGAATTCTTCGATAGCCCTGCGCTGCGGCTGCGACAGAGGGACGACAGACGACAGCTGGTCTACAAAATAACGGTACCCCTTTTCTGAGGGGATGCGGCCTGCAGAAGTATGCGGCTGGGTAAGGTACCCTTCCTCTTCAAGTACAGCCATATCGTTGCGGACTGTTGCCGGGCTTACATCAATACGGTGCCGTGATGCCACGCCCGACGAGCTCACAGGTTCCTGGGTGCGGATATAATCCTCCACCACTGCCTGCAATATTTTCATACGTCTGGTCTGTGTCATTGGGGCTCCTTATTTGTTACCATCATTTTTAGCACTCTTTGCACAGGAGTGCTAATCAGCAGCATGCGTTCAAGCTCTTAACGAAATATCGGCCGCGTAGAGGGAGGAAACCCCAGGGATCTGCCGGCAGGCGGTTATTGCGCCCATAAAACCCATCCGCAGTACCGATATGCCGGACACAACACAGAGGGCTTAAACGTCTGTCATTATTTATAGTATGGAAGTGTCACAGGCGTGCAATCATATATGGGGCATGCCACCGCTAATTGGAAGGAAAGTTGATCAGCTATGGTCGATTTTGAATGGACTGAATTGGACGAACGGGCAGTAAAGCTTGCTAAAGTCCTTTCTGCAGATGCAGTTGAGAATGCCGGGCATGGCCACCCAGGGTCCCCTATTTCGCTTGCACCTATAGCCTATACGTTATACCAGAAGTTTATTAAGCATGATCCGAATGATCCACAGTGGGAAGGCCGCGACCGTTTCATCCTCTCCGGCGGGCATGCATCATTGACGCAGTATGTTCAGCTGTATTTCTCCGGATATGGTCTGACGCTTGATGACCTTAAGCATTTCCGCACAATGGACAGCATTACCCCAGGCCATCCCGAATACGGCCTGACACCAGGGATCGAAGTAACGACAGGCCCGCTCGGGCAGGGTGTTGCGACTGCTGTCGGTTTTGCATACGGGCAGCGTTTCCAGCGCAGCCTTCTTGACCCTGAGGCGCCTGAAGGCACTTCCCCGTTCGACCATAAAGTATGGGTCATCTGCGGCGAAGGCGATGTTGAAGAGGGCGTTTCTTCAGAAGCCAGCTCCCTGGCAGGGAACCAGAAGCTGGGCAACCTGACAGTTATCTTTGATGCCAACCACATCCAGATCGAAGGCGACAGCAAGATCTCCTTCGCTGAAGATATCCTTGAACGCTACAGGGCTTACGGCTGGTACACCGACGAGTTCAGTTTCGTCCAGCCTGACGGTTCCTATAAGGAAGATACGGCAGGATTCGCAGAGGTCCTTGAAAGGGCTGAGAAAGTCACTGACCGTCCTAAGTTCATCAAAGTTGACACCCTGATGGCATGGCCAACCCCGGGCAAGACTAATAACGAGTCTGCCCACGGTTCCAAGTTGGGTCCTGAAGCCGTTGCCGGCCTGAAAGAGGTGCTTGGTTTCGATCCCGGGAAATCCTTCGAAGTCGATGAAGAAGCCCTTGCGCATGCGCGCAAAGTTGCTGACCGCGGGCTTGAGGCACACAAGGAATGGGATGAAAAGTTTGAAAAGTGGGCCAAGGCTAACCCCGATAAAGCTGCTCTCCATGACCGTATCCATGCAGGCAGGCTCCCCGAGGAATTCAACAAGGTTATCGATGACCTTGAGGCCACTTTTGAAGCGGGCTCTTCCGTGGCGACCCGCAAGGCATCCGGCGCAGTTATCAATGCCCTTGCATCTGTTATGCCTGAACTGTGGGGCGGTTCTGCTGACCTTGGCGGCTCCAACAATACAGTTATCAAAGGCGCAGATTCCTTCGCCCCATCGGAATTCGCTACCGCGACCTGGCCTAACGTGTCAGAAGGCGGCCGGATCCTCCACTTCGGCGTGCGCGAATTCGCCATGGGCGCAATCACCAACGGTATCCTCCTGGATTCCGATACCCGCCCATTCAACGGGACTTTCTTCCAGTTCGCAGATTATGAGCGTCCGGCCGTCCGTCTGGCTGCGCTTATGGATGTCCCTAATATTTATATCTGGACACATGATTCCGTTGCACTGGGCGAGGACGGGCCGACCCATCAGCCTATCGAGCATCTTACTGCCATGCGGGCCATCCCGCAGCTGGAAGTCGTCCGGCCTGCAGACCAGTACGAGACCGCTGAGGCCTACCGTTACACCTTTGAAAAGGGCAACACCCATCCAACTGCCCTGGTCCTCACACGCCAGGGTGTGCCTACCCTGACGCAGACCAGGGATAAGGCTAAGGAAGGTGTGCGCCACGGTGCTTATGTGCTGGTGGATACTGAAGGTACCCCTGATGTCATTATCATGGCCACAGGCTCTGAAGTACAGCATGCAGTTGCAGCAGCCGATACTCTGAAGGGCGAAGGCATCAATGCCCGTGTCGTATCCTTCCCGTCAATGGAATGGTTCGAGCAGCAGGACGAGGATTATAAGGAGTCCGTCCTTCCATCCGATGTTGCTGCCCGCGTATCAGTTGAAGCGGGGCTCGCGATGCCGTGGTACAGGTATCTTGGTTCCTATGGCAAGGCTATCTCCATCGAACAGTTCGGCCTGCAGGGCGACGGACAGGAGAATATGAAGGCTCTGGGGATCACACCTGAGCATATTGTTGATGCGGCGAAAGCCTCTATCGACGAAGCACGCAGGTGACCCTTAAAAACTCTTCTCCTGCTACTAAAATTTAATATAACAGCAAACGGCAAGGTGGCTGTACAGTGTATACCGCCTTGCACAGTTGCGGGGCGGTTTCCCTCTGGGGAAGCCGCCCAACTGCCCAATCACCATAAAGGAGTTATTAATGGCAGAAAATGCACATACCCAGAAGACCAGTGATTCCGGGGTCTCGATCTGGCTCGACGATTTGAGCCGTTCGCGTATTGAATCCGGAAGCCTCCAGGATCTTATTGCTACCAAGAATGTAGTCGGCGTAACAACGAACCCCTCTATTTTTGCTAAAGCGCTTCATGAAGTGGGCCCTTATGACGGGCAGCTTAAGGAGCTCGGCAAGGTAGATGTAGAAGATGCGGTACGCGAACTCACTACAACTGATGTACGCAATGCTACAGATATTTTCCGCGAGATCGCCGAATCCACAGATTATGTGGATGGCCGCGTCTCTATTGAAGTTGATCCGCGTCTCGCCCATGAAACCCGGAAAACTGAGGAACAGGCTGAGCAGCTGTGGAAAAAGGTTGACCGCCCCAATGCCATGATCAAGATCCCTGCTACCCTTGAAGGCCTTCCTGCGATTACCGCTACGCTTGCAAAAGGCATCTCAGTGAACGTGACCCTGATCTTCTCTCTGGAGCGTTACGAACAGGTCATTGACGCATTCATCGAAGGCATTTCCCAGGCAGATACCAATGGGCATGATCTCAAGCGCATAGGTTCTGTTGCTTCCTTCTTTGTCTCCCGCGTTGATACGGCAGTAGACAAGCTCCTTGAGGAGAACGGCTCTGCTGAGGCTAAAGCCCTTGAAGGCAAGGCTGCTGTTGCTAATGCACGCCTCGCTTATGAACTCTTCGAAAAGAAGTTCTCTGAAGACCCGCGCTGGACAGCGCTTGAGGCCAAAGGTGCAAAGCGCCAGCGTCCGCTGTGGGCATCAACAGGGACGAAGAACCCTGCATATTCACCGTGCAAATATGTTGATGAACTTGTTGCTCCGGATGTAGTAAACACTATGCCCGAGAAGACCCTTAATGCGCTTGCTGAGCAGGGCGACGGGGCACCGACTATCGCAGGCACTTATGAAGAAAGCCACAGCATTATGGATCAGCTTGCAGCTCTCGGCATCAGTATCAAGGATGTTACCGATAAGCTTGAGGCTGACGGTGTTGCGCAGTTTATCAATTCATGGGATTCTGTACTCGCCGATGTCCAGGCAGGAATCGACCGCGTCAACGGCTAGCCCTGTAACCGGGTTGTTACACAAAATAACCTTGCAGTAATCACTGTATAGTAAAATCCTCTGCCTCTTCCAGGGCAGAGGATTTCGTTTTACCGCATATAAAAAAGCAACCGGACAGCTCCGGCTGCAGGGATCAAAATTCTACAGATAAATCAGCCAACATGGTATTTGGCCATAAAATCGAGGGCAATGATCAAAGCTACCCAGACAAGTGCAACAGTTACCGTAATACGGTTCAGGTTCTTCTCTGCAACACCCGAAGTACCGGCATTCTGAGTGATACCGCCGCCGAACATATCAGACAGGCCGCCGCCCTTGCCCTTATGCATAAGGATAAGCATAGTGAGTAGCAGGCTAAGAAGCACGACAATGACTTCAAGAGCGATTTTAAGAGTATGCATTCATAATCCTTTCGATATGTTCCTTAAGTAATATACACCACGCGCAGGAATACATACAGTGCCGTATAGCGCCTGTGATATGCTCGCCACAGCAGCTGCGGGCATTGCCGTTAGCGTTTATGTACGGCCTTCTGGGTCAGGCGGACAATCATAGAAAATTCCTCAGGATCCAGGGATGCGCCGCCGACAAGGAATCCGTCAACGTCATGCGCCTGATCCATAAGGTCCATCGCATTCTGGGATGTTACCGACCCTCCATACAGGATCGGGATAGTATCAGCGGTCGCTTTACCATACACATGCCCAAAATGGTCCCTGATAGCATGGGCAGCATCCTGGGCGGTCTGCGGAGTAGCTACCAGGCCAGTCCCTATCGCCCATACAGGCTCATATGCAATAAGTATCTGTTCGGCTTCTTCCTTGCCCAGGTCGCGGGTGACATCATCGACCTGTCCGACGGCATAATTCAGCTCAATGCCCCGCCGGCGCTCAGTAAGCCCCTCCCCGACGCACAGGATAGGCTGCATCCCTGCCGCCAATACGGCACGTATCTGGTCAACAAGGTTGGCATCATCATCGGGATGGTATTTGCGCCGTTCAGAATGCCCTACAATAACATATTTGCAGCCGAGCTGCGCGAGCATATCTGCTGACACGTCACCTGTAAAAGCCCCTTGGGATGTTACAGAGACAGTCTGCGCGCCGTACCGGATCTTCAGATGGTCAGCCTCAACAAGTACCTGGACACTGCGTATGGAAGTAAAAGGGGGCGTGATGACAACTGTGCAGGAGGAATAATCGAAATGCGCATCCCGCAGAAGCCATGCCAACTTCTGAACGAAGTATGTTGCCTCTATATGGTCAAAGTTCATCTTCCAGTTGCCTGCGACTACTGGTGTACGCATATACATCCCATCTACAAATCAAAACTGCAACAGCCTGCTGTCCCGGTACAGGCCTGTCTGCCGTGTGTATATCAGCGCCGCAGACAGGCCTTTCTTTCTTTTTCATCCGGGCTGGACGGAACCGTTCTGTCCGGTACCGTATTAATCCAGGACGCTTAAACCAGGGAGCGTTTTCCCTTCAAGGAACTCCAGGGAAGCGCCGCCGCCTGTCGAGATATGGGAGAAACCATTTTCATCAAATCCCAGTCGGCGTACTGCAGCAGCTGAATCACCGCCGCCAACAATGGTGAAAGCCCCGTTGCGCGTAGCATCTATAAGGCCCTGGGCAACAGCTGCTGTCCCTTTGGCGAATTCGGGGAATTCAAACACGCCCATAGGCCCGTTCCAGACTACCGTCTTAGAGTCCACGATCTTATCATGGAAAAGCTTCTGCGACTGCGGGCCGATATCCAGCCCCATCTTATCGGCAGGGATGGCATCAGCGCTGACAGCCTCATACGGTGAGTCCGCTGCGAAGGTATCTGCAGCAAGGATATCCACAGGAAGCACGATCTCGACACCGTTCTTCTGCGCTGTATCAAGATATTCTTTTGCCTGGGGGACCATATCTTCCTCAAGCAAAGATGTACCTGTCTCATAGCCAAGGGCCTTGAGGAAGGTGAAAACCATTCCCCCACCGATGATAAGACGGTCAGCCTTATCGAGGAGATTGGAGATGACACCGAGCTTGTCGGAGACTTTAGAACCGCCAAGGACTACAGTAAACGGCCTTTCAGGATTATCTGTAGCTTTGGACAGGGCAGCTACTTCCTTTTCTACAAGAAGGCCCGCTGCTGATGGAAGATCGGCTGCTACGTCATAATCAGAGCCCTGTGCCCTGTGGACGACACCAAAACCATCGGAAACAAAAACGTCCCCAAGCTGTGCGATCTTCCGTGCATAAGCTGCGCGCTCATCTGCATCTTTGCTTGTTTCTTCAGGGTTGAAACGCACGTTCTCAAGGAGGACTACATCACCGTCTTCCATGGAATCAACTTTTGCTCGGGCATCCTCGCCATATGTATCATGGGCGAGCGTTACCGGTACGCCAAGAAGCTCGCTGAGTCGTGCAGCCACAGGCGCCAGAGAGAGCCCGGGGACTGCCTGCCCCTTGGGACGCCCAAGATGCGCCATAATAATGACCTTTGCGCCATCGCTGCGCAGTTCATTGATAGTCGGGAGCGCTGCACGGATACGGCCATCATCAGTGATCGTAGTACCGTCAAGCGGAACGTTGAAATCAGCGCGGACAAGGACCCGCTTGCCTTTAAGATCTCCAAGATCCTTAAGTGTCTTCATAATATCCTTTCTTATGATGACATATGAAAAAAGAGATACGCTTTACTGATACCTCTTTTCGCTTTAGTGACCTACTTATTCTAACTCAGGGAGTGCCTATTCGCAGCATCAGTCCCGGTCAGCTGATGCCCGCTGTTTCTCGACTTTCGCCGACAGCTGCAGCAGCCTGCGGATACGCCCGGCAATAGCATCTTTGGTGATAGGCGGGTCAGCGAGGCGTCCCAGTTCTTCAAGGCTTGCTTCACGGTGGTCAAGGCGGAGCTGCCCCGCAGCACGCAGGTTTTCAGGGATATCATTGCCGAGTACTTCAAAAGCGTGGATAACCTTTTCGCTTGCTTCGACAGCCGCCTTGGCGCTGCGGCGCATATTGGCATCATCAAAATTGGCAAGCCTGTTGGCCTTGCCGCGTATCTCGCTTTCGCTGCGCTTGCCGCTCCATTCGCGGGCGGTTCCTGCTGCCCCCATAAGGATAAGCATGCGTTCAATAACATCGGAATCACGGAGGGTAACGCGCAAAGAACTCATAACTTTGCGTTTTGAAACAGAAATACCCAGGCGGCGTGCCATATATATAAGCGCCTCCGCAGCTTCAATGCCCGGGCAGACGATTTCAAGGTATGGCGGCCTGCCCGGCTCGGAAAGTACTCCCCGGGAAAGGAAAGCGCCCCTCCACGCAGCCTTGACCTGTGCTATGTTGCCCTGGACGACCTCTTCAGGAAGCCCCCTTACAGGGCGCCGGCGGCGGTCAAGCATACCTGACTGGAGGGCCAGAGCCCCTCCATCGTGGAAGACCCGTACCGAATACCAGTTCACCGTTCCGCGGGGAAGGTCACGGGTCGTCTGGACGAGCTCTGTTTCATGCCCATAAACAGTCTTAACCGTATTCTGCAGCCAGCGAGCGGCCTGAAGATTCGAGAACTGGGTAATAACGACTATATGCTTCTGAAAGGTACGAAGCCCTCCCCCAAAACGGATCATAGCGGAAGCCTGAGCCTTTTTAATGCTTGCTGCCCCATCAGTAATGGCAGCTAACTCATCTTTGACCTCGTCGACTAATGCCACGAGCCCTCCTTGGTCATTTCCTGTTTCCCTGTACAGCGCGACACGCTCAACACGCCCTAGGACACGCCATCTTCACGGTACTATCGGTTAAAACAAACTCTGCTATTGTAGCGTTACCGCCTGAACAAATTTATGAGGGCCTTTTCTGACCGCCTGCAGTGGTCCCTGCGTCCTGATCCTTCCGGTCAAGTTCACGGGCTGATACTGTTACATTCAGGCTGTGTTTCCTCAGGCGCCGTGCTATTTCTTCACTCATGGCCACAGACCTGTGCTGCCCTCCTGTGCATCCTACCCCGATAGTCACAAAATGCTTATCCTCACGGGAGTACCCTTCAATAGCAATAAGCAGGGCAGAAACATAATTATCCAGGAATTCCTGCGCGCCTTCACTGTGCAGGACGTATTCGCTCACCGGGGTATCATTGCCGTTGAGGTTCCGCAGTTCCGGCACCCAGAAAGGGTTGGGGAGGAACCGCACGTCAGCAATAAAATCGGCATCAGTAGGGACGCCGTGTTTGAACCCGAAACTGAAAATGTGGACATTGACAGTAGACGCACCCTTGCCTACAAGATTCTCATAAATATGCGTAGACAGCTGGTGGATGCTCAGCCCTGTAGTATCTATAACGATATCTGAACGTTCTTTTAGCGCTGAGAGAAGGTCGCGTTCCTCCCGGATGCCGTCTATGAGCCGTCCGCCGTTCTGCAGAGGGTGGGGCCTGCGCACGCTTTCATACCGTTTTATAAGCTCATCATCAGAAGCATCCAGGAACAGTATCCGCGTTTTAACGCCCAAATCATCCAAATGGCTGATGACTTCAGCCAGGTCATCAAAATAATCACGCGACCGCACATCAATAACAGCAGCAAGCTTATGGAAACCCGACTCTGAGCTCGTCATCATATCAACCATCGGTATGAGGAATTTTGGCGGCATATTATCTACTACATACCAGCCAATATCTTCAACGCTGTCAGCAGCGTGAGTACGCCCGGCACCGGACATCCCTGTAATAAGGAGGACCTCAAAAATATCTTTCGGACCAGGCCTCTGTTTTTCTGTCATATCATCCATCTCCCGCGTGAAAACCGGTAGTACTCAGCATAACGTCTCCCCCTCTACAAACCCCTTTCCTCACCTATGCCTTTTCCTGCGAAGCATGCACAGCAGAATAGACCGCCTCGGCCTTCTTTGCGCCGATCCCCCTGACTTCCCGGATCTGTTCAATACTTGCAGCGCGTATCGCCTTAACGGAGCCGAAATGCGCCAGCAGCTTCTTCTGGAAAGTTTCCCCAATACCATCCGCATTGTCAAGGATCGAAGTGAGCAGGCCCTTGCTGCGCTTTTTGCGATGGTATGCGATAGCAAAGCGGTGGGATTCATCCCTCACTCTCTGCATAAGGTACATCCCTTCACTCTGACGTTTCATAATGACCGGATACCTGTCATCGGGAAGCCATATCTCTTCAAGCTTTTTAGCGAGGCCGCAGACGGCAACATCAGAAACATTAAGATCTTCCAGGGCGCGGGCCGCCGCATTGGCCTGCGGCTTTCCACCATCAACGACAATAAGGTTGGGTGTATACGCGAAATGGCGCCTGTCAGTATCCTGCTGGACTGCATCAGCCGGATCCTGGATATCCCCTGCAGCCTGAGCCTCAGTACCCTTTGCAGGAAGGCTCCTCTGTCCGGCGTCCGCGCGCCCGGCCTGCTGACCGGTATCGGCAGGGATATCGGGAATATTCCCATTCCCCTGCGGCTCCTGCGTTCTGCGGGCACTTTCGATGCGCTTCATCTCTTCTATGCTCTGCCCGCTGTCACCTGCGATATTGCCGTGTCTGAAACGGCGCGTAAGGGTCTCATAAATCGCACTGGTATCATCAGCGGCGCCCTGCCCGTCCTTGCCGCGGATAGCGAAATGCCTGTATTCTTTCTTGCGGGCGATCCCGTCTTCAAAAACGACCATGGAAGCGACCTGGTACCCCCCTCCGGAAGCATTGGATATATCGTAGCATTCGATCCGCAGGGGCGCCTCTTTAAGCCCAAGTGCTTCAGCAATCTCATTAAGGGCCTGGGTCCGCATCCCCATGTCAGTCATACGGCTTGATTTGACCCTCATAAGGGTCTGCTGCGCGTTCGTATTCGCGCGTTCCATAAGGGCGCGTTTCTCACCCCGTGATGCGACATGCACGCTTACCGCTGATCCCCGTATGCCCGACAGCCATGCCTCAAGCTCGTCTTTGCGTGAGGGGAGCACGGGGACGAGCACTTCACGCGGTACCGGCGATATCGGGGAAAGGAGGTCATCACGCCCGGTCTCTTCCTGCCTGCTGCGCCTCTTCCTGGTCACCTGCGCACGGGAAATAGCATCCTTCGCTGTAACCTGCTGGCTGGGGGCGAGGGCATCCCTGCTGCGGGAAACCGCAATAGAAACGCCTTCCTGCCTGCGGCTCTCCTCTGCCAGTTCAGAATATACCTGCGGTATAAGGTCAGAGACTAACTGGCTGTCGTCAATATCCTCGACCCGTTCAACGCTCCAGCTCCGCTCGCCCCGTATCGTCCCTGCCCTGACGAAAAAGCAGTGGACGCTGGCCTCCAGCTCATCAGAAGCCAGCCCAAAGATATCTGCATCCACGCTATCGTCCAGGACTACTGAATTCTGCTCCAGTACGGAAGACAAAGCAGTGATCTGGTCCCTCAGTTTAGCAGCAGCTTCAAAATCAAGCTCAGCGCTTGCTGACTGCATTTTCCCGTTAAGCTGCCCGGCATAAGCTTTGCCTAATTTCCCGGTAAGGATCCCTATCACCTGTTCACACAGCTGCCTGTGATCCTGCGGCGATATCCACCCTACGCACGGCGCGGAGCACTTGCCTATATAAGCCAGCAGGCACGGCCTGCCTGTTACCTGGGCTTTATGGAACACGGATGGCGTGCAGGTACGGACAGGGTAAGCATGCAGCAGGGAATCCAGGGCCTTCCTCATATTCCATACCTTTGCATAAGGGCCGAAATACCTGGTGCCCCTGCGGTTCCTGTTACGGGTCACCCAGATGCGCGGTATCTCTTCGTTAACAGAGATAGCCAGATACGGATACGTTTTATCATCCCTGAAAACAACATTGAACCGCGGGTCGAACTCCTTGATCCACGTATATTCGAGTGTCAGGGATTCCAGTTCAGTCCCTACAACCGTCCATTCAAGGTTCCGCGCAGTAAGGACCATTGACTGCGTCCGCGGATGGAGATTCTCCAGAGGCTGGAAATAATTGCTCAGCCGGCTGCGCAGGTTTTTTGCTTTCCCCACATAGATGACCCTGCCATCAGCATCCCTCCACTTGTAAACCCCCGGCTGCGCAGGGATATCAGAAGCCTTGGGGCGGAAAAGGTCACGGCTGTCCCCAAGAAGAGGGGCGCCGTTGGAGTTAGTCCCCGGGGAAGTACCGCCAGTCTTTCTAAAGTCGCTCATGTGCCCTGGTGCCTGTCCTTAATGCTTTGTACTCAGCATATCTTTAAGGTACTTCCCTGTCCAGCTGTTTTCATCCTTGGCGACGTGTTCGGGGGTACCCTGCGTGATGACAGTGCCTCCGCCGTCCCCTCCTTCCGGCCCCAGGTCAATGATCCAGTCTGCATTTTTGATGACATCCAGGTTATGCTCAATAACAATAACAGTATTGCCTTTATCGACAAGCCCCTGCAGAACAGACAGCAGCTTATTGACATCATCGAAATGGAGTCCTGTAGTCGGCTCATCCAGGATATACACAGTACGTCCGTCAGAACGCTTCTGCAGTTCTGTAGCAAGCTTCACACGCTGGCTTTCCCCTCCGGACAGTGTCGGGGCAGGCTGTCCGAGACGGATATAGCCAAGGCCTACATTAACCAAGGTATCAAGATACCTTGCGATCCCCGGATACGCCTTGAAGAAACCAGCGGCCTGTTCAATGGGCATATCAAGGATATCCGCCACAGTCTTCCCGTTATAGGTGACTTCCAGCGTTTCCCTGTTGTACCGTTTGCCATGGCATACTTCACAATCCACATAGACATCGGGAAGGAAATTCATTTCGATTTTCAGGGTACCGTCGCCATGGCATGCCTCGCATCGCCCACCTTTGACATTGAAAGAGAACCTGCCGGGGCCATATCCGCGCACCTGGGCCTCAGGTGTCTTTGCAAAAAGCTGGCGTATCTTATCCCATACACCGGTATATGTGGCCGGATTCGAACGCGGTGTGCGGCCAATAGGGTTCTGGTCCACATGGATGACTTTCCTCACCTGTTCAAGCCCTTCCACTCTGGTATGCCTGCCGGGGACGATGCGCGCGCCATTAAGCTTATCAGCCAGCACCGGGTACAGTATCTGATTGACCAGCGTAGATTTCCCGGATCCTGACACGCCTGTGACCGCTGTCATAACACCAAGAGGGAAATCTACGGTGATATCCTGCAGGTTATTCTGGCGCGCCCCGACCACCCGCAGCTTTTTTGTTTTGTATGTGCGGCGCCGTTTCCCCGGAACCGCAATAGATCTCCGTCCGCTGATGTAGTCGCCGGTAATGGAGCGCCCGGCCCTGCACAGCCCGGCAGCTTCGCCTGAATATACTACTTCCCCGCCGTGTTCGCCGGCTCCGGGGCCAATATCCACAAGCCAGTCAGCTGTTTCTATGGTTTCCTGGTCATGCTCGACGACTATCAGGGTATTGCCCAGATCACGCAGATTATGCAAGGTATGGATCAGCCGCTCATTATCGCGCTGATGGAGGCCGATAGACGGCTCATCCAGGACATACATGACCCCTACCAGGCCTGAGCCTATCTGCGTAGCCAGGCGTATACGCTGGGCTTCGCCCCCTGAAAGGGTGGCAGCTGCACGCGACATAGTCAGGTAATTGAGCCCCACATCGTTGAGGAAAGCAAGCCGTGCGCGGATCTCTTTCAATACTTCTGCAGCGATACGTGCAGCAGCGCCTTCGAGGCGGAGATCCTCCATCCACACGGCACACTGTGATACAGGCATATCGCACAAGTCGATGATCGACTGCCCCCTGACAGTCACAGCCAGCACTTCAGGCTTGAGCCTCCTGCCATGGCATACTGCGCAGGGGACTTCACGCATATACGACTCATAATACTGCTTCATCATTGCGGAGTCAGTCTCATCATGCCGGCGCATCAGCGCCCGGACCACGCCTTCAAAACCAGTCGAGTATTCGCGGGTGCGGCCCCATCTGTTGCGGTACGAAACTTTTACCTTGAAATTATGGCCGTAAAGCACAGCTTCACGCACCGTATCAGGAAGGTCCTTCCACGGTGTATCCATAGAAAAACCAAGCTCATCAGCCAGGCCGTCCAGCAGATGCCCGTAGTACTGCGACTGCGTCTTTGACATATTCCATGGCTCAACAGCACCGTCACCAAGCGATTTCCCCGTATCAGGGACAACAAGCTCAGGGTCTATTTCAAGCTTGTAGCCGATACCCGTACATTCAGGGCACGCACCATATGGCGCGTTGAAGGAAAAAGTCCTGGGCTCGATCTCATCAAGCTCAAGTTCATGGCCGTTAGGGCAGCTGCGCTTTTCAGAAAAAGGCTGCCTGCGGGAAGGGTCCTTCTCCTCTTTATCAACATAATCGATAACAATGATCCCGCTGCCCAGGCGCAGGGCGGTCTCTACGGAGTCAGTCAGCCGCTGGCGTATCCCCTCTTTGACCACCAGACGGTCCACTACGACTTCAATAGTATGCTTTTTCTGCCGTGCAAGGCTGATATCCTCAGACAGCTCATGGAGCTGCCCGTCGATAATGGCACGGGCATAGCCGTCTGAACGTAGGGTCTCCAGGACTTCAACGAATTCACCTTTTCTTCCGCGTGCCACAGGGGAAAGTATCTGGAAACGGGTCCGTTCAGGCAGCCTCATCAGCGTATCGACGATCTGCTGGGGGGTCTGGGCTGTTACTTCTTCCCCGCATACAGGGCAATGGGGTATGCCCACACGCGCGTACAGGAGCCTCAGGTAATCATATATTTCCGTGATCGTACCGACGGTTGAGCGCGGGTTCCTGTTGGTCGTCTTCTGGTCGATCGATACTGCCGGGCTCAGGCCTTCAATAAAATCGACATCAGGCTTGTCCATCTGCCCCAGGAACTGGCGCGCGTAGGCGGACAGTGATTCTACATAACGCCGCTGCCCTTCAGCAAAAAGGGTATCGAAGGCGAGGGAAGACTTGCCGGAGCCTGACAGCCCTGTAAATACGACCATGCGGTTGCGCGGTATTGCCAGGTCAATATTCTTCAAATTATGCTCGCGGGCACCCTGGATCACGATTTTCCGATCACTGGGGAGATCTTCAAGAGTCTGGATGATTGCATTGTCCGCAACCCGCAGGTTACGGGAAGTATGCTCGACAGCAGCCATAAAACCTCGCGTCTATATCAGCTTTACACATGTACAACAAGAAGATGATAGCACGGTAATCGAACATCCGTTCGATATCCGACAACCCGGAAACTGCATCCCCTGTCAGATGATACTGCCTGTTCTTGGACACGCATCCTCACCTCAGCATTTTTATGCTGCAGGCGTCCCTGTATGTTTGACCGGACATTTACAATGAAAAGCTGTACGGTCACACAAATTACGGGATAGGACTGTTATGACGATTGAGGCGCATGGCCTGGAGATCCGCATAGGCGCAAGGCTTTTGCTGGCCCCTACAGATTTTATCGTATCCAAAGGCGACCGTATCGGTCTTGTGGGACGCAACGGCGCCGGCAAAACCACTCTGACGCGTGTTATCACGGGGGAAGCCCTGCCGTCATCCGGGACGGTCCGCACCACAGGGAAACTGGGCTACCTCCCCCAGGACACCCATGCGGCAGACCAGGGACAATCAGCACTGGACCGCATAATGAGCGCGCGCAATATCTCTTCTATTATTTCACGGCTGCGCAAAGCAGAAAACGATATGACCGATCCTGCGCTGATGGAAAAGGCTATGCGCAGATATGACACAGCACTGCAGGATTTTGAGAATGCAGGCGGATACGCGGCACAGTCCGATGCAATAGTTATGGCAGAAAGCCTGGGCATACCGCAGGATATCCTCAAGAACCCGCTCGGCAACCTGTCCGGCGGCCAGCGCAGGCGTATTGAACTGGCCCGCATCCTTTTCTCCGATGCGGATACGCTTATCCTGGATGAACCGACAAACCATCTTGATGCTGATTCCATTGAATGGCTTCAGAAGTATCTGGCCTCATACGATAAAGGCCTTCTTGTCATCTCCCATTCGACCGAGCTTTTAGGCGAGACCGTCAATAAAATATGGCATCTTGACGCTTTAACAGCACATATCGATATGTATTCGATGGGATGGCAGGCATACCTCCACCAGCGGGCTGTTGACGAGGAAAGGCGGAGACGCGAACGCGAGGTCGCCCAGAAGAAGGCCGACCGGCTGATGAAACAGGGGATCCGCCTCCACGCGAAAGCCACAAAAGCCGTTGCCGCACAGAATATGATGCGCAGGGCAGAAAAGCTGCTGGAAGGGACACAGGGGGAATCACAGCGGGAAAAAGTTGCCGATATCCGCTTCCCTATCCCTCAGCCCTGCGGGAGGACGCCTATCATGGCTAAAGATATTTCCAAGGCGTACGGATCGAATATCGTATTCGCAGGGATCAGCCTTGCTATTGACAAAGGCTCCCGCGTCGTGATCCTTGGATATAACGGCGCAGGAAAAACTACAACACTGCGTATACTTGCCTCTGAGGATACCCCCGATACAGGCGAAGTCGAGTATGGGCACGGCGCAAAGATAGGCTATTTTGCACAGGAACACGATACCCTGGATACAGGCGCCACAGTACTGGAAAACCTCCAGCATGTCGCTCCTGACCTTGATGATACGCATGTCCGGTCTATCCTGGGCAGTTTCCTCTTTTCCGGTGACGACGTCTTCAAACCGGCCGCCGTGCTGTCGGGCGGGGAAAAGACCCGCCTGGCGCTCGCAACGCTGGTAACAAGCGGAGCCAATGTGCTGCTCCTGGATGAGCCGACGAATAACCTTGACCCGGCAAGCCGTGATGAGATACTTAAAGCTATTGCCAAATATGAGGGTGCTATCGTCCTTGTGACCCATGATGAAGGGGCGGTCAAAGCCCTGGATCCCGAGCGGGTGCTCCTCCTGCCCGACGGCGATGAGGACTTATGGGATGACGGATATCTTGACCTTGTAGCTGAGGAGTAACAGCATTCTGCAAGTGCTGTCATCCCCTGTCATCCCTCTGCCGTCCCACATGGCGAGACACATGCGATATAAATCGATCTTCTGTATTCAGATATTGATATAAATATTTGTTATGACATTACTGCAGTTAAAATATGTTGTCAAAATCGTCGAATGCGGGTCCATGAATGAGGCTTCAAAAGAGCTCTATATTTCCCAGCCCGCATTGAGTTCGGCAATAAAAGAGCTTGAGAAAGAGATGAATATCGAGATTTTCACCCGTTCGCCCCAGGGGATATCCCTGACGGTTGACGGGCAGGAATTCATCAGGTACGCGCATCAGGTCCTTGACCAGACAGCCCTCCTCGAAAGCCGATATAAGCATACGATACCCCGCAAGCAGCTGTGCCATGTGGCGACCCAGCATTATATGTTCGCTATTGAAGCGTTCGTGGAAATGATCCGCGAAACACAGGCCGATGAATACGAATTTGCCATCCGTGAGATGCGCACTCGGGATATCATCAATTCCGTAGCCAATATGCAGTCAGAGATCGGCATCCTGTATACGTCAGATTTCAACCGTGATGTCATCAGCAAGCTCTTAAGGGAAAAACACCTGGAATTCCATCCCCTGTTCACCGCCTCCCTCCATGTATACCTTTCACGGAAGAACCCCCTGGCTTCAAAAGGGATGGTAACTTTGCAGGACCTTGAACCGTACCCCTTCCTCCAGTACGACCAGGGCGAAGAGGGAAGCTTCTACTTCTACGAAGAGGCTATATGGCCCAAATATTCACGCAAAAAGATCAATGTCAGCGACCGGGCCACGATTTTCAATTTTATCGTCGGCCTGAACGGATATACCATCTGCACCGGTATCAATAATGAGGACCTTGACAGCGAAAAGATCATAGCTGTACCGCTGGATTCGCCTGAGACCATGCTTTTGGGATGGATCGGGAATGAAAGGGCGAACCTGTCCCGGGCAGCCGAATACTATCTGTCCAAGCTGAAAGATGTCGTATCCTCCCACGGGCATACGCTTATCTAGCTCTGCAGCTGCAGGGCCCGCCGGCTGCCTGCCTATACGTCAGGCGCCGTATTTATCCAGATACTGCAGGGCCTGCCCATAAAGGCTGCTGTCCAGCACAGGTGTGCCATCCGGACCGGTAAGGGATCTGGCAGAATCCAGTATCTGCCGTATCGTTGCGATTGCAATGACCGGGAAACCGAATTCCCTGCTGACTGACTGTACGGCAGACATGTCCGAGCCGCTTGTCTTTTCCATGCGGTCAACGCTGAGGACAAGGCCGGCTATCTGTACATCCGCAGTACCTTTAAGCTTGGGGATAACTTCCCGGACCGCCGTCCCTGCGGTCATCACATCATCAACCAGCAGGACCTTCATGCCGTCTTTGAGCTGCGTGCCGACAAACAGGCCGCCGTCACCATGGTCTTTGGCTTCTTTCCTGTCAAAGGTGTACCCAACAGAATTGCCGTCGCCCGATAATGCCATTGCCGTAGATACCGCCAGTGGTATGCCTTTATACGCAGGGCCAAAAACAGTATCGAAGCCGCTGCTGATGGTGCCGCTGCTTACAGCATTCCTGACCGCAGCAGCATAAAAACCTCCCAGTTCTGCTATCTTCCCGCCGTCATTGAAGGATCCTGCATTGATGAAATATGGGGAGACACGGCCGGATTTCAAGGTAAATTCGCCAAAACTGAGGGCATGGCAACCCAAAAGGAAGCGCGTGAATTCCCTGCCCAGGCTGCCGCTGCCGGAGCTGCTCTGCCCGCCGCAGGCGCAGGATACTGTACTGCCGGAATTGTGTGAATGGCTTATACTGTCCATGTTTCCCCTTTCGCCAGAGCGTCTGAAAGCCCATGGCGCTCATCCAGTTTTTTATCAAGGTCAGCCGCTATACGCAGAGGAGCTACAGGGTTAAGGAGCGCGGCTGAACCGACCTCAACGGCATTCGCACCTGCATACAGGAATTCCAGGGCGTCATCAGCATTTGAGATGCCGCCGATCCCTATGATCGGCATCGTAGGGAGCGCCTGGCGTGTTTTATACACAAAAGCCAGGGCCATGGGATGGATAGCAGGTCCGGACACGCCTCCTGTGATATTGGCGATTATCGGCTTCCCCGTATCCACATTAATCCTCATGCCTACGAATGTATTGATCATGCTCAGGGCATCAGCGCCGTTATCGGCAGCTGCCCTGGCCACAACAGTGATATCTGTAATATTGGGGGTGAGCTTGATGATCATCGGCTTGCCTGTTAAGGGACGGAGCTTTTTCATCAGCCGTTCAAGTGCCGCAGGATCGCTCCCTACAGCCATCCCCCCGGCAGATACATTAGGGCAGCTGACATTGATCTCAAGCATATCAGCCTGGCTGTCAGCAAGCTTTTCAACGACCCGGCAGTAGTCATCGTCACTATGGCCGGCAACATTAGTGATAACAGTTGCTCCCAGGTGCTTGAGCCGGGGCAGTTCATCCCTGAGGTATACATCTACCCCGGGGTTCTGCAGACCGACAGCATTAACGCTGCCTGCAGCAGCCTCCGCTGTCCTGGGGACCGGATTGCCCTGCCACGGTACAGGTGAAACCCCTTTAGTCGTTACTGAGCCAAGCTGCGAAACATCATAGAACCGTCCGCATGCATCAAGATTGAATGTGCCGGAGGCTGTACCTACAGGGTTTTTCCATGGTACCCCCGCAACGACCGTGCCATGTTTCCACTGATGGATACAGGACTGTGCCGTTGAATACGCATCGCTGCTCCCCTGGATATCGCTGCAGGCACTTTTACGGATGCCGGGCCCGGTCATATCCGCCATTACCATTATCTGCCCCCTTCCTTTCCCTGGCCCCACACAAGCTCTTCCGCGGAGAAAACCGGGCCGTCAAGGCATACTTTCCTGTATCCTGTAACGGTCGGTGCAACGCACGCAAAGCATGCGCCGTACCCGCATCCCATACGTTCTTCCAGGCTGAACTGCGCCGGCATGCCATGTGCAGCTGCCCAGCGGTGCACAGCCCGCATCATGGCTTCGGGCCCGCAGCATAAGATTTCAGCTGAACCGCCTTCACTGCTGCCGGTATAATGCCTTTTCCCATGGTCCCATCGGTCAAGCAGCGTTATGACGTTGCCTTCAGCATTGGTGATGGAATATGCAGTATCAGCGTATCTGCCGATAATGCTGTCAGCAAAGCGGGTATCCCTGTACCCGAAAAGGGCTGTAGTCCAGACCCCCTGCATATCAGCGATTTTCTGCGCCGCATAGATAAGCGGCGGTATGCCGAGCCCTCCCCCGACAAGGAGATATTCCCTGTTATCTTCAATGGAATAGGGCTTGCCGAGGGGGCCGAGGATATCAACATAATCCCCCGCCTCAAGGCTGCTGATCTCCGCTGTACCGCCCCCAACAACAGCAAATATGAAACTCACCGTATCGCCATCGGTCCCGCACACCCCGAGCGGGCGGGGGAACAGTTTCTGCCCGTCATGCGTATATACATTGACAAACTGCCCGGCAGCACTGTTGCGGGCGGCGTATCCGTCCCTGATACTGAGGCTGAAAACCCCCTCAGCCAGCTCCTCTTTACGCACTACCGGCACACTTCTGCGCGACGGGAGGAACCCATGCATATGCTCAAGCCGGGCGCTGGCCTCAGGCTCAGCAGCAGCCGTCCTGGTACTGGTAAAACCTGTTACCGCCATTATGACCCTTTCTTCTGATGGTTATGGGACACCGCGGTATGCGCCTCCGCGCTGCCGGGCTTCAGCGATCCGATGATATCAGCCCGCATTGCTGCTGCGGCACGGTGCGCACTGGCTGCGGCACAGTCCAGCGCCTGATCCCTGGTAAGGGACGACGAATACTGCGGATCCTTTTTCCACGCGGCAATAATACCTCGGGATGAGTTGATAACGGCGCCGGTCCCGTCGGTATTGAACAGGGCCGCCGCGTCAGCTGCAGTGCCGCCCTGCACACCGTACCCGGGGACAAGGAACATCGTATGCAGCATCCGGCTGCGGAATCTAGCGGCATCCTGTATATGTGTCGCCCCCACTACCGCCCCGACGCGGGAATATCCGGAAGTCCCGCAGTATGCTTCACCCCACTGTGCTATCAGCCCCGCTACATACATGCCGACTGTAGCCGGCCCCTGCACGCTGCAGGTATCCGCAGTACCGGCAGCCCCCTTTGCATCCTTTATATCCAGATCCTGCAGCTGGGCGCTGGAAGGGTTGGATGTTCTGCACAGGACGAATATATCTTTATCATTCCTTTCAGCTGCCTCAATAAACGGCCTGATACCGTCAATGCCAAGGTACGGGTTAACGGTTACAGCATCTTCGTGCCATACGTCAGCCCCCCGGCCTGATATTCCCGGGATACCTGACAAATGCGCCGCATAAGCCTGGGCGGTGCTCCCGATATCCCCCCGCTTGATATCACCTATCACATAAAGGCCCCGCTCCTGCGCATACCGTGTTGTGCGGCAGTACGCACTGATCCCCGCCGGCCCGAGGGCTTCGTACATGGCTATCTGGGGTTTGACCGCAGGAACGATATCGCTGACGGCATCAATAATAGCCCTGCTGAAATCCGCGTATGCCGCTGCAAGGCTTTCTGCAGAAGATACATCTTCAAGCACCTGCCGCGGGATAACTTCAGGCCGCGGATCCAGCCCTACAATGCAGGGGCTGTGCATTTTTTCTATAGCTGTAGCCAGTCTGTCCATAACACCCTTTCAGAGTCTTTCAGAATCCTGCCCTATATCACCTATCAGTCCTGCCAACGACAGCTGCCCGTCCAGGACTGTCGCTGCCGGCCTGCCGGTCACATTCCATCCGTTGAACGGCGTATTCCTCGCCCGGGACAGGAAAGCCGAGGAATCTATAGTCCAGGGACGCTTAGTGTCAAGGATCACCAGATCGGCTGCTGCGGTATCCGGGGTTCCGTCCGAAGTGCTGCCTCCTCTTCCCCACACATAATCCCTGTGATGCCTCATCCCCCGCAGGTCCACAACAGGGTTCCCGTTCCCCGGGCAGGATGGGCTGCCTGCATCAGATTTCCTCTCTGATCCAAGGCTTCGCACACTGCGGCCGGCAGCAGCATGTGCAGAAATATCAAAAACTGCATCGCCCATCAAACGCGCGGGATTCACAGCCATCAGCTCTATCAGCCTGGCTTCGGAAATGATATCCCCGTCAACAAGTACCGTATGGGCAACTGCATAAGCAGTTTCCAGCCCAATAATGCCGTTCGGCGCTTCCATCAGGCCGCGGCTTTTTTCCGCTTCCGTATGAGGGGCATGGTCTGTAGCAAGCATATCCACAGTACCGTCTGCAATGGCAGCCAGTACAGCCTGTCTGTCTGCTTCGGAGCGCAGCGGCGGGTTCATCTTGGCATAGGTGCCGTACAGTTCCACTGCGGTATCATTCAGGGCACAGTAATGCGGAGCTGTTTCACAGGTGATGCGTATCCCCTCAGCCTTGGCCCGGCGGATAATATCGAATGAAGCAGCAGTGCTGACATGCTGAAGATGGACATGCACGCCTGTCCTGCGGGCAAAAGCGACATCCCTTGCCACAATATCTGATTCTGTTGAAGCGGGTACTCCCGGAAGGCCCAGCCGGGCAGATACGCTACCGTCGTTGATGACCCCGCTGTCATGATGCTCGCAATGGTCAATAAAAATAATATTGCTGCGGGCTGCAGCAGCAAGGACCTGCGGAAGGATACGCTCCGGCACCGACGCGCCGTCATCGCTGACTGCAATAACGGGATGGGCCGGAAAACGGAGGCCGTGCTGCCAGTCCTCGGGATCCGACGCCTCTGTACCTTCGCGTCCGCGGGAAGCCGCGGCACATAACGCATATTTAACAGGAAGGATGCATGAATTGGCTATTTCATAATCATTGAGGTAGTCAAGGACGGAACTGTATCCGCGGAACCCTCCATCAATATGTGCCCCGTCAAGGGCAGGCACAGTGTTAGGCATAATAAGCACGCCCGTGTATCCGCCATGTGCAGCTGCAGCACTTCCACTGGACATCGTCTCTTTATCAGTCTGCCCGGGATCACGGAAATGGACATGGGGGTCGCGGAAGCCGGGAGCAACCGTCAGCCCTGTGCAGTCAATGGCCACAGGACCGTTCTGTTCCCCGGCAGGCACACGGTCCCCGCCCGCACCTTTGCTGCCGCTGAGGAGCATGTCTACAGTTTTACCGGTATCCCATACCGTAAGGTTGGTCAGGCGCAGGTCAGGGTAAGAAGGGAATATACGGCCCTGCGCCGCCTGCCCGCCCACACTCATAATTCAGCCTTCTCATCACAGTAATCACAGCGGTATTCCGTTACCGACGGATCAGGAGTATGGCATCGGTGGAACATCTGGTCCAGGCCCCGTTCATCTGTAGTGATACACCGCGGATTCCGGCATACGATCACATTGCGCACATGGTCAGGCAAGGAAGGCTGGAGCTTTTCAGCGATCGCACCGTTATGGACTATGTTCACTGTAGCATCTTTCGCCACAAGAGCCAGCACAGTAAGGTCGATCTCGCTGCGGCCTTCGATTTTGATAATATCTTTTGTGCCGTAACGCACACTGTTGGCATTCATAATAAGCGCCAGCCGGGCAGCCTTCTCATCGATATGCAGATACCGCAGGACTTTAAAAGCAGTGCCCGCAGGGATATGGTCCAGGATCAGGCCCTCACTGATACTCGTTACTTCCATTATGCCTGCACCTCCTGTTCCCCGGATACCTCATCATCGATGAACCCCGGGATCGCATCGCCTAAAACAGAACTTTCCAAAGCCATCCTCATGCGCATGCCAAGTTTGACCTGCTGGAAATATGCAGCACGCGGATCGTCGTCAATATCCACAGATATTTCATTGACCCTGGGGAGAGGGTGGAGTACAGCCATAGTACTTTTCGCATGCCGCATCTTTTCCTCGTCAAGGATATATGTATCCCTTAAACGCATATAATCATCCTCGTTGAAGAAACGCTCTTTCTGTACACGGGTCATATACAGCACATCAAGATCTCCGATAGCTTTCTGGAGGTCTGTGACTTCCGTATATGAGCAGCTGGGCGTACCGTCGATACGGTCCAGGACATACCTGGGGGCCTTCAGCTCCGAAGGGCTTATAAGGATAAAATCAATATTGCCGAAACGGCACAGGGTCTCAATAAGGGAGTGGACAGTGCGCCCAAATGTCAGGTCGCCGCACAGCCCTACGGCCAGATGGTCCAGCCGGCCGAAGCGCGCATGGATAGTGGCCAGGTCGGCAAGGGTCTGTGTAGGGTGCATATGCCCGCCATCCCCGCCGTTGATCACAGGGACTGAAGCAGCTTCCGCAGCGACCAGGGCCGCCCCTTCTTTCGGATGCCGCATAGCAATAACATCAGCATACTGCGACACCGTTTTCACCGTGTCTGCCAGTGATTCCCCTTTAGTAGCAGATGACAGCTGCGCACCAGCGAAACCTATAGTTTTGCCTCCAAGCCGCAGCATAGCGGTTTCAAAGCTTAACCGTGTACGGGTACTTGGTTCAAAAAACAGTGTCGCCAGTATGCGGCTGGCACACGCCTGGGCTGCCTCGCGCGGATGGGACAGGCAGTAATCGGCTTTCCTCAGAAGGTAGCCCAGCTCACCCATAGTAATATCGTCAAGTGTAACAACGCTTCTGCCCTGAAGGCTTTTATATGGGGATACTGAGGCTGGCTTACCGGACTGTACTGAAATATCAGACATAAGCTCGCCTTTCACACAATTTAAGGCGGACACGATTTGCCGTGACCTAATCAAGGTTAATCCATAAAAGCGACACAGACACCCCGCATGCATACGGTCTGCGGATTTCTGTCCGTATAATGAGACCTGACCGGCAGTGGTATGCTTCCGGCATATTTCATACTCATTTTGATACAATAAAACTCACCCGCCACATGCTGTGCCACGCTCTTTCCGGGTCAGGGCATATGGCTGGCTTCCGAAGGAAGGATACAGATATGCAGCTGCTCACACTTATTGTCCTTATTATGTCCGCAGTCCTCCTTTCAGCCCTGATCAGCCCTTATATCCCGAAAGTATCCCTCCCCCTGGTCCAGATCGCCCTGGGGGTCATCTGGTACTTCCTCCCCTTTACACCAAACCTGAATCTTGACGATGAACTGTATATGATCCTTTTTATCGCCCCGCTCCTCTTTTTTGAAGCGAAAGGGTTCCCCCTCAGCTCCCTGCGCAGGACTATATCGATATCCTTGTCATTAGCTATAGGCCTGGTACTTTTTTCTGTTGTTGCGACCGGTTTTTCGCTCCACGCATTATGGGGTGCCATTTCACTTCCTGCAGCCATGGCCCTTGGCGCCGCCCTCGGCCCTACAGATGCTGTAGCAGTATCTGAGCTGCGCAAAGAAGCGAACCTGTCTGACAGCCAGGTCTCTGTGCTCCGCAGTGAAAGCCTGCTCAATGACGCCGCCAGCATCGTCAGCTTCCAGTTCGCCATCGCCGCTGCGACAACAGGCCAGTTCTCAGCTCTGCAGTTCACCTGGAATATCGCATACAGTTTTCTTGGAGGGGCTGTCCTCGGTGCTGTCCTCGGCTTCCTTATGAATTCGCTGATGCTCACCCTCCGCAGGCTCAGCCTTGAAACAACGACAACACGTATTACCATTGAACTTCTCTTCCCCCTTTTCGCGTATGTCCTTGCGGAGAATATACACGTTTCCGGCGTAATAACGGTTGTTGCCGCAGGGCTTCTGCTCCGCTATAACCGTATGGGAGTAGGCAGCGATATCGCCCGGACGAACCTTGTATCGGATTCCGTATGGAAATTCGTCACTTTCGCGCTGAACGGAAGCGTGTTCGTCCTTCTCGGCATTGAACTGCCCCTTGCGATGCGGGACAGCTTGGGTAGCCCCCTGGTCAGCACACCTATGCTCCTGCTCGCTATCGTGGCGATCACCGTTATACTACTCCTCGCTCGCTTCCTGTGGTTTATCGGGCTGCAGATGTTAAGCCGCAATGCACAGACTGGTACGCGGATGGGGATATCAGCCCTTACGCCAAAGTCTGCCAGATCAGCCCTTATCATGACTTTTGGAGGCGCAAAAGGGACTATCTCCCTGATCCTGGCATTTTCGCTGCCGGTAACCCTGGGGACTGTGAATACGTTCCATATCCGCGACATCCTCCTTTTCATTGCGGGCGGATATATAATCCTTTCGCTTATCCTGGCGAATATCACCCTTCCCATCCTCGCACCGAAAGACACGATAGAAGAGGAAAAAGGCATGGCGCAGGCAAATACTGCCATGCTTGACCGCACTATAACGAAAATATCGGAGCTGGAAACCCCTGAAAACCATTTAGCGCTAGCAATGGTACTCCAGTCATATTCCATGCGTGCTGCGCGGCTGAAAGACCCGCAGTCTTCGGAACAGCAGCGCCATATGGTTTTTGAGCTTAATCTCACGATACTTGAATGGCGGCAGCAGTGGCTCGAAAAGTATCTTACCCTGCATCCGGACTGCGAAACATCTGTCAACCACCTTCTTGCCTCTATCGAATTCGGGCTGTCACTGAGTGACGGCACCGTTTTCAAACGCCTTCGGATGAGGGCTGAATCGATAAGGATCAGGATCCGCCTGTCTGTAAAAAAGGCATACCTGCTGATCCGGGAGAGGCTCGGGCTGCCGCATACTCCACCATCAGGACGGAGCGTTGCGGAAATACAGTCCGACCTTACAAATGCGACCATTGAATATCTTTCGGCGCTTATGAACGGTACGGATACCGCCGGCAGCGACAGTTCCGGTACAGCCAGCTACCCGCCATCAGTAGTTGCGGTCATCCTCAGCAGATACCAGCTTTTCAAAGTCAATTCTGAGGGAAGGCAGTACACTGCGGATAAGCGTGAACAGTGGAGGCGCGATATATCGCATCTGAGGATGCAGGCCTACCAGATAGAGCTTGATACTATCCATGAGATGCAGGAAAACGATGAGATCACACTGAGCCAGGCCCGGCGGATGAGATCCAACGTATATGTCATGCAATCTGATGATGCATTCGAGGAGTGAACAGAGCCGCACAGCCTTGCCGCAGCCATAAGTGGGCTGTGACCCCCCCCCGTCCCCGTAATTTTTTTGCCGGCAGCTACTGGATATCCTGAGCATCCGTATAAAACAGCCGCTCTGCAACTTCCCGGCACCTGCGCATTTTCTGCAGGAGCTCATTGGCGAATTCCTGCCCCTGGTGTGCCGAACGTCCCATACAGGCAGCTACTCCTCCGAGCGAGAAAGAATCATCCGGTATGATATCCGCCTGATTCGCCCGGCCGCTCCACAGATAATGGGCATTCCTCGCATCGGTACAGACCTGCCATGTACTGCGCAGGACAGCAGCGTCTTCATGCGACAGCACATTACTATTTTCAAGGGTATTGAGTGCCTGAAGGGTCGATGTGGTGCGCAGCGAAGCTGTGCTGCTGTCCTCGTGGGGCTTCAGGCCTGCTGAAGCTCCGGTGCCGCCCGGGTGCAGCTTCCGATCAGGCAGGGCCTGGGTATCCTCGCACTGATGCGCATGCTGGAGCTGAAGGAGCTGGACAGTCCATTCCACATCGGAAAGCCCGCCCTTGCCAAGTTTGAGATGCCTGTCACGGCGTATGCCGCGAGGCAGCCTTTCCGATTCCATACGCGCTTTAAGGGTGCGGATCTGCGCAAGGTCATCCTCACCCGGAGCCTGTGCCGGATACCGCAGAGGGTCAGCAACCTTTTCAAGGAAACGCTCTGCCAGCCCCCTGTCTCCAGCAGCATACCTGGCCCGCAGCAGCGCCTGATGCTCCCACATCTGTGCCCAATGCGCATAATAATCTTCGTATGACTTATATGGTCTGATAAGCGGCCCGTTTTTCCCTTCAGGCCGCAGGTCAAGGTCCAGGTCTATTTTTGCTTCAGATGTAAGGGGGCCTGACAGGATGGAACGGAGATCATTGACGACTGCCAGCGAAAAATCCCGCGGATCCGCCGCCTCATCAGCTTCTCTACCGGCATCCTGTACCGGCTCGTAGATCATCATAATATCTGCATCAGAGCAGAAATTGACCTCCCGCCCTCCATAACGCCCCATGGCGATAACGGAGATTCGTGCAGGAGGGCAGTTTTCCCCTATCCCCCGTTTGCGGCACTGATGGCGTACGGCCCACTTGAGGCTTATATCTATAGCTGCATCATACACATCCGTCATCGCCTGGAGGCTGCTGCTGCTCAGTGTGATACCGCTCATCCACCCTAGACCGATGCGTTCTATTTCCCTGCGCCGCATAGACCGTATAAGTGTTGCGAAGCTCCTCATATCCTCAGGGAAACGCTTATACGCGCCCTCGCACAGCGTATCCAGCTGCCCTCGGGTATGCGGCTGGAGTTCGTCATCATCCCCAAGCCATGTCAGCGATTCTGCCGAACGGTTCAAAGCATCGCCCAGAAAGCGCGAATTAGCAAGAATAGTGCACAGCCGCTTAGCGGCCAGGGGCGAATCGCGCAGAAAACCGAGATAAGGCCCCCCGCCTCCATAGTTTTCCGCAAGCCTGCGCCACTGGAGAAGCCCCATATCAGGATTCTGCCCATCTCCGAGCCACAGCAGTACGGCGGGAAGGAGTATCCTGTTGATTTTTGCTGCACGGCTTACCCCCCGGGTCAGATAGCGGACATGCTCAGCGGCAGCCTGCGGGTCGGCGAAGCCTATTGATTCGTACCTTTCAGCCATGGCTGCCGGCGACAGCCTGATCTCTTCATCTGCCATATGGGATATATCGCCAAGCATCGGCCGGTAATAAATATCCATATGGAGGCGGCGTATCTCACGCCGTGCTGCATCGAAGCGGTCAAGGAGCTTTTCGGGTGATAAGGAACATGCACGGGCAAGCCTGACGAGGGCTTTGTTGTCATGAAGCTGCGTCCGGTCAATGTTCCGGGGTTTTTCTATGCCACCGCGGTTAGCCTGCCCAAGGTCAGGGAACAAATGTGTCCTGTGCATATTCCACAGCTGCTGGCGATGTTCAAGGACCCGCTCGAAACGGTAGTCAGCCGATAATGCTTCAGACTGTTTCCGCGACATGTATCCCCCAGCGGAAAGCCGCTGCAAGGCATCAAGGGTTGAACTCACGCGCAGGGACCTGTCAGTGCGCCCGTGGACCAGCTGAAGCATCTGGACCGTGAATTCCACATCCCTGAGCCCGCCGCGCCCCAGTTTGATTTCCAGGTCTTTCTGCTGCTCAGGGATAAGGCTTTCAACACGTTCACGCATTTTTCTGCAGTCAAAAACAAAGTTTTTCCGGGCAGAGGCATTCCACACCAGCTGCTGGGTACTGTCTACATATTTCATTCCCAGCTCCGGGTCCCCGGCAACATGGCGTGCTTTCAGCAAAGCCTGGAATTCCCAGTTCTCAGCCCATTTCTGATAATATTCGCAGTGCGATTCGAGCGTCCTCACCAGAGGGCCTGCTTTGCCTTCCGGGCGAAGGGCGCAATCTACCTTCCAGAGCGGAGGTTCATTGACACCGGGGATAACGGACTGGCATATCTTCTGGAGCTTTATGCCCGCTGCAGTCCCTTTTTTAACCAGCTCAGCATGCGTAACACCCTTATGCCGGGGCTCTGCAACATAGATCAGGTCAACATCAGATACATAGTTGATTTCCCTGGCTCCGAGCTTGCCCATCCCGATCACGGAAAACAGTATATCCTCCGAAGCGCCGACGCTGCGCAGGGCGATCCGGACGGCAGCATCAAGTGCACAGTCAACAAGGTCACTGATATACGACGATACTTCAGGCTGTACGCCTGCCGGATCACTATGGGCCATATCGAAAGCTGCTATAGCGATTATCTGCTTCCAGTACTCATGCCTGAGCGCATTTACTGCCGCAGTTTCATTGCCGCCGCAGGAAGCAGCAGCACTGAAAGCATTCGCACGCATCCCCTTATCCCATGCGCTGCTGGAAAAATACTCGCCGGTGACAGAACTGAGGAGGTCTGCATCCTGCTCAACCATGCTGCCGATACGTTTTGATGCCCCAAGGGTTTTTACCAGCCTTCCCCACACGTCATCTGAATCTGGCTGAACAGTACCGGGAAGGGCTTCCCTCGTCTCATCGCGGGCATACAGCTGCCCGACTGCATACAGTGATGCATCAGGATCGCATGCATGCATGAGTGCCCCTGTTACAGCCTCTGCAATCCCGCGGGACATCCCCCGGCTGGAGCACTGGCGGAATATATCAAGCGCAGCCTGCGTATCTGCTATTCCGGCACGGATAAGCAGCCTGCGTCCGGGGAATCCCCGCCCTTCCTGATTACTGGGTACTGTATGCGGCATGACCTTATTTTACATGCGATAACGGATCGCTGCCACGCGGCCCGGGCTTGCAGGCACTTCCCTGCAAGCCCCGAACAGTATTATCGGCGGTGCGGTCCGCCGTATCCGTCCTGTGCAGCTTAAGCAGCGGTACCGGCTGCGCTGTCCACCCTCAGAATCGCGTCTTCAACGATCTGCCAGAACCTGCCTGTATCGAGCCTGAGGGCGACTTTTGTATTGGATCGCGGGTCTTCTGGTCCCTGCATATTGACAACAGTCATCCCTGTGGTCAGCTTGCCGTCCAGCTCTACGTTGATCTTCCTGCGCTCCGTGTACAGCACATCCGGGTCAATAAGGTAAGCGACTGTACATGGGTCGTGTACAGGAGGGTCATCAAAATCCTGGTTCTCCTGATATGCCTTACGGAAGAAGTTCATAAGCCGGCCCATGAAATAACCTGTCTGCCCGCCCTCGGCCTCGATTTTACGCTGTATATCCCGTGTGCACAATGCATGATGGGTAACGTCCAGCCCGATCATAGTCACTTCCCATGGGGCACTAAACACTATCTGAGCTGCCTCCGGATCCGTATAGATGTTAAATTCCGAGCATGCACTGGAATTGGCCTCATATACGCCGCCGCCCATCAGGACGACCTGTTTGGCCCTCTCAGCGATTTTGGGCTCCATGCGCAGAGCCATGGCAATATTGGTGAGCGGCCCGGTCGGTACCAATGTTACAGTCCCGGACTCGCTGTCCATAACCGTCCTGACCAGGTAATTGACAGCATGCTCATTTTCAAGCGGTCTCACAGGTTCGGGGAGTTCAACACCGTCAAGTCCTGTTTCGCCATGCACATATGCGGCTGTTTTAAGGGGCCTGACAAGGGGGCGGTCGCATCCGGCATATACAGGAATATCATCTGCGCCTGCTTTATGGAGTACACTCCGGGCATTGTACGTAACTTTGTCGAGGCTCTGGTTTCCGCCAACGGTGGTTACCCCGATAAGGTCAATATCAGGGTTCCCCACAGCCAGCAGGATAGCAACAGCATCATCGTGCCCAGGGTCGCAGTCAAGTATGATCCGCTCTGCCATCTTTGCCTCCTCCTACGCTGCCAGCCCTGAGATCCGCGACATGAACTCGTCAAGGAACCTCTGCACATCAACCGTGACTGCCGCCTGGGCAGTCTTGTCAGGGTCATTGAGGCGGTCAACATCCCCTATAGTGCGCCCCCGGGTCGGGTCTTCGGTATCGACTTTCAGGTTGACGGGCAATGTCCCTATCAGGCTGGGATCAACTGCGACCCCGACGGCGAGCGGGTCATGCAGTCCGCAACCGCCAAGGTTAGGCGCTGTGGTCTCATACGCTTTGATATAGTAATCCGTCATCTCAGCAAGGAAATCGCCTCTGTCAGTATGCAGATCGCGCCACTGCTGCGTATGTTTGCGGGTCAGCAATGTCTGAAGTGTTACATCAAGCCCCACCATAGTGATCCGCTGTGCATGGCGGAACACATAGTCAGCTGCCTCCGGATCCTGGGAAATATTAGCTTCAGCGCAGGGGCTCACATTCCCGCTTACGGTCAGCGCCCCTCCCATGAGCACAATTTTGCCGATCTTCCCGGCGATACCGGGATCGCGCTGCAGCGCTGCCGCAAGGTTAGTCAGAGGCCCTGTAGGGACATAAATAAGGTTTTCACCATAGCGG
>PPYE01432379.1_pt1 | contig 216322 bp, 200 predicted proteins | sample 1559881 | NCBI WGS metagenome assembly PPYE01 (sample SAMN08240022, study PRJNA423297) | Human gut metagenome, whole genome shotgun sequencing project.
GCCAGCTCTTTGGCGATTTTCTGCTGTTCAGCTTTAAGCAGATCCAAAGGGATGGCGTTGCTATAGTGGGCTTCAAGCAATTTTTGTCGCTTGTTCTCAAGTTTAGCTTTCTGGCCTTTCAGACCGTTCAGCTCTTTTTTGTATTTTTCTTTTTCGCTCTCTACCAGCGTGGTCACTTGTTTTTCCAGCATTATGGTCAATCAGTACGCTGTGTAGTTGTAACCAATAAGTAAACTATGCCATAATCCCTATTGAAGCATAAGGCTTGTATAAATACATTTATATCATTTATCTCCCATCAGTTTTTCGATGGGGGATTTTGACGCCTGATGCATAATCACCATTCTGTGGCAAACTATCTGTTTTGCCTGTTTTAGTATTTTATTTTTCAAATAAAATTACAGCGATAGCAAACACAATTATTGATTTTCCGATGTTGCTAGGGTATAATTATTACATCTATGACATCGCGAAATTCGAATGGAGGAGCAGGAATGAAGGTTAGCTACAAAAAGCTCTGGAAACTGTTGATCGACCGGGATATGAAAAAACGAGATTTGGAGAAAGCCGCCGGGATCAGTCATTATACAATCAATAAATTGAACCATGGTGACAATGTTACCACTGATGTGCTGGGGCGGATTTGTAAGGCGCTTAACTGCACTTTGGATGATATAATGGAGTTTATCGATGAAGAAGATTGAAGATGAATTCGTTCTCGACGGTAGGCATCCATTTTTTATAAATGAGAAGTAAACAATATGTCATTGAAAGTTGCGACAATGTTGGAAAGGAGAGGTTCTCTCTTGTGGAAAAACTGATAGATATTGGCAGCTATCCGGTTGTAAATGTGCTAGGTTTGCTGCTTCAAGATAAATCGACAAAAAAAGAATATTATCTGGGCTACAGACACTTACGAGGAACTGGGCGAAGACTTCACGGATAAGGTGCAGATAAGTATCAAATGCCGATGCCCGATGGTCTCATCCAAGATATAGCCAAATGGTGCGGAGAAAATACTTAGCCAATGCAGTTTTATGACAAGACGACTTACCGGTCGAACGCCTTTTCCTCAATACGCTCGACCGGTAATATTGTGTCTACAGCGACCTCTCCGGCGCATAAATCACCATCAGATCTATATACTTCTCATCGTCACCCTGTTCCTCGAAATCATACCGAACAATATAATCCCGGATACTATAACCTCGATAAAGGATAAAATTATAGATATTAAAGCAGCAGCTATTCTTTTAAATCTTTCTTTGATCTTCATATTTTTATCTTTCTTACTCTATATAACCGTGTGTAAATTTGTATTCTTAAAATTATATTACAAGCATGTAAAGCCTTGAGTAGCATTTTGGTAAATCTTTTGTAACTTTTTTAGAAAATGGCCGATTTTGAGCCGTTCTTTTTTCTGATTTGACCTAATCCATTTCTCTGGCAGACTTTCACATCTTCGTGTAGCGGATTGCTGCCTTACTTAAATTTTACAAAAATGCGCTAGTTGCCTTCTCTCAACGATGCTATACTGTATAAAAAATAGGAGAAAGGCAAAGTGGAGAAAAATAAAAGACATGAAAGAGGAATAAAGCTTTTTGTTGTAATACTTTGTGTCATTATTTTTGCGCCAATTATCCTTCTAATTGCGCTAGACTGGTTTATCAATGATACAGATTTGGTGATAGGAATAACCGGTTTCGCTCAAAAGGTGGCTTTCCGAAGCGCGCTGAGTTTGGCTGTGCTGATTATCGCAATTGTCTGTCTGGTAAAATTCTTTCTGTCAGAGAAACGCATAAGACATATTATCGGATATTTTGCTGGAATCTTCCTATGTGCTGCAGTCATATTCTTTGCTGTACGTCCGATTGTTTTGGACGCGCCATACCTTGACCATCCGCTCTTAACCTATCTCCATCAGTTTGATCTTGACAGATCATCCGGAACGGGGGATGCCCCGACACGATATTACCTGCGCGGTCGGGATGCAGAAGGTAAAAAGCACTCATTCGAAATCACCGAAGATCGATATGATGAGGGGATCCAGCTGAGAGGAGAAAAAGATATTATTGCCAAAGCAGTCTATCTGCCCCATACATCTGTATTGGTCACGCTGGAATATCTGGAAGACCTTGATGGTTCCGGTCGGGAAATGTACCTGCCCAATCCTGAACTGCCAAACAACTGGGACAGTTTTGCTATCCAGATCGATGACGATGTGTACACGATCCCATGCAGGCTTTCCGATTTCCTTGAAAATGGATGGTCGCTGTCAGAGGGGGATCCTGACAGCCGATTAGCTGGAGCTGATCAACCATATGGCGAATTTCCTAATCGGGAGCTGTCGTTGACCAATGATAAGGAGCAAAGCATTTCAGTCACGGTATATAACACATCGGAATCATCGGTACCGATCGAAGATGGAACGGTCGGACGTCTGTCGGTATCCAACGGCAGCCTGGACTTTTATGGAGCTGACCTCCAGCTTCCGGGTGGCTTGATGCTTGGCTGGGCTACGGTGGAGGACGTGATCGATCAATATGGCGAGCCATCAGACAGATATGAAAATTACAACGTAACTTATGAGTTGGAAGGAGCCGAATATACAAAGCACTTGGATTTGACATTTTATAACGGATTTCTGAGTGGTATTGTGATTCAAAACCATGAGTATTACCGAGAATATTAAGTTGATTTTTGCGACAACATGTCTAAACAAGGAGGTTAACAAAAATGGCGCTACTGATGAATGATACAGACATGAAACAAATGCTGGAATCTATCTGCCCGGAAGGGGAAACTTATCAGGGAGAAGCATGGGGGACGCTTATGTCAGGAACTGCGGAGATGCTGGCACTGGGAGCACTGAGCAATGTATCCTGTTATGTGGGCGTGACGGAGAAGTCACTGGTCATTGCCGTCCTTGAAACATTCGATATCTCACACGTTTATGGAAAGATCTGTATTCCTTTCGATCAGTTTGATGAAGTGAAGATAAAAAAGGGGCTCGTACCATCCCAGAGGATTATTAAAATGAAAAGCGGAAAAACGAAGCTCAAGCTTTCTCTGGTGAATAACACCATAACCGCAAAAGTGAAAGACCAGAAACTGGGAATGCAGAAGATATGCGAGGCGTTGGAGAAGATCGCAAAATAAATATCAGGAGATCCGGCAGCCGGGGAGAGAACTTTATGGTTCCCTCCTCTTTTTATAATGCTGGAAAAGGGCATATAGCCCCAGCAGCCCAAAAACAGCCAGCGTGATTTTTATCCCTGTCAACATACACCATACTCCGGCAATAAACAGCGCAATAATGGCGGCCACTAGTTTGCCCATGATCCGCTCCCTTTTATCCGGATTGCGGATGAGCTTTGTCAAAATCAGGAAAATCAGCAGGAGCACAGATACTGCAGAGCCAAACAGGAAAAAGACAATGCCCAGCTTATAGCTCACGGAAACGCCGTAGCCTTCTACATTGACTACATCTGTTTGTGCCGGGTTATATCGGATATCTATTTGTTCACCAACTTCAAATGGGCGGTTGGATGTCCATACGTTCCCAATCCCTGTGCAGAGGCTGCCCTTCGTGGTTTTATAGCGAACGACAGGCGCATAGAAATATCGGAAGGAATCATCAGCATCTCCCATCCTGCTTTCGTATCCCACAACTGTGCCCGTTGTGGTGTCGGTATAACTGGCTTCTTCTTGCTGGGCTGAATAGAGAATCCCCCCACCGATGAGCATAAAACCAACTGTAAAAATCAGGATGAACAATCCGGCGCATAGCCTGATGCTCAATGGCCTCCTCCGGAGACTTCTCTTGTTCGTATTGTCTTCTTGTGCGCCCATAGAATCCCTCCCTTCAGAAAGCCTACGGCCAGAAGCAGTACAGCAGAAACAATAATGGTCAAGAAAACGTCAGGAACAAAAGCCTGAACGACCCAGAGGGGAATTTTCAAAAATACCGGAACAGCCATCAGCAGGAAGACGGGTAAAAGAAAATGCAAGCCAATCAAAGAGTACACTCCCGGCAATTTGTTGCCGCGCAGTAGCAGTACGCGTTCCCGGTATTTGGAAAGTCGGCATAACGGAATGATTGCTATTGTCAGTACGGCCAACATAGTCAGGTTGAGCCAGAGATGGTTCAGGGTATACGTGCTGCCCGATATTTCATTTGGCGCATCCCCCAGGAGCATGAGCGCCACGCCCCACCCCAGCGAATCTATCATGGCGTTTGCTGCAAAATAATCGTTTACATTGGCCGTAACAGCCATCGCAAGGCTGCTCTCCGGCAGCAGAAAGATGCAGGCGTTCCCGGTTTCGACAAGGCCGTTGTGCCGCAGAACCGGCTCAGAAAGAGGAGCCTCGATACGCGTCCACCCGTACCCGTACCAATAAGGGATGTCGCCATCCACATAGATGGTATCCCCATAAAACATCGTATCGATGCTGGATTCTGAAAGAATGCCGCTTCCTCTATTCAGATACATCTGTAGGTATTTCCCCAAGTCTTCTGTGGAGGATGAGATGTAACCGGCAGGGACGGTAATCCAGTCATCCTTGGAGGAAGGATATTTGTGGCTTGTTTTGATGTTGAAGCCCCAATAGTTTGTATAGCCATCAATCAGACCATTTTTCTCGCTTCCGTCCTGCGTAGCGGCAGTATGGGAAAGCTGCAGCGGCTCGAAGAGATTCTTCGTTATGTAATCACTGTACGATTCACCACTGACAGCCTCGATTATTTCGCCAAGCAGGGAATAATTTACATTGGCGTAATGATGCACACCCTGTTCGTTCACGATCTTATAATTTTCTAAGGTCTGGTACTGGCCAAGACCGCTTGTATGATTCAGCAGTTGGCTCACTGAAATCCTGTCACCATCGGTTGCACCCGGCAGATATGCGGAGACAGGTGCATTCAGGTCAACTTTCCCCTGCTCAACCAGCTGCATGATGCAGATGGCGGTAAAGGATTTACTGACCGAACCCAGATAAAAGGGCGTTTCGCTGCTTTCGCAGTCTCCATAATTCCCGGAAAATAGTACCGCATCTTTGTTTACAATCGTCACGGACATTCCGGGAATATGGGCATTGTCTACGGCGGATCGCAGATAGTCATCAATCTCACGGTAATCAACAGGATTTTTCTGGTATCCATCCTGAGCATAGACGGGCTGTGCTGCTATCAAAATACTCAGGCAGCAAAAAACACAGAAACACAAAAGTAATGCTATCGTTCGTTTCTTCAACATAAGCTATTATCGACCTTCTCCTATATTTAACATGTATCTGGCGTGAATTTAACAAATGGCCGTTCCCAGTACTCCTGAAAACGGCCTATTTGAGAAAGACTTTATTCTATTGATCCAACTACGGTGGTTTTCTTGAAAACCAGAATACCTTTAGAAGAAGGCATGATTGAGCAGGAGATCAGTTCAAACCCTTCCCGCTCCATTTTGTTGGCCGCCTCTTCCACTTTTGCGGCCATGTCTTTCACCTTGGGGGAATACTTTATTACCACTGTTTTGTACATTGCATTTACCTCCGATCCGCCCGGGAGCCTCTGGGGCGTATTGATAATGTCTTAAGCCTTATAGGCATTTACAACTTGTATTGTACCAGAAAGGAAATAGCCTAGCAACTTATAATTTCAAAGGCTTGTGTCCACACAAAATTCATATCCTCACCAGGAGAATATCTGTTTACCAAAAGTTTATCTGGGTTTTACTTTCAAATGGTGGCAATTTTGCCAAGTACAAAGGTATAATTATCTTGGATGATTATATGTACATCTGAGAGGAGGAGCAGTCAGTGGACAATTCAACGGCATTTTGGAACATTATATTCCCGACAATTTCCCCTTTTGCCATAATTATTGTATTCTTCCTGCTGTGGCGCATTATAAGACGGCTGGAACAGCGAAAGTGGAAACTGATAACAGCCCGCGTTCTCCGTATTGAGAAAATCGACAAGAAAGATAGAGATGGCGTTTTAGAGCCGCGGCAATATAAACTGGATCTCGTATTCCAATGGCAGGGTATAGACTGGCACCGAAGCTGGATATTCCCTCGCATATATGACCTTCCAAAAGCGGGCGATATTCTCCAACTGCGCTACCATCCGCAGAAGGAGGATTTCCAACTCGTCACGAGTCTGGCGGAGAAACAAAAAATCCGACATGCTCGTCTGGTTTTGCTACTGGTTATTGGCATAGTTATTTTTGTGCCGTCAGTGTTGTTTGGTTTGCTGCTCTTTCATTTGCCGCAGGAGCAACATATCCTTTCCGAAAGCACAGTATGGTTATTTTTTGCAGCGCCGCTTCTTGTTATGTTCTTGGTCGTGCGTATCTATAGAGCCCGCCGCACCCGTCGCAAAATCGAATCGGGAGAATTTCAGCCTATCGCTGCGCGAGTCCACGGATTCCGCAAAGACAGCGAGGGCGATGTTTACGCATTCTGTCTCGTCAGAGTCAACGGTCAGGAAAAAGAAGTTACCCTGCCCATCGTCTATAGCAAGAATTATGAAGTCGGCCAATGGGTTACTCTTTATTTAAATCCAGATAATGGTGAGATATACGCTTACCCTGACACACATAAATGAGCTGTTTCTCGCGCTAATTTTACACAGGTTTCACCATGGCAGGATAGAAAAATAGAATACGTTTGAATATCATTAGTAAAATAAGATAATCATACAAGCCCTAATTCAAAGATATTTAAGAGGAAAAACTTGCATGGATAATATGAAAATAAGTGCCATTCTTTATTCAATAGTGGCAATTATATTTATCCTATGTGCGGCCACTGGAGGCAGTCCTGCGTTTTATGGGGTTGCGGCTGCCTTTATTGCTCTGGCGGCGGCATCATACCCTAAGAAAGACAAGAAAGATTGCGAGCAGAATGGCAGCACAGAATGCGTCATTGTTTATGGTGGCTTTTATAGGGGTACAAAACAGTATGCCCAAAATCTGTCCGAGCAGACTGGAATTCCTGCAATCAGCTATAAAGATGAACGATCTCTTTCCAACATGCGAGTTATTATTTTCATCGGAGGATTATATGCGGGAGGTGTTAGAGGCCTCACAAAGACTTTACGGAACTTCCACCTGCGCGATAACCAGAAGCTGATTCTTGTCACAGTTGGTCTGGCCAATCCAAATGAGCATGAAAATCGAGACAATATACGTGTTTCCCTGCAAAAGCAGTTATCTCCAGAAGTGTTTTACAAGATCAAATTTTTTCATCTTCGTGGAAGGATTGACTATAACAAGCTCACTTTTGTATATAGTATGATGATGAAACTACGTTATCATTCTTTACGCAAGAAACCACTCGAAACGTTGACATCGGAAGATCGCACGTTTATTAATACCTACGGAAAACAGGCGAGTTTTATTGACTTCAATGCTCTAAAACCGATCATCAAAGAAATATATTTACCGGTTGAACGTGTTCCATAAAACATATTCGACCGGTATTGTTTTTCTACATTCTTTCCGGCGCATAGATCACCATTAAATCTATATATTTTTCATTGTCACCTTGCTCCTCAAAATCATAGCGAATAATATAATCCCGGATACTGTAACCACGATAAGGGTTGCTCAGGGTGTATAGCTCTCCGGTAGCAAAGTCAATCAGGGAATAACGTGTGCTGGCAAGATAAGCCTCATCGTCGCTACTCACGTGATCAGCGTAAAACCCACAGACTTTGTCCAGGCAATTCTGGCAAAGTTGTTCTGCCAGTGGTTCGAAGTCCAGTCCGCCCGCATCTCCCAGATAGATCTTCACTTCGGAAATTCCACGCTCCGGCCACGGATTACACACAATAGAGCCATTGCCCTCTCCAAAAGAAGAGATACGTGTGCTAGAACCGCCTTCTAGTGTTTCATTTCCATCATCGTCGTAAGTACGCACGCCTGCGTCTATTACCGTCAGATCCGGCCAGTAAATGATGCCGACAGAATCAAACTTATAATAGTAGTCAAGCAGCCCACCCGGTGGGTTACCACATACAAAACAGTCTTTCTGATCAATGGCAGATTCTAAGGTCAACTCATACTTCGGCTCCCTGTTATTGCTTTCTTCATGAGATGCTGCGCTGCAGCCAGTGAGTATAATCATAAGGGAAAATAAAAGGAATAGATTTCTTTGCTTCATCAGTCGCCTCCCGCAAAAGAAAAAGGACGCTCCTGCCTAGCAGAAAAGACGTCCTTATTTCCTGATAATTCCCTGTATATACGCTTTCACCAATTCCTGTTGCCGACTGTCCATCGAGTTCCAGTCCTTTAGCAGTTCTTCCTGATCTTTGGTCAGATCCAAAACTTCTTCGTCTTCGGCAAAGAACTGCGATAAAGTGATACCAAAACCATCACATATTTTCTCTAAAGTTTGGATTGTGGGTACGCTTTTCCGATTCAGCAACGTAGAGATTGATGACTGAGCAATTCCTGATTTCTGAGCGAGCCGATATCTGCTCATATGCTTTTTCTCACACAATTCCTCGATTCGCTCGATGATATAGTTCTCAGCCGACAAGTATTCTACACCTCATTTCCGATATGCTACCCTCATTGTACTGTGAACTTAGGCAACTTATCAGATTATATGTAACGAAGTAGAATACTTAGGAGTTGCGTCATATACAGGTAAAAAAATAAGGTTCATGTAGAGTATACCACACTCGACGTATGGCTGAACACCTCTATTTTAAGCAGAATTAGCCATTGACATACACTTGAAATATTACGATTTTTAACAAAGCTGCATTTTATTGCTATAATTAAGGTATCATGAAAAAAATTACAATCCCTCTAGCAGAATTATTTGGCGATTGTGCCGTTAATCTAGAAGGAGCTAAGAAGGTTAGGGCTCTGGTGCTTATGCCTGCGTTTTTCCTTCTCAAAAATTGTGCTGAAGCTGACATTAACGACTATATTGACGCAATAGAGTTAGATTTTACCGGTATCAGCTACACAACTCGGGCTTTTATGCATGAACTGCTAGGGGAATTGATCTGTGAATTTGGCGAATGGGTCTATGACTATATTACCTACAAAGGTGCCAATAGAAATGTATTCAAAGCCATTCTTAAGTCATATGAAACCATGCCCCAAAAACCAAAAAGCATTTACTATGATTAAGATATAAGTACCGGGCAGGAATAATCCCACCCGGCATCCGTAATTCTAACATTTTTATTTTTCTGGATAGTCCCATCTGCTCCTGAGCTTGACTCCATTTTCCTTTAAACATCTGGAAATGACTTGAGTATCTACGTTCAGGTTCTTGGAGATCTCTTTTATAGTATGCATCTCCTTATACATTCTGATCACTTTTTTGTCATCGACTTTTGCCCGAGTCCGGCCACTTTTGCGAAGGGGAACTCCTTGTTGCTTGAGGAGTTTCACAATGGTCGTCTTACTGCAGTTAAATTCGGCACCCAACTCATAGCTTGCCTTGCCAGACTGATAAGCTGTGACGATCTTTTGTATTTCCTCAGGAGTGAAAGCTCTTTGGTAGGGTTGCTGAAGGCGATCTACCTTCTTTTTGTCAGTATAATAATCTGAATTTTCTCCCTTGTCATTTTTTGGGCTTTGTGAGATAATATCGGTATCGGACGGAGATAAGCGTCCGGCATGATTGGATAATTTAAACTCGAGAATATGGCAGGAGACAAAGTGTCCTGGTCTCGCCTCGCGAAGCTTTGGAGTCTCTGTCCTGCATTTTTCTGTGGCATGTACACATCTGTTTGCAAAAGGACAGCCCGGTTTAGGATTGATCGGGCTCGGTACATCTCCTGAGAGTACCTTTGCCTCTTTCTGGGCTTCCTTATCCGGGTCAGGAATGGGCACAGAAGCCAGCAGCGCCTGACTGTAAGGATGCAGTGTATGAGCATAAATTTCATCACTGTCCGCCAGTTCTACCAGGTTTCCCAGATACATAACAGCGATACGGTCAGAAATATACTTTACAATGTTCAGGTCATGAGCGATGAACATATAAGTAAATCCATGCTTTTCCTGCAGCTCTTTTAACAAATTAATGATCTGGCTCTGGATTGATACATCAAGAGCGGAGATCGGTTCATCGCAGACTATGAATTCCGGTTCTACCGCCAGAGCACGGGCAATTCCAATACGCTGACGCTGTCCGCCTGAGAATTCATGAGGGAAACGGTTAGCATGCTCCCGGTTCAGACCTACTGTTTCCAGCAGTTCATACACACGCTGCATACGCTTCTCTTTGTCATACATATTATGGATCTCCATACCCTCAGCAATAATACTTCCTACCGTCATACGTGGATTCAAAGAAGCATAAGGATCCTGGAAGATAATCTGCGCTTTCTGGGAATAATTATAACGGTCTTTTGTATGCTTTAAATTTACTTCTTTTCCATCATAAATCATCTTACCGCTGGTAGGGTGGTAAATCCCCATGACTACACGTCCCAGAGTAGATTTACCGCAGCCGGACTCTCCTACCACGCCCAGAGTTTCCCCTTTATAAATATCAAAGTTGACATCATTTACAGCAACTAAAGTTTTATTTTTTCCTACGTGAAAATGTTTGGATACATGGTCTAAAGTGATCAGCTTCTCCATTTACTTGTCCTCCTTTGCACCTGGGAAATCCGGATGAAGTCTCCAGCAGGAAGCTGTGTGTCCTTCTCCCACTTCAAATACCGGCGGCTGATTTACCTGACAGATCTTCATACAGTGTTCACATCTGCTGGCAAAACCGCAGCCCTGAGGCGGAGCATACAGATCCGGAGGTGTACCCGGAATAGATACCAGCTGCTCATCCTTCTTTGTGTCAATCGTTGGAAGACTTTTCAGCAGTGCTTTTGTATATGGATGTCCCGGATTATAGAAAATATCTCTTACTGTACCTTTTTCCACAACCTTACCGGCATACATAACCGCAACATTGTCCGCCAAGTTTGCCACAACCCCCAGGTCATGGGTAATAAGGATAATAGCTGTCTTTGTATCTTCTTTAATTTTACCCATAAGCTGCATGATCTGCGCCTGAATGGTAACGTCAAGAGCCGTTGTAGGCTCATCAGCAATAAGAAGTTTTGGATTACATGCCAAAGCCATAGCAATCATGGCACGCTGTCTCATACCGCCGGAAAATTCATGAGGATACTGTTTTGCTCTTTCCTCTGCATTTGGGATCTGCACCAGCTGTAAAAGACGCACAGCTTCTTTTTCTGCGTCTGCCTTACTGATTTTTTTCTTCTTTACCAGGGTTTCCGTCAGCTGTTTTCCCACTTTCATAGTAGGGTTCATACAAGTCATAGGATCCTGGAAAATCATGCTTACTAGCTGTCCGCGGATATCCTGCATCTCTTTTTCTGATGCAGCAACAATATCCCTTCCGCACAGCTGAATGCTTCCTTCTTTAATCCGTGCCGGAGGCATAGGGTTCAGCTTCATAACAGTCTGGGCAGTTACACTCTTTCCGCAGCCGGACTCTCCTACGATAGCAAGTACCTCTCCCTCCTTCACGTCCAGTGTCACACCGCGCACTGCATGGACTTCGCCGGCGTAAGTGTCAAAGGAAACATGAAGATTATCTATTTTTAAAATTTCTTCCATTGTCAATTACCTCCTTAATTTCGGGTCGAATGCATCGCGCAGCTGGTCACCCAGCAGGTTGAAGGACAACATAGTAACACAGATAAAGAGAGCCGGAATTGCCAGTTCAGTCGGGTAACTCTGGAATACCTGGATACCTGAATTTGCCATGATACCCCAGGAAGATTTTGGAGGCGCAATACCAAGACCAAGCATGGACAGAAATGCCTCTGTAAAGATAACATTCGGGATATCCAGAGTGATATTTACAATAATAACACTCAAAACATTGGGCACTAAATGAAGTCCGATAATACGGGAAGGTTTCGCACCCATAGATTTTGCTGCAATAACAAATTCCTGCTGGCTTAAACTTACCACCTGTCCGCGGACAAGACGTGCCATACCAGTCCATCCTGTTAAAGAATAAGCAACAATAATGGTTCCAATGCCTCTTTCCAGAACTGTCATTAAGAGGATAACAATGATCAGGTAGGGAATACCGCTGATGATCTCCACAATACGCATCATAATATCATCCACAGTTCCGCCAAAAAAGCCGGAGATACCGCCATATACCACACCAATCAGACAGTCGATCAGAGCAACTGCGATGGCTACTGTCAGGGATACTCTGGCACCGCACCAGATACGTACCCAGATATCGCGTCCCAGTTCATCTGTACCAAAAATATGCACAGCACCTGTAACAGGATCTTTGGAAAACATAGGCTGATGCTGGAAAGCAACGTTCTGGTCTGAATAATTAAAGGGACTGAACATAGGGATAAAAATAGCGCCTAAGATCAAAAGTCCAAGTAAGATCATGCAGACAATGGCTACTTTACTCTTTAAAATCCTGTTAAGCGCATCCTTTCCAAAGCTGATAGAAGGACGGGCAATGGATTCCATATTCTCAGAATCTGATCCTATGACCTCAAAAGCATCTGCGCTAATATGTCCGCTTGTATCATAAGAGGGTTTCATTTCTTTTACTGCATTTATTTTCACTTTTTTCTTCAGCATCTGTGCTACTCCTTTCCACCTGTAATTTTTACTCGTGGATCAATAAATCCATAAATCAGGTCCACTACCAGGTTTGCAAGAATCAGGAAAGTCCCATAGAAAATCGTGGTTCCCGCGATCAGAGAATAATTATTTGTCTGCACAGACTGTACAAAATATTTTCCCATACCAGGAATAGAGAAAATATTTTCTACTACGAAAGCACCTGTCAAAACAGCTGCCACAAGAGGTCCCATAACAGTAACAACCGGCATGATGGCATTTCTTACTGCATGCTTCCAGATAATTGCTTTCTGGCTTAATCCTTTTGCTTTCGCTGTTTTAATGTAATCCTGGCTTAATACATCCAGCATGCTGGTTCTCATAAGCCGGCTGATCGTTGCCATGGAAGAAAACGCCAGGGCAAAGGCCGGAAGAATTTTAGCATTTCCGCTGTCCCATCCCATAATTGCAAAAACCTGAGTCCCTGTTGCCTGATACAGTTTCAGTCCCAGGAAGTACTGGAGCAGTGAACCGATGATAAAGGAAGGTACAGATACTCCTACCAGAGCAAGAAACATAGTCGCTGTATCCCATGCTGTACCTCTTTTCACAGCGGCTACCACACCTAAAAGAATACCCATGATAAAGGCAAAGCACAGGGCACGGATACCCAGTTCCAGAGATACGGGAAATGCCTGTGCGATGATATCGGTGACAGCACGTCCATCCGGCAGAGATACTCCCAAATCCCCTTTCAAAATATTCCCTATATAGATAAAGAACTGAACAATGATAGGTTTGTCCAAACCATATTTCGCATTTAATGCCGCCATCGTCTCTTCAGGCAGCGCCTTTGGTCCTGAAAATGGATTTCCGGGCAGCATATGCATTAAAGTAAAGGTAATAGCGATCAGAAGAAAAATGGTGATGATAGAATATACAATTCTTTTCAGAACATACCTGATTTGATTAGACAAATTTTTCAACTCCTTTGTATTTTAATTACTGCTTATGTAAAGCGCAAAATTAGAAACTTATGCTTACGATTTAATGCTTTATTTTATTATTGCTTTATCGTTTTAACTTTGCGATTTACATAAGCAAACAATAGGTGGTTCGCATAGCGTACCACCTATTGTCATAAATAGAAGTCTTTGCAGGAGCCTCCAGCAAAGACTCTTATTTCTGCCAATGTCCTATCGCAAATAATAGGTTCCTGTCTTAATTATTTAATTACAGCGCCGTCTGTAAAATCAAATTCCTGGAAACCAGTACGTGTCATTCCGTCAAGTTTGTCAGATACTACATAACCAACAGAACTGAAATACAGCGGGAAGATCGGAGCATCTGTCTGAACTAACAGGGTTTCTGCCTGAATCAGCATTTCCTGGCGTTTTACAGGGTCAACTTCCTTCATTGCATTTGCAATTAATGTATCATACTCTTCACTAGAGTAATCACCGTAGTTGTTTCCATTTGTTGTTGTAAACATATCCAGATATGTCATCGGGTCATTGTAATCCGGAGTCCATCCTGCAAATACAATATCAAAATCCCTGTCTTCCATGGACTGTAAACGTGATTTAAATGGCTGTGGAGTAATTTCCACTTCAATTCCCAGAGCCTGTTTCCACTGCTCCTGATAGAAAGCAGCTTCTTTCTGCGCGCTGGAGCTGTCATCTGTAAGAAGAGAAATCTTGAAATCAGCAGCTGTCATGCCTTCCTCTGCAAGACCTTCTTCGAAGAGCTTTTTAGCCTGCTCTGCATCATAAGTGATCATGTCACCTGCTGCTTCACGGTATTTCTGACCATCTGCACCGTTAATGCCTGTAGGAACCAGACCTGTTGCAGGAACGGAACCGTCTTTGCGGACATTGGTACATAAGCTTTCCAGATCAATGGACATACCTAAAGCCTGGCGGATCTTGGCATTGTTTAATCCCGGTGTATTGGTATTATACTGGAAGTACCAGTTTCCGTTATCTACATAAGTCTGAACTTCCACACCATCTTTTTCCAGCTGTGCCATCTGGTCGCCGTCCAGGTTAATGCAGTCAACCTGTCCTGCTTTAAATGCGTTCATACGTGCATTTGTATCTTTCATCATAACATATTTGATCTTTTCGATCTGAATGTCATCTGCACCATAGTAATCCGGGTTCTTTTCCAGTGTGATGTGATCTTCATGAACCCATTCTGTAATTTTGTAAGGTCCGTTTGTTACGATCGTATCAGCTTCTTTTGCATAGCCGTCAACTCCGCCCAATTCTTCATAAGCCTTCTGGTTTACCGGCATGAAGGTTGAGAAAGAGAACAAATGCTTTGCATATGGGATCGGGTTTACAAAAGTAACTTCCAGAGTATAGTCGTCAATCGCCTTAACTCCTAATTCAGAAGGATCTTTCGTTCCTTCGTATACTTCCTGGCCATTTACAAGATTCTGGTACAGAATAAATGCATACACAGAACCTGTATCCGGATTACAAACCTGCTGGTAAGCATATACAAAGTCGTTTGCTGTTACAGGCTCTCCGTTGGACCATTTTGCGTCCTGGCGGAGTTTGATGGTGTAAGTACGTCCGTCTTCACTTACCTGTGGTTCTTCTGCTGCCAGATCGAGAACCGGATTGTCATTTTCGTCCAGTTTGTATAAACCTGCAACAACCTCTCTCAGGATGTCCCCTGAAGGCACATCACTTGTCTTTAAAGAGTTTAATTCCGCCGGCTCTGTACGAAGGTCAACCGTTACCATATCCGCATCCGGGGTACCGGGATAGGATACTGCTGCTGTCTGTCCGCCGTCTGAACCTTCAGACTGTGCTGCACTGCCGGAATTTCCGCATGCACCTAAAGACAGCACCATAGCACTGGACAAAGCCAGAGCTAAAACTTTTTTCATTTTCATCTTAAATTTCCTTCCTTTCCAGAAAAATTTCAATCTTTTTCATTATAATAAAGTATGAATTTTTGTCAAGTCTTTATGACAAAATTCTCGCTTTCTGTTTTTTACCAATGGACATATATCCTCTCTCCGCAACACAGTTTTACACGATCATCCGTAAATTTTGCACAATATTACTGATCACTCCGTCCTTGAACGGAGAATCAATTCCTGCTTCTTTGAGAAGCTCTGTATGAAATCTGGAAGCAGACATCCTGCATAATTTCAGATAGCTCTCCCAGGCAGCTTTATAATCCTGGTCCATCCATGCCTTATACTCAAAGGCGCACAGCTGAGCGATCACATAGTCAATATAATACATGGGAAAACTGTAAATATGATGCTGTTTCTGCCAGAATCCTCCTGCCTCAAAGAAAGGAAGTCCATCATAGAACAGATGAGGTTTGTATACTTTTTCCATATTTTTCCATACCTCTTTCCGCTGATCCGGCGTCAGTTCCGGATGGTCATAGATCTCATGCTGAAACTCATCTACCATACAGCCATAAGGAATGAACATCACTGCATCCTCCAGATGCATCCTGGTGTAATCCCCTGCCTTTTTTCCCTCGAAGAACAGACGGTACCAGGGTTCTGTAAAAAATTCCATGGACATAGAATGGATCTCTGCGGTCTCCATGCCAATATCTGCGTGTTCCCGGACAGGATCGTGAGCAGCAAGATACCCCTGGAATGCATGACCGCATTCATGGGTCATCACATCCACATCACCGCTGGTACCGTTAAAGTTGGCAAAAATAAAGGGAGACTTATAATCCGGCAGATAGGTCATATAGCCGCCCACTGCTTTTGTCTTTCTTCCAAAGACATCCAACAGCTCATTCTCCATCATAAAGTCGAAGAACTCTCTGGTTTCCGGTGACAGCTCTTCATACATTTTCTGCCCTGCTGCAAGAATCTCCTCAGGAGTACCATCTGGCTCTGGATTTCCCTCAGGTCCGTACACCTGCTCCTGGGCGTAAGACATCTTATCAAGTCCCAGGCGCTCTCTTCTCTTTTCATAAAGGCTCTCCGCAAAAGGAACGAAAACTTCTTTTACCTGCCTTCTCAAATTCTCTACCTCTTCTCTGCCGTAACAATTTCTCTGCATACGCAGATACCCCAGGGCAGTATAGGTATCAAATCCCAGCATTTTTGCCTGCTGCGTCCGGTTCTTCACCAGTTTGTCATACAGTTCATCCAGTTTTTCAGAAATACTCATAAAAAAGTCATTCTGTTTCCGGCAGGCTTTTTTCCTGATCTCGGGATCTTTGCTCTTCAGATAAGGAGTCAGAAGAGAAAGATTCAATGTTTCCCCTTCCCAGTCAATCTTTGCCCCTGCCAGCAGCTTTTCGTATTCTGTTACCAGGGCATTCTCCTCCTGCATCAGAGGAATCACTTCCTCAGACACAGATTTCATGGCAATCTCCATATTTTTAAATGCTACAGGACCGATCTTCTCCTCCAGGACATTTCTGAAAGGGGAGTCATAAAGCAGCTTCTGGTATGCCACACAGAGGTTGGAATATGCCGGAACCTGAGCATCGTAATAATTCTGCTCTTCCTCATAAAAGGAATCTGTGGTGTCCATTGTGTGACGGATGGAGCAGATCGTCACCTGGGTCTGTACCCTGTCATTAAGCTTATAAAATTTTTTATGCACCTCAAACTGTTCTTCCCCGCTTTTGGCCTTTTTCATTTCTTCCATAAGAGCCTCCAGCTCCTGCTTTGCCTGTTCAAAATTAATTCTCTCATAAGGCATATCTTTGAATTTCATACGCTCTTTCCATCCCTTCCTAATAAAGATTTTTCACTTTAAATTCTCTCTCTGCTTCTCTTCGCTGATCTTTTTTTGCAATATCCTGCCGTTTGTCATAAAGTTTCTTACCTTTTGCGATGCCGATTTCTACTTTTACCAGGCTTCCTTTAAAATAAACCTTTAAAGGAACCAGAGTGTAGCCTTTTTCCCTGATCTTTCCCTCGATCTTACGAATCTCATAAGCATGGAGCAGAAGCTTCCTGATTCTCAAAGGATCCTTATTGAAAATATTTCCCTTTTCATAAGGACTGATGTGCATGCCATAGACAAACACTTCCCCCTTCTCAATCTGTATATAAGATTCTTTGATACTGCACCTTCCCATGCGCAGGGATTTCACCTCTGTCCCTGCCAGTTCAATGCCTGCTTCATAAGTATCTTCGATAAAATAATCATGATACGCTTTTTTATTATTTGCAATCAGACGAATCCCTGATTTTCCAGCCATTTTATTCCTCTCTTTCCAGCACAAAGTCCACGGTTTTGGTCTGCAGATCTGCATGTTCCGCACGGACTTTTACCTTCTGTCCCATAACATAAGTTTTCTTTGTCATATCACCGGTAAGCATAAACCGCTCCCTGTCAAAAGTGTAATAATCTCCTGTCATGGAATTCACATGGACCAGTCCTTCTACTGTATTTTCCAGCTCCACATAAAGGCCCCATTCTGTCACACCGGAAATAATACCTTCAAAGGATTCTCCGATGTGGGCTTTCATGTACTCTGCCTTCTTAAGCTTCACAGTCTCCCGTTCCACTTCCTCCGCCCTGCGCTCCATGGCACTGGACTGCGCAGCAACCTGATCCAGAATATCCTCGTAATGTTTTCTCTTTGCCTCTGTCAGTTTTCCTCTCAGATTTTCCTTGATGATCCTGTGGATCTGCAAATCCGGATATCTTCGAATAGGAGAAGTAAAGTGGCAGTAATATTTTGCCGCAAGTCCAAAATGTCCGCTGCAGTCTGTAGTATATTTCGCCTGTTTCATCGCCCGAAGGAAAAGTCTGGAAAAATATGGTTCACATTCCATGCCTTCCAGTTCCTTCAAAATTTTCTGAACTTCTTTGGGACGGATCTCTTCCTGCGTCTTTTTCGTACGGATTCCCGCATTGTGAACCATGGCAAGCACTGCTTCCATTTTCTCCATATCCGGATTGTCATGAGTCCTGTATACAAAAGGAATGCCTGCAAGTGCATACTCCTGGGCAACGGTCTCATTTGCAGCCAGCATAAAATCCTCGATCAGCTCCGTTGCGGCATTGTGCTCATAAGCATAGATTTCCACCGGTCTTCCCTTCTCATCCAGACGGATCTTGCTTTCAGGAAAATCGAAATCAATGGCTCCCCGTTTTCCCCTTCGTTTTCTCAATATCTGAGAAAGCTTATGCATCTGCCGGAACATGGGAACCAGCTCTTTATATTTATCCGCAGTCTCTTTCTCTCCTTCCAGGATACGATTTACATCCGTGTAAGTCATCCTCTTATTCACATGAATCACAGATTCTGCAATTTCATGAGAAAGAATCTTTCCTTTGCTGTCAATATCCATAAAGCAGGAAAGAGCCAGTCTGTCTTCTCCGGCGTTTAATGAGCAGACACCGTTTGACAGCTTCTTGGGAAGCATGGGGATTACCCTGTCTACCAGATAGACGCTGGTGCCTCTTTTCAGTGCTTCCCTGTCCAGAGCGCTGCTGTACTGTACATAATTGCTTACATCAGCAATGTGCACCCCCAGATGATAAAGATCCCCTTCTTTTGTCAGGGAAACTGCGTCATCCAGGTCTTTTGCGTCTTCTCCATCTATAGTCACCATGGTAAGATTTCTTAAATCCATGCGTCCGTACAGATCCCCTTCATTTAAAGTCTCTTTGATCTTGTCTGCCTGGTTCTGCACACGCTCCGGAAACTCCATAGGCAGGTCATAGCTTTTTGCGATGCACAGCACATCTATCCCTGTCTCTCCCGGTTTGCCCAGGATCTCCGTGATCTTTCCCTCAGGGGAACGGTTCCGGCTGCCATAGTCGCGGATCTTTGCAACAACCTTATCACCGTCTTCGGCGTGCATGGAATTACCCTGCTGGATAAACACATCTCTCAGAAATCTCTGGTTATCCGGCACCACAAAACCAAAGCCGGAGGACTTTTCATAAGTGCCTACCACCTGAGTGATTCCCCGCTCCAATATTTTCACAACAGCGCCCTCCCAGCGCTTTCCATCTTTTTCTCCTTTTTTCAGCACTGCCTGCACAAGATCTCCGTGAAGCGCCGTCCCGGTACTCTCTTCCGGAATATAAATATCCTCCATCCCTTCCCGGGATAACTCTACAAAGCCAAAACCTCTGGGGTTGCTGATAAATTTCCCTGTATAGCAGCTGCCCTTCTGGAACGCAGGCAGTTCCCTCTTCCCCTTCTTCTCTTCCTTTTTTTCTTTCTTCTTTGTTTTGGAAGAAAAATTCCGTACTGCTTCATACCTGCCCCGCTTGTTTATCGTAATCTTGCCTTCTTCTAAAAGCAGATCCAGGATCTTATGGAGGTCTTCCCTCTTCCCTGCAGGAATCTGAAGAATTGATGCCAGCTCCTTCGCCCGCATGGGCCGGTATTCCTTACAGCACATCAGGTCATATATCATTTTCTTTTTTTTCTTTATCTGCTGATTTTTTTTCAAAACAATCTCCTCGTCACTTATTGTGGGTAAAAATATGACACCCTTGCAAACCGCAAGAGTGTCATACTCAGAAATTCAGATTCAGTACCAATGCCAGTACAAAAAACAGGATTCCCATGATTCTGGTTGCCTTTACCAGTGCACCCTCCATGGAACGTCCCTTATTTTTTCCCCAGTAGGTGTCTGCCATACCGGCAATACTTCCCAGCCCCTGAGACTTTCCTTCCTGCATCAGAACTACAATGGTTAATCCTATACAATCAATAATGAAAAGAATCGTTAAGACAATTCTCAGTATCTCCACGGTTACACCTCCTAATCGTTTAACGAATCAAGTGTAACACAGGACGCAAGGGATTTCAACCGTTTTTCTGACTTTTATGCGGGATACTTTGTAAAAGGATTCTCATAACAAGCCTGGTTTTCCAGCCTGTCCTCGATAGAAAGAAGCCTGTTGTACTTTGCGGTCCGCTCTCCCCGGCAGGGGGCTCCTGTTTTGATCTGTCCTGCGCCTGCTGCCACCGCAAGATCTGCGATAAAAGTATCTTCACTCTCCCCTGAACGATGAGAGATCACAGTGCGGTATCCTGCATGCTGGGCTTTTTCCACAGTCTGTAAGGCCTCTGTGAGAGTTCCGATCTGGTTCAGCTTTACCAGCACTGCATTACCTGCGCCCAGACAAATTCCCTTTTCTACCCTCTTTTTATTGGTAACAAACAGGTCATCGCCTACCAGCTGTACTTTTTCACCCAGCTTCTCCGTCATCATTTTCCAGCCTGCCCAGTCTTCTTCCCACAGTCCGTCCTCAATGGATACAAGAGGAAACTCCCGGATGAGGGCATCATAATATTCCACAAGCTCCTCTGCTGTTCTCCTTACCTTTTCTCCTGTCATCTGTGACTCTCCCGGAAAGACATATCTCTCCTCCGCTTCCTCGTACAGCTCACTCGCGGCTGCATCCATGGCAAAGCAGATTTCCTTTCCCGGTTCATATCCAGCCTCTCTTACAGCACGCTCCATCAGCTGAAAAACTTCTCTGGCTCCTTTGATATCCGGCGCAAAGCCGCCCTCATCGCCAACAGCTGTGGAAAGCCCCTCTGTTTTCAAAATGTTTTTCAGCTTCTGGTAAATCTCCGCGCACATCCGCAGTCCCTCTTTAAAGCAGCATGCACCGGAAGGAATGATCATAAACTCCTGAAAATCCACTGTATTGTCCGCATGTTTTCCCCCGTTAAGGATATTCATCATGGGAACAGGCATTTTCTCTGCCAGACAGCCGCCCAGATACTGATAAAGAGGAATCCTGAGCGCCTTTGCGGCTGCATCCGCTGCTGCCATGGAAACACCAAGCACTGCATTTGCCCCGATGTGTTCCTTGTTCTCCGTTCCGTCCGCTTCTAAGAGCAGGCTGTCAATCCTTCCCTGCTCCAGCACGTTTTCTCCCAACACTGCGTCTGCAAGCTTTGTATTTACATTGTTCACAGCTTTCTGAACACCCAGTCCGCCGAACCTCTCTTCCCTGTCCCTTAATTCCACAGCTTCAAACTTTCCTGTGGATGCTCCGGAAGGCACGATCGCTCTTCCTGTATATCCGTCTTTCCCTACAATTCCCTCTCCCACTGTCACTTCGACCTCGACAGTAGGATTTCCCCTGGAATCCAGGACTTCTCTGGCGTAAACCTTTCTGATAGGCAAATAGCGATACATGATTTTACCTCCTGTTCTTCATGTTCAACCTTAGTATGCTCCCGGCATATGAAATTATGCCGGAGTTTCCTCTCACTGCCTGTGCTTTTGCTGGAAATCCTTCGTATCCTGATTCATTTATCTGGGAAAAATGGAAATATGTGTATGGAACAATCTTTGAATTGTGAATACATGGTAACATATGTTCGATTCCGATACAATATCGGAATATCTGCCAAAAATGGAAGAAATCTTCACCTGGAAAATTATATAGAATTAAGCATTTTATTTCGCGCCGAACACCATTATCCGCAAGCAGAAGAGCAGATACCGCAGATGTTGACGCAAGAATCCCCGGATATGCACAGAGAATCTTCTCTAACCTATCCGGGGATTTTTATCTGTTATTTATAAAATTCCAGCTGAAAGGAAACCAATCCTCCAGCTTCCTATTTTTTGATCAAAAGTGATTTTCCGGTCATCTCTTCCGGCTGCTCCATTCCCATTAATTCAATCAGTGTAGGCGCAATATCCGCCAGGCATCCGCCTTCTCTTAATCCATAGCAAGGATCTGCGTTTACCAGAATAAAGGGAACAGGATTGGTTGTATGAGCTGTAAACGGCTCTCCTGTTTCATAATCCACCAACTGCTCTGCATTTCCATGGTCTGCGCAGATGAACATCTGTCCGTCAGCTTCCTTCACTGCCTCTACTGCTTTTCCTACGCATTCATCAACTGCTTCGATAGCCTTAATGGCAGCAGCTTCTACTCCAGTATGTCCTACCATATCCGGGTTTGCGAAATTAATGATGATCACATCATATTTGTCAGATTTGATTGCTTCTACCAGCTTGTCACACACTTCATAAGCGCTCATTTCCGGTTTCAGGTCATAAGTAGCAACCTTTGGAGAATTTACCAGGATTCTGTCTTCCCCTTCATTTGGTTCTTCCACACCGCCGTTGAAGAAGAAGGTTACATGTGCGTATTTCTCTGTTTCTGCAATACGCGCCTGCTTCTTTCCGTGAGCTGCCAGATATTCTCCAAATGTATTTTTAATGGACACTTTGTGGAATGCGACTTCTTTGTTGGGGATGGTTGGATCGTATTCTGTAAAGCATACATAAGTCAGATCCAGTTTTTTCTCTCTTTCAAAACCTGTGAATTCATCATCGCAGAAAGCTCTTGTGATTTCTCTTGCCCGGTCCGGACGGAAATTAAAGAAGATCACAGAGTCTTTATCCTGGATGGTTCCCACAGGTGTTCCGTCTTTTACAACAACGGTAGGCACTACAAATTCATCTGTAACATCTTTTTCATAGGATTCTTTTACTGCACAAACTGCGCACTCTGTCTGTACGCCTTCACCCTTTGTCAGCGCGTTGTATGCCTTTTCCACACGATCCCAGCGATTGTCACGGTCCATTGCATAGTAACGTCCCATCACAGATGCAACTTCCCCTACACCCAGCTCTGCCATTTTATCTTTCAGCTCTTTGATATAGCCTTTTCCGCCTGTAGTAGGAGTATCTCTTCCATCCAGAAAACAGTGAACAAATACCTTTTCAAGCCCTTCTCTTTTTGCCAGCTCCAGCAGACCGAATACGTGAGTTAAGTGGCTGTGAACTCCGCCGTCTGATAAAAGTCCGAACAGATGAAGCGCAGAGTTATTTTCCTTTGCGTTTCTCACTGCCTTTAACAGAGCCTCATTCTTAAAGAAGTCACCGTCCTGAATTTCTTTTGTAATTCTTGTCAGTTCCTGATAAACGATACGGCCTGCGCCCATATTCAGGTGTCCTACCTCAGAATTACCCATCTGACCTTCCGGCAGACCTACTGCCATGCCGCTGGCATTTCCCTTTACAAAAGGGCACTGAGACTTTAACTGGTCCATGATCGGTGTTTTTCCTTCGCAGACTGCATTTGCGTCGCATCTGTCATTCAGCCCATATCCATCAAGAATCATTAATACGGTTGGTTTTTTGCTCATGTTCTTTCTCCTTTTATATCAATTAATCACTAACTGTTTCACACGTTTATATTTTAACAGAATTCTAAGATTTTTCAATATCCTTCGCAAATTTCTCTGAATCGGCACGGGCTGACAGGCTTCTTCCCGCAGTCCATCCATTTCCCCTGAGCTGCCCCGGCCAAAGATTCCACAAAAAAGAGGCTCTCCTTTTGCGAAAGCCTCCTTGTTCTTTACAATACTTTTGATAAAAATTCTTTCAGACGGGGATTTTGAGGATTAGAGAAAAATTCACCCGGTTCCCGGTCTTCCTGGATTTTACCTCCATCGACGAACAGCACTCTGTTTGCCACTTCTCTGGCAAATCCCATTTCATGTGTTACCACTACCATGGTCATACCGGTAAGCGCCAGCTCCTTCATGATTTCAAGAACTTCTCCTACCATCTCAGGATCCAGTGCAGAAGTTGGTTCATCAAAGAGCATCACATCCGGATTCATAGCGAGGGCGCGGGCAATAGCGATCCTCTGCTTCTGTCCTCCGGAAAGACTTCCCGGATATGCCTCTGCCTTATCCGGAAGCCCTACGCGGGCAAGAAGTTCCTCCGCCCTCCTCGATGCCTCCTCCTGGGTCATCAGCTTTAAAGCCACAGGTGCCAGCATAATGTTTTCCTTCACAGTCTTATGAGGGAACAGATTAAACTGCTGGAATACCATCCCGATCTTCTGGCGGTGTTTGTCAATATCAACTTTAGGATCTGTAATATCCACACCTTCTACCAGGATCTTTCCTCCTGTGGGAATCTCCAGAAGGTTGAGGGAACGCAGAAAAGTAGATTTTCCTGAACCGGAAGGTCCGATAATAGCAACCACTTCTCCCTTGCATATTTCTGTAGAAATTCCATCCAGAACCATATTGTCGCCGAATTTTTTCTGAAGGTTCTGCACCTGAATCAAAACTTCGCCTTTAGTGCTCACTTCTACGCATTCTCCTTTCTACTTTTCCCATAAAGTAGGTCAGCAGCATAACCAGTACCAAATAAAATACTGCTGCTGAAATCAGCGGAACAAAAGCACTGTAGGTACGGCTCTGTACTAAAGTTGCCGCCTTGGTAATGTCCACAGTGCCAATGTATCCAATGATCGCTGTCTCCTTTAAAAGAACGATCATTTCATTGATCAGTGCCGGCAGTACATTCTTCACCGCCTGAGGCAGAATGATCATTTTCATGGTCTGCCCGGAACTTAACCCCAGACTTCTGCCTGCCTCTGTCTGCCCTTTATCCACTGACATGATACCTGAGCGGATAATCTCTGCCACATAGGCACCGGAATTAATTCCAAATGCAATACCGCCGATAATAATATTGTTTAACGAAACGCTGGCAAATACAATGGAGTAAAAAATCAGAATCTGAATCATGGAAGGTGTTCCTCTGATAATGGTCAGATACACCATGGAAATCCCATTCAGAATCTTCAGTTTGCCTGTCTGCTGGTGGATAGAACGAATCATTCCTACAATGCCGCCCAAGATCACACCGATGACCAGAGCAAGAAGGGTAACAAGTATGGTGGTTTTAACCCCGTTGATCCACCAGGAACTTGCTCCGTTGTCTACAAAAAATCGGTAAAACTCTTGCTGCAGATTTTCCCACATATAGTATCTCTCCTATTTTTTTACAATTACAACCTGAGTTGCTTCTGCGTATGTATCTGTAAATTCTACACTTTTTTCACGTTCCGGAGTTACGGTCATACCTGCTGCGCCGAAATCCGCCTTTCCTGTACTCACAGAAGTAAGGATAGCTTCAAAAGCCATATCTTCAATCTTCAGCTCATAACCCAGCTTATCGCAGATTGCCTGGGCGATATCAGCATCAATGCCCACAATTTCATCCCCCTCCTTGTACTCCCACGGCTCAAACTCCGCATTTGTCGCCATAGTCAGGGTACCTTTAGAGCGGTCTGCATCTGCCGGAGACTCATATGGATGCTCCCCGATCTCATCGCCGATGTAATTACTCTGGATCTCATCCAGCACACCTTCTTCTTTCAATTCTGCCAGAGCAGTATTAAATTCCTCTTTCAGTTCTGTATTTCCCTTTTTCATACAGATGGCATATTCTTCCGTATCGAAAATACCGTCAATGATTTTTAAATCGTCGTTTGCCTCTACAAACTTTTCAGCCGGAAGGGAGTCGATGACCACACAGTCTACCTTGCCGTTTTTCAGCGCCTGGATAGCGTCTGCACCTTTATTAAAGGGGCTTACCTGGCTGGCATCATTTACAGCCTCCGTCGCCTGTGTGTCTCCTGTTGTTCCAATCTGGACACCGATCTTCAGATCTGCCAGATCTTCTACGGACGTGATCTCCAAAGCTGCGCTTTCTCCTGTTTCTCCTGATCCGGCATCTGATGCGGAATTCCCACAGCCTGCCGCTGAAACCGCCATCATAGCTGCCAGTACAGCTGCACATATTTTCTTTTTCATATCATATCTCTCCTTCATCATTTATTCACTTATTTTGTATATTTATTCAACTGACAAGCATTATATCAGCTTTTTGCCTGCCTTGCAAGCAGAAAATAGAAAACCACTGCGCCAGCATATGCCCACAATGGTTTTCTGTCTGTTAATACACTACGATAGGAGTGTTTACTTCTATATTATTATAAATAGTCTGTACTGCATCGTACGGTGTATTAATACAGCCGTGTGAACCATTCCAGAGATAGATATCTCCGCCGAAAGCAGTACGTTTTGTCAGGTCATGGATTCCCACACCTCCGTTAAACGGCATCCAATAAGTAACCGGCTCCTCATAATCAATGGATCCGTCATCATTGTATCCGGTAAGGGTAAAAGGACTTGCCTTTGATTTCAGTCTCCACACACCTCCGGAAGGGGTTCCATTGCCTTCATTGGGATTTCCTGTAACAACCGGAGTGTCTACCAGACAGGTGCCGTTTTTGTAAAACCACATTCTCTGGTCGCTGATGGAAATCTCAACATAGGTTCCGTCAATATCGTTGCCCCCATGCTTTTCTCCTGTATACAGCCATGTGGCGTCCACTGTCTGACTTTGTCCTCCATTCAGCACCGGCATCAGAGAAGCCGTTGTCTCATCCTGCCATACCCTCCAGCCATAGTCTCCTCCTGTCAGCTGAACCGTGTATCCCAGACTGGTATAAAATTCTCTTGGTCTTCCATATGTGTTATATATCTCTGACCACTGGATCACCTGGTTTTTTACCAGATTTTCATCAAAGGTATAATTTCCATCTGCCCCTTTTACCAGCCAGGATTTCAGCATATCCCTGGTAATGGTCTCCTGAGCAGTACCAAAATTCACGCTGACCTGCATACTGCTAAGCTTATTCAGCTGCTCTGCTTCTCTTTTCAGATTTTCATCTGCCTGCGTAACTGCAGGCTTTACATAACAGTCTGCATCTACCAGGGAAATCTCAGTCTTTCTTTCATCTACCGCAGCTTTTACGGCTGCTTTTGCCTTTTCTTTATCCAATGTGGTCCCTGTAACCTCCGGCACAATGACATATTGGGTTCCATCGTCTTCCACTCTGGCATCCTGGGGAGGCGTCATATTCTGATCCTGAAGAGCCTGCAGGCTGTTCACAGCAGCATCTAGGCTTGCCTCATCATAGGAATTTTCTGCTTTTACTGTGTATTCTTTATCTCCGAATATCTGGAAAATCCACAAAAGAGGGTTTTGCTCATCCTTCACGCTTTCCACACTGCCGTCATCTAGATATTTCATCTGAATAGCATTTCCCTCAATCACTTCCTGCTGGTCACCGGTCTCGTAGATTGTAAGGGAGTAATCCTCAGACTGCCGCCGGATTACATCTTTCACTTCTTCCACTGTTTTCTGTCCGCTGTCGATGCCATTAATGACTGTCCCCGGATAAAATCGGTCCCGGAACTGAAATCCAACTGCACCGTAGCCAGCCGCAAGAAGTACCACAGCGCCTGCTGCAATTCCCGCTGCCAATTTTGCCCCGCTTCTCTTCTTCCCAGAAGCCTGCACGCCTGCCTTCTGCTTTTTCATCCTCTCGTCAGCTTTTTTCAGACTTTTCAATTTTTCTTTTTTGTTGTCTTTTCGTACTGCCATCTATTAAAACTTCCTTTTTCTTTTTTGTTTCACTCTTTTCACTTTATTAGAGTTTTTACACTCTGCAAAAGTTTCACACACGCCCATTCTACCCCAAAAAACAGGAAAAAGAAAGCTTTTTCTTCTTTTCTGTTGAAATTTCACAATTTTTCTTATATGATGGAAAAATCTACAGGCATACTGAAAATAAAATTTATTTTTTCCTCTTTATACAGACATTATACTGTTTTGAACCTGTAGCATTTCTTTAAACTAAATGAAACGGAGATGATCTTGTATGAATCTTCTTGATTTTTCCAACTGCCGCCTCTGTCCCAGGAACTGCGGATGCGACCGCAAAAACTCCACCGGCTTCTGCGGATGCAGTGATAAGCTTCGGGCTGCAAGGGCTGCCCTGCACCACTGGGAGGAACCCTGCATCAGCGGTACACAAGGAAGCGGTACTGTCTTTTTTTCCGGCTGTACCCTGCAGTGCTGTTTCTGCCAGAATTTCTCTGTCAGCATAGAACACTATGGAAAAGACATCACTCCCCGGCGATTGGGTGATATCTTTTTGAGTCTGCAGAATCAGGGTGCTCATAACATTAACCTGGTAACCCCCACCCAGTATCTTCCCTGGATTCTTCCTGCTCTTGAACTGGTCCGTGACGAGCTCAAGATCCCGGTAGTCTACAACTGCGGCGGATATGAAAAAACAGAAACCATCCGGCTTTTAAAAGATTATGTAGACATTTGGCTTCCTGACCTGAAATACTTTGATTCTGCCCTTTCCGCCAGGTATTCCCGGGCATCAGATTACTTTTCCGCTGCCTCAGAAGCAATCCTCCAGATGGTTCGCCAAACCGGAAAACCTGTGCTTGACACTTCCGGACTTATGAAAAAGGGCGTGATCATCCGCCACATGGTTCTTCCCGGACAGCGCAAAGATTCCATACGCCTCCTTCGCTGGATCAGCGAAAATCTCACCCCCGGCACCTACCTCCTCAGCCTGTTGAGCCAGTTTACCCCCTTTTACAAAAGCAGCAGTTACCCGGAAATCAACCGCCGGATCACCACTTTTGAATATGAATCCGTGGTAGAGGAAGCCATACGCCTTGGTCTTACCCAAGGATTTATGCAGGAAAAATCCAGCGCCAAAGAGGAATATACTCCTCCATTTAACCTGGAAGGAATCTAGTCAGGAATCCGCAAAAAGAAGCTCTCGGCAAAATCCGCCAAGAGCTTCTCTTTCATTCAATCACTTCTTATTTGTAGTTTACAATAGAACCAAAATCAGGTTTTAAGGCAGCGCCGCCTACCAGTCCGCCGTCGATATCCGGCTGAACAAATAAGTCAGGAGCTGTTTTTGCATTTACAGAACCGCCGTACTGGATGCGGATCGCTTCTGCAGTTGCTTCATCATATACTTCTGCGATACATTCACGGATAGCTTTGCAGACTTCCTGTGCCTGCTCTGTAGTAGCTGTCTTTCCTGTCCCGATCGCCCAGATAGGCTCATAAGCAATAACTGCTTCCTTTGCCTGGTCAGCTGTGATTCCCTGGAATCCCACTTTCACCTGCTGACGGATAAAGTCCATGGTAACCCCCTGTTCTCTCTGCTCCAGAGTTTCACCGCAGCACATAATAGGAACCAGTCCATGCTCAAATGCTTTGTGCATTTTTTTGTTGATATCTTCATTTGTCTCTCCGAAATATTCTCTTCTCTCGGAATGTCCCAGAATTACATATTTTACACCTGCGTCTACCAACATATTTGGAGAAATCTCTCCTGTATATGCACCTTTTTCTTCGAAGTACATATTTTCAGCACCCACCTGAATGTTGGAACCTTTTACAGCTTCCACTACAGGAACGATGTCGATTGCCGGAACACAAAATACTACATCAACTTCTTCATTTGCAACCAGTGGTTTTAAAGTATTTACCAATTCAACTGCTTCGCTTGGAGTCATATTCATTTTCCAGTTTCCAGCGATAATTTTTTTCCTTGCCATGGGAATGACCTTCTTTCTTAAAAAAATATTAGTTTAAGCTTGTACAGATATCTTCCTTTCACTATACCGCTGCAGCATCACTCAACTAAGCTCTGTCTGCTTCTCTGACTTGCCAGTCGCTGAGTTGTTTTCTGCCTACTTATCATTGGCTGCAGCTACGCCAGGAAGTTCTTTTCCTTCCAGGAACTCCAGAGATGCGCCGCCGCCGGTGGAAATATGAGTCATCTTGTCACCGTAGCCCAGGATATTAACTGCTGCTGCGGAGTCACCGCCGCCAATAATAGTGGTCGCGTCTGTCTCAGCCAGTGCTTTTGCAACTGCTTCTGTACCATGTGCAAAATTCGGCATTTCAAAGCATCCCATCGGCCCATTCCAAACAACTGTTTTTGCATCTTTTACTGCTTCGCTGAAAAGTTTTTCTGTCTTTGGTCCGATGTCCATTCCTTCCCATCCGTCCGGGATTTCCCCGCTGCCTACGATCTGAATGTTGCAGTCATTGGAGAATGCATCACCGATTCTGTGGTCTACAGGAAGAAGGAGTTTCACACCTTTTTCTGCTGCTTTTTTCTTCATATCCAGAGCATACTGCAGGTAGTCATCTTCACAGAGAGAAACACCGATCTTTCCGCCTTCTGCCTTGGAGAATGTATATGCCATACCGCCGCCGATAATCAGAGTATCTACTTTATCCAGCAGATTGTTGATAACAGAAATTTTACTGGAAACCTTTGCTCCTCCTAATATTGCTACGAAAGGTCTTTCCGGATTGTTGACTGCATTTCCGAGGAAATCAATCTCTTTCTGCATCAGGTATCCTACCACTGCTGTATCTACATACTGGGTAACGCCCACATTGGAGCAGTGTGCTCTGTGTGCTGTACCAAAAGCATCATTTACAAATACATCGCACAGAGATGCCAGTTCTTTTGAAAATGCTTCACCGTTCTTTGTCTCTTCCGCACGGTAACGTGTGTTCTCCAGCAAGATCACATCGCCGTCTTTCATAGCTTCTACTGCTGCTTTTGCATTTGGTCCTACAACTTCCGGATCAGCAGCAAATTTCACTTCCTGTCCCAGTAATTCTGTGAGACGTTCAGCCACCGGTGCAAGAGATAATTCCGGTTTTGGTTCTCCCTTGGGTTTTCCAAGATGGGAGCAGAGAATTACCTTTCCGCCGTCAGCAATTAATTTTTTAATTGTAGGAAGAGCCGCTACCAGACGGTTTTCATCTGTAATTTTTCCTTCCTGTAATGGAACGTTGAAATCACAGCGAACCAGAACTTTTTTTCCTTTTACGTTGATGTCATCAACTGATTTTTTATTGAGCATCTTAAAATGCCTCCTTTACCATTATTACTGTCCCGTCAGACGAAAAGGGTCCGGTCCACAATAGACCGGACCCTTAATGAGCCTTTATAATCCCCGGATTCTGATTATTTGTTTAACAGTTTTCCGAAGTATTTGATTGTTCTAACCATCTGGCTTGTGTAAGAGTTTTCGTTGTCATACCAGGAAACAACCTGAACTTCTGTTGTTCCGTTGTCTAACGGCAGAACCATTGTCTGTGTAGCATCGAACAGAGAACCGAATCTCATACCAACGATATCGCTGGATACGATTTCATCTTCGTTGTATCCGAAGGATTCTGTAGCTGCTGCTTTCATAGCTGCATTGATCTGATCTTTTGTTACATTTCCTTTTACAACTGCTGTCAGGATTGTTGTAGAACCTGTAGGTGTAGGAACACGCTGTGCAGCACCGATTAATTTTCCGTTTAATTCAGGAATAACTAAACCGATTGCTTTTGCAGCACCTGTGCTGTTTGGAACGATATTTACAGCAGCAGCACGTGATCTTCTTAAATCACCTTTTCTCTGAGGTCCGTCCAGAGTCATCTGATCACCTGTGTAAGCATGGATTGTACACATAATACCGGACTGGATTTCAGCCAGGTCATTTAATGCTTTTGCCATAGGAGCTAAGCAGTTTGTTGTACAGGAAGCTGCAGAAATGATGTTGTCGTTTTCTGTTAATGTTTCATGGTTTACATTGTAAACGATAGTCGGCAGATCATTTCCAGCCGGAGCAGAAATAACAACTTTCTTAGCGCCTGCATCGATGTGAGCCTGAGCTTTTTCTTTGGATGTATAGAATCCTGTACACTCCAGAACTACATCTACACCAATTTCTCCCCATGGAAGCTCTGCTGCGTTTGCTTTTGCGTAGATTTTGATTTCTTTTCCGTCAACTGTAATAGAATCTTCACCAGCTGTAACTTTATCAGCTAATTCGTATCTTCCCTGTGTAGAGTCATATTTCAGTAAGTGAGCTAACATTTTTGGAGATGTTAAATCGTTGATTGCTACGATTTCAAATCCTTCTGCTCCAAACATCTGTCTGAATGCAAGACGTCCGATACGTCCAAAACCATTGATTGCTACTTTTACTGCCATGATTTTCATTCCTCCTAAAAGTGATTGAATTTACTGGGAGTTCTTTAACAAACAATTACAGATTGTTAAAGAAACATCAACCTTGTTCATATTGTACCTGTTTTTGTCCAAAAATTCAAGTCTATTTTCAAAATTCCTGTATATTTAATACCTTTTTAACACCCAGACTCTTGATATTACTGTAAATATTCCATTATAATGTATAAAACCTTATGCAGCGCCGGCACCCGTTTCTTCTTTTGCCGCATCGCTGCTGTCTGACAGGAAGGAGTTTAAATATGATATATTGTGATTGCCATCTTCACTCTTCGTTTTCCAGCGACAGCGATACTCCTATGGATCTTATGATCCAGGAAGCAATCCGGCTGCAGATCCCATCCATGTGTTTTACGGAACACATGGATCTGGATTTTCCGCCGGGAGGACTTCCTTTTCTGGTGGATATTCCAGCCTACAAAAAAACATTTCATGAGATGAAAAAAAAATACGAAGGTCAGATTGAACTGCTTTTCGGACTGGAGCTTGGTCTTCAGCCTCACTTATCAGCAGAGATTCCCAGACTTGCCCATTCCGAAAATTTTGATTTTCTCATTGGTTCCACCCATGTAGTAGACCGCATGGATCCTTATGAAGATATTTATTTTCAGGGGCGCACAGAATACGAAAGTTACCTCCGATATTTCCAGGTTCTTCTGGAAAATCTGAAGACTTTTTCCTGTTTTGACAGCTGCGGTCATATTGACTATGTAGTCCGCTACGGTCCAAACAAAAACCGGGACTATTCCTATGCCGCATATCAGGAAATTCTGGATGAAATTCTGAAAACACTGATAGAAAAGCACATTGCTCTGGAATGCAACACCGCAGGTTTCAAATATGGCCTGGGACATCCGAATCCTACGGAAGACGTCCTGCGCCGCTACCGTGAACTGGGGGGCGAACTTATCACCCTGGGATCAGACGCACACCGCCCGGAACACTTAGCTTATAATTTCAAACAAACCGGAGAAATTCTTAAAGACTGCGGCTATAAATATTATACAGTTTTCAGGAAAAGGCAGCCTGTGTTCTGCAAACTGTAAAAAGCGATTTCCCCTTCTTCTGCTGTGGACTTACGTTCCTGCAGAAGAAGGGGAAATCGGCTAATGCGGTTTTGATCAGGCAGGCTCAAGGATAATACCGCCTCCGGCAACATATTCTCCCTGATAAAAGACTACTGCCTGTCCCGGCGTCACAGCCCGCTGCGGTTCATCAAAAGTAACCTTTACCCGGTCCTCCCCGGCCGGACAGACTGTACACACAGCCCCCTGATGATTATAACGGATCTTTGCCAGAAAGCGCATCTCCCCTTTAAGCTCGGGGATTGCCATAAAATTCACCCTGTCACAGAGCAGGCTTTTTACAAACAGGTCTTCATTTTCCCCAATCACCACTTCATTGGTCTCCGGACGGATCTGCGTTACAAAAACCGGATGTCCCATAGAAAGATTCAGCCCTTTCCGCTGTCCGATCGTATAGTGAATGATTCCTTTATGCTGACCGATAACCGTTCCATCTTCCAGCACATAATTACCTGGTTCTATTTTCTTTCCTGTGCTGGATTCAATAAAACCAGCATAATCATTATCTGGAACAAAGCATATTTCCTGACTGTCTTTTTTATGCGCCACTAAAAGCCCTTCCTCCCGGGCAATCTGCCGGATTTCCTCTTTGGTATAATCTCCTACCGGCATCAAAGTCCTGGAAAGCTGCTCCTGAGTCAGGTTATAAAGCGCATAGGTCTGGTCCTTTTTTGCTGTCACAGAATTTTTAATGGCATATCTGCCGTTGGGCAGTTTTTCTACTCTGGCATAATGTCCCGTAGCAATGTAATCCGCACCGATATCCAGACTTCTCTTTAAAAGCGATTCCCACTTTACATACCGATTGCACGCGATACAGGGGTTGGGCGTCCTTCCCGCCAGATATTCCGCATTAAAATAATCAATAACTTTTTCTTTGAATTCCCTTCTGAAATTCATGACATAGTAGGGAATATCCAGTTTCTGGGCAACCCTTCTGGCATCATCCACAGCGCTCAGGCCGCAGCATCCTCCGTTTTCTTCCTGAAAATCAGAGTCTTCTTCCTGCCAGATCTGCATGGTGACTCCAATCACATCATATCCCTGCCGTTTCAAAAGACATGCAGCCACAGAAGAGTCCACTCCGCCGGACAGCCCTACCACGACTTTCTTTTTCTCCATTAATAATCTTCCTCTTCTTCTTCGCCCTCGTGAATATCAGATTTCGGTTTGGAAAGTCCTTCAATCTTAATGCCGTGCTTCTCTGCGTAATCCCACAGTGCTGCGTGGATTGCTTCCTCCGCAAGCAGAGAACAGTGCACTTTCACCGGCGGAAGTCCGTCCAGAGCCTCCATTACTGCCTTATTTGTCACCTGCAGTGCTTCCTGAATGGTCTTCCCCTTCACCAGCTCTGTAGCCATGCTGCTGGTAGCAACCGCCGCGCCGCATCCAAATGTCTTAAATTTGCAGTCGCGGATAATCTGGTTGTCATCAATATCCAGATAAATTCTCATGATATCTCCGCACTTTGCATTTCCCACAGTTCCTACACCACTGGCGTTTTCGATTTCTCCCACGTTTCTTGGATTCTGAAAATGATCCATTACCTTTTCACTGTACATAATTCAATTCCTCCGCTTGGTTTTCCTATTTCTAAAATTTATTTTCCCTGTTTTTTGACAAAATCTTCATACAGGGGGGAAAGTGCTCTTAATTTATTTACAATTTCCTTTATCTGATCCAAAGTATAATCCAAATCTTCCTTTGTGATATCTTCACCCAATGTCAGCCTTAAAGACCCATGAGCGATCTCATGGGGAAGTCCGATGGCCAGCAGCACATGCGACGGATCCAGAGAGCCGGATGTACATGCGGAACCGCTGGAACCTGCAATGCCTTTCATATCCAGCATGATCAGCAGGGATTCTCCCTCGATAAAACGGAAACTGAAGTTCATATTATTTGGCAGACGTTTTACAGGATCACCATTTAATTTCACATAGGGAATCTCTTCTAACACTCTTCCGATCATATAATCCCTTAATTCTGTCTCCTTTGCTGCACGGGCTTCCATGGTCTGCGCCGCTCTCTTGGCAGCAGCTCCAAGTCCTACAATTGCGGGAACATTTTCTGTTCCTGCTCTTCTCTTTCTCTCCTGGGCCCCTCCATGAACAAAGGAGCGGATCTTTACCCCTTTCCGGATATATAGAAATCCGATGCCTTTTGGACCGTTGACCTTATGTCCGCTGGCACTCAGCATATCAATGTTCATCTCATCCACATGAATGGGAACCTGCCCGAATGCCTGGACAGCGTCTGTGTGAAATAAAATCCCGTGTTCTTTGGCGATCAGACCTATCTCCTTCACTGGCTCAATGGTCCCGATCTCATTGTTGGCAAACATGACAGAGATCAGAATTGTATCCGGGCGGATCGCTTTTTCCAGTTCATCCAGATCAATAAGACCATTTTCATCCACCTTTAAATAAGTCACTTCTGCTCCCTGTTTTTCCAGGTACTGGCAGGTGTGGAGCACCGCATGATGCTCAATGCTGGTAGTAATGATATGGTTCCCTTTGCCTTTATATGCCTCATATGCCGCTTTCAGCGCCCAGTTATCAGCCTCTGTGCCGCCTGCGGTAAAATAAATCTCTTCTGTCTTTGCACCGATCACCTGCGCAATCTGCTCTCTTGCGTCTGTGATAGCTTCTTTGCTTCTTGCTCCCAGCTCATAGATACTGGAAGGATTTCCGTAGTTTTCTGTAAAATAAGGAATCATTGCGTCAACAACTTCCTGTGAAGTCTTTGTAGTTGCTGCATTATCCAGATAAATTCTTGTTTTCATAGCTTCCTCTCCTAATTATCACATTTTTGCACTTTGATCTGTCCTTTATCCCGCACTCTGCGGCTCTCTTCCACCAGCTGATCGAGCATGATGGAATCTACGGTTTCCTGTATGCTGGCATTAATTCTCTGCCATACATAACGGGTTACACACAGGTCTTCCCCCTGGCAGTGCACATTCTCTCCTGTACCGCAGGATACGGCGCTGATACTGCCTTCCATGGCACGGAGCACATCCCCTACAGAAATCTTCTCTGCCGGTTTTGCCAGTTTGTATCCGCCCTGTGCCCCCCGCACACTGGTCACCAGACCTTCTTTTTTCAATTTTCTCACCAGCTGTTCCAGATAACTGACGGAAATGTTCTGTCTGTTGGCTATACTCTGAATGGAAACAGCCTCTTCTTCGCTGTAAAGCGCCAGGTCAATCAGCGCGCGCAGACCGTATCTGCCTTTTGTGGAAAGTTTCACTTTTTTCTCCTCTCCAATTCCGACTATTTTAGTCGGAATTCTTGTCCTGTGTAGAATATCATTTTTCAAAAGTTCTGTCAAGTTCCTTTTCTGAATATATTGTGAAAAAAGGCAAAGGAATTTTTATGAGTCAGAAAAATCTTCTCATCAAAGGTACTCTTATCCTTACGCTCACCGGTTTTATAACAAAAATTATCGGTTTTCTTTATAGAATATTCCTCTCTCAAGTGATTGGTGCACAGGGTATGGGAATTTATCAGCTGATCTTCCCCATTCACACCCTGTGCTTTGCTCTGGCTGTAGGCGGGATCCAGACAGCCATTTCCCGCTTTGTGGCAGCACGGGCAGCTGTAAAGGATGAACAGGGAGCACGTGATATTTTCCTTGTAGCAACAGGGCTCTCTACTGGCATTTCTCTGCTTTCTTCCTTCTTTCTCTTCCATTATGCCGGATGGTTTGCTGTACACATTTTACTGGAAGAACGCTGTGAATCCCTGTTAAAGCTTATGGCAGTCTCTATTCCCATGGGAACCTTCCACTCCTGTGTCAGCGGTTACTACTTTGCCAGGAAAAAAACCTCCGTTCCTGCTGCGGCACAGCTTCTGGAACAATGTGCACGAGTGACCTCCTCTTATATTCTCTTTCTTGTCTGGACGGAAAAAGGCATCTCCCCCTCTCCTGTTCTTGCTATTTTCGGAATGCTGGGCGGTGAACTGGTCTCCATGCTTTTTTCTGCTATCCTCATTTCCTGGGATTTCAAAAAAGCACAATACCGATTAAAAAATCTAACTTCTCCGGCAAAAAATTTAAAGGATGTGATACGCCTCTCCTTTCCGCTGACTTGCAACCGGATTTTTGTAAACGTACTCCACAGCATAGAATCTATACTGATTCCCGGTCATCTGCGTCTCTACGGTCTGGATAATGCATCCGCACTTTCTATATACGGAATCCTCACTGGTATGGCACTTCCTCTGATTCTCTTTCCCTCCGCTGTCACAAATGCAGTATCGGCTGTACTTCTTCCTTCTGTGGCAGAGGATCAGGCTGTAGGAAATCACAAAAGCATTCAAAAAAGTATTTTTGTTTCTGTAAAGTACTGTTTGCTCCTTGGATTCCTTTCCACTGGTTTTTTTTATATCTCCGGAGATTTTTTGGGAATTGTCCTGTTTAAAAATGAATTTGCAGGGACTTTTATTAAGACACTTTCGTTTATCTGTCCCTGCCTTTATCTTACCAGCACGCTCAGCGGAATTTTAAACGGTCTGGGAGAAGTAAACCAGAACTTTCTTTTAAATCTTCTGGGACTGGGCATACGCCTGGGATTTGTCCTGCTGGTCATTCCCCGGTATGGGATCGTAGGCTACCTCTGGGGTATGGTCGCAAGTGAACTGGCTGTTTCTCTCCTGAATCTGTATTTTCTCAGAAAATGGATTTTTCTTGATTGATGTTTTAAAGTCTGAAAGTATTTTTTCTGAAAAGTATCGACAAGTTTCATTTCTTGTATTATAATCTGGAATTGAGACAGTTCGTGTCACAGAAAGGAGAAACCCATGAGTTTTCAATTTATCAAACAGCTCCCGTCTCCTGATGAAATCAAGGAGCAGAGTCCTGTTTCAGAGAAAATACAAAAAGTAAAAGAAGAAAGAGACCGCCTGATCCGTGACTGCATCACCGGTGCTTCTGATAAGTTCCTGGTGATCGTAGGTCCCTGTTCCGCGGACAATGAAGATGCTGTGTGCGAATACACCAACCGCCTTGCCAGGATCCAGGAAAAGGTGGCGGACCGTCTTGTAGTCATCCCCCGCATCTATACCAATAAACCCCGCACCACAGGAGAAGGCTACAAAGGAATGCTGCACCAGCCGGACCCGGAAGCTCAGCCAGATGTTCTTGCCGGAATCCTCGCCATCCGTCATATGCATATACGTTCCATAGAGGAGACCGGTCTTACTTCCGCAGACGAAATGCTTTATCCGGACAACTGGCATTATCTGTCCGACCTGCTTTCCTATGTAGCTATCGGTGCCCGTTCCGTGGAAAACCAGGAGCATCGTCTGATGGTCAGCGGTCTTGATATTCCGGTAGGTATGAAAAACCCTACCAGCGGTGACTTTTCCGTTATGCTGAACTCTGTAGTTGCAGCACAGGGAAGCCATGATTTTATCTCCAGAGGCTGGGAAGTAAGAACCGACGGAAATCCTCTGACTCACACTATTTTAAGAGGCGCGGTCAATAAACACGGAAATACAATCCCTAATTACCACTATGAGGACCTTCAGCTTCTGCTGGAGATGTATGGAGAAAGAGATCTCGCAAATCCTGCTGTTATCATTGATGCCAACCATTCCAACTCCGGAAAAAAATATAAACAGCAGATCCGTATCGTAAAAGAGGTTCTCCACAGCCGTCTGGTATCCAAAGATATTCAGAATCTGGTAAAAGGTGTGATGATTGAAAGCTATCTGGCGGAGGGCTGCCAGAAGATCGGTCCTAACCACGTATACGGAAAATCCATCACAGATCCCTGTCTTGGCTGGGAGGACACAGAAAAATTGCTGTACACCATTGCAGAACTGTGCTGAGAAAATAAAAAAGTCTGTCCGGCTACTAATAGCCTAAGGCAGGTCTCTGTACATACCATATTAAAAAACTGCCGAGGAAACGGCAGTTTTTTTATCGTCTGGGATGTGCTTTTATATATACATCCCTCAATTTGTTCACATTCATATTCATATAAATCTGTGTGGTGGAAATATCCGAATGTCCCATCATTTCCTGCACACTCTTTAAATCTGCCCCATTCTGTACCAGGTGAGCAGCGAAGGAATGGCGCAATGTATGAGGTGTGATATCCTGCTGGATCCCCGCACTTGCAGCATAGGATTTCAGTACTTTCCAAAAGCCCTGACGGCTCATGGATTTCCCTGAACAGTTCAAAAACAGCAATTCGCTCTCTTTCCCCGCCAGAAGTTTTTCCCTGGCTTCTACAAGATACTCCTCTACTGCTTTCTTGGCTGTAGTGCCAAAAGGAATAGCTCTCTCCTTCTCTCCTCCTGTACAGGTCAGATATCCCAGCCTCAGATTTAAATCTGAAACCTTCAGACTGATCAGTTCACTGACCCGGATTCCAGTAGCATAAAGCAGCTCCAGCATAGCGCGGTCCCGAATCCCTTTTGCAGTATTTAATTTTGGCTGGCTAAGCAGCAGGTCCACTTCATCTACAGTCAGAATTCCCGGCATTTTCTTTTCTATCTTCGGTGCTTTCAATACATCTGCCGGATTTTCTCTTAATCCGTTTTTCTGGCAGTAATAATGAAAAAAAGCACGGATGGAAGCAACGTTTCTGGAGATAGAAGAAGGAGCAAAATTTTTCCGCTCCAATTCCATGAGATAAGCATTCAGAATTGTAGGCGTCACCTGCCCGGTTTCCGAAATCCCCTGCTCTTCCAGAAACTGCTCTAGTTTTCTCAAATCACGCTCATAAGAAACTTCTGTATTATGGGAAGTGCCTTTGGTATTATGTAGATAGCTGATAAACTCTTGAATTTCGCACTTCATTGATCAAATCTTCCCTTGTAATGTAATATCTTTCCTCTCTTTTCTGCCATAACAAACAGGCAGAAAAAGGCATGATTCGATTATATATCAAGTTCCCGGCAAAAATCAAACAGAATTTTCCCGAAAAATCCCGGTTTTTCTGGTGATTTTCAATCGTTCCACAATATATCGGTTTTTTCCGAAAAAACCCTACCACATCTGGTAAACATAAAATTGTAAATTTTTTGTAAACTTTTTCAAACCTTAGCGCAGCAAGAACTGCAGGGCAGAAAGCAAGACCTTTTGATTAACATAACTCTCCATCCAAATCCCCAGCAAGAGCAGCACACCAGACATGGAAAGGAAAAAAATATATGCTCTGTAATCTTCTCCTGTCTTTTTTCTTCGCCTCCAGGACTTCTGTCCCATCTCCACAGCAGAAAAAAAAGCCAGAAACCAACCGGGTATATAAAACAGGATCTGAGGAAAAAAGCAAGCTGCGCCTGTCAAAATCCCCTTGAGTCCATACTCCAGAAGAAAAATACTCATAAGATTTCCAGCGAGAAATCCAAACCATAAAATCCCGGCAAGAACAAGAGGAACCGCTGCTGCTGTCAGCCCCACAGCGCCGCAGAACAAAAACAGAGAGCCTCTCTGCCATAAAAGATGCCCGAAAATCTCTCTGCTGATAATCTTTTTATCCGAAAGCCCGGCAAAATAGACGGGCAGAAGACTTGTCTGGAACCCTTTTGCTTTCAGCATAAAATTGGCACATAAAATTCCTGCAGCAAAACCTGCCAGGTATAAAAGAAGAAAACGGTTAATCATTTTTTTCATTCACTTCACCCTGTACAGTCTATGAAAAATCCACGAAAAAAAGACCTTTACCGCTGAGCTTCTCAATCTCAGTCCTTATTCCAATATATCCTCAGTTTTTTCTCATCCAATCCTTCTACGAATCTCTTTTTATAAATCAAAAATTCTTCCAGATCCATCATAATATGATATAGTTTTGCCTTTCCTTCAAAGGCCTCCCAAGTTTGGGGCAGCTCCTCTCTTCTCATATCTTCTATGGTCCTGTGCAGCTTTTGGATCTGTTTATCTGGACGGTTCATCTCTGTAACATACTGCTTCATATAACGAATATATTCAGCTACTACCACTGCCTGATCCGGCATAGTACGGATTTTCTTGATCTCATAATGCAGATTATGAAGAATTCCATATTGTTTCAGCCGCATTTCAAAATAATCAATGTAGTAGCCTGGATGAAAGTGCCAGGTATTATTCTGATATTCCCATGCCTGCTCCACAAAGCTTTTCAGTTTTTTCTCCAAGTCTATGATCTCAGCCCAGACACTCCCCTCAAGACTTCCTCCTTCCAGATAAAAAGCCAGCTTCTCCAGTATTTCCTGGAGCTGCTGCTCTGTATATCTCATATTTTCTGTGATAATCTTTTTGTGCGCCCTATTTCCCTGAAAGAGATTCAGTAGAAATGCAATCGCTACGCCTATAACAACCAGCAGAAATTCATTGAGCATGAACTTAGCAGAAAAATCTTTGACAGTCATAAAATGGGTTGCAATAACCGCATTCACCGAAACAGTACTGCGCAGATCCAGCCACTCACAAATTCCTACCAAAAAGAAAAGGAAAATCCCGAATCCGATCCAGTCCCCCTTGAAATATTGAAGCAGAAGCCAGCACGCCGCCGCAGTACAAATAAACGTAACAAGTCTGAGAAGAGACAACTTTAGTGTTCCCCATTTCGTAGTAAGTACAGAGAGCAGAGTGATGATTCCCGCCGAAGTATGAAACTGCAGGCTGAGACATTCTGCAAGATAAATGGCAAGACTGGCGCCTATCCCGATCTTTACAGAAACCAACAGAATCTTCCCTGCTTTATATTTTCTATCCCCCATTTAGCCGCCTCCCAATTTCCGGATTTTTCTCAATTTTAACATAACAAAAAAACCCGTGCAAATGCTTTCACATCTGCACGGAGCTTTTTCTTTTACTTAGCATAATCAACAACACGTGATTCGCGAATTACATTCACCTTAATCTGTCCGGGGTATTCCAGTTCAGCTTCAATCTGCTTGGAAATATCCCTTGCCAGCAGTACCATATCTGCGTCATTGACGTGTTCCGGTACTACCATGACACGAATTTCTCTTCCTGCCTGAATAGCAAAAGATTTGTCAACTCCCTTAAAGGAGTTTGTAATATCCTCTAACTGTTTTAATCTGTTGGTATATGTTTCCAGGGTTTCTCTTCTTGCCCCTGGTCTTGCTGCTGAGATTGCATCGGCAGCCTGTACAAGACACGCAACCAGTGATGTAGGCTCAACATCTCCGTGATGTGCCTCAACTGCATTAATGACAATCTGAGATTCTTTATATTTTCTACATAAATCAGCACCAATCTGTATGTGGGAGCCTTCCACCTCATGGTCTATGGATTTTCCGATATCATGGAGCAAACCTGCTCTCTTTGCCATTCGTATATCCGTTCCCACTTCACCGGCAAGGAGGCCGGCAAGCTGAGCCACTTCAATGGAATGCTTCAGTGCATTCTGCCCATAGCTGGAACGGAACTTCATACGTCCCAGAAGGCGGATCAGTTCAGGATGGATTCCGTGTACGCCGACTTCCAGCGCAGCAGCCTCTCCTTCTTCCCTCATCATAGCTTCCACTTCTTTCTGGGCTTTTTCTACCATTTCTTCAATTCTTGCGGGGTGAATACGTCCGTCTACAATTAACTTTTCCAGGGCGATTCTTGCTACTTCCCTGCGGATTGGATCGAATCCTGAAAGGACAACAGCTTCCGGCGTATCATCAATAATCAGATCCACACCAGTCAGCGTTTCCAGCGTTCTGATATTACGTCCCTCACGTCCGATAATTCTTCCTTTCATCTCATCGCTGGGAAGCTGTACAACAGAGATAGTAGCCTCTGCCACATGATCTGCTGCACATTTCTGTATAGCAGTTACTACATATTCTTTTGCCTTTTTGTCAGCTTCTTCTCTTGCTTTGCTTTCCAATTCCTTGTAAAGCTTTGCTGTGTCGATTTTTACTTCGTCTTCAACAGTTTTCAACAGATAATCTTTTGCCTGTTCGGAGGTAAGACCTGAAATTCTTTCCAGTTCCTGTACTCGCTGTTCCTGTAATTCGTCTACTTTTCTTTCTTTTTTCTTTAAGTCTGCTTCTTTTGCTGTGTATTCTGCCTCTCTTTTTTCCAAGGCATCTGCTTTTTTGTCAAGAGCTTCTTCTCTGGATAAAACACGTTTTTCGTACTTCTGAAGTTCGCTTCTTCTCTCTTTTGTCTCTTTTTCCAATTCATTCTTGGTACGGAGATTTTCTTCCTTTGCTTCCAGGAGAGCTTCGCGCTTCTTTGTCTCAGCAGTCTTCAATGCTTCATCTATGATGCTTCTTGCCTTTACTTCTGCAGTCCCGATAGTTTCTGCATCTTTTTCCGTTTTCTTTTTCACGGCAATATTAGCAGTAGTCGGAACCGCTACCAGCAATGTAATAGCTACAGCAATAATCGCAATGATTACATATGCCACAGGAGCACCTCCTTATTTAGTTTTCATTGTACAAATACAACAGTATAATTTTATACTGATTTGAATAAAAAGTCAACAGAAAATGCAACAAATTGCACAACGAATTTTGTCTATTGTGAAGATATACAGGCAGAACCCTTCAAAAATTTTCCTGCTCTGATTCGCGAAAAACCGCCAGAATATCAGAACTTGCAAAGCCTTTCCGCATAAAAAAACCGTACAGTCTCTGCTTTTCTTTTTCTTCCATAGCCCCGGTTCCCTTTCGTTTTTTGCCCAGCAGATCCCGGATGATCTCTCTGGCGTCTGATGATTCTTCCAGCTCTTCTAACGCCTTCTGAACCAAATCCGGAGAAATTCCCTTTCTAAGAAGTTCCATCTTGATCCTGGCCCTGCCTTTTTTATCTTTCTGGCTTTCTGCATAGAGGGAAGCATAGCGGGCATCATCAATATAATGAAACGATTCCACATAGGAAACTGCTTCTTCCACCGCCCGGGGAGGATATCCTCCCTGCTGAAGTTTCCGCACAAGCTCTGCCTTTGTTCTGTCTGATTTCTGCAGAAGATGCATCGCACGAAGTTTTGCCCGCTTTGTCAGCACCTCTTCCACAATTTCCCGGTACACTTCTTCCGGCAGTTCTTTTCCTTTCTCTATAGAATAGCGAAGCAGCTCGCTTTTGTACAGCACAAAGGCAGGATCGTCTTCTATCTCTACCTGAAACTTCTGTTTCGTCACCCCTTTTATGTCAGTTACTGTCATAAACTGCCTCTTTCTTATACTTCTTCACTTTCTCCGGTCACAGTGATGTCTTCTTTCTTTTCTCCCGCTCCGGTTTCAGTGTGGATCAGACCGTAATGTTCCCGTACTTTCCTTTCGATCTCATCACGCACCTGCGGATTTTCTTTTAAGTATTTTTTTGCGTTTTCTCTTCCTTGTCCGATCTTTGCGTCATTATATGCAAACCATGCACCGCTTTTATTTACAATGCCCAGATTTGCCGCAAGATCCAGGATATCACCCTCTCTGGAAATACCTTCACCAAACATGATGTCAAATTCTGCCTCTTTAAAGGGAGGAGCAATTTTATTTTTCACTACTTTGATCCTGGTACGGTTTCCTACCATTTCTCCGCCCTGCTTCAGAGTCTCGATTCTTCTTACATCCATACGGATAGAAGAATAGAACTTCAGGGCGCGGCCGCCTGTGGTAACCTCCGGATTGCCAAACATAACTCCAACCTTTTCACGGAGCTGATTGATAAAGATTACAATACAATTCGACTTACTGATATGAGCTGTCAGTTTTCTTAACGCCTGAGACATCAGACGCGCCTGAAGACCTACATGAGAGTCTCCCATATCTCCCTCGATTTCCGCCTTGGGAACCAGTGCAGCCACAGAGTCCACAATAATAATATCTACAGCGCCGGAACGTACCATAGTCTCTGTGATCTCCAGCGCCTGTTCTCCGTTGTCCGGCTGGGAGATATAAAGGTTATCAATATCTACCCCGATATTCTTCGCATAAGCAGGATCCAGAGCATGCTCCGCATCAATAAAACCTGCAATCCCGCCTCTTCTCTGCACTTCCGCTACCATATGAAGAGCAACCGTAGTCTTACCGCTGGACTCGGGTCCATAGATCTCAATGATCCTTCCCTTAGGTACGCCGCCCAATCCAAGAGCGATGTCGAGACTTAATGCTCCCGTAGGAACAGTCTCTACATTCATATTTGCCGCTGAATCTCCCAGTTTCATCACAGAACCTTTTCCAAACTGCTTCTCAATCTGTCCAAGGGCAGCATCCAATGCCTTTAATTTATCTTCTTTCACCATCTGTGCCATTGTTCTTCTCCTTTTATTCTATTTTCTGATAAAATTTTTCTTCCACCTTATTGCGAACTTATGTTCGCTTCTGTATCCCATCATATTATACTTTTGTTCTGATGTCAACCTTTTCTTTTTTAACTTTTCATAGGCATCACCTGCATTTTCATTTCTTTTTCTCTGGAAAACTGCAGCGGCTGCTGCTTGGATCATAGATAAAATTTCTATAAAAAAGACCGGAAGCACAAAAACTCATACTTCCTGAGACTGAAAATAAGATATACAGAGCTGAAGCTCTGCATCCATATAAGATATTTGCTTTAAGTATGAACCGAATCTATAATTCTGTCAAGATAATTTTCCGGATCAACTGTATCAGAGCACAAAAAAACAGCAGAAAAGCAGGATATGCTTTCTGCTGTTTTTCCGGATGCCTTTATTTACATTGCCGGCTGGCTCAGTACGGAACGCACATGTGCCACTTCTTCCGGTTTTGCGCAGGCTGCAGGTACGTAATAACTCTTTGCCCTGGCGATCTGGTAGATTTCCTCCTGAGACATCTCACACTGATTCCTCATCTGCTTTAAAACCTGCTTTAACTGAGGATTCTCTGTCTGAGAGATCATCTCTCCGTAGCGCACCAGCTCTCCGTTGATTCCTGCAAGTGTATCTGCTACCATAGTTTTTTCTGTCATCTTTTTTCCCTCCTACTGTAAAAATTTCATAAGCTGTTGTTTGCTTTCCAGCGCAGACTGAGCTGACTTCTGAAAAAACTGCTTTATCTGCTGATCCTGCGCCTCATGGGCGTAGTCCTGCATTTTACAGTGTGTGGTTTCAAATCCGCCGATCAGGTGGCGCAGATTCTGTAAATCAAGTACTGAAATTTCTGTCATGGCAATCTTCCTCCTTGGTTTTGTATTTACATTTTTAGTATGGACCGACTGCCAGTTTCTATGACAGGATTCTTTTTCCTGACATTTTTTTCCAATTTTTACCGGTTCTGGATGATCCTGCAGCTACCCCGATATGTAATGAGAAAATATCCCCCATAGACTGCCACCAGAATTGCTGCTGTAGACAGGATGGAGCTGAAACTTTCAATCTTTCCCATACTTTCCAGCATCTTTGCACAGAAGGTCAGTCCGAATACAGAATGGATCAGTGCCACAAGCAGTGGAAGGGCAAAAAACAGAGCAATCTGTCGGAACAGGGCGCGGCGGATCATTTTCTCGTCTGCTCCGATTTTTCTCAAAATCTCGTAGCGCTCCTTATTGTCTGTACTTTCTGATAGTTCCTTTAAAGCCAGAATTGCCGCACTGGAGATCAGGAAAATAATGCCCAGGTAAATGGCAACCAGAGTAAGAATCGCCGACAGCCCGCCGCTGGCCCCCACAATCTCAATCTTACTGGACACCAAAAATCCTTTTTCTCCGTAGATCTGAACCTGTTCTTCAATAGCTTCTTTCTCCTCATCGGTGTCTCCATTATAATTTGCTGCAAGGAAGTTCTGACAGCGCCATCCCTCCTGCACCTGGTTATCCGGCAGAAGGATAATTCCCGCATTGACATGATTGGCAAACATCTGGAGAAAGCCGTCCAGACATTTTTCATATGCCGGTCTGTAGATTTCACCTTTCAGAGAAATTTCCTGTCCTTTTTCAAGTGACGCATTCCGAAGCTCCGCGATCATATCATAATCACATACCACCGCGTAAGTACCCTCCCGGACATCTGCTTTCTGTTTTCCGTAAAATTCTGCGATCTTATTGTAATCCGATACCTTCATGATCATTTCCGGATGGTCCGAAATATCAAGCTCACTTTTATTTCTTACACTCTCGCTGATGGTATCGTATACAGTCAGAGAATCTGTAGAATACAAAGAAACTTCCACATAATCCTCCTGCAGAAGATCCATATCAAACCCGGCGTCCATCAGCTGCTGCCCTGCAGTTTTTGTATGGAGCAGGCTGCTGTCCATGGAAATAAAATTCACATCCACCGGAGTCAGCTCTTTCAGAGACTGCCGGAAACTGTAATTCAGCCCCAATCCTCCCGCCAGGACGCTGATGGTCATAAAAAGCATAAGACAGATAACTGTTATGACAAATACTGTGGTATTGATCTTACTGTGAAACTGGCGCAGAACAAAAGCGTTTAAATCTTTGAAATATGTCTTCTTTGTATGCTGCACAATATTTAAAAGGAACCCTGACATAGACCAGAAGACCAGAAAAGTGCCGATACAGCCTGCCAAAATAATAGGCAGAATTTCTGTATAATATAAATTTTCTGGATTGGACACCCGGTAATACTGTACCCCCAGGATTCCCGCCGCAATAAGGAATACTAAAAAACACAGCCAGGGATTTTTCATCTTCACCTGTTCATTTCTGTTTTTTGCGGACAAAAGCCGGATCAGTTGGCATCTGGAAAGGGTTACTACATTGAATCCTGCTACGATCACAAAAATAATCCCGAAATAAAGAATCGTCTTAAAAAAAGCAGTCCTGGAAAAGACAAACTGGTAACCGTCCATTGCTCCATCAAACATATTTACCACCAGAAGGGACATAAACTGTGCTCCAAAGATTCCCACAGCCAGGCCCACAGCCAGGGAAACTATTCCGATCAGCACAGTTTCCCCAAGAAGGATCCTTGATATCTGCCCTTTTCCCATACCCAGCGTCATATAAATGCCAAACTCTTTTTTCCTTCTTTTGATGAGAAAATTGTTGGCATATACAATGAGGAATCCAAGAATAAAGGACACAAATACGGAAAGACCGGAAAGCAGCTCCACCATCAGCTGGATGATCTCTTTTGCAGAACTGCTCATAATCTTCATTGCCTGCTGGGAATCCAGGGAATTAAACACATAAAAAATCGCCACACCCAAAATCAGAGTGATAAAATAGATGGCATAGTCCCGAATACTTTTCTTCATGTTTTTTATGGATAGTCTAAATAACATCGTTCAGCTCACCTCCCAGAAGGGTCACCACTTCAATGATCCTGTTAAAAAATGCCTTTCTGGAATCCTCACCCCTGCGAAGCTCATTAAACAGCTTTCCGTCCTTGATAAACAGAATCCTGTCTGTGTAGCTGGCAGTAAACGCATCGTGCGTGACCATGAGAATCGTAGCAGAAAGCTCCTGGTTCATATACTGAAGACTTTCCAAAAGCATTCTGGCGGATTTAGAATCCAGGGCTCCGGTGGGTTCATCCGCCAGAATCAGCTGGGGGTTGGTGATCATTGCCCTGGCACATGCCACTCTCTGCTTCTGTCCTCCTGACATCTGGTAAGGATATTTAGAGAGTACAGAAGAAATTCCCAGCTGTTCTGCCATGGCTTCTACTCGTTTCTGGATCAGGTCTGGTTTTACCCTCTGGATAGTTAGGGCAAGGGCAATGTTTTCGTAGGCAGTCAGCGTATCCAGAAGATTAAAATCCTGGAAAATAAAACCCAGTGCCTCCCTTCGGAATTTATTTAAGTGATTGCCTCTCAGACGGGTAATATCCTTATCCTCTACAATAATCTTTCCGCTGGTGACACGGTCAATGGTAGAGATGCAATTTAACAGAGTAGTCTTTCCGCTTCCGGAAGCTCCCATAATTCCTACAAATTCTCCCTCCTCTACTGCAAAACTGATCTTATCAAGAGCCTTGGTAAGTCCGCCTTTATTTCCATAGTATTTTTCAACATCTGCAACTTCCAGTACAGTATTCATGCTCATGTTCTTTCTCCTTTCCTGCTGATGGATTTATCATACAGGAATTTTCTTGTTTTAGGAATTGATTTAGATTACAATAACCTTTCAAAATCGTAAGCCAGAGCAAAACACTCTGCCTCTGACTTTATAGACAGTTTTCTGATACAGCTTGATTTGTTCAGATTCTTATTTACTATAGTATAAGCTATTTCTTGCAGGCTCATCAACACAATTTGGGGCGCTGAATCTCAGCGCCCCGTTTATTCTCTATCCTTTTACCGCACCAATTACAATACCTTTTACAAAATATTTCTGAAAAAATGGATAAACAATTAAAATTGGAAGTGCCCCCATCACTGCAACTGCCATTTTAATTCCTGTAGCCGGAAGAGTAATGTTCTGATTCATAGCCCCGCCTGCTGCTCCACTCATAAGATACTGTACATCCAAAAGCATTTTATTTAGTAAAACTTGTATACTGTAATATTGATCATTATTAATATAATATAACCCATTAAGCCAGTCATTCCAATAACCCAGACCAACTAAAAGAGCCAGTGTGGCAATAATAGGTTTTGACATTGGAAGTACAACACGAAGCAAAATTTTGAATTCTCCCGCTCCATCTATTCTGGCTGCTTCTAATACTGCATCTGGAATATTAGTTGTAAAATAGGTTCTCATCATGATAACGTAAAATGCTCCCATCATTAAATTAGGTACAATTAATGCAGCCAATGTATTTTTAATATGAAATACTCCTGTCCACATCATGTAGGAGGGTACTAAACCACCGTTAAACAACATCGTAAAGAATATTACAAATGCAAAAAACCCTTTTCCCGGAAGATCTTTGCGCGATAATGGATAAGCAAATAACGTTGTCAGTGTTAAATTTGCAACTGTTCCGACAATCGTAACAAAAATAGAAATGATATATCCCCTGATAATACTTCCTGAATCCACCAATAATGTCTTGTATGCATCAAAACTAAACTTAGCAGGGAAAAAGGAATATCCATTTTTAAGCAATGCACTTTCATCTGTAACAGATGACATGACCAGCAATACAAAAGGAATTATACAAAGAGCCGCCAGCAGTATCATAATAATATTAGCCGCAATCTGAAACCCTTTTTTTCTTTCTACCATTTCGACACCTCCTAAAATAATGCGTTGCTTTTATCCAGTTTACGAACAATAAGGTTCGCAATCAGCACAAGCGCAAAACCTACTAAAGACTGATATAACCCCGCTGCTGATGCCATACCGATATTATTAAGTTCCATCAAACCTCTATATACATAGGTATCAATGGTATTTGTGACATCGATTAGAGGACCGCTGTTCATAGGCACCTGGTAAAAAAGTCCAAAATCAGAATAAAAGATCCTTCCTACGGACATCAGCGTTAATGTAATAATTGTAGGTTTCAAACCAGGAAGAGTAACATGTAAAATTTTCTGCCATCTGTTTGCTCCATCTATCGCCGCTGATTCATAGAGACTGGTATCCAATCCTACCACTGTTGCGTAATAAATAATACAGTTATAGCCCAGATTCTTCCATATATTTACAAAGATTAAAATCCCCGGCCAATATTTAGGTTCGGAATACCACCCTATTCCTTCCTTTCCCATAGCATTCAGAATGCTGTTGTTGATAAAGCCCGCATCTGTACTCAAAAATCCATATACAAGATAACTAACTACAACAATAGAAATCAAAAATGGAATAAGAATTACCGTCTGATAAACTTTTTTTGCCATTTTTGATCGTATTTCATTCAAAAGAATTGCAACCGCAATGGCTAATACAGTTCCAAGCACAATGAAAACAAGATTGTACATCAATGTATTTCTGGTAATCGTCCATGCTTCTTTTGTTGCAAATAAAAATTCAAAGTTTTTTAATCCCACAAATGGGCTTCCGAAAATTCCTTTTGCATAGTTGTATTTTTTAAATGCAATCAAGATGCCGCCCATAGGCATATAATTATTTATAAACAGATATACAAGTCCCGGCAACATCATAAGGTATAATGGCAGGTATCTCTTCATATGTACACCTATTCTTTTACCCGTTCCAGCTTTTTTTATATCTTTCTTCATAACCGGATCCTCCAACGATAGTCTTCTGCAAAAAGCTGTCGCCTGAAGATTATAACAGCGACAGCTTTTTTACTTATTAATTATTTATTCTCTTTCAGCCATTCATCTAACTGTCTCTGCTTTTCTGCGATAATATCATCTGCCCCTGCTTCTTTCAGTTCTTCCAAAAATTTAGGCATGGTAGACTCAGGATCCAAAGATCCACATTCTAAAGCTGGACCATATTTTGCTATCACATTTGCACAGGCTGTCACCTGATTTTGAACCGGTGTATTATCCCATGCAAATCCTTTTGCCGGAGATACAGTTGCTTCCTCATTAAACTTCTGAGTTTGATCCCAAAGGTCTTCCGGATTTCCTTCCCATACATAAGAAATCGCTTCATTTGGCCATGCCCATGGAAGACTTGTATAACCTGTATTGCTTGCGTTTACACCGTCCGGGTAGTTAACAACTCCTTTTTCTTCGTCTACAATCTGATAATGTGTCCCCTCAATACCATTGATAAGAATATTAGCAAGCTCCGGATTAGTATACATTTCATTCAGCACCTGCACAGCACGCTCTGGCTGTTCACTGTTATGTGGCACATACCATACAATATCCACACGTGTAGTCGTAGTATAGGGATCTACCAGATCAATCACTGCTATATCTTTCCCTGATTCTTTTTCTATTTCCTGTTCAATTCCTGGCTTTGTATTGGTAAATCTTCCGAATCCTTTTCCTGAACCAATCAGACTGTTGGCACTCTCTGTCGTAGTGGAAGCATCAGGCATGATCAAGCCTTTCTGTCCCCAGTCATACCGCAGTTTTACTTCTTCCATATACTTGTCAGATGCATAATAATTAATCACTTCTGTACTTTCGGAAGCAGCACTTTCCAGAGAACCGATGTCTCCGCCCAAGTCATCCTGATTTGTCATCAGACTCATTGTTCCCGTATGAGAGACTACAGGATATACATCCGGGTACATCTCTTTTATTTTAGTCAAAAGAGGCTCTAATTCCGCTTCTGTTTTAATATTGCTGTAATCAATTCCTGTAGCATCTGCCATTTCTTTATTCATGGCAAATCCCCAGCCCGTTGCTTTTTCCTTATTAGAAGGAACCCCGTAAATCCCTCCATCGAAAGTTACACATTTCCAGTCAGACTCATTAATCTGCTCTTTTAAATCCTTTCCTACGGTATCCAGATATTCGTCAATCGGTACAATCTGCCCGCTGCTGATAGCAGATGTTACATTACCACAATACTGATACATCAAATCCAGCTTTTCTCCTGATGCCAACATTAAATTCACCTGCTGATCATAGCTTCCGAATCCAACTCTTGTCACTTCGATTTTTGTATTAAATTTTTCTTCCGTAATCTTACTGGCTGCCTCTGAAATCTTTTCACAGTCTTCTGTACTTGCGTCGCCTGGTGCAAGAATTTTTACTGTATAGCTCTCCTGATTATTTCCATTATCTCCGGAATCATTTCCGCCTGCCGTATCGTTTCCTCCACATCCTGCAATCATAGCTCCCGCTAATGTCACTGCACATAGTGCAGCTGCAACTCTTTTTTTCTTCATTTCCTTTCCTCCTTAAATCATTTCCTTCATCTCTCAACTCTCCCTTGAGCTGTCCTTATATTAACAAATCACTTTATCTGTCCTCTATAAAATTCATGACTTTTCCTTTATTTTTTGTGACATTGCTTTTGCGTAACAGGTGCTAAAAGAAAACTTTGATTTAAAGGTTGCAAATATAGTTTTTTATGTTAAAATGACTTTAGTTATTTTATAATCTCTTTTCTCTATAATCATTCTCCCTGGCACTTTATAAAGGAGGACTATTTATGAGTTTGATTTCTAAAAAAGTAAAAACTTTTTCTGTCTCATCGAAAGTATTTTTTTCTCTGGCAAGTTTAATAATAATTATTCCCCTTATCTTTTTAATCATCTTCTTTGATTTTTACACAATCCATATCTTGAACAAAGAAGTCGCATCTGCCAATAAAAATACACTTTACCTCTATCACCAAAAACTGGATTCTGATCTGGAGCAGATTGAACTTCAAATCGCGCAGAACTGGGCACAGAACTGGAATTTTCAAAAGCTCCAATATCATCTTGATCCGATTGAAGCCCACACGGATACTTTAAATATTTTAAATCAAAACAAGGATATTCTATCTATTTATAATTGCATTGGTGCCATGTATATTTATTCCGGTCTGAATGAAATATGCCGGGGAGCGTACAACAGCTCATACTCTTACGATATGAAAGAATCCATGCAGAAATATGTTAAAAATATTAACTATGATGATGTATCCGCTTCCTGGTATACGGATAATATTGCAGGTAAAAATTTTCTTATCCGTGTTCTCGGATTGGACAATGCTTTCAGTGTTTGTATAATTGATTTTGATCTGATTGTTTCTCCCTCTCAATCGGAAATTTCTTCTTTTGAGCCGGGTTTCCTTATATATTTTTCCAATAACGGGATTCCTATGAACAATGAAAAATTTTTAGGTGAAACAAAGCTTTCTCTTAAGCCTGATGATGATTCGGTCATAAAAAAAGGAAGTGACGGCAATTATTTTGTTGTACACCAAACTTTGAAATATGGAAATCTGTCTATGCTTTATGTGACCCCCTATAAAGGTTCCATCTATCACATGGACAGCTCCCAGCAATTTGCCCTGTTTTTTTCGATCTTGGCACTTCTGGTGATCCCGGTTATCTATTACGTTGCTGCTAAGCTTTATTTCACTCCTCTTGGAACTGCTATTGATACTATGAAAAAAATACGTTCCGGTAACCTCGATCTGAAGCTTCCACAGAATTCTTTTATTCATGAGTTTATAGATTTTAATACTGCTTTCAATAGTATGATGGATGAAATTAAGATATTGAAAATCCATTCCTATGAACATCTTTTGGACAAGCAAAAAGCTGAACTTCAATATATGCAGATCCAGCTAAAACCTCATTTTTATCTGAACTGCCTTAAAACGCTCTATGGTATGATACAGGGCTTCAAAAATGAAAAGGCACAGCAAATGATTCTGCGTATTTCAGAATACATTCGCTATACCTTCCGCGACAACAGTACCCTAGTTCCTCTTGACGTAGAACTAAACCAGGTAAAAAACTATTATGATATTCTTCAATCCAGCACAGCAAAACCAGCCCGGCTCACTATCTCTGCCCCAGATGAATTAAAAAAAGTTCTTGTTCCGCTGCTCTGTATCCAGACTTTTGTAGAAAATTCATTCAAGTATGCCGTCGTGCCGGGACAGGAATTAGTAATCCAGATTTCCATTCATTCGCTAACTACAGATGATGGCCATTATCTGAATATTAATATTCAGGACAATGGACCAGGGTTCTCAGAAGAAATCATACAGCTCTTAAACTGTGCCTCTGATAATACATATGATTTCGGACACCATATAGGAATCTATAATCTTCGCCAGCGGCTGAATCTTCTTTATGAAAACTCTGCAGGACTTATCTGTATGAACAGCCCTTTAGGGGCATTAACAGAAATTCTTCTGCCTGTTACGAATTCCGAAACACCGAATACAAATGGAGGTATAGAACATGAACGTACTAATTATTGATGATCAGCCAGATGTAGTTGAAGGTATGCTGTCCGGCATAAACTGGACTGAACTGCAGATAAAAAATGTTTATCATGCCTATGACATTTTACGGGCAAAAGAAATCATTCTAAAAAATATCATAAATATTATGCTATGCGATATAGAAATGCCTCTTGGAAGCGGATTAGACCTTTATGAATGGGTAGCAGAATTTTATCCCGATATCAAATGTATTTTTCTTACTTCTCATGAAGATTTTTCGTATGCCCAGAAAGCACTGCGCCTGGGAAGTTTTGATTATTTGATTCAGCCCGCCCCTTATACAGCCATCGAAACTGCAATAAAAAAAGCTTCTATCCAAATAAAAAAAGAACAGAAGCAAAAGCAATATTCCATCTACGGAACATACATTAGCGAACGTGAAATGGATCTCCTTGATATGTTGCTGAAAGATTACCTGAATTCTTCTCAGCCTTCATCCGATAATCTTCTGAACTATATGAATACAATTTCTGTCCGGCTTACCCCGGATGCTCCTTGTCTGTTATTTCTGCTGGATCTTGTAAAACAAAATCCAGCAAAGCCGGAATTGGATCAATCCTTATTGCGGTATATTGTACACAATGTTCTTTCTGAAATGCTGGAAGATTTTTCAAAGAAAATTCTATTTTGCCAGCTGAAGGAAAATCAATTTGCAGCAGTCCTTTATGAATCCCATGAAACTGCCGCCGACATGGCTGTTCCTTATCTGAACAAGTTTCTTTCTGCTGCTGAACAATATCTTCATTTTAAAATTGCCTGTTATGTGAAAAAAGCAGACAGTTTTTTTGCTCTGCCTTCTTCCATGCGGATCCTGATAGAGGAATCAAATGCCAACGCAGCCAAATATACCGGCATATTTCTCTCCGGCCACCATTTTCATGAACAGACAGAAACTATTTATCAGGCACCTGATTTTGCACATTGGTCAGATCTTTTGACAAACGGATATTTTGATCTGGTCCGCAGCAATATGCACGAATATCTTGACCAGCAAAAAAAACAGGGACATATTAACCAAAAAAATCTCAGTCTATTTCTCCAGGATTTCTTACAGATGTTCTACAACATCCTCGAACAGCATCATATCCATGCTCACGGTATTTTTAAACAGGAGTATGATATACATGAGCTGCAAACATCTGCCAGCTCTCTGGAGCGTATGCACGAACTGCTTGATTTTTCTGTAGATTATCTAAAAAATTTTCACTCCAGCCAGGACTTAAATTCTTCTCAGATTGACAAAGCTATTGAATATATCCGAAAAAACATTCATCAAAATATATCTCGCTCTGATATTGCGAGCAGCATTTATATGAATCCCGAATATTTATCACGGCTTTTTAAAAAAGAGAAGGGAATCTCTCTTTCCGACTATATTATTCAGGAAAAACTTAAAATTGCGGCGTCTCTGTTGAAGGGCACCAATTTGTCTGTGAGCATTATTGCTTCCAATATTGGTTATACAAATTTTTCCTACTTTACTCAGGTATTTAAAAAAGTATATGGAATGTCCCCCAGTGAATACCGCCAGAAAGCTTTTAAAACTGATATATGAATGTCATTTAGAACTTTTTCACGCTACCTCTTGTGTCCTGCAGAAGCTCCCCTGTCATGCTTCCTACCGGAAAACACAGAATCACCAGACACCCTTGGCCCTCTGAAGAGAGTATCTCTATACAGTGACCCATTTTTTCACAGAGCTTTTTGCACAGATACAGCCCCATGCCTGTGGACTTTCTTCCTGTCCTTCCATTTTCTCCGGTGAAGCCCTTTTCAAAGACTCTGGGGAGATCTTTTGCGGGGATGCCCACTCCGGTATCCCTCAGGCAGAGCCTGACCTGTTCTGCATGTTTTTCGGCATACCATTCCAGTTTTCTTTCCCCTTCTCCCATATATTTAATGCTGTTGGAAAGAATCTGCTCCAGGATGAAGGCAAGCCACTTGCTGTCAGAATAAACTTCCAGATCCAGATCGTGAATATCAATGGATATACAGCTTTTTAAAATCACTCTCCTGTTCTTTTTCAAAACTTCCCCTGTGGTCTGTCTCAGAGAAATTTTCTTCAGGACATAATCTTTTTCCACATAATTACTTCTGGCATAAAAAAGGGCTTGTTCGGTATAGGCATCAATCTTATCCAGCTCCTCCAGCATGCTTTCGTCATAGTATTCCCGGTTGTTTTCTACCAGCAGCTTTCCAGTGGCAATGGGCAGTTTAATTTCATGGACCCAGAGTTCGATAAACTCTTTGTACTCTTTTCTCTCTTTCTCATAGGCACTGATTCTCTCTGCCATGGAGCGTTCCATTGCTTTCATTGCACTGTAGACCAGTTTTCCTTCCAAAAAATCCGGCTGTTTTAAAAGTTCCGGCAAAAGCCAGGTCTTATCCAGGTCTTCCCCGCTTTTCTCCATAACCTCAAAAAACTCTTTCTTCCTGAAAAAATCCCACAGGCTGGCCGCCAGACCTGCTCCGATGGACGCTGCTGCCACCCAGACCAGATAATAACCCGGAATCTGCGCAAGGAACCCAAAAGCCAGAAGGGCAGCCAAAAAGGCACCTGCCAGTAAAATCTGCATCCACCGGTCCGCTATATAATCCCTGTATCTCATTTCAGCAAATATCCCTGTCCTCTCTTTGTCTGGATCACATCAGCCATACCAATAGTTTCCAGCTTGGCCCTCAGCCTTGTCATATTCACAGTAAGAGTATTGTCATCTACAAACAGCTCACTGTCCCATAAGTCACTGATAATCTTATCCCTGGATACGATCTTTCCTCTCTCCCTTGCCAGGCTGTAAAGGATTCTGCTTTCATTCTTTGTAAGTTCGATTTCCTGTCCTCCCGATGCTGCCGTCCCTCTGGAAATGTCCAGATAGAAGTCACCGCAGCTGATCCTGCTTCCTTCTTCTTTACTCTGATAGGTTCGTTTCAGAATCGCCTCCACATGAGCAAGAAGGATCTGTGGATGGAAGGGCTTTGCAATAAAATCATCTGCCCCGTAATTCATGCACAGAAGTTCATCCATTTCCGTATTCTGGCTTGTGATCATCACAATGGGAATAGAAGTTTTTTTCCTCAGTTCTCTGCACAGATGGCTGCCGTTCATCACAGGGAGATTGATATCCAAAAGCAGCAGGTGACCTTCTGCCCTCAGCACCTCTTCCTCCATATGCTGATAGTCCGTGATCTCACAAGTCTCATAACCCTGCATGGCAAAAAAGCGCTGCAGCTCCTGTCTCAGTTTATCATCGTCTTCAATAAACAGTATTTTCATAAATTGCTCCCTTTTTTCATTGTTCTCCGGAATTGAGCAGATATGGATTTTCTGGCACTTTTCTCCCGCCGCCGGTACAGAAAGGGGTTCCGTACAGCTTTTCTGTACGGAACCCCGGTTTGTTTTTTATCCGGCAAATCCAAATCTGCCCTGTCTATCAATATCCAATCAGCCAGTTGTACATTTCTTCGTACTGTCTTGCAGAGTTCGACCAGGAGAAATCTTTTGCCATGGCGCGGTCAATCATCTTATTCCATTCACGCTTTTTGTCATAATATACGCCTTCTGCGTAACGGATCGTTGCCAGCATCTCATGGGCATTATAATTGGTAAAGCTGAATCCTGTTCCTGTACTTTCAAATTCATTGTACGGCTCTACCGTGTCCTTCAGTCCTCCTGTCTCACGGACAATCGGAAGTGTTCCATAGCGCAGACTCATCAACTGGCTCAGTCCGCACGGTTCGAACAAGGACGGCATCAGAAACGCGTCGCAGGAAGCATAAATCCTGTGGGACAGCGCATTGTCATAGAAAATATTTGCCGATACTTTGCCCTGATATTTCCATGCGAAATGACGGAACATATTCTCATAGCGTTCTTCTCCTGTACCAAGAACAACAATCTGTACATTGTCCTGGCACAGCTCATCCATTACATAGGCAACCAGGTCGAATCCCTTCTGATCTGTCAGACGTGAAACCACGCCGATCATCATTGCTTTCGGATCCTCATTTAATCCCAGTTCCTTCTGTAACGCAACTTTATTTTTCACTTTTTCTTTCCGGAAATTCTTTGCATTGTAATTCTTTGTGATCAGTTTATCTGTTTCCGGATTATATTCATCGTAATCAATACCGTTTACGATTCCTCTCAAATCATGGGTGCGGGCTCTCATAAGACCGTCTAAGTGTTCTCCGTAGAATTCGGTCTTGATTTCTTCCGCATAAGTATTGCTTACTGTGGTGATGGCGTCTGCATAAACCAGACCGCCCTTTAACAGATTTGCATCTTTATAAGCTTCCAGTTTATCCGGTGTAAAGAAATAAGCAGGAAGTCCTGACAGCTCCCGGATCGTCTTGATGTCCCAAGTTCCCTGGAATTTCAGATTGTGTATAGTCATAACTGTCTTGATTCCCTGGTAAAACGGGCTGTCCTGGAAACCGGCTTTCAAATATACCGGTATCAGTCCAGTCTGCCAGTCATGACAGTGGATCAGATCCGGTCTGAAGTCAATCGTGGGCAGTATGGATAACGCTGCCTTTGAGAAAAATATAAATTTTTCAATATCGAAGCGGATATCGCCGTATGGCTGATAACCAGAAAAATAATATTCATTATCAATAAAATAAAATTTAATGCCTTCATACTCCAGCTGCATGATGCCTACATACTCTCTCCGGTATCCGATATCCATATAAAAATGGGTCACATACTGAAGCTGATTCTTATACTCTTCTTTCATGCACAAATATTTGGGAATAATCACCCGCACGTCAAAGTTGTTTTTGTCAAAGCATTTCGGAAGCGCACCCACAACATCTGCCAATCCCCCGGTTTTAATAAATGGTACCGCTTCTGACGCCACAAACAAGATCTTCTTCACTTTTAAATACCCTCCTTGACGGATAAAAAACATTTTTTATCCTTTAAAATGTCTCTGAGACAGTATTTATCCTATGTACTGCCTGGTTTTTATTATACCCCATTTTTTATGCAAAAGAAAGTTATTTTTTGTATTCCAGCCTGATTTTATCTGCAATCAGTGCAATAAATTCTGAATTTGTAGGTTTTCCTTTCCCAGTGCTGACGGTATATCCGAACAATGCGTCAATAGTATCCATCTTTCCCCTGCTCCAGGCAACCTCAATGGCATGGCGGATTGCCCGCTCCACACGGCTGGGTGTTGTCTGGTGCTTTTTGGCAATGGTGGGGTATAAAATCTTTGTAATGGAATTCAGCATCTCCATATCATTCACAGAAAGAATGATGGCGTCCCTTAAATACTGATACCCTTTGATGTGAGCGGGAACTCCGATCTCATGAATAATATTGGTCACATCACTTTCCAGATTTCTCTCATAATAGGTGTTGCTGTCTTCATAGGGGTTTACCTTGCGCAGTTCTCTCTTCTTTCCCTCCGCTTCCTGACGGATATGCTTGATTCTGGAGAGCAGCATCTCGTTATCAAAGGGTTTCAGGATGTAATAATTGGCACCAAGGGAAAATGCGTCCTCTGTAATCTTTTCCTGTCCTACTGCGGATACGACAATAAAAGCAGGGCGTTTTTTCAGATCCGCATCTTTTCCCACCCGTTCCATTACACTCAGTCCGTCCACTTTCGGCATAATAATATCCAAAAGCACCACGTCAGGTTCTTTTTCCCTGATAATATCGTATATTTCGGCGCCGTTGCTGGCATGTCCTACCAGTTCCAGTTCCTGGTCCGCACGAATAAGATTCCCCAGCAAATCAAGCATTTTCTCGTTATCATCTGCAATAGCGACATTTAACTTCTCCATTTCTTATCCTCCATCTTTTTCTGCTCTGCGGCAAATCTGCCCTTATTTCTTTATTCCTCACAAAATGACGGGCGCCCTGATGAATCGCCATTCCCGGAGGCTATTAGTATTATATTATCAGTTCTTTTCAGAATCAAGTTAAATTTTCTTACAATTAAACCTTGTTTTCGATTAATTATATACAATTTCGACATTTTTCTTTTTCCCTCAGCTGTATTATGCGGCTTACCACAGCATATTTTCAATAAAAATCCCATATCCTTTGGTTGAATCCTGGACAAACACATGGGTGACAGCTCCTATAAGTTTTCCATTCTGCAAAATAGGGCTTCCGCTCATTCCCTGGACAATACCTCCTGTCTTTGCCAGAAGTTCCGGGTCTGTGACACAGATTTCAAATGCTTTGTTGGTATCAGCCCGGTCCATATAGATTTCTGTAATCTCGATCTCATAGGTTCCCACTTCCCCGTCAAGTTCTGTGACAATTTCTGCCTTTCCGGGAATCACCTCCTGTTTATATCCCACCTCTGTAAGTGATAAAGGAAGTTTATTTTTTGCTGTATCAGAAATAGTGCCGAAAATTCCGATTTCTGTATTTCTGTCAATAAGACCGATCTTTTTGCTTTCCTGATAATCAATATAACCGGAAAGCTCTCCCGGTATCCCTTTGGTCCCTTTCACTACCGATACAATCTGAGCTTCATAAAGCTCTCCGCCCTCTACATCCAACAGTTCTCCGGTATCCGTATCGCTGATGCCATGGCCCAGAGCGCCGAACTTTCCCTCCTGATCCACATAGGTCATAGTACCTATTCCCTGGGTATTATCCCTGACCCAGATGCCCAGCTTATAGCTTCCGTCACTGCTCATCACAGGATTAATGGAAATAGGAATGTTCTCTCCTTCTCTGTTTACCAAAAGCTGTACAGGCTCTCCGCTGCTCTCTTCGATTCTTTCGATCAGATCTTTTTTCCCGCTGACTTTTTCCCCGTCCGCCTCCAGAATGTAATCTCCCGCCCGGGCAATGTTCAGGGCCGGCTCCACGACCTGTCCGCCCGGCACCGTGATCTCCCCGGTATCTACGATCAGGACGCCCTGGGTTTCCATGTACAGTCCTATGGGTTTTCCGCATACAGAAACCCATTTATCCTCTACAGTTTTTACTTCCACCTCTTTTAAAGGAATGATCCCCAGAAAAGAACATGGTAACCGATAGCTTCCATTATCCGAAACATCTATGGTTTCCGGATAAGAAACCATAGGCAGATCCAGAATATTCTCCAGGCTGTCCTGTGTTCCCCGCCGCAGGTAGACAGTGTCCGGAAGAGAATTTTTCAAATGCGCCAGCCCCAGATATCCGGCGGCAAAAAGATCCACTACTAATAATACGAAAAGAAAGAGGCGATAATAACACTTTTTAGACAAAAAAGTCACTTCCTTTCTCTTTTTCTTCTCTTTTGCGTCATTCCGTACGGAACAGATGAAACTGTCGGGAATTTCCCCTGTCTCATGCCTGCACGCAAAAAAAGGATACACTGTTGTGTACCCTTTTAGTATGTAACCTTTTGTCTATTTCAGTCTTGTATTTTTTTGTTGCTGTGCCAAATCTTTCATTTCTGCTGCATTTTTTCGGACTGCTTCTGTGATCTGGGCGCCGCTGAGCATCCGCGCCAGTTCTTCCACAGATTCCTGATAGGAAAGTTCTCGTATCCTGGTGGATGTTTCCATATTTTCCACATTTTTTTCAATAAGGAAATGCACATTTGCCTGTGAGGCAATCTGAGGCAGATGAGTGATGCAGAGCACCTGATGACTTTTTCCGATGACGCTCATCTTCTCCGCCACTTTCTGCGCAGTCCTGCCGCTGATACCTGTATCAATTTCATCGAAAATCAGCGTCTCTGTCTCATCCTTATCTGCAAGGAGTGTCTTGATGGCCAGCATGATCCTGGAGAGTTCACCGCCTGAAACTACTTTAGAAAGCTCACGCACCGGTTCTCCGGGATTAGTGGAAATCAGAAAACAGATACCGTCTCTTCCCTGTGCTGTATACTGTTCCCTTTCTCGAAACGAAATATCAAATTCTACATTGAGGAAATTCAGATCTGTCAGCCCCTGGGTAATCTCCTCTTTTAATTTCTGTGCCCATTTTTTTCGAAGGGCGGTAAGTTTTTCACAGGCTTTTCCGAGAGATTCTTCCCTAAGCCTTAATTCTGTCTGGAGGGAAGCTTTTTTCTCCTCAAAATTTTGGAGACGCAGCAGTTCCTCTTCTTTTTCCTTTTCATAGCCAAAGATGTCCTCTATAGTCTTTCCGTATTTCGCTTTTAAATGATTAAGAAGATCAAGACGAGTTTCCACCTGGGAGAATTCCTCCTCCGAATAGGTAAATTCAGACAAATAAGAGGACAACTCCCGGTTAAAATCATTCAGCAGGCTGTCAATATCAGAAAGAGAGCTGTAGAGATTATCCAGATTTTCATCCAGGGAAGAAACTGAGGAAAGATTCTGAAGGGCTCTTCCAATCTGAGCCGCACCGCCCTCTTCTTCATATCCTGAAAGTACCTTTGCCGCGCCCAGCGCATCGGTGATTTTTCTTCCGTTTGCCAGCTTTTTGTACACCTTTTCCAGCTCTTCATCTTCTCCGGTGCGAAGTTCCGCTTCCTGTATTTCCTGGATCTCATATTCCAGGAAACTGATTTCTCTTTTCCTCTGTTCCTCATCTATTTCATAGGTTTCCAGCTCTTTTTTCACTTCCCGGTAGGCACGGTAATGCTTTCCGGTCTCTTCTTTGGCCTTCCCGATTTCCGCGCCTCCGAAATTATCCAGAATCTCCATCTGTCTTTCGGGATATAGCAAGGACTGGTGTTCATGCTGTCCGTGTATATCAAGAAGGAGGGCCGCGATTTTTCGGATGGCAGCCGCAGTGCAGGTTTCCCCGTTGACCTTGCAGATACTCCTGTTCTCCGAGATCTTTCTTGTTATGATCACCTGTCCGTCTTCAGGATATACGTCCAGCTCCTTTAATTTTTCTTCTGTATTTTTATTTACCTGGAATACAAGTTCTGCCAGGGCACTGCTTTCTCCTTCACGTATCATGTCTCTTGACATTTTCTGACCCAGGGCAAGGTTTACAGAACCAATCAGAATCGATTTTCCGGCTCCTGTCTCACCAGTAAGGATATTTAATCCCTCGCCGAAATCCACCTCTGCCTCTTCAATAAGAGCCAGATTCTTCACGTGTAAATGAATTAACATACTTTCCTGTGCTCCATCTAACTATTCGTTGACATTAATAATTTTTCTGATTTTTCCCATCAGCAGGATGGCATCGTCTGTATGCTTGGTAAAGCAGGCAATGGTATCATCTCCTGCAATACAGCCTACTACCTCACTCCAGTTAATGTGATCCAGCGCAGCAGCAGCAGCATTCGCCATACCTGACGAGGTCTTGATGATCAGTACATTCTGAGCCAGATCCATGGACAGAAATGCCTCCTTCAAAACCCTTATAAATTTCTCGCTGTCCTGTCTGTCCTGTGCTGTCATCACCGTATACTTAGAACCGCCGTCCGGTTTTGCAATTTTCATCAGTTTTAATTCCCGGATATCCCTGGACACAGTAGCCTGTGTCACCTGAAATCCCGCCGCATTCAGCCGCGCCGCCAATTCCTCCTGTGTTTCGATATCATACTGATTGATCAAATCTATAATTTTTGAATGTCTGGCAATCTTCATACTTACCTCCCTGTCTCTGCTTTCCCCTCCTGTCAGTTCTTCATCTTGGTGCGCAGCACTTCCAGAAAACTGATATTGCTGATTTTTACAATTTTCGTATCTCTCACAGAACGCCTGATCACAATTCTGTCTCCTACAGTCATGGAAATGTTGGTATCCCCGTCAAAAGAGGCAACCGCCTTTCCCTCTCCTCTGTGGCTGCCTTCCGCCAGTTCTACAGCAATCTCGTCTTCTGCCGGAAAAATAATGCTCCTGGTATTTAATGTGTGAGGCGCAACCGGTGTCATGATCATAATATTAGTTTCCGGAGACACAATGGGACCGCCCGCAGACAGGCTGTATCCCGTAGAGCCTGTGGCTGTGGAGATGATGATGCCATCCGCGGTATAAGCGTTTAAAAACTCTCCGTTGACAAAATTATGGAACCGGATGACCCTCAGGGGACCATCTCTTCCAATGACAATATCATTCAGCGCCACATCCTCTGCCACAAGCTTTCCCCGATGGTATACTTTGCCGTTGAGCATCATCCGGTTTTCCACAGTGTACTCATCTGCAAGAAGAGAATTCAGCGCCGGCTCAATAGATTCCCGGTCAATTTCTGCCAGATAGCCCAGAGTCCCCAGGTTGATGCCTAAAAGAGGGATCTGACGTGAGACCACGTCTCTTGCCGCCTGCAGCAGAGTTCCGTCTCCGCCCAGAACAATCACACATTCTGTATCTTCGGGGATTGCCTCTATGTCGGTATAATGCTCCTGGCTTTCTCTTCCCGTATGGGAGGCAGGCTGTATCCGGCAGGACTTTCCTCTGCTTTTTAAGTAGCCTGCCACTTTTTGAGATACTTTTAATCCTTCATCTTTTTCGCTGTTTGCGATAATGTAAAATTTGTCCATATCTTATTTATCCAATTCCCCGTGAGCCTGTGCCACGATTTTCTGTATATCAACCGGCACATTTTCCAGTGTACCTTCCGGATTTTTCTTTAAGTGCAGAAGGTATTCAATATTTCCCTCCGGACCCTTGATAGGGGAGTACTCCAGATGACGCACTGCGTAGCCGATGCTGACTGCATAGCCGATCACTTTTTCAATGACTTCCTCATGCACTTTCGGGTCCCTGACAACTCCTTTTTTTCCTACCTTTTCCCTTCCTGCCTCAAACTGGGGCTTGATCAGGCATACCACTTCTCCCTGAGGAGTGAGCAGATGATAAACCGGAAGGAGCACTTTGGTGAGGGAAATAAAAGAGACATCAATGGAAGAAAAATCAGCCTCTTCTCCCAGATCCTCCGGAACCACATAACGGATATTGGTCTTTTCCATGCATACAACCCGCTCATCATTCCGAAGCTTCCAGTCCAGCTGTCCGTGTCCCACATCAATGGCAAAGACTTTTACCGCACCGTTTTGCAGCATACAGTCAGTAAATCCGCCGGTAGAAGAACCAACATCCATACAGACTTTCCCTTCCAGTGTCACGTCAAAATGAGTCATTGCCTTCTCCAGCTTCAGTCCGCCGCGGCTTACATATTTCAGAGTGCTTCCCCTGACCTCAATGTTCACAGTATCCTGAAACATGGTCCCTGCCTTGTCTTCTTTCTGGTTGTCCACATATACGCTGCCTGCCATAATGACTGCCTTCGCCTTCTCTCTGGACACGGCAAGCCCTCTTTTCACAAGCAGCACATCAAGACGTTCTTTCATCTGGTGTTTCCTCCTTGATTCTTCTGTATACAGATTCTGCGTCAATCTGGGCAAGGGCTTTTAATTTCTCCGGATTCCCATGTTCTATAAACCTGTCCGGAAGCGCCACAGTCAGAACCTTTACATTGGGATAATTCTTTCTCAGGTAATCTGCTGCTGCTGCTCCAAATCCCCCGCTTTTTACATTTTCCTCCATGGTGACGATCAGGCTGTGCTCCTGAGCAAGAAAATCCAGGATCTTTTCATCCAGAGGTTTTACAAATCTGGCGTTTACCAAAGTGATCTCTTTTCCCTCTGCCTTCATTTTTTCACAGACTTCCACACCGGTCTTCACCATGCTCCCCACTGCCAGCAGGGCAGTCTCTCTGCCCCGGAAGATCAGTTCACTTCTGCCTTTTACAATAGGATCTCTGTATTCCTCAAGTCCGTCATATGCTTCCCCTCTGGGATAGCGCACAGCTATGGGACCATTATATTTCACTGCAAATTTCAGCATGTCGGACAGTTCCCATTTGTTTTTGGGCGCCATTACAGTCATGTTGGGAATCATAGACAGGTAAGACAAATCAAAACATCCCTGATGAGTCTCTCCGTCGCTTCCCACAAGTCCTGCCCTGTCCACTGCGAAAATCACATGTAGATTCTGCAGGCATACATCTTCAATGATCTGATCTACGGCTCTTTGAAGGAACGAAGAATACACAGCCACCACCGGGATCATTCCTCCCAGAGCAAGTCCCGCCGCAAAGGTCACTGCGTGTTCCTCCGCAATTCCCACGTCAAAAAAACGGTCCGGGAACATATTCCGGAAACGTTTCAGCCCGGTCCCGTCCGGCATCGCCGCAGTGACTGCCACTACCTTTTCCTCCCGGTCCCCGAATTTCCGCATAACCGTGGAAAATATATCGGTGTAATTTGCTTTTCCACTGTTTTTCAGAGGAATTCCGTGCTCCAGGTCAAAGGCGGAGGTACCGTGAAACCTTGCCGGATGGCGCACTGCCGGAGTATAACCTCTCCCCTTTTGCGTATGCACATGAACCAGAACAGGACCTTCCACTTTCTTTGCCTCCTGGAAGATCTGTATCATTCTTCCGCAGTCATGGCCGTTTACTGGTCCTAAATAGGTAATGCCCATATCTTCAAAAAACATGCCTGGAATGATCAGCCGCTTAATGCTGTCCTTGGTCTTATGAAGCCTGCGCACTGTAGCAGGACCGATCCCGGGGATTTTATTCAGACTTTTTTTCACGCCCATTTTCAGCTCATTATATCCTTCCGCTGTCCTCATATTGCTTAAATAACTGGAGATGCCGCCTACATTTTCCGATATAGACATCTCATTGTCATTAAGCACAATAATAAAATTTTTCTTTAACTGAGAGGCATTGTTCATTGCCTCGTAGGCCATTCCTCCAGTCAGCGCCCCGTCGCCGATCACAGAAACTACATAGTAGGACTCTCTTTTCAATTCTCTGGCACAGACATAGCCTACTCCCGCGGAAATAGAAGTAGAGCTGTGCCCGGTATCATAGGCATCACAGGGGCTTTCACTTCTCTTTGGAAAACCGCTCATGCCCCCCAGCTGCCGAAGAGTATCGAATCCTTCTTTTCTTCCTGTGAGAATCTTGTGGGTATAAGACTGATGCCCCACATCCCAGATGATCTTGTCCTCCGGAAGAGAAAAAACATAATGGAGCGCCATGGTAAGCTCCACAGCTCCCAGATTGGAGGCCAGATGTCCCCCTGTTCTGCTTAAATGTTCCAGAAGAAATTTCCGGATTTCTTCTGCAAGACAGGGAAGCTGATCCTGGGGAATGTTTTTTATATCATTTTCCTTGTTGATCTTTTCTAACAACATCGGTATCACACCTCTATTTTCTGCGGTCCATAAGAGAAAGGAACAGCTCCTTTAAAAAGCTGCTGTCACCAGGAAGTTCCAGAAGAAGTCCGACTGCCTCCTCTGTAAGCCTTCCTGCCTCCTCTTCCGCTTTTTCAATCCCCTCCAGTGTCACATAGGTGGTCTTATGGTTCTTTTCATCACTTCCCACCGGTTTTCCCAGTTCTTCCCTGCTGCTTATCACATCCAGGATATCATCCTGGATCTGAAAGGCAATGCCGATTCTGCTTCCTATCTGGCGGGCAGTTTCTACTGTTTCTTTCTCTGCTCCGGCAAGGACTGCTCCGATCATAAGGGAAGCCTCTATAAGCGCAGAAGTCTTGTTTTCATAGATATAGTCCAGCATCTCTTTTGTCATTTCCCTGCCGTCGTTTTCCACGTCTACACCCTGACCGCCCAGCATGCCGTTTATCCCTGTCCTGTTTCCCAGGATTTTCAGTGCCTCCGCTGCCTGTTCCATCTCTTCCGGAGCGCGGGAAAGATCAAAAGCATGAAAAGCTGTCTCGTAGGCGTAATTTAAAAGGGCATCCCCTGCAAGGATTGCCGCAGACTCGCCGAATACCACATGGGTTGTCTTCTTTCCTCTTCTATATTCATCATTGTCAATAGCAGGCAGATCATCATGGATCAGGGAATGGGTGTGGATCATCTCCATCGCCGCCATAAAAGGCCGGATCATCTCTGACGTTCCTCCCAGCATATCATACATTGCTTTCATAAACACAGGGCGGAGACGCTTGCCGCCTGCCAGCATACTGTAATTGACAGCCTCCGCCATCTGTCTGGAAAATCCTTCCTCTTTTGGAAGAAAAGATTCTATGTTCTCCTGGGCATATCTGACCCTGTTCTCCAGTTCTTCTTTAAAATTCACTCAACTCACCATCTTCACTTATTTTCAGCATTTTTTTCTCAACGGTATCAATCTTGCCGCTGCATTTTCTCAGCAGTTCCATTCCCTGCTGATAAAGCACAAAGGAGTCTTCCAGGGAAATATCCCTGCTCTCCAGTTTTTCCACAATGCTGTCCAGTTCCTTTAAGGATTCTTCAATGGTAGGCTCCTGTGTTGTTTTTTCTGTATCTGCCACGTTTTAGCTCCTCTCACTTTCCCAGTTTCTTCCTGAAACCTCTGCCGCCAGGGCCTTAATGGTTCCGTCTGTCACCTGGATATTTAAAGTATCTCCTTTCTTCACCTGGGAAATACTTGTGACAGCTTTCTGATTTTTATCTTCCACATAAGAAAAGCCCTGGTTTAATTTACTCAGCGGCGAAAGGCCTTTCATTCGCTCAATATATACATTCAGGTTCTGTCTTGCCAGAAAAATCTGATTTTTCATAGCGGACTGGATTCTTTCCTCCGCGTCCATCAGACGTGTCCTGCTCTCCCGTATCTTATTTTCCGGGCTTAAATAATTTAATTTTGTCTGATAATATTTCAGGTTCTGACGCACCATGTAAAGCTGGTTCTCCATGGTACGCTCCAGCTTCTCTCTGTACCCCCGCAGGGATTCAAAAAGCAAACGGATATCTGCCACTGCAAGCTCCGCCGCCGCAGAAGGTGTCGGAGCCCGAAGATCTGCCGCATAGTCTGCAATAGTGGTATCTGTCTCGTGCCCCACGGCTGAGATAACCGGTGTTCTGCAGTTAAAAATCGCCCGGGCCACTTCTTCCTCATTAAACGCCCAGAGATCTTCAATGGAGCCTCCGCCTCTCCCTGCAATGATCACATCCACACCATAGCGGTCCAAAGTCTCAATTCCCTTGACTATGCTTTCTTTCGCCCCCTCTCCCTGCACCAGCGCAGGGTAGAGGATCAGCTGTACATAAGGGTTTCTTCTGCCGGCAACATTCCGGATATCCTGGACTGCCGCCCCGGTAGGAGCTGTGACCACGCCTACGGTCCGGGCATATCTGGGAATAGGCCGCTTATACTCTGCCGCAAACATCCCCATATCTTCCAGTTCCTTTTTCAACGCCAGGTACCGCTCATATAAAAGTCCTGCTCCCTCAAGAGTAATCTCTCGGGCATAAAGCTGATATTTCCCATCTCTCTCATAGACACTGACGCTGCCGGATGCCACTACCCGGTCCCCGTTTTTCATGGAGAAGGCAAGTCCCTTTCTCTGTCCCGCAAACATAACACAGGACAGAGCTCCTGTCTCGTCTTTTAAGGAAAAGTAAATATGTCCGGAAGTATGGTACTTACAATTGGATACTTCTCCCTTAATGGAAATCCTGTTCAGCAGGAAATCCTGCTGAAACATGGTCTTAATATAATTATTGACCTGCCCTACGGAATACACGCTGTTCATAAAGCTTCCCTTGCTACCTTGCCCAGAACACCGTTGATAAAGGAAGACGAATCATCTCCGCCGAAAATCTTGCTGATTTCCACTGCTTCGTTGATAGCTACCTTTACCGGGACATCCTGGTCATATTTCATTTCATAGACAGCAAGACGCAGCAGGTTTAAATCTACTTTGCTCATTCTGGAGGTCTTCCATCCTGTAGAATTCTTATTGAGGATGCCGTCGATTTCTTCCAGATGTTCTCTTACCTTTCTGTACTTATCTTCCATGTATGCCTGCTCCGTGGGATTCAGATCCTCCATGCCGTCAAAGTACAGGCTGATCTGCTCCGGCATTTCCTCTGCCTGGTTAAACTCACTTAAAAACAGGAGTTTAAAAATATGTTCTCTCGTTTTCAATGGCTGCCTTTACCTTTTCCTGCACCCTTTTGCTGGTCTCCAGGATATTATATCCATATTCGATATTCAGTGCCAGGTCTACACAGACTACATCTTCCAGGACATCTACCTTTACGCCTTTGGAAAGATTTTTCATGCCCAGTTTTCCTACCAGTTCGTTTGTAATATTTCCAGCCATGGAGCCTACGCCTTCCACTTCAGTTGCCGCAAGTCCTGCAATAATCGCCACTACCTCATCTGCAATCTGTACTTCCCCAAGAGATCCATTGTCATGTATCTTGTAGATGTTTCTGTCTTCCGCCATAATATTCTACCTCCTCCAGGAAATGTCCTGTGTATTATTATACCAAATGCCTTATAAAATTAAAAGCGGTTTTTTACTTTTCCCGCAAAAAACCGCTTCTTTCTTCTTAATTCCTGGAAAACTCCGCAAGCTTCAGTCCTTTGTTTCGATCCAGCGTCATACCAATGCTCCAGCTGTTGATAAACAAAAGCAATGGATTTCCTTTCAGATCCATAACTTTCTTCATATCGGATGTCCCTGTAAGGGATTTTACATCTACTTCATCTTTATTTTCAATCCAGCGGATATGCTCATAGGGCAGGGATTCCAGACGAATCTCCACATTGTATTCGTTTTCCAGCCTGTATTTCAGCACATCGAACTGCAGTACTCCTACTACGCCTACAATGATCTCTTCCATGCCTCCCATCACTTCCTGGAAGATCTGGATGGCGCCTTCCTGGGCAATCTGGTTAATGCCTTTTACAAACTGCTTTCTTTTCATGCTGTCTGTCAGACGCACTCTGGCAAAATGTTCCGGCGCAAAAGTGGGGATTCCCTCATATTGAAATTTCTTTCCCGGAGCGCATACGGTATCTCCAATAGAAAAGATTCCCGGATCAAAAACACCGATAATGTCTCCCGCATAGGCCTCCTCCACCACATGGCGGTCCTGAGCCATCATCTGCTGCGGCTGGGAAAGACGCATCTTTTTATTCCCCTGCACATGATAGACTTCCCTGGATGCCTCAAACTTTCCCGAACAGATCCGCATAAACGCAATCCTGTCTCTGTGGTTTTTGTTCATATTTGCCTGAATCTTAAAGACAAACGCGGAAAAATCCTCTTTCATAGGATCGATCACACCCACATCCGCTGTTCGCGGCAAAGGTGAGGAGGTCATTTTCAGGAAATGCTTTAAAAAGGTCTCCACACCGAAATTTGTAAGAGCGGAGCCAAAGCATACGGGAGAAAGTTTTCCCTGATCCACCAGATCCTGATCAAATTCCGCACTGGCACCGTCCAAAAGCTCGATTTCCTCCAAAAGCTGCTCCTTCTGCTCCGGGTCAAGTACTTCTAAAAGACGATCCTCGTCAATAGCAATCTCTTCCTCGATTCCCTCTTTCGTACCTTTCATGGTATCAGAGAAAGTAAGCACCTTTTTTGTTTCCCTGTCATAAACACCTCTGAATTTTTTTCCGGAACCAATGGGCCAGTTAATGGGACAGGTGGGGATTCCCAGTTCTTTTTCAATATCATCCAAAAGATCAAAAGTGTCATTGGCATCCCTGTCAAGCTTGTTGATAAAAGTAAAAATAGGGATATGGCGCATGGCACAGACTTTGAAGAGTTTTCTTGTCTGAGCCTCCACACCCTTGGACGCATCAATAACCATGACTGCAGAGTCCGCAGCCATAAGTGTTCGGTAAGTATCCTCTGAGAAATCCTGATGTCCCGGTGTATCCAATATGTTAATGCAGTAACCGTCATAGTTAAACTGCAGCACGGAGGAAGTAACGGAAATACCTCTCTCCTTTTCAATCTCCATCCAGTCGGAAACCGCATGACGGGCGGTTGCCTTGCCCTTCACACTTCCTGCCAGATTGATGGCACCGCCGTAGAGCAGAAACTTTTCTGTAAGCGTGGTTTTTCCGGCATCCGGGTGGGAAATAATTGCAAATGTACGTCTTTTTGTAATTTCTTTGGTATAGTCAGCCACCTTTGGTTCTCCTTCTTTCTAAAATTTATGAATCTATATCTGAGCAGGAACTGTTTTTCCTGCCTTTATGCGCACTGACGCTATTTTAGTATACATGGAAACCTGTGTCAAGGGGATTTCTGCCCGGAAAAGCCAAAACCTTCCTACTGCGCCTCTTCTGTTCCTTCGTCCAGCGGAGTGATCACAATATTTTCCACCGGAACGCTGGTCTTTCTTTTTACGATATCCTCAATCTGTGCTCTGCTGGCATCCTCCATATATTCCTGAGGAACAATGACATCCGCACTGTCCCCGGTGAGATTGACCACTACATCGGAAAACCCCTGGGCTTCCAGCAGAAGTTCTGCCGCTTCTTCCTGCTCCGCCATATCTGTCATGCTGACCATAGAACTGACTGCCTCCTGTTTCTGCTCATCCCCCAGGTTTTCATTATTGATAATCTCCAGAAGAGTTTCCTTGTTGGCTGAGCGTACCTGCTCCCGGCTGACCTTTGCCTGTGCAGCAAAACCGGAAGCTCCTGTAAGTACTGCTTCCCCCGGTGTCTCTGTCACCGTTGTCCCCTCTGCGGATGCACTTTCTTCCGTTTGCCCTGATGCGTCTGCAGACTCTTCTGTCCCATTTTCTTCTGCCTGCACATCACCTTCTGCATCCTCCTGTGCCTTTGCATTCTCTTCTGTCAGGGCTGTCTCATCGGTCAGATCATAATCCAGACTTTCAATCTCCTCCACAATCCCATCTGTATCAGAAGCAGTCTGGGCTGTTTCATCCGTACTGTCTGTGCTTGCCTTCTCCAGTACTCCGTCAATCCCCAGGTGATTATCTGAGTAATTGATGTACCCTGCCACAGCAATCATAATTGCCAGGGCTGTAATGATAACCTGATTCTTCTTGAAGATTTTTTTCATGCTGCACTCTCCTCTAATTCATTTTCATCACTTTAATTTTATGGGCTTCTACCTGAAATAATGCCTCCACGGCTTCCTGAATCTTCTGAACAATCACCGGATCATCTCCTCCCTGTGCCACCACCAGGACGCCTGTGACCTTAGGATAAACTTCTGTTGTCACATAGGGAGACTGATTTCCCCTGGCATCTTTTTCATATACCGTATCATTTTCGTCTTTTTCCACCACTTTTTTTTCTGTGCTTTCACAGGTAAGGAATACTTCCGTCTTCCCTACACCTTTTACTTGTTCCAGAACCCGGGTAAGACGTTCCTCCATTTTTTCCTGCCAGTCCTGCCCGCCGTCCGCCTCCTGTACCTCTTCAGACGGTGTCTTCTCCGTTTCTTCCCCTTCCCTGTCTTTTACCGGAAGAGCAATGATCAGAAGCAAAAGCCCTGCCAGAAGAATTACCACCAGTTTTTCCTTTTTCATCATATCCTGCAGGGGCTTCATGGATCCACCTCCTCACCGTTTGTCCTTATGTTCTCCTGCCACTCTCCCTCCCACTGTTTTGCTTTCTCTTCCCATTCCTCTCTTCCTGTATCTATATTCCCGAATTCTTCTATATATGAATCAATTTTGTCCTGAATATGGGTCACATCAAACACAGGAGCCAAAACCACAAGAATCAGAAGCAGTCCCATGTAATACTGTACGTATTTTTTATAGCTGTTGTCCGGAAGGAAATTCATGACCGCTGACAGGAGAATAAAATAACATGCCAGATCCTGCAGCCAGCTGTAAAACTCCTCTGCCACTTTGACTACCCCTCCTTCTCCGCATCCGGAACCGCCCTGCAAACTATATCATCTGGAAATAAAGGAAACTGACAGAATGGCAATGGTGATGAGCAGCAGCAGCTCCACAGTAAGGAGCACCTTTAAAAGCAAACGGCATCCTTCTCCCACTGTATTCAGGCATCCCACCATCCGTTTGTCCGACACGGGCTGTACCAAAGCTGCCAGAAACTTATATAAAAGAACAGACATGCCCAGTTTTATCACTGGAGGAAGCCCCAGAATAATAAGAACTAGGATACCTGCCGCTCCCAGACAATTCCGGATCAGCACTGACGTTCCCAGGGCCACCTCTGTAACCCCATTTATAGCATTTCCCACCCCCGGAATAGCCGCCGCTGTTTTCCCCAGCATGTCCCTCTTGAGAGAATCCATTGCCGGACTTATCATATTCTGAATGATCTGCATCCCAATAATAACAGCTGTACAGGTTTTCATCGTCCACTCCAGAATCATCTTTAAAAGCTCTGCCATCTTAGACAGAAAATCTTCTTTGTGGAGATAATTTACAAGTTCCAGGATCACATAGGCGCAGATCCCCGGTATAACAGCTTTTAACAGCAAGATCTGTATCACATAGATGACCACAAGTACCATCTCATAAAATACCATGGCTGTAGCAGCTCCCGATGCCGCCGTCACCGCCAGAAAATAGGAGGGCATCAGAGCTTTCATAAATGTGATAAATCCATTTAAACTGTCAGAAATCTCCTGGCTGATGACAGAGAAAAAGTGTATAAGGATAGCGAGCAGCAGCATATACACCACGTAAAAACTGGCCTCTCCTGCCTGACTGCTTCCAAACACATTGGTAAAATTCGAAAACAGCGCCGCTATCAGTACCAAAAGAAGTACCTCCGCCAGTGTTTCCCTGTCTGCCAGAAAATGCTCTGCCAGAAAGTTTTTCACTGTATTGAGAAAAAATTCTTTTGAAAAAAGCACTTCTCCGTCCAGCACCCTTTTTAAAGCTTCTTCTATGCTGAAGGCTTCCTTTCCAAGAAGTTCATTAACTGCCTCCTGCATCTGTGAAAGCTCCAGCTCCTGAAGAAACGCTTCGCCTGTCTGCTTTGGATCTTCTCCCTTCTCTTCAGTGCCGGTCTCTTCCTGCTCCTGTAAGGTGTGTTCCCCTTCCTGCTCCTGCACTGTTCCAGTAACTTCTGCCGCCCCCGCTGCCAGAAAGAAAAAGAAGAACATCGCCGCTGCACATCTTTTCAGGGATCTTTTCATGTCAGAAAACCGTGAATGGCTTCCATAAGAGCAAGAAGCACTGGTATGGACAGCACCATGATATAGAGTTTCGCAAAAACTTCTATCTGGGAGGCTACTGCCCCATATCCTGCGTCTTTGCAGATTCCGGCAGAGAACTGTCCCACATAGGTGATGCCGATCATCTTCAGAAGGGTTGTCAGATATTTTGTGTCCAGAGGCAGATATTCCTGTATCTTCAGGACAGAAGAAAACAAATATTCCAGTTTCCCGGCCATATAGCAGAAGACCAGGATCCCTGCGGCAAGGCTTAAATAAACAGAATATTCCGGTTTTGTTTCCTTTAAAAGCAGACCCAGAAGCATTCCCGTGATCCCCAGGGCTGCGACTTTTACTATTTCCATGCGGCTCCTTTCTACAATGCAAATAAGTCCTGTATAGTCATAAACAGATCATAAATATATGGCAGTACCCAAAACAGTACCATCAAAAGTCCTGTCAGGCTGGTAAGAAAGGCAAGTTCTTCCCTCTGGCTGTGTTTCAGGATCTGACACAGGACCGACACCAGGATCCCTACTGCCCCGATTTTAAACAACAAACTAACTTCCACATTTCCTCCTATCCCTGAAACCAGTTCTTTTTATATCAGCACAATTGCAAGAAAAATCCCGCCCAGCGCTCCCATACTCCGGTACAGCTTTGTTTTTACAGGTTCCTCTTTCTGTGCCTGAAGAATCTCTGTCTCCAACTCTTTTAAATACAGTTCCACTGTATTTTTCTGCATGCTCACATCCATATATCCCAGATATTCTCCCAGCTGTGCAAAGCTGTCCTTGTCCTGTTTTGTCATGCCGCTGTTTTTTAAAAAAGATTCTGCTCTTCCGGTAAAAATCTGGGAAAACCTGATTCCCTGACAGCTTCCTGCTTCCTTCGATACTTCTTTTAAAAAGTCACAAAAAGGGGCTCCCACTTTTCCGGAAACCCGTTCCATTGCCTGGGGCAGCGCCTCTCTCCGGTAGGTGATCTCTCCCAGAAGAAGAATTGTCATCTTTCTTATTTCTTCCAGACAGCCAAGGCGCTTCTGAAAAGTCAGGCTCTGGCTGTACCCCAGGGCTGTACACGCAAAGATCACCAAAACAGCGCCTGCCGCCTTCAGCATAAAATTCCCTGCTTTCTCTTGTCATCATAGAGGCTGGTACCTCTCTCATCAAAAATTGCCCGGACTCTTCCCGCCCTGTCTTTGTGCTGCAGCACAATATACCGCTCAAAAATCCTCTCCTGGACCAGCCTCTGCATCAGGGGTTTTCGCTTCATATCCTCTATGGAACTTCCATGAACTGTGGCAAAAAGTTTGCAGCCGCAGTGAATCACGGATTCAATAGCATGAATATCTTCATAATCCCCCAGTTCGTCCACTGCCACCACCTCCGGAGACATAGAACGGATCAGCATCATCATTCCCTCCGCTTTCGGACAGCAGTCCAGCACATCTGTGCGGATACCCAGGTCATTCTGCGGAATTCCCTGGTAGGAACCGCCGATTTCCGATCTCTCATCCACCACCCCCACAGAGACACCGGGCAGATAGCGGTTTCCGTTGCTCACCTGCCGGATCAGATCGCGGAGCAGGGTTGTCTTTCCGCATCTGGGAGGAGATATGATCAGAGTATGGCAGATTCTGCTGTCCTTGATAATGTAGGGAAGCAGAGGAGCCGCACAGCCTTTTATCTGATGGGAAAGTCTGAGATTAATATAAGATATGTATTTTACACTTTTGATCTTGTCTCCCTCCAGAACTGTTTTTCCCGCAATCCCTACCCTGTGTCCGCCCTGGATGGTAATAAACCCCTGCCGTATCTCATCCTCAAAGGCATACATGGAATAATTGCTGATATATTCCATAGTCTCCTTCAAATCTTCTGCACTTACAAAACATGCCTCCGATTCTTCCCGGGAAAATTTTCCTTTTTCCGTAAGAAAATATTCTTTCCCCTGGGAGATAACGATCAGAGGCGCATTTACACGGAGCCGTATCTCATAGACCTGCTCCATAGGAAACTGTGCCGCTTCCAAGGCGTTCCTGATATGCGCTGGAAAAAGCCTTGTTATTTCTGCTTTTTTCATTGTCCTCACCTCTTTAAGATAATATATTGAGGACAATCTGTGTTTATTCCTGGAACCTGGGATTTCTGTATTTTCCATCTTGAAAATCTGTATGGGATATGTTAGAATTTTTTCTCACGCGGAGGGTAAGTCATTCATAAGAAATGATATGCCGGATAAGGTGGCAGGCTGAGATGCCTGGTTCTTTATCCGGCTTTTTATTTTTACCTTGAAAGGAGAATGCAAATGAATCTTTTAACTGACAAAATCAGGAGTGTTTATTTTAAATATCTTGCTGCCGCATTCGGCAGTGCGCTGATCAGCTCCATCTACGGCCTGGTGGACACCGCCATGGTAGGACAATATCAGGGATCTGAAGGAACTGCTGCTCTCGCTATCGTGGCTCCTGTATGGAACATTATTTACAGCCTGGGACTTCTCACCGGAATCGGCGGCTCTGTGCTCTTGCCACCAAAGCAGTCCTTGCAGGAGGCATCTTTAATGTTTTTGGAGATTATATTTTTGTCTTCATTTTTGATATGGGGATCATGGGAGCCGGACTTGCTACAGCTATCGGGGCAGGAATCTCCTTTGCGGTTATGCTGACCCACTTTTTCTCCTCCAGAAACACCCTGCGCATCTGCCGTCCCCTGGCTTTTTTTACAAAACTGAAAAGCATTATAGTAACCGGATTTTCTACCTTTTTCATTGATGCGGCAATGGGGATCCTGACTGTTTTCTTTAACCGCCAGATTATGAAGTATCTTGGTACCAACGCCCTTTCTGTATACAGCATTATTGTCAACATCAGCACCTTTGTCCAGTGCTGTGCCTACAGTGTAGGACAGGCAGCCCAGCCTGTGATCTCTATTAATTTCGGGGCGGGAAAATTCAGACGGATCCGGGAAACATTGAAGTATTCCCTGATCACAGCCGCCTTTTTCAGTGTTCTGTGGTTCTTCCTGACCATGGCTTTTCCCAATGGTTTTGTTCGAATCTTCATGGATCCTACAGAGGAAGTTTTAAAGATCGCGCCTTCCATTATCCGCAGCTACTGTATCTCTTTCCTGCTGCTTCCGCTGAATATTTTCTCGACTTATTACTTCCAGTCTCTGATGAAGCCTGCGGCTTCCTTCCTGATTTCCGTTGCCAGAGGCCTGGTCATCAGCGGTATTGCCATCTATCTTCTGCCCGCCCTGCTGGGAGCAGATGCCCTGTGGTTCGCAATGCCTCTGACTGAACTGATTGTCGCTGCCGCAGTAATAATCCTTATGGTGAAGTATACCGGCAATCTGAAAAAAGGAAAATTCTGAGCAATGTCAAAGTAAAAGGATCTTTGCACCGCCTGTAAGGCAGAGGCAAAGATCCTTTTTTACGCTGTACTAAATTCTCACCCACACCAGCATTTCTCCCGGTTCCCGATTGCTCCAGGCGTAATAGGGTATGAATTTTAAAGTCTGTTCTTCATAGATTTTTCCTGTATATGGCTGGTAAAGTGTTCTGACATCCCAGTTTTTCTCTGACACTCTCTTTCCCTGTGTGGTCAGGGTAACAACACCTTTTAACAGATTTTTTTCATATTTTACATCAAATTCCGACTGTTCTTTCAGATAAATCTGCTGAAGCTGATCCTGATTATCTGCTTCCTCCAGGCAGTACACCACAGGTCCCCGCATAACGGCAACTTTTCCGATATTCTCTCTTACTCTGGGGTTTGCGGAAACCAGGGTTACGGGCATTTCCAGTTTCAGGCAGATCTGGTCACCGTTTTGGAAAGTCCTTTTTATGCAGGCGTATCCCTTTTCCATGACAAAAGCATTGTCCTGTCCGTTTACCTCCAGGCTCCATTTCCTGCACCAGCCGGGGATGCGCAGAGCAAATGTAAAGGTGCTGTCTTCTGCATTTTCTACCTGTACAGTCACTGTCCCATCCCAGGGATAATTGGTCTTTACATGGAATTGATTCTCTCTTCCGTCCAGAACCGTTTCCATATCTCCTCCCACAAATAAATTCATATAAATAGCATCTTCACTGGTCTCATAGGCATACCCGCCAATAGAAGACAGAAGGCGTGCCACATTTGGAGGACAGCAGGCACAGCCAAACCATTTCTGGCGTTCCACTTTTACATGTGCCTTATTATGATCTTTTTCGCTTGCCTCCGGAACCACTTCCAGGGGATTAACATAGAAAAATTTGGTTCCGTCCAGAGACATTCCCGAAATGACGCCATTATAAAGGGCACGCTCCATCACATCTGTGTACCGGCTGTCCTTTGTGATCTCAAACATTCTTCTGGCAAAGAAAATCAGACCGATAGCAGCGCAGGTCTCTGCGTAAACGGTATCGTTGGGCAGGTCGTAGTCAAACGTAAAAGATTCCCCGTAAGCGGTTGCTCCGATGGCTCCTGTAATATACATCTGTTTTTCTACAATGTTGTTCCACAGCCTCTCACATGCCTCAAACAGCTCCCTGTCTTCTGCAGCACTTGCCACCTCAGCCATTCCCGTGTAGAGATAGACTGCCCGGACCGCATGTCCCTCTGCCTTTTTCTGTTCTCTGACCGGCAGTCCTGCCTGGTAATACTGATACTGAAAATAGCTGTCTTTCCAGTAAAATTCGCTGCCGTGCTCTTTTCGTTCCTGTTCAAAATACAGGGGTTTTTGTCCTCTCTCATCAATGAAGTACTTTGCCAGCTTTAAATGCTTTTCATCCCCGGTAATTCCATAAAGCGCCACAAGCGCCATTTCCGCTACTTCATGTCCCGGGTACCCCCGTTTTTTTCCTTCTTCACGTCCCAGGTTTTCATAAGCACAATTTACATAGCCTGAAGCCACGTCCAGAAACTTTCTCTTTCCTGTGGCGCAATAATAGGCAACTGCTGCCTCTACCATATGTCCCAGACAGTACATCTCATGATTATCCATCAGATTGGTAAAACGCTTCTCCAGACCATTTAAAATGTAATATGTATCCAGATATCCATCCGGCTGCTGCGCTCCGGCGATCAGATCAATAACTTCATCTGCTGTTTTCTCCAGCTCTTCATCCGGATGCCAGGTCAGTGAATACGCCACTGCCTCCAGCCATTTATACACATCGCTGTCCTGGAACACCATACCTTCAAAGCCACCCTCTTCAAGCCCTGCCGCCCTGCGGAAATTCTGAATGCAGCAGCTTGGGGAAGCACCCTGGATCCGGTCATTCAGCGCCTCCCACTGATAGGGGATCACATGGGTCCGCACCAGCTCCATATATCCTTTCCAGAAATTATCCGTAATCTGGATCTTGTCCAGAGGAAACATAGTAAGCTTTTTCTCAAGCATTTTTTACCTCCCGCTACACATTTTCTGCCTGTGTCTTTCAGTATAACCTCTTTTCAGCAGTGTCTTTTCCGTTCCTTTCTCAGAGCCTGCTCAAGCCTTTCCGGAACTGCCTCCTCTATATAAACCTGGCAGCGGGTATCCGCACAGATGCATCCGGTATAGGCAGGCAGATGTTCAAAAGTTTCCAGCCATGCAGGTGTTTCCAGCTCTTTTAAAGAACGGGTGAGTCCCTCCCCTGTCAGCTTGACCATACTTTCTTTTTTCGCCCACAGTCTGGAAAACTCCAGATAAGGGTCAGGAGATGACCGAATCTGCTTCTGTTCCTGTTCTGTCATGGTCCTTTCCAGAATCCGGCTGCCCCTGAATTTCCGGATTTCCTGAATATCCAGCCCACAGGGAATACTAGTCACGGCGCATGCCCCGTAGCCTCCGGAATGACTGATATTAAACTGAATCCAGGGATACTCCCGAAAACAGGGTTTCCCATGCTCTCCCTCTATCGTCAGAGAATCCAGGATATCCAGTACTTCGGAAAAATGCTCTGCTCCCCGCAGCAGTTCCCCTCTCCCCATTTCACAAAGTCCCAGAGCAAGAAGAAGCCTGCCGCAGGCACTCTCTCTCCTTCTCCCTTTCTCCTCCAGATTTTCTGTCCAAATATGAATTTTTCCTGTATAGATTCTGATCTGAGGCTCTTTCATAGGTTCCTCCCAGAGACTTTTAATTTTTCAGACATACTGATCTCTTAACAACCCGCTCTCCTTTAAAAACCGGGAAGGCTCCAGGCTTTTCTCATGGCGTTCCTTTACACAAAGAAGCTGCAGTTCTTCTCTTGCCCGGGTCATTCCCACATAAAAAAGCCTTCTTTCTTCTTCTATGCCGCTTTCGGACACTGCCTTATGATAAGGAATGCTCCCCTCATTTACATCCATAATAAAGACCTTATCAAACTCCAGTCCCTTGATGCTGTGCAGAGTGGAGATCACTACACCTTTTTTCTCGCCGGATTGTTTCTTTGCCTGCTCCTTCAGGCTTTCCGTATACTCCTGGATATGGGCAAACCATTCCTCAAAAGTCTTATAGCCTTTCGCCTTGTCTGCCAGTTCCTCCAGGATTTCATAAAGATCCTGTACCTTCAGCTTTCTGTAGGAAGCATAATCTTTCAGGTATTCGTCATATCCCACGCCGTAGCGGATATAGTTAATGGCTCCGTAAGGCGTCATATCCCGGATTTTTCCCAGATCCTCTTCCAGTTTGTCTATCCTGTCAAGGAGCCATTCTTTCCCCTCATAATGCCAGCGGAGGGCCTCGAAAGAAACCTGCGGCTCCTCCAGTGCCGCTCTGGAAATATAACGGTTGGGACGGTTCATCACCTGCAGAAATTCTCTTCTGCTCCTGTCTCCCATGGCAAGCTTCATATAGGAAATCATGTTTCTGGCAATCCAGTGTTCATAAAGATTTGGCAGAATGTCCCTCATCTGGAAAGGAATCTGATATTCCATCAGTTTTTCCACCAAAAGACCGGCACCGGAATTCGTGCGGTAAAGCACTGCCATCTCCTCATATGGTGTACCACTGTCAGCGTATCTTCGGATACACTCACGGACATACTGTTCTTCTTCCTTTTCGTTTTCAAAGATCTTCACTACAGGGGGCATCCCCTTTTCTTTGTTCGCATGGATCTTTTTTTTAAACCGCCTCTGATTAAAGGAAATCACCTTGCCCGCCGCCTCCACAATCTCTTCTGTGGAACGGTAGTTGCAGGACAGGATCTCTGTATGTACTTTTGGAAAATCCTTGGGAAAGTGCATCATGATTTCCGGCTTTGCACCCCGGAAAGCATAGATGGACTGATCGTCATCCCCTACAATAAACAAGTTGTTCCTGGGGGCGGCCAGCATCTTTACAATGTCGTACTGAAGCTTGTTGATATCCTGAAATTCGTCTACCAGAATATACTGAAATTTCTCCTGCCAGCCTGCCAGAATATCCGGTCTCTGATCCAACAGATCATAACAGTATAAAAGCATATCATCAAAATCCAGAAGCCTTGCCCTGCGGCAGGCTGACACATAAGAGGTATAGATCCTGCGGAAGGTCTCGTCCGGACAGTTTCTGGAATAGTAATGTTCCAGAGGGATCCTGGAGTTTTTCACCTCGCTGATTTCCTGCACCAGTCCTTCAAACAGTTCTTTTTCATCTTCTGTATCAATTCTCTCTTTGTAGATAATCTCTTTTAACAGCTCATATTTCCGGTCTTCACTGAGAATATTTTTCCCGGTCAGCCCATATGCCGCTTTCAGAATCCCGTAAAAAATCCCGTGAAAAGTGCCGAAGGTCACCAGGCTGTAATTGCTCCTGACCCCGGACAGGGCGCAGAGCTTCCAGAACCGCTCCCGCATTTCTCTCGCCGCCGCCTTGGTAAAGGTTACCACAAGGATATGGGAAGGACTGACCCCGCATTCTGTGATCAGATGCACCACTCTTCTGGTCATGGTAGTTGTCTTTCCCGAACCTGGTCCGGCAAGAAGCATCATGGGTCCCTGGTTATGGCAGACCGCTTTTTCCTGTGCCAGATTTCTTTCCATTTCCTCTTCTCCCGTCTAAGATCAGAGGTTTCTCTCTGAAACCCCCGGGCCGCTTTTTCTGCGGCTGTGTGTACAGCAAAAAAGCTGCTTTCCTGCCTTTTACAGCGTCAAAACAGCTTTCCTGCCCTTTCTTTTTCGGCTTATGCCTGTAATTTATCCACAGCAGCTTTTAATCTGCTGATACTTTCCTCTTTCCCCAAAACTTCCAGAATCTCGGTAGCACCTGCCGGAGTCATCTGTTTTCCGGAAAGAGCAGTACGGATCGGCCAGAGAATCTGTCCGTTTTTATATCCGTTTTCCTTTGCAAATCCGCAAAGCAGCTCATACAGGGCATCATTGCTGTAATCTTGCTGCTCTTCCAGAACCGGAAGGATCTTCTGAAGAACTTCCAGGGAAATTTCCGGATTGGTCTTCATCTTCTTATGTGTGTACATGGAAACATCATATTCCGGAACCGCCTCAAAGAAATCGATCAGTCCAGGGATATCCGGGAATACTTCAATCCTGGTCTTCACCATTGCAGCAATCTTTTTCAGATCCAGATCTCTGGTGATCGACTGCCTGATATAGGGAAGTGCCATCTCATAAAACTTGTCGAAATCCATAGCTTTCATATATTCACTGTTGAACCAGCGCAGTTTCTGAACATCAAAGACCGCCGGTGATTTGCTCATATGGTGATAGTCAAAAACTTTTACCAGTTCTTCCAGAGAAAAGATTTCCCGGTTATCTTCCGGGCACCATCCTAAAAGTGCCACATAATTCACGATTGCTTCTGTCAGGAATCCCTGCTCGATAAGATCCTCGTAAGAAGAATGTCCGGAACGCTTGGACAGTTTCTTATGCTCTTCATTTGTAATTAACGGACAATGGACATAGGTAGGAATCTCCCAGCCGAACGCTTCGTAGATCCTGTTGTATTTCGGCGAGGAAGAGAGATACTCATTTCCTCTTACCACATGGGTGATCCCCATCAAATGGTCATCTACCACATTAGCAAAGTTATAAGTGGGATAACCGTCTGATTTGATCAGGATCAGATCATCCAGCTCATTATTTGGAACTGTGATCTCTCCGTAAATATCATCATGGAAAGTGGTGGTTCCTTCTGTCGGCATATTAAAACGGATGACATAGGGTTCTCCTGCTTCCAGTTTTGCTTCCACTTCTTCTTTGCTTAAATGCAGACAGTGCTTGTCGTACATGGCAATTTCCTTGCCTTCCACATTTGTCTTCAGGGACTCCAGACGTTCTTTGGTACAGAAGCAGTAATAAGCGTCGCCCTGATCAATAAGCTGTTTTGCATATTTTAAATAAATTCCCTGCGCGTTTCTTTCACTCTGCACATAGGGACCGTATCCGCCGTCCTTGTCAGGACCCTCGTCATGGATCAGCCCTGTTTTCTCCAGGGTTCTGTAGATAATATCCAGGGCGCCTTCTACAAAACGCTCCTGGTCTGTATCCTCAATACGCAGCATAAAGCTTCCGCCTGCATGCTTGGCAATCAGATAAGCATACAGAGCTGTTCTTAAATTTCCCACATGCATCCTTCCCGTAGGACTGGGTGCAAATCTCGTTCTTACTGTGCTCATGTTCTCTTTAACTCCTCTGTTCTCATCTATTTTATTCTGCCTGGAAATTTCAGACAGTCTGTAAAGACACAAAACGTGGGGCAGGGGCTCTCTGCCCATACCCCACCGTTAGGAATTATACCCGAACCCGGTTTCTTTTTCAAGTACCGATTCAGGAAATCTTATTTTTCGTTATTTTTGTACCAGATGTACTGCAAAACCGCCGATTTCCTCTTTGATGTATACTGCTGTCATCTTGTCATTCTTGTATTTTGCAGTATCCATGTCAAACTCCACGCCCTGACCCTTTAAATACTCTACCGCCTTTTCTACATCTGAAGTACCGATGGCAATGTGTCCGTACTTTCCAAGGTAAGGCTTTTTCATAGCCTCCACTGCTGTTCCCGCAAAAACAGAGCTGTTTCCCACCTTTTTCGCAAATCCGAAAATGGCATCAAAACGTTCTGCCACAGCACAGGCTTCCTCCTCATTCTGGCAGTTAATACCTACATGACGAAGTTCAAATCCTAATTCTTCTAACTGGCTCATAAAAATCCCTCCTGAAAATTGTTTTATAACATCCGATAAATGTTTTGCTATTTATAGAATACAAAAGAATATTTAGAATTTCAACCTCTTTTACAGGAATCCCGAATTTCCGGGTTAAAACTTTTCTCTGCAGAAAAGATATCACTTGCTCACACGAATAGGATGAACTAAAAAATTCTCTTCCCTGATACATATTTTCTCAAAATATCCCTGTCTTCTGAAAGATAGATGATCCGTTCCAGACGCTCTTTCAGTGTCAGCGCCGCAGGTGTCTGAAGCCGTGCTTCACTGATAATCAAAACGTCAAATTCATATCCCGGCTCAAAACTCCCCACCTTTCCGAAGAAACTTCCGCCGCCTCTCGTACCCAGATAAAACGCCTCCTCTGTTTTTAAAGGTACAAGAGAACTGTCCGTAAGCCTCCAGCGCAGTTTTGATACCTGTATGGCTTCTGCCATTGCCTGGAATACAGACATCTTGTGTCCCCCTGCAATATCGGTTCCCAGTCCAATCTTCATCCCCTCTTCCAGATACTTTCTCACCGGGGCGATGCCTGAAGAAAGATCCGTGTTGGACTGGGGACAGTGGGCGATATAGACCTGGTTTTCCTTTAAAAGTTTTCTCTCATTTTCAGATTCCCCGGAATAGACGCAGTGCGCCATAACAGCGGGAGCATATTCTGCTCCCAATAGTCCGAAATGCTGGTACACATCTGCATAAGACCCGGCCCAGGGACATAATTCTTTCACCCAGGCAATCTCCGAAGGATTCTCGGATAAGTGAGACTGAACGGGAAGCTTTTTCCTCCTGCTGATCTTCCCCAGCTCTTCGAGTAATTTTTCCGTGCAGGAAGGTACAAACCTTGGGGTAAGAATAGGCTGTACATTTTTGTATTTTCCGCTGATATCTTCCAGCCACCGGCACACTTCTTCTGCCGCCTGGAGCGGACCTGCCTCCAACAGTCCCCGGGACGCATTTCTGTCCATACTCACCTTTCCCACCATGGTTTTCATCCCGGTTTTCTCCAGTTCATCCATCAGAATTTCTGTTGCTTTCCTGTGAATTGTTGCAAAAATACAGGCTCTTGCAGTAGCACTCTCCCTGAGTCTTTCTGCGAACAATGTATAGGCTCTCTGTGCATACCCCAGATCTGCATAGCGTTCTTCCTCCGGAAAAGTCCTGGTATTCAGCCATTCCAAAAGCTCCAGATCCATACCTGTTCCTGCATAGGCATACTGTGGGGCATGAACATGAAGGTCATACAGTCCCGGAAGGATCATCGCATTTTCGTATTCCTCCACAGGAAGCCCTGTGTAAGCTTCCGGTACCTTTTCAAACACACCGCGGCAGGTGCCTTCTGTACAGACCAAATAGCCATGCTCTGTGCAGGACAGGCGGTCTTTTGACTTGCTGTAACAGATATCGCCTTTTATAATAAAATTTTTTTCCTTCATAGCGCGTCCTTTCCTGTCTGATTTTTCTTCAAGCTTCCACAAAAAAAGAAAAGCAGAAGCCCCTTTTTCAGAGTTTGCTTCTGCTCTTATCTTCTCATATCCATATCGTCTTTTCAAGGCTTTCTGTACCTTTTCGGAGCTGTCTCAGAAGGTCTGCGCCGCTTCTTTAAACTCTTCCATAATGTCTTCTACTTTTTCGATCCTTTCGCAGCGATATGCATTCTCCCCGCAGAAAAGCAGGGCATCCTCCAGTTTCCCCTCCGCAGCATTCACTAATGCCTGAGTAATGCAGTAAGGGATTTTTGCCGGATTACAGGTGGTAATACAGTGATAGCAGTGAGTGATCCTGCTTTTTTCTGTCCTGGTCCTCTCTATAAACGAGTTTCGGATAGCCCTTCCAGGCATTCCCACCGGACTTTTTACAATACAGATGTCTTCTTTTTTCGCTCTTATATAAGCTTCCTTATACTCAGGCGCCGCGTCACACTCCTCTGTGGTGACGAATCTGGTAGCAGCCTGTACACCGTCTGCTCCCAGCGAAAGGGCATGTTTCATATCCTTTCCGTCAAAGATTCCTCCTGCCACGATCACAGGAATCTTTCTTCCGGCTTTTTCGCTGTATTCTTCTGCCTTTTTAACAATAGAGCGGATCACCTCGTCATAAGATTCCTCTGTATAAGTTTCCAGTTCTTCCTGGGTAAACCCTAAATGTCCCCCGGCTTTCGGTCCTTCTACTACCACAAAGTCCGGGTATCTTTTATATTTTCTTTCCCACAATCTGCACAGAACCACAAAAGATTTCAGAGAAGACACTACAGGGGCAATTTTTGTTTTTGTACCCTCCACATACCGCGGAAGATCCACAGGAAGCCCTGCACCGGAGATGATCACATCCGCACCGGCATCTGCAGCACATCTTACATAATCCTCATAACGCTGAGTCGCCACCATAATGTTTGCACCGACGATTCCGCCACGGGCGATTTCTTTTGCTTTTTCTAATTCTTTTCTTATGGCTCTGAAATTGGCCTCAAATGGATTTTCATAAAAGTCCGGCTCTCTCCAGCCGATCTGTGCTGTGGAAATAATTCCGATTCCTCCGTTTGCAGCTACACTTCCTGCAAGGCGGGAAAGGCTGATGCCGACTCCCATACCGCCCTGGATCACAGGAATCTCTGCCTTTAAATCTCCGATCACTAATGCATTCCTCATATCATTCTCCGTTCTTGGCTGTCTTATGCACAGAACTGCTCCAGCAGCTGCTTACATTTTTCTGAATCTTTCATACCTCTGAGCTGCCAGCTCTTCGGCGCTCATCTGATTCATTCTTTCCAGAAATCCATGGATTCTCTGTTTCATATCTTTTGCCAGATCCGGCAAAATTTCCTTACATGCAGGAATCTCTTCCGGAATCACTTGTTCGATGATTCCAAGATCATACAGATCTTTTGCAGTGATCTTCATAACCTCGGCTGCTTCCTTTGCCCTCTTGCTGTCTTTCCACAAAATGGATGCAAAACCTTCCGGAGATAAGATGGAATAAGTGGCGTTTTCCAGCATCCACACTTCATTCCCCACGCCCAGGGCAAGAGCACCGCCGCTGCCGCCTTCACCTATGACAATACTGAGAACAGGAACTTTTATATCTGACATTTCCAGCAGATTTCTGGCAATGGCTTCTCCCTGTCCCCTCTCTTCCGCCTCAATTCCGCAGAAAGCTCCCGGCGTATCAATAAAATTAATAATGGGCCGGTTGAATTTCTCTGCCTGCTTCATAAGACGGAGGGCTTTTCTGTATCCTTCCGGAGAAGGCATACCGAAGTTTCTTATGATATTTTCCTTCGTATTCCTGCCCTTCTGGATGCCGATGACAGTCACCGGCTGTCCGTCCAGTACTGCGACACCTCCGATGACTGCACCGTCATCACGGAAAGCGCGGTCTCCGTGGAGCTCCATAAACTCATCAAAAACAGTTTCTATATAATCCATGCTGGTAAGACGCTTGGAATCTCTTGCGGTTTCCACACGTTCCCATGCAGTCATTTCTTTTTCTTTCTTCCTTCTGCGGCTCTTCTTCTCTTCTTCCGCCTTTCCTTCCGGCAGAGCAATCCTTGAAAACTGACAGTACCCGTCCTTTCTCTGATGAAGCTTAAGAAGACCGGACAGGGTTTCTTTTAAATTCTCCCGGTATACAATGCCATCAATAATGCCATGTTCCACCAGGAATTCTGCTCTCTGGAATCCTTCGGGAAGCTTTTGTCCAATGGTCTGGGCAATGACTCTAGGGCCGGCAAAGCCAATAAGTGCTCCCGGCTCTGCCAGGATGATATCCCCCAGCATGGCAAAGCTTGCCGTCACACCGCCTGTGGTAGGATCTGTGAGGACAGGAATGTACAAAAGCCCTGCTTCGCTGTGTTTCTTGATAGCTGCGGAAGTTTTCGCCATCTGCATCAGAGAGACAATCCCCTCCTGCATTCTGGCACCGCCGGAGCAGCAGAACAAAATCACCGGAAGTTTTTCTTTTGTGGCCCGTTCAAAAGATCTGGTGATCTTTTCGCCTACCACATATCCCATGCTTCCCATAAGAAACCTGGCGTCGCAGACGCCAAGGACTACCGGAGTCCCGTCAATTTTCGCCCTTCCGATACGGACTGCCTCCTCCAGATGTGTTTTTTCCTGCATCTGGGCAATTTTTTCTTCATAATCGGGATAGTCCAGGGGATTAAAGGTGGAAAGTCCTGTACACCATTCTTCAAAACTGCCTTTATCTGCAACCAGCTTGATCCTGGTCTTTGCCTTGATGCGGAAATACCCCCTGCACTTTGGACATACATAAGCATGGTTCACCACATCTTCTTTATAGAGAAGCTCACCGCATTTCGGACATTTCACCCAGAGTCCTTCCGGGACTGCCGGGACAGATTCCTGCTCTTTTCTGTTTTCTTCTTCCTGTATTTCTTCCGTCTGCACATTGGCAGACTTTTTAAATAAATCCTTTAGTCTGGACATCTTTTACGGCTCCTTTTACTCCATGTGATAATGTTCCGGAATAAAATGTGTAGTCACATTTCCTTCTACAAAATCTTTCTGATTCAAAATATCATACTGGAAATCCAGGTTCGTCTGTACCCCTTCTATGATCACCTCTCCCAGGGTACTGCGCATTTTCGCAATGGCAGAAGCCCTGTCCTTGTCATAGACAATGACTTTCATGATCATGGAATCATAGTTGGGAGGTATCTTATATCCGTTATAAACCGCGGTATCAATGCGTACGCCATTGCCGCCGGGCACATGAAGATTTTCAATAGTTCCCGGGCAGGGCATAAAATTTCTGTCTGGATCTTCCGCATTGATCCTGCACTCAATGGCATGACCTCTCATCTGGATCTCTTCCTGTTTTACAGAAAGGGGAAGTCCTGCTGCAATGCGGATCTGCTCTTTTACCAGATCCACACCAGATACAAATTCTGTCACCGGATGCTCCACCTGGATCCTGGTGTTCATTTCCATAAAGAAGAACTCTCCGGATTTATCCAGCAGAAACTCAATAGTACCCGCGCTCTCATATCCCACAGCCTTTGCCGCCTGTCTGGCAGTCTCGCCCATCTTCTCTCTGGTCTCCTGATTAATGGCACAGGAAGGGGATTCCTCGATCATTTTCTGATGCCGCCTCTGGATGGAACAATCTCTTTCTCCCAGCTGCACCACATGACCAAATTTATCTCCCAGGATCTGCACTTCAATGTGCCTGGGCTCTCTTACATACCTTTCCAGATACATGGTATCATCTGCAAAGGCATTGACAGATTCTCTCTGGGCTGTGTTGAAATTCTCCACGAAGTCCTCACGGCTCTCGGAAATCCTCATGCCCTTTCCGCCGCCGCCGGAAGATGCCTTGATCATAATGGGAAAGCCGATCTTCTCTGCTGCCGCAAGAGCTTCCTCTGCGGTATAGACAGGTTCCTTGGTCCCCGGGACAACAGGAACTCCTGCTTCCATCATAGTCTTTCTGGCTTCTGATTTGTTTCCCATCCTGTGGATGATCTCTGCACTGGGACCAATGAATGTCACATTACATTTCTCACACATTTCCACAAACTTTGCATTTTCAGATAAGAAGCCAAATCCCGGATGGATCGCCTCTGCCTTTGTGGCAACCGTGGCACTTAAGATCCGCTCCATATTGAGGTAACTTTCCGAAGGAGCCGCAGGTCCGATACAGATTGCTTCATCAGCAAGCTGGGCGTGAAGCGCATCCCTGTCTGCTTCTGAATAAACTGCAACAGTCTGTATTCCCATTTCTCTGCAGGCGCGGATGATACGTACTGCAATCTCTCCTCTGTTTGCAATTAAGATTTTCTGAAACATGAATATCTCTCCTTCAACCCGTTATCCGATCATAAAGGTCATTTCTGCCATGACAGTAATTTTTCCGTCCTGATTCTTTGCCACTGCCTTCCCCACACCTACAGGTCCTTTTTCCTTTATAATCTCTACCTCCAAAGTCAATACATCTCCCGGAACAACTTTGTTTTTAAATTTCGCGGAATTAATGGCTCCGAAGTAAGCGGTCTTTCCTTTGTTCTCCGGTTTACTGAGAATAGCAACTGCTCCTACCTGGGCAAGGGCTTCGATCTGGAGCACTCCCGGCATGACAGGTTCCTGCGGAAAATGTCCCGCAAAGAAAGGCTCGTTATAGGTCACGCATTTTCTTCCCACTGCACGCACACCCGGTTCCATATCTTCAATGGTATCGATCAGGAGAAACGGATGTCTGTGGGGAATAATTTCCATAATTTCTTTAGTTGTCAGTTTCATAGCTTCTCCCTCCTGTTATTTGATCACAAACAGGGGCTGCCCATACTCTACCACCTGCTCATTGGAAACTAAGATTTTCTCTACCGTCCCGTCAAATTCTGATTCAATCTCGTTCATCAGCTTCATTGCCTCTACAATTCCCAGAACCTGGCCTTTTTTCACAGTATCCCCTTCTTTAACAAAAGGTTCTGCGTCCGGTGACGGGGCATTATAAAAAGTTCCTACTAATGGAGATTTCACTATATTTCCTGCCGGTATCTCTTCTTCGGTCTCTGCTGCTGCCGGAGCCGCTGCAGGTACGGAAGCTGCCACCATCTCCTGGGGAGCTGTCAGAACTGCAGGTCCTGCTGCCGGCATCACTGGTGCGGAAGCTGCCACGATTTTTGTCTGTTTATCGGTTTTCATGGAAATTTTCAGGTTTCCCTCTTCCATGGTAAACTGTGTCAGATTGGACTCACTGACTGTATGAATTAACTCAATGATTTTCTCTAATTCCATGACCATTCTCCTTACTGAAACTTATCCTTCATATTTCTTGAGAAGCAGGCTGGCATTATGACCGCCAAAGCCCAGGGAATTGCTCAGCGCATACTTCACTTCTGTCTCTACGCCATGTCCTGTGACATAATCCAGATCGCATTCCTCATCTGCTACTTTATAGCCTACTGTTTCATGAAGGTAATCATTTTCAATTTCTTTTACACAGGCAATGAATTCCACTGCGCCTGCAGCGCCTAACAGATGTCCGATCATGGACTTGGTGGAATTGATCTTCATTTCCTTTGCATGTTCTCCGAACAGCTTTTTGATTGCCCTTGTCTCAAACAGATCATTATGATGCGTGCTTGTTCCATGGGCATTGATGTACTTCACATCTTCCAGAGGAATTCCCGCTTCCTTCACTGCATTTTCCATACATCTCGCTGCCCCGGAACCATCTTCAATAGGAGATGTGATATGGTATGCGTCACTGGTTGCCCCATAGCCTACCACTTCAGCCAGGATCTTTGCCCCTCTCCTCTTTGCATGTTCCAGTTCTTCCAGAACTACGATTCCTGCACCTTCTCCCATGACGAATCCGTCTCTTTCCTTGTCAAAAGGAATTGAACAGCGGTCCGGGTCTGTGGATGTGGAGAGAGCTGTCAGTGCAGAAAAACCTGCCACTCCTACCGGAGTGATACAGGACTCTGCGCCGCCTGCAACCATAACATCTGCATCGCCAAACTGAATCGTACGATAGGCTTCGCCGATACAATGGGTACCGGAAGCACATGCTGTAACCACGTTAATGCTCTTTCCCTTTAACCCGAACTGGATAGAAACATTCCCTGCTGCCATATTGGAGATCATCAGGGGAACCATCAGAGGATTCACTCTGGAAGGACCTTTTTCCATCAGTTTCTTGTGCTCTCTTTCTACTGTCTGCAGACTTCCGATTCCAGAACCGATGGAACATCCCACCATGAAAGGATCTTCCTGTTCCATGTTAATGCCGGACTGTTCCAGTGCTTCTTTTGCTGCCGCAACCGCATACTGGCAGAACAGTTCCATTCTCTTTGCAGCCTTAAAATCCATGTAATCTTTTCCCTGGAAGCCTTTTACCTCAGCCGCCAGATGTACTTTATAGTCAGATGTATCAAACTTTGTGATTTCTCCGAATCCATGTCTGCCTTCTTTTAATCCATTCCAATACTCTTCTACATTCAGTCCCAGAGGTGTGATCGCACCCATGCCTGTTACTACTACTCTTCTCATAATTCCTCCTACATGCTCATACCGCCGTCAACACTGATCACCTGTCCGGTGATATAATCTGCTTTTTCCGAAGCAAGAAATGCCACCATTTCCGCAATATCTTTTGTCTGTCCGAATTTTCCCAGAGGAATCTGTCTGCATGCCGCTTCCTTGATCTCCTCTCCCAAAACTTCCGTCATCTCTGTATCCACAAATCCGGGTGCCACTGCATTTACTGTAATGCCCCTGCTTGCCAGCTCCCTTGCCATGGTCTTGGTAAGACCGATAACGCCGGCTTTGCTCGCCGCATAATTAGCCTGCCCCGCATTTCCCAGAATACCGGACACAGAAGAAATGTTGATGATTTTGCCGCTCCTCTGCTTCAGCATCTGGCGCGCACTGTGTTTGATCGTGTTAAAAGTTCCCTTTAAATTGGTGCTGATCACTGCATCAAAGTCCTCTTCCTTCATTTTCATGATCAGATTATCTTTTGTAATACCAGCGTTGTTTACCAGGATGTCCAGATGACCGTATTCTTTTATGATATTCTGGATCATCTCCTGACATGCTGCAAAATCTGCTACACTGCACTGGTAGGAAACTGCCTTTCCTCCAGCAGCTTCAATGGTCTTTACGACTTCTTCTGCTCTGTCTTTGGAACCATTGTAATTTACCACTACAAAAGCCCCGTCTCTTGCCAGTGTCAGGGCGATCTCTCTTCCGATTCCCCTGCCTGCACCTGTTACTAATGCAACCTTATTTTCTAACATGATGATTTCCTTTCTTACTCTGCTCTTTTCAGTTCTTCTGTTACTTTTTCAAAATCTTCCAGAGTCTGAATATTCAGTATTGTAACAGTTCTGTTGATCTTTCTCATAAATCCGGCAAGTGTCTTTCCCGGTCCGATCTCCACAAAAGTATCTACGCCATCAGCGATCATAGTTTCCACACACTGCTGCCAGCGCACAGAAGAAGAAACCTGTGCTACCAGAAGTTCCTTGATCTTGCTGCTGTCTGTCACATATTCTGCTGTTACATTTGTGGTATAAGGAATCCTGATCTGGGAGAGCTCCACATCCTTTAAAGCTTCTCCCAGCTTCTCTCCTGCCCCGGTAAGCATCTTGGAATGAAAAGGTCCTGAAACCTTCAGAGGAACAATTCTTTTTACTCCCGCTTCTTTTAAACTTTCAGAGGCTTTTTCCACAGCTTCCGCCTCTCCTGTGATCACGATCTGTCCCGGGCAGTTGTAATTGGCAATGGAAACGATGCCTTCTGTCTTTTCGCAGACTTCCTCGATCAGAGCAGCCTCTGCACCCAGCACTGCCGACATGGCTCCTCCTGTAGGAACGGCCTCCTGCATGTAGATACCTCTCTTCCTTACCACTGCAAAAGCATCCTCCATGGACATTGCTCCTGAAGCGATCAGCGCACCGTATTCTCCAAGACTTAAACCGCCCGCTGCGTCTGCCATAATGCCCTTTTCTTCCAGGGCTTTTAAAATTGCCGCCTCCACAGCCAGCATAGCAATCTGAGTGTATTCGGTAATATTGATCTTTTCGTTTTCCTGGAAACAAATTTCCTTCAAATCTACGCCCGAAATCTCACTTGCTTTATCTATGACTTCCCTGCACACAGGAACAGCCTCGTAAAAATCCCTGCCCATGCCCACATACTGTGCGCCCTGACCAGGAAAAATAAATGCAATCTTTCCCATATTAGACTCCTATCTGTAAAACCTTGAAACTTCCAAATAGTTTACTGTTTAAAATATTTTGTTATTCAAAGTATTTTTTTAAAAGAACAGGAAGCACGACATGCATGCTTCCTATCCGATTCTTTGTTTCTTATTCTTCTACGCCTTTATTTTTCAGATAGTCCATTACTGCTCCGACTGTTGTTAATTCCTGTAATTCTTCAGAAGGAATTTCTACGGAATATTCATCTTCCAGAGCCATAACCAATTCAAACAGGTCTAAAGAATCTGCTCCTAAATCTTCTTTGAAAGAAGTTTCAGGTGTAATGCTGTCCGCATCACAATTTAACTGGTCCGCAATAATCTCTTTCATTTTTTCTAACATAATTTCCTATCTCCTTTAAATCACATATTTAATCCCCTGTGGGAATCTGTTCTGTTTTAATACTTTGATGTCCAAAGTATATCTTCTTTCCCTATATTTGTCAACAGTTTTTTCTTAATATTGTAAAATTTCCTATCTTGTCTGCTCCCGGAGTTTGATCTGCCTGGAAACGCTCAGGGCAATCCCCATTTCAATCATCAAAAACAAGATCGATGTTCCTCCATAACTGACAAAAGGAAGCGTGATTCCTGTGGTGGGAATCCAGTTAAGTACTACACATACATTCAGAATTACCTGCAGGGCGATATGAAAGAAAATTCCGCTGACGATCATAGAACCGTAAAAGTCCGGCGCATTCTGCGCAATAAAGAACAGGCGGTACAGAAGATAACCGAACAATGCCAGCACAATGAGGCCGCCGAACACTCCCAGCTCTTCGCAGACAATAGAAAAAATCATATCGTTCTGTGCTTCCGGTACAGGTCCCAGTTTCTGTACACTGTTGCCCAGACCTTTTCCGAAAAAACCGCCGCTTCCGATCGCGTACAGCGCCTGCATGATCTGATAGCCTCCGTTCTGCGAATACTGCTCCGGATCCAGCCATACCAGAACACGGTTGATCCGGAAACTGGATTCGGAAAGATTGCCGCCTGATGCCATCATGCTCTGCAGCAAAAATCTCCCTGCTACAAAAAGTACACAAAGACCGATCGCTATGCCGATAAGCACTTTTGATTTGGGATACACCATAAAAAGCATCAGCACCGTGATAGCTCCGATGATCAGGCCCGTACTCAGATTCTCCGTCCACCTGTAGGTTATAAGTCCCAGCACCAGTCCCAGAAGAAAAACCTGCAGCGCGCCTTTCCATGTCTGAATCTTTCTTCCCATCTTCATGACCATGCATGGAATATAGGTGACAGCAGCAATCTTGGCAATCTCAGATGGCTGGAACTGGATAGGACCAATCTTCAGCCACCTGCGGGCACCGTTTACAGTAATCCCAAAGGGCGTATACTTTACCATGAACATCAGGATCACTGACACAACCAAAATTGCCATACTTAAATAATAAAGCATATGGTAATCAAATTTCCTGGATCTTGAAATCACCAGCGCCAGTACAATGCTGACTGCGCTGATCAGTGCCTGTTTCTGAAAATACCACATATCATTTCCCATATCCTGCTCTGCCACGTAGGCACTGGTGCTGTACAGCATCACAAGCCCGAAGCAGGTCAACAGAATCACTACTGCCACCAGATTAAAATCATAATATCCGTTATCCAGCGCCAGCCATTTCAGCCAGCCGCGCTTTTTCGGCTTTTTCGATTTTTTTGCCTTTGCCATGTCTTACAATCCTCCGCGCGGCAGGATCTCTCCCGCCGCTATAACCAATGCCTTCTTTACAGCGTTCCCTCTGCTATATTCTCAAGGCATATTTCATCAGTTCAAAAAATCCTGTGTCCGTATTCCCGCTCTCCTGGTTCTGTACCTCTCTCACCATAATGGGATCATCTGTGATCAGATTGTCCACCCCCATATCCAGCATGCGTTTTGCGTCTCCCCTGTAATTCACAGTCCACGCATGGACTTCCTTTCCAAGCGAATGCGCTTCCCGGACAAAGTCTTCTGTAATATAGGTATACTTTACACTGAAAAAATCTGCCGCCTCCGCATTGGAGATACTTCCATATGCCATGGTCATAATATACCCTGTCCGGATTTCAGGGGCAATCTTTTTCAGCTGTCTCAGGAATTGGTAATTCATGGAGGTCACCACACAGTGCTGCTCAAAATTATGCTCCCGGATGGCTCTTGCTACCTTATTTACAATTCCCTTATTCTTACCATTATACTTAATCTCTATGTTTAAGTCCAGCTTTCCGCTGCAAAAATTTAAGACACTATCCAGTGTGGGGATTTTTTCTCCCCTGAATCTTTCATGAAAACTGGCTCCTGCATCCAGTTTTTCCACCTGAGCGTAATCCATTTCCCAGACCTGTTTATTCACTCCTGCAGTGCGCTTGTAAGAATTATCATGAAGAAGGATCAATTCTCCGTCCTTTGTCTCCTGAACGTCAATCTCGGCAAAATCTGCCCCACAGTCCACAGTATAAGAAAGAGCACTTATGGTATTCTCCGGAGCTTTCAAAGCTCCGCCCCTGTGAGCAGTGATCTTCGCCTGGGGATTCAGGCTGTCCACTACGTTATCGTTGGAAACTGCGGCTGCCGCAAGATAAGCGCCTTCACAAAGCACAAGAAAAAAAGTCAGGACTGCCGCTGCCCTTCTCCTTCCCACCTTGGAAAACCATGCATAATTCTTCATCAGTGCATACAAATGCACTTCCTCCTGTTCCTGCCTGTGGAAACCTGCATAGACTACATATACAAAAGCAAGGCTTAAAACCAGCTGTACTGCCCCGGTAAATACTCCGATTCCCATATCAATATATCCGCCCCAGATAAGCACTGTGGTAATCTGCGTTTCTGCCGGCTTTACTATTTTGGTAATTCCCACCATAACTGCCAGGGCTGCTCCATAGGTGATCACAGACAGCAGGAGCATAAGAAACTGAAGAAAAAGCATTCCCAAAAAAAGCTGTTTTCCCCTGTACCTGAAAAGAAAAAGCCCCTCTCTTATTCCCTTTCGGCTCTTTTTCTTTTCTAAAATGCAGTAAGGCAGCGCAAAGACAAAAAGAAAAGAAACCAGGAGCAGCAGTCCCAGCAGCAGATACAATACCCAGTGAGGCTTCACCATGTTGTAAATCTGACGTGCGGTAAATTCCAGTACGCGGACATAAGAAATTTCTCTTATGAGAAACCATGCTGTAAGAAACGGCGCCGCAAGTGCTGCACATAATATCCAGGAACCTTTGCTGTGCCTGAGAAGAAAAAACGTCCTGCGGATTCCCTCAAAAAGCATATCACTGGCATAAATTTTCCTGTTCTGTCTGGAATGATAAAATCCAGACAAAAGTGCCGACACTTCTATGAGAAAGAGCAAAAGGATCAGCAGAAGGACCAGCACCGCAAGTACAATGGAAACGGGATCTGATAAAAATTTCAGATAATTTTCCGCTGTCAGATAACTGATGCCCTGCTGCTCCAGAGAAAAGTCCAGAGCTTTTTTCACCACCCGCATAATCAGCCAGAAAGATGCTGTCCGGTATCCTGCCTCAAACAGAAGCAGACTGCCGAGATTTTTTCTGATCACACGCCATGTTTTTCTAAAAATTTTTTTCATCAGCACCCCGTCCATTCTGTACACTTTTGTTTTACATACTTTAGTCTATCATTATTCTAACAAAAACAAAGCGCAGTATGCAAGGGTATCCGGCATGCCTTGCCTTTACTTTTTCTTTTCCTGCAGTTTTCAAAATTTTCACCTTTTATGCAGATACCCATAAAATAGTACTGTAATCAGCAGAAGATTTTTGTCTTCTGTGTATTTTTAGAAAGGTCAAAAAAATGGATACTTGCCGAATGAATTATCCTTCTTCACGCTCCTGTCCCATGCCTAATCGGGAATGTTCCTCCAGATCGGCATTTCGCCGTGAAACTTCCTGCGGGTGCTCTGACAGGGTCGAAGATACCAATATCTATGTTCACGCTGATGCTCTTCCCCTCGCCATGGCTTATGTCCCCTGCCAAAAATTTGGCAGCACTTTTGAACTGTGCAGAGCCCTTCAGGCGGGCACCATCTTTCCTGATCTGTGCAAACCATTCTGCGGAAGGAGGGGATGCCGATGAAAAACTACAGCTCCAAATCCAGGGAAATGCTTTTAAAAACCATCAATGAAGTCAGCTTCGCCGTAGACGATATCAAACTTTATCTGGATACCCATCCGGAAGATGAAAAGGCACTGGCTTATTACCGCGATAAGGTGATGGTTCGCAACGAAGCCTTAAAAGAGTATGCCTCCTGCTTCGGACCTCTGACCATTGACACTGCAGATGATAACTGCAGCCGTTCCTGGGAATGGGTCATGCAGCCTTGGCCATGGGAAGGAGGATGTTGATCTATGTGGAATTATGAAAAAAGATTACAGTATCCTGTTCACATTAAGACACCCAACGCGAAGATCGCCCAAGTTATTTTAAGTCAGTATGGGGGACCCGACGGAGAGATGGGTGCTTCCATGCGCTACCTCTCCCAGCGTTTCGCCATGCCGAACCGGATCGCTATGGGAACGTTAAATGATATCGGTACAGAAGAGCTTGGGCACCTGGAAATTGTCTCCACCATCGTCCATCAGCTTACCAGGAACTTATCCATGGAGGAGATCAAAAACTCCGGCTTTGCCAATTACTATGTAGACCATACAGTAGGCATCTGGCCTCAGGCCGCAGGAGGCATTCCCTTTAATGCCTGCGAGTTCCAGTCTAAGGGAGACCCGATCACGGATTTGTTCGAAGATATGGCTGCGGAACAGAAAGCCAGGAGCACTTACGACAATATCCTGCGCCTTATTGATGATCCGGATGTTATTGATCCCATCCGTTTCCTGCGTGCAAGAGAAATTGTCCATTTCCAGAGATTTGGTGAAGTTTTAAGATCTGTCCAGGAAGATTTAGACTCTAAGAATTTCTACGCTTTTAACCCAAGTTTTGATATGCCTTGCAAAGCCAGCTGCCATGGCTGCGAAAGCAGCTCCAGAAAGAAGTGATCTCAGTGTCCAGAAAGCATGACCGGCAGCACAGATTTGTACGGCTGTTGGTTGTACTTTTTCAGAAAGGGGGGAAAGGGGCATGCCGAAAAATTGCGTACTGAAATTATCTGTAGATACCAGGAAATGGATGAAAGCCGCCGGAATCCGGGCAATAAGAACCGTGGCGCAGGCTGGTATCGCGGGAATCGGAACTGCGGCGGCAATGGGGCAGGTAGACTGGAAATATGTAGTCTCCGCCTCTGTCCTCGCAGGGGTCATTAGTATCCTGACTTCCATCGCCGGAATACCAGAAGTATCCGGGGAAAATCAGTAAGGAAAGGAGAACCCCCGATCCGAAGCACTTTCCTCTCGGATCGGAGGCTCCCTTGAAATAGGAGCTCTCAGTCCAATTCAATTCTTTTGGCTATCACGCAGAACTTACCGATGATCCGCTCGTCACCTTACATAGGCGTCCCTACCTCGATCAAGTTGCCGTCCAGATCGTAAAAACGAACCACCTTTTGTCCCCAGCTATGCATCATAAGCCGATTTACATACTGGACTGAGGGGTATAGGGTTTCCAGCTTTTCAACAAATGCTTCTATATTCTGTTCCTCAAAGTACAGCTCACAGGAATTACTTTCCGGAACAACCTCTTTCCCTAAAAAATTTTTCCAGATTTTTTCATCCTGAAGCACAAGTCCTTCTGTCAAAATCATATTGCCGCCATTATCAAGTACCTTGTCAAGACCAAATAAATCGTGATAAAATTGTTTCGATTTTTCAATATCTTTAACAACGATCAAAACGTTCTTTAATTTCATTGTCCGTATCCCTCCAATCTTTAATCACCATAAACTAATAATCGTTCTTTCCACTCGGATTGTGATAAGTCGGTATCACTTGAAAAAAACTAACTCCTCCAGTTCCAATACAACGGTTCTCATTAAAAACCAAATACACGATATGAGAGCCATCACAAAGAGCGTTTTGACAGCAATAATGAAAACTGCTTTTCTGTAACAACCTTTTTTAATTCTTTCATTGCCTGATGATATTCGTTTTCATAACGTGAAAATGTATCGCTTTCTTGAAGTCTGAAACCCAATGAAAGGTATAAGAAAATAGCCTTCCAACTCCACGGTTGTGTATGGATATAGACAGGAAGCCTCTTTTGTTCTTCAAAAATATTCATAGTGGCACAACACAAAGCTTTCCCCAAGCCCATTCCGTGATATTTTTCATCAACAATTAACCAATGCAGCGAAGAAACACAAGAATCTCCTCGTTTGTCTTGCCAAGCAATACATGAGCCAATTACCATGTTATTAGCATTTATAAGAAAAAGGATATTCCTTAACAACTCTTGCTTCTGCAAATATGTTGTTATAAAATAATTTTCTGCTTCTTCCAGAGACTCAAAATCCCCAATGGCATACTCTAATTCCGCCCATGTTCTCTCATATCCACTTTTATAATTCACAATGGAGAATCCTTTTGGCAACACTACATTTTTATACTTGTAATAGTCGCATCTCAAAATCATGTTATAAAACGGGATTGTTCTATCTAACATTGACCTCACCTCCTCGTCAGATACAAATTTTTCGTGCTATATTATTCTCGAATTTATCTGTTTAAAGCCTTATTTTCCTCCGTTTGATGATCCCCATATTTTTTCTCCTAGTACCGCATCCTTTATGTGCATCTTCGTACCTCCACAAGATTGCCGGAATGAAATTTCAATCACACTCTGATCTGACTAAGGACTTTTGGATCTCAAAACCCTCTGGATATCTCTTTTTCAATTTATCAATATTTGCCTGAAAAATTTCTTCAAGAGAAATGTCTAACGCCGTAGCAGCTTCTGCCAGATACCATGCAATATCTCCAAGTTCTTTCGTCAAATGTTCCTTATCCAGCTCATGTCCCTGTGCCATCCATTTTTTCACAATGTCAATGGCTTCTCCTGCTTCTCCACACAGCCCCATTACGCTGTTGATTAAAACATCTCTTTTATCCAGCTTTGGATTAAGCGTAGTCATTGCCAATCGCTGATATTCATTCACTTTCATTCCTTTATCCTTCATGGTTAAGCGCCTCCTGTCCCATATACAATTCCTTTTACCTGCTTATTTGCCTGCTATTTTATCATATTTTCCCTGTGTTTCCTATCTTTTTATCCAGATCGAACAGGAGAAACAGATTCCTTTATCCGCCGCGATACCGCAGACAGTTCGCGGCAAAGCCGCTCGCTGTCCGTTACCAGGAAAATGTCTGCCCGCGCAAGCACGACAGCCGCTTTCCTGATGCATCATGCAAAAGGGGCAGTCAGATCTTTCTGACTGCCCCTGTCTGTACCGCTTCCTTATCTGAGCGCCGCCATTTAGTGTCCGCAATGTCCGCCGCAGTGCTCTCCATGACCATGCTCATGCTCACCGCAGCTTCCTCCTTCGTGGTGATGACTGCAGGTGGTGTCTGGATCGTAATCCAGATTTCCTGCTAAATAAGCCTCTATCTGAGCGTCCGCATTACCGCAGGCGCCGGGGAAGAGACGGATGCCTGCCTCTGCCAGGGCATTTCTGGCACCCCCGCCGATACCGCCGCAGATCAGCACCTGAACCCCCTGTTCCTTTAAGAATCCTGCCAGAGCTCCGTGACCGGATCCGTTTGTACCGATCACTTCCGAGGATAAAATCCTGCCGTCCTCTGTGTCATAGATCTTGAACTGCTCTGTGTGTCCGAAATGCTGAAAAACTTCTCCGTTTTCATAGGTAACTGCTATCTTCATCTGATTTCTCCCTTTCCGAGCCATGCCCTCCCTTTCTGTTTCATCCAGCACGTAATTTCCCCCGGCGATGGTAAGGCTGGACGCCTCCACCAGGAAACGCGCCAGCTTCTTTCTGGCTTCTGTGTAAACTGCCTGTACGGTGGCTCGACCCACCTTCATCTGCCGGGCGCATTCCTCCTGATTCAGTCCCTGATAGTCCATGAGGCGCAGTGTCTCGTACTCCTCCACAGTCAGAAGGATCTGGTGCGGATTCTTTTCTCCCCGGACCGGAGCGAACTCTCTGCAGACAGGCAGACGTTTTACGTGCTTTGGTTTATTAGGTCTTGGCATAAGCTCTCCTTTCTGCCGGTTTTGCCGCCGCTTTCCCGCCGCGGTGTTTTTCATGAGAATGTCCCGCAAAGAACAACTTCCCTGGGATATTCTTTTTTGGCATATGTTTATTATACTCTTTTATTATCATATGTCAATAATAAAATTCCTGAGTTTCCGCAGAAGAACAAGATATTCCTGAAAATAGACAAATTAAAGCAAGCTCATCTGATCTGCCAGATGGTGGATTTTTTCCTCATGAATCCGCAGCTCAGCATCCTGATCTTTCAGGCGGTTCAGTGCATTATTCAGTTTCACACGCTCATTGGTAGACGTATTGGCTATACGATTTTCCATATTCCAAACTATTTTCTAATCCAATCTATAAAAGTGGCAGCCTTCTCCCGTCCGCTTACCGATGATTCGCTCTCCGGTAGATCTCCAGCACATCGTTTTGATGCAGCACCTTAAATTTCGCCACGGTAAAGGTATCGTTTCCCGTACACCGCTTCGCCATATCCAGCAACTCCTCCTCTGTCTTAACGCCGCCTTCCAGATCTCCCAGGCTGACCGGCATATCCAGACTTCTGAAATACTCCACGGTCGCCTGAATGCCCGCGTCTGCCGCCTTCACCGGATCTTGCTCTTCAATCCCCCAGACCTTCTTCGCGTACCGCGCGAAACGCTCCGGCTCCTCCGGGCAGACATACCGCGCCCATGCCTCCCAGACCGCGGAAAGGCTGGCGCCGTGCGCCACGTCGTATTTGGCACTCAGCTCATGTCCCAGCTTGTGAGGCGCGAAATCCGTCTCTGCCCCAAGCCCGGTAAGACCATTGTGGGAAAGGCTTCCGCACCACATCAGCTCGCTGGCGGCGGCGTAATCCGCCGGGTCTTCATAAGCCCTTCTCCCATTTCGGACCACTATGCGAAGAAGCGCTTCCGCAATCTCGTCGGTCATCTCATTTCCTTTGGTATGGGTAAAATACCGGTCCAGGGTGTGCATCAGAATATCCACCACGCCGCAGGCAACCTGATATTTGGGCAGGGTGGCAGTAAGCTCCGGGTTCATCACGGCGAATTTCACACGGTTGTAAGGCGTGGATAATCCCTGCTTCCTGCCGATGGCTTCATTGGTCAGCACCGCGGAATCGCTCATCTCGCTTCCTGCTGCGGAGATTGTCAGCACCACTCCCACCGGAAGGCTCTTTGTCAGGGCTTCCTTTCCTGTCCAGATATCCCACAGGTCCATCTTGGGGTTCGCTGTTCCATGGGCGATGGCTTTCGCTGTGTCAATGGCGCTTCCTCCTCCTGCCGCCAAAAGGAAATCCGCCTGAAATTCCAGCGCTTTTCTCACGCCCTCCTGGGCGAAGGCAAGTCTGGGATTTGGCTTTACCCCGCCGTACTCCATCCAGGCGATCCCCTCCTTATCCAGGGACGCCTCCACTTTCTGCAAAAGCCCGCTTCTTTTCACACTTCCGCCGCCGTAGACGATAAGGACGCGGCTTCCTCCCCATTTCTTCACCTCTTCTCCCGTCTTCTCTTCTGTTCCTTTTCCGAATACCACCTCTGTAGGCGCGTAATACACAAAATTCTGCATGATAAACCTCCTGTTCCTGCTCTTGTCCAGCTTTTTTCCTGTCTTTCATTATAAAAGATTCTATGAAAATTTTCTATAATTTCTCTATTAATTCCCTCCATGAAATGCTACAATAGAACAAGGGAAAACAGGCTTTGTCTGTTCCGATTTATCTATTCTATCCAACCGTAGGAGGTATCTGAATCATGGAATATCGTAAATTTGAAAAACTGGGGGTTTCTCCCTCTCTTCTGGGCTTTGGCTGTATGCGCTTCCCCACCACGGAAGACGGAAAGATTGACGAAGCAGAGGCGGAAAAAATGTTGGATACAGCCATTCAGGCAGGTGTCAATTACATTGATACAGCTTATCCTTATCACAATGGAGACAGTGAACCTTTTGTAGGGCGTGTTCTAAAAAAATATGACCGCAGTAAACTCTACCTGGCAACGAAGCTTCCTGTCTGGAATGTAAAAACCTTGGATGATGCAAAACGCCTGTTCCAGGAACAGCTGGATCGTCTTCAGACAGATTATGTGGATTTTTATCTGCTCCACTGCCTGGACAAAGAAAAATGGCAGCAGGTTCTGGACCTGAATCTGATTCCTTACTTTGAAGAAATGAAAAAACAGGGAAAGATCCGCTTCTTCGGTTTTTCTTTCCATGATGAATTTGATGTATTCAAAACCATTATCACTTACAGAAACTGGGATTTCTGCCAGATACAGTACAATTACGTAGATACAGATATTCAGGCAGGAGACCGGGGCTATGAACTGGCAGAAGAGCTGGGTATCCCTCTGGTGATTATGGAGCCTGTAAAAGGCGGTTCTCTGGCATCCCTTCCCGATGAAGTGACAGAGCCTTTCCGTAACTATAAGCCAGGTGCCAGTATTTCTTCCTGGGCACTTCGCTGGGTGGCAAACAAGCCCAACGTAAAAGTAGTTTTAAGCGGTATGTCTGATATGGCGCAGGTAGAAGATAATCTGAATACCTTCGGAAAATTTCAGCCTCTTTCTTTAAGAGAAAAGGAACTGGTTGCTGATGTTGCGGCTTCCATCAAGAAAAGAACCAAAAACGGCTGTACAGGCTGCGCTTACTGCATGCCCTGTCCCTTCGGCGTAAATATCCCCCAAAATTTCCGTATCTGGAATGATCTGTCCATGTATGGAAATGTAACCCGCACAAAACAGTCTTATTTTGTCGAACTGGAAGAATCTGCAAGAGCAGACCAGTGCCAGAAATGCGGCAAATGCGAGGAGGTCTGTCCTCAGTCACTCTCTATCCGTGAAAATCTGGAATCCGTGGCAAAAGAAATGAATGCTCTGAAATAAGCCCATACATAAAAAGAACAGCAGAGAATGCCTCTAAAAGGCGGTCCCTGTTGTTCTTTTATTATCTGCTCTCAGGCTTCACTGCCACGGTGACCAAAATTCCCATACAGATCAAAATCCCCCCTGTAATAAATTGAGGGGTAATGTCTTCTCCTAAAAGAACGATTCCAAGAAGAGCTGACACCAGCGGCTGCAGAGGATACCACATAGAGCAGGTACTGGCATTCAGGATCTTGATACTCTTGTTCCAAAAAGTATGGGCAACTGCAGTTCCCGCAATCCCGAGATACAGGCAGGAAGCCACTGCAGCCGGGGTAACGGTGCACGGCTTCATAGCAAGCTCAATTCCTGCAGCCGGGACTGTACAGATCAAAGCGATTACCATGCCATAAAGAGAAATCTGCACAGGATCATAATCTGCGGAAATTTTGCGGATAAATACAGAAGCAAGAGACCAGAAAGTCACGGAACCCACAGAGGCCAGCACGCCTGCAGGGGAAATATGCCCGCTTCCCACACCCAGGATAATGTATACGCCTGCCACGGACAGCACAATGCTGATCACATTCTTTTTCCCGATTTTCTCCTTCAGGATCAGCGCTGCCAGGATGGAAATCGTAATTGGATTCATGGCATTGATCAAAGATGCCAGGGAAGCGTCTAAAAGACTGGTCCCCATAAGCTGGCAGCCGATGGATACAAAATACCCCAGCCCGCCGATGACCAGAAAATATTTCCAGTGTTCTTTCTTCACTGGCCTGTTGTTTCCTTTTACCCTGCTGATCACTGCCAGGGCAGTCACAGACACGATATAACGGCATAAAAGCACAGTCATGGGCGGCATAACTGCCAAAGCATACTTGCTGATCACATACTGGCTTCCCCAGATAAAGAAAGTGATAAATAAAAACAGATATCCTTTTTTTCTTTCCATATAGTACTCCTGTTCCGGACAGAGTAAAAGAGGAGGTCACACAGAAAAGGCACTGCCTTCCCGGCAATGCCCTTCTCTTCTCTGTCTGGTTTCTATTTTTATTTTGTTTCCAGATCAAATCCGAAATAACGTACTGCGTTATTATAGGAAATTCCCTTTACAATCTTTTCCAGATTCTTCATATCTTTAGGATATTCGCCGTTTTCTACCCAGCCGCCGATCAGTTCGCACATGATCCTTCTGAAATATTCATGTCTTGGATAAGACAGGAAGCTTCTGGAATCTGTCAGCATACCAATGAAGTTTCCAAGAAGACCCAGATTCGCCAGAGATGTCATCTGTTTCATCATACCGGTCTTATTGTCATTGAACCACCATGCAGAACCCTGCTGGATCTTTCCGATGGCATCACTGTTCTGGAAACAGCCGATGATCGTTCCGATGACTTCATCATCTGCCGGATTTAAGCTGTAGATGATGGTTTTTGGCAGATTGCCTGCATCGTTAATTGCGTTTAAAAAATCTGCCAGCTGATCTGCCGGTGTGTAGTTGCTGATGCAGTCAAATCCTGTATCCGGACCAAGTTTTGCATACATAGATTTGTTGTTGTCTCTCTTGCATCCGTAATGCAGCTGCATTACCCAGTTCATTCTTGCATATTCCGGTGCGATAAATACCATGAATGCTGTCTTAAATTTTGCGGCAGCTTCTTTGGAAACCGGTTTTCCCGCAAGGCGGTCAGCAAAGATTGCTTCCACTTCTTCTTCAGAAGCAGGTACATACATCACATAATCCAGACCATGGTCGGATACGGAGCAGCCGCAGCTGTCAAAGAATTCCATTCTGTTTTTGATCGCAGCCTTTAAGTCAGCAAAGGTTTTGATCTCCACGCCGGATACTTCAGAAAGTTTTCCGATGTAGTCCAGGTATTCCGGTTTTTCCAGATTCATTGCCTTATCAGGTCTCCACGCAGGCAGTACCTGAACATCAAAAGTTTCATCTTCTTTAATGATTTTATGCCATTTCAGGTCGTCGATAGGATCATCTGTTGTACAGATCAATGTAACATTGGACTGTTTGATCAGATTTCTTACACTCATGGAATCTTCCTGTAATTTAGCGTTGCACAGATTCCATACTTCTTCTGCTGTCTCACTGTTCAACACACCGTTGTAGCCAAAGAATCTCTGTAATTCCAGATGGCTCCAGTGGAACAGAGGATTTCCGATAGCTTTTTCCAGAGTCTCCGCCCATTTCTGGAATTTTTCTCTGTCAGGTGCGTCGCCTGTGATGTAGTATTCTTCCACGCCGTTGGAACGCATCTGGCGCCATTTGTAATGGTCGCCGCCCAGCCATACCTGAGTGATATTCTCAAATTTTCTGTCTTCTGCGATTTCCTGAGGGTTGATGTGGCAGTGGTAATCCAGTACGGGAACCTTTGCCGCAAATTCATGGTACAGCTCCTGTGCTGTCTGGGTACTGAGCAAAAAGTCTTTGTCCATAAATGCTTTCATAATAGCAGCCTCCTATAAATAATAATCTCGGGCAGGACGCCTGGTCCTTTTATAACCCCGTGTATCAAATACACCCCGGAAAGAAAAATTCCTCCGGGGCGTATAAGCTCTTTTAAAAGGGATTTTATACGTATCCCATAAGTCCCGGCAGCCACAGGCTGAGAATCGGTATATATGTGACAAGCATCAGTACGATGAAGATTGCAGCAAAATACCAAAGCAGCTGGCGGAATACCGTTTCAATCTTAACCTTTCCGACCTTAACACCAACGAAAAGGGTCGTTCCCACCGGAGGTGTGATAGTTCCAATGCAAAGATTGAAGATCATCATGATACCAAAATGGATGGTGTTCATCCCAAGCGCTGTACACACCGGAAGGAAGATCGGTGTAAAAATCAGGCAGGCAGGAGTCATATCCATGAAGGTACCTACGATCAGCAGGATAATATTGATGATAAACAGAATCACATACTTATTATTGCTGACGGACAACAGACCGTTAGATACCAGTGTGGGGATATTGGTAAATGCCATAACCCAGGACATAATGCTGGATACACCGATCAGGAAAATAATGATACCCGTCATTTCCGCACTGTCCATTAAAATCTTTGGAATCTCTTTTACCTTAATGGATTTATATCCGAATAAGGAGAGCAGTAAACTGTATACTACCGCAACCACAGAACCTTCTGTTGCTGTGAAGATACCTGCAATGATACCGCCAATTACAATGATGATCAGCAGCAGGCAGGGAATTGCCTCTAAAAGGACTTTGACTTTTTCTTTTCCTGTGAACTTGCTTGTGCTTCTGTATCCTCTCTTCTTAGCCATGAAGAAAATAACCACCATACAAGCCAGACCCCAGAGAATGCCCGGAATGTAGCCGGCCATGAACAGAGCCGCTACGGAAGTACCGCCGGATACCAGGGAGAAGGTGATCATTACGTTGCTTGGAGGAATCAGAAGTCCTGTAGGCGCAGTCGCAATGTTTGCAGCTGCAGAGAAATTTGGATCGTATCCCTCGTCTTTTTCAATAGGTCCGATAATAGAACCCATAGCAGATGCTGCTGCTGTACCGGAACCGGAAATCGCACCGAACAGCATGTTTGCTACAACGTTTGTATGTGCCAGAGCGCCGGGCACACGTCCTGTAATCAACTTTGCAAGGTTGATCAGACGTACCGCGATACCGCCCTTGTTCATAATGTTGCCGGCAAGGATGAAGAAGGGGATCGCCAGCAAACTGAATACGGAAATACCGGAAAAAATTCTCTGTGCTCCTGTTAAAACCGCAACACTTGTATCCATAACAGGCAGGATGGCGCAAATGGAAGAAATTCCCAGTGCCACTGCAATGGGCACACCGGCAATCAGCATGATCACCAGAAGTACCAGAATAATTAAACCTGAAAGTAATGCTGTACTCATACTCTTTCTCCTTTCCTAATCTTCTTTTGGCCTGCGGTCAATACCCTTTGCCAGGTCAATGATGTTCAGGACAGAATAAATCACAATCAGAACACCGGAAAGGGGTAACACAATATAAACAATACCCATCGGTATACCAAGGGAAGCTGTGATCTGTGTCATGGAAAGCTGCATAATCGTATAACCGCCCCATACCATAACGCCGGCTGTAAATACCAGGATCATCAGCTCAATAACAATCTCCAAAACCTTCTTAGGAGTTCCTGTAAGCTTGTCTGCAATAAAGCCCATGCGCATATGGTCTCTCTTACCGAATACCAGTGCAGAGGAAAGAAGTGCCATCCAGGTAAAACTGTAAGTCAAGAGCTCCTCAGAAATCGTACTTGGACTGTTGAAGAAATAACGTGTTACAATCTGATAAGTTCCTACCACTACCATCAGCGCAAACAGAAACGCACAGGCATAGCTTAATACAACATCAATCACTTTTCTGATCTTTTCTAATGCTTTCATATTATTCTGCCTCCCCGTCTGTATATTTTGCATTGATCTCCTGGATATGATCGTAGATATCCTGGATATTCGGGTTGTCCGCCAGCATCTCATCCTGGACGCCTGCAACTTTGTCCTTGAAGGTCTGGACATCTACATCGATAAACTCAACGCCCATATCTTCTTCGGCAATCTTCTTTGCCTCCTCTACCTGTACATCCCACTCTTCCAGCTCTACTTCTGTGGAAAGTCTGGCAGCCTCTTCAAAGATCTCTCTCTCCTCATCGCTTAAGCTGTTTAAGAATTTCAGGTTGCCGATCAGCATATCAGGAACCATCTGGTGCATATTGTAGGAGAAGTATTTAGCAACCTCACCGTGCTTATTATTTGTCAGCGCCAGTTCATTGTTCTCAGCACCGTCAATAACGCCCTGCTGGATTGCAGTGTAAACTTCGCCAAAGCTCATGGGAGAAGCGGCTGCACCGAAAGCTTCCATCATCTGTACACTTGCGGGACTCTGCTGCACACGGATCTTCAGTCCTTTTAAGTCATCCGGAGTGTTGATGGGCTTGGTTGCATAGAAATTACGTGTACCTGCATTGTACCAGGTCAGTACACGGAAACCAGCTTCATCTGTGGACTCATAAATATTGTTCATATAGTCTGTATCACTCATAACTTCATGATAAGCTTCTTCTGAAGTGAACAGGTACGGCATACTGAAAATCTCATACACATCCGCGAATGTCTCCAGGTTTGCGGTACCTGCCACAACAAAGTCGATCGCGCCTGTCTGTGTCAGCTCAATGGCTCTCTGAGCGGCACCCAGAATTTCGTTTGGGAAAATCTGGACTTCATATTTATCACCCAGGTTTTCTTCTACATATTCCTTAAACTTTAACAGTCCAAGGTGTTCCGGATGGGTTTCAGACTGTGCATGGGAAATACGAATAATTCTCTTCCCTCCCGTTACGGAAGAAGAACAGCCTGACATTCCTGCCACTACGGCTACACAAAGGGCTGCTGCTAAAATTCTTTTTAAACCTTTCATCTTCCTTTTCCTTCCATTTTTTTATAGATTTGTTGAGCGGCGTTTCACCAGCTTGCAGGGAACCACAATTTTGTGTTTTACGTTCTTTCCTTTTAAAAGAGTCATCATGGTATCTACAGCGGTCCTGCAAAGCGCCTCTCCCCGGCTGTCCACGGAAGACAGCTCAGGTTCACAGCAGACAGCAAGTTCTGAGTTATTATATCCTATGATACTTACATCCTCCGGAATGGAATATCCTTTTTGTCTGACGTATTTTACAACTCCCACAGCAAGGCCGTCTTCTGTTGCCACAGCAGCGTCAAACTCAAGATTTTCCTGTACGAACAGAAAATCCCTCACTTTCTGTATCTTATTTTTCATATATATTTTTAACGATTCTTCCACATGCAGTCCGTTATCTCTCAGTGCATCCTCATAACCCTGCATTTTCTCCAAGGCACTATAAGAATTAGAATCGTATAAAAATAAGATGCGTTTTCTCCCTTCATCTGCCAGTCTGGATACAGCATCGTACATTCCCTGATAGCCGTCTGCCAGGACACAGTAGATTCCGTCGCAGCGTACATAAGCATTAATAAGAAAAACCGGAACTTCCTCCGAGGCTTCTTTTAGGTAGCGGGTGTCCGCCTCTCCTCCATCCCCTATATACTGGGAACCTACCAGGATCAATGCATCCACTCTTTTATTCAGTATCAGCTTCACTGCCTTTTTTCTGGTTTTCTCCTCATACCCGCTGCAGTACAAAATACAGTCATATCCGTAACAGCGCAGTCTTTTTTCCAGATATGCCACAGCACTTGCCATATACGCATCCGCTACATCAGGACAAATAATGCCCACAGTCTGCATGGAATTCAGTCCCAGTCCCCTTGCAAAAACATTCGGCGTATAATTCTGTTCTTCCATAACCGCACGTACCTTCGCCTTTGTCTTCTCGCTTACCTTGGGACTGTCATTTACAACTCTTGACACCGTAGCGATAGAAACACCTGCCAGTGCTGCAATATCATAGATATTCACTCTTCTCTCACTTCCTTTCTCTGCTGCATTTGAATGTAAGCCCTTACACTCTATTTGTATTATAACGAAATTCTGCCCAAATTGCAAAACCTTTTTTCTCATAATATTTCACAATATTCACAAAATGATTTTATGTATTTTTAATATTTTTTTAAAAATTTTCATTTTCCAGTTGACGTACAGGTGAAATGGCGGTACATTTAGTGTAAGCCCTTACATTTTATCATTTCCGCTGATATTATAGGAGGAAAATCAAATGCAGAAGTATATTAAGATCCATCCTGCGGACAAGGTTGCCGTAGCGCTTTCCCCTCTTGCCGCAGGCACCGTGGTTTCCATTGATCATAAGGAAATCACATTACTTGAGGACATTCCTCAGGGACACAAATTTGCACTTGAAGATCTGACAGAAAATGAACCGGTAATAAAATATGGATATCCCATCGGCATCACAAAAGAACCCGTCAAGACAGGCGCGTGGATTCATGTACACAATATGAAGACAGCTCTGGGTGACCTTCTTACTTATACTTATAACAAACAGGAAACAGATCTTGCCCCTACAGAAGAACGTTTTTTCCAGGGCTACAGAAGAAGTGACGGTAAAGTAGGTGTGCGCAATGAAATCTGGATTATTCCAACCGTAGGCTGTGTAAACAATGTGGCTACTTCCATAGAGAAGAAAGCACAGAAGCTGAAAAAAGGCAGCATCGAAGCCATTGCTGCTTTCCCTCATCCTTATGGCTGTTCCCAGATGGGTGATGACCAGGAAAATACACGACAGATCCTGGCAGACCTGATCGCCCATCCCAACGCAGGCGGCGTCCTGGTCCTGGGACTGGGCTGCGAAAACAGCAATATCGATGAAATCAAAAAACACATGGACGCTTACGATGAAAAACGGGTGAAATTCCTGGTATGTCAGGAATCTGACGATGAGATTGGAGATGCGCTGAAACTAATTGAGGAACTGGTGGACTATGCGGGCAAAAGCAAAAGAGAATCTGTCAGCTGCAGCGAGCTGATCATCGGCATGAAATGCGGCGGTTCCGACGGTCTGTCCGGCATCACTGCAAATCCCACGGTAGGCGCGTTCTCCGACTTACTGATTTCCAAAGGAGGAACCACCATCCTGACAGAAGTTCCAGAAATGTTCGGTGCGGAGACTCTGCTCATGAACCGCTGCGAAAACCAAGAACTGTTTGAAAAAACCGTGGCGCTGATCAACGACTTCAAGAATTACTTCACCAGCCATAATCAGACCATCTACGAAAATCCATCCCCGGGAAATAAAAAAGGCGGCATCTCCACACTGGAAGACAAATCCATGGGATGCACCCAGAAATCAGGAAGTGCTCCTGTCCGCGGCGTTCTCTCTTACGGAGAACCTGTTAGGGAAAAAGGACTAAATCTGTTAAGCGCCCCGGGAAATGACCTGGTAGCTTCCACAGCCCTTGCCGCTTCCGGCGCCCATATTGTGCTGTTCACCACAGGAAGAGGAACCCCTTTTGCTTCTCCTGTTCCCACAGTCAAGATTTCCAGCAATTCTGCTCTTTACAATAAGAAGAATAACTGGATCGATTTCAACTGTGGAACGTTGGTAGAAGGAACTGACCTTGAAACTTTAAGCAATCAGCTTTTTGATTATGTTGTTTCTGTAGCTTCCGGTGAGGAAGTAAAATCTGAAAAAGCCGGTTTCCATGATATGGCTATTTTCAAACAGGGTGTAACACTCTAAACCATAATCCATAATAAGGAAAGGAAGAACTTTAATCATGAAAAAATTATCTTACCAGACCCTGGAAGAACAGGGCTACGACGGATTTCTGTTAAAAGATGCTCCGGAACGTGTTCTGCAGTTTGGAGAAGGAAATTTTCTCCGCGCATTTGTTGATTATTTCATTGATATGATGAACGAAAAAGCAGGATTTAACAGCAAGGTTGTCCTGGTACAGCCCATTGCCAACCACGGCGGTTTCAACCTTGCAGATGTGATCAATGAGCAGGACGGACTTTATACTCTGTACCTGCGCGGATTTGAGAACGGACAGAAAGTAAACGCAAAAAGGGTTATCTCCTGTGTAAGCCGCTGCTTAAATGTGCACAGCGATTATGACGCGGTTATGGCATGTGCAGAAAATCCGGATCTTCGCTACATCACCTGTAACACTACAGAAGCTGGTATCGCTTATGATCCTGCCTGCAAATTCACTGAGACACCGCCGTCCAGTTATCCTGCAAAGCTGACACAGTTTTTATACCGCCGCTTCCAGAAATTTGGAAAAGAAGCCGGAAAAGGGTTCATCATCCTTGCCTGCGAACTTATTGATGACAATGGAAAAGAGCTGGAAAAATGCGTATTAAAATATGCGAATCAGTGGGAACTTGGTGAAGAATTCATCAGCTGGCTCGAAAAAGAAAACATCTTCTGCTCTACTCTGGTTGACCGTATCGTAACAGGTTTCCCAAGAGCTGAGGCCGCTGCAATCAACGAAGAAAACGGATATGAAGACAACATCATTGACACGGGTGAAGTATTCGGCTTCTGGGTAATTGAAGGACCGGAATCTCTGAAAAAGGAACTTCCATTTGCCGAAGCAGGCCTTCCTGTACTGATCACAGACAATCACAAACCATATAAACAAAGAAAAGTCCGCATCTTAAACGGAGCTCATACTTCCATGGTATTAGGCGCATACCTGGCAGGACAGAACATTGTAAGAGACTGTATGCATGATGACACCATCTTAAACTTCATGAACAAAACAATTTATGATGAAATCATCCCTACTCTGTCCTTGTCTGAAGAAGACTGTAAAGATTTTGCAGCTGCTGTCACAGAGCGTTTTAAAAATCCGTTCATTGACCATGCCCTGCTTTCTATCTCTTTAAATTCCACCTCCAAATGGAGAGCACGCGTTATGCCGTCTCTGGAAGGCTATGTAAGCAAGTTCAATAAGCTGCCTAAGTGCATCACAGCTTCTTTTGCATTCTACATCGCTTTCTATCGCGGAACAGAACTGACCGATGCAGGTCTTGAGGCAAAACGTCCCAACGGTGACTGCTATACTATCTCCGATGACCGTTCTGTGCTGGAATTTTATTATGCGCATAAAGATGATTCCGCAAAAGATCTGGTACATGCTGTGTGCACAAATACTAATTTCTGGGGTAAAGATCTCACTGAAATCCCTGGATTTGAAGAAGAAGTTTCCAGAATTCTGAAGAATATTGAAGAAAAGGGTACTTATGAAGAAATGAAGGAGTGCCTGAAGTAAATAATAGAAAGTCCGACAGGGGCAGAGCGGAAACAGCAGTCTGTTTCCGCTCTGCCCCTGCGCTTTTACCACTCCAGAAGTGCCGCTCCCCAGGTCAGCCCTGCGCCAAAACCGGACAAAATGATTTTATCTCCCCTCTGCAGCCTGCCGTCCCGGTTCATTTCATCTAAAAGAATGGGGATGCTGGCGGCGGAAGTATTTCCATACAGATTTACATTCATGGGGAATTTTTCCTCTTCCATTTTTAAACGCTTCGCCACACTGCTGATGATCCTGCTGTTTGCCTGGTGCAGAATAAAATATTTAATATCCTCCCTGGCAGTACCGGTTTTTTCAAGCAGCTCTTCGATACACTCCGGTACCTTTTTTACAGCAAACTTAAAGACCTCCTGACCTTCCATTTTGATATAATCAAGAGAAGGGTCTCCTGAGACCAGAAGATTATTCATAGCCCTGGTCCTGCATGTGAGCACATCTGCTTTTTCTCCGTCAGAATGCTGCACCATATCCAGAAAGCCTCTGTCCCCGGTCTCCAGCACAGCAGCTCCTGCACCGTCTCCAAAAAGGACACAGGTGCTTCTGTCTTTCCAGTCAATCAGTTTGGAGATCGTCTCTACACCGATAATCAATGCATTTTTATACATTCCTGCCGCCATATATGCCTGTGCTGTATTCAGCGCATAGAGAAATCCTGTGCATGCTGCGCTCAGATCAAATCCCGCTGCATGACGAATTCCCAGCTCTTCTGCTACCAGGCATGCCGTATTGGGGAAAAAATAGTCCGAAGAACAAGTGGCCACGATCACCAGCTGAATATCCTCCGGTGCCATGCACGCCTGTTCAAGAGCTTTTCTCGCCGCTTCTGCAGCAAGCCCTGCTGTGGTCTCTTCTTTCGCTACTCTTCTCTGGCGGATTCCTGTACGGGTGGAGATCCACTCATCGTTTGTTTCTACGACCTTTGCAAGGTCATCATTTGTAATTATCTCAGCCGGAACTGCTCTTCCGGTACCTATGATTCTGGCTGTCATTTTAAATACCTCTGTATTTTGTTTTTATTTCAAATATTTTGTATATCAAAATATTCTATAAACAGTATACACATCCTGCCCTTTCTTGTCAATAAATATAAGAAAACCTTTAGTCCTGATTCTCCTCCTGATAAATCTTCTGTATCTCCTGAGACAGCTCCCGATTCAAATTATCCAGATCAATGCCCATTTCCGGTACCATATAAGATTGGTTTTCCCGCCTGTTTTCAGGCTGAGAGGGAATTTCCTGTCCCGTATAGACTCTGGTCTTATCCAGATCCTCCCTGCTTTCCCGATAACGGCTGTCAAATACCCGAGTCTCATCCAGTTTTTCCCTGTATGCTGTTTCGTCTATACTGCTTTCTGTATCATATCTGTAGCTGCCGTATTCTCTCTCTTTGCTGTAGTGGCTGTCTTTTTCTCTCCCATACTGTTCTCGCTCCGGCTCTCTGTCATACCAGGTTCTCTGTACCTCTCTCTGGCTGTGCCGCGGTTCCGGCTTTTCTTCATAGGAAGGACGCTTTGTATAGCGGCTCATCCTGCCTTTGTTCTGTGTCTTGTGCACATGAGTGACTTTGGACTTATGAACCACTTTCTTCTTTTTTCTTCCGGAAAACATTCCCAAAAGTCCGGCTTCTACGTCCTCTCCTTTAAAGAAAGGCGCCGCCTGCACAATAGCGCCGATAATCCCCAGTACCAAAGTCAAAATCAGTTCTCCGGCACGGGTATCGATCTTTGTCATAAAAAACACCATATGTATGGTTCCATATGCCCCACAGAAAGCAGTGATTGCCACTACAACCTGCTTCTCATAACCCAGGGCAAGTGTTCCTGCAAATACCCATGCTACAAGCGCAATAAGACATTGTTCCAGAGACGGCTCATCCATAAGAAAAATCACAGTCGCATAGACCAGACCTCCGCACATGACAAAAACACCGAATTTATAAAGTACCCAGGCAAGCGCACCGAAAAGCAGGGCACAGACAGCCCCGCCCATGATGGCCAGAGTCCTATCATGAAGTATCAGATAAACAGCAGCAGTACCGCCGCAGCCTCCGAATCCGATCCCCAGGATACTGCTCCACACCTTTCTCAGCCTGTATCCCAGGAAACAATTCAGGGCAGAAAATACCGCCAATGCCATAGCAATAACGATCAGATACTGCCATGGAATCTCTTCCCGAAATCCTTTTATTGTTTCCAGAATCTGTCCTGCATTAATATTCATAACTCCCTTACTTCCCTTTCAAATAAACATGTTTAATATATTTCAGTGTTTCTTTCTCCCCTTTTTCCGCCAGCATCCCCAGCAGAAACTCCAGATCCTCATTGGTCTTTTCATGAACGAACCAAAGTTTGTCCTTGCTTTTTAAAAAATATTCCAACGGAGCACGGTCTGTATACGTATCCGGATGATAGTTTCTGGAAGCACTGATCCTGTCCATCACCATTTCCGCAATATATTTTCTCGGCATGGGCACACCCCGGATGACTGTTTCACAATTGATGCCATAATCCACCCAATGCTCAAAATGATGCTTATTTCTCCCATAATGATGGATCCAGGAGGTGGACAGCCCGGTTGCCTCTCTCTCCGCATTATTGGGACTTCTGTCTCCCTGATAATATCTGCATCCCACAGAAAACTCTGTCCAGGAATATTTAGACAGATCATGGAGAAGACCCTGTTTATATAATCCTATTTTAAAGCAATATTTCATTACTAAAAGCTTGTGCCTTGTAATCGTCTTAAAATGTTGCCAGACCCGCATGCTTTTTCTTCCTGCTTTCCTGTCAATATAATGATAGTTCTCGGCGGAACTTCAATTGCTTTTTCTTTTCTCTGCACCGGCTCAGAAAGAAATCCGCCGTTTTCTTCCCGGTCTGTGCGCATAATCTCCTTCCACACGATTTCTCCCGGCATTCCGGGAAGAGCGATCTCATGGGGATCCCAGTGAAAATTGCAGGCGGCAAAAAGAAATTCTCTTTCTTTGTTTCCGTAATCGCCACAGTACATCATGCCCATGCTTCTCAGACTGCTGTCACGGTTCAGAACCCACGCCTGATGTCCGTGATAAGACAGATCCGGGTATCCCAGAGCACGATAGTCCATGTTTTTCGGCTCCTCTTCCATATGAAGCACACTGTGCTCCTTCCGGAAGGCAATCGTTTTTTTCACGAATTCCAGCAGACGGCTGTTGGTCTTCCTTCCGTTCCAGTCGATCCAGCCCATCTCATTATCCTGACACCACACATTATTGTTTCCCAACTGGGAATTTCCCCATTCATCCCCCTGAAAGATCAGAGGAGTACCCTGGGCAAACAGCAGCATGACAAAAGCATTTTTCAGCTGTTTCATACGAAGGCTTCGGATTTTCTGTTTTCTGCTTGGTCCTTCCATTCCACAGTTCCAGGTACAGTTGTACTCCAGTCCGTCCTGGTTGTTTTCACCATTTGCCTCATTATGTCGCTGCTCATAGGATACCATATCCATCATAGAGAATCCATCCTGATCAGCCATGTAATTAATCACTCCGCTGCATCTTGGATTTCGTTTATTCCTCCAGAGAAATTCCTCTCCCGCATTTTCGTCGCCTTTCAGCATATGACGCATGGAGTAGAAAAATCCTTCATTGTACTCTGCTGCATTTCTGTGAGCAGGCTTCTTGTTTCCATACATTCCCTCATCCATATGATGGAAAAACAACTTGCATCCCTCCAGAACAGGATCCTTGATAAACAGTTCCCTGCATATTCCCTGTCCCATAAGATGAAAACCATCAATATGATAGGCGCATTTCCAGTATCTTAAGATATCCAGCATTTTTGCCGGAGATGTATCTTCATCAAAGAAAAATTCCATCAGGCACTCTATGCCCTCACTGTGAAAGGCATTTACCATCTCCTTGAACTCTCTGACCGGATTTGCTGTGGCGCAGAATGCTGCCTTGGGTGCGAAATAACAAGCGTCACCGGTATAGCCCCAGCAGTTTACCCGCACTTTTTCATCCTGCTGTTTTTTTTCCGGGTAAACATACCCCCTGGCTCCTCTTGCCTGTATCTTCATAATCTCCCTGTATTCATAGGCAGGCATCAGCAGCACTCCTGTAATGCCCAGATCCTTTAAATAGGGAATCTTCTGCACAACCCCCGCAAAGGTTCCTTTTTTTCTCACCTTTGAATTTTTATGCATGGTAAAACTTCTCACCTGCAATTTATACAGGACTGAGTCATTTAACTCATATCCCCGGAATTGTCCGTCAGTCCAAGGATAGCTCTCATCCCTGAAGCCGCATCGGATTTTTTCCGGATTTGTCTCTTCTATTCCAAACTTTGATGTTCCGCAAAGGACTCGCGCGTAGGGATCTGGAATCACCTCACCGTCTAAACAAAAGTTATACTGAGTGTTCTCCGGGCGGATCCCCGTTACGTGCACCGAAAGTATTCCTCCGGTCCTCCCTGTCTTGGGAAAGGGGATTTCCATCCTCTCCTCTGTACCGTTTTGGGTGCGGTACAGCAAAAGAGCCGCGTCTTTTCCCTCCGGAACTTCCATGGAAAACTCATAACCATTCTTGTGCTTTCTTACTCCCGGAGCCATTGTATATCCCGGTATTGCTTGTATTTCCCCGGCTGCCGCTTCTATTCTCGCATTCAAGCCATAACACCTCTCTTTTTCTTTTTTATCTATCCGTTTTCCCTGATCCCCTGTTCTGCGCACAGCTTTTCCATACAGTCATACACAGCAGGAGCATCTGCCTCATCTGAAAGAGTCACAAGAATATCTCCTGCCATCAGAATGGTCCTTCCCTTGGGAATCAGCTCCTCCTCATTTCTTCTCACAGCCACTACCAGACAGTTCTTCGGCAGATTTATCTGCTGCAGCATCCGGTTATGGACCGGGCTCGTATGACATACCACAAATTCCTGGAGAATCTTTTCCCCTGTTTTTTCCGGAATCTTCTCTCCCCTTCTTTTCAGCAATGCATTCAGCAGGCTTTCATAGATGGGTTCTGATTTTAATGCGGAAGCTACCAGATACGCCACAATAGATACCAGGGACATAGACAGCATCTGGCTGACCTGCCCTGTCATCTCAAAGATCAGAATGATCCCTGTGATAGGAGCACGTACAATGGCTGTGAAGTAACCGGCCATGGCCAGCAGCACAAAATTACTGATATAAGAAGGGTCCAGCCCCATATACTGTACTGCAAAAGTACTGTAGGCACTTCCGATCAATGCCCCCAATACCAAAAGAGGAAAGAAAATCCCTCCCGGAGCCCCGGATCCAAAGCTGATCAAAGAAAAAATAAATTTGACTGCCAGCAAAAGCAGAATGCTCTTCAGTGCCAGATTCCCTTCTGCAGCCATATCAATGAGATTATGTCCGCTTCCCAGAACTTCAGGCATTACAAGTCCCAGAAATCCCGCAAGAAGAAAGGGTATCAGAAGTCTGGTCGTGGCATCCAAGCCCTTTGCCTTATAATACAGCCCCTGTACCCACAGGGTCATCTTATTATAAAAAGCACCCAGCACACCTAAAATCACACCCAGTATAATAATATGCCAGTAAAATTCCGGCAGGATCTCTGCGCCGATGTCAAACTGAAACACTGCCTCAAATCCCAGAAACCTGCCGGAAATATAATCTGCTGTAATAGATGCTGTCATTACAGACACCAGCACGGATACCGAAAAATTCTTATGTATCTCCTCCAGGGAAAACATTACCCCTGCAAGAGGTGCGTGAAAAGCCGCAGCAAGCCCTGCACTTGCACCGCAGGTCAACAGATACTTCTCCTCCGTCTTTCCCCTGTCCAGAGCTTTTGAAACAGCCTTTCCTGCCATCGCTCCAATCTGGATGGAAGGTCCCTCCCTTCCAAGGGACAGCCCGGCAAACAACGATAAAAAACCGCCTAAAAACTTTGCGGGAAGCACCCGCCACCAAACTTGATCCAGCTTCCCTGTCATTTCCCCTTCCAACTGGGGAATTCCGCTTCCTGAGATCATGGGTTCATATTTGACCAGTCTTCCCACTATGCAGGCAAGGGAAAAAAGAATGAAAAACCAGGCTCCGGCAATCACCGGATACTGCCTGCTGTATCTCAGTACCAGATCCATCCCCGCTCCTGCATATTCCAGCAGAATACGGTACAAAAGGACCACCAGTCCTGCAATGATCCCCACCAAAAACCCCTCCGCGGTAAGGATCGATTTAAAATGTTCTGCTCTCTTTAACAACTGAGAAGTTCCTTTTTTCAAAAGACTTCCTCCTGTTCTTTTCCTAACTTCTTCTCTTTTGCAGACGCTGTTTTTCGGCGCCCTGCTACTGTTATTATACGTGGACTGCCCTGAAAATGCAATTCCTTTCTGGCTGCGGTTGCAATCCCTCTCCTTATCTGATAAAATATTTTCAAAACAGACAGGGAATCCTGTACAAAAACATACAAAAAGAAAGAGGTCCAACTATGAACGAAGAAACCTATACAACGGATATCGGCAGCTGCAGCCCAAGCGACTGTGCTTCCTGTACTTCAAACTGCTCCAGCGCAGGGAAAAATCAGGGAACTATTCCAAGAGTCCCGAATCCCACGATCAAGCTGACTCTGGACGATGACACAGTTCTGGAATGTGCAGTGCTCACCACTTTCCCGGTAGAAGGATTCGGCGAATACATTGCCCTTGTCCCGCTAAATAAAGACGGAAAAAGTCCGGAAGGAGAAACCTATCTTTTCCGCTACGGAGAAGACGGCGACAATCCTGTGGTAAGCAATATTGAAAGAGAAGATGAATATATGGCAGCTGCAGAGGCATTCCACGATTTCATCGCAAATTTAAAAAGTGAAAAAGATTTATAATAACAGCAGGAGCAGGTACATTTTCACTGTGCCTGCTCCTTTTTCTTCTGCGAAGTATCTTTTCCCTATGCAAGGCTGGGGATTTTCACTTCAACATCTATATCTTTGGTATAATCAATATCATCAAAATGGAAGCCGAACATGTGATAGAAATCTTCCCAGTACCCTTCGATATCAGAAATCTCTCCTACATTCTCTGTAGTAACCTTTTCCCAGCACTCCATAACTTCCTTCTGCACACTTTCAGACAGTTCCCAGTCATCCATACGGATCCTGCCTTCTTCATCTACAGGCACATTTTCCTGTGACAGCCTGTCCTTAAAAAGCCGCGTGATCTGTTCAATACATCCTTCATGATTTCCCTGCTTCTTCATTACTTTATAAAGAATCGCGAAATACAGGGGAACAATGGGGATTGCCGCACTCGCCTGCGTAACAAGGGCTTTATTTACAGAAATATAAGCCTGCACGTCACTGTACTTTTCATTGATCTCATGGGCTGTCTTTGTCAGATGCTTCTTTGCCTGTCCAATAGTTCCGTCAAAATAGATAGGATAAGTCAGCTCCGGACCTATGTAAGAATATGCAACTGTCACAGCATCCTTTTCCAATACATCCGCTGCCTTTAACGCATCCATCCAGTCCATCCAGTCTTCACCGCCCATAACCTTAATGGTACCTTCCAGTTCTCCTTCCTGGGCCGGTTCTACTGTTTTTGTCACAATGGTATTATTCTTTAAATCCAGGCTCTTTTCTGTAAAAGGCTGATCCGTTGTTTTTAAAGAGGACACCCAGGTCTTTCCCTGTGCATCAGTCCTTCTGGGAGCTGCCAGACTGTAGATCACCAGATCCACCTTTCCCAGGTCTTTCTGAATCATAGCGATCGCCTGTTCCTTTACTTCTTTTGAAAAAGCGTCTCCGTTAATGGTTTTCGCATATAAGCCTTCTTTTGCCGCTTCTTCTTCAAAAGCTGCCGTATTATACCAGCCGGGAGTTGCTGTCCTCTTTCCTGCCGCCGCTTTTTCAAACATAATGCCCAGAGTTGCCGCATGACATCCGAATGCAGCGGTAATCCTGCTTGCCAGTCCGTATCCGGTAGATGAGCCGATAATCAGCACTTTCTTTGGCGCACCGTCAATCTTCTGTGCCTTCACATAGGCGATCTGATTTCTCACATTTTCTCTGCAGCCTTCCGGATGTGCTGTAGTACAAATAAATTCTCTGACCTTTGGTTCTACAATCATGATTCAATCCTCCTGGAATAACCAACTTTCCGATTTTTTTGCAGGACATCCTTTTTATGCCCTGCCTGCTGTCGCTCTTTAATTGCTTTGACCTTCAAAATAGTTTAGCATAAAAAAAAACAATATGCAAGGGGATTGCCCCCCTGCACAAAAGAAAAGACAAATTTTCCTTCTTATTTCCCTGTGGTACTTCCCATACCGCCGTTTCTCACACCATCTGCCTCATCATCTACTGTGATCCCATATTCCACGAAAATCCCCTGGGCAAATCCTGTTCCTGCATCTACATGGAGAGTTTTATTTTCATTGGAATCATTCGTGATCTTGATAAAGATATGTCCTTCATTATCAGAATCAAAATAGTCACTGTCAATAATCCCCACGGTATTATTCAGCTGCAGACGATATTTAAATCCCAGTCCGCTTCTTGGATAGATCTTCAGCACCCATCCCAATTCCATCTGTGCCCGGATTCCCGTAGGCATTTTCAATGTTTCTCCCGGTTTCAGGTCAAAATCCACGGGACTGTAAAAATCATATCCTGCACTTCCTGCTGTAGCACGCCTCGGAAGGCAGATACCCTCATAAATCCTGCGGATCTCCTCTTCACTCACATCACCGAAAGCATCTTTCCAGCCTTCTGTAAACTGCTTTTCACTTACTTTATAGAATTTTGCAATTCTCTTCATGTATTTCCTCCTATGCATGTAAAACCACATTTCCCTGTTCCAGAGACTTCTGAACGTCAATAACTCTTTGATTGGAGCTTCCTTTCCACTGAAGGGAAACGTCTTTTTTTGCCTCAACAAATTCCCCGTCCACCAGAACATCCAGATATTTCAGGATTTCCATTTTCTGGAGATTTTCCCAGAGCGAGCCTGTATAGAGCCAAATGGTTTTCTTTGGATATTTTTCTTTAATCTTCTTTGCAAGAGCTGTGATATCGTGGACATTGCCCCAGTACAAAGGGTCTCCCCCGGAAAATGTCACGCCTGCGATATAACTTTTTTCCAGCTGGTCAAAAATTTCCTGTTCTGCCGCCTCATCAAATTCCAATCCGCCGTTTGGATCCCAGGTAATGGGATTCTGGCAGCCTCTGCAGCCGTGGTCACAGCCTGCCACCCACAGGACCACCCGGAGTCCGTCTCCGTTTAACATATCGTCTTTTGTAATATTGTGATATCTCATATGGCATGTACCTTCTTTCCTGTCACCACTTTTATGTGTAAAAAGGAGCGTCCACCTTTTTGTGCCGCCCCTTTCTGTTCTTTTTTGATTCTTTTATGCTTCTGCCGGTACGTCCTTGATGCTGAAGCTGGTACGTCCCATCTTGTCTTTTCCAAGACACACTACTTTTACCACATCACCCAGGGAAAGAACATCTTCTACCTTATTGATCCTCTCTTTCGCAATCTTGGAGATGTGCACCATGCCTTCCTTTCCGGGAGCGAACTCCAGGAATGCACCGAATTCTTTAATGCTCACTACTTTTCCAGTAAAGATCTGTCCTTCTTCAAAGTCTGTAGTAATGATCCTGATATATTCAATCGCCTTATCCATCATATGCTGGTCTGTTCCGCAGATGGAAACACCGCCGTTGTCATCGATATCGATCTTAACCCCGGTTTCATCAATAATGGCATTGATCGTCTTTCCTCTCTGTCCTACCACATCGCCGATCTTTTCCGGATCGATCTGGATCTGCACGATCTTTGGAGCGTATTTGCTGACCGTTTCTCTCGGCTGCGCAATACATTTTTCCATAACTTCTGTCAGGATATATTCTCTTGCTTCCTTTGTCCTTGCAATCGCTTCCTCGATGATAGGTCTGGTCAGACCATGGATCTTAATATCCATCTGGATAGCTGTGATGCCGTCATGAGTACCAGCCACCTTAAAGTCCATATCTCCGAAAAAGTCTTCCAGGCCCTGGATATCTGTCAGGACAATGTAATCGTCGTCGCTGTCTCCGGTCACCAGACCGCAGGAGATACCTGCTACCGGTTTCTTGATGGGCACGCCTGCTGCCATCAGGGACATGGTAGACGCACAGATACTTGCCTGAGATGTGGAACCATTGGATTCAAAAGTTTCTGATACAGTACGGATCGCATAAGGGAATTCCTCCACAGAAGGGATCACAGGAACCAGCGCTCTCTCAGCCAGTGCTCCATGTCCGATCTCACGGCGCCCCGGTCCTCTGGATGGCTTTGTCTCACCTACAGAATAAGACGGGAAGTTATAGTGATGCATATATCTCTTGCTCACTTCAAATTCATCCAGTCCGTCCAGTCTCTGTGCTTCAGACAGAGGAGCCAGTGTTGTAACCGTACAGATCTGTGTCTGACCTCTTGTAAACATGGCGGAACCATGTACTCTCGGCACAATATCCACCTCTGCAGCCAGAGGACGGATCTGTGTGATCTGTCTGCCGTCCGGACGTTTATGATCTTTTAAGATCATCTTGCGGACTGTCTTTTTCTGGTACTGATAGATCGCTTCCCCTAAAACAGCCAGCCATTCTTCATTGTCTGCAAAAGCTTCTTCCAGTTTCTCTGTGATCTGACGGATATTTTCTTCTCTTACCTGCTTCTCGTCTGTGAAAACCGCTTCCTCCATGTCTTCCGGAGTCACAATCTCTTTGATAGCTGCAAACAGCTCTTCCGGAACAGCACAGCTTTCGTAAGAATGTTTTTCTTTTCCGCATTCTGCCACGATGGTGTCGATAAATTTAATGATCTCCTGGTTCACTTCATGAGCCTTGAAGATTGCTTCGATCATCTTTGCTTCCGGGATTTCATTTGCCCCGGCTTCGATCATAATAACCTTTTCTCTTGTGGAAGCTACGGTCAGCTGCAGATCAGAAATTTCCTTCTGTGCCAGGGACGGATTGACTACCAGTTCTCCCTTGATCATACCCATCTGTGTAGCTGCACACGGTCCGTCAAAAGGAATATCTGAAATACAGGTTGCAATAGAAGAACCCAGCATAGCCACTACTTCCGGATTGCATTCCGGATCTACAGACATGACCATGTTGTTTAATGTCACGTCATTTCTGTAATCCTTGGGGAATAAGGGACGCATAGGACGGTCGATCACACGGGAAGTCAGGATTGCATGTTCGCTTGCCTTTCCTTCTCTTTTATTAAATCCTCCCGGGATCTTTCCCACCGCGTACATTTTTTCTTCATATTCTACGCTTAAAGGAAAGAAATCAATTCCCTCTCTTGGTTTGTCAGAAGCTGTAGCTGTAGATAATACTGTTGTATCGCCGTAATGCATAAACGCAGCGCCGTTTGCCTGTTTTGCCACACGTCCGATGTCAACAGTCAAAGTTCTGCCTGCAAGTTCCATTGAAAAACTTTTGTACATATTTTTTCTCCTTTTTATTTTTTGATCTTTCCTTCTGCCTTCCGGCTTTTCCTGTCCGAAACAACTGAAAAACACACTTTTCAGAAAAATGTGCTTTTCAGTGGTCCCGGCAGCAGCAAATACGCCTTCCGGCATTTGGCTTTTCCTGAAAACAGGGCGGGATTACTCCCGCCCCGCTGTCTTTGCCTGATGCTCTCAGTAATCGAAACTTAAGTTCCCGAAATGATTATTTTCTCAGACCTAATCTTTCAATTAAAGCACGGTATCTTTCGATATCTTTTTTCTTCAGATATGCAAGTAATCCACGTCTCTGACCAACCATTTTCAGAAGACCTCTTCTGGAATGATGATCTTTGTGGTTGTTCTTTAAGTGCTCTGTCAGCTCTTCGATCCTTGCTGTCAGAACTGCTACCTGAACTTCCGGTGAACCTGTATCACCAGGTGTTCTTGCATACTGTTCCATAATTGCCTGTTTCTTTTCTTTAGAAATCATTTTGTTTTCCTCCATATAATCTTTACTGATCGCCTGTGATTAGGAAACGGTTGGAGCTTCCAATTTCTGAACCACGGCTGTTTCCAACGTTTTGAGTATATCACATGGAAATTGGGTTGTAAAGGAAAAAGTTTATTTTTGCACAAGCAGATAGTTTCATATTGGAATGCCAAAGCTTTGTCTGAAACTCTGCAGCAGGGAAACTATTCTGCCTTCATCTGTCAGCCGGATTTGTCCCCGTTTCCGGCACAAACACCAAGGAGGAACCAGAAAAGAGGCGCGCAGGCAATACAGCTATTGTTGACAAGCCCGGCAACTGCGTAGGCGATCAGCCCCCAGACGATAAAGTCTGTACCGCAAAAAGAATATCTTCTAGGTCTTATTATGCGCCGGATTTCTCTGAAAAAACACCAGAAAAACAAACCTGCCATACAAAGCAGTGACAGGATACCGCTGCTGACGGCAGTCTGAAGATACCAGCTATGCGCCTGCTCCACACAAAAATCTGCGCTGCCATGGACATTTAACAAGCCTGCCACCTCATTTTGCGGATAATAAAAAGGAAAGGTACCGATTCCTTTTCCCAGAAAAACAACTTCTTTCAGAAGAGGCAGGGAAGAAATCCAAAAATAGCCTCTTCCTGTAAAAAGAGAATAAAATTTTTCCAAACCGGTAACTTGGGGCTGGGGAATACTGGCTAACAGAGAGCCATTAAAATCAATATAATACAGATTGCCCTCTTCTGCATAGAATTCCACCGGATCCTGATACCCAAAGTCAAAGCCTAAGATACTTCCCTCTGCCGTGAGGGTGATTCCCTGAAAATCCCCCTCCAGATGCAGCCCCGCCATATCCAGTATGCCGGAAAGCTTCTCCCCCTTCTCATCCAGCAGTATGATCTTCTCTAAAGACAGCTCATCCTCTTTTTCCCGCGAATCTTGGGCAAGCTGTGCTGTAAAACCTGTGTTTTCTCCTTCCACAGAAAGCGTTCCATTATCCAGCTGTATTTTCTCCACTGTAAAAATATCTCCGCTTTTCTCATACTGAGTATTTACCACAGAGTTTTTTACCTTCCCCAGCAAAGAAACATTCTCTCCTGATACTGTCAAAGCCAGCACAGACGCAAGGGCTGTTCCTGCCAGGGCATAGCCTGCCGCTGCCCCGATCCTTTTAATCCCCGTCTTTTTACATGTAAAAAGAATCTCCAGCACCACTGCCCCACAGAGGGCATAGAACGCCCCGGAAGAGCCGGAAAGTACCACACACAGAATAAGCCCGCCACAGAGAGCTCCGTTTTTTATCTGCTGGATACGCGTCTCTGCCGCCAGGGCAAATCCCAGCTCTATGGGCGCCAGCATAGCACAGAAGCCCCCGTAAAAGCCCGGATTTCCAAAAGTAAGGGAAACACTGCCGTGATAGTCCAAATAAATATTTTCCAGAAGATGCTTATACTGGTCAGGAGTAAAAAGCTGCTGTATCAGTGGGATATTAAAAAGCGGTCCCCAGATGCACTCTGCCAGTGTGCCTATAAGGATGAATACAGAAAGTACCTGTATCCCCGCCTCCAGAAATCTCTCTGTCTTTCTTGTAAGGAAGAGCACAGAACCAGCAAAGAACAGTACCAGATAGCCGAAAATCGCTGCCAGCCCTTCATAGTCCAGACTTAGTCCCATTAGGGCATATTCCCCATAGGCAGATACCAGACAGGAGATCACATTTAAGAGAAAATAAACTCCTGCCAGGACAACTGCCTTTTCTCCGGGAAGCAGCTCCTTTGGGAATTTTTCCCTGATGAGCAGATACAGCACTGCCCCCACTGCCAGAGCTGCCAGAAGAAACACCGCAAACAGGAACAGCAGTACTTCCTTGTTGTAGTAAAAAAGATCCACCAGCACCTTGGATTTCTTGGCAAAATACTCCAGCTCCATTCCTGTAGGCTTTGCCGCATAAAGCCGGGTGACAAAGGGAAACAGTACCAGGAAAACCACAGTCACTGCTGCCATGATCTTATAATAAGTCTTAAGTCCTTTCACAAATTTTTCCTCCTGCATCGCTGAAACACAGAAAACCCATTCTGTTCTCCGCAAGAATGGGTTTCTGCTCATCACACAAAATAATGCTTCTCTTTTTAATATTTTTTAGAAATTACCTGTCTTAGGAGATTTCTTTACTGTAGATGTTGTCTTTACAGCAGAAGTCTTCTCTGTCTGAGCTTTCTGTCCTTCTATAGTTTCTTCCTTGGTCTGTCCGTTGTCAGAAGCTTCTGCATTCTGTTCTTCTTTATCCGTAACCGTTGTAGTATCTTCTTTGCCGGTATTTGGTTTCTGAAGTTCACCAAGATCTATCGGAAGCTTTTCTCCATCTTTTGTCAGGGTCACTACTTCACCGTTAGACATTACTTTAATGACTGCTACAGGGGAAAGGCTGTCTAAATGTGCTGTAACATAGTAGTATGAATAAGTTGATGTTGTCTGATAATATTCACTTCCAGACTCGTTTGTATGTGTTTTTATCGCAATTGTTCCTTCCAGGACTTCCCAGGTACCATCTGCGGTCTGATGAAGAATATATACGGTATCGCCTTCCTGAATACCTTCCATATATTCATCGTTACGTCCTGACTGATAAGGATCGCCATATATACTATCATACTCATACTGATACTCAAAACCAATCTGGATCTCAACATCGATTCCGCCTTCCGGAACTTCATATTTTTCGAAATCTCCGGAAGCAAAATCATATTCGCCAACTAATTCATAGTCTCCGGCACCTAATACGACTACGTCCTGTTCTTCTTTCACTTCATAGCCTGCATCTGTCAGGATCTCTCTTACCTTATCGCCGTCTTTCAGGATTTCTTCTACTTCTTCACTGACAACGGTGGAATGCATTGTAAACTTGTTGCCGTCTTTGTCGGTTGCCTGCCCTCCGTAAATATACTGTATGCTCAGAGTGTTTCCATCTTTATCAAGCACCGGCTTTTCAATCGCAGGGTCTGTTACGCTGGATGCAAAGGCACTCATGCTCATGCCCATACAAAGTACGGCTGCTGCAATGACTGCGGCTGCCTTTTTTATATGTTTCATTTCTTTTCTTCTCCTCTCCATTATTTTGTGTGATATCTATTAAAACATTCCGGGATGGCGGAACGTTTTAACCAGGTCAATTTTCCTCATCTACCAGGGTAGCATTTACCAGCCATCTCTGTTCCGGATATTCGCCGATGCAGGTGGACAGAGTGAGAATGGTGCTCTCCTGGGTCACCTGTACATCATTGTTTACATTGCCGTCAATGGAGCTCCTCAACTCGTCCAGATATTTTTGGAAGTCCTCTTTATCCTGGAAATTATAATTTCCCAGAATATACCGGTCATCAAAGGCCACTGCAGCAAAGATCTGATATTTCAGCGTCCTGTCCGGCAGATAAATGTATATATACGGGTTCTGGTCAAAGAAGGTTTTGTCCGTGTATTTATGCAGATCTGTGAACATGGTTCCCTCCTTCATATTATGACCGTACACCACCGTCACAGGGTCGGAAAAATCAGTAGCGTTGTATTTTTCCGTATAAATGGAACCGGGGTATCCGCTCTTTCCGTCAATGGTGGTATTCAGATAATAATCATCTGCTTCCACTGCTGACTGAAGGATGGGATAGTCAATATTAGTGCCGGGAATCTGAATCCAGGCATACACATCCGGATTGATCTCCTGAAGCGCTTTAAAATCAATGACGCTCTCATAGGGATCTTCCTTCTCTTCCACCACCTGCCCCTGAAGTTCCTGATACTCTTCCTCCGCTTGTATAGGATCTGCCTTTTCCTGTTTCTGCACGCTCTGTGCCGCCTGCTTATTCTGTCCTGCACCGAAAAACAGCACAGCTCCTGCTGCTGCCGCCCCCATGATCACCAGTGCGGCGATCACTGCCAAAATAATTTTCGTATTCTTTTTCATGTTCCTGTCCCTCTGTTTCTATCTTTTACTTTAAAAGCTGTCCACCCAGTTTTTACCGTTCCTCTGACACTGAAGCCTGTTCCTGTCCCTGTGGAGTTTCCGGTACTTCTTCATAAAAAGACTGGATTACCAGTTCTTTCAGTGCATCAGTCTGCACATGGTATTCTTCATGTTCTCCTGCCGGGACCACATCGCCGGGCACCATGCTCATATCCTCAGCTGAAACAGACACCTCCAGAAGCTCCGATGCCAGATATGTCACATCCTCCACTTCCAAATCCGTGCACATATCTTCGGTCAGGCTCTGGAATAATTTCACAGGAAGGGTAATATCCTTCTTCACCGCTTCCTTCGCCTGATCGATGTAACAGGTAATATACTGCTTCTGCCTCTCGATCCTTCCCATGCTGCTTCCTGGTATTGTCTCATCCCTCTGCCGCACATAATCCAGCGCTTCCTGACCCATCAGATGCATCTGCTGACCCTGGTAGAAGCTGCCATTCCACCACTGCACCGTCTCAATGGCAGTCAGATCCACGCCTCCGATGGCATCGTTGAGCACAGGCACTGCCTGAAAATTAATGGAGCAGTACCGCTGTATGGGAACCTGATAAAGCAGATTGGAAACTGCCTGTACCATCAGTTCACAGCTGTCCTCTGCCGTTCTCCCATAAGCATATTGAAGAGTAATCTGTTTGTTCTCTGTACGGACAAATTCTCCCGCAGTGTTCAGCACCTTTACGGGAACTACTGTATCCCTAGGAACAGCCAGAAATTTTACTGTATTCTCCTGGGTATTGATGCTGGCAAGCATGATCGCATCAGAAAGCCCTTCGCTCCCTGTATCCCGCTTTTCTTCTATGGGAATATCTTTATCAATGCCCATGCACAGAATATTGATCACATCAGAATTATATCTATATTTCTTTCCCTGATAGGTAATATACAACCCCTCTTCCTGATCTGCCGCGCCGGTTTCCCCCTTATTTACGTCCTCCTGAACCTCCGACGCTGCTGCAGGCACTTCTGTCTTCAAGTTTTTCTCTCCCTGCGTTCTCAGATAAAAAAATCCGCCTGCCGCTCCTGCAAAGATGAGACAGAGGATTACTCCTGCCAGAAGAAAAATCTTCCATATTTTTCTTTGTTTTTTCTTTGTATATTTCTCGTTTTCCATGTCCTTCTCTTTTCCGCCTGCCATAAAGCCCGACTTTACCATCTTTCTGTATCTGCCGGCAGATCTGTTTCCGCTTCTTCTTGAAACCGTAGCCATTATAGCAAAAAAAAGTGCGGCAGATTCTGTATTTTCAAAACCTGCCGCACTTTTGTAATAATTTGCCCCATTATGTTTTTTCCTGCTCTGGGCTTGCCCAGAGGATCTTGATCTTTATCCTGCTTCCCTGCACGGAAACTATAAGGGCACTTTCTTGTCTGTCCAGGAGTTTTTTCAAAGCTCTCAGTGCTCTCTTCTCTTTTTTGCTCCAGGGAAAAGCCATACAGATCACATACTGATTGGCTACCGTACCTGCCTGGAGGATACAGCTCTGCCCTCGGGCCTCCTCTCTTTTAGACTCTTCCGCCGCCATATCCAACAGCATTAAGAAAATCTTTCCCGGCAGTTCGTCCTCCCTTTCTCCCACCCAGTGATGGAAATTGAAATCCGGTACCACGCCATTCTCTCTCAGCACACCTGCATAATAATGAAAGATGGCGTCCAATCTCCAATCCCCACAGTATGTCCCCACAGTGATGGATTGGTAGGCTTCTTTCAAGCCTTCCAAATAGTTCTTCAGACTCTGTCCTGTCAGCCCCCGCTGTCTGAGCTGCAGGATTTCCTTCATCTGCAAGTCTAGTGTCTGCTGGAGCTGCTTCAGCCGCTCTGTCTGACTCTGTATAGCGTCCATATGTAAAATGATCAGCCTCTGCCTGGTCTTTAAGTATTCATTTTCTCTGTATACCTGAATCCTGTATTCCCTCCAGATCAGGAAAACCATGCCCAAAACTGCCAGAACTGCCGCACAAGCGATGACTGCCATCAGGATCCAGGACATGATCAGGTTCGTCCTGGATTTTCCCCACATCTGAAGGATTCCGGCTGCAACACAGACCCAGACGAAAGCTGCCCAAAGTTTCTCGTGCCTGAACCTGCAGTCTCTGATCTTCTGTATGGGCTTTCTGCATACTCGGACCAAAAGAAAAAGCAGGCTCCACAGCAGCAGAGGAAACAAAAGATCACAGGGATGGAAATCCTGTATGATATCCGTCACTGCTTCCCTTCCCTCCAGAAAATTCAGCAGCGTAAATAAAGCGCTGCCTGTCCCCGCCGCAACGCCTTCCAATGCAATAGAAACTGTACCCACTTTTGCCAGAGACCCTTCGTAGGTGTAACACATGACCAGAATATTAAAAATACCACAGAGGGCTGACAGGATCAAATATACGGTCATAATCTGTCTTTCTTTCTGCATATAATCTGCCAGGAGCACCCCCATAAACAGATTTACAGCCAGACTTTTGATGATCACATAGAAAAACAGAAGTGTCCGGGAGCGTCTCTGTTTCAGCACTTTAGACTGAAGATACAGCAATCCCGAAATATTTCCTGCAAGCATAATAGTCACATGCAGCACTGTTCCGGGATTCTGTCTCAGATATTCTATCAGATATCCTTCCATTGTCTCATCCTTTCCGGAATCTCAGCCAGATTTTTGTCCTCTCTTTTCCATAAACCTCTCCATGATACTGTATCAGAAAAGGAGCCAGACTCTGTTTCAGCTTTCTCCTTCGAAAGGGACAGCTGCATTCCAGCTCCAGAAGAAAATGATTTGCCGCAGTTCCCGCCGCCAGCCGCACCCTGGCCGGCTGTTCCTTCTCCTTGATCTCCCGGACCATCTCGCGAAGAGCAAACTCCAGAATACGGAGCAAGATCTGGACCATATCCTCCTGAGCAATCTGTCCGCGTTCATAATTCTGAAAAGAAAACTCTGCCCGGATGTCATTTTCCCGAAAAAGTTTTTCCATGTGGTACAGCACAGCGTCCACACCCCAGTCGTCACAGTAGATGCCGGCCTGGATTTCCTGATATCTTCTGGTAAGAACTTCCAGATAGCTGCGGATCTGCTCACTGGTGATCCGCTCCTGTCTCTGCTCCAGAATCTGTTTCATCTGCCTGCCGATCAGAGTCTGTTCCCGTTCCATCCTCCGGATCTGCTGACGCACCGCTTCATAATGAAGTTCCATCAGTTTCTGCTGTGCAAGAAGAAATTTTTCCTTCTCTCTTTCCGTCTGCTGATATCTGACACACAGTGCAAGAAGCATTAACACAAATATAATGGAAAAAAGTATTACGGCCACAACAAAAATATTCCCGAAAAAATCTGCGGTTTTTATGGGAACCACAGAACTGAAGATTCCTATTGTCATATAGAGAATCACCACACACCACAGCAGTTTTCTGCGTGTCGGCTCATACCTTCTCATAATAGAAAGAATGGGAGATAAAAACTTGAGTTCTAAGTGCACTGCTGCTAAAAACGTTAGAACAGCCAGCAGATCCAGGGGCATCAAAGTTGCCACGTAGGTACTGATATCTGATCTCCCTTCCAGAAAATTAAAAACTGCCAGTACAGTTCCGAAAAGCATCAGGTAATTCAGTTCTGACAAAACCTGCATCAGTCCATTTTTCAGGACACTTCCCCGATAAGTATAAATATTCACTAAAAATACGATAAAAGCATTGAGTATGACCAGAAGGCAGAACAGATATTTCCACCAGAATGTCTCCCCATACAGGGGAGACAACAGATAATTCATCACAATATTGATCAAAAAGCCTTTTAAAAAAGCCGTGCACCACATCATGTATACCGGTCTGCGCCTGCCCAGCACATGATCAAGCAGCCGGATCTCATACCACATATATCCCGCGTAAAACAAAATCATCCGTATACTGGTGCTGATTTCTTCCATATTCTCACCTTTTGCACTTTAACCGGATCTCGTCCTCAAACATCCAGTGCTCTGTATCCACTGCGTATTGTCTTCTGCCCTGGTATTTCTCCACCAGACTTTCGATGATCTTCGTTCCGATCCCATGCTCCTCTTTCTCTGTTTTTTTTGTCGTGAAACTGAATTTCTCCCCATTTTTTAAACAGTTTTTTACTCCGACCACGATTTCTTCGCCGTTGTGTTCCATGGAAAACCAGACCCCCTTTTTTTCTCCTGCGGGGATCCGTTCATTCGCTTCAATGGCATTGTCCAGAAGATTGTGAAGAAGTCCTACCAGATCCACTTCCTCCACACCGGTGTAAATACAGTCCTGCACCCGGATATCTAGAGGAATTCCCCTCTCCCGGCACTGTTCCTCCTTGATCGTCAGAATAGAATTCACCAGTTCATCCGTACAGAACTCATGTTTTTTCAATTCCTCATACCGGTATTTCAGGTCTTCCATATATTCTTTTACACCATCATCCTGTTCTTTCTCTTCCAGAAGAGCTTCCAGTGTCTGGATGTGCTTTGCCAGGTCATGCCGGTACTTTCTGACAGCCTCGATACGGCTCTGGATCCCCTCATAGAATTCCTCCATAGAACGCATATAAGAATGGAGCAGGCGGTTTTCCTGCTCCAGCTCTTTCGTCTTCATGATTCCCGCTGCTGCTATAAGAAAAAACAGGAACGAACCTAAAAGAATCAGTATTCCTATCATGTTTCTTTTTCCTCTCTGTCTCTCAGGATATCTGAGTCAGCGCCCACTTCATAAAGGCTTCCTTCACACTCCTGGCATGGCTTCTGCTGATCATGATCTTGCTTCCGTCTTTCAGGATAAAATATCCCTTCATCATTTCCTTTACTGCCGGAAGGTACACAATATAACTGTTGTGGCAGCGGACAAAATCTGTCCCGGGAAGGATCTTCATAATCTCATCCAGCTTGCTCCACATTTCATAAGTTCCCCACACAGTGTAAATATACGTGATTCGTTTATTCCGCTCAAAATACAGGATATCTTCTGGCGCAAAGGAGATTTCCTTATTGCCGATCACAGAAAACACCAGAGCAGGTCTTGTCTGCTCCAGTTCATGGAAAACTTTCAGAAAAACATCGCCGATACGTTCTTCAAACTGCTCTTTCAGTACAAAATAAATATGGGGTGTTCTGTAAACTTCTGTAGCATAATAAATATAATTGGAGAGATAAACAATCTGGCATCGCTTCCATCTTGTACTGATCTCAGATGCCAGATCGATCCCACTTTCGTCTTTCAGGGAAATATCCATGAACAGAACCTCCATGGGCTCCCCCAGATAATTTTCCAGGTCTTTTCTTCCGCGAAAGCTTAAAACTTCAATCACAGTACCTGTCTTCTTTCCGTAATTCTGAATCAGTTTTTTAGCTTTCTCGCCCCATTTTATATCATCGTCACATATGCCTACTGTTATTTTATGCATTATCCCGCCTCATTTTATAGAATATTTCGACCTAGTATATCAAATAAATATGTTATCTTACTTGCTGTTTGCATTTTTTGTATGTTTTTTGTAATATTTTGTATTGTTTTTACAGTTTTCTCATATATTTCTGGGATTTGCTCTTTATTAATATATAAGGTTCCCACTCCCAGCTTTAGAAAAAGCCTGAAGAATTCTTTTCTTTCAGGCTTTCTGCTACACTGTCATATAATCTTTTTCTATTGTCATACCAGTTCTCTGAAGTAATGCTTTCCCGTTTCCGCATCTTTCTCTAATTGTTTCTTCAATTCCTGGAGAGAATCAAATTTTCTCTCCGGACGCAGATAGGAAAAAAATCTCACTTCTGCCTCCTGTCCATACAAATCTTCATTGCACTGAAACAGGTAAGTCTCCACTCCCAGGAAATTTTCTTTTACCGTGGGCTTATATCCCACATTGGTAATACCATGATAGGTTCTTCCTCCGATCTGTGATTCTGTCAGATAAACTCCGTTGGGAGGCAGCTTTTTGATATCCGGAGGAATCAGGTTTGCGGTAGGAATCCCTATCGTCCTTCCCAGCTGTCTTCCATGGACGATCTCTCCTCTGGTAAAATACCGGTATCCCAGCAGTTCATTTACCTTTTCCATGTTTCCCTTTTCCAGTTCTTCCCTTACATAGGTACTGCTGACATCCCTGCTGCCGTCCTTCTCTTTTTCCACGATCTCTGTAAAGAATCCGTACTTTTCTCCCAGCTTCTTCAAGAGATCCGGTGTTCCCTCCCTGTGGTAACCGAACCGGAAATCAGGACCGACTGCTACATATTCCGCGTGAAGTCTGTCCGCAAGATACTCTTTTACAAATGCTTCCGGCTTTGTTTTCATCAGTTCATCTGTAAAGGGACATTCCGCCAGAATATCCACCCCCATCTGCTCCGCCAGCTCTCTGCGCTCCTCATGAGTGAGGAGAAATTTGGGAGGCGTATGCAGAATGTGGGAACGGGGGGATACATCAAAAGTAAAGACTACTGTCCTGCAGCCGGCTGACCGTTTCTTCCCAATACAGCGGATCAGTTTCTGATGTCCTCTGTGAAGTCCGTCAAATTTCCCCAGTGTCACCGCACTGCGCTCTTCGCCGGAAAGCTGTGGAATTTCCGTTGTATAAATCATGTTATCTCCTTTGTCTTAACCGCAAAATCTTCCGGAGAACAGAAAATCGCCACGGGACAGTACATTCTCTTCTCCCTGCGGAATTCATAAACCCCGATAAAGATGCCTGTACTGTTATACATACGCACCTTTCCTTCAACAATCTTTCCTTCCGGGGGAACGGGATTTCCATTTTCCAGCATCTTATCAAACTTTTCTCCCTTTGATACAGCCGGGCATTCTGAAAACATCTCTTCCACAGAAACAATAATTTCCCCGGCTTTCCCTTCTTTAACAAGGGTCTCGATCTGAGAAAGCGTCCTGCTTTCTTCCACAGAAAAGCGGTCCACGCGGATTCTCTTCAGGTCTTCCATGCAGCCGCCGCAGCCCAGTTTCTGTCCTATATCATGGCATAATGTCCTGATATAGGTCCCTTTGGAACAGGTAACGCGAAACTTTACCCGGGGCAGTTCTATGGAAAAAATCTCAATCTCATAAAAGACCACCTTTCTGGGCTGGCGCTCCACTTCTATCCCCTCTCTTGCCAGCTCATAAAGTTTTTTGCCCTGTACTTTCAAAGCAGAGTACATAGGAGGAACCTGCATCTGCTCTCCTAAAAAACTCTGGACACAGCTGCGTATTTCCTCCTGAGAAACTTCTGCGGCACACTCCTTTATTCTCTTTCCCGTCATATCCTGGGTATCCGTCTCTATGCCAAGATGCAGCACTGCCTCATAGGTCTTCCTCTTATCTGTAAGCATGGCGCAAAGCTTCGTCCCTCTTCCCAGGCAGACAGGGAGAACCCCTTCTGCATCGGGGTCCAATGTTCCGGTATGACCAATCTTCTTCTGATGCAGGATCCCTCTCAATTTTGCCACCACATCATGGGAAGTGTAGCCCTTTTCCTTATAAACATTGATAACTCCGTTTATCACTGTCTTGTTCCTCTCTGTCAGTCTTCTGTCTCTTTAGGCATACATTTTTCAAGGATCTCTTTTTCAATATGCTCTGTCAGATTGTTGATAACGTCATAAACAGACCCCTGCATAGTACAGCCTGCTGCCTTCACATGACCGCCGCCGCCAAAATACGAAGCAATCTTATTTACATCTACATTTCCATTGGAACGCAGGCTCACTTTAAACTCCTGAGTTTTTACTTCATAAAGGAAGATTGCTACCTCCACGCCTCTGGTGACCCGGAGCTGCTGCACGATACCATCCAGATCCTTGGGTTCCACACCGTAAAATTCCATATCTTTTTTCTTCACACTGCCGATAATACACTTTCCATCCAGCACCATAATGCTTTCCATCAGACAGCGTCCCAGAACCTGATTCTGCACATAGCTTTTCTCATAAAAGGATTTATCTACAATAGCAGAAAAATCAATTCCTTTTTCCATAAGTTCTGCAGCGATTCTCATAGTTGTGGGAGTGGTACAGGAATACTGGAAAACTCCTGTATCATGAGAGATTCCTGTATACAATGCCTCCGCCGCTGCTTTAGAGATCTTATCTTTCTCCAGAAGTGTATACAAAAGCTCACTGGCAGAGCTTGTGTCTGCCTGAATCATGTTTTTTTCTGCAAACCCCTTATTGCTCACATGATGGTCAATGCAAAGTGTCTTCCTGGCATTCTCAAATCCTTCCAGAGCCACGCCGATCCTGTTCTTTTCACTGACATCCAGTACAATAAACAGGTCATAAGGTTCTCTTTCCCTGTATTCGGTCTTTATCTCCTTCAGCCTCTGAATATGTGAAAAACCTTCTCTTGGCTCTTCCAGATATACGTCTGTCTGAATCTCCGGATAATTTTCCTTCAGGTAAAGATACAGGCCCATACAGGAACCGATACAGTCTCCGTCCGGGCGCACATGCCCTGCCACTGCAACTGTCCTGATGCCTTCTAATTCACTGGTTATCTTCTCCATTCTCTCCATCTTCCTGCACCTCCTGTGCATGCTCCTGACGGCTGACTTCGTCGATCAGTTTTGACATGGTCACACCGTACTCAATCGATTCATCCAATATAAAGCGTATCTCCGGGGTATTCCTTAAATTGATGCTTCTCGCCAGCTGTCTGCGGATATACCCTTCCGCGCTTTTTAGCCCTGCAATGGTGTTTTTCTTCGCCTCACTGTCCCCCAGAACGCTGATAAACGCTTTGCAGGTTTTTAAATCCGGCGCAACTTCCACCCCGGTGACTGAGGTCATGGGGTGAATACGCGGATCTTTGATCCCTTCCCGGATCAGATTGGCCAGCTCACGCTGTACCTCTGTATTGACCCGGGTATTTTTTATACTGTTTTTTCTCATGATATCCTTTCCTATCTTGGGACTTCCACCATAATATAAGCTTCGACTTTATCTTCTTCTTTAATGTCATTAAAGTCTTCAAAAACAAGACCGCATTCATATCCTGCTTTTACTTCCTTCACATCGTCTTTGAATCTCTTTAAGGAAGCAAGAGCTCCTTCATAGATCTGCTCTCCGTCTCTGGTGATACGCACCTTGCAGTTTCTCTGGAACATACCGTCAAGCACATAAGAACCTGCGATATTTCCCACACCGGAAGCTTTGAAGATCTGGCGCACTTCACCATGTCCGATGACTTTTTCTTCATAGATCGGATCCAGCATACCTTTCATGGCAGCTTCCACATCTTCGATCGCCTGGTAGATTACCCTGTACAGGCGAAGATCTACTCCTTCCTGCTCTGCCACTGCCTTTGCAGTAGCGTCAGGACGCACGTTGAAACCGATAATAATTGCATTGGAAGCGCTTGCCAGTGTCACGTCGGATTCGTTGATGGCACCCACACCGCCGTGGATAACTTTTACTACAACTTCCTCGTTGGAAAGTTTCACCAGACTCTGTTTTACTGCTTCCACAGAACCCTGTACGTCTGCTTTTACAATAATAGGAAGCTCTTTTAAATTTCCTGCCTGGATCTGGCTGAACAGATCGTCCAGGGACATCTTTGCCTTGGTCTCTTCCAGAAGTCTGTTCTTGTTTTCTGATACAAAGGTTGCCGCAAAATTCTTGGCTTCTTTGTCATTCTCTGTCACTACCAGGATTTCTCCGGCATTAGGCACATCGCTTAATCCCAGGATCTCAACTGGTGTTGACGGACCAGCCTCTTTTACTTTTCTTCCCTTATCATCGATCATGGCGCGGACTTTACCGGAGCAGGCACCGGCTGCGATGAAATCTCCTACTCTTAAAGTACCTTTCTGCACCAGAATCGTTGCAACAGGTCCTTTTCCTTTATCCAGCTCTGCTTCAATGACCAGACCTCTGGCTCTTCTGTTGGGATTTGCTTTCAATTCTGCAACTTCAGCAGTCAGAAGGATCATTTCCAGAAGAGTTTCAATTCCTTCTCCTGTGTGAGCAGATACCGGAACAAAAATAGTGCTTCCGCCCCAGTCTTCCGGAATCAGTTCGTATTCGGAAAGTTCCTGCTTTACTCTCTCAATATTTGCACTTGGCTTATCAATCTTATTAATGGCAACGATGATTTCTACACCTGCAGCTTTCGCATGATTGATGGCTTCCACAGTCTGAGGCATGACACCGTCATCTGCGGCAACTACCAGAATAGCGATATCTGTGGCATTTGCACCGCGCATACGCATAGCAGTAAACGCTTCATGGCCCGGTGTGTCCAGGAAGGTGATCTTCTGTCCGTTGACTGTTACCATGTAAGCGCCGATATGCTGTGTAATTCCTCCTGCTTCCCGGTCTGTGACATGAGTATTCCGGATACAGTCAAGAAGGGAAGTCTTACCATGATCAACATGACCCATGACACAGACTACCGGCGGTCTTGGAATCATATCCTCTTCTCTTTCCTCATCCTCTTTTAACAGTTCTTCGATCACATCTACCTTTTCTTCCGGCTCTGCGATAATATCATAGTCCAGGGCAATCTCCTGTGCTTTTTCAAAATCGATCTCATGGTTGACTGTAACCATAATGCCTTCCATGAAAAGTTTTTTCACAATAACAGAAGGCTGCATCTTCATCTTGTCAGCCAGTTCACGGATTGTCATCTTTTCCGGAAGTGTAATTTCCTTTACCTCTTCCTTTTTCTCTTCTTTTGCGTGGCTGACAGGTTTCTGAAGCTGAAGTGCTTTCGGAATCTTCTGTGCCTGACGGCGGCCTCCCTGATTCGGACGTTTTCCACCGCCCTGATTCTGGTATTCATCCCTTCTGTTGTCTTTCTTTTTATTTTCTCTGTTTGCCTTACGGCTGTCTTTTTCTACAAACTCCAGGTTAGGGCTTTCAAATTTCATGCCCTGGTCTCTTCTGGAATCATTTCTTCCTTCATTTCTCTGTCCGAAACGGCTGTTATTGGAACGGCTGCCTCCTTTGTTCTCTCCATTTCCTCCAAAGCGGTTTCCGGAACGATCCGGACGGTCGGAACGGTCAGAATTATTAAATCTGTTGCCTCCTCTGTTCTCTCCATTTCCGCTGAAACGGCCTCCGGAACGGTCGGAATTGCTGAACCGATTTCCTCCCCGGCTGTTTCTGTCTGAATTATTATTAAATCTTCCGCCGGAACGGTTCTCTGCCCCTCCCCGGCTGTTGTTCTGGCGTCCCTCTCCATTCTGCGGACGATTATTATTCGGACGGTTGTTTCTGCTGTTCTCCTGTTTCATTGAACCTTGTGTACCTCTATTTTCTCCCTGACGTCTGTTTTCATTCTTCTGATCCTGATTTCCATTTGCCTGGCGCTGAGGCTTTTGTCTTCTCTCCGGCATGTGGCTGGCATTCTGAGGGCGGAATACCTGAATAAATTTTTTCTTAGGCTTTTCACCGTCTTCTTTTTTTGCTGCTCCGCCTGCTCCTGCCGCGGAAGAATTCCCCTTTTTGAAGTTTGCCCTCACCATTGCCGCGTCTGCATCTTCCACATTGCTCATATGGCTGGTTAAATCTATATTTTTGGATTTCAGAAAATCTAAAATCTCTTTGTTTGTTTTGTTTAGTTCTTTTGCAAGTTCATACACTCTCAGTGTTGACATATATTGCCCTCCTTCTATTGTTCATGTCTGACTTTTTCCAATTTTTTCACCGTTGCCGCAGAAAAGTTTTCATCTGTCATTGCCAGAGTAGCTCTGTATTCCTTTCCTATGGCGCTTCCCAACTCCTCCTTTGTCCCGATAGTATAAAAAGGCACCTCATAATAGCTGCACATATCTCTGAATTTCTTTTTTGTATTTTCGGAAGCGTCTTCGGCAGTAAGTACCAGGTATGCGCTGCCGGACCTGACTGCTTTCTCGCAGGCAAATTCTCCGCTTACCACTTTTCCGGCTTTTGCCGCAAGTCCCAGAAGGGACAGTTCTTTATGATTGTTCAAATTTTTCAAACTCCTTTTTCAGGCTCTCATAAACCTCCCGGGGAACCGGTGTTTTTAAGGAACGCTCCAGTCCTTTATTTTTCATTGCTTTCTCCAGGCATTCACCGGAAAAGCACAGATAAGCGCCTCTTCCGTTTTTCCTGCCTGTAGTATCCAGGATAATAGTATCTTCCGCCGTTTTCAGGACGCGCATCATTTCCTTCTTGCTCTTCATTTCCCCGCATCCCACACATTTACGCATAGGGATCTTACGCACTGTACTCATAAAATCTCACCTTATTCTTCTTCAGATACGGTTTCAGCTGCATTTCCCATGATTTCTTCCGCTTCCGGATTTTCTTCTGCTTCGATCTCCTGAACTTCCTCGTATCCTTCTTCATATTCTCTTTCATAGAAATCAAATTCACCGGACTCTCTTGCCTGCGTCTCACTCTTGATGTCAATCTTGAATCCAGTCAGCCTTGCAGCAAGTCTTGCATTCTGTCCTTCTTTTCCGATTGCCAGGGAAAGCTGGAAATCAGGTACAATGACCATAGCCGTCTTCTCATCCGGATCTGCCATAACAGAGATGACCTTTGCCGGACTCAATGCATTCTCAATGAGGATAGCAGGGTTGTCGCTCCAGTTAATGATATCGATCTTTTCGCCTCTTAGTTCTTCTACAATAGAATTTACTCTGGCACCGTTGACACCCACACAGGCTCCTACCGGATCCACATCCGGATCATTGCTCCAGACTGCGATCTTGGTCCGGGATCCCGCTTCCCTTGCAATACTTTTAATTTCCACAGTACCGTCCCTGACCTCAGTAACTTCTGCCTCAAACAGACGTTTTACCAGTTCCGGGTGAGTTCTGGATACCAGAATCTTAGGTCCCTTGGGCGTATCTTTGACTTCCAGGATATATACTTTGATCCTCTCTGTAGGACGGAAGACTTCACCTTTGACTTGTTCATTCTCTGACAGCACAGCATCTGCTTTTCCAAGATTAATGCTGTATCCTCTTCCCATACTTCTCTGTACGATTCCAGTCACCACATCTTTCTCTTTTCCGTAGTACTGATTGAAGATAACCTTTCTCTCCTCTTCACGGATTTTCTGAAGGATCACATTCTTAGCATTTTGTGTGGCGATACGTCCGAATTCTTTTGATTTAATTTCCACATTCACCACATCGCCCACTGTGTACTGGGAATTCAACATCTTTGCATCTGCAAGGCTGATCTCCATCACCGGATCATGAACCTCTTCCACTACTGTTTTTTCTGCAAAAACACCAAAATCACAGGTATCCGGATTGATATTTACTTTTACATTATCCGCCTTTCCGAAATGGTTTTTGCATGCCTGGAGCAGAGACTGTTCAATAGCTTCCAAAAGAGTATTTTTACTGATGGATTTTTCCTTTTCCAGAATCTCAAGGGCTTCTAATAATTCTGTGTTCATTTTTTCTTCCTCCTAAATTAAAAATCAAATGCGAGACGGATCAAGGCAATGTCTGACTTCTGAAAAGTCATCTCTTCTCCCTCACATGCAATGGTCACACTGTTCTCATCATATGCAGTCAGAATGCCGTAAAATTCCTTTTCTCTGTTTATGGCACGGTAGGTTCTGATTTCCAGCTCCTTTCCCATACTTCTTTTATAATCCTTCTCCTTTTTCAAAGGTCTTCCAAGACCCGGCGAACTTACTTCCATAATATAGGCTTCATCAATAAAGTCAGTTTCATCAAGCTTATCAGAAAATGCCCTGCTGACTACTTCACAGTCATCTACTGTGATCCCGCCTGGTTTGTCGATATACGCGCGCAGATAAAAATTGCTTCCTTCTTTCACATACTCCACATCCACCAGTTCAAAACCATGCTCTTCTACAATGGGGATAAGCAGCTGCTCTGCCTTCTGTTCATAAACTTCCTTTTTTCCCACGGATTCACCTTCTTTCTTTCATGCCTTTTGCGCAAATAAGAGTGGACCATGCGGCCCACTCTTATGCTGAAACAACTGTCAAGTTCTATATAAGAATAACATTAAATCCCAAAACATGCAAGTGCTTTTTTCTATATGGAAAATCCTCTGAAATCCCCATTCAGCTCCTCCGGCTCCCTTATCGCCACACGATTACCAGAAGCCTGTCGTTTGTCCCGTAATAAGTTTTCCAGGAATAAGCTGTTCCCGGCAGCAAAGCTGTAGAATTCTGTACTGCATTCTCAATAAGAGAACCGTGGACAAGAGCATCTACCGCCTCACTATAAGCATCCTCTGTAGCATATTTCAGCTCTGTCATCTCTGCTCCCTGCTCCAGTTCTCTCTGAAGCAGCTGATACAGAGCTTCTCTGTCAAAGACATCAAAGAGGCAGCCTTTGTTCCTGTAATAATTATAGCTGTCATCTGTACAGGACGGAAGAGGAATGGTCCCATCTGCTGTGTGGGTATCCTGGATCTCTTCATCCGGACAGCACAGATAGCTGTAAGAGATATACAAGTCCTCCTCCTCCGGATTCTGATATCCGGGATTGCCCCAGGTGGTATCTACATAGTAATATTGGCTTCCGATCTTTACCAGGTTCCATGCATGACTTATATTTTCCTCTCCTGCGGTTCCTGTGACCAGTGTGCAGAAAATGCCCATACGGTTCAGCAGATACTGGGTCGCTTTTGCATATCCCATACACACTGTACTCCCCTCCAGAAATACACTGCGGATATTCTGGTTCTGCGGGCTGTCCTGCCGGTAATGTACCTGACTGATAAGTGTCTCATATACAAATTTGATCTTTTCGTAAGTGTCTGCCCCTTCGGGCACCTGGGAAATCCACTGGTCTGCCTTGGTCTCGATCTGAACTTTCAGCTGCTGTGCTTCTTCCCTGTCTGCCTGGTACTCCGGGCATATACTCAGATCTGTCACTTCTCCAGACTGCAGTTCTCTGTAAGAGAAACTGCAGGTTCCGTCGGTCCAGAAATACTCCGGATGATCTGCCATCACCAGCTTCACAATTTTCTCCAGACTTTCAGTACTCACCGCTGTGACAGGGATCTCTTCCTGAAAGGCTTCGATTCCTGCTGCAATCTGCCTGTATACTTCTTTTTCCTCTTCCTCCAGGCAGGAGTATCCATAATAAAGAGTTTCCTCTTCTTCTGTAATATTGCGCTGGGGAAGTTCCTGCTCTTCCTCCGCTTCCTGTCCTTGTTCTGTCGCGGCCGCCTTTATTTGCCGGGCGGTCTCTCTTAAACCGTCAAATGTCTCTCCCATATTCTCTGCACTGCACCCTGCCATGGTAAATACCATCACAGCAAGCAGTGCTGCGGCTGCTCTTCTGATCTCTCTGCACCTCCGTCCTAGACGCGTACCTTTGTTCCCTTGCTGTCTCTGTTTGCCAGTTTTAGTTTATTTAATATCATTTTTTTCTGCCGGTACTCCACCGTATACTCTGTGCGGCTCTCCAGCATATAGGCATGCTCTACTTCATCCTTCTCCCCTAAACGGATTCCCCTCACACCCAGGGCGTTTTTCTTCTTCTCTGGGACCTGGTCCTTTAAAAATTTCAGGAAATATCCCTCTTTTGTCTGTAAAACCACATGCTCCATCGTGTCTGCCGCCTGTACCAGTACCAGCCGGTCTCCCTCTGCCAGCTTAGTAGCCGCAATGGTCCTCTTTGACACCTCAAATTCTTCTCCGTCCACCAGTTTTATCATTCCCCTTGCTGTCACAAAACAGAGTTTTGCATTCTTGATCTGTTCCAGGACTTCCACCTGCAGCACCTGCTCTGTGGCACTGTCATAGTTGCTCACATTATCAATAGGGGTCCCTTTATCCCTGAATTTTCCAAAGGGCAGATCCAGTATCTTGATGGTGTGCATTCTTCCCGCATCTGTAAAGACACAGATCTTTTCTGTATTTTTGCAGGGCAGTACATATTTGCTTTCACTGTCCGCAGTCTCCTTATTTCTCTCATAGACAGATTTTTCCACGGTCCTGGCATATCCGAACCGGTCCATAAGGAAGACTACTTCCATCTCCTCGATCTTCTTTTCTTCATAAACAGCTTCTGCTGCATTCTCTACAGAAGTTTTCCTGGGTTTGGCATACTCTTTCTTTATCTTTTTCAGTTCTGTGATGATCACATCTGCCATAGAGTCGTAGTTATTCAGGATATCCTCATACCTGGCGATTTTTTTCAATGTCTCTTCATGTTCTTCCATCAGGGTCTGGATTTCCAGACCGATGAGCTTATAAAGACGCATATCCAGGATAGCCCCTGCCTGCCGTTCTGTAAAACGCAGCTTTACAGCCTGTCTCTGGCTGGTCTTTGTCTTGAAACGGATTCCTTCTGTCACTCCGTTTATCAGACAATTCTTTACCTGCTCCCTGTTCTTGCTGCCTCTTAAAATTTCAATGATCAGGTCGATGACATCGCACGCTTTGATCAAGCCTTCCTGAATTTCCCGGTTCTCCTGTTCCTTTGCCAGCAGGCTTGTATATTTTCTGGTGGCAACATCAAACTGAAAATCCACATGATGCTCAATGATCTGTTTTAAACTTAGAGTTTCCGGCTTTCCGTCTGCCACAGCCAGCATATTCACGCCAAAAGTGTCTTCCAGCCTGGTCTTTTTATACAGCATGTTGATCAGGTTTTCCGCGTCCGCGCCTTTTCTCAGCTCCAGCACGATGCGTATTCCTTCTTTGGAAGACTGGTTTGAGATATCCACAATATCTGTAGTCTTTTTTGTTTCCGTCAAAGCAGCCACATCATTTAAAAACTTCCCAATGTTGGCGCCGATCATGGTATAGGGGATCTCAGTGATCACCAGAAGAGTTTTTCCGTTCTTCCCTTTTTCTGTCTCCACTTTGCCCCTCAGCTTGATTTTTCCGGAACCGGTCTCATAGACAGACAGAAGGTCATCTTTGTTTACCACGATCCCTCCGGTGGGAAAATCCGGTCCCTGGATGTACTTCATCAGCCTTTCTGTAGTGATATCATTGTTCTTCATATAGGCAATGACTCCGTCGATCACCTCTCCCAGATTGTGAGGGGGAATACTGGTGGCCATGCCTACTGCGATGCCGTCCGCCCCATTTACCAGCAGATTGGGAATCCTGACCGGAAGCACGGCAGGTTCCTTTTCCGTCTCGTCAAAGTTAGGCACAAAATCCACCACATTTTTATCCATATCACTCAAATAGACTTCCTGGGTGATCTTCTGCAGTCTGGCCTCTGTATAACGCATGGCCGCAGCTCCGTCCCCTTCAATGGAACCGAAATTTCCATGCCCGTCAACCAGAGGAAGTCCCTTTTTAAAGTCCTGAGCCATGACAACCAGAGCCTCATAGATAGAACTGTCCCCATGGGGATGGTATTTGCCCATGGTGTCTCCCACAATACGGGCACACTTTCTGTAGGGGCGGTCATAGCGGATGCCCAGCTCATACATATCATACAGTGTCCTTCTCTGCACCGGCTTCAGTCCGTCTCTCACATCCGGGAGGGCACGGGAAACAATAACGCTCATTGCATAGTCAATATAGGACTTCTGCATGATCTCCGAATATTCAGTCCTGATAATATTATCCTGTATCTCTGCCATGTCCTGCCTCCTATATATCTAACTCCGCATCCTGTGCGTGCTCGTAAATAAATGCTTTTCTCGGGGGAACCTCTGTACCCATAAGAACTTCTGTCACTTCAGAAGCCATCCTGGCATCCTCGATCTCCACAAGGCGCAGCATTCTGGTCTCAGGATTCAGGGTCGTTTCCCAGAGCTGTTCTGCGTCCATTTCTCCAAGGCCTTTGTACCTCTGAAGAGTAAAGGGACCTTTGTGTTTTTTTCTGTACCGTTCCAAAGCTTTATCATCATACAGATATTCCTCTTTGCCCTTAGACGGCATGGCTTTGTAAAGGGGCGGCATAGCGATATACACATGTCCCTCATAGATCAGCTCCGGCATAAATCTGTAAAACAAAGTCAGCAGAAGCGTGGAAATATGTGCTCCGTCCACATCCGCATCTGCCATGATAATGATCTTATTATAGCGAAGTTTGGTAATATCAAAGTCATTGCCGTATCCTTCAGAAAATCCACAGCCAAAAGCATTGATCATGGTTTTGATCTCCGCATTGGCAAGGACTTTGTCAATGGTAGCCTTCTCCACATTCAGGATCTTTCCCCGGATAGGCAGGATTGCCTGGAAACTTCTGTCCCTGGCAGTCTTTGCACTGCCTCCCGCAGAATCTCCCTCTACGATAAAAATCTCACATACAGAGGGGTCCTTTTTCTCACAGTTTGCCAGTTTTCCGTTGGAATCAAAGGAATATTTCTGTTTCGTGAGAAGGTTGGTCTTTGCCTTTTCTTCTGTCTTCCTGATTTTCGCTGACTTTTCCGCACAGGAAAGGATATTTTTCAAAACTTCAAGATTTCTGTCAAAGTACAGGACAATCTCTTCCCCTGTCACCTTTCCTGTTGCCTTTGATGCGTCTTGATTGTCCAGCTTGGTCTTTGTCTGTCCCTCAAACCTAGGTGCGGGATGCTTAATGGACACCACGGCGGTCATTCCGTTTCTGATATCAGCCCCGGTAAAGTTCGCGTCTTTTTCCTTCAAGATTCCCAGTTCTCTGGCATAATTGTTCATAACAGAGGTAAAGGTAGTCTTAAATCCTGTCAGATGAGTACCGCCCTCTGCATTATAAATGTTGTTGCAAAAGCCCAGTACATTTTCCCGGAACTCATTGACGTACTGAAATGCCGCCTCTACTGTGATCCCGTCACACTCTCCTTTAAAGTACACCGGCTCATGGACAGGCTCAGATTTTTTATTCAGATCTCTGATAAATCCCACAATCCCCTGGGGTTCGTGGTATACTATCTCCTCTGGCTGGCTTCCTCTGAAATCCTGAAAAACAATGGTAAGCTGAGGGTTCAGGTAAGCAGTCTCATGAAGCCTGCTCTTTACCTCTGTGGCAGAAAACCAGGTCTTTTCGAAGATTTCTCCATCCGGAAGGAAATTAACCAGCGTACCCGTGGTCTTTGTACGTCCCAGTTTTGGAAGAAGTCCGTCCTCCAGTTCAATGACAGGAATACCTCTCTCATACCGGTCATGATGCACATAACCTTCCCTGCTGATCTTTATATCCAAATAAGCAGACAGGGCATTTACAACGGAAGATCCTACTCCGTGAAGCCCGCCGCTGGTCTTGTATACAGAATCGTCAAATTTTCCTCCGGCATGAAGTGTGGTAAAAACCAGTCTCTCTGCGGAAACTCCTTTTTCATGCATACCCACAGGGATACCTCTTCCGTCGTCTTCCACAGTTGCGGAACCGTCCTTTTCCAAAGTTACCCTGATATGGCTGCAGAATCCCGCAAGATGTTCATCCACCGCGTTATCTACAATTTCATATATTAAATGATTTAAGCCTTTGCGGGAGACACTTCCGATATACATACCCGGACGTTTTCTCACCGCCTCCAAGCCTTCCAGCACTGTAATGCTGCTGGCATCATAGGTGTTTTTTTTCGCCATTACTCGAAATCCTTCCTTATAAATATTTGCCAAATTTTGTCTGCTGCACCTTCTTCATCAGAAATACGCCTGCAAATCCGCAGAAAAATCCCAAAATCACCCCTGCCAGCACATCTGTAGGAAAGTGAACATAGAAATACAATCTGGAAATTCCCATCAGCGTACCCAGGACAAATGCCCAGACGCCTGCCCTTCTCCATGTAAAAAACAGGGCTGAGGCTGCCGCAAAAGATGCCATAGTATGTCCTGACGGGAAAGAAAAGTCCCCGGGCACTCTCACTAAAAGTTCCACCTCCTGGTTGATCCAGCAGGGCCGGTCTCTTGCCACCAATGGCTTTAAGATCATATTTGCCAGCACCAGATCCAGCAGAAGCGCCAGCAGCACTGCCACACCGCATTTTCTGTATTTTCTGGTGCACAAAAGCACGATTCCCAGGAGGATCCAGAACCATCCTGCCTCTCCCAGGAAAGTAATTGCCTGCATAATTTTTGTAAGTACAGGATTTTGAAGTTCCTGCAGCCAGTTAAGAAATGTAAATTCCCACGCCATAGCATTTCCCTTTCTTCCAATCTATATCCGCCTTCTGCCGGACAGTATTACTTATCATAGCTCATTTTCCCATAATTTTCAAATCTTTTTTCTTCACATTCTGTTTTCTGTATAACCTTATAATACGAATGTATGTTCGATTTGTCAAGAATAAAAATTTTTTTCAAAAAAACACTTGCATTTTATCAAATTATGTTGTATTATAATCAAGCACGGTTCGTTGGTCAAGCGGTTAAGACGCCGCCCTCTCACGGCGGAAACACGGGTTCGATTCCCGTACGAACTGCTTCAAGGAAATACTTTTGTAAGTATTTCCTTTTTCTGTTTTACAGAAAGTTTGTGTGTTATTCTCAGGAGGATTTTCCATGAAAAACTATGTTGATCTTCACGTACATTCCACTGCCTCGGACGGCACCCTTACCCCTTCCCAGCTGGTGCAATATGCCCTTCAGAAAGGACTGGCTGCTTTTGCTCTTACAGATCATGATACCACAGCCGGTATCCCGGAAGCTTTGCAGGCAGCAGAAGGAACTTCTGTGGAAGTCATCCCAGGGATAGAGCTGTCCACAACCTGGCAGGGGGGCGATGTCCATATTGTAGGTCTGGATATTGATCTTGAAAATATCTGGTTTCAGGAAACACTCCTCCGTTTCCAATCTTCCAGGGACTCCCGGAATGATAAGATCATAGCCCTTCTGCAAAAAGAAGGGATCGACATCACTTCCTCATCTATGCTGGAGGCATTCCCCCACAGTGTCTGGACCCGGGCTCATTTTGCCCGTTATCTTTTGGACCGTCATTATGTTGGGTCTGTAAATGAAGCTTTTGACCGTTATCTTGGCGACCACTCCAAATGCTATGTCCCCAGAGAAAAGGTTACCCCTTTTCAGGCAGTCCGGCTGATCAAAGAGAGCGGAGGCATCGCGGTATTCGCTCACCCTGCACTGTGCAGGATCAGTACTGATCGGCTGGAAAGCCTTGTGGCAGAATTAAAACGGGCCGGTCTTGATGCCATGGAAACTATTTATTCTACCTATCGCCCTGCCGAAGAAGCAGCCATGACCCGCCTTGCCCGCCGCCACAGCCTCAAGTCATCCGGAGGCAGCGATTTCCACGGTTCCAACAAACCCCGGATCGACTTGGGAAGTGGGATGGGAAATCTCCGTATTCCTTACGAAATACTTGTCAATCTGAGAGAACGTTAATCTCTCTGGCAGGATCTCTTATTTTTTGCCATTCATTTCTTTAAAAAGGACAGCCCATCCACCCGGGCTGTCCTTTTCCTAAATCCCACAATATCCATCTGCTCTTCCTTTCAGAGCCATAGATTTTCCCATCACAAATCTTCCGGTGCCTCTGCCGGAATAAATATCCTGTCTTTTACAGGATTATGAGGTTTCTCCGCTTTTTCCCATGCTTCCTGACAAAAATATTCTTGGGAATTTAAAAGCTGCTTTCCTCTCTTGTCTATTTTCTCATACGTTCCGTCCGGCTGCAGGACATGGGCCTTCACATTATCTGATAGCTGCATATGGAGAATATGCTTCACTTCTTCTTTCAGCCTCTCATCCTCCACCGGGAAAACAATCTCCACACGTTTATCCAGATTTCGCGGCATCCAGTCAGCACTTCCCATAAACAGCCTCTCATTTCCGTCATTGTAGAAATAGAAGATTCTGCTGTGCTCCAGAAAATTGCCCACAATAGAACGCACTGTAATATTTTCGCTGATTCCCGGGATTCCGACCTTCAGGCAGCAGATTCCACGGATGATCAGATCAATCTTTACCCCGGAAGCACTGGCTGCATACAGCGCTGCAATAATATCCCTGTCGCAAAGAGAATTCATTTTTGCTACAATGTGTGCTTCCCTGCCTTCCTCTGCTCTCTTCTTTTCCATCTCAATGAGATGAAGGAATTTATCTCTCAGCCAGATAGGCGCTACTGCCAGTTTGTTCCAGCTCCTGGGCTCCGAATAACCTGAAAGCATATTAAACACCGCTGTGGCATCTTCCCCGATCTGCGCGGAGCAGGTTAAAATTCCGCAGTCTGTATACAGTTTCGCCGTGGAATCATTATAGTTTCCGGTTCCCAGGTGAACGTATCTGCGGATCCCGTCTTCTTCTTTTCGCACCACCAAAGTGATCTTGCTGTGGGTCTTCAGACCCAGCAGTCCGTAGATAACATGGCATCCTGCCTTTTCCAGCTTCTTTGCCCACACAATATTATTTTCTTCATCAAATCTTGCCTTTAATTCCACCAGAACCGTTACTTGTTTTCCATTCTCCGCCGCCTGGGCAAGCGCCGCGATAATAGGAGAATTTCCGCTGACTCTGTATAAAGTCTGCTTAATGGCCAGTACCTCCGGATCTTTGGATGCCTGACGTACAAAGTCTACTACCGGCTGGAATGTCATGTATGGGTGATGCAGAAGAATATCCTGCCTGCGGATCTGAGTAAAGATATCTTCCTCTGTCATCATCTCAGGTACCGGAGCCGGAACATAAGGTTTGTATTTTTCATGGTCAAATCCTTCCAGTCCATACATTTTCATAAGAAAAGTCAGATCCAGGGGACCATTGATAGCAAATACATCTTCTTCTTTCATATCAAACTCTGTCTTCAGGATCTTCAGAAGTCTTTCGTCCATCCTCTCTTCCACATCAAGACGGATCACCTCTCCCCACTGACGTTTCTTTAACTGTTTCTGGATCTCATTGAGAAGGTCTGCTGCCTCATCCTCGTCAATGGTCAGATCTGCGTTCCGGATGATCCTGTAGGGGCAGGCGCACACTACATGATTGCTTAAAAACAGTTTCCCGATATTCCTCTCAATGATCTCTTCCAACAGGATCACTGCTTTCTTATTGTCTTTACCGGCGGGAATCTCCACGATCCTGGGCAGCACAGAGGGCACCTGTACTGTAGCAAACTCCAGCTCTTCCTTCTCTTTTTTGCTTTTTTTCGCAATAAGAGCCCCGATATTCAGTGTCTTATTCCTGATCAGAGGAAACGGTCTTGCACTGTCCATTGCCATAGGTGTCAGTACCGGATAAATGGTCTCCTCAAAATACTGATCCACAAATTCTCCCTGCTCCTTATTCAGGTCCTCGTGTTTCTCCACCACGACCACGCCGGCTTTTTTAAGCCCCGGAAGAAGGGAACGGTTGTAAGTACTGTACTGTGCCTGGATAAATTCGCGGATCTGGGGGGCCAGCGCTCTTAACTGCTCTTTCGGAGAAAGTCCGGCGATATCCGGCTTAGTATATTTCGCATGGACCATGTCCTTTAAGGACGCCACACGGATCATAAAAAACTCATCCAGATTAGATGCCGTAATGCTTAGAAATTTCAGCCTTTCAAAAAGAGGCAGGCTTTTATCCCTTGCTTCTGAAAGCACACGCTCGTTAAATCCAAGCCAGCTCAATTCCCTGTTCCGATAGTATTCCGGTTTTGTATATTCTTTAAAGTCCATAATCCTTCCTCCTCTTACTTCCTTCTGCGCCTTTTCAGCCTGGGACGGAGACTGAAAATCTCCTCAAAGAAATCCCCGGGTTCTTCCAAAAGCCCCTTTTCCAGTGTCATATCTTCTTTTGATTCCACTGTCATGATCAGCTCTCTGTCTTTTACTGCTGTTTTTATCTCCTCTACCTTTTGTCTGTGGCTCCTGTCCAGCACATTTGCAACCCGGATGATCGCTGTCATCTTGGCAGCAGTCATAAAATCATTCCGGTCGATCTGAGCTTTGGAATCCGCCTCCCTGTAGTACTCAAAAGGCTGCTTGATAAATCTGACCACATTGGCGATCAGCTCACGCTCCGCATGGGAAAGCCCGATAATCTCTGTGGACATAATAATTTCATAAGCACACTCAGAGGCATTGCTCAGACTGATATAGTTTCCGCAGTCATGGAGAAGCACTGCGATCTGCAGAAGAAGCCGCTCTCTTGCACCCATCCCATGTATTTTCTTTATTCCGTCAAAGATGGCGAGAGCATTTTTCAGAACCGCCTGCGTATGGTTTTTGCTGCTCATATACCGCTTTGCGATATTCCGCGCAGAAACAAGGATATCATTTTCAAAATTATGTTTGCTCTTGATCAGTTTATGCTTTTCTGCATAATCATAGGAAATTCCGTCATTTAACTGCGTTCCCGGAAGCCACATGGTCTGTGCCCCCAGTTCTTCAATAAATACCCGGTAAATGATCAATGCCGGAACCATTATCTGGGCATAATCCAAAGACACACCCAAAGATACCGATACTTCCTCAGCAGAGCGGTGGACAATCTTATCATATCCTTCCATAAAAGCGGTAAAATCAATGGTCCTGCTCTCCCTCATGCTGTCTTTTTTCTCAAACAGCCTGTCCAGGAAAATATCTCCCAAAAGAATTATATTGTCGATCTTTCTGTCTTTTAAGTGAAGTTTTTTAAATCCCAGAATCTGGCTGTGGACCAGCTCCTCCACCATTTTTTCATAGTGGACAGTTTCCCGCTCCGCAAACTGGAGCAGCTCCTGTATCCTCAGGCTTCCCAGACGAAAATTCTGGGTCGTCACAAGAGCATCTTTATCAAACAGAGATATCTGTACATTTCCGCCCCCGATCTCAATGACCGCTGTGCCTTTCTGGATCATTTTGGCAAAAGAAGCTTCTTTTGCCGCAATGGATTTATATCCGTAAAATCTCTGTTCGGAGTTGCTCAAAATTTCCACACGGATCCCTGTTTTCTGGTAAACCTGTTCCAGCACGATCCAGACATTTTCTGCTTCCTGCAGGGTGCTGGTAGCACAGGCACGGTAATCGCTGACCTGATATTCTTTCATGATCTCAGCAAAATTTTTCAGGACTCTGCAGAGCTCACCTGCTGTATCATAAGCAATCTTTCCCCTGCCGTAAGTGTCTTTTCCGATCTCTATCCGGCTTCTTATCTCATCAATACTGCGTATCCCCACTCTGGGAGAAATTTCATATATATTCATGCAGACACTGTAAGATCCCACATCAATGGCAGCAAATGTTTTCATTCTCCTTGGTTCTCCCTTCTGTTTTCTCTTACCTGTATTTTCTGTTTCTGAATTTTTCGGTACTCTTTTTAAATAAGATTCAGGAATTTCTGCAGCTGTCCGTACTGCCTTTCCGCTGCATGATATCCTTCCTGATAAAGTTTTTCCAGCTTTTCTTTGTCTTTTTCGATTCTGCCGATCTCCACTGGTTTTTCCGGTGAGATGATCAGCACTTTTCCCTTTCTTTCTTCCTCATAAAGATACTCCAGTGTTTTATTATAATACAGATGGCGCTTCTGCATCTTCTCCACCAGTTTGGGAAATTCTTTCTGGTATCTCAGCCGCAGAAGCGGCATCAGCTTATTGGGTTCTTTGCGGTAATTTCTGTCTCTGGTAAGTATCACTACGTTTTTCTGGTTTCCCAGATCCTGAGACTTTTTGATCGGAATCGAATCAGCGATTCCTCCGTCCAAATAGGGTTCTCCCTGAATCCACAGCGTCCTGGAAAGAAGAGGCAGGGAGCTGGACGCGCGCACATAATAAATTCCTTTATGCATATCTTTCAGCTTTTTATATTCTGCCTTCCCGGTCCTGCAGTTCGTCACAACCGCATAAAAATCAGTGGGGTTTTGGTCATATGCCTCATAATCATAAGGCACCAGTTCATCTGGAATCTTCCTGTAGCACATATCCGCTCCGAACAAGTCCCCTGTCTTTAAAAGGCTGCTTAAACTGCAGTATCTTTGATCATCCAGATAATCCACACTCACCGTATAGGCACGCCCTCTTTGGCGGGACAGATAACTGCATGCGTGGCAGGAACCTGCGGATACTCCCATACAGGTGTCAAAAGAAATATTTTTGTCTAAAAAAAAGTCCAGCACTCCGGCAGTAAATAAGCCTCTCATGCCGCCTCCCTCCAAAACAAGTCCGGTCTTACACTCTTCTGTCATAATAATTGCTCCCTTCTTCTGACTTCAGATATTTCTATTTTAGCACAAATCTTTTTGATGCAAAAGTTAAATCATTGAAAAGTCTTCTAAATGTTCTTGTGCCAGGAGCAGGAAATATGGTAAACTTTTTTTATAATTTACATCTTGTTAGGAGGTACTCATTTGACTCATTTTTTATTATTTTCAGGCGTTGTCATCATTATCTGCCTTTTCATGAACCGTTTCACTGACAAAATTCCTGTTCCTTCGCTGATTTTCTTTCTTCTGCTGGGAATGTGTTTCGGTGTAGACGGGCTCCTGCATATTCCTTTTGATGATTACAGCCTGTCTGAGACCATCTGTTCTACCTGTCTGGTCTTTATCATGTTCTACGGAGGATTCGGCACCAATCTAAAAGCTGCACGCCCGGTTGCCGTTCCTGCCTTTTTGCTTTCTACCCTGGGCGTTGTTCTGACTGCCGCTTTCGTAGGTCTGTTTGTTCACACTGTTTTCCGTCTTGAGTGGGTTGAAAGTTTTCTGATCGGTTCTGTAATCTCGTCCACAGATGCTGCATCTGTTTTCAATGTGCTGCGTTCCAAGAAACTTGCGCTGAAAAACCACACAGACTCTATGCTTGAACTGGAATCCGGCTCCAATGACCCGGTATCTTACATGCTGACGATTCTTTTAGTTGCCGTTATGGTAGGCAGAGATATTTCTGTTCCCATGACCCTTCTTCTCCAGCTGTCCTTGGGCATTGCCGGGGGAATCCTCATCGGCTGGCTGGCTGCTTACTGTCTGAATAATTACAGCGGTCTTACTTCTCCGGGAAGGACTATTTTCCTATTCTCCACGGCATTGATCGCTTACGCACTCCCCTCTGTCCTTGGAGGAAACGGTTATTTAAGCGTTTATTTCTGCGGAATTTTCCTTGGAAATCATTACCTGCCGGAAAAACGGGCCATGGTTCACTTTTTTGACGTTCTGACTGAAGTTTCTCAGATGGCTATTTTCTTTCTTCTGGGACTCCTCGTCACTCCGTCGCATCTGCCGGAAGTCTTTCTTCCCGCTCTTTCAATTACTGTTTTTCTGACTTTCCTTGCCCGTCCGCTTTCCGTATCTGCTGTCCTGCTGCCTTTCAGGGTATCAAAAGGTCAGATCGGGCTGGTTTCCTTTGCAGGGCTGAGAGGAGTTGCTTCCATTGTTTTCTCTATTTATGTGGTACTGGAAGGTATTTCTCTTACCTATAATCTGTTTAACCTGGTCTTTGTCATTGTTCTCCTTTCCCTTTCTTTTCAGGGGACTCTGCTTCCCTGGGTAGCCAGAAAGCTGAACATGATCGATCCCAGCACAGACGTCTTAAAAACATTCAACGATTATCAGGAAGACTCCGATGTGGCTTTCGTAAAAGTCCATATCACTAAAAATCATCCTTTTGCAGATAAACATTTGAAGGATCTTACTCTCCCCGGAGAGCTCCTGGCCGTTATTCTTTTGAGAAAGGAGAAAACCCTGCTTCCTTCCGGAGACACCCTGCTTCAGGAAGGTGACCTGCTGGTGCTGGCAGCTCCGGAGTTTACAGACCGCAGAAATCTGACCCTGCATGAGTCTGTAGTATCCAAAAATCATAGATTAAACGGGAAACTCCTGAAAGATCTTCCAAAAGACAATCATTTCCTTATAATCATGATCAAAAGAGGGGATTCCACTATTATCCCCAAAGGGGATACCAGAATTCAGGCTGAAGATGTACTGGTTTTCGCCCGTACCTAAGTACTGGGACATATTTTTCAAAAAAAACTTGCAATTTTCTCGGAATTATGGTAAGATTTTTATCGTTCCAGTAAAAGCCGGCGTGTCGGAATGGCAGACGAGGCAGACTCAAAATCTGTTGTGGGCAACCACGTGCGGGTTCAAGTCCCGCTGCCGGCAGTAAAAAAGAGTATCGATTATATCGGTACTCTTTTTTACTTGATGTATGAAATTTATCTGCCACAGGACTCAGACACGCCTGCGGCAGAATATTATTTCTTATTATTTTTCTTTATTGCAGTCCAGCTTATCATAAAATTCATCAAAACAGTCAAAGGTGGCAAAGTAATCCTTTGGTGTCTCTGCCCGGCGGATCAGCTGGGTGCTTCCGTCTTCTTTCAACAGAATCTCTGCTGATTTCAACTTGCCGTTATAATTATATCCCATAGCAAATCCGTGTGCTCCTGTATCGTGGATCACCAGAAGATCACCCATATCAATCTTAGGCAGCATTCTGTCCACCGCAAATTTATCGTTGTTCTCGCACAGAGAACCTGTCACATCATACATATGGTCACAGGGTTCCTCTTCCTTCCCCATCACTGTGATATGATGATAAGCTCCATACATGGCAGGACGCATCAGGTTTACCGCACAGGCATCCACTCCGATATATTCTTTATGTGTATGTTTCTCATGAATCGCCTTTGTCACGAGACAGCCGTACGGTCCCATCATAAAACGACCCAGTTCTGTATAGATTGCCACATCTCCCATGCCCGCCGGAACAAGAACTTCCTCATAAACCTTACGCACGCCTTCCCCGATAGCTCCGATGTCATTAGGCTCCTGATCCGGTCTGTAAGGAATTCCCACGCCGCCGGACAAATTGATGAAACAGATTTTTGCTCCTGTCTCCTTTTCCAAACGAACAGCCAGTTCAAAAAGCTGTTTTGCCAGCATAGGATAATATTCATTTGTCACTGTGTTGCTTGCCAGAAAGGCATGTATTCCAAATTCTTCTGCACCTTTTTCCTTCAAAATACGGAAAGCTTCAAAAATCTGCTCCGTTGTCATTCCGTATTTGGCATCTCCGGGGTTGTCCATAATCCCATTGCTGATCTCAAAAATCCCTCCCGGATTATAACGGCAGCTGATCCTCTTCGGTATTGTGCCGATGGCTTTTTCCAGAAAATCAATGTGAGTAATGTCATCCAGATTGATGGTCGCTCCCAGTTCATAAGCATATTGAAATTCCTCAGCCGGAGTATCGTTGGAAGAAAACATAATATCATCCCCAACGCATCCGATGGCTTTAGAAAGCATTAATTCAGTATAAGAAGAACAGTCACAGCCAAAACCGTATTCCTGCAGAATCTTGATCAAAAATGGATTGGGCGTTGCCTTTACTGCAAAGTACTCTTTAAATCCCTTATTCCACGCAAATGCTTTTTTCATAGCTTGCGCATTCCTGCGGATTCCTTTTTCGTCGTACAGATGAAACGGTGTGGGATATTCTGCGGTTATTTTCTCAAGCTGTTCTTTTGTCACAAATGTTTTTTTCTCCATAGTTATCTCCTCTGGACAGCCTCCCTGCACCTTCTCTGACAGATGTAGACAAACTGCCCCTATTTTCTTTTCCTTATTGTATCCTCTTCGTTTTTTCAGGACTTATTATAAGGGAAAGCTTTTTCATTTTCAAGGTATTTCGCTTAAACTTTATAACTTTTTAACGCATTGACGCAATCCAGTCTCTCACTTCCAGCAAAGAATCCATTTTCCCATCCAGGATTTCATCTACACAGGAAGAATCTTTTAATAAATCCGGAATCATAATGGTAATCATTCCCGCACCATGAGCAGAACGGATTCCGTTATAGGAATCCTCCAGTGCCAGGGCTTCCCGGGGATCTACCTGGAGAGCCTTGCACGCTTTTTCATAAATTTCCGGAGAAGGTTTTGCCTCCTCCACCATATTTCCTGTGATTACCGCGGAAAAATAATCTTCAATCTCTTCTTTTTTCAGGTTTCCCAGTGCGTGTTCCCTGCTGGAAGAAGTGGCAACTGCCATGGGAATTCCCCGCTGCTTTAATATCTCCAGCAGCTCATGGAGTCCTTTTTTCACCGGCAGTCCATGAACATCCACATACTCATAAAAAGCCTTTCTATATAATTCCTGAAATTTTTCAAAGGGAAAGTGTTCGCCATAAACTTCTTTAAAATACATTTCTCTTTTCTCTCTGTTAAATCCCAGAGTGTTTACAATATGACCTCCCAGCTTCCCATACCCCATCTGCTCTCCTGCAATATCCCAGGAGAGCTGTACGATCCTCTCAGAATCAAACATAAGTCCATCCATATCAAAGACAACACCGCTGATTTTTCTGTTTTCCATCTCTTTCCTTTCCCTCTCCGGCAGCAGACAGTTCACACAGTAACGCTGCCTGCTGTCCAAAAGAAAGGAGACGTTTTCACGTCCCCCTTTTTTCTCTTTACAGATGATTTTCTTTATTTTACTTCCATAACATTCATCATATTAGTCACGTTGGATTCTGACTGACTGCTGTTGGTAGCCGGATCTCCTGCCGTCACTACTACCAGCTCACCTGCTTTTACCAGTTTTTTTCTTTTGATTGTCTCCATGGCATTAAGGATGATATTTTCTGTGGTATCCTTCCTGTAACCCTTTAAAGGCTGCACGCCCCAGTACAGCTGCATAGTTCTCTCCACTTTTTCATTGGGTGTAATAGCATAAATCGGTATCACAGGACGGAAACTGGAAATAAGCCTTGCTGTATTGCCTGATACGGTTGGAGTCACAATACAGCTTGCGCCGATATTCCTTGCCGTACGCACAGAAGCAATTCCAATAGCACTGGAAATCCTTTTCTTTCTGTACATACTTCTGTGGTTGATATATTTGTCATAATCTACATAGCGCTCTGTATTCTCTGCAATTTCACTCATCATAGACAGGGCTTCAGTAGGATATTTTCCTGCAGCAGTCTCACCGGAAAGCATAACAGCGTCAGTACCGTCATAAATAGCATTTGCCACGTCAGCAACTTCTGCGCGGGTAGGACGGGGATTTCGCATCATAGAATCCAGCATCTGTGTTGCGGTGATAACCGGAATATAATTTTCATTGCATTTGTGTATGATCTCTTTCTGGATATGAGGCACTTCCTGGGGCGGAATTTCCACGCCGAGGTCTCCCCTGGCTACCATGATACCATCAGAGGCTTCAATGATCTCGTCGATGTTATCCACGCCTTCTTTATTCTCAATCTTGGCAATGACAGAAATATTTTCTCCGTTATTTTCCTTTAAAAGTTCTCTGATTTCCTGAATCGCTGCCGCATTTCTCACAAAAGAAGCAGCAATAAAATCTACACCCTGTTCAATTCCGAAAAGAATATCCTTTCTGTCCTGTTCTGTGATTCCCGGAAGATTCACTTTTACATTCGGGACATTGACACCCTTTCTCTCTCCCAGCTCACCGCCATTTGCTACACGGCAGATAATCCTGTCTTCCTGCACGTCTTCCACATCCAGCTCGATCAGACCATCATCAATGAGAATCATATTCCCTTTTTTCACATCTTTCGGAAGATCCGGGTAGGTGATGGAGCAGCCCCTTTCGTTTCCTTCCACCTCATCTGTGTACAGGATAAACTGTTCTCCTTCTTTTAATGTCACCTTTTTTCCGCCTTCCAGAACGCCGGTGCGGATTTCCGGACCTTTTGTATCCAGAAGGATTGCTACGGTTTTATCCAGGTCCTCCCTGACATTTTTCAACAGATCCATACGGCTTTTCTGTTCTTCGTGGTCACCATGTGAAAAGTTAAAGCGGGCAACATCCATGCCAAGTTCCACCAGTGCCTTCATATTTTCTCTGCTGTTCGTATTCGGTCCCATAGTACAGACAATTTTTGTTCTGCGCATACTTTTGATATCCTCCTGATTTTCAATGATTTAGACGAAAATGATAAGTTCAAACTGCTTCAGACTGCCTTCTTCTCCAGTTCTGATATCATTTTACATGTTGATGAGTAAAGAGATGATCCTGACAATACTCATAGTTTCCATTGCATTTGGAACAGAAACGAAATTCCAGATTATCTCCGTCCTTTTCTGTCCTTCCGCATATGGCGCATTTATGTTTTGTTACACCCTGCGCCATCTTTGGGTGTACCGCTTTCCTAAACTCCTGTCTTCTGTGCATCTGACCCGGAGAAATTCTCGTATAATTCCTGGTCGCCAGGAAAAATAAAATAAAGTTAAACAGTGATGCAATGATCACCGTGCGGGTCGCCCAGCCTCCCCTGATCAGATCATACAGCAAGTATGCCACATCAAGATAAGCGAGCCATTTCATTTTCATAGGTATGATCATCATAAACAAAACCTGCATATCCGGATAACTTGCAGCAAAAGCAAGGAAAATAGACAGATTAATGTAATATGTGGAAAATGACATGGAACCATAGACAGAGATCAGCGTTCCGCCCAATGCATACAGAAGAAAGGCACCGATGACAGTGCAGATAATTCCTCCGAAAATGTACAGATTATATCTGAATGCTCCCCAGGTCCTCTCCAGAGCAGTGCCGATAGAGTAGTAAAACATCAACATGATCAGTACAAAAATGATATTGGAACTGGGCGGCGGGATCAGTATCCAGGACACCAGACGCCAGATCTGCCCATGCAGAATATGGTAGGGGCTCAGTACCAGCCAGGACAGAATAGAAAATCCCGTAATGCTGCCCATATATTCCATAATATACCCCAGAACATAGATCCCGATAATATATTTTGTCAGATTGTGAATGGCATATCTTCCAAATCTGCGCTCCATTTTATTTATAAAATTCATGTTCTCTCCTTAAGGCTGAAGTTTCAAAATAAGTTTTTCTTTGAAAAGATAAGAGCTATTAGCAGGCTTAAAAGCAATGCAATAACTATAACAATGCCGAATCCTTCCGGATTATTGGCAAACGGCATCCCTTTTGCGTTCACATTCATACCGTAAGCGCTGAAAATAATGTTTGGAATCGACATCACAATAGTGACTGTGGTAAGAAATTTCATAACCATATTCTGATTGTTAGAAACAATGGAAGCAAAAGCATCCATCATTCCGCTCAGAATACCGCTGTACACATTAGCCATCTCAATAGCCTGCTTGTTCTCGATAATGACATCTTCCAGAAGATCCTCATCATCCGGATATTTCTTGATGCGTTCAATTTTCAGCAGCTTTTCCAGCACCATTTCATTGGATCGCAGGGAAGTGGTGAAGTATACCAGAGATTTTTCCAGCTCCATCAGTTCGATCAGCTCCTGATTTTTGGTAGCTGCCTGCAGCTTATCCTCCACCTCTGCGCTTTTCTTGTCAATGATACGCAGATAATGCAGAAACATGCTTGCATTCTTGTACAGGATCTGAAGAATAAATCTGGTTTTCATATAAGTATAAAAGTTTCTTACACGCCCGTCCATAAATGTACTCAATACAGAAGTATCCTCCAGACAGACAGTAATGATCACTTCATCTGTGACCAAAATAGAAAGCGGTATAGTCCCGTACCAGTCTTTTTTTCCGCTTTCCTCTAAAATGGGGGTATCCACAATAATCAGTGTATAACTATCTTCCACTTCAATACGGGAACGCTCTTCTTCATCCAGGGGCGCCCGCAGATCATCCACTTCAATACGATACTGGTTTGAAATCTCAAAAATCTCTGTTGCCGTAGGATTGATCATGGCAATCCAGCAGCCCTCACTTGCTTTATCTACCTGATGGATCTTTCCGTCGATTGTCTTATAAATCTTGATCATGGTTTAGTTTCTCCCTTCGTCTCCCGCCAGGGACAGAACACAAAAACCACTTAGGCACAAAAAGCAGATCCTTTTTCATGCATAGGCTATGGTTGGAAAACCCGCAGGTCTTCCCGCGGTGCCTGTCAGGCAGGAATCATATTTTATTTTTATTTTTCTTACTGTTTGCACAGGACAAGGCCCGCTTTCCATAACTGTTTGCACTTCCTTTTTTATAGATTATTATAACTAACTTTCCAGTTCTCAGTCTTCCATTTCGCATTTAGAAAAGATAATGCTGTTAGGTGTTTCCACTTTCATTGGTTTTCCCTTCATAACCAGCAGCTTCTTCTCATAATCAATGGTAAATGTGGTAATAGAATTGGACTCGTGGTTCACCACTGCCAGATGTTTTCCGTCCGGAAATACATCCAGATCTTTGGGGTAATTGCCGCTGATGGGCAGAATAAACTGTTTTTCCAGAAGACCGGTCTCCTCATCTCTCTTATACATGGCAACCGTATCTTCTCCCGCTGTAGAGCAGAAGATATACCTGCCGTCCGGAGAAAGACACATGCCTGAGGTGGCATCATGCGTCTCATCATCGTGTGAAGCCAGTGTGCTGATTGACTGAATCTTCTCAAATACCGGATTCTTCCCGCTGCCGTCGTATTTATATACCTCAACAGTATTGCTCAGCTCATAATTCAGATATGCAAATTTTCCGTCCGGACTGAATTTGATCAGCCTTGGACCGGACTCTCTTCTGCACCTTAAAATATCTACTAGCTCCAGACGTCCAGTTCTGTCATGGACTCTGTAGATCTTGATCTGATCGATGCCGTTGTCTACTGCACACAGATATTTATTGTCAGGTGTGGGACGTACACAGCTTACGTGAGGACGGAAATTTCTCTCTGCCACACTTCCAAGACCCTTGTGGAACACACCGTCCATAACACTTCCAAGACGACCGTCCTTATGTGTGTGGACCACTGTAACCTTTCCGTCATGATAACCGGCCACAAACAGATATTTTCCTTCCTCATCGGTAGAAAGGTGACAGCCTCTCATACCATCGATATCTACCTTATTGATAAAAGTAAGATCCCCATCCGGTTCAATGGCAAAAACCGCTACTCCCTCATCGGCAATGGAATAGAGATATTTACCGTTTAGGGAACGTGCGAGGTGGGAAGAATTGTTTACCGGCACTACTTTTCTTTCAGTAAGTGTTCCCTCCTCCACATTTACATCATACAGATGGATTCCGATACTGCTTCCATGGGTATACGTTCCGACATATGCAACATATTTTTCTTTCATCTTATGCAATACCCTCCTGATTTCTTAGATTCTATCTCCAGTTACAGTTCTGTATTTTTGCATTACAAGACTGTATCCCCCGGGATACCTAGTGCCATTCTACCACAAAGTTTTTTTTAATACAACCGAAAAAATTTCTGCCGGAACTTTTTATTCCTCTCTTTTCCCATACTGTATTTTTTGTCGAAATTTCAGGATAATTATATTGACAGGGATTTTTGCTCTAGTATAATGGGATTCGAAATGCATAAAAAGCCAAATAAAGGAGAAAAGCCATGAACCATACGCTAGTGGATTTTATTGATATTTCCAAAAGTTTTGGAGACCAGTTGATTCTGGATAAATTAAATCTTTCCGTCAGAGAAAATGAATTCCTCACCCTTTTAGGTCCAAGCGGCTGCGGAAAGACGACGACCCTGCGCATCCTGGGCGGTTTTGAAACCCCGGACAGCGGAAAAGTTATTTTTGACGGCCAGGATATCACAGATCTCCCTCCCAACAAAAGAAATCTGAATACGGTTTTTCAGAAATACGCTCTCTTTTCCCATATGAATATCGAAGAGAATATTGCCTTCGGATTAAAGATTGCGGGTAAAAGTTCTTCCTATATTAAAGACAAAGTAAAATATGCTTTAAAACTGGTAAACCTTGACGGATATGAGAACCGTCTGCCGGATTCTTTAAGCGGCGGTCAGCAGCAGCGTGTGGCAATCGCCCGGGCCATTGTCAATGAGCCCCGCCTTCTGCTCCTGGATGAACCACTGGGCGCTCTGGACTTAAAACTGCGTCAGGATATGCAGTACGAACTGATCCGCCTGAAAAATGAACTGGGGATCACCTTCATCTATGTCACCCACGATCAGGAAGAAGCTCTTACTATGTCTGACACCATTGTTGTCATGAACCAGGGCTACATCCAGCAGATGGGATCTCCGGAAGATATTTACAATGAGCCTCAGAATGCCTTTGTGGCAGACTTTATCGGCGAGAGCAACATTCTCCCCGGCGTGATGCTTGAAGACAGGCTGGTGGAGATTCTGGGCGCCAAATTCCCCTGTGTGGATACTGGCTTCGGAAAAAACAAACCTGTGGATGTGGTCATCCGGCCGGAAGACGTTGATCTTCTTTCTCCGGAGGAAGGAATCATCCAGGGCGTCGTCTCTCATCTGATTTTTAAGGGTGTCCACTATGAAATGGAAGTACAGGCAAATGGTTTTGAGTGGCTGGTACACAGCACAGATATGTTCCCGGTAGGACAGCAGGTAGGGATCCATGTGGATCCTTTTGACATTCAGATCATGAACAAACCGGAATCCGAAGATGAGGAGGTCATGGCTGTCAATGAATAAAAAGAAACTGCTTACAGGACCTTACCTGCTCTGGGCAGCGGCATTTGTCCTGATCCCTCTCGCCATGGTCCTCTACTACGGACTTACCAACAGTGACGGAAGCTTTACTTTTGAAAATCTCCTTGCTATCGGCACCGTGGAGAATTTTAAGGCTCTCTGCCTTTCCCTTCTGCTGTCCGTGATCAGTACTGCAGTCTGCCTTCTACTGGCATACCCTCTTGCCATGATCCTGGTGAATCAGAAAGTGGGACAGACGGGCTTTATTGTGTTTATTTTTATTCTTCCCATGTGGATGAATTTTCTGCTGCGCACCCTTGCCTGGCAGACCCTTCTGGAAAAAAACGGAGTGATCAATCAGGTCCTGTCCTTTTTTGGCCTGCCCTCACTTCAGCTCATCAATACTCCGGCAGCCATTGTTCTTGGCATGGTATACAACTTTCTGCCCTTTATGGTGCTTCCTTTGTACAATGTACTTTCCAAGATCGACCGGGATGTGATTTTCGCCGCCAGGGATCTTGGGGCAACTTCGGCCTATACTTTCCGGAAGATTATCTTTCCATTAAGCCTTCCAGGTGTAGTCAGTGGGATCACTATGGTATTTGTCCCCTCTCTCACCACTTTTGTTATCTCAGACCTGCTGGGAGGGAGCAAGATCCTTCTCATCGGAAATGTCATTGACCGGCAGTTCCAGCAGGGCAGCAACTGGCATGTAGGAAGCGGACTTTCTCTGGTCCTGATGATCTTTATCCTGATCAGTATGATTTTCACAGGAAAATACGATAAAAACGGGGAAGGAGGTATGTTCTAATGAAAAAGGCTGTCAGAAAAATTTACCTGGGGCTGATTTTGTTTTTTATGTATGCCCCCATACTCACCCTGATTGTTCTATCCTTTAACGCTTCAAAGTCAAGGACAAAATGGAGCGGCTTTACTCTGTCCTGGTACAGTTCACTTTTTCAGGACGAGGCCATCATGAATGCCCTCTACAACACCCTGGTGATTGCTCTTTTATCTGCCGTGATTTCTACTGTCATTGGGACCGCGGCTGCGATCGGCATGGATTCCATGAAGGCAAAAGCCAGAACAATCTTTATGGGAATTACCAACATCCCCATCCTGAATTCAGAGATCGTCACCGGTATTTCCCTGATGCTGCTTTTTATTGCCTGCAGGGTAACTCTGGGCTTTTCTACTATTTTGCTGGCCCACATTACTTTCTGCATCCCTTACGTGATTTTAAGTGTAATGCCCAAGCTTAAGCAGACCAGCAAAAGCGCCTACGAGGCAGCTCAGGATCTGGGCGCGGGACCTGTCTACGCCTTTTTTAAAGTGGTATTCCCGGATATCCTGCCTGGGGTTGTGTCCGGTTTCCTTATGGCATTTACTATGTCCCTGGATGATTTCATCATCACCCACTTTACCAAAGGACCTGGTGTGGATACTCTCTCCACCAAGATTTACGCAGAGGTAAGAAAAGGCATCCGACCGGAAATGTATGCGCTTTCCACCCTTCTGTTTTTGACTGTACTGATTCTGATGATCTTCATCAACGCCTCTCCCAAGGAGGAGAAAGACAGAAAAGTCGTTTCTTCAAAAGCCAGCCGTCACAAGCTCTTCCGCCTTGCGGTTCCCACAGTCCTGGTGGTCTTTCTCACTGGATGGGGAATTTTCTGGCATATGAAAGACAATGCATCTTCCGGCAGCGAAAGTCTGATCGTATATAACTGGGGCGAATACATTGATCCGGAAACGATTGCTATGTTTGAGGAAGAGACTGGAATTTCTGTCACTTATGAAGAATTTGAAACCAATGAGATCATGTATCCCAAGATCATGTCCCATGCCATTGCCTATGATGTGGTGTGCCCTTCGGATTATATGATACAGCGAATGATTGAAAACGGCCTGCTTGCAAAGATCAACTGGGATAACATTCCCAACATTAAAAATATTGACGAAACTTACATGGAACAATCCAGAAGCTTTGATCCGGAAAATGAGTATTCTGTGCCCTACTGCGTGGGAACTGTAGGGATTTTATATAACAAATCCATGGTGGATGAGCCTGTGGACAGCTGGGACATCCTCTGGGATTCCAAGTATAAGGACAATATCCTGATGCAGGATTCTGTCCGGGATGCTTTTGCAGTTGCCTTAAAGCGGAGAGGTTATTCTCTGAATTCCACAAGCGTGGAAGAACTTACCCGGGCCAAAGACGATCTCATCCAGCAGAAACCTCTGGTCCAGGCATATGTGGTAGATCAGGTCAGAGATAAGATGATCGGAAATGAGGCTGCCATAGGCGTGATCTATTCCGGAGAAGCTGGCTATACACAAAGGGAAAATCCCGATCTGGAATACGTGATTCCCAAAGAGGGATCCAATGTATGGATTGATTCCTGGGTGATTCCCGCCAATGCAGAACATAAAGAAAATGCAGAAAAATTTATTAACTTTATGTGCAGACCTGATATTGCTCTCATGAATTTTGAGTATATCACTTATTCCACTCCCAATAAAGAAGCACGCGCTCTCATTGAAGACGAGGAGACAAGAAACAGCAAGATCCTGTTCCCCGACGCGGAAGATCTGATAAACTGCGAGACATTCCAGTATCTGGGAGATGAAGTAGACAATTATTATAACGAACTTTGGAACAAGGTGAAATCCAAATAAACAGAAAAAGGTGGAGGAAATATGGAACGGAAATTCTGCTATTATGTCACAAAAGAAGAAGTTCCCTGCTGTGTAGGTGAGTATCTGCGAAAGAAAGGATACTCCCGGCAGATTTTGATACATCTGAAAAAGACCTGCCGGGGTATTTTGGTAAACGGTGAATGGGCTTATGTACGGACCGCCCTTCATGCCGGCGATAGAGTGGAGACTCTGCTGACGGAAGAGGCTTCTTCCCAGAAGATCATTCCGGTTCCTCTTCCTTTCTCTATTGTATACCAGGATCAGGATCTTATGGTGATCGATAAGCCTGCAAATATGCCGGTCCATCCTTCTGTCAACAATTATGACAATACTCTTGCCAACGCTGCCGCCCATTATTTTCAAAGCAGGGGAGAAGAATTTGTATTCCGGTGCATCAACCGTCTGGACCGGGATACCACAGGCCTATTGATCCTGGCAAAAAATGCTTTAAGCGCCTCTTTGCTGTCCTCTCAGATGAAAAACCGGCAGATCCATCGGACCTATCTTGCTGTGGCCGCCGGAGTACCGGAGCCCCGGACAGGCACCATAGATGCCCCCATCGGAAGGAAACCGGATTCTGCCATAGAACGCCGGGTGGACTTTGAGCACGGAGAACAGGCGGTAACTCACTATCAGGTTCTCCATTCCTGTCCCTCCTGCTCTCTGGTACAGCTTTCCTTAGAAACAGGACGGACTCATCAGATCCGGGTGCATATGAAATCTATTGGCTGCCCTCTTTTGGGGGATTATCTCTACTACCCGGATTTTTCTCTTATCGGGCGGGTGGCGCTTCATTCCAGCCAGCTCTCCTTTGCCCATCCTATAACAAAAGAACTGCTGCATTTTACTGCCCCTCTTCCCAAAGACATGGCAGGGCTTTTTCCCCGGGATGCATAACTTTGCATCAGGGAAAAAGCCCTGCCTGTTTGTTTTAATTCCTCCGCAGCGCCTCTATAGGGCTTAAAGCTGCGGCTTTTTTTGCAGGATAGATACCGAAGAAAATACCTACCGCACAGGAAAACAGCGTGGCGATCAGAATGGTACCCAGACTGATCCCCGGTGTAATGGTCATTTCCTGTCCCGCGCTCATGGCAGCACAGATTCCATATCCTCCCGCAATTCCCAGAATAATCCCGATGATCCCTCCGATAACAGTAAGGATGGCGGATTCTGCAAGGAACTGCAGCATAATGGATGAAGTCTTTGCTCCCAGAGATTTCCGAATGCCGATCTCCCTGGTCCGCTCTGTCACAGACACCAGCATGATATTCATTACGCCAATGCCTCCCACCAGCAGAGATATCCCTGCCACAAAAGAAATAAAGGCTGTGATCACACCCAGCATGTCGTTCATCATTTTCACCACATCCTGGAAACTCTGGATCTGATAATAATCCTGTCCTGCAGACTGATGCCTCTGCTCCAGAACCCGGATCACCTCATCCGAAATTTCTTTGGAATCTCTGTCTTTTTCCGCCTGTACCATTACATTAGTAAACTCATCTACCTCATCTCCCAGAAAATCTACTGCTGAAGTATAAGGGATGGAAAGAGAGACAGGCATTCCTTCATAAGTATAGCTGACGAAGGTACCATTTTCTTTCTGTGTCGTTACTCCTACAATGCGGTATGTCTTTGTCAGATCATACGCCTGTATGTCAATATCCATGCCCACCACATCATCAGAGCCGAACAGCCTCCTGGCATCACTGTCAGAGATCACACACACACTGCGCCCTTCCTCTACATCTGCCTGGTTAAAATAAGCTCCCCGCTTCATAGTACTGTTATTGATCAGGACACCGTCCTGGGTCTCAAGGCTGAGAGACAGGGAAAAGTCACCTTTTCCGGTTACTGTTTCCCCCATAAAGCTGCTGCTGCAGGAAACCCCTTCCACACCTTCAATCTGCCGGAGAGCTTCCAAATCCTCTCCTGTCATATATTCTCCTTCTGTCATGGCATCCTCACTGCAGTATACGGCAATCTGGCCGCTTCCCACATCATCAATCTCACTGTTCATCTGATTTTTTGTGCCTTCTCCAATGGAAACAATGGCAATGACAGAAGCAATCCCTATGATAATTCCCAGCATAGTAAGAAAGGAGCGTCCTTTATTGGCAAGAATATTCTGAACTGCCATTTTGACATATTCCACTAAATTTCCCATTTTAACTGTCCTTTCCCTTCTTACTCAGATGCTGCCGCTTCTTTTGCTGTTACCTTATCGCCTTCCTCATAGTCTCCGATATCTTTGATTACTTCATCTCCCACTTTTAATCCGCTTTTCACTTCCACATAAGAATCAGAGGTGACACCTGTCTCAATATTCTGTTTCTGGATCACTCCATCTTTCACTATATAACAGAAAGAGCCGTCCTTTCCGATATTCACGACTTCTACAGGAAGAAGAGGCGCATCTTTTGCCTGGGCTGCCTGAATGCTTACCTTTGCGTCTACACCGATAAAAATATTGTCATCAGGATTATCAATATGTATGGTCACACCGATCATAGGAGTTCCCTTTTCATTGGCAATGGCGATCTTGCTGATTTTCTTTACTGTCCCCTGATACTGGGAGTCCCCCAGTGTCACCTGGGCTTTCTGGCCTTCCTTTACTTTGTCAAAATCATACTTGGATATATTGGCATTGACACTGACCTGCTCGGTACTCTGAAGGGTAAAAAGCTCCATTCCCTGAGTCACCTGAGCTCCCTGGGTAACTTTCGCATCAGAGACTACCCCCTTAAATTCTGCCAGGATCCCTTTTCTTCCCTCTTCCAGAAGTTCCTGCAGGTTTTTTGCCTCCAGTTCCGCCAGGTTATTAGAAATCTGCATCTTATCCTGGGCTGCCTGGGTAAGCCCGCCTGTGTCAGATTCCGCGATCGCCTGCTGGGAAGCCAGATCGGACTGAAGCTGTGAAAGTTCCGTGGAAGCCGTCTCAATCTGGGATTCCAGATCGGATGTATCCGCAACTGCACCCGAGACGTCTGCAGATACTGCATAATCCGCCTCATTCGGCTGCACAGGAGGATTGCTTCTTAAATCCTGAAACGCCTGCTGTGCCTGCTGGAATTCTTTTTCTTTCTGGGAATATTCTTCCACAGTTATGTCTTCATTTTTATAGTCTTGTTCCGCCTTATTAAAGGCTTCCTGGCAGTTATACATAGTTTCTTCTGCTTGGGCAAGTGCTTCCTCATACTGAGGAAGTGTCTCATTTTGGAAAACTTCCATATCAGCCTGGTATGCCGCTGCGGCATCCGCCTGAGCCTGTTCCAGCTGCGCCTGGGCATCGTTTGCTGCATTCATCTGGGCATCTGCGATCTGTTGTTTCAAATCCGCGATCCAGTTCTGTTTTTCCTCAATCTGCGCCTCCAGTTCCGGAATTCTCGCCTGCGCATCTGCCACCTTTGCCTGGGCTTCATTTGCCTGCTGCTGGGCATCCTGCAGCTCCAGCTGTCCGGAGCGTACATTAAGTTCTGCTTTTTGATTCTCTTCCTCCAAAGCCTCCAGGTTAAATCCAATGATTCCCTGTCCTGCCTGAACTGTATCTCCCACCTGCACATTCATAGTCTGGATCTCTCCGTTGACCGGTGAGAAGAATGTCTTTTTTACCTCACTCTCCACAGTTCCGGAAGCATCTACTTCCTGAGTCACATCTCCTTTTTTTACAGCTACGGTCTCCACAGCCGGAACCGTTTCTTTAGGTGTACTTAAATTTCCGATCACTGCGATTACCACAATAGCAGCCGCAATAATTCCCAGGGTTATAAGCATAATCCCATTTTTAGTCTTCATCTTTCCCTTTTTCATGATCTTCCTCCACTCTGCCAAATTCAGGATTGACAATGTCTGATTCTATTTTACCGTCCATAATGCGCACAACCCGCTTTGCCTGGGCAGCGATCCCGTCATCATGGGTGATAAGGATCACCGTTCTGCCCCCTTTGTGAAGGTCTTTGAGTATACCGAGAATTTCCCGGCTGGAACCGGAATCCAGATTTCCTGTAGGCTCATCTGCCAAAATCACAGGTGGTTTTGCTGCAATAGCCCGGGCAATGGCAACCCGCTGCTGCTGTCCCCCTGACATCTCGGAAGGCTTATGTGTCATACGGTGCTTAAGCCCCACCATCTCGAGAGCCTCAGCCGCCAGCTGTCTGCGGGTCTTTCTGTCAATCCCCCTATAGATCAAGGGCAGCTCCACATTCTCTTCGGCGGTCAAATTTGCGATCAGATTAAATCCCTGGAAAATAAATCCGATCTCCTTGTTCCGCACTGCTGAAAGCTGATTGTCTGACATAGTAGATACATCTGTTCCGTTCAAGAAATATTTACCGGAGGTTGGGACATCAAGGCATCCCAGCATATTCATAAATGTAGATTTTCCGGACCCTGACTGACCGATAATCGCAACAAACTCCCCCTGATCAATCTCCAGGTTTACATGATCAAGGGCCCGGACTTCGTTTTCTCCGGGGTTGTAAGTTTTACATAAATCCATAACTTTAATCAGATGTTCCATAGACATTTCCTTTCTCTTTTTCAAAACAGGCAGGACAAAACAGGATTTTTCCCGTTTCGTCCTGCCTGCAGTTTTCTGTATTTATACAGTCAGTTTCCGGCTTCTTCCTGGACTGCCTGCCTGTTTTTCACCGCTCCCCAGAAATAGAGGATCGGTACGATCAGGCTTATCACAATATCGATAATACTCAGAACAGAAAATCCGTTCATCGCTGCAGAGATTCCTGCGGCAATAAGATAATAGGCGATCATTACGATCCCGAAAACGAAACAAATGCGATATTTTTTCACTTTATTTCCGAAAACAATTCCACAGATCCCTGCGGCTAACAGTAAAACACCGTTAATCACAGCTGTCCTCACAGTTGCCCGGAGTACTTCTGCTGTCATTCCCACAGAATCGAATATCTGCTGTGTTGCGGCATCTAAAGTTCCGTTTTCCATTTGACTTGCCGTAGACAGATTGATGGCCCCGCTTGCGATCTGGATTACTGCAAGAACCACACAGATGATTCCTGTAACCAGAAGCAGTGTCCTGCCCGGCGCTTTTTTCTTCATATTTTTCCCCCTCTTTCTCTTCGATAGTGCTTTCATTGTATAATTCTCCCAGGAAAAAGTCAATTTCATTTCCTATGAATTTCTAAAGTTTTTCTAAAAAACATATATTTTTCTGCTAATTTTAATTCAATTCTTTCCTAATTCTCAAAAATTTTTCTCTGCATCCCTGTCCAATAATACAAAGCAGAAAAAATCCGGCAGAGTACAGCCAACGACCTGTACTCTGCCGGATTTTTCCGCCTCAGTATATACTCTTTTTCCTTCTGTCAGCCCTGTGGCTGCGGAATTCTTTTACAGTGCCCGGATTCTGGGTACTTCGTCAATGTGAAGATATCTGCTGAGCGCCTTTACAATGATATCATGGTTCACAAAATGATTCTGATTGGATACCATGATAGCACCTACCACTCCAACTTCCTCCACTCTTACCGGGAAGCCGCCTCCCAGGCAGGAATATTCTTTTTCATTCAGACCGATATCCTCCAGGGTTTCTTCCTCTTTTTTCAGTTCGCTGTAGACTCTCAGGCTGCTCTTTTCCAGGACCTGCACTGTGCGGTACATTCTGTCCAGCCAGATCTCGTTGTTTAAAGTTGTGCCGTTTCCCGCATATTTAAAAACGGTGTAACCATTGTTCAGCCGGATTTCCACTGCTGTGTCTCCCAGGTCTCTCATCTTTGCCTCTGCCACCAAAAGCGTTCCCAATGTCCACGCGTCCTCATTGGTGAAATGGTTAAACTGCAGGATCTCCTCCTGCATTGCCAATACAGTGATCACTTCTTCAACGGTCATAATACAACACCTCCTGTTTCTGCCTTACCGGATCCTGTCGGGGAATCCGACTTTACGCTGTACCTTTCTCAGTGTTTTATTTGCAAAATACTGGGCTTTCTCAGCATTCTCTTTAATGATAGAATCAATATATGCCTTGTCTTTTTCTAGTCTTGCCACTTCTTCCTGAAGTGGTTTTAATACACTGATCACAGCCTCTCCCACTGCTGTCTTCAGCTCTCCGTAGCCTTTTCCTTCAAACTCTCTTAAAGCTTCTTCTACCGTCTTTTCTGTACATGCACAGTAAATATTCATCAGATTTTTCAGCCCGGGCTGTTCATCCCTGTACGCCACGCAGGCTTCTGAATCTGTTACTGCACGCTTGCATTTGCGCATAATGGTATCCGGATCGTCCATAAGATAAATACTTCCGTTTGGATTTTCATCAGACTTGGACATTTTCTTGGACGGATCCTGAAGGCTCATGATCTTCGCTCCTACTTTTCCAATATAAGCTTCCGGGACCGTAAATACGTCGCCGTAAAGATTATTAAAGCGGATAGCGATATCTCTTGTAAGCTCCAGGTGCTGCATCTGGTCAATGCCTACCGGAACCACATCAGCCTGGTAGAGCAGGATATCCGCAGCCATAAGAACCGGATAGGTGAAAAGTCCTGCATTGATGTTATCCGCATGTTTTGCTGCCTTGTCCTTAAACTGAGTCATTCTGTTCAGCTCTCCCATATAAGTAAAACAGTTGAGGATCCAGGAAAGCTCCGCATGTCCTGACACATGGGACTGATAGTAAATACAGTTTTTCTTCGGGTCCAGCCCTGCCGCAATATACAGTGTCAAAAGAGCCCGCGCTCTTTTTCTCAGAGTTGCGGGATCCTGACGTACAGTAATCGAGTGCATGTCCACCACACTGTAGAAACACTCGTATTCATCACTTAAGGTCAGCCAGTTTTTCAGCGCGCCCAGATAATTTCCCAGCGTCAGGTTTCCAGTTGCCTGCATACCGCTGAATAATATTTTCTTATCGTTTAACATTTTGATGTCCTCCAACTACTTACAATTTTCCTTGTGTTCTATTTTAACACCTTTCTTTTCATTCGGCAACCTTCCACTGCTTCTCTACCTTTTTGTGCAAAGGGTTCTTTTCCCTTATTTTCTCACATTCACCAGGAACATGGGGGTGGACTGGTAATTTGCCTTCTCCACATCGCTCCACACTTCTTCCCACACCTTTGTATCTGCCTTTGCCTCTGTGCATCCAAGTTTTCCCAGAACCTCCAGATCCCAGTCCGGACGGTCGATCCGGCTTAGAGGTACTTTTCTTGCAATGTTCTCCATAGCATCAATATCTGTGCAGGTATAGTGGTCCTCCATCTGAAGTTCCTCCACCCTTTTCCTGTCTTCCTCATAGGCTTTTCTTTTCTCTGCATCAAAAAGATGCTGATACCAGTTAGCATCGTAATTCAGCAGGATCCCGCCTTTTTTCAATACTCTCAGCCACTCTCCATAAGCTTTTTCCGGCTGTTCCAGATTCCAGGTCAGGTTTCTGGATACTTCTGCATCAAAAGTCTCATCTTCAAATTCCAGATTCTGGGCATCCATCCGCTTCCAGCTGATTTTCTCTGCCAGAACACCTGCATTCTTTTTTGCCTCTTTAAGCATCTCTTCTGTATAATCCACAGCAGTCACCTGAAACCCCGCTTCCGCAAGTAAAATAGCAAAAAATCCCGGTCCTGTGCCAATATCCAGCACTTTAATTTCCTCTGTTTTTTTCCCGGGAAAATGCTTTAAAAGATTTTTTTTCCACTTTTCCTTCTGCTGTGTTGCCAGCTCTTCCTGATTCACTTCAGAATAACCCTGGGCCCGGTCCGTCCAGTATTCTTCTATTTTATCCATCAATTTCATGGTTCTGTCTGTCCTTTCTTCTGCGTACATTTCTTTTTACCCTGATGAAGTATATCATGTTTTTCTTTTCTGCCACAACCCCGGGCAGGGGTTATTTTTTCTCCCACTTGATTCCCGGCAGGAAAATGATTATAATTTAAGAAAAATTCAAAAGGAAGGGATTTTACCGATGGAAAAAATAGCAAGCTTTACCATTGACCATATCAAACTGAAACCTGGGATTTATGTCTCCAGAAAGGATCATGTGGGCAAAGAAGTGATCACCACTTTTGACCTCCGCATGACTTCCCCCAATGAAGAACCAGTGATGAATACTGCTGAGGTTCACACCATAGAACATCTGGGCGCTACTTTTTTAAGGAACCATCCGGTCTATAAAGATAAAACTGTATACTTTGGTCCCATGGGCTGCCGTACCGGATTTTATCTTCTTCTGGCAGGGGATTACACCTCTCAGGATATCGTTGAGCTGGTAAAAGAAATGTTCGCCTTTATCCGTGACTTCAAAGGAGAAGTGCCCGGTGCCTCCCCAAAAGACTGCGGCAACTATCTGGATATGAACCTGGGCATGGCAAACTACCTTGCTGATAAATACTGCAGAGAAGTTCTGGAAGCTATCACAGAAGACAGACTGATTTATCCCGAATAAAACTTCTGCCCATCATAAATACCTCAGAAATTTTCAAAATTCCTTAGAAATTCTTTACTTTATGGACATAGAATATACAAATATGTACTCTATACTGTCTGATATCTAAAGAAAGAAACTATTACTGTATAACACTGCAAAAACAAATCAAAGAGGTGATATTTATGATGCAGGGCGTATTAAATATTTATAAGGACAAGGTCTACCTTACCAACCATGCGGGACAGTTTTCTCTTACTTCGGGACAGTCTTTATATCTTATCATACAAAACTGCCGGATCCCGGTTGTCGTCATTCACTCATCTAAAACAGGAAGATGGCGTTTCCGGTATCTGGAAAACATAGACGTAGCCGGACAAAGGGTTGTGGTGGACAATGAATCAGAAAATATGGAACAATCCTAAAATTCCGGATATGGAGATAAAACTAATGTTTTTAAAAGACGGGACAAATTTATACTTTAATCCTGGATGTGCATTAAACCTGTATGGTCCGGAAAGTGCAGAAAAAATTTTTAAATATCTGCAGAACAGTTTCCCCAAAATTCAGATGCACAATATTTGCTGCGGCGACAGTCTGTATCCAAGCAGTGGACGGCCCGCTTTGCAAACCGTCTATTATCGTGAATAAAAGCAGAGGCGGCATCAGCCGCATTCTGCATTCACCTGGATATGGCGGCTATGCCGTTTACTCACGTACTGTATATCCTGCACTGTCTTCGTTATAATCCCAGTCTTTCACTTCTTCTTTCTTTACTTCATAAAAAAATACATCTTCCAGATGTCTTTTCAATACTCTTTTTCCTCCCGTATCCCCGGTAAGCGTCAGCAGTTCTTCTTTATATTTTTCATGAAAAATCACTGGATTTCCCGGAACTCCCTGAAAAGACACGCAGCCGATCCCTTTTTGACTTTCGAGAAAAGCATCCAGAAAATTTTCCACTGTCTCTTTTTCCAGATCAGGCTGATCTGCTACGAAAAAACAATAAAACTGCTCTTCCCCTCTGTTTCCTTTCTTTTGTGCCTCCTCTAATCCCAGCCTGAGCGAAGAGGAAATCCCTCTGCTGCTGTCAGGATTTCTCACTGTACAGATTTTTCTGATTTCCATCTGTCTTTCGATTTCTTCATACTGAGTCACTACAGTCAGGGACTGCACTTTTCCTTCCTGCCGAAGCTGATGCAGCCGGTCCAGAAGATGACGGTACATGGGCTTTCCTTCTATTTCCCAAAGCAGTTTATTTGATCCGAACCTTTTTGAAAATCCTGCTGCAAGATAGATCAGATGGATCTCCTGTTCTCTGGTGCGGAGAAATACAGGAGCTGATACCTGTTTTTTTATCTGTACCATACTATTTTCCGGATTTTCTGTCAGATCGGCCTGGTTTAAAACTACCGCAGTCTTCATCTGCGGATATTTTTCCCGAAGAGGGCGTACATACCCCTGTTCCAGCAGGATGCCCAGTTTCTCCGCCGTAAGAATCTGATCTTGATTTCCTCCCAAAATCAGAAGCGCTTCCCGAAGCCTGTGACAGACGGTCTCCAACGGTTTCCCAAGAGCCGACAATCCTGCGAAGACAAGGATATGGGTAGTCTCCCTGCGAATGACCGGCTCTCCATTTTGGGGAACCTTTACAGGGAAACGCTTTGCACCGTCTGCTTCCAGCACAATCCTGTCTGCCCCTTTTTCTGCGATTTTCCATACTTTCTCTGACAATCCCCGGATTTTTCCCGGAGTCTTACTTTGTTCTCCTGCAAGAATCCATCCCCGGGTCCTTATCCCCTGAAGGATCTCTTCCCCGGTGCTTCCCACAACTCCGTTTACTCCCAGTACTTCCGGTGCTTCCATATGAGTCGTCGTTCCTGCAAGAACCTGGAATCCTTTTTCCGCCCAAACCCTGGACAATTCCAGTACACAGGTGGTCTTTCCCCCTGCACCGACTACAGAAACCACCGTCTTTCTCCCCTGTCCCGCCTCAAGGTTTTCCATAATATTTTCAAGTTTCATACTGTCTGTTTCCTTTGTTTCTCCAAGCGTTTCTCAAATCCGCATACCAGCTCCAGAACGCTTCCTGCAATACACCGCGCCTTATCAGAAATAAAGCTGCAATATGCGGCAGATTCTTTTCTTGGGTCCACATCCGCCAGCTTGAAATGCTCTGTCACTGGAAATCCATCCTGGATAATCCCTCTCAGCACACCTGAGATCTCTGTGTATACAGGAATCTTCTCATCCTGCGAATGATTTTCTTCCAGATTGATCCATCCGATTTCTTCCCCGGCGTCCACCCAGTCGCCGATTTCTTTTCTCTGATGAAAAATACCAGCCTTCGGCGCATGGATCACACGTTCCCTGCCATATCCGCCGATCACTCCCGGCACACCTGTATTGGGCATTGCCTCTCCTTTTTCAATGATTCTGCCCAGATAGTGTCCTCTTTTTGTTTCTATCACATAATCTACATCTTTTCCCGCTTCAAATCCCGGTCCAAGGGCTATGGTAAGCTTTGCCATATCTTTTTTTGTACCCAGATTTTTTTTTGCCAGTATTCCGTCAATTAAAATATCCGGTTTCCACTCCTGCAGACACTCTCCTGAAGGATCCACCAGCAGCACAGGACTTTCCGTTGATACTGTTTTCAGCGCTTCCTCCAGATTGTCTGCCCTTGTGCAGGTAATCCCTTCCACAGTCATGGTATTTTCATAAACAGCCTGGCAGAACGCCACTTTTCTCCTGATGGCAGAGGGTCTTTCGCATTCCAGGATAATCACAGGATATCCGCTTCTGCAAAGTCTGTGTATGGTTCCCGTTGCCAGGTCTCCCCCGCCTCTTACAACCACTGGTTTCATTTTCTTCTCCTTTTCTTATGGCCGGATGATTTTATCCGCCTTCATCTGTGCTTCAGCTATGGCATACATATTCGTAGCAGTTCCCACAGCCAGACTGTCAGCTATTTTATAATGGTTCAGACAGGTACCACAGGTCAGAATCTCCACTCCTGCCTTTTCCAGCGTTCTGATATCTTCCAGGGCAGGAGAGCCTTTACAGGTAAGATGAGCTCCGCCGTTATAAAACAATACAGTATCCGGAAGGCTGTCCAGCTGGGTCAGTGCGTACAGGAAACTTTTCATAAGTGTTTTTCCCAGTACCTCATCTCCTTCTCCCATTTTCTCGGAAGAGACCACTACAACCGTTTTTTCTTTTCCTGCGGGAATCTCACAGGATTCAATATCCAGGCTTTCTTCTCCTTTTTCCTCATCTGCACGCCCTTCTTCGGAAAGAAGGATCCGTATTTCATAATGTTTTTCTCCCACCTTTTTTACGGCATATTCTGCATGGATAGAAGCCGCAAGCTTTCTCAGATTGGTGGCCGCGATTTCATTATCCACATCTACAAAAACAGCATCTCCTTTTCTGCATTCTTCCGCTGCCTTTTTGGCCAGGATTACCGGCTTGGGGCAAGCAAGTCCTCTTGCATCAACTCTTTTTTCCATAACTTTCTGTCTCCTTTTCTTTTTTGTTTATTTTCTTTCGTACAACAGCACCTCATAAATTCCTTCCACAGCAAAGGGCACCCTTTTTTCCAGCGCTTCGTACCGCGCTCTCTCCTTTGTTTCCGTGCACCAGGCAAGTCCGCATCCTGCGGACACTGCCGTTGGAAGAGGGATCAGTCTTCCCGGCAGTCCATGGTCTTTATAATATTTTTCCGCTGCCATGGCATCCGTCGTATCCGGAAAAGCAACTACCAGCTTCAGTACTCTCTCTCTCAATTTCTTTCTCCTCTTTCCTGAGTATCTCCTGCCGCTCACAGTACAATACTCCTGTATTTCCCTTATTCAGAATTTGTACTGCCGCATACCTCCGCAGAAATCCGACCGGATCATCTCTGAATATACTATAACGGAAACTCTTTCGGCTGGCAACCGAAAGAGTCTCTTTTTTACTTCACTCTGATTTTTTTTCCTGCATAGATCACATTTGCATTGGGAATCTGGTTCCATTCCTGAAGTTTCCCCAATGTCGTATGAAATCTTGACGCAATGCCGGACAGTGTATCTCCCGGCTGTATAGTATAGAATTCTTCTGCCTGATAGAATCCACGGATGTCTCCGTCATTGACAAAACAAAGCCCGTTATCCAGCAGGTATGGATTTGGTGTTCCAGGATAGATTTTAGTGATCACACCGTGATTTCTTGCCATCTGGTCTGCCGGAATCGCCTGAGAAACCGGCGCCGTACTGGAAATATAACAGGTACTGAACACTACATTCTGCCCCACCTGATAACGATACTGTGCAGCCTGACTTTCTCCTTTTCCTCCATGAGATCCTTCTTCCGGCTCTTTCCCGCTTTCCTGTTTTTTCCCCGCATATTTATCCCATGCGTCTGTATCCATGTACGCCACATTCAGGTCCAGATTTCCCTCATATCCTGAAAGCCTCCCCTGACTGGTATACTGATAAACAGCTACAAGAGAAAAGCTTCCCTGACTGCCTTCTCCCGGCTGAGACTCATCTGTATAGCCGTATACCTGATCCCGGCTTTTATACTGTGCAAGCCACAGACCATAGTTTTTTTCTGCCACAGGTCTCCAATCGTAATTTTTTGCCGCATTGGAATTCATGTAGATCAAAGGTCTGATTCCTGTTTTGTTATAGACATGTTCCAGGAATTCCAAAGCATAGGCAACGCCTTTTTCTTCTGCGCTTCCTTCCCAGTCCAGAGCCAGAACTGCTTCCCCCACATATCCTTTAATATTTTTCAGAAAAAATTCAGCTTCTGCGCTCCCTGAACTTTTCCCTGTGGCAAAATGATAAACTCCTAGTTTTTTTCCAAGCTTCTGTCCCTGGGCATATGCCCTGCTGCAGTCTGAATTGACATATCCTACTCCCTCTGTCGCTTTACAGATCACAAAATCGCACGGAACTTTTGCCAGATCAATTCCTGCCTGATGACTGCTGATGTCGATTCCATTCATACTCATGCAAACACCTCCCGGCACATAAAATGATAGAGAGCAGAATACTTTCCGCTCTCTATCATTCTATGCACAGAGGGTCTATTGGCTTCCTGCAAACTTCCACTTCCTGTAACATTCACTGGATCAGCTCTTTGCCAAAACATTCTGCCTTTTCTGCTTATCTGATCCAGGGAAGATAATTATCCTTTTTACTAAATGCTGAGGCAAAAATCCCCCGTCCGCAAAATGCGGACAGGGGATTTTATCTGTCTGGACACGGACGCTTTTTGTGCGCCTCTAAATATTTAAGCCATTGGCAAAATGGATCTTATTTGTTGTTTAACGCTGCCTGTGCTGCTGCCAGTCTTGCGATTGGTACGCGGAATGGTGAGCAGGAAACGTAATTCAGACCTACTTTGTGGCAGAACTCTACAGAAGCAGGATCTCCGCCATGTTCACCGCAGATACCCATCTTCAGAGTCGGATTTGTAGAACGTCCCTTCTTAGCAGCCATTTCAACTAACTGACCAACACCTGTCTGGTCAAGTTTTGCGAATGGATCAGATTCGTAAATCTTCTTCTCATAATAGGAACCTAAGAACTTACCAGCATCATCACGGGAGAATCCGAATGTCATCTGTGTTAAGTCATTTGTTCCGAAGGAGAAGAATTCTGCTTCTTCAGCGATTTCATCAGCTGTCAGAGCAGCACGCGGAATCTCGATCATAGTACCAACATGGTAGTTGATGTATTCGCCTTTTTCTTTCATAACTTCTTCCGCTGTTGCAACAACAACATCTTTTACGAATTTCAGCTCTTTCTTTTCTCCAACTAACGGAATCATGATTTCAGGAACGATATCGTATCCCATTTCTTCTTTTACTTCGATCGCAGCTTCAATGACAGCTCTTGTCTGCATCTTTGCGATTTCAGGATATGTTACAGCCAGACGGCATCCACGATGACCCATCATTGGGTTGAACTCATGAAGTTCGTCACAGCGTGCCTGTACTTCTTCTGCTGTCAGACCCATATCTTTTGCTAATGCAGCGATATCTTCCGGATCTGTAGGTACAAACTCATGAAGCGGCGGATCTAAGTAACGTACTGTCATTGGACGGCCTTTCAGAGCTTTGTACATAGCTTTGAAGTCTTCTTTCTGGAATGGGATCAGTTCGTTCAGAGCTTCTTCTCTCTGTTCTACTGTATCAGAAAGGATCATCTTGCGGATCTTCGGAATTCTTTCCGGCTCAAAGAACATATGCTCTGTACGGCACAGACCGATACCTTCAGCGCCTAATTTAACAGCGTTTTCTGTATCTGCCGGTGTATCAGCATTGGTACGAACCTGTAATTTACGGAACTGGTCAGCCCATCTCATGATACGGCCGAAGTTTCCGCCTACAGAAGCTTCAACAGTCTTGATGTCGCCTTTGTAGATCTTACCTGTTGTACCGTCTAAGGAGATGTAATCTCCTTCGTGGAAAGTATATCCGCCTAATGCGAACCATTTTTCTTCTTCATTGATCTTGATCTCACCGCATCCGGATACACAGCAGGTTCCCATACCACGTGCAACTACAGCTGCGTGAGATGTCATACCGCCTCGTACTGTCAGGATACCTTCAGAAGCATGCATACCTTCGATATCTTCCGGAGATGTCTCCAGACGAACCAGGATAACTCTTTCACCTGCTTCGTGTGCAGCTTTTGCTTCTTCTGCTGTGAAGTAAACTTTACCTGCTGCTGCACCAGGAGATGCAGGAAGAGCAGATCCGATTACTTCTCCGGCTTTTAAGGATTCTGCATCAAAAGTAGGATGCAGTAACTGATCCAGAGATTTTGCTTCGATACGGCAAACAGCTTCTTCCGGTGTGATCATACCCTCATCTACCAGATCACATGCGATCTGAATAGCAGCCGGAGCTGTTCTCTTACCGTTACGTGTCTGCAGGAAATATAATTTACCTTCCTGAATTGTAAATTCCATATCCTGCATATCACGATAGTGATTTTCCAGTTTCATAGCCAGTTCCATGAACTGTTTGTAGCATTTTGGCATATCTTCTGCCAGTTTACTGATCGGCTGAGGTGTACGAACACCGGCAACAACGTCTTCACCCTGAGCATTGATCAGATATTCACCATAAATACCTTTTTCACCTGTAGACGGGTTACGTGTAAATGCAACACCTGTACCTGATGTATCACCCATGTTACCAAATACCATTGCCTGTACGTTTACAGCGGTACCCCAGTCACCTGGAATATCGTTCATACGGCGGTATACGATAGCACGCGGGTTGTCCCAGGAACGGAATACAGCTTTTACTGCACCTAATAACTGTTCCTTAGGATCCTGTGGGAATTCTTCGCCGTTCATCTCTTCTGAGTAAACAGCTTTAAATCTTTTAACTAATTCTTTTAAGTCATCAACAGTTAATTCCGTATCGTAATGAACGCCTTTTGCTTCTTTTACTTCATCAATGATCTTTTCGAAGAAGGACTTAGGAACTTCCATTACAACGTCAGAATACATCTGAATAAAACGTCTGTAAGAATCATATGCGAATCTTGGATTGCCTGTCTTTTTAGCGAAACCTTCAACAGCAACATCATTCAGGCCCAGGTTCAGGATAGTATCCATCATACCAGGCATAGATGCTCTTGCTCCGGAACGAACAGAAACCAGCAACGGATCTTCTGTATCACCGAATTTTTTACCCTGGATTTTTTCCAGTTCTGCTAATGCGTCAAAAATCTGTCCCTGAATCTCTTCAGAAATCTTTTTGCCGTTATTGTAGTAATCTGTACAAGCTTCTGTTGTTACTGTGAATCCCTGAGGAATCGGCATGCCTAAATTGGTCATTTCTGCCAGGTTGGCACCTTTTCCACCCAGGAGTTCTCTCATGTTGGCGTTTCCTTCACTGAATAAGTAAACCCATTTTGCCATTTGAACATTCCTCCTAAAAGTAGATACTAGAAAATAAATTGTTCAATATTCATTTTCCCCGGTGCACGCGAAAAAAGCCGCCTGCACACCATATATTTTATCATAAGAAGAAAGATAGTCAAGCAGGAGTTGTTAATTTTTTTGCAATTTTTTTCAAGTAATTTACTGAAAATGAAACGGACTGACCCCTACTTCTCAGCCCGTTTCTTAATATGAAACTGCATTTCATATTATGGAAGCCGTTTTCCTGCAGCCATATACAGAGAATACCACTCATTCCTTGTTAATTTTATATCAGATGCTTTGCAGATCTGGGCAAGTCGTTCTTTCTTTGTAGTTCCCACAATCGTCTGGATCCGTGCCGGATGGCGGAGAATCCAGGCAACCGCAATCGCATTGTTGGATACACTGTACTTTTCCGCCAGCTCATCAATCTGTCTGTTCAATTCCGGAAATTTTTCATTGTTCAAAAAGACACCCTCAAACATTCCATATTGGAAAGGAGACCATGCCTGGATCGTAATATCCTTTAAGCGGCAGTACTCCAGTACGCTTCCGTCCCGGTTGGCTCCGGCATCATTATGTACATTGACATTGATCCCTGAATCTATGATATCACAGTGGGCAATGCTGAACTGAAGCTGATCTGCCATGATCCTGCCGCCGCAGTATTTATTCAGCAGCTCTATCTGCATGGAATTCTGGTTGCTGACACCGAAGTAACGAACCTTTCCTGCTTTCTCCAGCTCTTCAAAAGCTTCTGCAACTTCCTCTGGTTCCATCAGACTGTCCGGACGGTGAAGAAGGAGAATATCAATATAATCTGTTTGTAATCTCTTCAGGCTGCCGTCCACGGATTTTAAAATATGCTCCTTTGAGAAGTCATAGGAAACACCGGGATGAATCGCACATTTTGTCTGAAGGATCATTTTTTCTCTCATGGATGGATCCACTGCCGCTCCGAAAATACCCTCTGCTTCTCCTCCTGCATAAATGTCTGCATGGTCAAAAAAATTTACTCCATTTTCCATGGCAGTATCCACCAATTCTCTGACTGCGTCCTTTGACTCAAGTCCTGTGATCCTCATACACCCAAGTCCGATTTCCGGTACTTCCAGATTTGAATGTCCAAATTTCATTGTCTTCATAAATTCAGCCCCTTTCTTTTTGGCACTGCACGGGCACTGCAAAACGCCAGTTTTTTCCTGATAGGCGGTACGCTGTGCCGTCTGCCTGCTGTCATAAAGAACAGGGGAAGTCTCTCGGCTGTTCCCCTGTTCTCCATCTCTTTATTTCTTTTTCATTTTCAAAACCAGATGCCTCGGGAGACCGTTCACCATGATCGGCTGATAATCGCCCTGGATCAGCGGTTTGATATAATCAACAAAATCCTTGGTCACATAGTTTGCTTCTTTATTCATCCAGTTTCTCGGAACCAGTTTTTCCTCATTGGCAATCCTATGTACGTCGTAGATACCTGTGGCAGCCATATACGGATCATCGGATACACGGTCGATGACGATCATCTTTCCGGTGTCTCCCTCATCCGCAGCTTTGACCGCTGCTCCGCCTACCATAAATGCTTCGTCGATATCCACTCTGGAAGCCATGTGGGATGCGCTTCTCTGAAGGGTGGAAAGCTCTACTGCTCTGGTCTTGCAGCCGCACTCAGCCGCAAGGAAGTTTGCCAGGTATGTAGCAGTACCCTGAAGCTGTTTGTGTCCGAATGCGTCCACATAATCTCCCACGCTTCCCAGTTCGCAGACATAGCGCCCGTCCGCCAGCTTGATTCCTTCAGAAACCGCGATAACGATAGATTCTTTCTTTTTCAGCAGTTCTTTTACTTTTTTCAGGAATTTATCAACATCGAAAGGTACCTCCGGCAGATAGATCAAATCCGGTCCGTCACAGTCTTCTGTCTTTGCCAAAGCTGTGGCACCAGTGAGCCATCCTGCGTTTCTCCCCATGATTTCCATAATGGTGATCATATTCTTCTTATAGGTAAGTCCCTGGGCATCGCGGATCACTTCTTTTGTGGAAGCTCCGATATACTTGGCTGCACTTCCGAATCCCGGTGTATGGTCAGTCAGTGCCAGGTCATTGTCAATAGTCTTTGGAACTCCCAGGAATTTCTGTGACTGCCCTGTGAGAATAGCATAATCAGACAACTTTTTAATGGTATCCATGGAATCATTTCCGCCGATATAGATAAAAGCATCAATGTCAAGTTTATTTAAAATCTCAAAAATCTTTTCATAAATTTCCTTGTCTTCATGAATCTCCGGCAGTTTAAAACGACAGGAACCTAAAAATGCAGAGGGAGTTCTCTTTAAAAGTTCAATATCCAGTTCAGAATGGATCTGCGTGGACAGATCCACATACTGTTCATCTAAAAGTCCCTGGATCCCATGAAGCATGCCATACACCTTGTCAAATCCACGTTCGATTGCATTTTTATACACACCTGCCAGACTTGAGTTGATAACCGCTGTGGGACCGCCTGACTGTCCTACGATAATATTTCTTTTTTTCGCCATATTGCCTGCTCCTCCTTAATGTTCGTATCACTGACGAATATTATAACAGACTTTTATCCATAGAGCAAGCATAGTATTGTTGTTTCTGCATATTTATTCTATATTTTTCTTAATTTTTTATACTTTCTGCACAATTAAAACATTTTCTCTGTGCAAAAAAACAGACTCCGGACTTTTCCGAAGTCTGTTTTTTCCTTAGAACGTAAACTTATCCTCAAAGTACGCTTTCAGATCTTCAATTTTAACTCTTTCCTGTTCCATAGTGTCACGGTCACGGACAGTAACTGCCCCATCATTTTCAGACTCAAAGTCATAGGTTACACAGAACGGTGTACCGATCTCATCCTGACGGCGGTAACGTTTTCCAATGTTTCCTCTGTCATCGAATTCGCAGTTGTATTTCTTTGATAACTGTTCAAATACCTTTAATGCGCCCTCATTTAACTTCTTAGACAGAGGCAGAACCCCAATCTTTACAGGAGCCAGCACCGGATGGAAATGAAGGACAGTACGCACATCATTCTTTTCTGCATCCAGAACTTCTTCGTCATAAGCGCTGCACAGGAATGCCAGTACCATACGGTCAGCGCCCAGAGAAGGCTCAATGACATAAGGAATGTATTTTTCATTTGTCTCATCATCAAAATAAGTCAGATCCTGTCCGGAAGTTTCCTGGTGGCGTGTCAGGTCATAATCTGTTCTGTCTGCGATTCCCCACAGTTCGCCCCAGCCAAAGGGGAACAGAAATTCTACGTCTGTAGTTGCCTTGCTGTAGAAGCTCAGCTCTTCTTTGTCATGATCACGGTAACGCACTTCGTCATCTTTTAATCCCAGGCTGTGCAGCCAGTCAAGACAGAACTGTTTCCAGTATGCAAACCACTCCAGGTCTGTGTCCGGTTTGCAGAAAAATTCCAGCTCCATCTGCTCAAATTCACGGGTACGGAAAGTGAAGTTTCCAGGTGTGATCTCATTGCGGAAAGATTTTCCGATCTGAGCAATACCAAAAGGAAGTTTCTTTCTGGATGTTCTCTGTACATTCTTAAAGTTTACGAAAATACCCTGTGCCGTTTCCGGTCTTAAATATACGGTGTTCTTGGCATCTTCTGTAACACCCTGGAAGGTCTTAAACATCAGATTAAACTGACGGATATCTGTAAAATTATGTTTTCCGCAGGTAGGACAGGGAATCTGATGCTGGTCAATAAAGCTCTTCATCTGTTCCTGACTCCAGGCATCTACACTGCCTTCCAGCTCAATACCTTTTTCTGCACAGTAATCTTCAATCAGTTTATCTGCACGGAAACGCTCGTGGCATTCCTTACAGTCCATCAGAGGGTCAGAGAAACCGCCCAGATGTCCGGAAGCTACCCATGTCTGAGGATTCATGAGAATCGCACAGTCAACCCCTACATTATAAGGGCTTTCCATAACAAACTTCTGCCACCATGCTTTCTTTACATTGTTCTTCAGCTCCACGCCCAGATTGCCGTAATCCCAGGTATTCGCCAGACCTCCGTAGATTTCAGAACCCGGATATACAAATCCTCTGGATTTGGCAAGCGCCACAATCTTTTCCATTGTCTTTTCCATCGTAACAATCTCCTCTATACTTTATTTTCATAACCTTGCATAATTTATGTCCTCGGGACTGACGTGCTGCGCACGATAAGGTATATTATAACGGTTACTGCTGCTGTTTTCAACCTTTCGGCAGCAGTTTTTTCAGAATCTCCAGGCTTTTAAACTCCTTATCTATGTATCTTCTGGTGTAGGCGCGCATCACCCGCCCCACTTCCTCCAATACTTCTTTATCCAGAGTAAAGCTGTAAAGCTTCTCCAGCTTTGCCGCAATAATAAACTGGAGGGTATACACTGCTGCCGGGCTGATGTGGATCAGTCCCTTTTCCGTATTTCCGCAGTCTGCACAGAACACACAGGATTTCTCCGGGGAAAACCACTGTATTTTCTCTGTGCTCCGGCATTTTGCACAGGAAAATACAGAAGGATATTCTCCGTTAATGGTCATGGTCTTTAGTTCAAACACATACCGTATGAGCTCATTGTCCATCCTCTGGCTGATCAGTGCCTTCACAGTTACATAGAGCAGGTTCAGCATCTGTTTCTCATCCATATTTTCACTGGAATAATAATCTGCCAGCTCCAGGAAATAAAAGCCATAGTACACCCCCGGCAGGACAGCAGAAAGTTCCGAGAAATACTGGAGCACAGAGACTGAACGAAGCTGATAGGAAGTACGTCCCTCATAGAGAAAAAAAGAACCGAACACAAAGGGATTTGCCGCGGCAAGGAGAGGGCTGTTCTGCCGCCTTGCCCCCTTTGCGAACGCGGTAATCTTTCCTCTTTCTTTTGTGAGAAGCACAAGTCTTTTGTCATAGTCACCTACAGGCATTGCAGACAGCACCATGCCGGTGACTGTAATCAAATCTCCCATCAGATTTCCTTCTTATCATATCCAAAGTTTTTGATCAGATAATCACTGTCCCGCCAGTCTTTTTTTACCTTCACCCAAAGCTTTAAATTTACTTTCATCTCCAGCATTCTCTCAATTTCATATCTGGCGGCACTGCCGATTTTCTTCAGCATTGCCCCCTGTTTTCCGATAATGATCCCTTTGTGGGAATCTCTCTCGCAGATAATGGTGGCGTCGATATCCACAATTTTTCCATCTGGTCTTTCTTTCATCTGGTCAATGGTCACAGCAATCCCGTGAGGAATTTCCTCATCCAAAGTCCGCAGTGCCTTCTCCCGGATCATTTCTGCCACGATCTGCCTCTGAGGCTGATCTGTGACCGTATCCTCGTCATAAAACTGGGGACCGTAAGGCAGATATTTGAAAATGCATTCCAGCAGAGTATCCAGATTCTGGGAGCGCAGGGCAGAAACAGGCACGATTTCTGCAAAGTCATACAGTTTTCTGTAGGCATCAATAAATCCTGCCACTTCATCCTTTTTCACAGTATCCACCTTATTGATCACCAGGATCACCGGAAGCCTGCAGTTTTTCAGCTGTTCTGCGATATGTCTTTCTCCCGCTCCAATGTAAGAGGTGGGCTCCACCAGCCACAAGATCACATCTGCATCTTTAAAGGTACGCTGGGCCACATTGACCATATACTCTCCCAGCTTATTCTTCGCCTTGTGGATCCCCGGCGTATCCAGAAATACCACCTGCCCCTGGTCACAGGTATAGACTGTCTGTATCTTGTTCCTGGTGGTCTGAGGCTTTCTGGATGTGATCGCAATCTTCTGCCCGATCAAATGGTTCATCAGTGTTGACTTGCCCACATTGGGTCTTCCTATGATCGCCGCGAACCCTGATTTAAAATCTGCCTTCATAAAATCTCCTTTTGCATATTATAGTTAAATAAGATGTCCGGTCGTCCCGAATACATCCTTTTCCTGTCCTATTTTCTCTTCACTGCCGATGACGCAGATCCTGTTCTGCCCCATCACATAGTCTACAATGTCTGCCAGCGCCCGGATATCCTGTGTCTGCGCGTTTAAAATTTCCAGACGCTCCTTCTTCAGATCTTCTTCTGTGATTCCTGTAAACCAGGCATTTAAAGACATGCTGCCCTTGGCAGAAGGCGTCATAGGCGTATCCAGCTCGCTGATCGTCCCGATAATATATTTTGTCATCTCTCTTTCATCTGCGTCAAAAGAACGGATAAATTTTCCTGTATTCTTAAACACTTCCAGGGTCTTTTTAAGATTGGGATCCCTGTAGGAAACCAGAAAACTGTCTCCGTTTCTCCGGAAGCCGCTCATACAGCCGTAAGCGCCGCCCTTTACCCGGATATTGGTCCACAGATACTCATAGCTGAGAATCACCTTTAAGATCCGCAGAGCTCCTGTGTATTGATATCCTGCCTCCGCAAAATTTCCTGCCGCAGCCACATACTGTACCTGCCCGGAAGTCATAAATCCTTCGTTCTTTACCTCAAAATCCGGTACCATGCTGCCTTCTTTCACTTCTTCTGTATAGAGAACTTTTTTCAGCTCTTCCACTTGTTCTTCCATACAGCGGCAGCCTTCCTCCTCCGCAGTGTAGCTGACAATGAGATTTTCCGGCCGGAATACCATCTTGATCAGTTGATCCAGATTTTCTCTGATCTCCTGTTTTTTCTCCTGGAAGTTCCGTTCCAGCTCATCGATCAGTTTATAAAAATCAATGCCTCCGATCATTTCCTGGAAATAAGAATTCTCAGAGAAATAGGACAGAGCTCTGTTCACAGCCGTAGTATGCCCGGAGGAAGCAAGTCCCATCTGCAGGCGAGATTTCATCTTGGCAATGATCTCATACAGCCGTCTGTCATCGTCCAGCTTTGAAGTACATAAGATCTCTTTTATCATCTCAAACACAAAAGGTATATCCTTATACAGAGCCTTTGCTTTTACTCCCATCACATGAACAGGAGGCCTGTCGTCCTTTCCTTTGCCGAAAACCTGAATGCCGAAATAAATACCGCCGCTTCTGGCATTGATCTCATTAAAAAGCTGACCGTAGGTGTAGTGTTCTGTATCCACATAGCCAAGGACGGATTTTAAAATTCCCATATACGTTACCAAGTCCCTGGGCACTTTTTTTACATCGAAGAGCAGGTCCAGATAACCGATGCCGTTGGTATACACATCATGATGGAGAAACAGGGTATCGCCCATATACTTTTCTGTATTATAAATCCGGGCGGTTTCCCTGCTGATGTCACTGCGCTTTAAAAGGGGAATGCATTTGAGTGCTTCCGGATCTTCCGGCGCATCCTGATATTCTTTTAAGTGCTTGGTGTCCGCAGCCAGTTTTTCCAGTTCTTCCATGGAAAGCGAATTCTTATAGGCAGCCAGTTTTTCTTCCAGCGCCTTATCTCTCTTGGCAGTCAGTCCCTTTCTGGGATTGACCACTACCACGGAACCATGGGTGTTTCTGATCAGATATTTTTCAATCAATTCCTCAAAATATCCCTGTCCTGCTTTTTCCTTTAAGGCATCAAAAACCTCCAGCCGCATCAGCTGGTCAAAAGGCTTCCCGTCATCATAAAGCCAGCTGTCAAACACATCAATGCCGTACATCAGACCTTTGGGAAAAGAAGAAAAATCTGCTTCCCGGAAACGGAATTCCATATAATGAATCCCCGCGGCAATGGCTTTCTGATCCACACCCTTTTCCACAATTTCCTTTAAGGTGTCCTGGATCAGGGCAACAAAACGCTCTTTATCCTCCGGCTTTGTATTCTTTGCCACAATGGAGAAAAAAGGCTGGTAAATCCCGTCTTCATAAGAACCCAGGATATCCTTTCCTATGCCCGCGTCTAAAAGAGCCTGTTTCAGCGGTGCTCCGGGAGCACTCAGCAGGGTATAATCCAGTACTTCAAAGGCTGTGCACATCTCCACGTCAAGGCTGTCACCCACCACCACATTATAAGACAGATAAGAGTTTCCCTCTTCTGTCTCATTGTCGGATACCGGATATTCCATCTCCAGTTCTTTTACCTGCTTAAAAGGCTGCTGTCTGGGAATCTGGGAATCCACAGGGATCTCATCGTATTTGGAAAGATATTCTCTGTCCAGCCAGTCAAGCCGTTCTTCCATATCCATATCTCCATACAGGTAAATATAGCTGTTGGCGGGATGGTAATAACGGCTGTGGAAAGAAAGGAATTCTGAATATTTCAGATCCGGTATGCATGCAGGATCTCCTCCGGATTCCACGCCATACGGAGTATCCGGGAAAAGAGAATTAAAAATCTCCCGGTCCAGCACATCTTCCGGAGAAGAAAAAGCTCCCTTCATCTCATTATAGACAACACCATTTAAAGTCAGGGGACCATTTACATCCTCCAGCTCATAGTGCCATCCTTCCTGGCGGAAAATCTCTTCCTTCTCATAAATATTGGGAAAAAGCACTGCATCCAGATACACATGCATGAGATTTTTGAAATCCTGGTCATTACAGCTTGCCACCGGATACATGGTCTTATCCGGGTAGGTCATGGCATTTAAAAAAGTATTTAATGATCCTTTTACCAATTCTACAAAAGGATCCTTCAGGGGAAAATTTTTTGATCCGCACAAAACACTGTGCTCCAGAATATGGGCAACTCCCGTACTGTCAGCCGGCGGTGTGCGGAAGGCAATATTAAACACTTTATTGTTATCATCATTTTCCAGCAGCATCACTCTTGCGCCGCTTTTCTTATGTCTCAGCAGATATCCTGTGGAATGAACATCCGGGATGTCCTGGCACATGATCAGTTCGTAAGCCTGTACATTCTCTATATTCATGGCATTTCCTCCGTATGTTTTTATGTTTTTGCTTTGTAAACTGCACATTGTGCAATTAGTATACCACAAAACTTCCAAACAAAGCCATTAATTTTATAAATCTTCGAGACAGACGAATCGCCGGCACAGAAAAAGAGTCCCGCATGCGAAACTCTTCTTGTGCCCTGCAGTCTCCCGGGTTTTGGAAATCTCTCCGGCAAAACCGGAGCTCCCTGCCCAATACAGGTCCTTTTTCTATTCTGTTTTGTCCAGAAGCATAGCCCTTAAGATATTGGCATGCGGAAAGTCTTTATTTCCCGCTCCAATACCGATTTTTGCAATTCTGAAGTTTCCTTCCAGCTTTTTTTCCGAAAACAGTTCCGCCGCAATAGCGGCCCCTGTTGGGGTGATCATTTCCCCCTCTGTCTGTGTAAACCGTATGGGAAGTGCATATTCCCTGGCTATATTTGCCACTGCCGGAACCGGCACAGGAATCACGCCATGCTGGCATTTCACACTTCCCCGCCCTTCTGTCAGGGGGGAAATAATCACTTCGTCCGCCTGGATATCCTCCATACATAGGGCAAAACCGGCAATATCAATGATCGAATCCACTGCGCCTACTTCATGAAAATGCACTTCTTCCACCGGAATCCCGTGCGCTTTTGCCTCCGCCTGCGCTACGATTTCAAACACCCTTTCCGCCCGGGCTCTGGCATTCTCTCCCATAGGAATCTTCTGCAGAATCTCTTTTACATCATTTATATTTCTGTGAACATGTCCGTGCCGATGTTCCTCATGCGCCTCAAGTCCCTGCTCTTTCTCGTGTACATGTCCGTCTTCATGTCCGCTACAATGTCTGTGTCCCCGGCTTTCCTCAGCATACTCTTCTTCCAGATGCACATCAAAATCATATGCATCGATCCCGCATTTTTTCGTCCTGCCGAAATGCAGATGAAAGCCTCCTATTTGGGAAGCATCCAGAGCCCGGACCAGTTTTTCTTTATCTGCTCCCAGATCCAGCAGAGCACCTACCGCCATATCCCCGCTGATTCCGGAATTACATTCTAAATATAAAATTCTCTTCATACTTTTCTTTCCGCCAATCTGTTAATCTGAGATGCCAGATATCCGGCACCGTATCCGTTGTCAATATTTACTACAGAAATCCCATTTGCGCAGGAATTCAGCATCGTAAGAAGTGCCGACAATCCTTGAAAACTGGCACCGTATCCTACGGAAGTAGGCACAGCGATCACCGGATTTTCCACCAGACCTGCCACTACTGTGCCAAGGGCACCTTCCATTCCTGCCGCCGCCACCACACAGTTGGCATGGGCGATTTTTTCTCTCTGCCCCAAAAGCCTGTGGATTCCTGCAACTCCCACATCATAGATCCTCTCTACCCGGTTGCCGAAAAATTCTGCAGTCTGTGCTGCCTCCTCTGCTATGGGAATATCCGCTGTTCCTCCTGTACATACTGCAATACAGCCAATGTGTTTCTTATCTTCCTTCTCAATCTTTAAAATTCTTGATATCTCATCATACTGCACCTGGGGCAGCTCCGCCTTCACCAGAGCGTATTGTTCCTTTGTTGCCCTGGTTCCTAACACTTCCCCATTCTGCTGATACAGATGCCTGTAGATCTGAACCAGAAATTTGTCCGGCTTGCCCTGACAGAAAACGGTCTCCGGATAGCCGGAACGAAGTTTTCTGTGGTAATCAAGCTTTGCATAACCCAGATCCTCATAGGGAAGTTCCTTCAAGATCTCCTTTGCCTCTTCCTGAGAAATTTCTCTGTCCTGTATTTTTTGAATCAATGTATCAATGTCCATCATTTCTCATCCTTTCTTCTCTGTTATTATAAAGGCAGGAGTGTACTCCAGGTCAACAAAAACTTTTCGCTGGCACCGTTTTCAGAATGCAAAAAGACAGAAGGCAGCAGGCACCTCCCGAAATTTTCTCGGCGCATCTGCTGCCTTCCCGCTTTCTTTTCGCTTTTTACAGCTTTGAATATCCAAATCCATTTACAATAGCATCAATTTTTTCTTTTCTTTTACACATAGGGCAGTCTGCCGCACTGTAAGATTCATAATCCGGAATATCCTGCCTGTGGTACACTGCATTAATCTCCAGCCCTGCTGCTTTCGTAACAGCACTGAAAATAGCCGAAACCCCCTGAATCTTTCCGCCATAATACAGTACGCTGTCCATACACTGACGAAGAGTCTCTCCTGTAGTAATAGATCCCATAAGGATCACCACATTCCTGTTCCGGATCATATGCTGGGTATTATCTCTGAAGATCACCTGCCCGTTTGGGTTGAACTCCGGAGTAACGATATATATGGTCTTGTGGGCATTCATAGATAAAACCCCTGCCTTTGCCAGCTCCTCTGCCAGAAAAGCGCCGATTACCTCCAGCCCGTCCATGCAGACAATCGTATCTACTGGTGTAGTGGTCTCATATCTTGTGGAAAGAAATTTTGCAATCCTTGCCGCCTCTGCACATCTGGTTTTCATGGTAGTCATTTCCAGATAGTGAGTAATATGCGACTGTGAAGTTGCAAAATGTCCCGGGATCACCTTCAGCTGGATTTTTTCATCACCCTTTGCGTATACTTTAAACATTCTGGCTTCCATTTCCATAACCATACCTCCCTTGCTTTTTTATTTCCCGCACAAATTTTCTGATAATTCAATTATATCACTCTCATGAGTTAAAATAAAGAATAAACTGCTATAATTTCTGTTTTTCTTGACAGTCTGTACAAGATATGATATTTTTATTGTCAAATACAGAAAGGAAGTGTAAAAATACATGGACGATGATCCTGCCAACGATTCTTTTATTACTTTGACAGCTAACCAATACAAGCCCATGTGGAATTATGAATAGATAACGGAGTAGCCGCACTATCGGTCTGGTTTTTTCTGCCGACAAGTGAGGCTGCTCCTTTTTGCATATTTCACATATACTATTTTTCTACATGATGGAGGTAATTATGATTGGTTCTATTCTTTTACTGGCAATACTGATCCTGCTGAATGCAGTCTTTGCCAGTGCAGAAATCGCTGTGATTTCCATGAATGAAGCAAAATTGAAAAAACTTACGGAAGAAGGCAACAAAAAAGCCATAAAACTATCCCGCCTGACGGAACAGCCGGCACGCTTTCTTGCCACCATACAGGTCGCTATTACTCTGGCCGGATTTTTAAGCAGTGCTTTTGCGGCAGATTACTTTGCAGAACCTCTGGTAAAGGCTCTGACAGACGCAGGAGTGCCGATACCGATAAATGTACTGAATACCCTTTCCGTGGTACTGATCACTGTGATCCTGTCTTATTTCAGTCTGATTTTCGGTGAACTGGTACCCAAACGAATCGCCATGAAAAAGACCGAATCTCTGGCACTTGCCCTCTCTGGGCTTTTATATACAGTTTCCCGTCTCTTTTCCCCTCTGGTAGGACTGCTGACAGTCTCTACCAATGGCGTACTGAGGCTTATGGGAATCGATCCGGAGGAAGCAGATGAACAGGTAACAGAAGAGGAAATCCGCATGATGCTCTCAGAAGGAAGTGAACAGGGCAATATTGACCAGACAGATTCTGAAATGATCCAGAATATCTTCGACTTTGATGATATCTGCGCAGAGCAGGTCTGCACCCACAGAATCGATGTTACATCTTTGAACATAGATGATTCCATGAAAGAATGGGAGAAAACGATTTTTGAAAGCCGCCATACTTATTATCCTGTATATAAGGAAAACACTGACAACATTGTCGGGATCCTGGACACCAAGGATTATTTCCGCACAAACAGCAGAACGCGTGAGAATGTACTGAAAACTTCCCTTGACGAGCCCTGGTTTGTTCCGGAAAATATTAAGGCAAACGTGTTATTCCAAAATATGAAAGCCACCCGAAAATATTTTGCCGTGCTCATTGATGAGTACGGCGGTATGTCAGGGATTATCACTCTTCATGATTTAATTGAGACTCTGGTGGGTGATCTATACGATCTGGAGGACAATATCGAAGGACCTGAAATTCAAAAAACCGGTGAGGATACCTGGAAAATCCTTGGTTCAGCCCCTCTTGACGATGTGGCTGAGGCTCTGGAAATCGATCTTCCAGCAAATACTTTTGATACCTTCAGCGGCTATCTTTGCGATCAAATCGGAAGAGTGCCTGCAAATGATGAGTCCTTTGTCTGTGAAACGGACACTCTGAAAATCCAGGTACACACTGTGGTAAACCACAGGATTGGTGAAACCACAGTAACAAAAAAAGACTCTCTCCTTTCCAATAAGGACAGCAAAGAGTCATAACCAGCCTTCCATTGCATTTAATCGTAAAAATGGCGGAAGATCCAACAAAGTATCCTGTTCATATAAAGGGCGCCCGCCGCAGTTTCCTGCGGCAGGCGCCCTCTTTCTCGTTTGGACACATATTTATAATTTTTCAGCTTCAGAAATTACTCTTCTGTTTTTGCATACAGAGCAGTCAGTTTGTTCAGGTATGCATATCTTTCTTTCGCTTCAGATTCGTTCTTAGCAAACAGTCTTGCTGCTTTTTCCGGATTGGAGCGTTTCAGAGAGTTGTAACGAACTTCGCCGTCCAGGAATTCCTGATATCCTTCTTCAGCCGGTGCTTTGGAGTCAAGTGTGAACTTGTTCTCTGCTGCCGGGTTGAAGCGGAAGTTGTGCCAGTATCCGCACTTAACAGCTAATTCTTCTTCTGTCTGAGCTTTGCTCATACCCTTCTTGATACCATGGTTGATACATGGAGCGTAAGCAATGATCAGGGATGGTCCCGGATAAGCTTCTGCTTCTGCAATTGCTTTTACAGTCTGGTTGAAGTCAGCACCCATAGCGATCTGTGCAACGTATACATAGCCGTAGCTCATAGCGATGGAAGCCATATCTTTCTTCTTCACTTCTTTACCGCCTGCAGCGAACTGAGCGATCGCACCAGTTGGTGTAGCTTTGGAGGACTGTCCGCCTGTGTTGGAGTAAACTTCTGTATCGAATACCATAACGTTGATATCCTGTCCGGAAGCTAATACATGGTCAACACCGCCGAATCCGATATCGTAAGCCCATCCGTCACCACCAAATACCCACTGGGATTTCTTAGCGAGGAAGTCTTTGTTGTTCACGATGTCTCTGCAAACGTCGCAGTCAACACCTTCTAATGCTGCTACTAATTTGTCTGTAGCTGCACCGTTTGTAACACCGCTGTTGAAGGTATCCAGCCATTCCTGGCAAGCTGCTTTCACTTCTTCAGATGCGTTTTCATTTGCCATTACAGATTCAACTTTTGTCTTTAATCCGCCGCGGATCGCTTTCTGTGCTAACAGCATACCATATCCGAATTCAGCGTTATCTTCAAACAGAGAGTTGGACCATGCAGGACCCTGTCCCTTAGCGTTTACAGTGTATGGTGTGGACGGTGAAGAGTTACCCCAGATAGAGGAGCATCCTGTTGCATTTGCAATATACATTCTGTCACCGAATAACTGAGTGATCAGTTTTGCGTATGGTGTCTCACCGCAGCCTGCACAAGCGCCTGAGAACTCAAGCAGAGGCTGTTTGAACTGAGAACCTTTTACTGTATTTTCTTTGAATTTAGCGATAACATCTTCTTTTACAGGTAATGTTACACCATAGTCAAAGTATTTCTGTAAGCCTGCATTTGCTTCCATGTTTTCCATAACAAGGGCTTTAGCACCTTTCTTGCCTGGGCAGACATTTGCACAGGAACCGCATCCTGTACAGTCATAAGCAGATACAGTCATAGCAAATTTATATTCTTTCATACCAGTCAGAGGCAGTGTCTGCATTCCTTCCGGAGCTGCTGCTGCTTCTTCTTCTGTCAGTGCTACCGGACGAATAACTGCATGCGGACATACATATGCACAGCGGTTACACTGGATACAGTTTTCTGGCTGCCATACCGGAATGTCTACTGCGATACCACGTTTTTCGAATGCAGAAGAACCAGATGGTGTTGTACCGTCTACATATTCTGTAAATGCGGATACAGGCAGAGAGTTACCTTCCTGAGCATTTACTTTAGACTGGATGTTGTTTACAAAGTCAACAACGTCTTTGCGTCCGCCTTCAGCATGAGCCATAGCCAGGCCTTCGTCTGCACAGTTCTTCCAGCTTTCCGGAACCTGTACTTCTACAACCTGCTTAGCACCTGCATCGATAGCGTCATAGTTCATCTGAACGATCGCATCACCTTTTCTTCCGTAAGTAGCTTTTGCAGCTGCCTTCATTAATTCAATGGCATGTTCTTCCGGAATGATGTTTGCAAGTTTGAAGAATGCAGACTGCAGTACTGTATTGATACGTCCGCCAAGTCCGATTTCTTTACCGATCTTGATACCGTCGATCACATAGAATTTGATGTTGTGGTTAGCGATGAATGCTTTTACCTGTCCTGGTAAGTGTTTTTCAAGACCTTCCATATCCCATGGGCAGTTTAACAGGAATGTACCGCCGTCAACCAGTTCCTGTACCATATTGTACTTGTTGATGTAGGATGGGTTGTGGCAAGCTACAAAGTTCGCCTGTTTGATCAGGTATGTGGATTTGATCGGGCTCTTACCGAAACGCAGGTGAGACATGGTAACACCGCCGGATTTTTTGGAGTCATAATCAAAGTATGCCTGAGCGTACATATCTGTGTTGTCACCGATGATCTTGATGGAGTTCTTGTTCGCTCCAACAGTACCGTCAGCTCCTAATCCCCAGAACTTGCAGTTGATAGTTCCTTCCGGTGTAGTAACCAGAGGAGCACCAACTTCCAGAGATAAGTTTGTAACATCATCCACAATACCGATTGTGAATTTCTGTTTTGTTGTGTTCTCGTATACAGCAACGATCTGAGCAGGTGTTGTATCTTTGGAACCTAATCCGTAACGTCCTGTGAACACTGGTGTATCATTGAATTTAGTACCTTTCAGTGCTGCAACAACGTCCAAGTACAGAGGCTCGCCTAAGGAACCTGGCTCTTTTGTTCTGTCTAATACTGTGATCTGTTTTACAGTTTCAGGAATTGCATTTACTAATGCTTCTGCACAGAATGGTCTGTACAGACGTACAGTAACAAGACCAACTTTCTTGCCCTGTGCCATTAAGTAATCAATGGTTTCTTCGATTGTCTCACAAGCGGAGCCCATAGCAATGATTACATGTTCAGCATCTTCAGCACCATAGTAGTTGAATAATTTGTAGTTTGTGCCAATCTTAGCATTTACTTTGTCCATATATTCCTGAACTAATGCCGGCAATGCATCATAGTAAGGATTGCATGCTTCTCTTGCCTGGAAGAAGATATCCGGGTTCTGAGCGGAACCTCTCTGGCATGGATGATTCGGATTTAATGCATGTTTACGGAATGCGTCAACAGCGTCCATATCTACCAGATCTTTTAAATCTTCGTAATCCCATGTCTCGATCTTCTGGATTTCGTGAGAAGTACGGAATCCATCGAAGAAGTTGATGAACGGAACTTTGCCTTTGATTGCGGAACAATGTGCTACTGGTGTTAAGTCCATAACTTCCTGTACGGAAGATTCACACAGCATTGCGCATCCAGTCTGACGACAGGCATATACATCAGAGTGGTCACCAAAAATTGATAATGCATGGCTTGCCAGTGCACGAGCAGATACATTGATAACGCCCGGGAGCTGCTCGCCTGCGATTTTGTAAAGGTTAGGGATCATCAGCAGAAGACCCTGAGATGCTGTATATGTTGTAGTCAGGGCACCAGCTGCTAAGGAACCGTGAACTGCGCCGGCTGCACCAGCTTCAGACTGCATTTCTGTAACCTGAACTTCCTGTCCGAAAATGTTCTTTCTTCCCTGTGTTGCCCATTCGTCTGTAGCTTCTGCCATTACAGATGAAGGGGTGATCGGATAGATAGCCGCTACATCAGAATACGCATAGGACGCATGAGCTGCCGCATGGTTACCATCCATGGTTTTCATCTTTCTAGCCATTTGATTTTTTCCTCCTTGAAAATTGTTTTGAACAATAATCCACTTCGCTCCCCGAAGTCTACAGAAATTATAGCACGATTTCACAGGCATGTCTATTTGTAAAATGGAAGAAAATACAATGTTTTTACAAAAAAACAAAGGGAAACACCCTCTGTGTTCCCCTTTCTGTACAAAATTATGTATTACACTGTTATAATAAGTAACTACGCACAGCTGTCCATGATCTCCGCAATGGTATGTGCCCTCAGTTCTTCCACCAGCCTGCTCTGAATGCGGCACAGCTCCTTATGTACCATGCAGCCGCTGTTTTCCTGGTTGCGCGCACATGCTTTACCGGGATTCATGCATTCGATCATATAGAAATCCGGCTCCACGGAAAGATAAATATCCAGAAGAGTCAGTTCTGCAGTAGGCGTCTTCAGCGCATAGCCTCCGTTGCTTCCCCGAAAGCTCTTTACAATCTCCCTTTTTTCCAGTTTCTTCAATATTTTATATACAAAAGCAGGCGTCAGATCTTCCATCTCACAGATCTGATTTACGCAGAGTTTTTCTCCGCCAGCCAGAGCCCTCACAATTCTTACCGCATAATCACATTCTCTTGTAATTAACATGCCATATCTCCCTCCCTAGTATCCTGTCTGCTTTTTCTGTCCGGTCCTTCTTGTCTTTTCCCTTTCGTTTAAGAAATATTATAATCATCTGTACTGTATTTATCAAGTATTTTTTCATAAGAAACACTTGCAAAATCCCCATTTTACGGTAAAATGGAAGAGACTATGCAGAAAATATTGTTTACAGGCTTTCGTTTTTCTTAACCGGAAATACGGAGCATTTTGAAAGTGAGGAAATGAAAACATGATCGCAGCAAATAATGTTACATTACGAATCGGTAAAAAAGCACTGTTTGAAGACGTGAATATTAAATTTACAGAGGGCAACTGTTACGGGCTGATCGGAGCCAATGGCGCAGGAAAATCCACTTTTCTGAAAATCCTTTCCGGACAGCTGGAGACTACTAAGGGCGAGATCACCATCACTCCCGGACAGCGCCTCTCTTTCCTGCAGCAGGATCACTTTAAATACGACGCTTATCCGGTCCTCGACACCGTAATCATGGGAAACCAGCGCCTTTATGATATTATGAAAGAAAAAGAAGCCATCTACGCGAAAGAAGACTTCACTGATGAGGATGGTATCCGTGCCAGTGAATTGGAGGGCGAATTTGCGGAAATGAACGGCTGGGAGGCGGAATCTGACGCTGCCATGCTGTTAAACGGTCTTGGTATTGATACTTCTCTCCATTACTCTCTTATGTCTGATTTGAAGGGAAGTGAAAAAGTAAAGGTACTTCTCGCCCAGGCACTTTTCGGCAACCCTGATATCCTGCTTCTGGATGAGCCCACCAACCACCTGGACCTGGACGCTATCGAATGGCTGGAAGAATTTTTGATCAACTTTGATAATACAGTCATTGTAGTATCCCATGACCGCTATTTCTTGAATAAAGTATGTACACACACAGCAGATATTGACTATGGTAAGATCCAGCTCTATGCCGGAAACTATGATTTCTGGTATGAATCCAGCCAGCTTCTCATCAAACAGATGAAAGAAGCAAACCGGAAAAAAGAAGAAAAAATCAAAGAACTTCAGGAGTTCATCTCCAGGTTCTCCGCCAATGCTTCAAAATCCAAACAGGCAACCTCCAGAAAGCGTGCCCTGGAAAAAATCCAGCTGGATGAAATGCGTCCGTCCAGCCGTAAGTACCCCTATATTGATTTCCGTCCCAACAGAGAGATCGGAAATGAAGTTCTGATGGTAGAAGGTCTCTCTAAAACCATTGACGGAGTAAAGATCCTGGACAACCTTTCCTTTACTCTGGGACGCGAAGACAAAGTAGCTTTTGTAGGCGGAAATGAACGTGCAAAAACAGTCCTGTTCCAGATTCTCATGGGCGAAATGGAACCGGACGAAGGAAATTACAAATGGGGTGTGACTACCTCACAGGCATATTTCCCCAAGGATAACACAAAGGAATTTGACAATGACCTGACTATCGCAGACTGGCTTACCGGCTACTCTGAAATCAAAGATGCAACTTATGTCCGCGGGTTCCTGGGCCGTATGCTGTTCCCCGGAGAAGACGGAGTGAAAAAAGTACGGGTACTTTCCGGAGGTGAAAAAGTACGCTGCCTGCTGTCCAAGATGATGATCTCCGGAGCAAACGTGCTGATCTTTGACGAGCCCACCAACCATCTGGATATGGAATCTATCACTGCCTTGAACAACGGCATGATAAAATTCCCGGGCGTGATCCTTTTTGCATCCCATGATCATCAGATCGTTCAGACCACAGCCAACCGTATCATGGAAATTCTTCCAAACGGCGTTCTGATCGATAAGATCACCACTTATGATGAATATCTGGCAAGCGATGAAATGGCAAGAAAACGCCAGGTATACACCATGACAGAAGAAGATAATTAATTTGCCAGACGCACCGGAATACCTTTTTCGGTGCGTTTTTCTTTTCTGTCCTGTACTTCTGTTTTTTTTAGTGTTAAAATAAAAAATAATATAGATTAAGAAGTGGAGGTTTTTTTATGGACAAAACAGTAATGGATTATGTAGTTGAAAAGACAAAAGAACTGATCGCGGCTCCCAGCTGCAGTCAGGAGACAAAAGCAGCTGCAGAAAGCTGGCTTTCCAAAGCAGGAACCCCAGAAGAAAAATCTGAAACAGAAAAATATATCAAAGAACTGGAAATGGACATCATGCCCATCGATAATCTCATTGCCTTTGCCGGCTCTGACCGGGGCAAAGAATACTTCGGCGCGGATATTGCTGCCGGTATTGCTGCCCACGCAAAAGAAATCAAGGAAAAAGGAGCCAAATACTGTGACTGCCCCGCCTGCCTTGCTGCGTCTGATATTCTTTCAAAAAAAGAGGAAATGTTAAAATAGGGATCAGCAATGAAAACAAGAGGAGGTTTCTGTCATCAGAAATCTCCTTCCTGCAGTTTTCTCTTTTTCTGCCCGATCTGCATATCTCTGAATTCTTTTGGTGAAATTCCATACTCTTTCTTAAAAGCCCGGAAGAAGCTGGAATAATCTTTAAACCCGAACATAAGATAGGACTGGCTGATGCTGATGTTGCTTAATATAGCATTCTGGCACGCTGCCAGTCTTTTCTTTGTAATATACTGATGGATGGAAACTCCGATATTCTCTTTAAACATATGAGCAATATAATATTTGCTCACAAAAAACTTTCCCGCCAGATGTTCCAGGGACAGATCCTGCTCCAGATGCTCATCAATATACTGGATAATACTTTCTTCCAGATTCTTATCCTCTTTCTTTCTTCTGGGATGATTTTTCTCATACACTGTACGGTTTAGGTGAAGAAGCAGATCACTGATGCAGATGGAAATCTTCGTATCTCTTCCAAAGTGTTCTGAGTGTATTTCTTCGATCAGGCGGAAGATTTTTGACTGAATTGCAGTAAATTCCACCATATTATTGTGAAATACATATTCTCCCTTTTCACGGGCATAATCAATAAAATAAGCATAATCTGCGGAAGTATTACGAAGTCTGGTGAAATAATCCGTGCTGATCCAGAATACGAACCGGCTGTACGGCAGCTTCCAGCTGTGGATCACCGCTTTATGATGAATACCGGGCGGGATCACCACCACATCCCCGGCCTTCAGAGGATAGCTTTTATCTTCCACCAAAATGGAAACATCCCCTTCCAGAAAAAAATAAAATTCATAATAATCATGCATGTGGCTGTCCACATTTTCCATATGGCTGTCACTGTAATAATAAATTTCAAAATCTCTGGAAAGCATATACTGCCTTCTCTGAAATTTGCTTTTTAAATTTTTTTTCATACCTCTTCTTCTCCTGTCCGCTGTGCTGCTTCCATTTTAATACAAAACCGCAACTTTTACAATGTATACAACAACCTTATCAATTGGATTTTTCTTAGTTTTTGATTATAATAATTTTATAAAATTTAACGGAAAAGAAAGGGAAAAACACTATGGAAATGACAATGCGCTGGTATGGCAAGGACCATGACACTGTAACTTTACAGCAGATTCGCCAATCTTGCTATGTAAAAGGTATCATTACAACACTTTATGACAAACTTCCGGGAGAAGTATGGACTTTGGACGAGATCCTGGCAATGAAAAAAGAGGTAGAAGACGCCGGCCTGCATCTTGCCGGTATCGAAAGTGTCAATGTAAGCGACGCCATCAAAACAGGTGCTCCTGAACGTGACAAAGACATCGCAGCTTACATCGAAACTCTTGAAAATCTTGGAAAAGCTGACATCCATATGGTATGTTATAACTTCATGCCTGTATTTGACTGGACGAGAACAGAACTGGAGCGTATGAGAGACGACGGTTCTACTGTCCTTGCCTACAATCAGGATACCATTGACAGCATGGATCCGGAAAAAATGTTTGACAGCATCAAAAATGATATGAACGGAACCGTCATGCCGGGCTGGGAACCAGAACGCATGGAGAAAGTAAAAGAATTATTTGCTCTGTACAAAGACATTGATGAAGAAAAATTATTCGAAAACCTGGTATACTTCCTGAAAGCTATCATGCCTGTCTGCGACAAATATGACATCAACATGGCGATCCATCCGGACGATCCGTCCTGGAGCGTTTTCGGACTGCCGCGTATCATCTCCTCCCAGGAAAAATTAAGACGCATGATGGAAGCTGTTCCGAACAAACACAACGGCGTTACTTTCTGCATGGGTTCTTATGGAACCAACCTGAATAATGACCTCATTGACACCATTCATATGCTAAAAGGCAGAATTCATTTCGCTCATGTCAGAAATCTCCGCTTCAATGACGGCATGCGTGATTTTGAAGAAAGCGCTCATTTAAGCTCTGACGGTACATTCGATATGTATGCAGTGATCAAAGCGCTCCATGACACAGGATTCGAAGGGCCGATCCGTCCGGACCACGGACGTATGATCTGGGGCGAAAAAGCAATGCCTGGCTATGGATTATATGACCGTGCTTTAGGCGCAGCTTATCTGTGCGGACTGTGGGAAGCAGTTGAAAAGGAATCTAAAAACTGAGCAAACAAACAAAAGGAAGTAGAAAATTATGAAACTGACTTTAGAAGGTATTAAAAACAAAGCGCAGTGGGAAGCAGCAGGCATTGCCCTTCCTTCTTATGACGTTGAAAAAGTTGCTGAAAACACAAAAAAATCTCCTGTATGGGTTCATTTTGGAATCGGAAATATTTTCCGTATTTTCATCGGCGGTCTTGCTGACACACTGATTTCAGAAGGTACAGCAGACAAAGGCATCACCTGTGTGGAAACTTTTGACTTTGATGTAGTAGACAAGATTTACGAACCATATGACAATCTGGTTCTCGCTGTTACTTTAAAAGCAGACGGTTCCACAGATAAAAAGGTATTAGGTTCTCTTACTGAAGCCATCAAGGCTCAGTCTAATGTTCCTGAATACTGGAATCGTTTAAAAGCGATCTTCACAAATCCGGATCTTCAGATGGTTTCCTTTACGATTACAGAAAAAGGATATGCTTTAAAGGGTGCTGACGGCAGTTATTTCCCGTTCATTCAGGCAGATATTGACAATGGACCGGAAAAACCAGGCGCAGCCATGGCTGTTGTATGTGCACTGCTTCATGAACGCTACAAAGCAAACAAGGCCCCCCTGGCAGTCGTTTCCATGGACAATTGTTCTCACAACGGAGAAAAACTCCAGACATCCATCCTGACTATGGCAAAAGAATGGCAGGCAAAAGGCTTTGTAGAAGCAGGATTTGTAGAATATCTCTCTGACGAGAAGCAGATTTCTTTCCCATGGTCCATGATCGATAAGATCACACCAAGACCTGCTGATTCTGTATGTGCAGATCTGGAAAAATCTGGTGTCGAGGAGATTGCTCCTGTCATCACTTCCAAGAGAACTTACATCGCTCCTTTTGTAAATGCAGAGGGACCTCAGTATCTGGTTATTGAGGACAAGTTCCCCAACGGAAGACCTGCTCTGGAAAAAGCCGGTGTTTACATGACAGACAGAGATACTGTAAATAAGGTAGAAAGAATGAAAGTTACAACCTGCCTGAATCCTCTGCATACAGCACTTGCTGTGTATGGCTGTGTTCTTGGATATACCCTTATTGCAGATGAGATGAAAGACAAACAGCTGAACAAGCTGGTTCATGAAATTGGTCCTGTAGAAGGTATGCCGGTTGTGACGGACCCGGGCATCCTCTCTCCATCCGCTTTTGTGGATGAAGTCATCAATGTGAGAATCCCCAATCCGTTCATGCCTGACACTCCGCAGCGTATCGCCACCGATACTTCACAGAAAGTAGGCATCCGTTATGGAGAGACCATTAAATCTTATGTAGAAAAATACGGCGATGCCAAGAAACTTACTGCAATTCCTCTTGCAATCGCAGGATGGTGCAGATACCTTCTGGGCGTTGACGATGAAGGCAACACCTTTGAGCGTTCCGCAGACCCCATGCTTGAGGAACTGTCAAAAGCTCTGGAAGGAATCGAGGTAGGAAAACCAGAAACTTACAACGGACAGTTAAAATCCATCTTATCCAACGCCAACATCTTCGGCATTGACTTATATCAGGCAGGCATCGGCGAAAAAATCGAAGGCATGTTCCTGGAAGAAATCGCAGGTCATGGAGCTGTAAGGGCTACACTGAAAAAATATATGTAATTCTCCTCTCACAATGTTGCGTCTTACCGGCGCAGCATAAAAAGAAGAAGACAGAGACTTGTTCTATCAGCTCTGTCTTCTTCTTTTGTTCATGCCAAGAAATGATCGCCCGCTGTCATTTACCCGCCGAAATATTCTTTAATTTCTTCCATTCGCTCTGTCTGCACCACATGAAACGGGCAGCGGGAATCGCAGTGTCCGCAGCCTACACAATCCCCCGCTTTTTTCTCAAGGTTTGTATAATGAGACTTTGCCAGGCTGTCTCCTGCCTTTGCCAGGTCATAATACTTATTGATCAGGCCTACATCCAGTCCCTGGGGGCAGGGATGGCAATGATTGCAGTACACACAAATCCCTTCTGCATCCTGCGGTGTGAAATCACCCAGCACAGAGTAGTCTCTCTCTTCCTTTGAAGCCTTAAGAAAGCCCAGGATTTCCTTCAGATCTTTTCTGTTTCTGACTCCCGGCAGCGCGGTTAATACTCCTGGTTTATCCAGAGCATACTGTATGCACTGATATTTTGTCAGTGCCTTCTTAAAAGGAGATGTTTTGTCGCTCAAAAGCTGCCCTCCGCTAAAAGCTTTCATGACAGAAATCCCCACACCTTCTGCTTCACATCTGCGGTAAAGCTCCATGCGTTCATCCACGCTTCCGACAGCATAATCTCCCTGTCTGTAATCATATCCCGGGTTAATGCTGAACATCAGCATATCAATGAGACCCGTATCCAGAAATTTATGGACAATCTCCGGCGTATGAGAAGACAATCCCAGGTGACGGATTACCCCCTGCTTTTTCAGCTCTTTCATGTATTCCAGTGTTCCCTGTGAGATCACGCGCTCCATATCTGCCAGTTCATCAATGCAGTGGACAAATCCAAAATCAATATAGTCCGTCTTCAGTTTCTGAAGCTGCCAGTCTACAGCACGTTTGATCTCCTCCAGATCTAATGTCCATCCATATTTTCCAGTGGTATATTCTGCACCGAAATGGATTTGAAAATATAATTTTTCTCTGCATCCTGCTGCCGCGTTTCCATAAGCGCTAAAAGGTACCGCATCCGCTGCTGCCATATCAAAATAATTGATTCCATTTTCTATTGCCATTGCCGCAGTGGCCTGTGCCTCTTTTTCTCCTTCTTCGCCGGAAGAACTGTTTCCAAGCCCAAGAATGCTGATCTCTTCCGTTCCCCTGGGAAGCTTGCGGTATTCCATTCCCTGTTTATAACGCACACCAGTATAATATGGATGTGCCGGGGTGTGCTTTTCAGGTACACATCTGTTTTCTTCCATAATTTACACTCCCAGCTTTTCTACGAAATCAGCCATCGCCTCAGAAACCTTGATCTGCTGCGGACAGACTGCCTCACAGCTTCTGCATCCGATACATGCGGAAGGTTTCTTATCATCCGGATAAGAAGCCAATGCCATAGGCGCAATAAATCCTCCATCTGTAAAACAGTGCTCATTATACAATGCCAGCAGAGACGGAATATCCAGTTCCTGAGGACAGTGGCTGACACAATAACGGCATGCCGTACAGGGCAGCACGATCTTCTTCACCATACCGTCTGCAACAGACAGAAGTGTTTCCATTTCTTTCTCGTTTAATGGCTTATCCTCTTCGAATGTTTTGATATTTTCCTGCATCTGCTCCATATTGGACATACCGGAAAGCACCACGGTCACCTCAGGAATGCTCTGGAGGAAACGGAACGCCCATGCAGGAATCTTTTCCTCTGGTCTGAGTTCTTTTAACTTCGCCTGATTTTCTTCTGATAAAGAAGCCAGTTTTCCGCCTCTTAAAGGCTCCATAACCCATACCGGAATCTCATATTCTTTCAGCAGCTCCACCTTTTCTTTTGCATTCTGGAAACTCCAGTCCAGATAGTTCAGCTGGATCTGACAGAACTCCATATCTTTTCCGTATGCCTGCAGAAATCTCTTCATCACATCATAATTTCCGTGAGCAGAAAATCCCAGATGACGGATCCTTCCTGCCTCTTTTTGTTTCATCAGATAATCATAAATTCCATATTTGGGATTTAAATATGCATCAATGTTCATTTCACATACATTATGGAAAAGATAAAAATCAAAATATTCCACTCCGCATTTTTTCAGCTGTTCTTCAAAAATCTCCTCTACCTTATCCATGTTGGACAAATCATAGCCCGGAAATTTTGTGGCAAGGTAATAATTCTCTCTGGGATAACGGCTCAGTGCTTTTCCCATGACCAACTCAGAATTCCCTCCATGATATCCCCATGCGGTATCATAATAATTCACTCCCTGTTCCATGGCACAATCTACCATTTCAAAGGCAGCTGCTTCATCAATTTTAGAATCATCCCCCTCCACAACAGGAAGACGCATGGCACCCATACCGAGTGCAGACAGTTTCAGTCCCTGAAAATCCTTATATACCATAATCCTTCACTCCTTTTTGCTGCTGTTTTTTGAGAGACAGCTTCCTGTATCCTGCAATGATACAAAATTTCCTGTCTCCCTTTCCTTTTTCATTCTAGCATCTGGAGTTTACTTCAAGTCAAGAGTTTTCTTTTCCATCTGATCCAGAAGTCTGAATTCCCTGCGGATAAAGAGAATAGACAGAACTGCTGCAATCCCGTCCGCCGCGGGCGCAGAATACATGATTCCTTCAATCCCCATAAAAAGTGGAAGTATGATCAGCAGCGGCAAAAGAAAGATAATCTGCCTGGTCAGTGAAATAAACAGGCCTTTCCACGCTTTTCCGATGGAAGTAAAGGTATTCGCCGTGATAGGCTGGATTCCATTCATAAATGTACAGAACATATAAATCCGGAAAAACTTTTCTGCAAAACGAAAATATTCTTCGCTTCCTGATCCGAAAATACCTACAATCTGTCTGGGAAAAAGCTGGAACAAAAGAAAGGAAAATACAGAAATGCAAAGTGCTGCAGCGACAGCCTTTTTATAAGTCTCCTTTACTCTCCCTCCATTCTCTGCCCCATAGTTAAAACTGATGATGGGCTGGATCCCCTGGGAAATTCCGATTACAATGGAAAAGAAGATCATTCCCACTTTAGAAATGATTCCTGCACAGGCAAGAGGAATATCACTTCCATATACAGACTGTCCTCCATAGTAAGTTAAGGTATTGTTCATCACAATCTGTACGATCATCATAGCAAGCTGATTAAAAAAAGGCGCAATCCCTAAAGAAACAACAGCCGCCCACACTGTCCTTGAAGGAATCAGGGCTTTCCGGGGAATTTTCACAGTTTTAAAGCGGCTCAGATACCAAAGAACCATGATTCCCGATACTGTCTGACCGATCACAGTGGCATAGGCAGCTCCTGCAATCCCCATATCAAATCCAAAGATAAACAGCGGATCCAGAATCGTATTGATCACCGCACCAGTCAGTGTACATGCCATAGAAAACCTTGGACTTCCGTCAGCCCGGATCAGATTGCTTCCCCCGGTGGTGACGATCAAAAACGGAAATCCATAAGAAGTAATTCCCGTATAAGTCAGGGCATAATCCAGAACCTGATCCGTAGCCCCAAAGGCAATCATCAGTGGTTCTAAAAAAATCCGAACGCCCACACACAGTGCAATTCCCAGGATTATCATCATGCCGATCGCACCGCCGGCAAATTTTTTTGCCTTTTCCACTTCTTTTCCGCCCATGCAGAGATTAAAATTTGCCGCTCCTCCTACGCCGCATAAAAGAGAAAGCGCTGTACAGGTAATACTTAAAGGAAATGCCACATTGGTAGCAGCATTTCCAAGCATTCCCACACTTCTTCCAATAAAGAACTGGTCTACAATATTGTACAGAGAGCTGACAAGCATGGCAATAATGCTTGGAACAGCGAAGCGTACCAGCAGGCTCCCTATCTTTTCAGTTCCAAGGGGATTTTCTGTCACTTCCATCTATAATCCCTCCATCAGCCGTTCTGACTGTTTTTCCAGGATTTCCATTCCCTGGATCAGCACTTCCTGCTCTTCCCAGGGCATACCCTCTGTCACTTGATCCCACCAGGATGTAAGGCAGCACCGCAGTTTTGGAGCCAGCTCTTTTCCTTCTTCTGTAAGATACAATTCATATCTCCTGGCGTTTTCCGGAGCTTTTCTCCTTATAATATATCCCTGCTTCTGAAGTTTTCTCACTACACGTACCGTCAGCGCCTCATCTACTGCCATTGCCTGACTCATTTCTTTCTGGCTGCATCCTTCATTGGCGGACAGGTACATAAGAAAATTGTAATCGGAATATCCCAGTCCGTATTCCTTTAATTTCTGATTAACATATCTCTGTTCTCTTCTGTAAAGCACGGAAATACTTTTTCCCAATGTTCTCCTCTGCATATTCTATGTCCTTTCCCATCCCTTTTCCCTTATAAGGATATTTTATCCTCTTTTTTTATCTCTTTGCAACTATTTTCTACAAAAACAAAGAAACTGCACAGTAAACCAGAAGAAGAGCCATGACCAGATTCACTCCCTTGCTGTGTTTTGCAAAAAATCTGCAGAAAGCAGATCCGAATAAAGCCCACACATAGGAGCTCGAAGCGCCGATAACGGTCAGGACCAAAACAAATCCAGCCAGTGCCGGCACAGAATCATAGACAGGAAGTATGTAAAGCGACATTGCCGTGATTGCATAAATATAAATCTTAGGGTTCATAAACTGCAGGATCATTCCCGCCATAAAACTGGCTTCTTTTCCGTTTTCTGCCTTCAGTTCCCCTGAACTTTTCCACACTTTCCACGCAAGGTACAGCATATACGCTGCTCCCAGAATCTGCATAAAAATCTTAACTTTTGGCAAAATCGTATACAAAGTCGAACTGAAAATCGTGCAAAGACTCATAACAATGAAAAAACCCGCGGTAATGCCCAGATTAAATCTGACACTGCGCTTAAATCCCAGCCGCGCCGCATTGCTCATAGATAAAAGATTATTGGCTCCCGGTGTGTACGCAGTGATAAAACAATAAATGAAAAAATCTGCCAAATGAAACATACCATTCCTCCTCTTTACAATTTCTTCTTGGAATAATATAATAGAACAAATAGTCTGTTATATTATATTATTGTACAATATAATAATACATTCTGTGCACTATATCGTCA